>Ga0233425_10000088_pt1 | contig 232347 bp, 216 predicted proteins | sample Watercolumn_Towu_2_FD_181712 | JGI IMG/M metagenome (GOLD analysis project Ga0233425, IMG submission 181712) | Freshwater microbial communities from Lake Towuti, South Sulawesi, Indonesia - Watercolumn_Towuti2014_140_MG | ecosystem: Environmental > Aquatic > Freshwater > Lake | place...
GCGGGTGGCGAGGTGGGCTGCGTAGTCGTCGGTGAGCTCGATGGTGTGGAGCTTGCCGGTGGTGGTGAGGGTGCCCAGGGGTCGGCCGGTCTCGCGGTCGTGGAGGGTGCGGTGCTGGGGGCCGTGGGTTTCCCAGCGGTCGATGAGCCAGTCGAAGTGGTCCTCGGCCGGTGACGGGAACTCCACCACTGGTGCCGTGTCGGTGGTCGTGTCGTCGGTGGTGTCGCAGGCCCTGGCCTCGGTGCCGTGGTTGTCCAGCCACGGGGTCGGGTCGGGGTCCAGGTGGTTGACCGGGTGGGTGGTGCGGACCCGGCCGGTGGGGTCGGTCCACTGCAGGAGGGCGCCGGGCAGGATGCGCACGGACCAGCGGGGTTGTTGTTTGGTGCGGTGGTGGCGCCGGCACAGGCAGATCAGGTTGGCCACCGTGGTCGGACCACCCGTGCCGTCGTCCTTCCAGGCGACGACATGATCGAGGTCGCAGAACCTGGCGGCGACGGTGCAGCCGGGGAACCGGCAGTGCCCGTCGCGGGCCTTGACGGTGCGGATCATCGCCTCGGTCGGCCGGTACGCGACCACTGTCGGCTCGGGTGTGGCGCAGGAGCGCACGACCGCGTCTGCGAACGCCGCAGCCAATGTGCTCGCTTCCACGCTCGTGCCATCGGAGCTCATGTTCGCGGTGATGGTCCAGGACCCGATCGGGGTGCGGGTGAACGCCCCGGTGGTGTCGTCGCAGGGCACGACGTCGATGCGGACGCGTCGCGGCACGAGCACCGGCAACGCCACCAGCCCCGCGGCAGCACCCGCACCACCACGGGGTGGGTTGGTCACTGCGCTCTGGGCGGTCTTGTCCCGTTGACGCTGCTGCGCTCTGGCGCGGTTGTCGCGTGGTCGCTGTGCCCCGCCGTCGGGATGGCCCTGTTCACCCTGCCCGACTGGGCCGAGTGAGCCCGGCAACGCAGTACGCGGTGACGTGCCCGCCGGTGACGTGTTCGCCGGTGACGTGCCCGTCGGTGAGGTGTTCGCCGGTGGAGGTTCATCCGCTGCACCCGCCGAACCGCCACATCCGCTGCACCCGCTGCACCCGCTGCACCCGCTGCACCCGTTGGACGCGTTGGGCCCGTTGGACGCGTTGGGCCCGTTGGACGCGTTGGGCCCGTTGGGCGCATGTGGCCCTGCCGGGACGACACCGCCTTCGGCCAGCAGTCGCTTGACCCACCGGTCCAACGCCGCCTTGTCCGCCTCGACCTGATCGACGCCTGCGCCCGCAACTGCACGGGCTGTTGCACCCGCGGTCGAGGTGGCGCTGTTGGTGCTGTGGGTGGTGGGTGCGAGTCGGGACTCGGGCACAGCGACCTGGATGACGTACTCAGCGCGGGCGTTGCCTTGGATCAGGGCGAGCATCGCATCGGCACGGGCTTGCTCGACGGTGCTGCACTCTCCGGTGGTGACGTACTCGCGGGCCAGGGTGTTGATCGCCGCCCACGCCCTACCCGCCTCCTCCACCGGCAGCGAGGCCGTCCAGGTGTCGACACCGGGTTCCTCACCAGCCCACCGGCGCAGCGACCGGTCCGCCCTGGCCCGGGCGGCCTTCTGGCGCAGGAACTGCTCACCGACCTTGCCCAGGACACGCCGCACCCGTTGCCGCAGCCGGTGACCCGGCTCCTCACCCAACCGTGGCAGCACCTGGGCGATCACGGCCTCACGAACCTGGTCGGGGGCCTGGTCGAGCTCGGTGACGATGATCCCGGCCCGATAGGAGTCGACCCGACCGGTCGCCATCGCAGCCAACACAGTCGGGTACGTCCCCGCCAGCGCGGTGGCATGGTGCATGCGGGTGTTCGCGCCCTGATCGCTCACCCCGAGGGCGTCACAGACCAGGGCCGGGGCGTCCATGCGGGCGTGGTCGAACCCGCGGAACTGTTCGACCACCTCACCAGTGGCGTCGTCGATGACGTCCTCGATCCCTGACACGGTCGCCATCGCAACCGCCTGCACGGCCTGCAGGCGGTTGAGCAGTCCTTGGCAGTCCGCGACCAACTGCACGTTGTCCTGGATCGACTCCCGTCGCGGCGCGGCGGCAACACGGGCGAGCTCCTGGCTCGCGTCTCGCAACCACCCCACCGTATCGAGCATGTGTTCGATCATAGCCGGCGCCGCCGACAGTGGAAATGGTTACCCACAACCGAATCGCGATTGGTGCCAAGAGAATTCGTTCACAAGCACCGACCAAGTTCGTTCACGCCTTTGCAGAGCTCGGCCGCCAGACTCGGCACACCACGAGCCCGTCCGCAGCGCCTTTCGCCCACCCAGAGACAAGGCGAGACGACAGCGAGAGTGAGCCCTCGGCGAGCCTCGTCGCGGCGCTTCGAACCCGACCGAACGCGAAAGGCGAGGCGACCTCGCGACCCAGCCACGCGGCATACTCCTTGCCGCGGAACGGAATTGGGTCCGAGCGGCTCAGTCCTTGTGCGTCTCCCCGGGCAGGGCGAGCATCTGGTCGAGCGCGACCCGCGCGTACCGCGCGACCTCGTCGTCGACCCGGATCGGGTTGACGACGCGCCCCTCCACGAGCGACTCGAGCGCCCACACCAGGTGGGGGAGGTCGATGCGGTTCATGGTCGAGCAGTAGCAGACGTTCTTCTCCAGGAACGCGATCGACTGCTCGGGGAACTGTGCGGCCAACCGCTTGACGAGGTTGAGCTCGGTGCCGACGACCCACTTGGTGCCGGCCGGCGCGGCGGCGATCGTCTTGATGATCTTCTCGGTCGACCCCACCTCGTCGGCGGCCTCGACGACCTCGTGCCGGCACTCTGGGTGGACGATCACCTTGACGTCGGGGATCTCACGCCGCGCCTGCTCGACCGCCTCGAGGGTGAACCGCCCGTGCACCGAGCAGTGCCCGCGCCACAGCAGCATGGTCGCCGACTCGAGTTCTTCTGGCGTCAGCCCACCGGCCGGCTTGTGCGGGTCCCAGACGACGCAATCCTCAAGTGCCCCACCGAGATCGCGCACATAGGTGTTGCGCCCGAGGTGCTGGTCGGGCAGGAACAGCACCTTGCCGCCGTCACCTGCCTGCTCCAGTGCCCACGTCAGCGCGGTCTTCGCGTTCGACGACGTGCAGATGGTCCCGCCGTGCCGTCCGGTGAATGCCTTGATCGCCGCCGAGGAGTTCATGTACGTCACCGGCACGGTGCGCTCGGCCACGCCCGCAGCCACGAGGTCCTCCCACGCGTCCTCCACCTGGGCGATCGCGGCCATGTCCGCCATCGAGCACCCGGCGGCGAGGTCAGGCAGCACCACCGTCTGCGCGTCGCTGGTGAGGATGTCGGCCGACTCGGCCATGAAGTGCACGCCACAGAACACGATGTAGGGCGCATCGGGCCGCGCCGCCGCGTCCTTGGCGAGCTTGAACGAGTCACCGGTGACGTCGGCGAACTCGATCACCTCGTCGCGCTGGTAGTGGTGACCGAGCACGAAAACCTTGTCGCCCAACGCCTCCTTGGCCGCGCGGGCGCGCGCGACGAGGTCGGGGTCGGAGGGCGCCGGCAGGTCGCCGGGACACTCGACACCGCGTTCGGTGCGCAGGTCGGTGCCCTGGCCGAGGACGAGCAGGGGCAGCGGGGCGTTGCGAGGACTCTCCGTCGTGGTGCTCACGCAGTGATCGTATGCCGCGGGGCCGGCTGGCACGATGGGCGCATGCCGCCCAGGGTCAGTGTCGTCATCGCCACGTACAACACCGGCGACGAGCTCGACCCGACGATCGAGTCGATCCGCGGACAGCTGCCACCGGGCCAGCTCGAGCTTGTGCTGGTCGACGACGGGTCGACGGACGGCACCGGGGAGCGCGTCGATGCGCTGGCCGAACAGGAGTACTGGATCACGGGCCGGCGCATCCCCAACTCAGGCTGGCCCAGCCGACCGCGCAACGTCGGCATCGACGCCGCCGCCGGCGGCTACGTGCTCGTCATGGACCACGACGACCGGCTCTACCCGGGCGGGCTGGCCGCGATGCTCGCTGCGGCCGACGCACACGACGCAGACGTGGTCCTGGGCAAGGAGGTGCGCACCGGCGGACGCACGCAGGGCCTCGACACGTTCCGGCACAATGCCGGTCGCGCCGACCTCGTGGCTGACGACGTCCTGCTGCTGCACACCCCTCACCGGCTGTGGCGGCGGGCCTTCCTCGACGCTCACGCCATCCGGTTCGACGAGTCGATCCGGCGGCTGGAGGACCACAAGATCATCGCCGAGGGGTTCGAGCACGAGCCCGTGGTCAGCGTCGTCGCCGACCGCCCGTGCTACCGCTGGATCATCCACGGGGACAACAACTCCCTGCGCCCACCGGACCCCACCGATTACTACGGTGCCCTGCGCCGGGTGCTGGACTCGGTCGACCGGTGGCCCCACGACGAGGCCACCAAGGACTACGCCCGCACCATGTGGCTGCGCACCACCGTGCTCGACCGGTTCGGCCGCGGCGGTGCGCTCAGCTGGCCGGCCGACTACCGCGAGGAGCTCTTCCGCCACGCCCGCGCGATCACGGCCGAGCGACTGCCGGAGCGGCTCGACCCGGGGCTGCCCGCCCTGCACCGGGTCCGTGCGGCCCTGCTGCGCGCCGACGACCTGCCCGCCCTCCTGGACTACGTGCGGGTGGACGGCACGGTCACCACCCGGCCAGAGCTGGTGGCGGCGCGCTCGGCGGGCAACACCCTCACTCTGACTGTACGCACCCAGCTCGTCTCCGAGGCCGGGCCAGTCCTGTTCGTGCGCGAGGGGAGTCGGGTGCGGCAGCGCCCCACCGGGCCACTGGACCCGGCAGTGGCTGATCGGGTGCTGGACGTCACCGACGACCTCGCGGCCGGCCGGATCGACGTCATGCTGACCGAGCGGTCGACCAACGCCGGAGTGGTTCCTGCCAACCACGGCGACGAGCGACCTTGTGACAGAAGGCGATTCGCTTGGGCTGACCCTCACGGCGTCGGCGGACCTCGAGGCTTCGACCGCCCTGCTGGGTCATCCGCTCACGCCCGGGGTGTGGGACGTGAAGCTGCGGACCGCCGTGCTCGGCTACGACTCACGGGTCGCGGTGCGTGTGGGGGACGGTGACGTCCCCGCCGCCTGGACCTGCGACGGTGTCCGCGTCACGCCGTACCGCACGCAGGGAGGCAGGCTCGCGCTGCGCGTCACCGCGGTGAAGGCGCAGCCCGCGTCGACCACCGCCACCACCACTGCGGGCGCTGTCCGCCGCGTCGCGCGTGGTGTCCGGCGCCGCCTCCAACGACTGCGCTCGAGCGGGTGAGCCGGGTGTCAGCCCTCGGGCACCTCGGTGACGCCCTCGTAGAGACCGAGCTTGTTGCCATCGGGATCGGCGATGACGGCATACCAGCTCGTCTCGCTGATCGGTGACTTCTCCATGACCACCGTGCCGCCGCTGTCCTTCGCCTTCGCCACGGTGTCGTCGATGGAGTCCACCTCGACGTAAGAGCGGGGCGTGTCGAACCCCTCCGCCCTCGGCGCGAGCCCGCCGCCGCTGACCTGGTTGGGTGCACGCCACATCGGGTAGTCCTCGAAGCCGGGCGGCGCAGCGATCTCCCAGCCGAACAGACCGGAGTAGAAGCCCTTGGCGCGGTCCATGTCGGTCACCGGGATGTCGATGTGCGTGATGTCACCGTGCGGCATTGCGGTCCCTTTCGCCTGCCCGGCCCGGGCGAGCCGTGGTCGCGACCAGTCTGTCGACGGCAGTGCCCGACACGCCAGAGGTCAACAGCGCTCCCAGTAGCCGGGCGAGCTCTCACGCAGCGTGGCGCTGTAGTACGTGTTGTAGAGGCCCAGGTTCTGGTTCGAACCCAGGGCGTAGGCGTAACCACCGGACTGGTAGGCCCGGCCCGCCTGGACGTGGGCGTAGTTGCTGGCCGTGACGCACGCCGGCGGTTGGGTCGTGGTGGGCGTGGTGGGCGGGGGAGTTGTCGCGGTGGTCGTGGTTGTCGTGGTGGTCGTGGTGCTCGGGGACGGTGGCGTCCCTTGGCCCAGGCCGAAGAACGCGACGTCGTGGTATGCCGCGCAGACGGTGTCGATGAAGTAGGCGCCTGCCGTGCCGCACTGGTCCTCGGCGGGGCCGGGGTCGACCGGTGTGCCGTGTCCCATGCCGGCCATCTTGTAGAGCCGAACCGCGTTGTCGCCGTAGGCCTCCCAGCTCGCTGGACCCACGGTGCCGGTGGCGGTCGGGGTCTGCGAGACGCCGAGCACGTTGGTGAACTGGTCGCGCAGCTCGATGCCGTTGGCCGGCGCCACGGTGGTGTCGGACTGCCCCTGCCAGATCGCCACGCGGGGGCGAGGTCCGGTGTACCCGGGGTGGGCAGCGCGCACCAGGTCGCCCCAGGCGGACGGTGACTTGTCGACGCCGGGGTTCATGCACGAGTAGGCCTGCAGCGAGCTCGTGGCGCACCGGTAGGGGAGTCCGGCGTCGATCGAGCCCGCGGCGAACGTGTCCGGGTAGGTCGCGAGCATCACCGCCGACATCGCCCCACCGGCAGACAGTCCGGTCACGTACACCCGTGACGCGTCCAACCCCCACGTCGACACGGCATACGCGACCATCGAGCGGATCGACGCCGCCTCGCCCTGACCGCGCGAGGTGTCACCCGTCTCGAACCAGTTGAAGCACTTGCTGGAGTTGTTGGCGCTCGACTGCTGCGGCAGCACCAGCGCGAAACCGCGCCGGTCGGCCAGCTCACGCCAGCCGGACCCGGTGAAGAAGGTTGAGGCGTCCTGCGTGCACCCGTGCAGCGCCACCACCAGCGGCGCGCCCTGGGGCAGGCCGTCCGGCCGGTAGGCGTACATCGTCAGCGCACCCGGGTTGGACCCGAACGACGCCACCGGGGCCAACGACGCGGCCCGGGCGGGACGCGCCGTCGCCACGTCGTAGGCGACCAGTCCGGTGACGGCGACGAGGACGAGCGACACGGCGCTGACCAGCCACCGCGGCACGGTGAGGACCATCATCAACCTCCTCTCCGGGCGGCGTCGTCGGCGCCCGGTCGGGCGACGCTACTGACCTCACCGGGCCGTCCACTGTGTCCGGTCCGCCCAGAATGTCCTCGGTCGTCGTGGGGCGCGGACACACGCGGGCGGGCCACGGCGCCGCCGGTAGCCTTTCGGCTGTGCACGTCGTCATCGCCCCCGACTGCTTCACCGGCACGCTCACCGCACAGCAGGCGGCCGAGGCGATGGCCGCCGGGTGGCGCCAGTCCGCCCCGAACGACCTGCTGACCGTCGTCCCACTCTCGGACGGTGGTCCCGGCTTCGTCGACGTCCTCGCCGGTGCCATCCCCGAGTCGCAGACCCTTTTCGTCACCGTCACCGACCCGCTCGGGCGCGAGGTGCCCGCCGTCGTCCTCCTCGTCGACACCGATGGCGGCCGCACGGCATACCTCGAGTCGGCGCAAGCCGCCGGCCTGCACCTGCTGGCCGCCGACGAACGCAACCCGGCCGTCACCAGCACGTGGGGTGTCGGGCAGCTGCTCGATGCCGCGATGGAGGCCGGCGCCACCCGCATCGTCGTGGGCCTCGGCGGAAGCGGCACCAACGACGCGGGTGCGGGCATGCTCGCCGCACTCGGTGTCGGTGCGGCCGAAGACCTCGCACGGGGAGGCTTGGCGCTCAAGGAAATTGGCAACGATGCGCTGGGTGGCATCGACGCGGTGCGGGTGCGGTTCGCGGACGTCGACCTCGTCCTCGCGAGCGACGTCGAGTCACCACTCCTGGGCCTGCAGGGCGCCTCCGCCGTCTTCGCCCCGCAGAAGGGCGCCTCACCGGAACTGGCCCAGGAGCTCGAGGCCGCGCTCGGCCGGTTCGTCGAGGTGGCCCGTCGCACCGTGCCCGAACAGACCGACCTGCTCTCCGGCAAGCCCCGCCGGCTCGACAAGGAGCCCGGGGCCGGGGCCGCTGGCGGGCTGGGCTACGCGCTGCACCTGCTCGGCGCCCACCGCGTCAGCGGCGTCACCGAGGTGCTCGACGCCGTCGGCCTGCGCCAGCTCCTCGCCGCCGCGGACCTCGTCGTCACGGGGGAGGGCTCGTTCGACTGGCAGAGCCTGCAGGGCAAGGTCGTCGCCGGGGTGGCCACCTTGGCGCTCGAGACCGCCACACCCAGTGTCGTCATCGCGGGTCAGACCCTCGTGGGCAGGCGTGAGGCGATGACGTTGGGGCTGTCTGGGTCGTATGCCGTGGCCGAGACCCCCGCTCAGCTCGAGGCCGCGATGGCCGACCCGGTGGGCACGCTGGAGCGGCGCGCGGCCCGGGTGGCGGCCACCTGGTCACCGCAGCGGTAGCGACGACGTACAGTGGAGGAGGCGCGAGGGAACAATTCGCGTCACCCGCAGGTTGGCCCTTGTGGCAGACCTCCACCGACATGAAGGACGCATCACGATGAGTGTTCAGGACCAGACGGCTCCCACCGCTGCCCCCACCGAGGGCGCGCAGGAACAGTCGCACGGTGTCGTGCTCACCGACGTGGCCGCCGGCAAGGTCAAGTCCCTGCTCGAGCAGGAGGGCCGCGACGACCTGCGCCTGCGCATCGGCGTGCAGCCCGGTGGCTGCTCGGGGCTGATCTACCAGCTCTACTTCGACGAGCGCAGCCTCGACGGTGACCTCGTCCGCGACTTCGACGGCGTCGAGGTCGTGGTCGACCGGATGAGCAGCCCCTACCTCGAGGGCGCGACGATCGACTTCGCCGACACGATCGAGAAGCAGGGCTTCACCATCGACAACCCCAACGCCGGCAGCTCCTGCGCCTGCGGCGACTCGTTCAGCTGATCGAGCACACCAGCCGATCCAACACAGCTGATCCAACAGCAGAACGCCGGGTCCCTGACGGGGCCCGGCGTTCTGCTGTGTGCGTTGGGTGAGTGTGCGGTATGCCGCGTGCTCACGTCCCGGGGTGCGTCACCACGGGCGTGGGGCTGGCCTTGGCGGTGCGTCGCCGCTCCGTACCTAACTGTGGCGGGTAGCTGCGTCAGCGGTACTCCGGGTTCGGCGCGTCGGCGTGCAGCCCGGCGTCCCACTCGACCCGCTGGTTGCCGCCGACCGGGAAGCCGCCGTTCTCCTTGAACATCGCCGCGAGGTGCATGAGGTTCCAGGTCATGAACGTGGTGTTGCGGCGGGTGAACTCGTTCTGCGGGCCGCCGCTGCCCTCGTCGAGGTAGGAGGGGCCCGGTCCTGCCTCGCCGATCCAGCCGGCGTCCGCGCCGGGCGGGATGGTGTAGCCGATGTGCTGGAGGCCGTAGAGGATGTTGGAGGCGCAGTGCTTGATGCCGTCCTCGTTGCCGGTGATGATCGCCCCGCCGACCTTGCCGTAGTAGATGTACTGGCCCGCCGCGTTGGTCATGGCCGACCCGGCATACAGCCGCTCGATGACCTGCTTGGTGATGCTGGAGTTGTCACCCAGCCAGATCGGCCCGGCGATGACGAGGATGTCGGACTCCACGATGTCGGCGAAGATGAGCGGCCACTCGTCGCGCTCCCAACCGTGCTCGGTCATGTCGAAGGTAGACGCCGGTGGCGATCTCGTGGTCGACGGCTCGGTACTCGTGCACCTCGACCCCGTGCTCGCGCATGATGGCCGCGCTGACGTCGATGAGGCCCTGGGTGTTGCTCACCTCCGGCGACCGCTTGAGCGTGCAGTTGACGAAGGTCGCGCGCAGGTCGCTGAAGTCGAACTCGCTGATGACCTCCTGCGCGGTCTCCGTCGTCTCGACGCCCTCAGCCGCCTGGCCCGTCTCTTCCCCGGTGTCGCTCATGCGCAGACTCTGCTCCGCAGCGCTGCCGCCCGCAATCGCAGCAGGTAGGTTGCACGCGTGCACTTCGCGATCACCGGGTCCATCGCCACCGACCACCTCATGACGTTCAAGGGGCGCTTTCGCGACTCCCTCGTCGTCGAGCAGCTCGACAAGGTCTCGTTGTCGTTCCTCGCGGACGACCTGGAGGTCCGCCGCGGCGGTGTGGCCGCCAACATCGCCTTCGGCATGGCGAACCTCGGGCAGCGCCCGATCCTCGTCGGCGCCGTGGGCGAGGACTTCGGTGACTACCGCAGCTGGCTCGAGCGGCACGGCGTCGACTGCGCGTCGGTGCACGTCTCGGAGTCCAAGCACACGGCCCGCTTCGTCTGCACCACGGACGAGGACATGGCGCAGATCGCCACCTTCTACGCCGGGGCGATGAGCGAGGCACGGGCGATTGAGCTCGGGCCCATCGCCGACCGCGTCGGCGGTCTCGACCTCGTCCTCGTCGGCGCCAACGACCCCGAGGCGATGCTGCGCCACACCCGCGAGTGCCGCTCGCGCGGCATACCTTTTGCGGCTGACCCGAGCCAGCAGCTCGCCTTCGCCGACGGCGACACGATCCGCCAGCTCATCGACGGCGCCGACTACCTGCTCACCAACGAGTACGAGGCAGCCCTGACAGAGCAGAAGACGGGGTGGACCGCCGAGGAGATCGCCGAGCGCGTCAACACCCGGGTCATCACCAAGGGCAAGGACGGCGTCACCATCGTCCGCAAGGGCGAGGACCCGATCGAGGTTCCGGTGGCCCGCGAGGTGCGCCGGGCCGACCCGACCGGTGTCGGCGACGCGTTCCGGGCGGGGTTCCTGACCGGGCTGGCTGCGGACCTCGGGCTGCGTCACGCGGCCGAGCTGGGATCGATGCTCGCCACCTACGTCATCGAAACCGTCGGCACGCAGGAGTACACCCTCGGCAAGTCCACGTTCCTGGGTCGGCTCGCCGAGGCGTACGGCCAGGACTCCGCTGATGCCATCGAGCCGCACATCGCCTGCGTCGCGCCGTGAGGTGACCGCGGCCGAGCCGGTCGAGCCACTGCCGAGCAGCTGGTCGTTCGACCTGTCCGACGTCGACGCGGGCGAGGACCTCGTCGCCGTCGGCGGCGACCTGCGTGCTGGCACGATTCTCGAGGCCTACCGCACGGGGCTGTTCCCGATGGGGCTGGGGGAGAACGGCGACCGCCCGCTGGGCTGGTGGTCGCCCGACCCGCGCGGTGTGCTCCTGCCGGGTGGTCTGCACGCGAGTCGGTCGCTGCGCAAGTCGTTGCGGCACTTCGAGATCCGGGTCGACACGGCATTCGGAGACGTCGTCGCCGCGTGCGCCGACCCGAGCCGGGCCGGTCGGTGGATCACGCCCGAGATCGCCGACGCCTATGGTGAGCTGCACGCCCTCGGGTGGGCGCACAGCATCGAGACGTGGCAGGACGGCGAGCTGGTCGGCGGTCTCTACGGGCTGGCCGTGGGCGGGCTGTTCGCGGGGGAGTCGATGTTCCACCGCGTCACCGACGCGTCGAAGGCCGCGCTGGTCGGGCTCGCAGGTCACGTCTTCGCCGACGGCGACGACCGCCGCATCGTCGACGTGCAGTGGGCGACCGACCACCTGCGCACGCTGGGCATCGTCGACATCCCGCGTTCGGACTACCTCGAGCGGCTGGCCCTGGCCATCACGGCCCCGCCGCCCACCTTCGTCCCCGGGTGCGGCCCCCGATGATGCGGACGTGGTCGCTGCAGCGCCGCGTGCTCGCGACCTCCGGCGTCGTGGTCGTCCTCATGATCGTTCTGGGGGTGGCCGCGTTCGCCCTGACCCTGGACCAGATCCTCTACCGGACGTCGTTGGACACCGCCCGGTCGACGGCCGGCCAGGTGGTCGACGTCGTCGCGCGAGGTGAGGCGCCACCCGCCAGGTCGCTGAGCGAGGTGCCGGCCCAGGGCGCGATCGTCCAGGTGGTCGGCGCGGACGGGACCGTCGTCGCCTCGTCGGACCGCCGGCTCGACGCGAGGCCGGCATCGACGTTGCGGCCCGCGGCCGGCAAGGAAGAGGTCGACCAGTCCGCGACCGTCCCGGGTGAGCTGGGGGAGCCGTATGCCGTGGTGGCGCGCGGTGTGACCGACCCCGCCGGGGCGACCTACGCCGTCGTCGTGGCGGTGCCGCTCAGCGCGCTGGGCGACACGGTGCGCACGGCGACGGTGCTGCTCGCCGTCGGGGCCGTGCTGATGCTGGTGCTGCTCCTCGTGCTCGTTCGGAGGGCGGTGCGGCAGGCGCTGCAGCCCGTCGAGGGAATCCGCTCGGAGGTCGCGCGGATCAGCCAGGTCCGCGGTGGCGGCGCGGTCACGGTGCCGCCGACGGGTGACGAGATCGCGCGGCTCGCCCGCACGATGAACGAGATGCTGGCCCGCCTGGAGAAGTCCGACGCGGCGACGCGCCGGTTCGTCTCGGACGCCTCGCACGAGCTGCGCAGCCCCCTCGCGACGATCCGTGCGGCCGTGGAGGTGTCGACGCAGGACGGGTTCGACGACGACCGCGACGCAGTGATCCGGTCCGAGACGCTGCGTCTGCAGTCCCTGGTGGACGACCTGCTGACCCTCGCCAAGGCCGACGACGGTGCGCCGCTGGCGCGCGAGGAGGTCGATGTCGACGACATCGTGGCCCAGGAGGTGCGCCGGGTCCGCGCGACCGGGGTGCCCGTCGAGGCGAGCATCATGGCGGCCCGGGTCCTCGGCGACCGTGCCCGGATCGAGCAGATGGTGCGCAACGTCGTGGACAACGCGGTGCGCCACACGACGGGTCGGGTGGGCCTGTCGGTCGACACCGAGGGCGACGACGTGGTCGTCCGGGTCGACAACGACGGCCCCCCGGTGCCGGTCGCCGACCGGGAGACCGTCTTCGACCGGTTCGCCCGGCTCGAGGACTCGCGCCGACGCGAGAGCGGCGGTAGCGGACTCGGGCTGGCGATCGTGCGCACGGTGGCCCGTGCCCACGGCGGGAACGCCGTCGCCACCGAGACCTCCGATGGTCGGTGCCGCTTCGAGCTGAGGCTGCCGACCACCGACTGACCCGCCACGGACTGACCCGCCACCGAGTGACCCGCCACCGAGCGACCCGCCACCGAGTGACCCGCCACCGAGTGACCCGGTGGCGGGTCAGTCGGTCTCGGGCACGCTCACCGGTATCAGCCGGTAGCCCATGCCGCGCACCGTCTCCAGCGACGTGACGCCGAAGGCGGCGTCGACCTTGCGGCGCAGGTAGCCCACGTAGACCTCGACGATGTTGTCGCTGCCGTCGAAGTGCGGGTCCCAGACGTTGTCGAGGATCTCGGCCTTGGACAGGACCACCTCGGGGTGGCGCATGAGGAACTGGAGCAGCGCGAACTCCCGCGCGGTCAACGTGATCCGTTCCCCGGCGCGGGTCACGATGCGGCGGTTGGGGTCGAGCCGGAGGTCACCGACCTGCAGGCTCACCGGGCGGGCCGGTGCGCCGCGACGCACCAGGGCGCGCAGCCGGGCGACCAGCACCATGAAGCTGAACGGCTTGGTGAGGTAGTCGTCGGTCCCCAGGTCGAACGCGTCGGTCTGGTCGTAGTCGCCATCCTTGGCCGTGAGCATCAGGGTCGGAGCCCAGACCTTGAGCTCGCGCAGGTTGCGCAGGACGTCGTAGCCGTTGCGCCCCGGCAGCATGATGTCGAGGACGATGACGTCGTAGGGGTTCTCGGTGGCGAGCCACTGCCCGCTGATCCCGTCGTGCGCGACGTCGACGACGAAGCCCTCGTTGATGAGCCCGCGACGGATCATCTCCGCCAGTGGCTTCTCGTCCTCGACCAGGAGCACCCGCACGGTCAGCGCCCGATCCGCGCGAGGAGCGAGCGGAGTGTGTGCCGGTCCAGCCCGGCGAGCGCCTGCCACGCCACCGCGCACGCGGCCAAGGTGGCCACGGCGAGGACCCACCCGGCGACGACGTCGGTCAGCCAGTGGTAGCCCAGGTAGACCCGGCTCACACCGACCGCGAGCGCCAGCACCACCCCGACTACCACGACGCCGGTCCGCGCCAGCCGCCCCGGCACGATTGTCAGGACGAGCCCGGCGACCAGCCCCACGAACACGGTCGTGGACAGGGTGTGACCGGATGGGAAGGAGAATCCGTTGTCCACGGGTCCGAGCATGAGGGATGACGGGGGCCTGTGCCTGTGCAGGACGTGCTTGACCCCGACGGTGAGGGCAGCGGCGGCGACCATCCCGCCCCCGAACACCGCGGCATACCGAAGCCGGCCGCGCCACAGCAGCCAGGCGAGAGTCGCCACGGCGAGCAGGCCGATGGCCACCTCGCTGCCCAACGCCGACAGCACCTGGGCGACACCGGTGAGCCACGGGGTGCGTTCGGCGACGAACCAGGCCGTGACCCCGGGGTCGTGGGCGCTCAGGTCACCGCGCTCGGCGGCACCGTCCGCCAGGAGCCCGCACAGGCCGACCCCGGCCGCGGCAACGGCGAGCCCCGCCGCGGACGCTCGGGAGCGCAGCCGGCGCAGCTCCAGCATCGGGGCCGGGCGGTGGAGGGCGGGGTGCGACACGGGCGGGGCTCCTCGACGGGCGTCGGAATGTTCTGTGGTCGACCGGACGGCCGGTGAGGGGGACGCGACCGTCCGGGACCAGTGCCACTGTCCACCACCGGTGCTGAGACGATCCTGAGAAACCTGAGAGCCGCCCCGAGGCCCGCAGCACCGCCCCGGCTCTCAGGTCCGCCTCAGGGGGCACCGGCCAGAGTCTGGCCCATGACCACAGCTCCCGGCTCGACCAGCCGCCGCGCCGCGGCCCACGCCCTCCTGAACCGCGTCCCCGAGGTGACCGCGTACTTCTGGATCATCAAGGTGCTCGCCACCACCGTCGGTGAGACTGCCGCCGACTACCTGAACGAGACCCTCGGCTACGGCCTCACCGGCACCTCGATCGTGATGAGTGCGCTGCTCGTCGTGGCCCTCGTCGCCCAGTTCCGGGCGCGTCGCTACGTGCCGGTCCGCTACTGGCTGGTGGTGGTGCTCGTGAGCATCGTCGGCACCCTGCTGACCGACAACCTCACCGACAACCTCGGGGTCCCGCTGGTGGTGACCACCGCGGTCTTCGCGGTCGCGCTCGCCGTGACCTTCGCGGCCTGGTTCGCCTCCGAGCGCACCCTGTCGATCCACACGATGTACACGGCCCGCCGCGAGTCCTTCTACTGGCTCACGATCCTCATGACGTTCGCGCTGGGCACCGCGGCGGGAGACCTGCTCGCCGAGCGGCTGGCCCTGGGTTACCTCACCTCGGCCGTGCTCTTCGCCGTGGCCATCGCCGTCATCGCCATCGCCCACAAGGCGGGCCTGATCGCCGCGATCCCGGCTTTCTGGGCGGCCTACGTGCTGACGCGTCCGCTCGGCGCCTCCCTGGGCGACCTGCTGTCGCAGGCGCGCGCCGACGGCGGGCTGGGCCTGGGCACGACCGTGACCAGCCTGATCTTCCTCGTGGCCATCCTCGGACTGGTCGCGTTCCTCACCCTGACCCGCCGCGACCGGACCCCCGTCGCGGCCTCCCACACCGACGACGTACTCACCGGCGCCGAGGTGTGACCCCCGTCGGCGGCACCTGTCCCCTTCAGGTGTCGTCGACGGTGCGGACCCGGTATGCCGTGTGGCCGCCCTCGGGGTCGGCCTCGGCTTTCACCACCTCGGCTCCGAGGAACTCCTGGCCGCGCATCCGGCACCACGCCGGGACGTCGGCGTCCGCGGCGGGGTCGGTGGCCCAGACCTCGACGACGGAGCCGGGCGGCAGCAGGGAAGCCGCTCGCGCCAACCGGATGACCGGCATCGGGCAGCGCAGACCGCGGGCGTCGACGACCTCGACCTCCATCACCGTGGGGCGCCGATCTGTGCCCGCACCCGTTCGACGGCCGGGGCGAGCTGCGTGGCGAAGTCGCGCACCCACGCCTCCCGCTCCGGTGCCACCGCGGCCAGCGGCAGCGTCACCCGCACGTTGCCGTGGGTGAGTGCGCCCATGGCGGCAAGGACGTGGCTGGGTTCGAGCGTGCTGGCCGTGCAGGCCGACCCCGACCCGACGGCGAACCCGCGCCGGTCGAACTCACCGACGAGGCTCTCGCCGTCGGCGTACAGGGCCGAGAACGTCACGACGTGGGCGAGCCGCTCCACCGGGTCGCCGACCACGTCGACGTCGCCGACGTTCCCCGCCGCGGCGCGGATCGACTCCACGAGCGCGAAGGCCGCGCGGGCGTCCTCGTCCCGGGCCGCCTCGGTCTGCTGCCAGGCCTCGGCCGCGGCGAGGGCGAGCGGCACCCACGGCAGGTGGCCACCCGGGCCGTGGAGCGCGTGGTCGGGGTCGGCCGGCCCCGGGCGCAGCCAGCGGGTGCCGGAACGCACCACGAGGACGCCGAGCCCGCCGGGGCCACCCCAGCTCTGCGCGTCGCCGGCGAGCACGTCGTATGCCGCTGGGGCGGGGACGCGCCCGAGGCTCGCCTGCGCGTCGACCGCCAGGGCGACCCCGGCCGCGTGCGCCGTCTCGCGGGCGACCTCGAGCGGCTGGAGCGTGCCCACCTCGCCGTTGGCGTGCTGGAGCGCGGCGGCCACGGTGCCGGGGACGGCGACCGACTGCCGCCACGCCTCGAGGTCCACGCGCCCCGTGGCGTCCACGGGCACGGTCGCGAAGTCGTCGGGACTGCCGGTCAGCGCCGCCTCGTGCCGGCCCGGCAGCAGGACGGCGGAGTGCTCGACCGCGGAGGCGACGGTGCGCGCCCCGCGACGCCGGCCGGCATACCGCAGCCCCTCCATGGCCCACCGGACCGCCGTGGCGCCGTCCGGGGTGAACCCGACCTCGGCGGGGCTCACGCCCAGGCCTCCGGCGATGACCGCGCGGGCCTGGTCCAGCAGCGCCCGCGCAGTGCGTCCCTCCCGGTGGAGGCGCCGCGGGTCGGCCCAGCCGGCCTCGAGCGCCGCCTGCAGCGTCTGCCGCGCCAGGGGGTGCACGGGGCCCGGAGCGGCGTCGAGAAGTGCCCGCTGGGCAGGGGGATTCGCCACACCCCGACGGTAGTCGCACCCTGACCGGAAGTGCGGCTCCGGCTGGAGTAGGGTTTGGCGCGATGGCCCACCCTTGTCCCGACGACTGTCCCGAAGAAGGTGCACCGTTGCGTCAGCACGACGTCCCCGGCCCGCAGCCACTGCGGCGCCGGACCGGTCTTCGCAGGTCCCTGACCGCCGCTGGTCTCGGCCTCGCCGCGCTGGCACTGTCCGGCTGTGCCGGCCGCGTCCAGGACGGCTTCCTGCCGGCCCCTGTCACCGAGAACGGCACCCACGTGGTGCGGCTCTGGAACGGCGCGTGGATCGCAGCCCTCGTCGTCGGCATCATCGTCTGGGGCCTGATCCTGTGGTGCGTCGTGGCCTACCGGCGCCGCAAGGACGACACCGCCCTGCCGGTGCAGTTGCGCTACAACGTGCCGATGGAGATCCTCTACACCGTCATCCCGGTGTTCATGGTCGCCGTCCTCTTCTACTACACCGCCCGCGACGAGGCGACGCTGCTCAACACGTCCAAGGAGCCCGACGTCGTCGTCAACGTCGTCGGCAAGAAGTGGTCCTGGGACTTCAACTACGTCAACGAGGACACCTACGAGTCCGGCACGCAGGCCGAGCTGACCGGCGAGCCCGGGGTCGAGGAGGAGCTGCCGACGCTCTACCTGCCGGTGAACAAGCGGGTCGAGTTCGTGCTCACCGCGCGCGACGTCATCCACTCGTTCTGGGTGCCGGCGTTCCTGCAGAAGCTCGACATGATCCCCGGCAAGGTCAACAAGTTCCAGGTCGTGCCGACCGAGACCGGTGAGTTCAAGGGCAAGTGCGCCGAGCTGTGCGGTGCCTACCACTCGCAGATGCTGTTCAACGTCAAGGTCGTGAGCGAGGCCGACTACGAGGCCCACATCGCCGAGCTCAAGGCGCAGGGCAACACCGGTCAGCTCGACAACAGCCTCAACCCCGAGAAGATCGTGCCCGGGGACAAGGACCTCGTGCCCAGTACAGGGAGCAAGTGATGGCAACGGCAACCGACACGGCGACCCGGACCACGCTGCGGTCGACCGAGGCGAGGCCGACCCGGAAGATGAGCAAGGGCCGCACGGTCGTCAAGTGGCTGACCACGACCGACCACAAGATCATCGGCAACCTCTACTTCATCACCTCGTTCGCCTTCTTCATCTTCGGCGGCGTGCTCGCGCTGCTGATCCGCGCCGAGCTCTTCACGCCGGGTCTGCAGGTGGTCGACAACCCCGACCAGTTCAACCAGCTGTTCACGATGCACGGCACGATCATGCTGCTGCTCTTCGCGACGCCGCTGTTCGCGGGCTTCGCGAACGCGCTGATGCCGCTGCAGATCGGTGCACCTGACGTCGCGTTCCCGCGGCTCAACATGTTCGCCTACTGGCTCTACCTCTTCGGTGGCCTCATCGCCTCGGCCGGCTTCCTCACCCCGAGTGGTGCCGCCTCGTTCGGGTGGTTCGCCTACGCGCCGCTGTCGGACGCCTCCAACAGCCCCGGCCTCGGTGGCGACCTGTGGGTCTTCGGCCTCGCGCTCGGTGGTTTCGGCACCATCCTCGGTGCCGTCAACTTCATCACCACGATCATCTGCATGCGCGCGCCCGGCATGACGATGTTCCGGATGCCGATCTTCACCTGGACCATCCTCATCACGTCGCTGCTCGTGCTGATGGCGTTCCCGGTGCTCGCCTCCGCGCTGCTGGCCCTCGGTGCCGACCGCAAGTTCGGGGCCCACGTCTTCGACCCGGACAACGGCGGGCCGATGCTGTGGCAGCACCTGTTCTGGTTCTTCGGGCACCCTGAGGTCTACATCATCGCGCTGCCGTTCTTCGGCATCATCAGCGAGATCCTGCCGGTCTTCTCGCGCAAGCCGATCTTCGGCTACAAGACGCTGGTCTTCGCGACCATCGGCATCGCCGCCCTGTCGGTCACCGTGTGGGCGCACCACATGTACGCCACCGGCCAGGTGCTGCTGCCGTTCTTCTCGGTCATGACGATGCTGATCGCCGTGCCAACCGGTGTGAAGTTCTTCAACTGGATCGGCACGATGTGGGGCGGGAAACTGTCGTTCGAGACACCGATGCTGTGGTCGATCGGCTTCCTCGTCACCTTCCTCTTCGGTGGCCTGACCGGCATCATCCTGTCCAGCCCGGCGCTCGACTTCCACCTGTCCGACAGCTACTTCGTGGTCGCGCACTTCCACTACGTGGTCTTCGGCACCGTGGTGTTCGCGATGTTCGCGGGGTTCTACTTCTGGTGGCCCAAGTTCACCGGGCGGATGCTCGACGAGACGCTCGGCAAGATCCACTTCTGGATGCTGTTCATCGGGTTCCACACGACGTTCCTCATCCAGCACGTGCTGGGCATCGACGGCATGCCCCGCCGGTATGCCGACTACCTGCCCGAGGACGGCTTCACCTGGGAGAACCGCGTCTCCACGTTCGGTGCGTTCCTGCTCGCCGCCTCGACCCTGCCGTTCCTCTACAACGTCTGGAAGACGTGGCGCACCGCGCCGCTGGTCGAGACCGACGACCCGTGGGGTTACGGCGCCTCGCTGGAGTGGGCGACGTCCTGCCCGCCGCCGCGGCACAACTTCGACACCATCCCGCGCATCCGGTCCGAGCGCCCCGCGTTCGACCTGCACCACCCGGAGGCTGCTCCGGCCAGCGGCCTCCAGCCCGACCCGGGCACCCTGATCCGGGTCATCGGCCCCGCCCAGGTGGGGGAGGGCTACACCCGGAAGGGTGCTGCCGAGCCTGCCGGGCCCGCCGCGCCCGCCAACCCCGAGGGTTCGCACCGCACGGGTGAGCTCGACCACGACCTCAAGCCCCGCTACCACGAGGAGCGCGACTGACGATGAAGATCGAGACCAAGCTCTTCATCCTGCTGGCCTGCTTCTTCGCGCCGGTGGGCGTCATCTACGGCCTCTTCACCAACTGGAGTGAGCCGGTCGGTCCGGCCGGCCTGTTCCTGTCGGCCGGCCTCGGGGCCATGATCGCGTTCTACCTGTGGGCGACGGGTCGCCGACTGCCGGAGCGGCCCGAGGACAACCCCGCCGGTGAGATCGACGAGCAGGAGGGTGAGTACGGCTTCTTCAGCCCGCACTCCTGGTGGCCGCTTCCGCTGGCCGGCGCCTCGGCTGTCATGTTCCTCGGCGTCGCCGTCGGCTGGTGGCTGTTCATCATCGGCGCGGCCTTCGGCGTCGTCGCGCTCGTCGGGTGGACGTTCGAGTACTTCAAGGGCCCGCACGCCATCTGAGCGTCTGTCCTGACCCCGCCCGGTGCCCACCACGTGGCTGCCGGGCGGTGGCATGCCCGGCGAGCGGGTAGCATGGCCCCCGTGGTCCGCGACGAGCGGACCTTTTCGTGGGGCCGTCGTGGCGTGGGTGCTGCCGGCCAAAAAGTTGCAGAGCCAACACAGTTTCACAGACAACCAATGGGGATCGCCCGGCGTCTGAGCGGGTGAACGGCGCCGCTTCACGCGGGCGGGCCGCCGAGCCAGGGGACAGCGAACGGTGCGCCAACGGGCGGACCTGGAGGAGCACGGACGTGGTGGGTACGACACGACGGTCACGCATGGTGACTGTGGCCGTGACGGGGGCGGCAGTGGCACTCGTCCTCGCGGGATGCTCTGGCGGACCCAGCAGCCCCGCCACCGGGAACGTCGCGGGCACACCCTCGTCCAGCTCGCCCAGCACGAGCACGCCCACGCCGACTCCGGCCGACGTCCAGGTGACGCCGGCCGACGGTGCCACCGGTGTCAAGCCCACGACGCCCGTCGTGGTGAAGGTCAGCTCGGGCACGCTGTCGCAGGTGTCGGTCAAGGACGCCAAGGGCAAGACCGTCAAGGGTGAGGTCGCGGACGGCACGTGGACGAGCAAGGGACGTCTGGCGCCGAGCGCGGCATACACCGTCTCGGTCACCGCGGCCGGCTCCGACGGCACCCCGGCGACGACCACCTCGACCTTCAAGACCCTCAAGCCGAAGGTCACCGCGACCTACGGCATCCTCTACTCCGGTGAGACCGTGGGCGTCGGTATGCCGGCCAGCATCCAGTTCGACTCGGCCGTCACCACGCCTGCCCAGCGGGCCCAGGTCGAGAAGCTCGTGAGCGTCACCACCTCGCCCAAGACCGAGGGCCACTGGGGCTGGCTGGACAACCGCCAGCTCATGTGGCGGCCCAAGGACTACTGGCAGCCGGGCACCAAGGTCACCATCAACGCACCGCTCACGGGTGTGCAGACCGGCGCCGACAAGTGGGTCGCCAACGACGACAGTGCGTCGTTCACCATCGGTTCCTCGATGGTGTCCACCGTCGACATCAAGAACCACGTCATGACCGTCACCCGCGGCGGTCAGGTCCTGCGCACCATCCCGATCAGTGCCGGGCGCCCCGGTCCCGAGACCGAGACCCGGTCCGGCACCAAGGTGATCATCCGCAAGGAGGGCACCGTGATCATGGACTCGAGCACGATCGGCATCGACAAGGGCGAGCCGGGCTACTACAAGATCAAGACCCAGTCGGCGATGCGCGTGACCTGGACCGGTGAGTACCTGCACTCGGCCCCGTGGTCGGTCGGTTCGCAGGGCAGCTCGAACGTCAGCCACGGCTGCGTGAACATGGCGCCGGAGAACGCGGCCTGGATGTACGCCAACTCCAAGGCGGGCGACGTCGTGAAGTTCACCGGGTCGAGCCGGGTGTTCCAGCCGGCCGAGGGCATCGGTGTCTGGCAGTACTCGTACGCGAACTGGGTCAAGCAGAGCGCGCTTGCCTGACCGGCACACCCGGGCCGTCCGCGCCCTGCTGGGTCTGACCATCGCCGGGGTGGCGCTGGCCGGGTGCTCCGAGTCGGCTACGACCGCGTCGACCACGACCCCGTCAGCCACCACCTCGTCAGCCTCCGCCACGACGACGACGGCCACGACGACCCGGTCATCGGCGCCGGTGACCAAGCTGCTGGTGGTCGTGGTCGAGAACCACTCCCTGGCGCAGATGCGCGACCAGATGCCGTACACCTACGCCCTGGCCCGGCAGTACGGCTACGCCACCGACTACCGCGCGATCACGCACCCGTCGCTGCCGAACTACCTCGCCATGGTCTCGGGCGGCACCCAGGGGGTGACGGACGACGACCCGCCCGCGCGGCACCGCCTCGACGCGCCCACCGTCTTCGGCCGCGCCCTCGCGGCCGGCCAGACCGCCGGCACCTACGCGGATGCGATGCCGCGGCCGTGTGCCACCGCCAACGCGGGCCGCTACGCCGTCCGGCACAACCCCTGGGCGTACTTCGTGTCCGAGCGGGCGGACTGTGCCCGCCACGACCTTCCCCTGGACGCCCTGCCGGGTGCGATCCGGGCCGGGGCCCTGCCCAACGCCGGGATGCTGGTGCCGGACGTGTGCAACGACGCGCACGACTGCTCCTTGGCGACCGCGGACCGGTGGTTCCGGACGTGGATGGGACGGATCGAGGCCGGGCCGGACTGGCGGTCCGGCCGGCTGGCGGTGGTGCTGACCGCCGACGAGGACGACAAGCACTCGGGCAACACGGTGCTCACCGTGGTCGCCCACCCGTCCCTGCACGGCAAGGTCGTCGCGACCAGGCTCGACCACTACTCGCTGGCCCGGCTGTACGCCGAGGTGACCGGCACGGCACCACTGGGCCGGGCTGCCTCGGCGCCGTCGATGGCGCGCGCCTTCGCCCTGCCCGTGCGGCGCTGACCCAGCTCAGCCTCAGCTCACCCCCAGCCGAGGGCGTGCAGCCGTTCGTCGTCGATGCCGAAGTGGTGGGCGATCTCGTGCACGACCGTCACGGCGATCTCGTCCAGCAGCTCGTCGCGGTCGACGCACATCCGTGTGAGCGGACCGCGGAAGATGGTGATGCGGTCGGGCAGTGCGCCCGCCGCCCACGCCTCACCGCGTTCGGTGAGGGGTATGCCGTCGTAGACACCGAGCAGGTCGGGGTCCTGCGGTGGCGGCTCGTCCTCGATGAAGATGACGACGTTGTCCATGAGCCGCAACAGCTCGGGCGGCACCTCGTCCAGCGCCGCCGCGACCGCGTCCTCGAACTCCTGCCGGCTCAGCTCGATCACAGGCACCAGCCTGCCATCATGGGCGGGTGCGAGTGAGCGTGCGGGTGCGGCCGGGCGCGTCCCGCACTCGCGTGGGCGGACAGTGGCCCGGGCTGCCTGGCGCGGGGCCGGCCCTCGTCGTGGCCGTCACCGCCCGCGCCGTCGACGGTGCCGCCACCACGGCGGTGCTGGAGGCCGTCGCCGCGGCGTTCGGGATGCCGAAACGCTCCGTACGGCTCGTCTCCGGGTCGCGCAGCCGCACCAAGGTGGTCGAGCTGGTCCAGCCGCCCCCGGACGCCGCCCGGCGCCTCACCGAGCTCCTGCACGACTGAGGCGAGGGTATGCCGCGTGGTGACCACGCGGCATACCCTCGCCTCAGTCAGGTGCGTCAGGGACGCGGGGGAGCCTCACGATGAGCGCTGCTCTCGAGGGCGGGGCGTGCCTCGTCCTCGTCGTGCGATCCCTCGATCGCCTCGTGGCCATGGCCGTCGTGGTGCGCGGCAGCGAGCTCGGACGGGGTGACGGCCGGGACGCGGTCGTCGAAGTAGAACCGCGACAGCGCAGCCCGGGCACGGTCCTTGCGGGCCGTGGGGGAGGCGACACCGTTCTCGTCGGCCGGCGCATCCAGCTGCAGCGGCTCGTCGGTCTCGTAGTCCACCATGTTCCAGCGGGTGTACGGGTCCAGCGGCTCGTGCTGCTCGAAGAACTTGCCGTCGGCGGTGCGGACGATGCGCCCGGTCTCGCGGCCGTGGAGCACCAGGTCGCGGTCCTTGCGCTGCAGCGACAGGCAGATCCGCTTGGTGACCCAGAACGCGATGACCGGTGCGATGAAGAACGAAGCCCGCAGGATGTGCGTGATGTCGTTGATCGACAGGTGCAGCTTGATCGCCATGAGGTCGTTGCCCGCGGCGAACATGAGCACGCCGTACATCGTCAGGGCGGCGACGCCCAGGGCGGTGCGGGTCGGGCGGTTGCGCGGGCGGTCGAGCAGGTGGTGCTCGCGCTTGTCACCGGTGACCCAGGCCTCGAGGAACGGGTACAGCGCCATGAGCGTGTACATGACCGGGATCAGCAGGATCGCGCCGATCATCACGTTGAAGGAGAAGGTGAACCCGAAGGCCTCGAACTCCAGCCAGCCCGGCAGGAGGCGCAGCGCACCGTCGGCAAAGCCCATGTACCAGTCAGGTTGGGACCCTGCGGTCACTGGCGACGGGTCGTAGGGCCCGTACGCCCAGATCGGGTTGATCGTGACCAGACCCGAGATGAGGGCGATGACACCGAAGACGATGAAGAAGAAGCCACCGGCCTTCGCGGCATACACCGGCATCACGGGGAAGCCGACGACGTTGTTGTTGGTGCGTCCCGGGCCGGGGTACTGGGTGTGCTTGTGCACGAACACGAGGCCGATGTGCACGGTGAACAGCCCGACGAGGATGGCGGGCAGCAGGAGGACGTGCACGGAGTACAGGCGCGGGATGATCGCCTCGCCGGGGAAGGCCCCGTCGAAGACGAAGTACGAGATGTACGAACCCAGGACGGGGACCGAGCGCATGAAGCCCTCGGCGGCGCGCAGGCCGGTGCCGGACAGCAGGTCGTCGGGGAGCGAGTAGCCCGCGAAGCCCTCGACGAGCGCCAGCATCGACAGGATGCAGCCGATGACCCAGTTGAGCTCACGCGGCTTGCGGAACGCACCGGTGAAGAACACACGGAGCATGTGGACCGACAGCGCCACGATGAACATCAGCGCGGCCCAGTGGTGGATCTGCCGGATCAGCAGACCGCCCCTGATGTCGAACGAGATGTCGAGGGTCGAGCGGTACGCCTCGGACATGGTGATGCCCTTGAGCGGGACGTACGAGCCGTCGTAGACCACCTGACCGGCGCTGGGCACGAACCAGAAGGTGAGGAACGTGCCGGAGAGCAGGCAGATGATCATCGAGTACATGGCGACTTCGCCGAGCATGAAGGACCAGTGGTCGGGGAAGACCTTCTTCATGAGGTAGCCGACCGGCTTGGCCGCGCCGGTGCGGTCGTCGAGCCATCCGGCGACGCCACCGATCTTCTTCATGCCGGGGCTGTAGGGCGTCTCGGGCGCTTTGTCGCCGCGGCGCAGGCCGTCGGCGTCGTAAGGGGTGCTGCTCATGGTCTAACCACGCTCCCAGAAGCTCGGGCCGACCGCCTCGTGGAAGCCGGATCTCGCGACGAGGTATCCCTCACTGTCCACCTCGATGGGCAGCTGGGGCAATGGCCGCTTGGCGGGGCCGAAGATGACCTTGCAGTCCTCGGTGACGTCGAAGGTCGACTGGTGGCAGGGGCAGAGCAGGTGGTGGGTCTGCTGCTCGTAGAGACCGACCGGGCAACCCACGTGGGTGCAGATCTTGGAGTAGGCGACGATGCCGTCGTACCCCCAGTCGAGCTCCTTCTTGGACTTGATGATCGCCGGGTCGAGGCGGATGAGGATGACCGCCGCCTTGGCCTTGTCCTCGAGGTAGTGGTGCGACTCCTTGAGGTTGGCCGGGAGCACGTGGTAGACGGACCCGTTCGTGACCTGGTCGGCCTTGATCGGCGTCATCTCGGGGTCGCGCACGAGGCGGTCGCCCTTCTTCCAGATCGTCTTGGACAGCTCGTCCTTGGGCAGCGGCCCGAGCCCGCCGACCAGCGGCAGCACCAGGGCCAGCGGGGGCAGCGCGAGCGCGCCCGCGAGCGAGAACTTGATGAGGGGACGACGTCCGATCTGGGACTTGCCGCCCTCCTGCAGGAAGTTGTTGACGGCCCGCTCGCGGTCGGCGTCGCTCGCCCGTTGCGGGTGGCGCTCCTCGACCATCTCGGTGTCGGGCATGAGGGTCTTGGCCCAGTGGACCGCACCCATGCCGCACCCGAGCAGGGCGAGACCGAGGCACACGCCGAGGATGACGTTGTAGGGGTTGGCCTCACCGATGCCGGGGATCCACGCCGTCATCTCCGGGTCGACCGTGAAGTAGGCGATGATGAAGACGATCGTGGCGAGGCTGGCGATCCCGAACAGGGCCGCCACCTGCTTCTCGGCACGCTTGGCGGCCTTCTCCGACAGGTCGCTCATCCGGGCGACGTGCGGGGGCAGGCCGGGGTTCTCGAACCGCGCCGGCAGGCCGCCGGTGCCCTCGATGTGGCCCTGGTCGAGCCGCACGGCGTCGGAGCCGTGGTCGTCCCCGCCGGCGCTGACGACTTCGCCGTGCGGCGTGTCGTTTTCGCTCATCGTGTCGTCGATCCTGTCGAGTCGCAGTGAATTTCGTTGGTGTGCAAGGCCGCTGGGGCCGGGGTGTCGGCCGTCATGCTGCCTTCCTGCCGAGCCAGACCGCGAAGGCGATCATGATTCCGAGACCGAAGACCCAGATGAACAGGCCTTCGGACACGGGGCCCAGGTTGCCGAGGTTCATGCCACCGCGGTTCTCCTGCTTGTCGACCGCGTGGAGGTAGGCGATGATGTCGTTCTTGCCCTCGGGGGAGATGTTGTCGTCGTTGAAGACCGGCATCGACTGCGGCCCGGTGACCATGGCCTCGTAGATGTGCTTGCCCTCGATGTCGCGCAGGCTCGGGGCGTACTTGCCGCGGGTCAGGGCGCCGCCGGAGCCGGCGAAGTTGTGGCACATCGCGCAGTTGACGCGGAACAGCTCGGCGCCCAGCGCCACGTCGGCGCCCTCACCGCTGGTGTACTCCGGGCCGGGGATCGGCGGGCCGGGGGCGAGCGAGGCGACGTAGGCCGCGATGGCGTCGATCTGCTCCTGGGTGAACCGGACCTCGTCGATCCGCGGGGCCTGGACGCCCGGGGCCGCCATCGGCATACGCCCGGTGCCCATCTGGAAGTCCACGGCTGCCGCGCCCACGCCCGCGAGGGAGGGACCGGCCTTGGTGCCCTGGGCCTGCAGGCCGTGGCAGGTGGCGCAGTTGGCGAGGAAGAGCTTCTTGCCCTCCTCGACCTGGCTGGCCGAGGCGGTGGTGGCGCTGGCGGTCTTGGGCGCGAGCACGGAGTATCCGACCCCGGTGACGACCAGTCCCAGCAGGATGAGCAGGGCGATGGCTGCCGGGTGGCGGCGGCGGGCGGCCAGTGCGTTCACAGTGCGGTCCTGTCGGTGCTGGTCGGGGCCGGGGTGGCGGCGTGGTGGTGGGTCATGACGGGCCGGTCACTTGAGGATGTAGATGGTCGCGAACAGCGCGATCCACACGACGTCGACGAAGTGCCAGTAGTAGGAGGTCACGACGGCGCCCGCGGCCTGGGCGTGGCTGTAGTGCCGGGTCGTGAAGGTGCGGCCGATGATGAGCAGGAAGGCGAGCAGGCCGCCGGTCACGTGCAGGGCGTGGAAGCCGGTCGTGAGGTAGAAGACCGAGCCGTACGCGCTCGAGGCGAGTGTGACGCCCTCGTGGACGAGCTCGGAGTACTCCAGCACCTGGCCGGACACGAAGACCGCGCCGAAGATGTAGGTCAGGACGTACCACTCGCGCATGCCCCAGGCCTTGACGTCCCAGACCTTGGCGTTGCCGCGGTGGGCCTTGCCGTGCTCGGCGGCGTGGACACCCAGCTGGCACCACACCGAGGAGATCACGAGGATCAGGGTGTTGATGCTGGCGAAGGGGACGTTGAGGATCGGCGTCGTCTCAGACCACTGCTCGGGAACGACCGAGCGGATCGTGAAGTACATCGCGAAGAGGCCGGCGAAGAACATCAGCTCGCTCGACAGCCACACGATGGTCCCGACGGAGACCATGTTGGGTCGGGACACGGGGCCGTGGCCGGGGATCGAGGTCGCCGGCCGCGGGGGTTCGGAGGTCACTGCAGATGCTGTCGCCACGTGCGCCAGATTAGCCACATTCGCATCGCGGCACACCGCCGACCCCCCGTGCGCCGCGTGAGAGGTCGCGGACGGTGCCGTGAGCCGCACCGGTAGCATCGCCACCATGACCGCTTCGCACGCTCCCGCCGGCTCCGGCGCGACCGCCACCGAGGGCGCTTCCCGGCCCATTTCGGTGCTGCTCTACAGCGACGACCGCAGCACGCGTGACGTCGTGCGCGCCAACGTGGGCCGCCGCCCCGCCAAGGACGTCGAGGTCGGCTCCTGGCACGAGTGCGCGACCGCTGCTGCCGTCATCGAGGCCGTCGACAACGAGAAGTTCGACCTGCTGATCCTCGACGGTGAGGCGGCGCCGGTGGGCGGGCTCGGCCTGTGCCGCCAGCTCAAGAGCGAGATCTTCAACTGCCCGCCGATCCTCGTGCTGACCGGGCGTCCGCAGGACGGCTGGCTCGCGACGTGGTCCCTGGCCGACCTGGCCGTCCCGCACCCGCTCGACCCCATCGCGCTCGCGGACTCCGTGGCGTACCTGGGTCGCGGCGGCCGACCCGCCTCCTGACGGCCGTGACCACGGCCGCCGGGTCCAGCCCGGCCGCGGCCTTCACCTGGCCGGACCTGCTGACGACCCTGATCGCGGGGCAGGACCTCACGTCCGACCAGGCCAGGTGGGCGATGACGGAGCTGATGAGCGGGGAGGCCACCCCGGTCCAGCAGGCCGGTTTCCTCGTGGCCCTGCGCGCCAAGGGCGAGACGATCGAGGAGCTGCGCGGCGTGGCCGACACGATGCTGTCGTTCGCCAACCGCATCGACGTGCCCGGGCCGAGCCTGGACATCGTCGGCACCGGAGCGGACCGGTCCAACACGGTGAACATCTCGACGATGGCCTCGGTCGTCATCGCCGCGAGCGGCATCCGGGTGGTCAAGCACGGCAACCGCGCGGCGTCCTCGTCGTCCGGTTCGGCGGACGTGCTCGAGGCGCTGGGGGTCGACCTGACGTTGAGCCCCGAGCGGGTCGCGCAGGTCGCCACCGAGGCCGGCATCACCTTCTGCTTCGCGCAGGCCTTCCACCCCGCCATGCGCCACGTGGCGCCCGCGCGCGGCGGCCTGGGGGTGGGCACGGTGTTCAACCTGCTCGGTCCCCTCACCAACCCCGCACAGCCGACGTATGCCGCGGTCGGCGTCGCCGACCCACGCGTCGCCCCGCTCATCGCGGGCGTCTTCGCCGGACGCGGCAAGGACGCCGCGGTGTTCCGCGGGGACGACGGGCTCGACGAGCTCACCCTCAGCACGACGTCGAGGGTGTGGTGGGTCAGTGGGGGCGAGGTGTCCGGGCACCTGCTCGACCCGACCGCCCTCGGGCTCGCGAACGCACCGGTCGAGGCGCTGCGCGGCGCTGACGCCGCCCACAACGCCCAGGTCGCCCGCGACGTCTTCGCCGGTGCGACCGGCCCCGTCCGCGACGCCGTCCTGCTCAACGCCGGCATGGCTCTGGCCGTGGCGGCCGAGCCCACCGTCACGAGCGCCGACGACCTGCACGCCGCGGTCGCCGCCGGGATCGCGCGCGCTGCCGAGGCCATCGACAGCGGCGCCGCCACCGCCCAGCTCGACCGCTGGGCCGCGGCGACCCGCGCCTAGCTCATCGAGGCCAGCCAGCTCACGGCCTGCCGGGCGTTCTCGCGCCGCTGCTCGTAGCGGGCGCCGACGGCCAGCACCAGCACCCCGAGCGCACCGAGGGTGAGCGACCGGGGCAGGTGCAGCGTGTAGGGGCCGAGCTCGCTGACCGCCACGACCACCGCGCTCACCGCCCCGACGACCACGAGCGCCTGCAGACGGCGCTGGGCGCCGACCACGAGCACCAGCACCGCGGCCGCGGCGGTCAGGAGCGGCCGCGCCGCCGTCGCGTCGGTGGCCACGGTGAGCAGCGTCGACGGGCCGAGGCCGATGACCAGGCCCGGACCCGCGACGAGCCAGGAACGGTGGCCCAGCAGGTGGCGACACCACAGGCTCGCGGCGAGCACGAGGGCGGCCAGGGGGAGCGTGTACGCCTCCACCGTGGTGACTCCGGCCCCGGCGAGGCCCACCCACGTGGCGAACGTGAGGGCGAGGACTGCGCCAGCCACGACGACCCGGCGAGCCGGCCGCACGGCATACCCGACGAGGGCCAGCCCGAAGGCCGCGCCGACACCGGCCGCGACGTAGGGCCAGCCGCGATCGAGCGCCACGCCGGAGGCGAGTGCGACGAGGGTCAGCGCGGCGACCCCGAAGAGCAGCTCCTCCTCAGTCGACTCCCCGCGCCAGCGGGCGAGGGCGACGCACCCGACACCGAGCACCGCGACGAGGAGGAGGTCGGTGCCGGCCGGGCCGTAGCCGCCGACCAGCCAGAGCAGCCAGCCCCCACTGGCCAGCGCGACGGCGGTGGCCGCGAGCCGGACGGCCGGGCGCAGCACGCTGCCGGCGAGGGAGGCGCAGCACAGCACGAGCAGGACGGTGATGAGGTAGGGCGTGGGCAGGTGGCGGTCGGCGGTGAGCCACAGCGCTGTCGCGATCGCCAGGACGGCGCCACCGGCCAGTGGCAGCTCCTCCGGCCGACGTGGGCGGGCGAGGGCGCCGGCACTGTATGCCGCCGCGAGGCCGGCGAGGGCAAGTACGCGCAGCTCGGTCGACCCGAGGGACGCCGCGACGTCCGTGGCGTGCCAGAGCGCGAGGACGGCGACGCCCGCGGCGACGGGCGCGACACGTCGTTCGGCGCGGGTCGCGGCGAGAGCGCAGACCCCGACGACGAGCGTGGCCAGCACCAGCCAGCCCGCATGGACGCCCTCGAGCCGGTGCAGCAGCTCGGCGTCGGCCCAGCCCCCGAGGACGGCGACCAGGGCACCGCCGGCCAGTGGCAGGGCGACGGTCTCGTGGCGGCGGGAGAGCAGGGCCGCGGCGGTGAGCGCAGACCCGGTCGCGCTCAGTGCCACCACCTGGGCTGTGGGTGAGACCAGCGCGCTGCCCCACGTGACCGCGACGAGCCCGAGGACAACTGCCAGCGCAGTCGCGAGGAGCCGAAAAGCCTTGCGCCACACGGCATACGCAACGGCGCAGGTGGAGAGTGCCGCTACGACGGCCACCCGGTAACGATCGTCACCGAGGCTCGTGGCCGAGGCCAACCCGAGGAGTGCAGCGAGCACCACGCCGCCGGCCAGGGCAGGCTCCTCGGCGCGGCGCTGGCGCCACAGGGCAGCCGCGGTGAGCGCCGCCATAGCACCGAGCATGATCAGCACCTGCGCCTGCGGCGACGTGACGCTGGTGCCTGCGCGCAGGGCAGCGAGGACGACCACGACGGCCACAGCTGACGCCGGCAACCGGACGGGACGACGCTTCGCTGCGGTCACGGCAGCCCCGAGCGCGACAGCGCCCAGCCCCAGGACGTGGCCGGCGACCTCGACCGCGGAGAACGCGATCGCCGCGAGGCCCAGGGCGGTGAGCCCGAACGTCGACTCCAGCCACCAGCCGCCGCGACTGTCGCCGAGCGGGCGGACGAGGATCGCCACCAGCCAACCCATGGCCACGATCGTGGTGACGGCCACAGTGCCACCCGCGCCGCCGCCCAGGATCGCGGCCAGCCACGCGGACGCCGGGAGGGACAGGGTGCTGGTCAGGGCGACGACGCCGAGGGCGCGCCAGTCCCCGGTGTACCAGCGCCGCGCCCAGTCGGCGCGCACCGCGGCCCGGGAGCCCAAGTGGGCTGTGCGGTGGCCGACGACGGCTCGGACGACCGCGATGCCGCCGACCCAGGTCACCAGCAGCAGGGCGACGTCCGTGGCCGAGGCAGGGGTCCACCTGACCTCGCCATGAGGGAACCCGTCGAGCAGGGGCCGCCACGCGGCGACCGTGGCGGCGACGACGAGCCAAGCCGCCGCCGGGCCCGAGGCCGCCCGGCGCACGAGCCCGAAGGCCCGCGGCAGGCGCCAGTGGAGCAGACCGAAGACGGCGGCGCCGAGCAGCGCGGTCACCTCCCACGTCCGCACGTGGTCACGACTGACGGCGACGACTCCACCCCAGGCGACCGACGCCGCCGTGAGGGACAGGATCGCGAAGGCCGCGACCCGACGGTCGCGCACGTGCAGGACGCCCAGGGTGACGGCGACGAGCAGGCCTGACCCGACGGCATACCAGTCGGCTGGGGCGGCATCGAGACCGAAGAGGCCGAGTGCGCGGGCGGCGGTGACGTCGAGCAGCAGGAGGCCACCGGCGACGAGGGCGAGGGCCTCGGCCGAGCTGGCGAGACCGCGACGCGACAGTCGCAGCGCCAGCCAGGCGGCCAGCGCCGTGAACCCGCCCATGACGGCGGCCTGGCCATGGATGCCGATGCGGTCCCATGCGACGGCGAGGGCGATCGAGGCAGCCACCAGGACGAGGACGACACCGACGGCGAGGAGCGTCTGCTGCACGGTCCAGCGCCGGCGGGCGACGGGTGCGGGACGCGGGGCCGGCGGTGCGGTGGCTGGCGGCGACGGGGCCAAGGCGGGAGCGAGCGCGGGGGCGAGGGCTGGCGCTGGCGCGGGGACGGCGGCGGGTGCCGGTGCGCTGGCCAGGGCCTGGAGCAGCGAGGTGCGCCGGGTGAGCAGGTCCGAGTGCTCGGTGCGCAGCCGGGTCTGCAGCGTGGTGATCTCGGCCAGGCGCTGGTCGACCCGCCACAGCTCGACGGCGTCGGGACCGGTGAGCCGCAGACCGCAGCGCGGGCAGGTCGGCGCGTCGGCGGTCAGCGGTGCGCCGCACCGCGGACACGGGACCGGGGTGGGAGTGCTCATCGGGACCTCCTGGGTGACGCCGGAAGGGAGTGCGTCTGCCAGGAAGTGTCGTGCGCGGATGGGTCAGGCCGGATGCGCTGCGCTACTCAGATCTGCCCGCCGAAGCGCGTGGCGAGCGGTGCGCGGGTGGTCCTCAGTCGCCGTCGAGGCCGAGGCTGAACGCGGCCTCGAGGTCGTGCTTGGAGTAGGTGCGGAACGCGATGTGCGTGTTGGTGCCGATGACACCCTGCACCTTGTTGAGCTGCCCGGCGATGACGTCGTTGAGCTGCTCGTGCTCGGCGACCCGGACCATGGCGATGAGGTCGGCGTCGCCGGCGACCGAGTAGACCTCGGTGACACCGTCCAGCTCGGCGATGGCCTCGGCCACCTCGGGGATGCGGTCGACGTCTGCGTTGACGAGCACGATGGCGGTGATCACGCGCCCACTGTATCGGCGAGTGGCGGAGGCCATGCAGCCGCTGGCCGTCAGGACGCGGCGACGAAGCCGGAGACGGCTTGGCGTGAGACCGCCTGCGGTTCGAGCTCGGCCCGCGCGCCGCCGGCACCTCCGACGGGGCAGCTCCACTCGCCGTCGAGGTCGACCAGCCGGACGCCGGGGGACTCGAGCCAGCGCAGGATCTTCTCGGTCTCCTCGGGCAGGGCCGCCGGGGCCGGCCACGGTGCAGGCAGCACCACCTCGGCCGTCTCGCGCGCCGCCGCGACGTAGGGCATCGGGTCGGCACCGCGCGGCGAGACCGACGTCGCGGCCAGCCGACCGTGACGCACCACGACGATCTCCCAGCCGCCCATCGCCGCCGGCCGCGCCGCGACGATCTCGGGGCTCGATGCCAGCGGCGCGATCCGTTGCGCGCGCGAGATGCCGCGCACCAACGCCAGCAAGCGGTCACGCACCGTGCCGGCGTCCTCGAACCGCTCCTGCTCGGCCAGCGTGCCCATCCGCGTCTGCAGCGCGCTCACGACCGACCGCGAGTCACCGACGAGGGCGCCGACCGCGTCGCTGACGACCGCGGCATACTCCTGCACGCTCTGCGCGCCGGTGCACGGCGCCCCGCACCGTCCCATCTCGGCGAGCGCGCATGCACCCACGGGGCGGGTCGGCGAGAGCCGTTTCACGCACTGCCGCAACGGGATCACCTCGTGGACCGCGGCGACCGCGGCCTCGGCGCTGGCACGGCTGCCGAACGGGCCGATGTACTTGGCGCCGTCGCCGCGCACCTCGCGCACGATCGACAGCCGCGGGAACGCCTCGACGGTCAGCTTGACCCAGGTGGCGCGCTCGGGGAACTTCGAGCGCCGGTTGTAGCGCGGCTTGTGCTCGGCGATGAGCCGCAGCTCGCGCACCTCCGCCTCGAGCGTGGTGGCGCACACGATCGGGGTGACGCTCTCGGCGATGCCCACCATCTCGGCCATGCGGGAGCGGTGCTCGGACCCGGTGAAGTAGTTGCGCACGCGGGTGCGGATGTTGACCGAGGTGCCGACGTAGAGCACGTGCCCCCGGCCGTCCTTGAACTGGTAGACGCCGGGTGCGTCCGGCAGCCCGTCGGCGAGCCAGCGCTTGCGCCGCTGGGTGGGGCTGACGCGCGAGGAGAAGCTCGACAGCTCTTCCAGGGTGCGCACGCCGAGGTTGCCGACGCGCCCGATGAGGCCGTGGAGCACGTCGACCGTGGCGCGGGCGTCGTGCAGGGCGCGGTGGTCGGGGACGGTGGCCGCGCCGAACAGCGCGGCCAGCGAGGAGAGCTTGTGGTTGCGCGCCTCGTCGCGGGTCACCAGCTGGCGGGCGAGGTGGACCGTGTCGAGGACGGCGTGGCCGGGCCAGGCGATGCCCTGCGCCTTGGCGCTCGCCTTGAGGAAGCCCACGTCGAAGCCGGCGTTGTGCGCCACGAGCACCGACCCGCGCGCGAACTCCAGGAACGCCGGCAGGGCCGTCTCGATGCGCGGCGCGTCGGCCACCATCGCGGTCGTGATGCCGGTCAGGGTCTGGATGAACGGCGGGATCGGCAGGTGCGGGTTGACGAGCGTCTGGAACTCGCCGAGCACCTCGCCACCACGCACCTTGACCGCGCCGATCTCGGTGATGGCGCTGTCCTGCGGGCTGCCGCCGGTGGTCTCCAGGTCGACGACGACGAACGTGACGTCGGCCAGCGGCGTCCCCAGGTCGTCGAAGGTGCCCTGGACCATCTGCATGTCCTCGACCGTAGGTGGGCGGTGTGACAGCCGGTGGCAGGCGCGCCCGAGGCGACCGGCGCCGGACGCCGTCAGGTATGCCGCGTCGGCACCGTTGTCAGTGCCCCCACCTAGCGTCGTGGGCACGTCGACGACCGACCGATGAAGAGAGGTGATCACGTGATCATCGACTGCCAGACCTGCCCGGTGCGCGACCTGCACTGTGACGAGTGCATCGTGCCCGCCATGCTCGCCCCGCTCGACGCGGCGATTCCCCTCGACCGGGCCGAGCGGGCGGCCGTGAGCCGGTTCGTCTCCGCGGGGCTGGTGTCGGCCCAGCAGGCGACCGCGCTCGAGGCCCGTCGTGAGCCCTGGTCGACCCACGTGGAGGCCGTGGGCTGACCCTACGATGGCCCGATGAGCAGGCTGCGTGTGCGACGACCAGCGCTCGCAGCAGCCGTCGCGGTCGCGGTGGCGGTCGTCGTCGCGGGCTGCGACAGCTCGGCGCCCGACGCCACGCAGACCACGGGCACCCGTGCTGGGGCATCAAGCAGTACCCAGCAGAACGCCCCCAGCCCGACCGTCGACCGCGAGCAGGCGCTCGCCGACCTGCTCACGCGCAGGGCGGCCGCCGTCCGCGCACGCGACCGCGCGGCATATGTCGCGACGCTCGACGACCCGAAGTCGGGGTTCGGGCTGCGCCAGCTTGCCCAGTTCGACGCCCTGGCCGCACTGCCGCTCTCGGAGTTCGCCTACGGCACACCGGAACCCGCGCCAGCACTGGGGGCCGACCGGATCGCCCAGCTCGGTCCGGACGCGTGGGTGGCGCGAGTCAACGGCCGGTACCGGCTGAAGGGCTACGACAGCCGCAGCCGTGACTTCGAGAGCTACTTCACCGCCGTCCGCCGGGACGGCGGGTGGCGCCTCGCCGACGACACCGACGGCGGCACCCAGACCCAGCTGTGGGACCTGCCGTCGTTCGCGACGGTCACGGGCACGTCGACGCTCGTCGTCGGCACCGGTCCGCAGAGCCGGCTGCGTCCGTATGCCGTCCTGGGTGACCTTGCCGTCAAACGCGTCACCGAGGTGTGGGGCACCGCCTGGGCGCGGCGGCTCGTCATCGTGGTGCCGCGCAACGCGGCCACGATGGCCGAGCTGGTGGGACAGGACCCGAAGTCGGTCGCCCAGGTCGCGGCCGTCACCGACGGGCCGTTCGACCCCGACGGGTATGCCGGTGCCGACCGGGTCGTGGTGAACCCTGCCGCCTTCGGGACGCTCGAGAAGCGCGGGCAGCAGGTGGTGCTCACCCACGAGGGCACGCACGTCGCGATCCGCGCCACGACCAACCGGCCGGTGCCGCTGTGGCTGTCGGAGGGCATGGCCGACTATGTGGGTTACCGCGACATCGACGCGACGCCCCAGCAGATCGCGTCCGCGCTGTTCACCAAGGTGCGCGCCGGCACCGGCCCCACCGCGCTGCCGGTGGCTGCAGACTTCGACCCCGGCCGCACCACCATCGGCCCCAACTACAACGCGGCCTGGCTCGCCGTGCGCCGGATCGCGGGGCGCTGGGGCACGACCGACCTCGTGCGGTTCTACCGGGCGGCGGCCACCGCACCGACGGGCTCGGCCCCCGGGACGACGTCCACGGACGCCGATGCGGCCACCGCGGCGGCGTTCCGCTCCGTGCTCGGCACCACGGTCGCCGCCTTCACCAAGGACTGGCTGGCCTATCTGCGCGCCCTGGCGGCCCGATGACCGAGGTCGTGCAGCGCCGCGCGGCACGGGTGCTCGTGGTGTCACCCGACGGCGAGGTGCTCATGATCCACGGCTTCGACCCCTACGACCCGGCCACGACGTTCTGGTACACCATCGGCGGCGGTGTCGACCCGGGCGAGGACGACGCCGATGCCGCGGTGCGTGAGGTGTGGGAGGAGACCGGCCTGCGCATCGACCGCGACCAGCTGGTCGGACCGGTGCACCACGACCGCACCGTCTTCCCCTTCGAGGGGCGCACCATCGACCAGCAGCAGGTGTTCTACCTGCTGGTGACCCCGCGCTTCGAGCCGGCACCTGCGGCGTTCGAGGACACCGAGATCCGGTCGGTCATTGCGGTGGCGTGGATCGACCCGGCCGCGCGCGAGAGTGCGGGGGAGACCGTCTACCCGGCGGGTCTGGCGGCGCTGGTCGCGCAGTGCGCGAAATCCGCCGCCCAGGACGGATCCTGACGTTCCTTGTCTGCCGCACACGCGGCATACGCCGATCTGTCAGGCCTTGGCGAAGGCTTGACGGACAGCCAAGACGCTCCCGACGTCCGGCTGGTTAGGAAGGAAGGCGTGCCGCGAACCCGCGGCGCACCGACCCTGACACAAACCAGAAATGGGGACACAGGACATGCCGACCATCCGACTCACCCTGGGCGCTGCCTCTGCAGTGCTGGCCGCCGGAACCGCCTTCGCCGCGGCACCCGTGGCGACCACCGCGGCACCCGCGCAGACCGACGGCGCCGCGAGCTACGCGGCCAGCGGGTACGTGCCGAACGAGCGGGACAAGGCCCAGAACCAGCGGCTGCAGAAGCAGCTCGACGCAGCCATCGCCAAGGCCGCCGAGAACAAGCGCCTCGGCAAGAAGCCGTCGGTGCAGCAGGCCGTGACGGTCTACTACGACGACTCGAACGCGCCGTCGTTCGACTCGCTGATCGACCAGGGCGCCAGCATCTGGAACTCGCGGGTGAGCAACGTCAAGCTCGTCGAGACCACCGGGTCCGGGGCCGACCTGCGCTACTACGAGGGCAATGACTCCCGTGGCTCGTACTACTACGGCGACGGTCGCGGCAACGGCACCATCTTCCTCGACTACAACCAGGCGAACACCTACGCGCCGCTGCGCATCATCACCCACGAGACCGGCCACGCGCTCGGCCTGCCCGACCGTTACACCCAGCCGTGCTCGAAGCTGATGTCCGGTGGTGGCCCCGGCCCGTCGTGCACCAACGCCTACCCGGACTCGGTCGAGGCCTCCGAGGTCAACACCCTGTGGGCGAACGGCTTCGTCGGCGTCGCCGAGTTCGCCAAGGTCGGCTGACCGGGCGGGCGCACCGCGAGGTATGCCGTCGTGCCGCCACCCGTGCGCGGGTGGCGGCACGATCGCGTGCGGCTTCCTAGACTCCGGTCATGCACCAGCTGCTCCTCGTCGGTGGACTCGGGCTGGCCGTCGTCATCGCGGCGACGGTCTTCTCGCGTCGCACCGGCATCGCGGCGCCGTTGCTGCTCGTGGCTCTGGGCATCGCCGCGGCCTCGACGCCGTGGGTGCCCGACATCGAGGTCGAGCCGGAGCTGGTGCTGGCCGGGGTCCTGCCACCGCTGCTGTACTCCTCGTCGCTGCGCCTGCCGGTCATCGACCTGCGCCGCAACCTCGGGATGATCACGTGGCTGTCGGTCGTCATCGTCGTCGCGTCGGCCTTCGCCGTGGGGGCCGCGGTGCACCTGTGCTTCCCCCAGATCCCGTTCCCGCTGGCGGTGGCCCTCGGTGCGGTCGTCAGCCCGACCGACGCCGTGGCCGCCACCAGCATCGGCAAGCGGCTGGGGCTGCCGAACCGGCTCATGACCGTGCTCGAGGGCGAGAGCCTGGTCAACGACGCCACGGCCCTGGTGCTGCTGCGGGTCTCGCTCGCGGCGCTCGCGGGGTCGTTCAGCCTGGGCCAGGCGGTGCTCGACTTCGCGGTCGCCGTCGTGGGCGCGGTGCTGGTCGGCTTGGCCGTCGCGTGGGTGACGATCCTGGTGCGGCAGCGGCTCGCCGACCCGGTGCTGACGACGCTGATCTCGTTCGCGGTGCCGTTCCTCGCGTTCGCGCCGGCCGAGGCCATCGGTGCCTCGGGCGTGCTCGCCGTGGTGGTCGCCGGCATCGTCACCGGTCACGTCGGGCCGCGCCGGTTCCCGGCCCGTGACCGGCAGGCCCAGGCGATCCACTGGGCCACCATCAGCTTCGCCCTCGAGAGCGGGGTGTTCCTGCTCATGGGGCTCGAGCTGCCGGCCCTGCTCGACGCCGCCCGGGAGGAGTCCAGCGTCGGCACGGTGCTCGCCATCGCGGGGGTGGCGCTGCTGGTCACCGTGGTGCTGCGGGTGCTGGGCGTCTTCGCGCCGGTGCTCGTCGAGCGCCGGGTGCAGCCCGAACGCAACGAACGGGTGCGTGCCCACCTCGCGGCGCTGGAGAACCGGCTCGACGCCTACCAGGAGAGCTACGAGCCGCAGTCGCAGCAGGCCGAGCGCCGGGTCCAGCACTTCCAGCGGCGGCTGGCGCGGGGCACCGCGGACGTCGACTTCCAGGAGAGCCACCCGATCACCCGGCGTGGCGGCGTGGTCCTCGCATGGTCGGGCATGCGTGGTGTCGTCACGCTCGCGGCCGCCCAGACCATCCCCATCAACACCGAGCACCGTGCAACGCTGGTGCTCGTCGCGTTCGTGGTGGCGCTGGTGACGTTGGTCGGCTTCGGGGGCTCGTTGCCGTGGCTGATCCGCCGGCTCGACTTCCCGGAGGTGACCCCGGACGAGCGGCGCGACGAGTTCACGGCACTGATGCGCACCATGCTCACGGACGCCTCCGCACAGCTGGGGCCACTGGACAAGATGACCGTTGACGGGCAGCCGATCGACAGCCAGGTGGTGCAGCGGGTCAACGAGCAGTTCGTGCCGGTGCTGCTCGGGCGGCTGCGCGGTGACGTGCAGCCCAAGCCGGGCGTGCGGGAGCAGCTGGTCATCATCCAGCGGCGCTATGTCGACGCGCTGCGCGACGCACTCAATGACGAGCGGTCGATCGGGGCCTATCGCTCGGAGACGTATGCCGCTGTCCAGGCCATCCTCGACCGCGAGGAGCAGCGCCTGGATCCCCAGCGCTGAGCGCGAACGACAGCACCACGAGGGCCCCCACGAGCCAGAACTGGTTGTAGAACGCCTGCTTGTTGACCAGGTTGGCGGCGAGCAGCACCAACGCCAGCCAGCGCAGCAGCGACGCGAGTGGCGGCTGGCGGCGCCACACGGTCCAGCAGACGGCGGCGAGTGTCCCGAGCACGACCAGCCCGGTCACCCAGAACGGCAGGGTGACGCCAAAAGTGTTGAGCGCCAACAGGTACAGCGTGTTCGCGAACTTGATCGGGTGGAACGACACGAGCAGGCTGACCGTGTCGTGCACGAAGTCGGCCGGGCTCGCGAGGAACCAGGGTGCGATGAGCACGCCGGTCAGCGCGCCCGTCGCGACCGCCCGCTGCCACCCGAACGGCCGCCACAGCAGCAGCACCGGCAGCAGCAGCGCGAGGTGCTGCTTGCTGGCGCACGCCAGCGCCAGTGGCACGACCGCCCACCACGCGCGGTCCCGCTGCACGAGCACGGCCCACCACGCGATCCCGGCCAGCAGCAGCGGCTCGGTCCACGCCTGGTCGAGCTGGGTGAGGGTGCCGGGAGCGAGCAGCAGCAGGCCGGACACGGCCGCGGTGGTCCAGACCCACGACGGTGAGGGGGTATGCCGCGTGGCCGCGCCAGTGGCGCGGGTGCCACCCGCGCCCCTCGCCAGGAGCGCGACCGCGACCACGATGGACAGGGTCCACAGGGCCAGGGCCCACCGGATGTCACCGGCGATCCAGCGCCCCGGTGCGAGCAGCACGGCTGTCCAGGGCAGGTAGGTGAACGCGTCCTGGATGCCGGGGGAGCCGGTCCAGACCATCGCGTAGAAGTTCTCGCCGCGGCCCAGGGCGTCCGACGCCTGTTGCAGCGTCACCCAGACGTCGATGCGCGGCCGGGGCGACGACACGATCGCGGTCGCCGCGGCCGCGGCATACCCACTCACGACGGTGGCGAGCGCGAGCCGCGACGCGCGCGCCCCACCGGCCCAGAGCAGTGCCGCGACCAGCAGCGGCACGACCACCAGAACCGTTGTGGCGAAAGCCAACCCGCTCGGTGACAGGTAGGAGAACAGGGGCACGGCGATGGTCGCCAGGGCCGACCCGGCCAGCATGACCGCGACACCGGCCCGCGTCAGCGAGACGCGCCAGCCGAGCCACTGCCACAGTGCCAACAGCACCGTCGCGGCCGTCAGGGTGAGCACGATCGGTACGCGGTAGCGCACGACCGACCACTGCAGCACACCGAAGTAGGCGAGCCAGCAGATGCCGAACGCCACCGCTGCCGACGGTGCGGGTGGGCGGTGGCGTTCGGGCACGGGAAGACCCTAGAGGGTCGGCGTCAGGTCAGCGCTGGCCGCCCGCGTAGAGCTCCTCGACCTGGTCGTGGAAGTCGCGCATGACGATGTTGCGCTTGAGCTTCAGGCTCGGGGTGAGGTACCCGTTCTCCTCGGTGAAGTCGCCGTCGAGGACGACGAACTTGCGGATCGACTCGGCCTTGGAGACGGCCTTGTTGGCCTCGTCGACGGCCTTCTGCAGCTCGGCCTGGACGACCTCGTTGTCCTTGGCCTGCTCGAAGGGCACGTCCTCGATGCCGTTGTTCTTGGCCCAGCCGGGGTACATCTCCTCGTCGAGGGTGACCAGGGCGGCGATGAACGGCTTCTGGTCGCCGACGACCATCGTCTGCGAGACCAGGGGGTGGGCGCGCAGCCGGTCCTCGAGCACCGCGGGGGCGACGTTCTTGCCGCCGGCGGTCACGAGGATCTCCTTCTTGCGGCCGGTGATCTTGAGGTAGCCGTCCTCGTCGAGCTCGCCGAGGTCTCCGGTGCGGAACCAGCCGTCCTCCATCGCGCCCTCGGTCGCCTCCGCGTTGTCGTGGTAGCCGTCGAACACGTTGACGCCCTTGATGAGGACCTCGCCGTCGTCGGCGATGCGGATGCCCACACCGGGCAGCGGCGGGCCGACGGTGCCGATCTTCACCCGCTCGGGAATGTTGACCGTGGCGGGCGCGGTCGTCTCGGTGAGGCCATAGCCTTCCAGGACCGTCACGCCGATGCCCCGGAAGAAGTGCCCCAGACGGGTGCCGAGCGGCGCGCCGCCGGACACGGCATACATGACCTCGCCGCCCATGGCGGCGCGCAGCTTGGTGTAGACGAGCTTGTCGAAGACGCCGTGCTTGAGCCGCAGCCCGAGGCCGGCGCCACCGGTGTCCTGGGCCTCGGACCAGTCGATCGCAGCCTGCGCGGCGACGCCGAAGATCTTGCCCTTGCCGTCGGCGGTCGCGGTGGCCTCGGCCTGGTTGTAGACCTTCTCGAACACCCGTGGCACCGCGAGGATGAACGTCGGCTTGAACCCGGCGAAGTCGTCGAGCAGGTTCTTGATGTCGGCGCTGTGGCCCATCTTCGCCTCGCCGTCCACGCACAGCACCTGGATGAACCGGGCGAAGACGTGGGCCAGTGGCAGGAACAGCAGCGTCGAGGCGCCCTCGGCGGACACGACCTGCTTGAGCTTGGTGATGGCGTTCTCGGACAGGCCGAGGAAGTTGTCGTGGGTGAGGGCGACGCCCTTGGGCCGGCCGGTCGTGCCCGAGGTGTAGATGATCGTGGCGACGCTGGCGCGGTTGACGCCGTTGGTCGCGGCGGCGAGGTCCTCGTCGCTGACCGACTCACCGGACGCCTTGAGCTGCTCGATCGCGCCACCGTCGATCTGCCAGACCTCCTTGAGGCCGGGCAGCTGGTCGCGCACCTCACCGAGCGTGGCCTCGTGGGCGGGGGTCTCGAGCATGATCGCGCTGGCGCCGGAGTCGGAGAGGATCCACGCGACCTGGTCGGCCGAGGACGTCTCGTAGATCGGCACCGTCACGGCGCCGGCGCTCCAGATCGCGAAGTCCGTGAGCGTCCACTCGTAGCGCGTCTTGGCCATGATGGCGACGCGGTCGCCGGGCTTGATGCCGGCGGCGATGAGGCCCTTGGCCAGGGCGCGCACGTCGCGGTCGAATTCCGCCGCGGTGATGTCGACCCACGACGACCCGGAGCGACGCGAGAACGCGACGTTGGTGGGGTCGTTCGCGGCGTTGCGACCCGGCAGGTCGGCGAGACTGCCCTCGGTCTTCGGTTGGACGAGCGGGGGAGCGACGTTTTCCTGCACGGAGTCTCCTTCGGGCGGCGGCGGTGCCACGGAGGCCCCAGACTACCGGTGGGTAGGCGCCGCTGGGGAGGTCCCCGTCCGCCCGTGGTCGTGATGGTGGACACTGCCGGGTATGCCGCCGCGCCGGGTCGACGTCGCCGACGACACCTTTGTCGGCGCTGCGCCGTCGGTGATCCGTGCGAGCCTGGCGGACGACGCGTGGCTCGACAGCGTGTGGCCGCACCTGCGCCGGACGGTGGTTCGCGACCGCGGCGTCAAGGGTGTGCGCTGGACCGTGACCGGCCAGGTCGAGGGCGACATGGAGGTGTGGATCGAGCCGTACTGGGAGGGCGCGATCGTGCACCACTACCTGCGCGGCACTGCTGCGGCGAGCGCGCCGTGGGACGTGACCACGCGGCATACCCTGCGCTGGAAACGGGCCGTCCACGCCCTCAAGGACGCACTCGAACGCCCGCTCGGCGACACCGGGTCCGAGCGCTCGGGGTAGCCTTCCGCGCATGGCCGACCGCACCGAGTCCAGCATCGACATCGCCGCCAAGCCCGGTGAGGTCCTGGACGTCATCGCCGACTTCGAGAGCTACCCCGAGTGGGCCACCGAGGTGAAGAAGGTCGAGGTCCTGACCGAGGAGGGTGACGGCTGGGCCGACCAGGTGCAGTTCACCCTGGACGCGGGCGCGATCAAGGACACCTACGTCCTGGACTACGAGTGGGACGTCAAGAAGAACGGCACCGGCGTCGTGTCGTGGGGCCTGGTCGAGGCGACGGTCCTCAAGGCGATGAACGGGTCGTACACGTTGGCCGCCAAGGGCAAGGACGCGACGACCGTGACCTACCGGCTCGCGGTCGACGTCAAGATCCCCATGCTCGGCATGCTCAAGCGCAAGGCCGAGAAGGTCATCATCGACACCGCGCTCAAGGAGCTCAAGAAGCGCGTCGAGGGCTGACCGCTGCGCGTCATCCTCTTCACCGGCAAGGGCGGGGTCGGCAAGACGACGACGGCCGCTGCCACCGCCGTGCGTGCCGCCCGGGCCGGGGTCAAGACGCTCGTGCTGTCGACGGACGCCGCGCACTCACTCGGTGACGCGCTCGCGGTCGACCTCGGGTCGTCGGGTGAGCCGGTCGAGGTGGAGCCGGGACTCTCGGCGCTGCAGGTGAGCCCGCCGCGGCTGCTGGGCGACTCGTGGCGGGTGGTGCAGGACTACCTGCTGTCGGTGCTCGACACGATCGGTGTCGACGGCGTAGTGGCCGAGGAGCTGACGCGGCTGCCGGGGGCCGACGAGATCGCCGCCCTGCTCGAGCTGCGCGCGCAGACCGAGCAGGGGCCGTGGGACCTCGTGGTCGTCGACTGTGCGCCGACGGCCGAGACGTTGCGGTTGCTGGCGTTGCCGGAAGCGCTGGCGTGGCACCTCGAACGGCTGCTGCCGGCGCAGCGCGGGCTGATCCGCACGCTGCGGCCCGCTGCGGCGGCTGCTGCCGGGGTGCCGTTGCCGGAGCCCGAGGTGGTCGCGACGGTGACGGGCTGGCACCGGCAGATGCGTGAGGTGCAGCAGCTGCTGACCGGTGAGGCGACGTCGGTGCGGCTCGTGCTGACGCCGGAACGGGTGGTCATCGCGGAGTCGCGGCGGACGTGGACGTCGTTGTCGTTGTACGGCTTCGTCGTCGACGGTGTCGTGGTCAACCGCGTCTTCCCGGCCGGCGATGCGGATGGTGCCGGTGGGACGGTCGACGCCTGGCGCAGCGGGTGGAACACCGCCCAGCAGGAGGGGCTGGAGCAGGTGCGGGAGTCGTTCGCCGGGCTGCCGGTGGTGGTGAGCCCCTACCTCGCGAGCGAGCCGATCGGGGTCGAGGCGCTGGCCGGACTCGCCCCCGCCGTGGACGGTGCCGAGGGCGACGAGCTGCTCGCGCCGGTGCGGCACCGCGGCATGGTGGTGGAGCGGGATGGAGAGGGTTTCCGGTTGGTGCTGCCGCTGCCGTTGGCCCACGCGTCCGACCTGGGGCTGCAGCGACGGGACGACGAGCTGATCGTGACGGTGGGCGACCACCGTCGGGTGCTCACGTTGCCCGCGGCTCTGCAACGATGCGTGGTCGAGAGCGCGTCTGTCCGTGACGGCCGGCTGACGGTGCGTTTCGTCCCCGACGAGGAGGTGTGGCCGCGTGGTTGACGACACCCGACCGCCGGTGGGTTCGGTCGCCGACGAGGCGGCCCGGCTCATGGACGCCCTCGGGGGCTGGGCGGCGACGGCGAGGTATGCCGCGGGCACGCGGCATACCGAGGACGACGCCGAGGCGCCCCGAACCGAGGGCGACGCGGCCCCCGGTGACGGCGGCGCGACGGCGGACGCGTGCCCGACCTGCGGCACGGAAACTGGTGTGGGACAAGCGATTTCGTGTCAGGTGTGTCCGGTCTGCCAAGGGATCGCGTTGCTGCGTTCGGTGCGACCGGAGACCGTGGACCGGTTGGCCGACCTGGCCGGCGCGCTCGCGGCCACGTTGCGTGACATCGCCGCGCAGGGGCGCGAGACGAGAACCGCGCCGGACGCGGAGGGTGCGCGGTCGGGTGGCACGCGGTCGAGTGGCGCGCGGGCACACCGCCCGCGCGTGGAGGACATCGAGGTGAGTGAGGAGTCGGGGCAGTGAGCCTGGCGATCGGGATCGACATCGGCGGCACCAAGGTCGCCGGCGGGCTGGTGCGCACGGACGGGTCGGTCGTCGGCCGAGCCCGGCGTGACACACCGCACCGCTCGACCAGCCCGAACGTCGTCGAGGACACCATCGTCGAGGTCGTGACGGAGCTGCTTGACGTGGCGGACGCAGCCGGCGACGACGTGGTGGCGGTCGGGATCGGGGCGGCCGGATTCGTGGCGCGCGACCGGGCGACCGTGGTGTTCGCGCCGCACCTGTCGTGGCGGGACGAGCCCCTGCGCGACAACCTGCAGCGCCGGGTGCGGGTGCCGATCGCGGTCGACAACGACGCCAACGCCGCGGTGTGGGCGGAGTGGCGCTTCGGGGCGGCCCGCGGCGAGACGAACGTCGTCATGGTCAACCTCGGCACCGGGATCGGCGGCGCGCTGATGCTCGACGGCAAGGTGGTGCGCGGGGCGTTCGGCATCGCCGGGGAGTTCGGGCACATGCAGGTCGTGCCGGGCGGTCAACGGTGCGAGTGCGGCAACAAGGGGTGCTGGGAGCAGTACGCGTCGGGCAACGCGCTCGTGCGCGAAGCGCGGTCGCTGATGGTGGCCGGGAGCCCGCTGGCGACGGACCTGCTGGCGCGGGCCGGTGGGGACCCGATGGCCCTGACCGGGCCGATGATCAGCGATGCCGCGCGCGACGGCGACCCGACCGCGACCGAGCTGTTCACCGAGGTCGGGCACTGGCTAGGGGTCGGCATGGCGAACCTCGCGGCGGCCCTCGACCCGGGGATGTTCGTCATCGGCGGCGGGGTGAGCGCCGCGGGCGACCTGCTGCTCGACCCGGCGCGCACGATGTTCCGGCGCACGTTGACCGGCCGCGGCTACCGGCCCGAGGCACGGATCGTCGCGGCCTCACTGGGCAACGACGCCGGCCTGATCGGCGCCGCGGACCTGGCACGCGGCATACGGGAGGACGACGCGTCGTGAGTGTCATGCGGGTCGCGTCGTACAACCTCAAGGACTTCACCCTGGACCAGCACGCGGCCGCGCGCATCGTGCGTGCCATCGACCCGGATGTCCTGTGTTTGCAGGAGGTTCCGCGTCGGCTGTTCGCGCCGTGGCGCGTGTCGATGTTCGCGGCGGAGTGCGGGATGTACTGGTCGGGCAAGCACCGGGGCAGCGGCGGGACGACGATCTTCACGTCATTGCGGGTGCAGGTGGCGGAGTTGCGTCACTACCGCCTGCGGGTCGCGGCGCTGCAACGCACGCGAGGGTATGCCGTGCTGCGCGTCGGCCCGCCGGGTGACCAACCGGTCGTGGTGGCGTCGGTGCACCTCAGCCTCGACGCGGACGAGCGGGCGGTGCACGCGGGGCAGATCCTGCGGACGCTGACGCAGGCTGGGGTGGCCGGCGGGGCTGCGGGGCCGGTGCTGCTGGCCGGAGATCTCAACGAGGGTGAGACGGGGAAGGCGTGGCAGGCGTTCGCGTCGCCGCTGCGGCTCGTGTCACCGACGACGCCGACCTACCCGGCCAAGGCGCCCCGTAGGGCGCTCGACGTCATCTTCGCCTCGCCGGGGCTGACCGTGCTGCCGCACCGGCCGGTCGACCTCCCCACCGAGGAGCTCATCGCGGCCAGCGACCACCGCCCCACCTGGGTCGACGTCGAGCTCGACCCGGCGGCGGCGCCGAGCGCCGAGGTCGAGACCGGGCCGGCCGTCGCGGAGTCGACGGTCGAGGACGCCGAGGCCAAGGCCGAGGATCAGGTCGAGGACCAGGTCGAGGCGCCTTCTGCGCAGGGATCTGCGCCGGCACCCGAGCGCGGGCCGACTGTGAAACGGATGCCGACGGAGCGCTGAGGCACTGCTGCGCTGGGCGCAACACCGGGGAGCCGTAACAGGTGTGGGCGGCGCTGGGTCACTGCTCCGCCCAGCGGGCCACGAGTATGGGGGAGGGTTCGTGGTTGCTGGGTCACTGCTCCGCTCAGCGGAGCAGTGACCCAGCGTTCTCATCAGGTATGGGCAGTGCCGGGGTCGTCACCGTGGTTCGTCTCGAGCGGGGCGACGTGGGTCTCAGACGCGGGCGCCGTTGTCGGGGTCGTTGTCGTCGCGGGTGTGCGGCTGGCGCATCACCAGCAGGACGAAGCCGCCGACGGTGAGCACGAGGGCGCCGAACGTCCACCAGTCGCTGACGTTGGGCCGAAAGAGCACGAGCCACAGCAGCAGCAACGGTCCGCCGACGAGGCCGACGATGATGCCCCAGAACTGCAGGTCCTCCTGCGGCGGGAGCGGCTGCACCGGCCCGGGCTGGAAGTGTTCGTCGTCGTCGACCGGCAGGTCCACCAGCTCCGGTGGGGTGTGGTCCTCGTCCTCCGGGTCGGGCTCGACGCCACGCCACACCACGAACGGGCGCACCGGGGGCGGGTTGGTCGGGTTGGAGGAGGGCTCGAGCGCCGGGTTCACACCGAAGCGCCCATCACGCTCGGTCTCGTCCGCGACGGAGTCGTCCACCACGGAGTCGTCCACCACGGAGTCGTCCACCACGGAGTCGTCCACCACGGAGTCGTCCACCACGGAGCCGTCCACCACGGAGCCGTCCACGTGGGTGTCACGCGCGGAGGGTGACGCATCCTCCTCAGCCGCGCCACGCGGCATACCGACGCGGTCGTCACTGACACCCTCGGAAGGTGAGTCGGGGACGTCCGGCAGGGACGGCACCTCGTCCCAGCGCGCCACGATGTCGGCGAACTGCGCGTCCACGTCCTTGTCGCCCATGACGTCCTCAAGTCCCGGTGAGCGCTCGGCATTCCGCTCACGTCGTTGCTGCCGACGCGCCAACGATACGTGGCACTCGCCGCGCAAGGTAGCCAGACCGGTCCGGCGCGACCGCCACGCACCCACCATCCGTGCCGTAGAGTTCACGCGTCGAGAGGAGGAACGCGCGTGTTCTACTGGGTGCTCAAGACCGTCGTACTCGGGCCGATCCTGAAGCTGTTGTTCCGGCCGTGGGTCGAGGGGGAGGAGAACATCCCCGAGGATGGCGCGGCGATCTTCGCGAGCAACCACCTGTCGTTCTCGGACTCGATCTTCCTGCCGCTGGTGGTTCCGCGACGGATGACGTTCCTCGCCAAGTCCGACTACTTCGACGGGCGCGGCATCAAGGGCAAGCTCACGGCGGCGTTCTTCAAGGGCGTCGGCCAACTGCCCGTCGACCGCTCTGGTGGCAAGGCCAGCGACGCCGCCCTCCGCTCCGGCCTGAAGGTGCTGCGCCGCGGCGAGCTGCTCGGCATCTACCCCGAGGGCACGCGCAGCCCCGACGGCCGGCTCTACCGCGGGCGCACCGGTGTCGCGCGGATGGCGCTCGAGGGCAAGGTCAAGGTGCTGCCCGTCGCGATGATCGGCACCGACAAGGCCCAGCCCACCGGCAAGAAGCTGCCCAAGGTCATGCGGATCGGCGTCAAGATCGGCAAGCCGCTGGACTTCTCGCGCTACGAGGGCATGGAGGACGACCGGTTCGTCCTGCGCTCGATCACCGACGAGATCATGTACGAGCTGATGCTGCTGTCCGGTCAGGAGTACGTCGACATGTACGCCACGTCGATGAAGGACCGCATCGTCGCCGCCGCCAAGACCAAGGCGCGCGAGATCCAGGAGGCGGCCCGGCCCGGCACCGCAGTCAAGGAGCTCGAGGACGCGCTCGACGCGGGGGAGGGCAAGGTGGCTGACGGGTCCGGCGCCTCCGACCGCGACGCCATCGAGGACGCGACCGCCGACATCGAACCGGCCGACCGCGCAGCCGCACAGGCGGACGACGAGGGCGAGCCGGGCGCGCGCGCCGCGTCCTGACGCCCGCCGACGTCGTGGACCACGCGGCATACTCCCGCGTCCCGGGGTTCGACCCGGCGTCGCAGCCGGCGATCGTCACCGCGTTCTGGCGGGGGATCGACGTCTTCCGGCCGATCGCGCTGCTGTATGCCGCGTACTCCCTCGCTGACCGCCCCGCCGACCTCATCCGGCCGGCGCTGGCCTGGGCCGTTCTCGCGGTGCTCGGGGCGTGGACGATGTTCATGGTGTTCTACCGGCGGCGCCGGCTGTGGCTGGTCGTGGTCGAGCTCTCGTTGGCCTCTGCGGCGATCCTCGCGACCCGGCTCGTCGACAGTGCCGAAGCCATCGAGGCCGGCGGCCGCACTCTGCCGACGGTGTGGCCGGCCGCGGGGGTGGTGTCGGCGGCGGTGCTGCGCGGGTGGCGGGGCGGTGCGGTTGCCGGGCTGGTGATCGGGGTCGTGGACGTCGTCGAGGTCGGCACGCCGACGCCCAACACCATCAACAACATCGTCATCCTCATGCTCATCGGGACGTTGATCGGCTACTGCTGTGACCTGGCCCGTGACGGCCACGCCCGGCTGCGCGAAGCGCTGGTCCTGGAGGCGCGCGTGCGCGAGCGCGAGCGGCTGGCGCGCACCGTGCACGACGGGGTGCTGCAGACCTTGGCGTTCATCAACCGACGCGGTTCGCAGCTGGGTGGTCCGGCGACCGAGCTGGGGGCGATGGCCGCCGACCAGGAACGAGCCCTGCGCGCGCTCGTCAGCGGCACCACCCCGGAAGAGACCGCGGCTGCGCTCGGCGCCGATGTCGACCTGCGGCAGACACTCGGCCGGTATGCCGGCGGGCGGGTGCACCTCGTGGCGCCGGCCGATGCGGTGCTGGTGTCGCCCCGCGTCGGCGGCGAGCTGACGGCCGCGGTGGGTGCGGCGCTGGACAACGTGCGTCTGCACGCGGGGGAGAGCGCCGAGGCGTGGGTGCTGCTCGAGGACGAGGGGGCGGATGTCGCGATCACGGTGCGCGACAACGGCGTCGGTATGCCGGCTGGTCGCCTCGACGAGGCCGCCGCCGCTGGACGTCTCGGCGCGTCGTCGAGCATCCGTGGCAGGCTGGCAGACCTCGGCGGGGAAGCGACGTACGCGGGCCGGGAAGGGTCCGGGGTGACGGTCAGGATGCGGGCACCGAAGCAGGGGTCACGTGAGGAATGAGGAGGGCACGATGAGCGAGCCGGGGCCGGCGGAGTCGGTCGGATCGGTCGGGTCGGGCGAGACCATCACGGTGGTGGTCGCCGACGACCACCCGCTGTGGCGCGACGCCGTGGCGAGGGACCTGTCGGAGGCGGGGATGCGGGTGCTGGCGACGGCCGACGACGGTCCCTCGGCGGTCAACCGCACCCGCGCGACGCGGCCTGCCGTGCTCGTGCTCGACCTCAACCTGCCGGGGATGCGCGGGCACGAGGTGTGCCAGCAGCTCGGCAAGGAGGAGACGCGCGTGCTCGTGCTGTCGGCGTCGGGTGAGCAGCAGGACGTGCTCGAGGCAGTCAAGGCCGGGGCGACGGGCTATCTGGTGAAGTCGGCCACGCGCGAGGAGATCGTCGACGCGGTGCGGGCCACTGCGCGTGGCGACGCGGTCTTCACGCCGGGGCTGGCTGGGTTGGTGCTGGGGGAGTTCCGCAAGATGTCGACCCAGCCCGAGACCGACCCGTCGCGGCCGATCCCGGAGCTGACCGAGCGCGAGACCGAGGTGTTGAAGCTCGTGGCAACGGGCATGTCCTACAAAGAGATCGCGGCCGAGCTCTTCATCAGCCACCGCACCGTGCAGAACCACGTGCAGAACACCCTCGGCAAGCTCCAGATGCACAACCGGATCGAGCTCGTGAGGTTCGCGATCGCCAAGGGCCTCGACACCCCCGAGGCCTGAGCCCTCGCCGGCCAGCCCGCTGCAACGACACCGCAGTCATTTCTGCTTCTGGCACGATGGCGTTGTGAGTCGGAACGGGCTTTCGCTGCGCCGCCTTCGACGTGTGGATTGGGCGATCTCTCTGGTTGCCTCTCTGGGCTTGGCTTACCTCCTTCTGTTCGATCCCTCGTCTGGGTGGCTGGACCAAGGGTTCGGCTTGCTCGCCCTGGTGGTGGCATTTGTCTGCCTCGGCGCCATCCTTCGGCCCGCGACGGAGGCGGAAGTCCCGCACCCCCCAAGAGTCTGGGACGTCCTTGGGCCCGTCTTCTTCCCGGCTCAGTTGCTCATCCAAGGCTCCGACCGCGATTGGCGGTTCGCGCTCGCGGGAGGCATCACGCTCGTCGCGGCGATCGCAGTGCAAGTCATGATCTGGCGCGCATCACCCACGCTGACGGACCGTGGCCGCAGTTCTGCGACTACCTGAGGCGGTGGTGAGTCCGATGAACGACTTCGACCACACCGGCCTGGATCGGGTGGACCCGTCGACGCACCCGCGGCGTGATGCTGCGTCCTGCCGACACATCGTCACCGCCAAGGTGCAGCTTGCGGACAGCGAACGGGGCCTCGGCGATGCGGTTCGGGCGGCCCGGGCGGCTGGTGACTCGTGGGCGGTAATCGGTGCCGCCTTGGACATCTCGCGGCAGGCCGCGCAGCAGCGCTTCGGAGAACGCTGAAGGAGCTGCTCGCCGGCCGAGATCGCGCCCGGGGCAGGACGACGCGTGCGGTGGCGACGCCAGGCGCGTGCCGCGGGACGATGGCGCCGCGCTGGCCGCGCGACGACGGTATGCGGCGGTGGCGGCTCTGCGCGCACCGGGAGTGTCGATGTGCGCACGTTTGACTACGTCGAGTCGGGCACCGGTCGGCGCATCTGCGCTGACCGGCTCGAGGTCGCCTGCGAAGATCGCGCCATGAACATGGGCGGCCCAGGTGACCACTGGCGTACTGACATCTTCTCGTGGGATCGTCCCGCGTTCGGCGAACCCGTCGACTCGCTGGTCCGCGAGATATATGACCTGGGTGGGCATGCGCTCCTCGAGGATGACCAGCCGCTTGGACGGCGCCTCAGTAAGCACTGGCCCCGCTGGAAGCGGGTCAGCGACGAGGCACTGAGCGAGCTAGCCTCCGACCTAGTGACGGTCCGTGATCGTCTGCGGGCTGAAGCCGTGGCTCGCGGCTGGGAGGTTGAGTAAGGCACGTGGCACCAACCCGGCAGGACGCGGACAGCGCACCGTCGCCCTGCACGAGATCGAACCCTCTAACTGTCTTCGCCCTCTCGCCGTTACGATTCTCGCGAGCCCGCCCAAGGCGCACCTACCCGGTAAGGGTGCGTCCGGCCCGTCGCTTGGTGAGGGTGGCAGCCCCGTTCGAGCCGGGCCGGGCCCGGGGGATCCACTCTTCGACGGGAAGTGTCGGGATCTCCACCATCGACGCGAGCCTGCTTTGGCGGATGGTGCCTCGGCGAAACTGAACTCTGGCCGCGACCTCGTCGGTGAGGTCTGCTTGTCGGGTGTTCAGGGCTCGTGGTCTGCCCGGCTGTGTGAACATTCCCATCGCCGGGAGCGGGGACTACTTGGCGACAACGTCGAAGTTGTCGGAGCGGCTGCGATTTCGCCGTCCGGTGGAACCCTGAGCTCATCGCATCATCCACGCGGCCTGCGAGAGTGTGAACCATGGTTGAGACGCGCAGGGATGGGGCGTCGCGGCGGGAGGCGTGGCTCAGCTTGATTGGGGGCGTCTTCTTTACCGGCGACGTTCTCGACAGGGTCGGGCAGGCGACGGGACTTGGCCTTGTGGTCGAGTGGTCCAAGGTCATTGTGAGGCCGGCTCTGCTCATCACGGGCGGCTGGCAGCTGCTGCGCATCTACTGGCGCAGGGACCCCTGACGACCCGGCGGCGTTGTAGGGACCCACCCATCTCCAGGCGTGACACGGCAGCGCTGCGTACCTCTAACGCAGATTCACGACGGGGTCCCCACCGCCACGCACGGCGGCAGATCCGGGCGGATCCAACATCGCCACCGAAATGTGCGCGCTGACCACCCGCGTCGACGATGATTCGTCCATGTCGTTGAACGAGCTGTGGGCGACGGTGCGCAAGATTTTGGAGGAAGCGCGCTCGCATCTGACGAGCCCTGACGACGATGCCCTGTGGTTGTTCGATGACTTCCTCGACCAGAACGAACTGGGCCTCGCACTCGACGCGCTAGCTGACGTAGCCGCTGACCAACGGGCGCCGGCGGCCGTGTGGCGCGCCCTCGCGGCGGCTGCGACAGCGATGGGTCTGGCGCAGGATGACCCTGTCCATGGCGGGACGGTTCGAGCCATCAGATCCCGGGTGAATGCAGTGCCGGAGTGGCGGAGACTTCAGCGCCTTGTGAACGAGTGGGACCCGATCGGTGTCGAACCTGAAATGGGAGGTCCGGAGGACGAATATGACTGCATGCTCGGACCCTTACTGGCGCTGCTCTCCGGGGGCGCCGGCGAGCGAGAAGTTGGCGCATTTCTGCGGACCCAGCTCAGCGGTCACTTCGGCCTCAACCCGGACCATTCGCAGCCTGAGAGGTTCGCTAAGCGAGCCCTAGCTTGGTGGTCAGCAGAACGAGACGCTTAGCGCTGTCATCGGCATGACCGGGTTGTCGGGACCAGCGCGGACACGCGGCGGTAAGACGCGCCACTCGAAGCACGGCAATGAGGGCGCCTCTAGATCTCGGTCGCCGCGATCCACGCTGGCGTAATTCGGCCCTCCTCGAACTCCCACGAACCGCCTTCGACACCTCGCCGCAACGTGGCCACTATGGCCGGCAGTGGTGCGGTTGGCTCGATGTCGAGGGCGAGCATGCCGAACTGTGACACGCCTTCTCCGTAGACGCCAAGGGCAGTGAATGGCTCAAGCGCTCGCGCCAGGTCGCCTTCAAGAGGACCCCTTCGAAAGACGATCAAACGGATGGTCACGTGGTCAGATCGATTCACGAGTTCCTCGAACACGGGATGGGTGTCCGGAGCGGGAGGCCTGGCTCGCACCACGTCGCCCACGGCGAGATCGGGAACGAACCAGGGCACGTTGTCGACGCGGTAGCTGTCCTCACCGACCTGTAAGCACCACACTCGTTCCGACTTCACAGGCGGCCACTCCTCCTCCGTCGCCAGATCAAAGATGACGCGAGCCACTCGTCCGCCCTCCTGGTTCGTCATGAACGGAGTCTGGCATTCCGAGCGCCGACATTCCCTTCTCGACCTCAACTCGCCACAAGGGAAGTTAGTCATTACCCGACAGGCGGCGGAGTGACGCATCGCGGCACGGTCGACGAATTCGTGAATTCGTAACGTGCGGGCTGTATCGCCCACTTCATCGAAGTTGGACTTAGGTTTGGGGGGTGAGCTTGGACTACATCTACGACGAAGCCGGCGACATCCTCGGGCGCGGCGGCGGGGCCATCGTCTATACGGCCAGGTCCATGGACGGTTCCGTGGGCGTCGCATTGAAAAGGCCGCTGCCGTTCGACCTCTGCGACGAGCGCCTCGAGAGAGAGATCGACGTGCTCGCAAAAATGTCGCACCACCACCTCATGCCCGTTCTGGATCACGGTAAAGACGATGACGGGCACCCTTGGTACGCGATGCCGATCGCCCGTGGGAGCTTGAAAGGGCTCTGGCTGTCTGGGCAACTTGGCGACGATGTCGACGCCTTATGCGCCGAAATCCTGGAGCACGCCTGCCTCGGCCTCGGCGCGATGCACGACGCGGGCTATCTGCATCGAGACGTCAACCCGAACAACATTCTGGCGCTCGACGACCCGCAGGAGCCGCGAGGATACCGATGGGTTATCGCCGACTGCGGACTCGCCCGGCGCCCACTTGGAGAGACCACGCAAGGACTCACGGGCAGTGCCTCACGACTTGGCACTGACGGGTACATCGCGCCCGAAGGCTTCGGGCGACCTCATGCAGTCACGGATGCCGCCGATGTTTACAGTCTTGGCAGGGTGCTGGGGTGGCTGACGACCGGCGAGGACCCGGTCCTAACCCAGCCGCTTCTCCCGGATGGCACCTGGCGACCAGTTGTCAGGACCTTCACGTTCGACGACCCTTTGCGCCGTCCACAGACGATGTCCGAAGCGCTGAGCAGGTCGCACGAGCTGCGTGCCGAACTTCCGACATCGGACAAGGCGAACTTCCGCGCGGATGTCCGCGAGAAGGGCTCGGGGCTCAGAAAGGACAACCCCCTCTGGGACGTGGCTCTCGAGAACCTCGATGACTATGCCTTCATGATCGACGACGTTGTGGTCATCAAAGACAGTTCCGTCCGTAGGTTCGCAGCTGCCCGACCTGAGGACGCCGCGCGACTCGGCGAGCGGATGGCCCTGCACCTCGTCCAAGGTGATTGGGGCCGTCGAAACTTCGACTCCGCGAACCAGAACCTCAACTGGATCCACTCGGTTCTCGAGGGTCTCGTCGATGCCGCACGCTTCGACCTATTGGAGGACATCGGCGTCGTCTACTGCGAAGCGGTGTCCACCTGGAATCGCTTCAACCACAACGATGTCCTGACTCGATGGCTCCCAGGGCTCAACGGCAGGGCAGGCGACGCCATGGCACGCGCGATCCACCAATCCGGCGAGAGTGATTACTTCCGTCGGATCACGGAGAGGCAGTCGTTCGACAGCCGTGCGCTTGCCGCATTGCTTGAGAACTAGCAAGGGTATCCGCGCTACACGGCTGAGGGACTCGCGAAGTCCGACGCGACTCTCGGCGGGACGCACTCGGGGGCTCCACGCCGTCTTCGTCGGCGTGACCTCCGACGCCCTGCCCCGACGTTCGCCTTTGCCCTTCCAGATCAGCCTCCATTCTCAGGGGATAGCTCACTCAGCCAACCGACCGTTTGCATGCATCTTTCAGGCTCTCAATAGCCCTTCTTAGTGGTACCTCCAACTCCTTCGGCGCCTCCTCCTGAGGGTCCCCGCTGTATTCATTAGCGGCCCACCAGTCAAATCTCTCCGAGGCCGAGACGAACGCCAGCCAGGCGTGCTCGACCTCGTCCTCCGCCAGCAGGTGCACTTGGATCGTCACCTCGTCCAAGGGCGCCAGCGACAGTCGCGCACCAGGAGGCTTCGGAGAGAGGTCATAGGCGCGCTCGCCATCGGAAGCCCAAGTGGCGTTAAGTTTGCGCTCCCGGTGCACGGCATGGGCCAGGGCAACTGCGTACACCTTCAAACGTTCGTCGCGAAGTCTGCTCTGACGCGATCGAAGGTGGTTCTCGGTAGCGAGATGCTCTGCGTGCTTTCGACCCTGGGCCGCAGTTCGCAACGTGGCTCCCATACCCGCCAACGCAACTACGACCGTTCCGGTTGGCGCCACCCATTCCCAAGCCATGGTCACAACCTGCCACACTGCTGGCCATTGGCGGGCGACGGCGCGTATACAGGTGTACGAGGCTTCGCGAGCCCCGCTGGCAGGACACGGAGGAAGGCACCGAGGTTCGAGGCGGAGGGTGGCAGACTCGGCGGACCTGTGACCAACTTGCGAACAGTGCGGACTACGATGAAGGGCCGCCGTTTCAAGTGCTCAAAGTCGCAGCGGACCCAGAGGCTCGTCGGCAACGCAGCGGGTTACTTCTGCTCCGCGTAGGTGGACTGGCCAGGGGTAGACCGACCAACCAAGGGGACCAGCAAAGTGGGCGCACCTTACGTTTCGATCAAGCGTCTCGCAGACAACTCGATCGCGGCGATGCTGTCGGCGGTGGAGATCTACAACAAGCCTCAGATGACCTACCGCGACGAGGTCACTGTGATGCTCGTCGTGAACGCGTGGGAGTTAGCCATGAAGGCGGCGCTGCGACAGAGAAACCGCTCGATCTTCTACACAAAGCAGCGGGGCGAGCGCTATCTGTCGATCGGGATCGACGATGCGCTCGGGAGGGTCAGCGCAAACAACCTTTGGCCAGCCAACGTAGACGGTCCCGCCGTCACAGCGAACATTAAGGCGCTCACCGAATACCGAGACCGTGCGATTCATCTCTACAACGCCCAGGGCCTAGGGGCGGTCATCTATCCCTTCCTGCAGCAGAACGTCCTGAACTACCGCGACTTCATGCTGGCCAAGTTCAAGAAGGACCTGGCGGACTCCATGACGTGGCAGTTGTTGCCGCTAGGAGCGACGGCGCCGGCAGATGCAGTGCAGTTCATGAGGGTCGACCGGAACGCCACGATGGTCACGGAGGTCGAGGAGTTCGTAAACGAGCTGCGCGATCTCATGAACGCCGCACAAGAGTCCGGTGGTGACATGGCGCGCGTCGCGACGGTGTACGACATCAACATGCAGTCGGTTAAGAAGATGTCGAGCGCCGACCTGGTGGTGGCGGTGTCGCCGACGGCCGACGGGCAGGTAGCCGTCCGCAAGACCGACCCCAACCAAACTCATCCATATAGCGCCACCGAGCTGCTCGCTAAGGTCAACGGGAAGCGGCAAGGGCGGACGCTGACGAGTTACGACATACAGGCCATCTGCTGGAAGGAGTCGCTACGAGACAACCCGAAGTACGCCTGGAAGCACAGCAACGGCGCAACGCACGTCTGGTCCGGCGACGCGCTTTCCTACCTGGCCTCGCTCTCGGACGAGCGCTACGACGCTATTCGGTCGGAGTACTCGGCCCAGCGTCGGGCGAAGGCGAGCAACTAGTCAAAGACACCGAATGAAGAATCGGACACGAATGCGTGGCTCACAGGACATGGAGGGAGCGACAGCAGGACTCTGGGCAGCTAGCTGATTCGGTTTAAGGCTGCCTCGTTCTCAAGAACCTCCGGGCCGTTGGCAGCTTAATCTGCGATGGTTGAGGTCGCGATGGGGCGCAGGGAAGACAGGGGATCGAGCGTTGACGAATGTGCCGTGGCAGCTTCAGCCGCACACAGGGGTGAAGCACGCCATCTATAAGCGGTACCTGAGCTCGTGGTTCGAGATCCTGCTGACACCGAAGAACGCGTTCCGCTCGGCGACATATGCGGAGGGCTACGCCGGCCCGGGGATCTACAGCGGAGGAGAGCCTGGGTCACCCGTGCACGCTGTCGGGGCTCTGATGGAGTCCGACAAGATGCGAGGCTGCTCGCGGCCGGTGTCGATGATCTTCGTGGACAGGGACCCCAGATGCACTGCACTCCTCACCGAGCGGCTCGTAGCTGTCGGGATGGAGACCGCTGCGACCGGCACGGAGGAGACCTTGCACGGCACCATCGCAGGACGCACTGGTGAGACGAGAGTTGCCATTGCCCGGGGAGACTGCGGGGCCCGATTCCTGGAACAGCTCGATGCGTCCGGAGCGTGGGGTCGCCCGATCCTGGCGGTGTTGGATACATGGGGCCTCCCGACGTTTCCCTACGAAGTGCTGAAGCGCATCGCAGCGAACACCGCCAGCGAGGTCATCGTCACCTTCGGGCCACAGCACTTCATCCGCTTCCACGCGGACAAGGGCCCGGAGGCCGACGAGATGTTCGGCTGGGACCCCTCATGGCGAGAAATCGCCGGGATGCCCGAGGGTCCCGCGAAGAAGCGGCACCTCCTCACAGCCTACCGGGCGGCTGTGCAGAGGGCGGGCTTTGCTCACCTCGTCGACTTCGAGCTCGTCGACACTCGAGGCGAGTCGCTCTATTTGGTCTTCGGCACCAACGGTCACAAGGGCCTATCGGTGATGAAGGAGGCCATGTGGAACATGGACAAACTCTACGGGGTGAAATTCCGCGACCCACGCGACACCATGGACGAAGCCCTCTTCGCCATCGAGGATCCTCAGACCGCGCAGTTGGAGCGTCTGCTCATCGACCACCTCACTGCACTCCGTGCCGCGGGTCAGCCGGCCGAGTACGTGGCCAGGCTCCGACGCTGGGCCGTCGAGGAGACGATATATCGCGAGACCCACGTGATCCCCGCGCTCACGAGCCTGCGAGAGGCCGGCACCATCGAGACGAACCGCGACGGCAGGATCAACCAAGCCCACAAGGTGCGCCTGACCTCGGTCGTTCCTTAAGCGGTCTGCGGGTACTCGTCCCACGTGCGGCCGTCGAGCTCGCGGCCGAGACGCTTGGGACTGCGTGCGGCCCACTGCTTGAAGAAGAACGGCACCTCGACGTCCAGACAGGCGTCACGGATGCCGCGCGCCCAGGCGATGTCCATCGGCCTGTAGTTGGGTCCTGACTCACCCCCGGCGATGACCCAGCCGATGCCCTCGAGGTTGATGGCGTCGAGCGGGCCCAGCAGGGGCTCGCAGGACAGGAACCGGACAGCCGCTGGGATGCGGCGCAGCTCGTCAACGCGGTGGAAGTAGGCGCTGGACTCCACTGAGACGCCGAGCCACATGTTCGGCGGGAAGTCGAGCTGGTCGGCGAGGCGTCGGGCGCGCACGGCGCGCTTGGTGAGGACTTGGTAAGTGTGCTGTGGTGTGTCAGCCATGACGGCGAACACGTCCTGAATGAAGCTTACCGGCACCCGGGCGTGGAATAGGTCAGACATTGAGTTGACGAAGACCAGTTGCGGGGACCGCCACCCGTACGGTGCCTCGAGTGCGGACGGATGAGTGGTGACGGCGAAGCCCGGTCCGCTGGTCCGCGGGTCGCCGTCGTTCTGGTACTTGGCGACTCTCATCGCCTTAAGGCGCTTGGACAGCGTGAGCGCGTAACAGTTGTCACAACCGGCTGAGATGCGGTCGCATCCCGTCACCGGGTTCCACGTCGTCTTGGTCCACTCGATCCCCGATCGGTTCGACATCGCACCCTCCTAGGCATTCGAACCTATGTTCGATTGTGTCGGTGCCCGGTGACAGACATCGTCGCAGCCGGGCGGCCGCTTGTTGTGCGCCGCGCGACGAGCAGGAGTTGTACGTCCCTCCTGTCGCAGCCGAGTGTAGGCAATTGAGCCACACGATCGTGCTCGACCATGCGACCGACGGCTTGCGGATTGCCGTCGTAGGTTGCCGGGGCCAGACCTGCCACCTTGCACGTCTACTTCTTGTCGCCGGCAGATTCGGTCCGGTGTGTGCACTGACAGCGAACTCAGGGTGACGCACCCCGGGAAGGCGGCTGACCGGCATACGGGCCCTCGCGGCCGAGTAGTGAGACGGGCGCCTATCCTTGCTCCGTGAGCACGACGCACCCCACCGGGCCCCTCGCCAGCCTTGCGGCTGGCGCCGATCTTCCGGCTGCGCAGCAGCCGGTCTGGCCTGACGCCGCCCGCCTCCAGGCGGCGGTGACCGAGCTCGCGTCCTATCCGCCGCTGGTGTTCGCCGGTGAGTGCGACGTCCTCAAGACCCGGATGGCCGCGGCCGCGCGGGGTGAGGCGTTCGTGCTCCAGGGCGGCGACTGCGCCGAGACGTTCGCGGCGGCGACGGCCGACAACATCCGTGACCGGGTCAAGACGATCCTGCAGATGGCGGCGGTCCTCACCTACGGCGCGTCCGTGCCGGTGGTCAAGGTCGGTCGCATGGCCGGGCAGTACGCCAAGCCCCGCTCCAGCGGCAACGAGACCCGCGAGGACGTGACCCTGCCGGCCTACCGCGGCGACATGGTCAACGACTTCGACTTCACGCCCGAGGCGCGCACCCCCGACCCGCAGCGCCTCGTCCGCGCCTACCACGCGAGCAGCGCCACCCTGAACCTCGTGCGCGCCTTCACCCAGGGTGGTTTCGCCGACCTGCGCCACGTCCACGACTGGAACCGCGGCTTCGTCGCCAACGCCGCCAACAGCCGTTACGAGCGCCTCGCCAAGGACATCGACAAGGCGATGAAGTTCATGGACGCCTGTGGCGCCGACTTCGAGGCCATGAAGTCGACCGAGTTCTTCTCCGCCCATGAGGCGCTGCTGCTCGACTACGAACGCCCCCTGACCCGCGTCGACAGCCGCACCGGCCAGCTCTACGACACCAGCGGCCACTTCATCTGGGTCGGCGAGCGCACCCGCGACCTCGACGGCGCCCACGTCGACTTCGTCTCCAAGGTGCTCAACCCCATCGGCGTCAAGCTCTCCGCCAAGGCCGAGGTCGACGACGTGCTGCGGCTCATCGACAAGGTCGACCCCGACCGCGAGCCCGGCCGCCTCACCTTCATCACCCGCATGGGTGCGCGCACGGTGCGCGAGGCGCTGCCGCCGCTCGTCGACAAGATCACCGCCAGCGGCGCGCAGGTCACCTGGATCTGCGACCCCATGCACGGCAACACCTTTGAGTCCGCATCCGGTTACAAGACAAGGGATTTCGAGGACGTCGTCGAGGAGGTGCGCGGCTTCTTCGAGGTGCACCAGGGTCTTGGCACCGTGCCCGGCGGCATCCACGTCGAGCTCACCGGCAACGACGTCACCGAGGTCCTCGGCGGCGCCGAGAAGATCCTCGACGGCGACCTCAACAAGCGCTACGAGACCGTCTGCGACCCGCGGCTCAACCACCAGCAGAGCCTCGAGCTGGCGTTCCTCGTCGCCGAGATGCTCTCCAAGGACTGAGAGAGGCGAGGTATGCCGCCCGCGTCACCGTCGATGGCGCCTCCCGTCCGCGTCGACCTCCTGTCGGACACGCTCACCAAGCCCACCGAGGCGATGCGCCGCGCCATGGCGGACGCGCCCGTCGGTGACGACGTCTTCGGTGAGGACCCCACGGTTCGTGAGCTCGAGCAGCGCGTCGCCGGGATGTTCGGCCATGAGGACGGGCTGTTCACCCCGAGCGGGTCGATGGCCAACCAGCTCGGTATCCGGCTGCACGTCAAGCCGGGGGAGGAGCTCATCGCAGACTCCCTCGCCCACGTGCTGCGGGCCGAAATGGGCGCAGCTGCAGTGCTTTCCAACATCTCGGCCCGCTCGTGGATCGCACCGCACGGCGAGCTCGACGCCGCACAGCCGCTGGCCCTGATGATCCCCGACGGAGGCGCCTACCAGGTCAACACGCGCCTCGTGGTCGTGGAGAACACGCACAACTTCGGCGGTGGCACGGTGCAGCCGCTCGACCAGATCGAGGCCCTACGAGCCGGCACCAAGGGGCGTGGCGTCGCGATGCACCTCGACGGCGCGCGCATCTGGAACGCCCACGTCGCCACCGGCGTGCCGTTCGACACCTATGGCCGCCTCTTCGACACGGTCAGTGTCTGTCTCTCCAAGGGGCTCGGCGCCCCGGTCGGGTCGGTCCTGCTCGGCAGCGCCGACCACATGCAGGAGGCACGGATCTGGCGCAAGCGGTTCGGTGGTGGCATGCGCCAGGTCGGCATCCTCGCTGCAGCCGGGCTGCACGCGCTCGACCACCACGTCGAACGGCTCGCCGACGACCACGCTCGGGCCCGGCGCTTCGCCGAGGCGGCGGCTGCAGGACGGCCGAATTCCGTTGACCCGCAAAGGGTTCAGACCAACATCGTGGTCCTCGACGTGGCCGGCGCCGGGTGGACGCCCGGTGACTTCGTCGAGGCGGCGGCCGCACGCGGCATACGCCTCTATCCGGTGAGCACCACGGCAGTCCGCCTCGTCTGGCACCTCGACGTCGACGACGCGGCCACCGACGTCGCCATCAGCGAGCTCGTGCCCCTGCTCGAGCGGGGTTCGAGGTAAACACGCCGGGGAGTCGGGGGCAGTAACACCTCGAACCACCGGGGATCGCCAGAGCGCGCGGGGGAGTCAGACCTCGTGGTGCAGCAGCTCCGCGGGCGGGTCCTGTTCAGCCGTGGCATCGCGCGGTCGCCGGCCGAGCAGCTCGACGACGTACATCGCCGTCAGCACCAGCGCGCCACCCAGCAGCATCCGTGCCGTCAGCGACTCGCCGCCGAACAGCACTGCGAAGAAGGCCGCAAACACCGGCTCCATCGTCATGACGATCGCCGCCCGCGTCGCCGGCAGGTGCGACTGCGCCCACGTCTGAGCCCACAGGGCCCCGGCTCCGGCCACGAGCGCCATGTAGAGCAGCGACGCCCACTGCCCGCCGCCCGACGGCAGCGTCAGCCCACCGGGCACCGCGGCAACCCCCGCGACTACCGCGATGACGAACGCCTGCACCGTCGCCAGCCCGGTCGCCGAGCCGGCCGTCGACCACCGCCCCAACCCCACGATGTGCAGCGCATAGAGCGCCGCCGACCCCAGCGTCAGCGCCTCGCCGAACCCCATCGACAGCCCCCGCAACGACAGCACCGCGAGCCCAGCCGTCGCCAGCAGCACCGCGACCCACGTCGTCCACGGCAGCCGGTCGCGGAACAGCACCGCCGCGAAGATCGGAGTCAGCACGACATACGTGCCCGTCACGAACCCCGACACCGACGCATCCGTGTGCTCGAGCCCGACGGTCTGCAGCAGCTGCGCCAGCCCGTAGAGCACACCCAGCACCACGCCGATGCCGACCTCGTGCCGCGTCAACGCCAGCAGCTGGCGCCGGAACACCAGCGCCATCGCCACCGCCGCGATCGCGAACCGCACCGCCAGGAAGTCGGCCGACGGCACCGTGGCCACCAGGTCGCGGATGAGGAAGAACGTCGAACCCCAGACCGCGGTGACAGCGACGAGCAGCAGGGTGGCCACGCGGGTGGCCGGGACGTGCAACCGCACGTCAGACGACGACGAGGGTGATGGTGGTGCCCTTGGGCTGCTCGGAGTCGGCCGCCGGGTCCTGGCTGCGGACCGTGCCGAACATGCCGCCCATGAACCGCTCGACCTTGACCTTGAACCCGGCGTCCTCGAGCAGCTTGACCGCCTCGGGCTCCTGCTTGCCCTGGACATTCGGGACCTTGACCAGCACTGGGCCCTTGGACACGACGAGCTTCACCTTGTCGCCCTTGTATGCCGTGGTGCCGGCCGGGCTCTGGCTGATGACACTGCCCTTGGCGACGGTGTCACTGTTCTGCTGCTCCGTGGCGTCGACGCTGAGGCCCTTGCCGGTGAGGTCGTTGATCGCCTGGTCGGCGGGCTTGCCCGTCCAGTCGGTGACCTCGATCGGCTGTCGGCCCTTGCTCACCACGAGGTTGACCTTGGCGCCGCGCTTGAGCGAGGTGCCGGCCTTGGGGTCGCTGCTGATCACGAGCCCGGAGTCCACCGTCTCGCTGTACGACTGCTTCACCGAGCCGACTGTGAGCTTCTGAGCCTTGATCTGGTCGCGCGCCTCGGCCTCGGACTTCTTGACGACGTTCGGCGCGGCATACCGCTCGGGACCCTTCGAGACGGTGACCGTCACGTCCGTGCCGCGCTTGACCTCGGCTCCCGCGCCCGGGTCGGTCGACATGACCTGGCCTTTGGGCACGGTCTCGTCGAACTGCTGCTGCTCCTTGGCGTCGAGGTTCGCGGTCGTCAACGCTGCCTGGGCCTGCGCGAAGGTCTTGCCCACCGTCGTCGGCACCACCGTCGGCGAGCCCGGCCCGGCGAGGAACCACCACCCGGCCAGCCCCGCGACCACGGCGACGGCCAGCGCTGCCAGGATCCACGGCATACGACTGCGTCCACCACGTCCGCCACCGCCGGCCCCGCCACGTGCCACGACGCCCTGCCCCGGTGGCGGCACCGGCGGCGACGTGGGCGTGTGGTCGATGGGCAGCGCCACCGGTGGCAGGGGACGCCGGGCCACCACGGTGGCTGGCCCGGCATCGTCGGCGGGTATGCCGTTCGGCAGGGCGCTCGTGCGCTCGACGGCGACCGTGCTGGCACCGCCGCCGGCGGCCGCGGCACCCTCGGGGCGCCGGTCGAGCTCGGCGGGGGACAGGCCGGCGCGCGCCACGCGCACCGCCTCGAGCAGCTCCTGCGCGTCGGCCGGCCGGTCGTCGGGGTCGCGCGAGGTGGCCAGGGCCACGAGCTCGTCGAGCTCGGCGGGCACCGAGCCCACGCGCGACGACGGCACCGGCACCGAGCCGTGCACGTGCTGGTAGGCGATGTGGATCGGGGTGTCACCGGTGAACGCCTTCGACCCGGTGAGCATCTCGAAGAGGATCAGGCCCGCGGCATACACGTCACTGCGGGCGTCGGCGATGCCGCGCTCGACCTGCTCGGGGGAGAGGTAGGCGACCGTCCCGAGCAGCACACCCGTCTGCGAGGTGACGGTCTGGGCGCTCACCGCGCGGGCGAGGCCGAAGTCGGCGACCTTCACGGTGCCGTCGTCCTCGCGCAGGATGACGTTCTCAGGCTTGACGTCGCGGTGGATGATGCCGGCCCGGTGCGCGGCGCCGAGTGCCTGCAGCACGGGGGTGATGATGTCGAGCGCGGCGCGGGGGGTGAGGGGCCCCTCGGCCTTCATCACCTCGCGCAGGGTCTGGCCGGGCACGTACTCCATGGCCAGGAACATGTTGCCGTCGTCCTCGCCCTGGTCGAACACGGCGACCACGTTGGGGTGCGACAACCGGGCGGCCGAGCGCGCCTCGCGGCGGAACCGGCCGACGAACGCCTCGTCCTGTGCGAGGTCGCGGCGCAGCACCTTGAGCGCGACGTCACGCTCGAGCCGGGTGTCGAGCGCGAGGTAGACCGAGGCCATTCCGCCGTCGGCAATGTGCGACTGGACACGGTAACGCCCGTCGAACACACGCCCGAGCAGCGACTCGGTCACACCGGAAGACACCCGCAAAGTGTAGGTGCTGAACGGGCGCAACCCGTGCAGGCGGGTCGGTGGGCCGCGCCTGCACGCAGGGTGTCTGCGCTGGCCACGGCCCCCCGACCGGCGGTCACATCCGGCTGCGGTGTGCCTTGACGGCGGCGACGTAGGACTTGGTGTCGGCGTACATGCCGTTCTTCTGCACCGAGTACAGGCCCTGGTAGTACCCGGCGATCGCCTGGTCGGTGCTCTTGGCCGACCGCTGCAGCGAACGCAGGATCGCGACGCCAGCGGTGATGTTGTCCTGGGTGCTCATGATGTTGAGCTTGCGCCCGACCATGTCGGAGGCCCACTGACCCGAGCTGGGGATGACCTGCATGACGCCGATGGCGTTGGCGACCGACACCTGCCGCTGGTTCCAACCCGACTCCTGCCACGCCACCGCGAGCGCCAGCTTGGGGTCGACGCCGTGGCGGCGCGCGGTGGCGACGATCATGGCCTTGGTCTGGCTGCGGCTGGGCACGGACGTGTGGGCCAGGGCGGCGCGGTTCCTGCTCGCCGAGCTCACCGTGGCCTGCGGGTAGGTGCGGCCCGCGAACGTGTTGCCGCCCGACGACGTCGCCTTGCGCGCCCCGGTGACCCGCAGCTTCTGGCCGGGGTGGATGACCGACCGGCTCGACAGCCCGTTGGCCTTGAGCAGGGCGGCGAGCGAGACGCCCTTGCGGGCGGCGATGCCCGAGAGGGTGTCGCCGGAGCGGACCGTGTATGCCGCGGTGCTCGCCTTGGCGCCCGAGCTCGCCTTGGCGGAGCCCTTGACCTTGATCGACTGGCCGGGGTGGATGACGCTGCGCGCGTTCAGGCCGTTGAGCTTGTAGATGGTCGCGAGCGAGGTCCTGGTGCGGGAGGCGATGGCCGACAGCGTGTCGCCGCTGCGCACCTTGTACCTCGCGGTCGACACGGCGGGTGCGCCGCCGCCGACACGGGGTGCGCCTCCGGCGCCGGGGATCCGCAACTTTTGACCCGGGTGGATCATCGAGCGGCTCGACAGCTTGTTGGTCTTGAGCAGGGCGGCGAGCGAGACGCCCTTGCGCGAGGCGATGGCAGACAGGGTGTCGCCGGAGCGCACGACGTAGGTGGCGCGCCGGATGGCTGCGGCGCGCGCGGCCGCGGCTGCCCGGGCCTTCGCCGCCTCGGCCTTGGCCTGGCCGGCGGTCTTGGGGACCGACAGCTTCTGCCCGATCGACAGGTGGTTGCCGCCGCCGGTGAGCTTGTTGCGGGCTGCGAGGGCGCCGGGCGTGGTGCCGGTCCGCAGGGCGATGGCGGCCAGGGTGTCGCCGTTGCGGACCGTGTACGTGGTCCAGCCGTGCGGTGCCGGCTTGGCCTTCTGGACGACTGCGGGGCGTGTCAGCGCAACTGCCGGGGGGAGAGCGGGTGCGGCGGCAACGGGAGGCATGTCGGGAGCTGCCTTTCGGGCGGTCCGTCCGGCCGCCGTGCGGGACGGCCGAGACAGATGTGATGAGTGGGGCGATTGTGACGCATGTGAAAGGTACACCACGAAACGCGATGTATCTCGACTTACATGCATGTAATTCACCCCAACCGCGTACCTGCGAGTGGTCGACCCATCTGCTCCGCCCGCTGCATGCCCCGGCTGGTCGCCCCGGCTGGTCGAGGGCCGACGACGGCTGGCAGGCTGGTCCCCGTGAGTGACCAACCGACCGCCCCGGGCGGCACCGACCCCGAACCTGAGGTGGGCCTCGAGACCCTGGTGGGCTCGTGGCTGCCGGTGCCCGACATCGCCGAGCGGCTGGACGTGCCGTTGTCACAGGTGCGCCGCATGCTCGACGAGCGCGAGCTGCTCGGTCACCGGGTCGGGGAGCGGCGCATCATCGCCGTGCCCGAGCAGTTCCTGGGCGAGCAGGTGCTGCCCCACCTGCGGGGCACGTTCACGGTGCTGTCGGACGGTGGGATGACCGACGAGGAGACGTTGCGGTGGCTGTTCACCCGCGACGAGACCCTGCCCGGCGGCGGCACGCCGGTCGACGCGCTCGAGGCCGGCTTCAAGACCGAGGTGCGCCGCCGCGCCATGGAGCTCGCCTTCTGAGACCCGGCCAGTAGCTCCGGCCAGTAGCTTCGGCCAGTAGGTCCGGCTAGTAGGCGCGGCTGGTGGCGCTGTCGATCAGCGCGTCGAGGACCTCGGCGCCGTCGTCGGTGAGGCCGGTCGCCGACTTGAGCGCGGCGCGCGCCGACCCGGCCAGGCGGGTGATGTCGGCCTCGACGGCCGCGACCGCGCCGCTGTCGGTGATGACGGCGCGCAACGCCTCGACCGTGCTGTCGTCAAGGTCCGGGTCGCCGAGCCCGCGGGCCAGCGCGTCGCGGCCCGCGTCGTCGGTGCCGGCGAGGGTGTGCGCGACCAGCACGGTCCGCTTGCCCTCGCGCAGGTCGTCGCCGGCCGGCTTGCCCGTCGTCGCCGGGTCACCGAAGACGCCGAGCAGGTCGTCGCGCAGCTGGAAGGCCTGACCGAGGTCGAGTCCGTAGGCGCTCAGGGCGGCGAGGTCGTCGGAGCCGGCTCCGCCGGCCGTGGCACCGATGAGCACCGGGTGCTCCACGGTGTACTTGGCCGACTTGTACCGGATGACTCGCTCCGCTCGGGCGATGCGCTCGTCGGTCTCCATGCCGTCCCAGGAGCGGGCCGACTCGACCACGTCGAGGAACTGTCCGCCCATGAGCTGGGTGCGCATCCGGTCGAACACCGGCCGCCCACGTTCCAGGTCCGCGGCGGGCAGCCCTGAGGTCGCGTAGAGCTCCTCGGTCCAGCCCAGGCAGAGGTTGCCCGCGAGGATCGCCCCGGCGACACCGAACCGCCCCGCGTCACCGGCCCAGGCCTCACGCTCGTGGTGCGCCGCGAGCGAACGGTGCGCCGCCGGCATACCCCTGCGGGTGTCGCTGTCGTCCATGACGTCGTCGTGGATCAACGCGGCCGCCTGGAAGAACTCCATCGCGGTCGCCACCTGGACGAGCGAGTCGGAGTCGGGGCCGCCGGCCGCGCGGTAGCCCCAGTAGAGGAAGGCCGCGCGCAGTCGCTTGCCACCCTGGAGCAGGCGGGCGACGGCATCGACCAGCTCGAGGGTGTCGGGGCCGACCTCGGCGAGCACGTCGCGCTGGCGGTCGATGGTCGCATCGACACAGTCCTGCACCCGCGCGCGCAGAGAGGCGGCGTCGAGGGGGCTGGCTGACACGGTTCCTCCAGGGCGGGGCGGCTGGCAGGTGCGCGGACCGTCTCGGTCTGTGCAGGCCACGAGCCTACGGTGTGGCCGCTCGACTAGTCTCACCGCCATGGCGCTGGGGCAATCGTCACGTCTGGCCCGGCCGGAGTCGCTGACCCGGTCGATCCCCGGCATGCTCTCGCGACCGCAGCCCTCGATCAGCTTCGAGTTCTTCCCACCCAAGGACGACGCGGGCGAGCAGGTGCTCTGGGACGCCATCCGGCGGCTCGAGTCGGTGCGCCCGGACTTCGTGTCCGTCACCTACGGTGCGGGCGGCACCAGCCAGGACCGCACCGTCCGCGTCACCGAGCGCATCGCCCGCGAGACGACGCTCACCCCGTTGGCGCACCTCACCGCCGTCGGCGCCTCGGTCGCCGCGTTGCGCCAAGTGATCGGCATGTATGCCGCGAGCGGAGTCCGCAACGTCCTCGCCCTGCGTGGTGACCCGCCGGGTGACCCCGGTGGCGAGTGGGTGGCGCACCCCGAGGGGCTCAACCACGCGACCGACCTCGTCGAGCTGGTGCGGTCACTCGGCGACTTCACCATCGGGGTCGCGGCGTTCCCCGACGTGCACCCCGCGTCGCCCGACCTCGACCACGACGTCGAGATCCTGGTGCGCAAGGCCGACGCGGGCGCGACGTTCGCGATCACGCAGATGGTGTTCGACGCCGACACCTACCTGCGGCTGCGCGACCGGGTGGCCGAGCGGCGGCCGCTGCCGATCACGCCCGGGCTCATGCCGGTGACGAACTTCAAGCAGGTCGCCCGGATGTCACAGCTCATGGGCACGCCGTTGCCGCGCCCGGTGGTGGAGCGGCTCGAGGCGGTGGCTGGCGACCCGGCGGCGACGCGCGAGGTCGGCGTGCAGATCGCGACCGAGCTCGCGGAGCGGATGCTGTCCGAGGGCGCACCGGGGCTGCACTTCATCACCATGAACCGGTCCACGGCCACCCTCGAGGTGCACCGCAACCTCGCGTTGTAGAGGTTTCGCCTGCCGGTCACCCGCGGGTGTCACCTGGGCGTGGCAGGGTGGCGGCATGAGCGAATCGGGGACGGCACGGGGCACTTTCGACGTGGAGATGGGGCCGGCCACCGCGGTCGAGCCACCGCTGGGGTCGATGACGATCACCAAGACGTGGCACGGCGACCTCAGTGGCACCGGTCGCGGGCTCATGCTCTCGGCGGGTGACCCGGCGAACGGCGTGGCCGGGTACGTCGCAGTCGAGGTGGCGGAGGGCACGCTGGGGGAGCGGTCGGGCTCGCTGGCGTTCCAGCAGTTCGGCACGATGCAGGCGGGCGGCCAGGAGCAGATCTACCAGGTGGTGCCGGGTTCGGGCACCGGCGACCTGGCCGGCATCACCGGCCGGCTCCGGCTCGAGGTCGCCCCCGACGGCGAGCACAGCTACACCCTCGACTGGACGATCGACTGAGCCACGCGGCATACCCGACCGGCTCGCAACCGCGAACATGCGGCGCGGGACACGAACCGGGTCGCCACCGTTCCCCCACGAGGCGTCCACGGGTCCGTGTCCCGCTGTGCCGCATTCCCCCGACTGCGACGGCATCGAGCCTCCCGCGGTCCGCAGGTGCGGTGCATCCGTAGTAGTACTCAGAAGTAGCAAACTCAGGATTCCGGGCCGGCAACGGGCGCAAACTCGCGCACCAGCGGCACGATGTCGGCCACCGAGTCGACCACGCGCGTGGGCCGGTACGGGAAGTTCTCGACCCGCGAGCGCGACGTCGACCCGGTGAGCACCAGGATCGTCCGCAGCCCGGCCTCGAGCCCGCTCACGACGTCGGTGTCCATCCGGTCGCCGACCATGACGGTGGTCTCGGAGTGCGCGTCGATCCGGTTGAGGGCGCTGCGCATCATCAGTGGGTTGGGCTTGCCGACGTAGTAGGGCTTGCGGCCGGTGGCTGCGGTGATGAGGGCGGCCACCGACCCAGTCGCGGGCAGCGTGCCCTGCTGGCTCGGGCCGCTCACGTCCGGGTTGGTCGCGATGAACCGCGCGCCGCCCTCGATCAGCCGGATCGCCTTGGTGATCGCCTCGAACGAGTAAGTCCGGGTCTCCCCGAGCACCACGTAGTCGGGGTCGCGCTCGCTCATCGTGTAGCCGACCTCGTAGAGCGCGGTCGTCAGGCCGGCCTCGCCGACGACGTAGGCGCTGCCGCCCGGGCGCTGGTCGTCGAGGAACTGCGCGGTCGCCATCGCCGAGGTCCAGATCGCGTCCTCCGGCACGTCGATCCCGCTCGCCGCCAGCCGCGCGCTGAGGTCGCGCGGGGTGTAGATCGAGTTGTTCGTCATCACGAGGAACCGCCGCCCGCTCTCGCGCAGCGCCGCAATGAACTCGGCCGCGCCCGGGATCGCGGTCTCCTCGTGCACGAGCACGCCGTCCATGTCGGTGAGCCAGCAGTCGACCGGCCTCGGTGTCGTCATGGGCTCATTGTGGGGGAGGCGCGCGTATGCCGCGTGCGCACGTTCGGTGCGCGGGCGCGCCGTGGTGCCCCCGCGGCATACCCGGCCATTGCGAACTTTGGGCCAAAGTTCAGCGCGACAGGCGCCTGGGTCTAGGCGACCTCGATGGCGCGGCCGCCGGTGACGCGCAGGAGCTCCTCGTAGGTGGTGCGGAAGACGGTGTGGCTGTGACCGGCCGCAGCCCAGACGTGGCGGTAGCGGCTGAGCGACACGTCGACGTAGGTGGGGACGGGCTGGAGGTGGCCGACGGGGGCGACACCGCCGATGGCGAAGCCGGTCGTGTCGCGGACGAAGTCGGCGTCGGCCCGGTCGAGCCGGGCCACCTCGTCGACCAGGTCGGCGACCTTGACGACATCCACCCGGTGGGCGCCGGAGGTGAGGATCAGCACCGGCGAGACACCGCCGGCGGCGCACTCGCCACGGAAGACGAGGGAGTTGGCGATCTCGCCCGGGGTGACGTCCAGGGCCTCGGCGGCGGCCGCCGCGGTGCGGACCGCGTCGGGCAGGGTGACCACCTCAGGACGGACGTGCTGGGTGGCCAGGGCAGCCAGAACCCGTTGCACCCCAACGTGATTCGTGAGGTCAGGGGCGAGGCCTGCAGCTGCGACATCGGGGGTTTCCGGCGGCACCATGGACGAAGACTAGGGGGAGGGGCGCGTCGCGACCAGATGTTTCTGGCGGAGTTCGCCCGGACCACTTGACGCGGTGTCCGGGGCGGGGTGTACCTTCGAGACATCGAACAAGTGTTCGAGAGTTGCTTGTTCGAACGAGTGGTTCCCAGCCGATGGTACGACGGCGTTCCCCCGCCGCCGTACCGACCAGGCGACCGCTCGGCTCTGGCCCTGCCCGGCGCCTCGACCCCGCCCGCAGGGCCAGAGCCCATCCCCTTCACCCTGCCCTGACGAAGGAGCCTGCCGTGGTGCGCCGGTACGAAGAACCCATCGCCGTCAAGGAGACCAGTGATGGTGGTGGCGCAACGGCGGTGGTGACGGCGCCCGAGTCGTTCCTCTGGCAGGGGCGGCTCTACGTCGTGCGCACCGTCCTCGACCACTGGCAGGAGCGTCGGGCCTGGTGGCGTGACGCCCGCGAGGGCGGCGACGTCCTCACCGACGCCCGCGAACGCCAGGTGTGGCGGGTCGAGGCCAGCGTCGGGCGCCTCGGCCGGGTCGGGGTCTTCGACCTCGGCCTCGACCGGTGGGACGACGACGCCAGCTGGCAGCTGCTGCGGGTCGCGGACTGAGGCGGGCGACGATGACCACCACGATGACCACCACGATGACCACTGCATCCGCCAGTGCGGCCAGCGCGCTCGAGCTGATCGACCGCTCCCGGCACTCGCTGCTCGAGGCCTGCCACAGCCGTGATGTCGCCGGCCGCCACCGACAGGCCCAGCTCGGTGCCCTGCGGGCCGCCGCCGCGGTCGTGGCCGCCCGCACCACCTCCCGTAGCCACGAGGGGCCGCGTTCCCTGTGGGAGCTGCTGCCGTCGGTGGCGCCCGAGCTGGCCGAGTGGGCCGGCTTCTTCGAGCTGGTCGCGTCTCGACGTGGCCCAGCGACGGCCCGCGAGGCCGACGACCTGCTGCGCCAGGCCGAGACGTTCCTCGAGCTGGTCTGCCGCAGCCTCGGACTCCCCGTCGCCGGGATCCCGCACGACCAGCTGGTGCCAACCGCGCTCACCTCAACTGCATTGTCCGGCAACGGTTTCCGCTCGCCATGACCAGCGCAGGGGCAGCCGATTTCGTCCACCTCCACGTCGCGTCGGGGTTTTCGATGCGCTATGGCACCGCGACTCCCGAGGCCCTCGTCGAACGCGCCGCCCAGCAGCGGCAACCGGTGCTCGCGCTCACCGACCGCGACGGCCTCTACGGTGCGGTCCGGTTCGTCCGGGCCGCCACCGCCGCAGGCATCGCACCCGTCCTCGGCGTCGACCTCGCCATCGGACCCGACGGTGGGCCGGGCGCGGCACCCGGCCCCGCGGCATACCAACGCACTCCTGTGCGCGGTGGCGCGATCGTCGACCCCCGCCACCCCCGCGTCACCGTCCTGGCGCGCGGCCGTTCCGCGGGCGTGCCCGCAGGAGTCGGGTATGCCGCGTTGTGCCGCTTGGTGACCGACACCCACCTGCGCGGTGAGCGGGGTGAGCCGGTGAGCGCGCGCGGCGTGGTGGCGGGGCGGTGCGCGGTGCCGCCGGGTGAGGTCAGCCCGCTCGTGGTGCTGCTCGGCCCGGACTCCGACGTGGGGCGGGCGGTGCTGGCCGGGAGGCCCGACGTCGCGCGCGAACGGCTGGGGGTGTGGCGGCGCGCACTGCCCGAGGGGGCGCTGGTCGTCGAGGTGGTCTGCCACGGCGGTCCGGCCGGCACGCCGGCCTCGCGCGGGCACGCTGCCCGGATGCTGGGGCTGGCCGACGCCGAGGGACTGCCCGCGGTGCTCACCGCTGCGGTGCGTCACGTCGACCCGGGGGAGTCCGCGGTCGTCGACGTCCTCGACGCGGCGCGGCGGCTGGTGGCCCTCGACACCCGCCACCTCGACCGGGTCACCGACGCCGCCCACCTCGCCACCACCGACAGGATGCGGGCGGTGGCGCTCGAGGTGACCGGTGGTGACCGGTCGCGCGCCGACGTGTTGCTCGCGCGCACCCTCGCGCTCGGGCTCGAGTGCGCACTGTCGGCGCGGCACGACCTGGGCATCGGGTCGGTCCACCTGCCCGAGCCGGAGGTGCTGCGGCTCGAACCGGGGGAGAGCCCGCAGGTGCGCCTGGAGCACCGGTGCCGCGACAAGGTCGCGTGGCGCTATCCCGGCGCGGGCGAACGCGAGCTGGCGACGATCGAGCAGCGGCTCACCGAGGAGCTCAAGGTGATCGCCGAGCTGGGGTATGCGTCGTACTTCCTCACCGTCGGCGATGTCGTCGACCTCATCCGTGAGATGGGGGTGCGGGTGGCCGCGCGCGGGTCGGGGGCCGGGTCGCTGGTCAACTACCTGCTCGGCATCAGCGGGGTCGACCCGATCCGCTACGGCCTCATCATGGAGCGGTTCTGCTCGCCGTTGCGGGCTGAGCTGCCGGACATCGACATCGACGTGGAGTCGGCCCGGCGCACCGAGGTCTACGAGCGCATTCTCGAGCGGTTCGGTGGCGACCGGGTGACGTGCGTGTCGATGATGGACACCTACAAGGTGCGGCACGCGATCCGTGACGTCGGGGCCGCGCTCGGCATGTCGCCGGTGGAGATCGACGAGATCGCCAAGGCGTTCCCGCACATCCGCGCCCGCGATGCCCGCAACGCCATCAACGAGCTGCCCGAGCTGCGGGCGCGGGGGCTCGACAGCCCGCGGCTGCGCACCCTGTTCGACCTCGTCGAACGGCTCGACGGGCTGCCGCGGCACATCGCGCTGCACCCGTGCGGGGTGATCCTGTCCGACGGTGCGCTGCTCGACCGCACGCCGGTGGAGGCGAGCTGGCTGGGGTTCCCGATGAGCCAGTTCGACAAGGACGACGTCGAGCACCTCGGGCTGCTCAAGCTCGACGTCCTCGGCATCCGGATGCAGTCGGCGATGGCGCACGCCGTGGCCGAGGTCGCGCGGGTCGACGGGGTCGAGGTGGACCTCGACGACCAGGCGCAGGTGCCGCTCGACGACGAGGCGACGTTCCGGCTGATCCGCACCAGCCACACCCTGGGCTGCTTCCAGATCGAGAGCCGGGGCAGCGCGAGCTGATCGGCAAGTTCGGGCCGGAGCGGTTCGAGGACCTCGTCATCGACATCTCGCTGTTCCGCCCCGGCCCGGTGAAGTCCGACATGATCACCCCGTTCCTCGAGGCCCGGCACGGGTGGCGCGAGGTGTCCTACCTGCACCCCACGCTCGTCGCGGCGCTCGAGGAGACCGAGGGCGTCGTCGTCTTCCACGAGCAGGTGCTCATGATCGTCGCCGAGACGACCGGGGTGTCGCTGGCGCAGGCCGACGAGGTGCGGCGCGCGCTCGGCACCCCCAAGGGGCAGCTGGAGATCGAGGCGTGGTGGCGGCCGGCGGCGCTCGCGCGGGGCTACTCGCGCGAGGAGTGCGACCGCATCTGGGAGGTGCTCAAGGCGTTCGCGTCGTTCGGGTTCTGCAAGGCGCACGCCGCCGCGTTCGCGCTGCCGACCTACCACTCGGCCTGGCTCAAGACCCACCACCCGGCCGCGTTCCTCGCGGGGGTGCTGACCCACGACCCGGGCATGTACCCCAAGCGGCTCATCCTCGACGACGCCCGCTCGCTCGGCATCACCGTGCTCGGCCTCGACGTCAACGCCTCCGGTGACACCTACCGGGTCGAGCGACTCGAGGTGGGGGTGGAACGCGCAGCCACCCCTGGTGTCAGCGACCTGCCCGACGCGAGTGACTACGGCATACGCATCTCGCTCGCCGACGTCCGCGGCATCAGCGAGGCGGAGGTCGCGCGGGTCGTCGCCGGGCAGCCGTATGCCGGGTTGCCCGACTTCTGGCACCGCGCGCGGGTCTCGCGGCCGGTCGCCGAACGGCTCGTGCTGGCGGGCGGCTTCGACCGGCTCTACGGCATCGGGGCGGTGGGTGGTGGGGTCCCCGGGCTGGCGTCCGGGGTGGGGGCCGCGGGGCTTGGTCGGCGCGGCCGCACCACCCGCCGCGACCTGCTGCTCCACGTCGCCGAGCTCGACCGGTGGAGCCGGGCGGTGACCCGGTCGAACCGTCGGGTCGCGCCAGCTCGCGGACGAGGGCGGCGTGCGGAGAAACAGCTCGCGCTCGAGCTGCCGACCGAGACGTCCGGGGGGTCGACGGTGCGGGCGCGAGCCGCTGCCCAGTCGCAGGCGGCCGCCACCGCGGTGTCCGCCGACCAGCAGCCCACCCAGCTCATGCTCGACCTCGGCGACCAGCCCGAGCTCACTCCCGGCACCGGGCTGCCCGAGCTCAGTGGTCCCGAACGCGTCCGCGCCGAGCTCGACATCCTCGGTCTCGACGCCAGCGCCCACGTCGTCGAGTTCTACGCACCGATGCTCGACGCCCTCGGCGTCACCCGCAGCCGCGACCTGCTGAAGGCGCGCAGCCGCTCCACCGTCTGGGCCGCCGGCGTCAAGGTCGCCACCCAGACCCCGCCGATCCGCACCGGCCGCCGGGTCGTGTTCCTCACCCTCGATGACTCCACCGGACCGGTCGACGCGACGTTCTTCGAGGACGTCCAAGGGCCTTACGCCGCAACGGTTTTCCACTCGTGGATGTTGCTCGTGCGTGGCGTCGTGCGCCGCACCGGCCAGCGCGGCATCTCGTTGCGCGCCACCGGAGCCTGGGAGCTCGGACCACTGTGGGAGGCGTGGCAGGCCGGGGGAGTCGAGGCCGTGTATGCCGCGATGGACGAGTCCGAGCGCGCCGCAACCGAGCAGGCGGAGGCGTTGGAGGAGGCACACCGGGCCGAGGTTCGCTCGGGGCGGCGGGTGCTGGTGCACGCCTCGGGGTTCAAGCAGTCGCCGTACGCCGACACCCGACCACCCGGCGAGGACGTCCGCGGCTCGCACCGCCTCGGCCAGGGTGCGGTGGTGCCGGGTGGACCTGGCGGGCCAGGCGCAGCCGGTCCCGACCGCCTGGACCCACCCCGCAAGCTGTGGCACTCCAGCCCCGGCAGCTCCGGGCACTGACTCTGCTGCCACCCGCACTCGTTGCCGGTGGGTCGGCATGCGGGGGCGGTTTCGGGGCGGGAGGCCGGGTGTCCGGCAACGAGTCGGGAAACCCTGCGACTTCGGGCCACTGGGGCTCGGTGTGCGGTGGCCGGTCAAGCCTGAGTGGCCCGAAGTCGGGGTGGGCGCACTGGTTGCCGGTGGGTCGGCATGCGGCGGCGGTTTCGGGGCGGGATGCCGTATATCCGGCAACGAGTCGGGAAACCCTGCGACTTCGGGCCACTGAGGCTCGGTACGGGGTGGCCGGTCAAGCCTGAGTGGCCCGAAGTCGCACAGGCGCAGGCGCTGGCACTGGTTGCCGGTGGGTCGGCATGCGGCGGCGGTTTCGGGGCGGGATGCCGTATATCCGGCAACGAGTCGGGAAACCCTGCGACTTCGGGCCACTGGGGCTCGGTATGGGGTGGCCGGTCAGGCCTGAGTGGCCCGAAGTCGCACAGGCGCGGGCGCTGGCACTGGTTGCCGGTGGGTCGGCATGCGGGGGCGGTTTCGGGGCGGAGTGCCGTGTGTCCGGCAACGAGTCGGGAAGGCAGAGTCGGGGCGGCGCGCGGAGGTGGACGCGGCGGGGGTGTGACGGTGGCGGCGACTAGGGTTGCCACACCGGATCCGAGCAGGCGCGCGGCACCCTCACGCCCCGCGCGCCGATCGCAGCCTCGGATGAGTTCCACCAGAGACGCGAGGAGGACGGCAGTGGCCGAGGAGCAGTGGCGCACGCGACGCAGCGCCGTCGACACCTCGTTGCGCACCTCTGCCGTCTGGGGGGCCGTCCGCGACCTCGCCGGCCAGCAGCAGGCTGACCTCGGGCGGCCACTGCGGGTGCTCGACCTCGGTGGCGGCACGGGCGGCCTCGCCGTCCCGCTGGCCGAGCTCGGGCACGACGTCGTCGTGGTCGACACCAGCCCGGACGCCCTCGCCTCCCTCTCGCGTCGCAGTGGCGAACGCGGTGTCGCCCACCGGGTTCACGCCGTGCAGGGCGATGCCGAGAGCCTCGCCGGGCTCACCGGCGTCGTCGGTGAGGAGCCGTTCGACCTCGTCTGCTGCCACGGCACCCTCGAGGTCGTCGACGACCCGCAGTCCACGCTGACCGCGCTCGCCGCGGTCCTCGCACCCGGCGGCCACCTCAGCCTCGTCTCGGCCCAGCGGCTCGCCGTCGTCGTGGCCCGGGCCCTTGCCGGCCAGTTCGCCCAGGCGCAGGCGGCTCTCACCAGCGCCGACGGGCGGTGGGGTGTCCACGACCCGTTGCCGCGCCGGTTCGACGCCGACCAGCTCGCCGCGATGGTCGAGCAGACCGGGCTCACGGTCGACGAGGTCCAGGGCGTGCGGCTCTTCAGCGACCTCGTCCCGAGCGCTTTCGTCGACTCCGAGGCCGACCGGGCCGCCCTGCTCCAGCTGGAGCAGGCGGTCGCCACCCACCCGCAGTTCGGCTTCCTGGGCCAGCTCGGCACCACCGTGCACGTGCTCGCCCACCGAGCCCGATAGAGACCCCACGAAGACCAGCAGGCCGCGATGAGCCGCCGCCAGTACGCACTCCCGCAACGCACCGACGAGCACCCGCCGGACGACACCGGCTGCACCGTCCTGCACGTCGACATGGACGCGTTCTACGCCTCGGCCTCCCTGCTCAGCCGGCCCGAGCTCGTCGGCACCCCCGTCATCATCGGCGGTGGCGGCAACCGCGGCGTCGTCCTGTCCGCCACCTACGAGGCCCGCAAGTTCGGGGTCGCGTCCGCGATGCCGATGTCAAGGGCCCGGCGCCTGTGCCCCCAGGCCACCGTGGTCCAGCCCGACCACCAGCTCTACAGCCGCATCTCCAAGGCGGTGATGGCGACCTTCGCCACGATCACGCCCGTCGTCGAGCCGCTCTCCCAGGACGAGGCGTTCCTCGACGTCGCCGGTTCGGTCCGCCGGCTCGGCAGCCCGGCCAGGATCGCCCAGCAGATCCGCGACACCGTCCACGACGAGCAGGGCATCACCTGCTCGGTCGGGGTGGCCCCCACCAAGTTCGTCGCCAAGCTCGCCTCTGGCCTGGCCAAGCCCGACGGCATGGTCGTCGTGCCCCGCGACGAGGTCGTCGGGTTCGTCCAACAGCTCCCGGTCGGCGCCCTCTGGGGCGTCGGCGACAAGACCGAGGAGGCCCTGGTGCGCCTGGGCCTGCACACTGTCGCCGACATCGCGCACACCCCGCTGGACACCCTGCGCCGGGCGCTCGGTGACACCACCGGTCCCCACCTGCACGACCTCGCCTGGGGTCGCGACCCCCGCCACGTCGAACCCGTCCGTCGCGAGAAGTCGATCGGCTCGGACGAGACCTTCGAGCACGACGTCGACGACCCGGCATACATCCACCGCGAGCTGCTCAAGCTGAGCGACCGCACGGCCGCCCGCGTGCGCTCGGCCGGCATGGTCGGCCGCACGGTGAGCATCAAGGTGCGGTTCGCCGACTTCACGACCATCACCCGCAGCCGCACCCTGCGCGACCCCACCGACGTCAGCCGCGACATCTACGCCACCGCCAAGTCCCTCTACGACGCCCTCGGTCTCCAGCGCGCCCGCATCCGGCTCGTCGGCGTGCGGATGGAGGGCCTGCTCGACACCGAGGGCGCCCCCATCCAGGGCCTCCTCGACGAACCCGACGCGGGGTGGCGTGAGGCCGACCGGGCGGTGGACCGGGCGAGTGCCCGGTTCGGGGCCGGCAGCATCCGTCCCGCCAGCCTCATCCGTGACGCTCGCCACCGGACCCCACCGAACGGGTAGTGCAACCCCGCTGGGCGACATATCCTGAGTTCAGCAGCGCAGATGACCTCCGGTCGGGCGCCGAGGCGAAGGGCAATGACGCCGAGGCAACGATTCGGGACCGTCAGGCGTTGTACGAGGTGGACGGACGAAATCGCAGGAGGTCACGGTGCCGCTGTCAGAGCACGAACAGCAGCTCCTCGAGCAGATGGAGCAGGCCCTCTACGCCGAGGACCCCAAGTTCGCCTCGCAGATGCAGGGCAGCGGTGCGCGTGCGGCTGCCCGCCGTCGCATCGCCGTGGGCGTGGTCGGTGGCATCGTCGGGCTCGCCCTGGTGCTCGTCGGGGTCAACACCCAGATCTGGGCCGTGGGCGCGGCCGGGTTCGCCATCATGGTGGCGGCCGTCGCGTATGCCGTGACGCCGCAGCGCCGCAAGGCCAAGCTCGGCACCGTGCAGGACGACGGCACCGTCCGCCGGCCAGCCTCACCGAAGCAGAAGACCCAGCGTGGCGGCGGTTTCATGGACCGCATGGAGCAGCGCTGGGACCGTCGACACGACGAGTACTGAGCGCCACCCGCCCACACCGCGGCAACCCGGCTCAGCGGCTGAGCAGCACGCCCACCACCCAGGTCACCGCGATCGCGAACCCCGCGACCAGCTCGATCCCCATCGACATCGCCACCGCCTTGAGGGCGCTCTTCGTCGACGCCCACGCGGCCGTCTTGGTGCGCGAGTGCCCGAGCTCGACGAGGAAGATCCCGCCGACGAACCCGACGATCGCCCCCACGACGGGGATGACGAAGAACCCGACGATCGCCAGCAGCACGGCCAGCACCAGCGTCGAGCGGCGCACCCCGGCGGCGCGCATGCGTCGTCCCGGGACGGCATACTGCAGCGCCACCCCGGCGAGGTAGAGCACGGCGCACACGCCGAACACCCACCAGCCCAGGGTCGTGCCGGCGTCCCACGCCCACAGCAGCACGGCCCCCAGGCACAACAACAGCCCGGGGATGACAGGAATGACGATCCCCACCATCCCGATCGCGATCAGGAGGGCGGGGACCCAGAGTGCGGCCTCCATGGTGCGGAAGCCTATTGGCGGTTACCGCTCGTCGTCGGGAGCCGTGGCCGGCGTCTCGTGGAGTCGCTCGGTCTCGTCGACGATGTCGGCGTGCTCGCGCAGCTTGGGCAGGTGCTCGCGTCCGTGGTGGGCGCAGAAGAGCAGCTCCCCGCCAGCGTGAAGGCGAGCGCGCACGTAGGCCTGGGCGCCGCAGCGGTCGCAGCGGTCAGCCGCGGTCAGTTCGGGTGCCAGTGCAGTGGTCACGTCAGCCTTCCTTCGTGTTGGTCTCTAGGAGACGTCCTACGCCGGTTCCGGGTTGTCCGCCATGGGGAGGACTGCCCGTTCCGGCATCGGTGGAAACAGTCAAGCACGCCCACCTGTTCCCGCTCGGCATTGGGTCGGCATGTGGGCGATGTCATGTCGCTACGGGGGATTCGAGGCTCGGGTGTCCGGTGGATGGGTCCCGCGCGTCACGTCGGCGTGTCGGCACCCGATGCAGGGGTATGCCGCGTGCCTGCGCGGGCGGGTGGGTGCGCCGGGATAGCGTGGCGTGCGTCCGGGTGAGCGACCCGGGCGTGTCACCACACCACAGGAGAACCAGCGACCTTGGCCACCGCCACCACCGCCAAGAAGGCCGCGACGACCAAGTCGTCCAGCGACTACAGCGCCCACCACCTGCAGGTCCTCGAGGGCCTCGAGGCGGTCCGCAAGCGCCCCGGCATGTACATCGGCTCGACCGACAGCCGCGGCCTCATGCACTGCCTGTGGGAGATCATCGACAACGCGGTCGACGAGGCGCTCGGCGGGTTCGGTGACCGGATCGACGTGATCCTGCACCAGGACGGGTCGGTCGAGGTCCGTGACCAGGCGCGCGGCATACCGGTCGACATCGAGCCGCGCACGGGGCTCACCGGGGTCGAGGTCGTCTTCACCAAGCTGCACGCGGGCGGCAAGTTCGGCGGCGGTTCCTACACCGCCTCCGGAGGCCTGCACGGCGTCGGCGCGTCGGTCGTCAACGCCCTGTCCTCGCGGCTCGACGTCGAGGTAGACCGCGGCGGCAAGACGTACGCGATGAGCTTCCGCCGTGGCGAACCCGGCTACTTCCCCGACGTGGCGAGCGGCGACAAGAGCCCAGACCACGAGTTCAAGCCGTACGAGCGGTCGTCCGAGCTGGCCGTGGTCGGCAAGGCCAAGCGCGGCGTCACCGGCACCCGCATCCGCTACTGGGCCGACCCGCAGATCTTCCTCAAGGACGCGAAGTTCGACTACGAGCAGCTCGCGGCGCGGGCGCGGCAGACGTCGTTCCTCGTGCCCGGGCTCACCCTCGTCGTGCGCGACGAGCGGCGGCTGCCCGGCACCCCGGGGGAGGACGGGCCGCACGAGGAGGTGTTCGTCCACGACGGCGGCATCTCCGAGTTCGTCGAGTACCTCGCACCCGACGCCCCCGTCACCGACGTGTGGCGGTTGCAGGGCACGGGCACGTTCACCGAGACGGTGCCGGTCCTGGACTCCAAGGGACACATGACGCCGACCGAGGTCGAGCGCGAGTGCGGTGTCGACATCGCGGTGCGGTGGGGCACGGGCTACGACGCGAAGGTCAGCTCGTTCGTCAACATCATCGCCACGCCCAAGGGCGGCACCCACCTGTCCGGCTTCGAGCAGTCGGTGCTCAAGGTCTTCCGCAAGCAGCTAGAGGTCAACAGCCGCCGGCTCAAGGTCGGCTCGGACAAGCCCGAGAAGGACGACGTCCTGGCCGGCCTCACGGCGGTCGTGACGGTGCGCCTCGCCGAGCCGCAGTTCGAGGGGCAGACCAAGGAGGTGCTCGGCACGGCGGCGGTGCGCCAGATCGTGTCGAAGGTGGTCGAGCAGGAGCTCACCGCCCGCATCACCAAGCCGGCGCGCGGTGGCAAGGCCGAGGTCGACAAGCTGCTCGAGAAGGTCGTCGCCGAGATGAAGTCGCGCATCAGCGCGCGGCTGCACAAGGAGACCCAGCGCCGCAAGAACGCCCTCGAGTCCAGCACCCTCCCGGCCAAGCTCGCCGACTGCCGCTCCACCGACGTCGACAAGTCCGAGCTGTTCATCGTCGAGGGTGACAGCGCGCTCGGCACGGCAAAACTGGCTCGTAGCAGCGACTTCCAGGCCCTGCTGCCGATCCGCGGCAAGATCCTCAACGTCCAGAAGGCGTCCGTCGCTGACATGCTCAAGAACGCCGAGTGCGCGGCGATCATCCAGGTCATCGGTGCCGGCTCGGGCCGCAGCTTCGACCTCGACGCCGCGCGCTACGGCAAGGTCATCATCATGACCGACGCCGATGTCGACGGTGCTCACATCCGCACGCTCCTGCTGACGCTCTTCTTCCGCTACATGCGACCCCTGGTCGAGGCGGGACGGGTGTATGCCGCTGTGCCCCCGTTGCACCGCATCGAGGTCGTGGGCGCGGGGTCGAAGAAGAACGAGCTCATCTACACCTACTCCGAGAAGGAGATGCGCCAGCAGATGGCGGCGCTGAACAAGCGCGGCAAGAACGTCAAGCAACCGCTGCAGCGCTACAAGGGGCTCGGTGAGATGGACGCCGACCAGCTGGCCGAGACCACGATGGACCCGCGTCACCGCACGCTGCGCCGGGTCACGCTGCGCGACGCCGAGGATGCCGAGCGCGTCTTCGAGCTGCTCATGGGCAACGACGTCGCGCCACGCAAGGACTTCATCGTGGAGTCCTCAGGCGACCTCGGTGCCGAGCGCATCGACGCCTGAGGGCAAACCCGGCCCGAGCGGCCGACGCTGACGCACCGGTATGCCGCGTGGCTCGCCACGCGGCATACCCGCGTTTGTCGTTGCCTCGCCGTGTGTTCTGCGCCACTGTAAGGACAGCTGAGGCCGTGAAGGGCGGCCTCCGCGAACCTTCGGAGGTACGCCGTGGCCGTGGAGCAGACTGCTGACACCGGCGAGGAGCAGACCGAGCTCAAGCGGGTCATGGGCCCCAAGCTGCTGCTGCTGTTCATCGTGGGCGACATCCTCGGCACGGGCGTCTACGCCCTGACCGGTGACGTCGCCGCCGAGGTGGGCGGCGCGGCCTGGGTGCCGTTCCTCGTGGCGTTCGGCATCGCCATGATCACGGCCTTCTCCTACCTCGAGCTGGTGACGAAGTACCCGCAGGCGGCGGGCGCGGCGCTCTACACGCACAAGGCGTTCGGCATCCACTTCCTCACCTTCATCGTCTGCTTCACCGTCATGTGCTCCGGCATCACCAGCGCCTCCACGGCGTCGCGGGCGTTCGCGTCCAACCTCGCCAAGGGCTTCGGGCTCGACAGCGACAACACCAACCTCGTGATGCTGATCGCGTTGGGGTTCATGGCGTTGGTGGCCGCGATCAACTTCCGCGGCGTCGGCGAGAGCGTCAAGGCCAACATCGTGCTGACGCTGGTCGAGTTGTCGGGTCTGCTGCTGGTGATCCTCGTCGGCTTCTTCGCGATCTTCGCGGGCAAGACCGACTTCAGCCGCACCATGGTGTTCGACAGCCCCAGTGACAAGAGCGCGTTCCTCGCGGTCACGGCGGCGACGTCGTTGGCGTTCTTCGCGATGGTCGGCTTCGAGGACTCGGTCAACATGGCCGAGGAGACCCACGACCCGGTCAAGAACTTCCCGAAGATGATGATCACGGGCATCTCGATCACCGGCGTCATCTACATCCTCGTCGCCCTGTTCGCGGTGGCGATCGTCCCGGTCGGAGAGCTCGGCGACAGCGACACCCCGCTGGTGAAGGTCGTCGAGACCGCAGCCCCGTCGATCCCGATCGAGAAGCTGCTGCCGTTCATCTCGATGTTCGCCGTCGCCAACTCGGCCCTCATCAACATGCTCATGGCGAGCCGCCTGCTCTACGGCATGGCCCGCCAGGAGGTGCTGCCACCGTTCCTGGGCCGGGTCCACAAGGGACGGCAGACGCCGTACCTGTCGATCCTGTTCACCACGGCCATCGCCTTCGGCCTCATCATCCTGGTGACCAGGGCGGGGGACAGCGACGTCATCGCAGCCCTCGGTGGCACCACCGCGCTGTTGCTGCTCGGGGTCTTCACCATCGTCAACATCTGTGTGCTCGTGCTGCGTCGTGACGTGATCTCGCGCCGCCACTTCGTGGCCCCCACCGTCCTGCCGGTCCTCGGCGCCATCCTGTGCGCGTTCTTCGTCGGTCCGTGGACCGGCCGTGACGGCTTCCAGTACACGATCGCCGGGTGGCTGCTCGCCCTCGGTGTCGTGCTGTGGGCGATCACGTGGTTCGCCAACCGAGCGCTGCGGGCGAAGAAGACCTACCTGCGTGACCCGGAGGACCTCACCGAGCGCGAGGGTGGGGTCAACTGAGCGGCGTCGCTCACCTGAGGCGCGGGCGCGGTCGAGCCGCGCACCACGAGGGAGACGTCGAGGACCTCGTCGGCGTCCCGCGGGTGCCCATCGAGGGCCTGCAGGACGAGTATGCCGGCCTGCTGACCTTGGGCGAGCACGTCCTGGCGCACCGTCGTCAGGTCGAAGATGTCGGCGAGCACGTGGTCGTCGACGCCGATGACGGACACGTCACCGGGCACCGCCAGCCCGCTGCGTCGGGCCGCGCTCAGCACCCCGAAGGCGATCTCGTCGGAGGCCGCCACCACGCAGGTCGGCAGCCGCCCCGAGGCGAACATGTCCTCGGCGTGCCTCCTCGCGTCCTCGGCGGTCCAGTCGCACTCGAGCACCCACTCAGGCGGCGAGGTGAGGCCGTGCTCGGCCATCACGGCCGCGAACTCGGCCCGCCGGTCGAACGGCGTCTGGAGGTGGGTGACCGACGCAGGCACAGTCCCGGCATACGCAATCTGCTTGTGCCCCAACGCGATGGCGTGCTCGGTCGCAATGCGCATGGCGGTCTTGTCGTCGATGCGCACCGACGGCCAGAGGGCCTGGCGGTTGCCGACGGTGACGACGGGCAGGCCCAGCCGGTCGAGCAGGGCACGTTCGCTCTCGTCGAGGGGCACGTTGAGCAGGACCACCGCGTCGGCGCGCTTCCAGAACATGCCCTGGCTGAGGGGGAGACGGGTGTCGAAGGTGTGCCCCTCGAGGTCGCAGAGCAGGACGTGGTAGCCCTCGTCGCGCAGGACCTTCTCGATGCCGCTGATGACCGTGGCGAAGAACCACCGGTTGAAGTAGGGCGTGACCACGGCGATGCCGCGGGTGCGGCCGGAGACGAGGCTGGTGGCAGCGGGGGAGGCGCTGTAGTGCAGGTCCGCGGCAGCCTTGAGGACGCGGTCACGCGTCTCGGGCTTGACCCGCTCGAGACCGCGCAGCGCCCGGGACACGGTCGCCACGGAGACACCCGCGGCGCGGGCGACATCGCCGATCGTGCTCATGCGGGCCCCCTTTCGCGTGTGTCGTCCGGAGGCGTTACCGGGCGTCGTTGCTGCGGCTGGCGTTGTTGCGTCGCGCCCGCCAGGTGAGCCAGGTCGCCCCGACGAGCGCGGCGAGCAGGAGCGCCGGACCAACCGCGGGCTGGCCCCGCAGCTCGAGGACGACGAGCTGGACGGTCGCCAGCACGGTGAAGGTGCCGAGGATGCCCAGGAGCACGTCGAGACGTTGTCCCCGGATCTGGGCCCGGCGACGCGGGTCCTGCGTCGCGCCGGGTGGGCTGAACAGTGGCATGAGTTGCCTCGGGCGGGGCGCGCAGCCCTAGCCCTTGACACCTCCCGCAGTCAGACCGGAGACGATGGCGCGCTGGAAGATCAGCACCATGATGATCAGCGGCACGGTGACGATGGTGCCGGCCGCCATGACCGCGGTGTAGGGCTCCTGGTGCGGCTGGGCGCCGGTGAAGGCCGCGATCGCCACCGTGACCGGCTGGGTCGCGGGCTGGGCGAACTGGGAGGCCAGGAGGTACTCGTTCCAGCTGGCGATGAAGGCCAGGATCGCAGTCGTGAACAGGCCCGGAGCTGCCAGGGGAAGCATGATCTTGCGGAAGGCCTGACCCTGGGTGGCGCCGTCGATGCGCGCGGATTCCTCGAGCTCCCAAGGCATTTCGGCGAAGAACGCGGTCAACGTGTAGATCGTCAGGGGCAGCACGAAGGAGATGTTGGGGATGATCAGCGCCTGGTAGTTGGTGCCCTGCAGCCAGCCCCAGTCGGAGAACATCTGGAACAGCGGCGACACCAGGGCGACGCCGGGGAACATCGAGGCGCCCAGCACGATGCCCAGCACGACGTACTTGCCGGGGAAGTTGAGCCGGGCCAGGGCGTAGGAGGCGAAGACCCCGACCAGCATGCCCACGGTCGTCGTGACGACACCGATGACGACCGAGTGCCACAGGGCCGCGCCGAAGTGGTTGCCGCGGTCGGTGGAGAACGCGGTCTTGAAGTTGTCGAGCGTCACGTGGGTCGGCCACGGCGTGGTGTCGAAGGTGTAGCCGACGTCGCGGAAGGCCGTGACGACCATCCAGTAGAAGGGCGCCAGGCCCCAGATCACGATGAGGGCCAACCCGATGTACATGCGGATCCGCTGTCCGCGGTCGCTGCGGTGGGTGATCTCCTGCGGGGTGGTCGAGCCGGCCCCCGTCGTCGCGGTGTTGGTGGCGGTGCTCATTGCGCACTCCCTGCGTTGGCAACCAAGTTGGAGGAGGTCAGGTCGGTGTCGGCCTCGTCCTTCTTCTTCTGCTTCTTGCTCTTGGGTGGCCGTTGGACGACGTCCGCGCCACCGAACTTGATGAACAGGAACGCGACGAACGCGATGAGGAGGAAGACGATGGTCGACAGGGCGGAGGCCTTGTGGAAGCCCTCACGGATCTGGTTGATGACCAGCATGGACAACGTGGTCGTGCCGCCGGCGCCGTGGGTGAGGATGGCCGGCAGGTCGTAGATGCGTAGCGTGTCGAGGGTGCGGAACAGCACCGCGACCATGAGCGGGACCTTGACCAGCGGCAGGGTGATCCGCACGAAGGTCTGCCACTTGCTGGCACCGTCGATCTGGGCCGCCTCGTAGACGTCGCTGGCGATGAGCTGCAGGCCGGCGAGGATGAGCAGCGCCATGAACGGCGTGGTCTTCCAGACGTCGGCGATGATGATCGCGAACTTGGCCGGCCACGGGTCGCTGGTCCACAACAACGGGTCGACGCCGAAGAGCCCGAGCAGCTTGTTGGCGATCCCGTCGTAGGCGAAGATGAAGAACCACAGCTTGGCGGTGACGGCGGTGGGGATGGCCCACGGGATGAGGATCGCCGCGCGGACCAGGCCGCGGCCCTTGAAGTCGCGGTTCATGATCATCGCGAACCACATGCCGAGGATGACCTCGAGGGTCACGGCGACCACGGTGAAGAACAGCGTCACCCACAGCGAGTCGTAGAACTGCGAGCCGATGGTGCCGGGTGGGCAGTCGACCTCGCCACACTTCTGCAGCAGCCACGCCGTGTAGTTGGACACCCCGGCGCTGCCGCCCTCGACGAACATCCCCGTCGCCGGGTCGAGCCCGGAGTCCTTCTGGAACGACAGCCGGACGGCCTGGATCAGCGGGATGATGATGATGACGGTCAGGAAGAGCAACGTCGGGGCGACGAGCAACAGCCCGGTGCGTCCCTGGCCCGCGTTGAGGCCCTTCTCCTTGCGTGGCTTCTTGCCCGACGAGGCCTGCTGCTGCTGCTGCGACTCGGTCGGCTGCGCGACTGCGCTCATGGGTACTCCTTGCCCGGCGGTGCCGTCACCCTCACCCGGTGCGGCTGCGATGTGGTGCTGGAGGAAGTGGTGCCTGAGGTGCTTCGGGATGGTTCAGACGCGGGTGTGGGGGTGACCCCGTGGGGATCACCCCCACACCGATGGGAATGCCGAGGGCGATCAGCCGCCGGAAGCCGCCTGCATGGCCGCCTGCATGTCCTTGACCGCCTGGTCCGGCGTCTTCTGACCCTGGATCGCGGCGAAGGCGTTGTCCTGGATCGCCTTGGTCACCGCCGGGTAGAAGGGCGTCACCGGCCGCGGGACGGCGTTGGTGATCGACTCCTTGAGGACCGGCAGGTACGGGTACTTCGACACCAGCGCCTGGTCGTCGTAGATCGAAGCCGTGACGGGCGCCAGCGAACCCTTGATCATGTTGTCCTTCTGCTGCTCCTCACTGGTGAGGAACTTGACGAAGTCCAGCGCCGTGGCCTTGTTGTCGGAGAAGGCGCTGATCGCGGCCTGGTGACCACCGAGGGTCGAGGTGCCCGGGCCGTCGACACCCGGAAGGGGCGCGACCTTGAACTTGCCCTTGACCTTCGACGAGGCGTCGGTCGCGGCCAGGTTGTAGACGTAGGGCCAGTTGCGCAGGAACAGCAGCTTGCCGTCCTGGAACGCCTGCCGGCTCTGCTCCTCCTGGAAGGTGATCGCCTGCTTGGGGATGTTGCCGTTCTTGTAGTTCTCGGCGAGCACCTGCAGACCCTTGGCCGCCTCGGGGGAGTCGACCGTCGGCTTGCCGGCGTCGTCGACGACCTTGGCGCCGTAGGCGTTCATCCACTCAGTGGCGTTGCAGGTGAGGCCCTCGTACTTGGCGAACTGGCCCGCGAAGCAGCTCATGCCGTTCTTCTTGGCGATCGAGCACATGTTCCACATCTCGTCGATCGTCTTCGGCGGGTTGGGCACGAGGTCGGAGCGGTAGTAGAGCATCGCGCCATCGGAGGAGGTCGGCGCGGCATACAGGGTGTTGTTGTAGGTCGCGGCCTTGATCGTCGGCTCGAGGAAGCCCGAGGTGTCGATGGCGAACTTGTCCTTGAGCGGCGTCAGCCAGCCCTTGGCGGCGAACTCGGCGGTCCACACGACGTCCACGGAGACGACGTCGTAGCCGGGGTTCTTGGCCTGGAAGTTCTGGACGAGGTCGTCGTGCTGCTGGTCGGCCTGGTCGGACTGCTCCTTGACCGTGACCTTCTGGTCGGGGTGGGCCTTGTTCCACTTCTCGGCCATGGGCGCGAGGATGTTGGAGTTGTCCTTGCCCTGGACGTAGGTGATGGGGCCACGGGAGTCCGCGCCCTGCGACGCGGCGCTGTTCGAGCTGCCGCTGTCACCGCCGCCGCAGCCCGCGGCGACGAGCGCCACGGACACGGCCCCGGCCAACACCCCGAGGGTGCGCCGTCTGGTCATTCGGAGGGCCATGTGCCCGCCTCCATTTCTCGCGTAGGGCCGAGGCGGACGTGCCTCGGCACTGAGGGAACCGACCCCATGTAAACGTTTACGCGTGCAACCCGCAATCAGCGAATCGGTAACGTTTCGGTAACCCGGCGTCGACTTGCGGGATGCGTCCACGCGTGCTGGCGCCCAGCGAGCGGTGGCAACCCGCTCACGGGTGCCCCGACCCGGTCAGCGGTTCAGGGAACCTCGGGTGCCGACGCGATGCGGGCGATCGCGGTGGGTGCCGGCGTGCCCGAGCCGTCGCGCTTGCCGGTGGCCTCGGGCAGCTCGATCGCGACCCCGTTGCCACCGGCGGCCTTCGCCGGCGTCCGCCCGGCCCAGGCGAGCACGAGTGTGTCCTCGCCACGCAGGAACCGGTGAGCGCGCACGCCACCGGTGGCGCGTCCCTTGGCGGGGTACTCGGCATACGGCGTCACCTTGAGCGACCCGGGCTCGGTGCCGGGCAGCGCACCGGAGGAGCCCGACGAGGTCACGACGACGGCGTCCGCACCGGTCGGCACCGCCCCGAAGAACACGACCCGCGCGCCCGACCCGAGCTTGATGCCGGCCATGCCGCCCGCGGCCCGGCCCTGCGGCCGCACCGCCGCGGCACCGAAGTGCAGCAGCTGGGCATCGGAGGTGATGAAGACCAGATCCTCTGTGCCAGAGGACAGTTCGACGGCGCCGACCACCTCATCGCCGTCCTTGAGCGAGATCAGCTCGAAGTCGCTGCGCGAGGGATAGTCCGTCGTCACCCGCTTGACCACGCCCTGGGCGGTGCCGAGTGCGACGCCCCCCGACTCCGGTGAGACCGAGACGATCGTCAGCGGCTCCTCGCCCGCGGGGAGGTCGACGTATGCCGCGAGCGGCGCGCCGCCGGAGAGGTTGGGGGCGTCGTTGGTCGGCGGCAGCGTCGGCAGCTCGAGCGCGCTGAGCCGGATCATCCGGCCGCGCGAGGTGACGAGCCCGACCTCGCCGCGGGCGGTCGTCCGGACCGCGCCCACGATGACGTCGTGCTTGCTCCGGCCGCCGCCGGTCGGCAGGGCGTCCGCGGACGTCGTGCGCGCCATCAGCCCGGTCGAGGACAGCAGGACCCAGCACGGGTCGTCGGCGACCTCCAGCGGAGAGGTCACCGTCGCCGGCACACCGGCCGACTCCAGCAGCACCGTCCGCCGCGGGGTGCCGTGCTTCTTGGCGACCTCGGCCAGCTCGGACGACACGAGCTTGGTGAGCAGCTTCTCGTCGCCGAGGATCGCCTCGAGCTCCTCGATGAGCCGCTCGAGCTCGGTCTTCTCCGACTCCAGCTCGATGCGCGAGAACTTCGTCAGTCGGCGCAGCTGGAGCTCGAGGATGTAGTTGGCCTGCACCTCGGTCAGGTCGAAGACCTCCATGAGCCGCGTCCGCGCCGTCGCCGTGTCGTCGGACGAGCGGATGAGCTGGATGACCTCGTCGATGTCGAGGATCGCGACGAGCAGGCCCTCGACGAGGTGCAGTCGGTCCTTGTTCTTGCGGAGGCGGAACTCGGTGCGCCGCCGCACCACGTCGATCCGGAAGTCCAGGAACACCCGCAGGATTTCCTTGAGCCCCAACGTCCTCGGCTGTCCGTCGACGAGCGCGACGTTGTTGATGGGGAAGGAGTCCTCCATCGGCGTCAGCTTGTAGAGCTGCTCCAGCACCGCGTCGGGGTTGAAGCCGTTCTTCACCTCGATCACCAGCCGCAGCCCGTGCTTGCGGTCGGTGAGGTCCTTGACGTCGGCGATGCCCTGCAGCTTCTTGGACTGCACCGCGTCCTTGATCTTCTCGATGACCTTCTCCGGTCCCACGAGGTAGGGCAGCTCGGTGACGACGATGCCCTGGCGCCGCGGCGACACCTTCTCGATCCGCGTGGTCGCGCGCGTCCGGAACGACCCCTTGCCGGTGAGGTAGGCGTCGCGGATGCCGTCGAGCCCGACGATCCGCCCGCCGAGCGGCAGGTCCGGCCCGGGCACGAACTTCATCAGGTCGTCGAGCGAGGCGCTGGGGTGGGAGAGCAGGTGCCGTGCGGCACCGATGACCTCGACGAGGTTGTGCGGCGCCATGTTCGTCGCGAACCCGACGGCGATGCCGCTGACGCCGTTGACGAGCAGGTTGGGGTAGGCCGCAGGCAGGACGTCCGGCTGCGTGAGCTGGTCGTCGTAGTTGGGGACGAAGTCGACGGTGTCCTCGCCCAGCCCCTCGGTCATGAGGTCGGCGGCGAACGCGGGCCTGGCCTCGGTGTACCGCGAGGCCGCGGGGCCGTCGTCGAGCGAGCCGAAGTTGCCGTGCCCGTCGACCAGCGGCAGCCGCATCGTGAACGGCTGCGCCATCCGCACCAGGGCGTCGTAGATCGCCGTGTCGCCGTGCGGGTGGTACTTGCCCATGACGTCGCCGACGACGCGGGAGGACTTCACATGCCCGCGGTCGGGCCGCAGCCCCATCTCCCGCATCGAGTAGAGGATGCGCCGCTGCACCGGCTTGAGGCCGTCCCTGGCGTCCGGGAGGGCGCGGGCCTTGATGACCGAGACGGAGTACTCGATGTAGGCGTTGCGCATCTCGTCCGAGACGTCGATGTCGGCGATGCGCTCCTCGAAGTCGCCGTCGTCGGCGGGAGCGGTGGTCTTGCGGGTGCGGGCCATGCGGGTGGTGATCTCCTGTGCCGAAGGGAACACCCCATCCTCGCCTACCCCTCGCGCGGCTCCGACCCCGACGCGCCGCTGAGCCCGAAGTGGCCCCAGTGGACCACCTCACGCTCGGGACGCCGCCGCCGAGACCGCGACGAGCCCCCGACGCGCTCACCCTCGTGCCCGAGTGCCACGACCCCGACCAGTCGCCGGTTCGCAGGTATGCCGTGTGCCTCCCGGACGCGCTCGTGCGCCTCCGGGGGCACCCCGAAGAAGAGGGCACCCAGGCCCTCGTCGACGGCCGCGAGGAGCATGTTCATGGCGGCCATCCCGGTGTCGACATCCCAGTAGGGGACCGGCCACCTGGCCGGGTCGCGGTCGGTCCAGCCCTTGTCCGGCAACGCATACCGGTCGAGGTAGGTGTCGGGGTCGGACAGGCACAGCACCAGCACCGGCGCCGCCGAGACCCCGCGCAGCCACGCGTCCGGTGCTCGCTCGGGCTCGGCCGCCGGCCCTGCAGTCGCCGCCCAGAACCCCTCCCGCTCGGCGGGCGACCGGAGGACCACGAAGTCCCAGCCCTGGCTGAAGCCCGCGCTGGGAGCCCGCAACGCGGCATACAGGACGCGGTCCAGTGCGTCGTCGGGGACGGCGCGCCCCGGCGCGAAACGCCGCACCATCCTGCGTCGTCGCAAGACCTCCCGAAGCTCCACGGGTCCAGCCTGACAGACTGGCCAACCGAGCCGAGGACACCGGCGTCACAAGGGCATGACCACTGTGGCCGCGCCGACCCTCGCGCCAGGACTCCGGGGAGGTTGGGCTGTGCCTGCGCACGACGCGGTCGATGCCGACTCCGCGCTGCGCGAGATCTACGACGTGCACTACGCACGGCTGGCGGGCTGGGCCAACAAGCTGGTGGGTGACCCGGACCTGGCGCACGACCTGGCGAGCGAGGCCTTCGTCAAGCTCTACCGCGAGTTCGCCAAGGTCGACGACCCGCGGCCGTGGCTCTACACCGTCACCGCCAACCTCGTGCGCGACCACTGGCGCAAGCGCGGTCGCGAGGCGGCGGCATACCAACGTCACGAGGCGGGTCGCGACACCGCGACCCCGGACCTCGACCACGCCACCCGGCTGACCGTCCGTGAGGCCGTGGAGGCACTGCCCGACCGGCTGCGGGTGGTGGTGCTGCTGCACTACTTCGCCGACCTGCCGGTGGCGACCGTGGCCCGTCAGCTCGAGAAGTCCGACGGCACGGTCAAGCGAGACCTGTTCGACGCGCGCCAACGCATGGCGCGGATGCTGGGAGAGACCCGATGAACCGCGACCTGTCCGACCTGCCCGGGGCCGGCGACCAACGCGACCCGGTGGAGGAGTTCTTCGCCGCGCAGCGGGCCGACGTGGACGACCTCGCGCCCGGCCCGGACCGCTGGGAGGGCATCGTCACCGAGGCGCGCCGACCCGTGCGCCGGCGGTGGCTGCCGTATGCCGGTGCTGCGGCGGCCGCGGTCGTCGTCGGTGCCGTGGCGTGGGGCGGGCTCATGGACCGTCAGGGTGGTGACGCGGACCGCGACCCGGCCGTGGCGTCCTCGTCGGGGCGCACCGGGACGCAGGTCACCAGCGTCGGTCCACGACCGACGACCACCCAGAGCGCGCCGACCGCACCGGTCAGCTCACCCCCGCCGACGACCGCCGGCCCGACCACCACGCCGACGACGCGCACCGGACCACTGCCGGCGCCCGCGACCTTCGGCCTCGTCTCGCTCACCACGGGAGCCGACGGCAAGCTGCGGGCCCTGGGCTCGGCGACCTGCCAGCCCGGCAACAAGCCCTGTGTCTCGGTCGTGGGGTCCGAGGACAACGGTGCCGGTTGGACCGCCCGCGCGACCCTCACGGGCACGGCCACGGGCCTGCCGCGCGCGACACCCTCGGCGCCGGAGCAGTTCGCCGGGCTGCGGTTCGCGACCGCCGACATCGGCTACGCCTACGGCGGCACCACCATGCGCACCGCCGACGGCGGGCGGAACTTCACGCCGTTCGACGTGGGAGGTCGCACCGTCCTGTCCCTCGAGGCAGGTGGCGGCAAGGTCTGGATGGTGACGGCCCAGAAGTGCGCGCAGGGCACCGACGTCGGCCAGCGCGGCTGCACCGGGCTCGAGGTCTGGTCGGCGGACACCTCCGCGACGCGTGCCACCAAGGTGTCGACCCTGCCCACGCCGGGACCGGTCGAGACCGCCTGGCTCAGCATGGACGGCTCCGACGCCTACGTCAGCACCAACCCCACCGACGACCAGGCCGTCTCGACCGCCCGCCGGGTCTCCGGTGCGGCGACCGAGCTGCCGCGCCCCGCCGGGTGCGCCCCGACCGGTGCCCTGTGGACCTGGGCGACGGCCGACGCACCCGGTGCCCTCGTCGCGGTCTGCCGGGCCGACGGCCGGGCCGACGCGGCATACGCCCTCGCCACGTCCACCGACAAGGGCGCCACGTGGAGCAAGGCCACGCCCGCACCAGACCTCGGGACTCCCGGCGCGGGCGGGGTCTGGGTCACCGCGACCGACCTGCGGCACCTGGTGGCGGTCGTCGGGGCCCTTCCGTCCACCGACCCGGACCCCACCTGGGCGACCCAGCTGCGCTCGAGCAGCGACGGCGGACGCACGTGGGCCCAGCCGAAGGGCACCGGCAACAGCGGGGACTGGGCCTGGGCCGGAGCCGGTGGCGGCAAGCTCGTGTATGCCGTGCCGGCCGACTCGGGCGCGTATTACGTGAGCAACGACTCCGGGGCCAGCTTCCGCAGCGTGGCGTTCCGCAGGTAGGAGGGTCTGCGGTCGCGTCGCGCAGGCGTGCCATGCTTGCGCCATGACCGCGGTCGACCTCCCGCCCGGGTACCCCAGGCAGTGGGAGGCCGATGTCGTCCTGCGGGACGGGTCGGTGGCCCACATCCGGCCCATCACGCCGGCCGACGCCGAGGCCGTCCACCGGTTCCACGCCGGGCAGTCCGAAGAGTCGATCTACATGCGGTTCTTCGCGCCGCTGCGCCGCCTCAGCGACCGTGACGTCGAACGGTTCACCAACGTCGACTACACCGACCGGGTGGCGCTGGTGGCGACGGTGCGCGGGCAGATCATCGGCATCGGCCGCTACGACCGCATCACGCCGACCAGCGCCGAGGTGGCGTTCAACATCGCGGACTCCTACCAGGGCAAGGGAATTGGCTCGGTGCTGCTCGAGCACCTGGCCGTCATCGCCTGGGAGTCCGGGGTGGAGGAGTTCACCGCCGAGGTGCTGCCGCAGAACGCCAAGATGATCTCGGTCTTCAGCGAGGCGGGCTACGAGGTGACCCGCCGGTTCGAGGACGGCGTGGTCTCGCTGCGCTTCGACATCCAGCCCACCGAACGGTCCGAGGCGGTGCGGCTATCCCGCGAGCACCGGGCCGAGTCGGTCAGCATGCGCTCGGTGCTCTTCCCGGACTCGATCGCCGTCGTGGGTGCCAGCCGGCGCAGCGACTCCATCGGTCACCACATCCTCGCCAACATCCTTGCGGCGGGCTTCACCGGATCGGTGCACGCCGTCAACCGCGAGGCGCTGGAGGTGCTCGGCCTGCCGGCCCACACGAGGGTCTCGGAGATCCCCGACCACATCGACCTCGCCGTCGTCGCCGTTCCCGCCGTGGAGGTGCCGGAGGTCGTGGCCGACTGCGCCGAGGCCGGGGTGCGCACGTTGCTGGTGGTCTCGGCCGGTTTCGCCGAGTCGGGGGAGCACGGCGCGCAGCTGCAGGCCGACCTGCTCACCACGGCCCGCGAGAACGGCATGCGGGTGCTGGGCCCCAACTCCTTCGGTGTCATCAACACCGACCCGTCGGTGAGGCTCAATGCCTCGCTGGCGCCGGAGGTGCCCCTGCCCGGCCGGCTCGGGCTCTTCGCCCAGAGCGGCGCGCTCGGCATCGCCGTGCTCGCCTCGGCCACCCGTCGCGGGCTCGGCATCTCCGTCTTCGCCTCGGCGGGCAACCGGGTCGACGTCTCCGGCAACGACTTCATGCAGTACTGGATCGACGACGAGCACACCGACACGGTCGGGCTCTATCTGGAGTCGATGGGCAACCCGCGCAAGTTCTCCCGCATCGCGCGGCGGCTGGCCACCATCAAGCCCGTCATCGTCGTGAAGTCCGGTGTCTCCACCTACGGCGTGCCCCCGGGGCACCGCGCCCGCACCAGCCGGGTCCGGCCCGAGGCGTTCGACGCGATGCTGCGCCAGGCTGGGGTCATCCGGGTCGAGAACGTGCACCAGATGTTCGACGTCGCCCAGCTCGTCACCAACCAGCCGCTGCCGGGCGGCAACCGGGTCGCGGTCGTCGGCAACTCCGACGCCCTCGGCGCACTCACCGCCGAGGCCTGTGTCAGCTGGGGCCTCGAGGTGTCGCACGGGCCCGTGTCGCTGCCCAGCGAGGCCAGGGGTGAGGAGTTCGCCCAGGCGCTCGCGACGGCCTTCGCCGACCCGGAGGTCGACAGCGTCCTCACCTGCTTCATCCCCCCGTTGGTGACTCTCGACGAGGAGGTCGCGACGGCCGTTCGCGATGCCGCCCTCAAGAGCGAAAAGCCTTGCCTGGCAACGTTCCTCGGGATGCGTGGGGTGGTCGAGCGGCTGTCCGGCACCACCGAGGACGGTCGCGACGAGGTCGTGCCCGCCTACTCGATGCCCGAGGACGCCGTCCGGGCCCTCGCCGCCGCCACGAGGTACGCCGAGTGGCGCTCGCGTGACCACGGGGTGCCCGTGCGTCCGGCCGGCATCGACCGGGAGGCGGCCGAACGACTGGTCGAGCGGGTGCTCCACGAGGCGCCGGAGGGCCGTCGCCTCACCGAGGACGAGGTGCGCGAGCTCCTCGGCGCCTACGGCATCGACCTGTGGGCGAGTGTCTCGGTCACGTCCGCCGACGAGGCGGTCGCCGCCGCGGACACCCTGGGTTACCCCGTGGTGGTGAAGTCGGTCGCGCCGCTCGTGCGGCACTCGCCCGGCATGTCCGGCATCCGGGTCGACCTGCGCACACCCGACCAGCTGCGCGACGCCTACGCCGCGCTCAACGACCGGCTCGCCCCCCTGTCGGCCAACACCTTCGTCGTGCAGCGCATGGCCACCCCGGGTGTCTCGTGCGTGGTGCGCAGCGAAGAGGACCCGCTCTTCGGACCGGTCGTGTCGTTCAGCATCGCCGGTCCGCCGACCGAGCTCCTCGGCGACATCGGCCACCGCATCCCGCCCCTCACCGACGTGGACGTCTCCGACCTCATCTCCTCGGTCAAGGCGTCGCCCATGCTGCACGGGCACCGGGGCGCGGCGCCGGTCAACCGGGCCGCGCTCGCCGACCTCGTCGCGCGGGTCTCGGTGCTCGCCGACAACCTGCCCGAGGTGGCGAGCCTCGTCCTCAACCCCGTCAACGCCCAACCCGCGGGCGTGGACGTCCTCGGGGCCGACGTGACCGTCGCCCCCGCACCGGCACGCAAGGATCCGGGGCGGCGCAGCCTCACCTGACGCACCCCTGGGGACGGCGCGGCAGGGTCACCCGGCCTAGGGCAAGATGGGCGCATGGGTTCGTCCTCCCCGTCCAGTGCCTCCACCCCGCTCGCGCCGCTCCCCGGTGAGCTGACGCGCGCGATCGAGCAGGCCGGCTACTACCCGGCGCTCGTCGGCGACGTCGTCCAGGCAGCTCTCGCGGGCGAGTCGGTCGTGTCGCACCTCGTCCACCAGGAGACGACCTTCGACCACGACGTGGTGCGCCGCCACATCACCGTGCTGGCCCTCACCGAGACCCGCCTGGTCATCGCCCACGCGGACGACCACACCGACGAACGGCCCGACCACGAGGACACCGCGACGGCGACGACCGAGAGCATCCCGCTCAGCGCCGTGCGGGGTGTGATGCTCACCCACGTCGTGGCCAATCCCCAGAAGTACCAACCCGGTTCGCTCGGCCGCGAGATCACGCTGACCCTCGGATGGGGCGCCGTCAACCGGGTCGACCTGCTGCCGGCGACCTGCGGCGACCCTGACTGCGACGCCGACCACGGGTACGAAGGCAGCATCAGCTCCGACGACATCTCGTTGCGCATCAGCGCCGCCGCCGAGGGGGAGGCGGCCCTGCAGCAGGCCCTCGGCTTCGCCCGCGAGCTCTCGGCGAGCATCGGGAGCTGAGGCGGTGCGTCACCAGGCCCAGGCGGTGTGCTGACACCGATGCCGCACGACGGACTCGTCCCACCGCGTTACGACGACGCGGGACTTGCCGCCGTGCTCCCGTCGGTCGCGGCGAGCCTGGGTGTCACCCGGTATGCCGGCCGGGCGCCGCTCGAGCTGGCGCCCGCCCGCCGTGCGGTCGTGGTCCTCGTCGACGGGCTGGGCTACGAGCTGATCCGGCGCCGCGGCGGGCACGCCCCCTTCCTGCGCTCGCTGCTGCCCGCGGCATACCGCCTCACGGCCGGTTTCCCGTCGACGACAGCGACCTCGATGGGCACCTTCGGCACCGGCCTGCCGCCGGGGTCGCACGGCCTGCTCGGGTACGAGGTGCTGGTGCCGGGGGAGGACCGGCTCGTCAACGAGCTGTCGTGGGAGGACGGCCCGGACCCGCTCGCGTGGCAGCCGGAGGCAACGGTCTTCGAGGCCGCCGAGCGCGACGGGGTGGCGGTGACCCGCGTGGGGCCGGCGTTCTTCGACGGGTCGGGACTCACGCAGGCCGCGGTCCGCGGTGGCCGGTTCGCGGCGGCCGACGACCTGCCCGCGCGGGTCGACGCCGCCGTGGCGGCGGTGCGTCGTGACCCGCGCTCGCTCGTCTACCTCTACTGGGGTGACCTCGACAAGGTCGGCCACGTCCACGGCTGTCAGTCCTGGGAGTGGGGGGACGAGCTCGAGGCGATCGACGCCGAGCTGGCCCGCCTCGTGCGCAGCGTGCCCGCCGACACAGCGGTGCTGGTCACGGCCGACCACGGCATGGTCGACGCCCCCCACGCCCTGCGCATCGACCTCGCTCACGACCCCCAGCTGGCCGCCGGCGTGAGGCACGTCGGGGGCGAGCCGCGGGCACTGCAGCTCTACACCGAGCCCGGGGCGGTGGAAGACGTCGCCGCCACCTGGCAGGGGCGGGTTGGGGAGCGGGCCTGGATCCGACGGCGCGACGAGGCCGTCGCCGAGGGCTGGTTCGGCCCGGTGGCTCCCCGCAACACCGAGCGCATCGGTGACCTCGTGGTCGCCATGCGCGACAACTTCGCGATCGTCGACTCGCGCCGGGCGCGCCCGCAGCTGCTCGCCCTCGTCGGGCTGCACGGCTCGCTGAGCGCCGACGAGGCGACGGTGCCGCTGTTCACTGTCGCGCCACGAGTCTGAGCCGTGCCCGGTCCGTGCCCTGCACGCCATAGGGTGTGCTCTCGTGGCTGAGCTCGTCTTCTTCTCCGGGACCATGGACTCCGGCAAGTCCACCCTCGCGCTCCAGATGGACCACAACCACCGGGCCAGGGGGCGCGGCGGCCTGATCTTCAGCAAGCTCGACCGGGCCGGCGAGGACATGCTCTCCTCGCGGCTCGGACTCGCCACCCGCGCCCACGAGGTGCACGACGACCTCGACTTCTGGGACACCGTCGTCGAGCACGCCACGTCGGGCCAGCGGGTCGACTACCTCATCTGTGACGAGGCCCAGTTCTACTCGCCCGAGCAGGTCGAGCAGCTGGCCCGCCTCGTCGACGAGATGGGCATCGACGTCTTCGCGTTCGGCATCACCGCGGACTTCCGCACCCAGCTCTTCCCGGGGTCACGCCGGCTCATCGAGCTCGCCGACCGGGTGCAGGTGCTCCAGGTGGAGGCCCTGTGCTGGTGTGGGCGCCGGGCCACCCACAACGCCCGCGTCGTCGACGGCGTGATGGTCGTCGAGGGCGAGCAGGTCGTCGTCGGCGACACCCAGGCCGGCACCGAGACGCTGGTCGAGTACGAGGTGCTGTGCCGACGACACTTCATGCGCCGCATGAACTCCGCCGCCGCGCGGGTCGCATCGTCCTCACCCGACGTGCTGCCCTTCGACCTCGAGATCTGCCCGGTGCCGCCGGCCTGAGCGGGGTTCAGCGCGCCCGCCGTCTGCACCGTGGGAAAGCGTTGGCCCACCCATGGTGCCTGTGGTTGGGTCGAAAGGGTTGGCGAACGACGACCCAGGAGCACCCATGCCTTCCCTGTCCCGACGCAGCGTTCTCGCGATGGTCCCGGCGGGTGCCTTCCTCGCCATCGCGCCACCCTTGCGGGCGTATGCCGCCGACGACGTCGACGGCGCCCGGATCCTCACCAACGCCCGTGAGTCGTTCGCCGGCACGGCCGGGTCGAACGCGCGCACTGAGGTGCGCACCAAGCTCGCCGCCGTGGAGCAGGCCGCCCGGACGGCGCTCGCCTCGATGGACGCCGCCGGCCCGGGTGAGCTCTTCGCCGGCCTGCGACTGGGCACGAACGACACCAACCTGTCGGCGTCGTTCTCGCGGCTCGCTGACATCGCCCTGGCCACGGCGACGCCCGGAGGGGCCAGCGACCTCGTCGGCAACGTCACCGTGCAGCGACGAGTCCTCGACGGGTTGTCCTGGCTGCACGCCAACCACTACGGCGACCAGTCGTCCGGCTACTACGGCAACTGGTACACGTGGGAGATCGGCATCTCGACCTACGTCACGAAGACGTTCGTCCTGCTCGCCGCCGAAGCCGCGGCATACCGCCCGGACCTGCTGTCCACCTATGTCGCGTCGATGGACGCGTACCTGCGCAATGGCAAGGACGGGGACGTCGACCTCGACTCCCGGTTCCACACCGGTGCCAACCTCGCCGACATCACGACCAACCGGATCCTGCAGGGCGCGCTCACCGGTGACACGGCGCGCGTCACCAAGGCGATCAGCGACCAGTCGACCGTCTTCGCCACCATCGACCCGTACGACATCCGGCACGGCAACACCGACGGCTACTACGCGGACGGTTCGTTCATCCAGCACCACAGCGTCGCCTACACCGGTGCCTACGGGAAGATCCTGCTTGGCCGGGTCGTGCAGACCGTGAAGCTGCTCGATGGCACCTCCGCCGCGACCGGCACCGAGCTCGCCGACGTCGTGCACGGTTGGGTCCGCGACGGCTTCGCGCCCGTCATCTTCGAGGGCTGGATGATGGAGATCGTCAAGGGCCGATCGGTGTCACGCACGACCACCGGGTATGCCGACGTGGCCGCGGTCGTCGAGGCGACGGTCGACCTCATCGACTACACGAGCGCGGGCAACGCCCGGGCGCTGCGCGGGTACGTGCGCCACATCGCCGAGGTGTCGCCGACCCCGCCCAACCCGGCCGGGTTCGCCTCACCAGTCAGCATCGCCCGGTATGCCGACGTGCTGGGCGACACCAGCGTCCCCGCCGCCGACCTCAACCCGCCGCAGCGGGCCGTCGCGTTCAACGCCATGGACCGGTTGGTGGTGCGCCGACCCGGGTGGACGTTCGCGCTGTCGCGCAGCTCTGAGCGGATCAGCAAGTACGAGTACATGAGCGGGGAGAACCTGCGTCCGTGGTTCCAGGGCGACGGGATGCATTACCTCTACCTGGCGGGGCAGGACCAGACGCGGGCGTTCGGGGTCGACTTCTTCACCACGGTGTCGCCCTACCGGCTCCCGGGCACGACCGTGCCGGTGCAGGAACGCAGGACCGTCCCCGAGCTCTACGGGCTCAACTGGTACGACAACCCGGACCACCCGTTGGGCTTCACTGCCTCGTCGGAGTCGCAGAACACCTACGTCTACTTCCCGCGCGCGACCGGATCCCATTGCGGCGCAACGGTTCTCGGCACGTGGGCCGCGGCGAGCATGGTGCTCACCGACGACGTCCCCTACGTCGACTCGGTTGCGGGCAAGCTGCCCGACGACTTCGTCGTCTACGCCAGTGCCCGAGCCACCAAGTCGTGGTTCGCCTTCGACGACGAGGTCGTGGTGCTGGCCGCCGACGTGCGTGACGAGCACGGTCGCGACGTGGTCACGACCCTCGACAGCCGCGTCGCGGCACCGACCGACACCGTCCGCGTCACCGGCGCACGCACCGACGGTTCTGCGTGGGAGGCCGCGGACGACACGGGCCTGGCCAGTGACCTCGCGTGGCTGCGCTGGGCCAACGACACCGAAGGCGTGTCCGTCGGCTACGTGCTGCTCGACGATGCGGCGGTGGACGTGACCCTCGAGCAGGTCGCCCGCAGCCGCCGCCACGTCCGGCTCACCAACCCCGACACGATCGCGACCAAGCGGGTGTTCACCGCCGCGGTGCGGCACCCGTCGACGACCTCGACGCTGGCGTATGCCGTGGTGCCGGCCGCGAGCGAAGCCGACCTCGCGGCATACCGCACCAACTCGGCTGTGACGGTGGTCGTGAACAACCCGAAGGTGCAGGCGGTGCGGCACGAGGGCCTGGGGGTCATCGCGGCCACGGCCTTCGCCGAGCGGACCGTGCACGCGGCGAACCTGGCGATCGACGGACCCGCGTCGATGATCTTCCGCGACGGCCGGGACGCGCAGGTCTCGCTGTCCGACCCGACCATGGGCCGGGACCAGGTCGCCGTGACCATCCGCGGCCGGCGGTTCACGGCCACCGACGTCGACGACGGCGTCACCGTGCGCCCGGTGCCCGGCGGCACCCAGGTCGTGGCCACGACCAGGCACGCCTACGGGCGCAGCTTCACCGCCCGGTTGCGCCGGAGCTGACCGGCGCTGACCCGACCTGATCCGCCAGGTCAGTCCTTGGGCTTGGCCCCGAACATCACGTCGTCCCAGCTGGGGACACCGGGTCGGCCGCTGCGCCGCTTGGCCTTCTTGGCGACGGGCTCGTCGTCCGGCTGGTCGTTCGGCTGGTCGTCCGGCTCCGCTTCGACGGGTTCGGCTTCGACGGGTTGGGTTTCGACGGGTTTGGTTTTGGCGGGCTCCGGCTCAGTGGACTCGGCCGGGAGGACGTCGTCGCCGACCGCCGACCCCGCATCATCCAGCTGCGTGTCATCCAGCTGCGCGTCCGCTGGCTCGGTGTCCTGGGGGTGGGTGCCCTTGGCCGACGGTGGCGCGCCATGGACCTGCGGGTCGTAGGCGAGGTCCTCCAGCGGCAGGGCGTCCTCGCGGGGCGCGGTGTCGACCGGGGTCTGCGCGGGGGAGTTCTTGCGTCGGCGCGGACGCCCGCGGTGGGCGGCCCGCTCGCGCATGGCCGACATGAGGTCGAGCGGCTCGTCCCCCTGGGGTTCGGGCGTCGCCGCGGAAGCCTTCTTCCTGGTGCTGGCACGGGGCGATGCCACACCGCCCTCGGCCTCGACGTCGTAGACGGTGGTCGCGCGGACCGGGGCGCCGACGAGGTGCGGTGCGGGCACGGGGGAGGAGTCGCCGGTGGCGTCGTCCTCGCTGAGCCAGCGCGCTTCGTCATCCACGGCCGAGACGGTGCGGTCCTGGACGTCGAACGCCCATCGGGCCTGGCGTTCGCGGCCGCCGGCGGGGAAGGTCAGCACGACGGTCCAGCCGCCGTTCTCGTCACGGGCGGAGTCCCAGTCCGCCAACGCCGGGTCGACGCCCCGGCCGGAGAGTCGCTGGCTCACCCGGGCCGACAGGGTCGGAGCGGACGCGCCACCCCCGCCGCGGCCGCGCAGCCGGACACCGCGGGCCAGCCCGGCGACATACTCGCGCTCGGCCAGGATCGGGCCTTCGTACCGGGCCACCTTCTCGACGGTCCACCCCGATCGCTCGGACACCTCCTCGGCCGACAGGCCGGCCCGGATCAGCGCCTGCACCTCGCGCGGCCGCATGCCCCCGTCGATCTCGATCTGGAGCTGCCCCAGCCGTGGCCGGTCACGGCGGACGGCGGCGCGCAGGGGGTCATCGAGCTGGATCCGGAAGCGCTCGCCGTCGGCGTCGGCCAGCAACAGGTGCTGTTCGTCCTCGTGCACTCCGACCAGCCGCAGGTCTCGCATTACCTCTCCCAGAATTGCAGGTCAGCCCCGTCAGGCGTCCTGCGCCCGACTCTGCCATCCCCGAGGGCACGGAGAAAGCGACCACGCCGCACGGGTACTTTTGACCCTGCCATGCTCACCCTCGACACCCACCTTCAGCTGGTCCTCGACCTGGTCGGGGTGTTCGCGTTCGCGCTGTCGGGCGGCCTGGTCGCGGTGCGCAAACGGCTCGACCTGTTCGGTGTCCTGGTGCTGGCGGCCGCGGCCGCGCTCGGGGGCGGGGTCATCCGTGACGTCCTCATCGGCCGGGTGCCACCGGTCGGCGTCTCGGACTGGCGTCTGCTCAGCTGCGCCCTCGCCGCCGGCCTGGTGACGTTCTTCTTCCACCCCGGCGTGGAACGGATCGGCCGCTTCGTCCGGGTCCTGGACGCCGCCGGCCTCGCGGTCTTCGCGATCGGTGGCTCGCTCACCGCCCTCGGGGAGGGCATGGACGGCGTCACCTCCGTGCTCGTCGGTGTCGTCACCGCCATCGGTGGAGGCATGATCCGTGACGTGCTCGCCGGCCAGGTGCCGGAGGTGCTGCGCCGCGAGATGTACGCCCTGCCCGCGCTGCTGGGCTCGACCCTCGTCGTCCTCGCCCACCACTACGACCTGATCAACCCGGTCGTCGTGTGGGGTTGTGTCCTGCTCGTCTTCGCCGTCCGCATCATCGCGGTCGTGCTCGACCTCAACGCGCCCAAGCCCCTGCGCACCGGAGCCAACCCGTGACATCCACCCGTGACATTCCACCCGTGACACCGATGAGAGCCCGCCCATGACCCAGCCGCCCCAGCCACCCCAGCAACCCGACCAGGCGGACACGGACCCGCTCGAGCCCTACGACGGCATACTCCTGCTCTCCTTCGGCGGCCCCGAGAAGCCCGAGGACGTCCTGCCGTTCCTGCGCCGGGTCACGGCCGGGCGCGGCATCCCGGACGAGCGTCTCGAACAGGTCGGCGAGCACTACTACGGCTTCGGGGGGCGCAGTCCCATCAACGACCAGAACCGCGCCCTCATCGCCGCCCTGCGGGCCGAGCTCGACCGTCGTGAGATCGCGACGCCGGTCATCTGGGGCAACCGCAACTTCACACCGTTCACGGCCGAGGCGTTCGCCGAGGCCCAGGAGCGAGGCATGCGGCGGATCGTCACCGTCCTCACCAGCGCCTACCAGTCGTACTCGTCGTGCCGGCAGTACCGCGAGGACCTCGCGGCAGCCGACGCCGAGGTCGCGGAGCAGGGGCCCGCGCTCCTCGTGGACAAGGTGCGGCCCTACGCCAACCACCCCGGGTTCTCGCGCACCAACAGCCGTCTGGTCACCGACGCGGTGCGCGCCCTCCTGCGCGACGGCGCCGACCCGGCAACCATGCGGATCCTGTGCGTGACGCACTCGATCCCACTCGCCATGGACGACACGTCCGGTCCCGGCGACGAGGACGGAAACGCCTACTCCCAGCAGCACATCCAGCTCGGTGCGGCCATCACCGAAGAGGTGAACGCCACCCTCGACACCGACCTCGAGGGTGAGCTGGTCTTCTGCTCGCGGTCCGGTCCGCCGACCCAGCCGTGGCTCGAGCCCGACGTCAACGACCGGCTGGAGGAGCTGGCTGCCGAAGGCGTCCAGACCGTGGTGCTCGCACCCATCGGCTTCGTCTCCGACCACATGGAGGTCGTCTACGACCTCGACACCGAGGCGGCCGCCACCGCTGACCGGGTCGGCCTGCGGCTGGTGCGGGTGCCGACAGTTGGCATCGACCCCGAGTTCGTGTCGGGTCTCGTCGACCTGCTCCTCGAGCGGGCGGCCGAGGCCCGGGGCGAGGACCCGCCGCGCCCCACCTGGCCGGGCCGGGTCGCACCGCCCGCAGTCTGCGCCGCCGGCTGCTGCCCCAACCTGCGCACCGCGCTGCCGGCCCTGTGCGGCCGGGACTGAGGACGGGCCTGATGACCGACATGCCGAACGAAGCTCTCCTCGCCCAGCTGGAGGAGGTCGCGCGCACGGTGGCGACCGAGGCCGCCCGCTACGTCGTCGACGACCGCCCGGACCACCTCGGCGTGGCCAGGACCAAGTCCTCGGCCACCGACGTCGTCACGGTGATGGACCAGGGTGCCCAGGACCTCATCCGCGCGCGGCTGCACGAGCTGCGCCCGGACGACGCCTTCCTCGGTGAGGAGGAGGGCGGCAGCGCCGGCGACTCCGGGCTCACCTGGGTCGTGGACCCGATCGACGGCACCGTCAACTACCTCTATCGGATCCCGTCGTATGCCGTGTCGGTCGCCGTCGTCGTCGGCGACCCCCGGGTGCCGGGTCAGTGGACGCCGGTCGCCGGAGCCGTCGCCAACCCGGTGAGCGGCGAGGTCTTCCACGCCCGACGCGGTGGGGGCGCCTGGCTCAGCGCCAGCGATGGGTCGCAGCGCCGGCTGGCGATCGAGTCGCCGCCAGACCTCGACCACGCCTTGGTGGGCACCGGGTTCGGGTATGCCGTGGACCGTCGCCGTTGGCAGGCCGCGGTGCTGCTGGACGTGCTGCCCCAGATCAGGGACATCCGCCGGATCGGCAGCGCGGCCCTCGACATCTGCGCCGTGGCGGACGGTCACCTCGACGCCTACTTCGAGCGGGGCCTCAACCCGTGGGACATGGCGGCCGCGTGGCTGGTGCTGGCCGAGGCCGGTGGCACGTTCACGGGGTTGGCCGGCGGACCACCGGACGAGTGGATGGTCGTCGCCGCCGCCGAACCCCTCCACGGCCAGCTCGAGATCGTGCTGCGCGATGCGGCCGAGGCCGCCGGGGAGGAATGAGGACGCGCGATCCTCAGGCCGCGGAGTAGTCGCGCAGGGCCGGGATCCGCAGCCCGTGTTCGTCGGCCAGTCGGGCGAGGTTCTCCAGCTCTGCCTCGTGGACGGAGACGAGGTAGTCGTCGCCGCCCCGTCGGGCCGCCTGGAGACTCTCGGTCGCGCGCGCGGCGCGAAGGGAGATCTCGGAGTGGAACTCGGTCATGACTGCACCCCTCTCGATGGTCCTTCGACGCGAGCTGCCCCGGGTGGGGCCACGTCGAAGCAAGGACTCTAACCACGCCAACGCAGCAGGACTCCTCCCGGATGCCCCGGCTGGATGAAATCTGGGTGAACGCAGACCATTCCTTGGTGCGTCCCTTCGAGCCTCAGGTGGGAGGGGCGCAGGACCATATGCCGACCCGATGGTGACGGCGCGGGGAAGATGAGGCACAATCCCCGCCTGCGGTGGGCACAAAACCGCATCCACCTGCGTTACACCGGCGAGTCCGCTCCCCGGCCAGCGGGGGGCCAGACGTTGATGAGAGATCAGGGAGAGCGACAGCGACCATGGCGACTGACTACGACGCGCCGCGCAAGACCGACGACGACCTGTCCGAGGACTCGCTGGAGGAGCTGAAGTCACGTCGCGTCGACAAGAGCGCAAGCAGCGTCGACGTCGACGAGACCGAGCAGGCCGAGGGCTTTGAGCTGCCCGGAGCCGATCTGTCCGGCGAGGAACTCTCGGTGCGGGTCATCCCGCGGCAGAACGACGAGTTCACGTGTTCCAAGTGCTTCCTGGTGCACCACCGCAGCCAACTCGCGAGCGAGAAGGGCGGCGTGCTGGTCTGCCGGGAGTGCGCGGCATAAGTGAGCAACACCCAGCAGGGCGAGACGGGGCCGGTCCAGGTGACTGGCCCTGCTCGCGTTCCGGCGCGTGACATTCCGGCCCAGCACGCTCCCACCCAGGATGCTCCTGCCCAGGACGCTCCCGCCCAGGTGCAGGTGGCGCTGCGGCGGCTGGACCCCGGGCTGGAGCCCCCGGCATACGCCCATCCGGGTGACGCCGGCGCCGACCTGCGCGCGGCCACCGAGGTCAACATCGCCCCCGGTGAGCGGGTGCTCGTGCCGACCGGGGTGGCGCTTGCGATCCCGGACGGTTTCGTGGGGCTCGTGCACCCGAGGTCGGGGCTGGCGGCCCGGCACGGCATCAGCATCGTCAACGCGCCCGGCACCGTCGATGCGGGCTACCGGGGGGAGATCCTGGTCAACCTGGTCAACCTCGACCCGCGCGAGGCGTTCACCGTGCGGCGCGGCGACCGGATCGCCCAGCTGGTGGTGCAGGAGGTCGCCCTGGTGAGCTTCGTCGAGGTCGATTCGCTCGACGACACCTCGCGGGGGGACACTGGACACGGAGCAAGTGGTGGTTTTGGTCACCACACCGCGACGACAAAGGACTGACGACGAGCAGTGGCACTCTTTCGACGCAACAAGAACACCGAGCCCGACACGCAGCCGGACACCCAGCCGGACACCGAGGCGAACGCGGAGCTCGGCGACGACGTCGCCGAGGACACGAGCGCGGACGTGACCGACGCGGCTGACGAGAACGGCGACGACGCGGGTGCGGAGCCCGTCGCCCGCGGACGACGTGAGGAGGTCGGTCCGTTCGACAGCTCGGAGGTCGAGGACGAGGACGGCCGGCTCGACCTCGGTGCCCTGCGCGTGCAGGGTGTGCCCGGCATGGAGCTGCGGCTCGAGATCGACGAGAGCGCCGACCAGGTCGTCGGTGCGACCGCGGTGATCGGTGAGAGCGCCGTGCAGCTGCAGGCGTTCGCCGCCCCCAAGACCATGGGCATCTGGGACGACATCCGCGCCGAGATCGCCGAGTCGATCGTCAGCCAGGGCGGCACCGCCGACGAGGCCCACGGCGAGCTGGGACGCGAGCTGCGCACCCGTATGCCGTCCGCCGGGCCCGACGGCCGCACCGTGTTCGCGCCTGCCCGGTTCGCCGGGGTCGACGGGCCGCGGTGGTTCCTGCGCGCAGTCTTCTCCGGGCGCGCGGCGATCGAGGACGAGGCGGCCGCACCGCTGGTCGAGTTCGTGCGCGGCACCGTGGTGGTCCGTGGCGAGGAGGCCATGGCCCCGCGCGAGATGCTGACCCTGACGCTCCCGCAGCAGGTGCAGGAGCAGGCCGACGAGGCTGGCGAGGCCACCGACGCTGGCGCCGACGACAGCGACAGCGACAACCCGCGGCGCGCTGACGACCTCAAGCCGTTCGAGCGGGGCCCAGAGATCACCGAGGTCAGGTAGGCACGACCATGTCGCACGATACCAAGACCCCCTTGGGCAAGCTGGGGGAGCGACTCACCAAGTCCGTCACCCAGATCGAGGCGGACGAGCTGCAGGAGGACTCCGCACGCATGGGGTGCACCCCCATGTGCGACCTCGTCGACCGCCAGGAGGCCACCGTCTCCGGCAGCGTCAAGGCGGTGACGCTGCGTCCGCGGGTCAACGTGCCCGCCCTCGTGGTCGACCTCTACGACGGCAGCCGCACCATCAACCTGGTGTGGCTCGGCCGGCGCACCATCAAGGGGATCGAGCCGGGCACCTACGTCCGCGCCAACGGCCGGGTCACCACGATCAAGGGGATCCCCACGATCTTCAACCCGGCATACGAGATCGTCCCGCTGCGTGCCCACTGACCCGACCGCGGCCACGACGTCCCCGACCGGTCACCACCAGGCGACCGTCGAGGAGGTCATCCGGCACCGGTTGTCGACGGTGCTGGGCGGCTGGCGCGGTTCGCTCGAGACCGCGCTGCCGACGCTGGCGTTCGTCGTCGCCTGGGTGTGGCGCGACGACCTGCGCACGGCCGTGGGCGCGGCCATCGTCGCCACCCTCGTGCTCGCCGTGGTGCGTCTCGCGCAGCGGCAGAGCCTCAAGTTCGTGCTGCAGGCCGTCGTCCCGACCGCGATCGCGGCGTTCTTCGCGCTGCGCAGCGGGCGGGCCGAGGACGCCTTCCTGCCCGGCATCATCTGGAATGCCGTGATGGCTGCGGTCGCCGTGCTGTCCGTCGTGACCCGGTGGCCGCTCGTCGGGTTCATGGTCGCGGCGGGGGACCCGGAGCTCGCCGAGGACCCGCTCGGCTGGCGTCGTGACCGCGGCCTGGTGCGGGTGTGCACCCGCCTGACCCTGGTGCTGATCGCGCTGTTCGCCGTGCGGCTGGCGATCATGGTGCCGCTCTACCTGGCCGGTCAGGTCGCCGCCCTCGGCGTCGCCAAGGTCGTCCTCGGCTGGCCGCTGTGGCTGGCCGGCGTCGCCGTCATGGGCGTGCTGCTCGTGCGCGGCAGGACGCCGAGCGACCTGGCCGCGGCTAGTCCTGCGACCGCGGCATCCGCTGACCCGGGCTGAGCATCGACTCGAGCTCGTCCTCGACATCGGGCGTGCTGATGAACAGCAGCTCGTCGTGCGGTTCGAGGGAGTCGTCCCGGGTGGGGGCGATCGGGTGGTCCTCGCGGATGATGCCGACGAGCACGGTCTCTCCGGGGAAGTCGACGTCCCCGACCCGCTTCCCGGCATACGGGCTGTCGGCCGGCAACGTCAGCTCGACCATCGTCGCCTGACCCTGCTGGAACTGGAAGATCCGCACGAGGTCACCGACGCTCACGGCCTCCTCGACGAGCGCGGTCATCAGGCGCGGCGTCGACACGGCAACGTCGACACCCCACGCCTCGTCGAACATCCACTCGTTCTTGGGGTTGTTGACGCGCGCGACCGTCCGGGGCACCCCGAACTCGGTCTTGGCGAGCAGCGAGACGACGAGGTTGACCTTGTCGTCACCGGTCGCGGCGACGCAGACGTCACAGTCCTCGAGCCCTGCCTCACGCAGCGACGTGATCTCGCAGGCGTCCGCGAGCAGCCAGCTGGCGTCGGGGATGCGGCTCTGGATCTCCTTGCGCTCCTTGTCCATGAGGAGCACCTGGTGGCCGTTGTGCAACAGCTCGCGGGCGATCGAACGGCCCACGGAGCCGGCCCCGGCGATGACGACACGCATTGGAGTCCTCCTGGTCAGTGGTCGCTCGGGGCGGGTGGGGCGTCGAGGGTGCGCTCGACCGCGGCCAGCTCACCGGCGAGGGTCGCGAGGTGCACGAGGTCGCCCTCCTGGAAGACGGTGTCGGCGCCAGGCAGGATCGCCGAGCCGAGACGGGTCAGGTATGCCGCCCGCGCGCCGCTGGCGTCCTCGAGCTCGCTGATGCGTCGCCCCACCCAGCCCGGGTTCACGGGCACCTCGGCGATGACGACGTTGCCGGACGGGTCGACCAGCTCGGGGACGTGGCCCTGGGGGAGCAGGCGACGCAGCATCTGGTCGGCCGTCCACTTGACCGTGGCCACCGTGGGGATGCCGAGCCGCTGGTAGACCTCGGCGCGGCCGGGGTCGTAGATGCGGGCGACGACGTGCTCGACTCCGAACGTCTCACGCGCGACACGCGCGGCCAGGATGTTCGAGTTGTCACCACTGGAGACGGCCGCGAACGCGTAGGCGTCGCGGATGCCGGCCTCCTCGAGGGTGTCGCGGTCGAAGCCGACCCCGGTGATGCGCCGGCCCTCGAAGGCAGAGCCGAGGCGGCGGAAGGCGGACTCCTCCTGGTCGATGACGGCGACGTCATGGCCCTGCGCCTCGAGGCTGAGGGCCAGCGAGGAGCCGACGCGGCCACAGCCCATGATCACGAAATGCACGACGCCGACGCTACACCGGCACCGCGCCCGCGGTGGTGCTGGTGTCCGGGGTGGCGCGCAGCACCCATCAGCGCGCCCTAGAGTGTTCGCCGTGTCTACCCCCGGACGCGTCCTCAAGCGTGTGCTCGTCGGACGTGCAATGCGCAGCGACCGCCTCGGCGAAACGCTGCTCCCGAAGAAGCTGGCGCTGCCCATCTTCGCCAGCGACGCCCTGTCGTCGGTGGCGTACGCCCCGGACGAGATCTTCCTGACCCTGGGGCTCGCGGGCGGCTTCCTCGCCCTGACGCACTCGTGGCAGATCGGCCTGTGCGTCGTCGCGGTCATGCTCGTCGTCGTCGCGTCCTACCGGCAGAACGTCCGCGCCTACCCCTCAGGTGGCGGCGACTACGAGGTGGCCAACACCAACCTCGGACCCAAGGCCGGGCTGACCGTCGCGTCCGCCCTGCTCGTGGACTACGTGCTGACCGTGGCTGTGTCGATCTCCTCCGGTGTGCAGAACGCCGCGGCGGCGTTCCCGTTCATCCGCGGCCACGAGGTGTGGGTGGCGGTGGCGCTGGTCGCGCTGCTGACGGCGATGAACCTGCGCGGAGTTCGCGAGTCCGGCCAGGCGTTCGCGATCCCGGTGTACCTCTTCATGATCAGCGTCCTCGGCATGGGCGTCGTGGGGCTCATCCGTGAGCTCGGCGGCAACCTGCCGCAGGCCGAGAGCGCGTCGCTGCAGCTGGCACCGGAGGAGGGCTTTGAGTCACTCGGCCAGTTCGCGATGATGTTCCTGCTGTTGCGGGCCTTCTCCTCCGGCTGTGCGGCGCTCACCGGTGTCGAGGCCATCTCCAACGGTGTCCCGGCGTTCCAGAAGCCCAAGTCGAAGAACGCCGCCACCACCTTGTTGATGATGGGGCTCATCGCCGTCACGATGCTGATGTCGATGCTGCTGCTCGCGAAGGCGACCGGCATCAAGTACGCCGAGGACCCGCAGAAGCAGCTGATCCAGGCGAACGGCCAACCCGTGCCGGACGACTACGTCCAGGACACGATCATGGGCCAGGTGTCCAAGGCCGTGTTCCAGGGCTTCCACCCCGGTGTGATCCTCGTGTCGATCGTCGCCGGCGTCATCCTCATCCTGGCCGCCAACACGGCATTCAACGGTTTTCCGGTGCTCGGCTCGATCCTGGCCAAGGACGGCTACCTGCCGCGACAGCTGCACACCCGCGGTGACCGGCTGGCGTTCTCCAACGGCATCCTCATCCTCGCCGGCGCCGCCGCGTTCCTCATCATCTTGTACGACGCCCAGGTGACGAAGCTGATCCAGCTCTACATCGTCGGCGTCTTCGTGTCGTTCACGCTCAGCCAGATCGGCATGATCCGGCACTGGAACCGGCACCTGCGGCTCGAGCGTGACAAGTCCGAGCGGGCGCGGATGATGCGCAGCCGCGCCATCAACGCGGTGGGCGCGACCATGTCGGGCACGGTGCTCGTCGTGGTGCTGCTGACCAAGTTCATGCATGGTGCGGGCTACGCGATCGCGGCGATGGTGGTCCTGTTCTTCATCATGCTGCGCATCCACAAGCACTACGACCGGGTGCGTGACGAGCTGCGCGTGAGCGAGGACGACATCGAGCAGCAGATGCTTCCGAGCCGCGTCCACGCGATCGTCCTCGTCTCCAAGATCCACAAGCCGACGTTGCGGGCGCTGGCCTACGCGCGGGCCACGCGGCCGAACCGCCTCGAGGCCGTCACGGTCAACGTCGAGCCGGACGAGACCAAGGCTCTGCAGGAGGAGTGGGACCGGCGTGAGATCCCGGTGCCGCTCAAGGTCCTCGACTCGCCCTACCGTGAGATCACCCGCCCGATCGTCGACTACGTGAAGTCGATCCGCTCGGGCCACCCGCGTGACGTGGTCATCGTCTACATCCCCGAGTACGTCCTCGGGAAATGGTACGAGCAGGTGCTGCACAACCAGAGTGCGTTGCGGCTCAAGGGCCGTCTGCTGTTCACCCCGGGTGTAATGGTCGCGAGCGTGCCGTGGCAGCTGGAGTCCTCGGAGGGCCAGGAGGAGCGGTTCGACGGCCCCACGGCCGGCTCGGTCCGCCTGGGTCAGTGAGCGAGCTGCGGGTCGGCGACGAGGTCGAGCTCGACGTCGGGCCGATGGCGCACGGCGGCTTCTGTGTCGCCCGGCACGAGGGTCGCGTGGTCTTCGTCCGGCTGGCCCTGCCGGGGGAGCGTGTGGTCGCCCGGGTGACCGAGGCGCGCGAGGGGCAGCGGTTCGTGCGCGCCGAGGCGGTCGAGGTGCTGACGCCGAGTCCGCACCGGGTGCCACCACCGTGCCCGTATGCCGTGCCCGGCCAGTGCGGCGGGTGCGACTTCCAGCAGGCAGATGTTGCGTACCAACGGATCCTGAAGGCGGCTGTGGTCCGCGAGCAGCTGGAGCGACTGGCCGACCTGCACGGCGACCTGGTGCACGGGCTGGTGGTGGAGGCGCTGCCGCCGACGGACGCCGCTGACGACGGGCTCGGATGGCGCACGCGTGTCGAGTTCGCGGTCGACGAGACCGGCGTGCCCGGCCTGCACCGGTACCGCTCGCACGAGGTCGTGCCGGTCGACACCTGCCTGATCGCCGACCCGCGCGTGCTCGCGACCGGTGTCCTCGAGCGGACGTGGCCGGGGGACCGGGTCGTCGACGTGGTCGCCCCCTCCGTCGGCGAGGCCGTGCAGGTGCCGGTGCCGTCGGACCCGGCTGACGCCGTCGCACCACCGATAGTGACGGAAAGCGTTGTCGCGCAAGGTTTCTCGGGTGAGTTCGAGGTGTCCGCGCGAGGCTTCTGGCAGGTGCATCCAGCGGCCGCGGCGACCTTCGTCGACGTCGTCCTCGAGCTGCTCGACCCGCAGCCGGGCGAGACTGCCCTCGACCTGTATGCCGGTGTCGGCCTCTTCGCGGCGGCGCTCGCCTCGCGCGTCGGCGAGACCGGCCGGGTGGTGGCGGTCGAGTCGGACGCCACGGCGACCCGGGCCGCAGAACGCAACCTCGCGGCATACCCGTCGACGCTCGTCGTGGGAGCGCGCGTCGATGACGCGTTCGGTGTGCCGAGGCCCGCCCGGAAGGGCGCGGCGCGCCAACGTGCCACCCGGCAGCGCAAGCTGCGCCGCAACCCGCTCCTGCCGCCCACGGCGGACGTGGTCGTGCTCGACCCGCCGCGCACCGGAGCCGGTCGAGGCGTGTGCGACCAGGTCGCCGCTCTGGGGGCACGGGCCCTCGCCTACGTCGCCTGCGACCCGGCAGCGCTCGCCCGCGACACGGCATACCTGCGCGATCGGGGCTATGAGCTGCGCGCCCTGCGCGCCTTCGACGCGTTCCCGATGACTCACCACGTCGAGTGCATCGCCCTGTTCACGCCAGGGGATGTGGACGACCGCTGAGGTGAATCCGCGGGAGTTGACAGGATGGGCGCGGACAGGGCACAAGGACAAGGAGGGACCATGGGGCTGTTTCGACGCAAGGGCAGGTCAGCACAGGGCGCGCAAGCGCAGGATGAGCGGATCGCCGACCCGGTGCAGAACGGCGAGGGCTTCGCGCGGGCGCTCAACGCCCACCACGAAGGAGGCGGTGACCCGTTCGACTTCTCGATGGACAGCATCGCCGGGCTCGACCGGTTCCTCGCGCAGATGGCGCAGGAGGGCCGGCCACTGCAGTGGGGCACGGAGGTGGGGGCCGCGTGCTACCTCGCGGAGTGCATGCGGCGCACGTACGGCGGGGAGTACCTGCTGGGTCCGGACCCGAAGACCGACCCGTTGGTGCTGGTGTTCCAGGGTGACGGATTCCAGGTGGGAGCGCTGTACTTCCATCGCATCCGCGACCGGTACGAGGGTGGCCCGGAGGAGGACCTGCGGTTCTTCGCCGACGGTTACCCGGCCGCGATCTCACAGGGGCGCGACGCCACGGTGGTCTGACGGGTTTCGCTCGGGCGCGGGGTGGAGCAGGATCGGGAGCAGCAGCGGCCCCCGCGACGTGATATCTTGACATCAAGATAAATCGTGACGGACGAAGAAGTCGGACCCGAGCACCAAAGGAGCCTGCAAGTGGCCAGCACGAACAGCTTCAACGCCCATGGCGAGCTGAAGGTCGGTGACAACTCCTACGAGATCTACCGGCTGTCGGCGGTCGAGGGCAGCGACACCCTCCCTTACAGCCTCAAGGTCTTGCTGGAGAACCTGTTGCGCACCGAGGACGGCGCCAACATCACCAAGGACCACATCAGCGCGCTCGGGTCCTGGAAGGCCGACGCCGAGCCCGACACCGAGATCCAGTTCACGCCGGCGCGCGTGATCATGCAGGACTTCACCGGTGTGCCGTGTGTCGTCGACCTCGCCACCATGCGCGAGGCGGTGGCCGACCTCGGCGGTGACCCGAGCAAGATCAACCCGCTCAGCCCGGCCGAGCTCGTCATCGACCACTCCGTGATCATCGACGTCTTCGGCCGCCCCGACGCGTTCGAGCGCAACGTCGAGATCGAGTACGAGCGCAACGGCGAGCGTTACCAGTTCCTGCGCTGGGGCCAGGGTGCGTTCGACGACTTCAAGGTCGTCCCGCCCGGCACCGGCATCGTGCACCAGGTCAACATCGAGCACCTCGCGCGGGTCGTGTTCGACCGCGACGGCGTGGCCTACCCCGACACCTGCGTCGGCACCGACTCGCACACCACGATGGTCAACGGCCTCGGTGTGCTGGGGTGGGGCGTTGGCGGCATCGAGGCCGAGGCGGCCATGCTCGGCCAGCCGGTGTCGATGCTCATCCCGCGGGTCGTCGGCTTCAAGCTGTCGGGCCAGATCCCTTCCGGCGCAACGGCAACCGATGTCGTGCTGACGATCACCGAGATGCTGCGCCAGCACGGCGTGGTGGGCAAGTTCGTCGAGTTCTACGGCGAGGGTGTGGCGGCGGTGCCGCTGGCCAACCGCGCGACGATCGGCAACATGAGCCCGGAGTTCGGGTCGACCTGCGCGATCTTCCCGATCGACGACGTGACGCTGGACTACCTGCGGCTGACGGGTCGCTCCGACGAGCAGGTCGCGCTGGTCGAGGCCTACGCCAAGGAGCAGGGCATGTGGCTCGACCCGGCCAAGGAGGCGCGCTACAGCGAGTACCTCGAGCTCGACCTGTCGACGGTCGTCCCGTCGATCGCCGGCCCCAAGCGTCCGCAGGACCGCATCGAGCTGGCCGGCGCCAAGGAGTCGTTCCGCAAGGTGCTGCCGACGTATGTGGCGCACGACGAGGGTGCCGACGGCGACGCGTCGTCGTTCCCCGCGAGCGACCCGACGCCGCAGGGCAGCCCGGACGGCCTCAACGGCGGCACCAAGCCCGCCGAGGAGGGTGACGGCAACGGCCGCCCCAGCAAGAAGGTCACCGTCACGAACGCCGAGGGTGCGTCGTTCGAGATCGACCACGGCATCGTGTCGATCGCCTCGATCACCTCGTGCACCAACACGTCCAACCCGTCGGTGATGATGGCCGCCGCCATGCTGGCCAAGAACGCCGTCGACCGCGGCCTGACCGTGGCGCCGTGGGTCAAGACGTCGATGGCGCCGGGGTCCAAGGTCGTGACGGGCTACTACGACAAGGCCGGCATGTGGCCCTACCTCGAGAAGCTCGGCTTCCACCTGGTGGGCTACGGCTGCACCACCTGCATCGGCAACTCCGGCCCGCTCAACGAGGAGATCTCGGCGGCGATCCAGGAGAACGACCTGGCCGTGACGTCGGTGCTCTCGGGCAACCGCAACTTCGAGGGCCGGATCAACCCCGACGTGAAGATGAACTACCTCGCGTCGCCGCCGCTGGTTATCGCCTACGCCCTGGCCGGGACGATGGACTTCGACTTCGAGAACGAGCCGCTGGGTCAGGGCACCGACGGCAAGGACGTGTTCCTGCGCGACATCTGGCCCTCGCCGGACGACGTCGAGCGCACCATCGCCTCGTCGATCAACCAGGAGATGTTCACGCAGGACTACGCCGACGTGTTCGCCGGCGACCAGCGCTGGCAGTCGCTGCCGACGCCGGAGGGCAACACCTTCGAGTGGGCCGACGACTCGACGTACGTGCGCAAGCCTCCGTACTTCGAGGGCATGGCCGCTGAGCCGTCGCCGGTCGAGGACATCACGGGTGCGCGGGTCCTGGCCAAGCTGGGTGACTCGGTCACGACCGACCACATCAGCCCGGCCGGCTCGATCAAGGCCGACAGCCCCGCCGGCAAGTACCTCGCCGAGCACGGCGTCGACCGCAAGGACTTCAACTCCTACGGCTCGCGGCGTGGCAACCACGAGGTGATGATCCGCGGCACGTTCGCCAACATCCGGCTCAAGAACCAACTCCTTGACGGTGTCGAGGGCGGGTTCACGCGGGACTTCACCTCCGGCGGCGAGCAGACGACGATCTACGACGCGGCCGAGGCCTACCGCGCCGCCGGCACGCCGCTGGTGATCCTCTCGGGCAAGGAGTACGGCTCGGGCTCGTCGCGCGACTGGGCGGCCAAGGGCACGCGCCTGCTGGGTGTCCGCGCGGTCATCGCCGAGTCGTACGAGCGCATCCACCGCTCCAACCTCATCGGCATGGGCGTCATCCCGCTGCAGTACCCGCAGGGACAGAACGCCGACTCGCTGGGGCTGGACGGCACCGAGACCTTCTCGATCACCGGCATCACCGAGCTCAACGAGGGCCGGACGCCGAAGACGGTCAAGGTCACCGCCACCAAGGACGGCGGCGAGACCGTGGAGTTCGACGCCGTGGTCCGCATCGACACCCCCGGCGAGGCCGACTACTACCGCAACGGCGGCATCCTGCAGTACGTCCTCCGTTCGCTCGTGGCGAGCTGAGTTCGCCTCTGCCGCAAAGGGTTTCGTCCCACGACAACTGAGGGGTATGCCGCGTGGTCACCACGCGGCATACCCCTTGGTCGTTCTCGGGTTGTGTCCGTCCGGCTCAGGCGGGAACGGGCTCCTGCTCGTCGGTCTCGCGGATGTCCTCGTCGTCGGAGGTGGTCTCGAGCCAGGTGCGGTCATCGAACCCGCCGCGCACAGTGCGCTTGAACTGAGCGGCGAGGGTGATGTCGTCGAAGGAGAAGTCCAGCTCGGCCACGAGGGCGGTGAGGACCTCCCAGACATCGGCCAGCTCGGGGAGCAGCTCGGAGTCTTCTGCCTCACGCAGTTCCTGGGCCTCCTCGACCAGCTTGGCGAAGAGGGCGGCGCGGTACTCCTCGGGCGAGAGGCTGCGGGTGACCGGCTCGCTGCCGCGGGACCGGATCAGCTGGGGGACGCGGTCTCGGACGAGCTTGCGGTGTTCGACAACGGACATGTCGGACAGCCTATGACCAGCCACGATGCCTTGCTCACGTGGCTGTGACTGGTGGGGCTGCAGGGCCTCCGCGGGAGTCTGGGGCCGGGTGGAGACGCAGCACCCGGGCGAGATCGCCCGGGACTGGGGACATGCCAGTGGCCCCGCGGGCGGCGGGGTGTGGGGCTGGGTCATGGTCGGTCTGGTGGACGAGGGACCGTGCCGGCTTGGCGCAGGTGTTCGAGCCGGGTGTCGTAGGAGCCGGGGGCGAGGTCCCAGGTGACCTGCAGTCCGTGTGGAGTGTCGAGTGCCGAGCCCGCGAGCCGGCTGCGGTGGACGAGGGTGTGGTGGGCCCGGCAGAGCAGGGCGGCGTTCCAGATGCTGGTGTCGCCGCCGTCGGCCCAGTGGATGAGGTGGTGGGCGTCGGCCCAGGCGGCGGGTTTGGAGCAGCCGGGAAACGTGCAGTGCTGGTCTCGTAGCCACAGGTGGCGGATCTGGGCGGGGGTGAACAGGCGTGCTGCTTTCCCTTGGTCGAGGATCTCGCCGCTGGTGCCCAGGACCATGGGGATGATCTGCGCGTCGCAGGCCAGGCGGCGCACGGTCTCGGGAGTGAGGGCTTCACCGGCGGGGGTGGTGCCGTGGCCGCGGGCCAGCTTGGCGAGGATGTCGTGGTCGATGGTGACCATCAGGGTCGTCTTGGCCTGGCGCGGGATGCCCTCAGGGGCGGACACGGCGCGAATGACCAGGTCGAGCAGGGCGTCGGCGCGGCGGGTCTCGGGACGTCGCTGGTCGTGCTCGCCGGTGTCGGCATCGGGGGAGGGTTTGGCCAGCGCGTCGACGGCGGTGTCGATGATCTGGGCGCCTTCTTCGTCCATGAGCAGGGTGTAGCGCCACAGTCCGGCCGGGCCGTGTGACTTGCGCAGGGAGCGGGCGTCGCGGCGGGCTGCGGCATCGTGCTCGACCCAGTGGTCCTGGCGCAGGAGGTCGCCGGTGCGGCGGATGCAGACCGCGAGCTCGCGTTCGGTCAGGCCGCCGGGCCCGCGTGCGCCCGCGAGGAGCTCGATGGTCGACGAGGCCAGGTCATCGGGGTCGGCGATCGGTCGCACGGTGCGGTGGAACCGGATGATCTGGGCTGCCTTCCCGGCCGGCAACCGGCCGCGGTCGGGATGCGCGCTCGGGCCCGGCTCCTCGGAGCCCAGGGCGTCGGTTGCTGCGTCATCAGGAAAATCGTCACCGGGGTCATCGTCACCGGGGCCATCGTCACCGGGGCCATCGTTGGCGTCGTCGTGGGTGACGGCGGCCACCACGTCCTTCAGGCGCAGGTCGTCGGCCGCGGCGGCGACGGTGTCGAGGTCGATCGCGGCCCGGGTCGACAACGCGGGCGCGAACGCCTTGACCCAGTCCACGCCCGACCAGCCGCCACTGGTGCTCACGCCCCGGCGGCGGGCCTCGGCCATGACGGTGACCAGTGCGGCCTCGGTCCGCGCGGCCACCTCACTGAGGGCGCTCATCGACGCACGCAGCTCGCCCTCGGTCAGCGCCCACACGCGAGTCTGCTCGCTCACGGCGAGGGCGTCGACGGCGGCCGTCGCAGCGGTCAGCACCGGACGTGAACCACCCGTCTCGGTGCCGGCATCCACGGTGATGGCCATGCCTCAACTCTAGGACCGACCACCGACAAAGCGCCTGCGCCAAGCGGAGGTGAATTCTCAACTGGTGCAACAGGATTCGGTGCGTCTCGGTTCGGGGTGAACGGCGCCCTGGGGCCGTTCCCCGAGCACCCGGGCCTCCACCAGTCGCAGTGCCCGTTCAGTGCCCAGGTCGGCCCGGAACGCGGTCACGGGAGGCAACCACCCGGCATACCTGGGTGCTTGCGCACCGGCGCTCAGCGCAGGGCATCCTGCACGAGTCCAGCGACGGCGACCTGCTCGTTCGCGAACGGGTGGTAGCTCTGCGCCCGGCTGGGATCGGTGTACTGGCCGTTGACCCACGGGTCTGCGGAACAGACGTCGTGACCCTTGCTGGCCGACCACACGTCGACGTAGTCGACCTGGTTGCTGGCGGCGGCTTGACGCAAGGCATCGGTGAGTCGCTTGTTCACCTGGACGGCATACGAGACGTCACCGTCGGCCAGCGGGAGGCGCTCGGGGCAGGTGCCCTGACGGGGCGCGATCTGCGGATAGCCGACGACGATGATGCGTGCCTTCGGTGACCGCTCCCGGATGCCGGCGATGACCGTCGAGACCCGCTCCCGCGTCTGCTGCACGTCGGCGAGCAACCGGTCACGGCCGTCACTGCGCATCTCATCGCGGCACGGCGTCCCTGTCGGGTCGGAGGCGCGCAGGGTGGTGCAGTAGCCGACGAGCGTCCCGAACACGCCGAAGTCGTTGCCGCCGATGCTGAGGGTCACGAGGTCGACGTCGGGCGTCAGGGAGTCGAACTGCGGCGTCACTCCCGCCAGCTGCGACTGCGTCATGTCCTTGGTCTGGGCGCCGCTGCAGCTGCGATCGGTGAATGTCGCGACGTTCAGCGCCTTGGCGACCAGGCTCGGGTAGTTGTTGGTCGAGCGGAAACAACCACCAGCGATGTCGAGCTGGGGCACGAGGGGTGCAGCCGTGTACGAGTCACCGAGGGCGACGTACGTGGTGTATGCCGCCGGCTCGGGGGACTTCGCTTGCGCCGCAACGGATTGCGCGGCGGGAACTGCCGCGAGCAGGCCCAACGACCAGAGCGCGGTCACCGCTGTCCGTGTCCATCGACGTGACGTGCTCATCCTCGAACTCCCTCGGCAGGTGGAAAGGAACTCTCTCGCCCACCCTACGCACGGTGTGCCCGCGTGGGCAGGGATGGCGGGCACTGGCTCCGCTTCGCGGACGCGCCCTTGAAAGCACGGCGCAGGAGTGGTCCACTACGTACTAGTACAAATGAATGAGCCGGGGAAAGAGTCGTGACCGACCCCTGAACTGGGAGCAGACCCCCGTCATGCTCCCTGATCGGGCCCGGTCCGGTGTTGCGCCTTAGCCTCCTGCTCTTGAGGCGTGCTTCCCTCACGGGCGCGCACCGGGCCGTGCCGCCCGAACTCGCGCCCTCACCCAGCCCAGAACCCGCGCGTCCCGAACAGGTCGCCGAAGTGCTCGCGATACGAGCCGCCCGGCCCGCGTGACCCGAGATAGCTCCCGACCACGGCCGCCCCGAGGTCGTCGAGCTCTGGAGCCACGACGCGGCCCTGCACCCGTCGGGCCATCTGCTCCACGAACCGCGCCAGCCCCGGGTCCTCGCCGAGACGGAAGAAGGTCGCCTGCGCGCCCATCCGCGCGACCGCGTCGAGCTCGCGCACGGTGTAGGCGATGGTGAGGGGGTGCGGCGGGTAGTCGAAGTAAACATCCCCATCGGGCTCCAGGTGGGCCGTCGGTTCGCCGTCGGTGACCACGAGCAGGACCGGCTGCGCGGTCGGGTGCTTGCGAAAGTGCCTCTGCGCCAACAACAACGCGTGGTGCAGGTTCGTGCCCTTGGCCCATTCCGCCTCCAGCGCGGTGAGCTGCTCGATCTCCATCACCTCGGCGTGCCGCCCGAACCCGACCAGCTGCAGGTGGTCCCCGCGGAACCGCGTCTGCACCAGGTGGTGCAGCGCCAGCGAGGTGCGCTTCATGGGCACCCAGCGCCCGTCCATCGCCATGGAGAACGACGTGTCGACCAAGAGCGCGACCGCGGCGTGGGTGCGTGCCTCGGTCTCCTGCACCTCCACGTCGCGGATGTCGAGGCGTATGCCGCGGCGCGTGTTCGCGCCCTCGCTCGCCGAGCGCAGGACGGCGTTGGTGACGGTGCGGGTCACGTCCCACGGCTGGGTGTCACCGAACTGCCATTCGCGGGTGGCCCCGCTCGGTTCGGCTGCTGCCCCGGCCTGGCGCGTGTCGCGCTGTCCCTGGCGTAAGCTGAGCCGCTCGGCCACGTCGCGCAGCAGGGCCCGCCCGAGCTGGCGCATCGCCTTGGGGGACAGGCGAAGCTGGCCGTCGGAGGTGCGTCCGAGATAACCCGAGTCCCGCAGTGCCCGCTCCAGCTCGCTCAACGTGCGGGCGTCCACGGCGGCGTCCTCGCCGACGAGCCGAGCCAGTGCGTCGAGGTCGATGTCGTCCATGCGCGCGCCGGGGTAGGCCTGCGAGAGCTGCTCGCTCAGCTGGTCGAGCGACGCCAGCTCCTGGAACGCTCCGGTGCCGTCCCCGAGGCCCAGCCCCTCTGACCCATCGAACTGCTCCGAGCCACCCCAGTCCTCGCCGGGTCGCAGTGCCTGCAGGTTGGAGTCGAGCTGCGACAGCGCCTCCATCAGCGCCGGGCTGCCAAAGGCCTGTGCCGACAAGGACATCAGCTCCTCCCGTTGCTCCGGCGTCATCGAGTTGAGCATCCGCTGGGCGGCCGCCGAGCGCGCGGCGAGGCTGTCGATGAGCTCGTCGACGTCCTGCGGGTCCTCGGGGAAGAAGTCACCGTGCTTGTCCATGAAGTCGCGGAACTGCTCGGTCGTGTCGTCGCCGCGCCGATGAGCCGCCAGCAGGTCGTTGAGGTCGGCGAGCATCTGCTGCACGGCGGCCCGGTCCTCGTCGCTGGCGTTCTCGAGTGCCTGCTTCATGCCAGCGAACCGCTGGTCCAGTGCCTCCCGTCCGAGCAGGTCCTTGATCCGCTCGTAGTCCGCGCGCGCTGACGAGGACCGCCACTGGTAGCTCGACAGCTCGCTGACGGCACCCGCAGTCGACGGCGGCAGGTTCTCCATCTGCATCTCGGCGAACCGCGCCTCGTTGTCGAGGTCCCGGGCCAGCTGCTTGCGCTCCTCGAGCACGGCCCGGTCGAGCAGCTCACGCACCTCGCGCATGGTGCCGTCGAGCGAATGCCGTTGCAACAGTTCCTGTTTGCGCTGCGCCACCCGCGCCGCGAGGTCGTCGAGGCCACGCTGGTCGCGACCGCCGCGGCGCAGGTACTCGCGCAGCGCGTGCTCGGCCGAGTAGCCCGCCATGACGTCCTCGCCGATGGCGTCGAGGGCGTCCGCGAGGTCGACCGGAGGCGCGAGCGGGTCGGGGCCACCGGTGTAGCGCGCATAGCGGGAGCGGTGCTCAGCCATAGACGGTCTCTCCGTCGGCGCTGTCCTTGTCGATGCGGCGGGCGAGGTAGAGCGCCTCGAGGGCGAGCTCGATGGCGCCTGCGCGCGTGCCGTCGGTCGTCGCACCGAGCCGGTCGGTGACCTGGTCGTAGAGGTCGGACTCGCCCAGCACGGGCAGGCCGGCCAGCACGTCCCGTGCCGTCACCTGCTCGCCCGTGGTGACGGTCGCGCCTTCCTCAAGGGCCGACACGAGCAAGGCCAGGTCGATTCCGCCGAGGTGGCTCCGGGCGGTCTCCGCGATCGCGGTGCGCAACAGGTGCGTGAGGATGTCCTGCTCGCGGCCCTCCTCGCCGGTCTCGAACTCGATCTTGCCGCCGAGCACCTCGACAGCGCTGTCGAGGTCGACGACGCGGGCGACAGCCTCGTCCTCACCCTGGCGCGTGGCGCGGTGAAGTGCTGCAGCCGCAACGGTTTCGGCGCCGGCAATGGCGAAGCGCGCCGACACCCCTGAACGCTGGTCGACCGACGACGACTCGCGCAGCCCGCGGGTGAAGCGCGCGAGGATCTCCACGAGGTGGTCGGGCAGCTCGGCGACGAGGTCGGCCTCCTGCCGGATGACCGCCATCTCGGCCTCGAGCTCGCGAGGGTAGTGGGTGCGGATCTCGGCGCCGAAGCGGTCCTGCAGCGGCGTGATGATGCGCCCGCGGTTGGTGTAGTCCTCGGGGTTCGCGCTGGCCACGACGAGGACGTCGAGGGGCAGTCGCAGGACGTAGCCGCGGATCTGGATGTCGCGTTCCTCCATCACGTTGAGCATCGCGACCTGGATGCGCTCGGCGAGGTCGGGCAGCTCGTTGATGGCCACGATTCCCCTGTGGCTGCGCGGAATCAGCCCGAAGTGGATCGTCTCCGGGTCGCCGAGCGAGCGCCCTTCGGCGACCTTCATCGGGTCGACGTCCCCGACGAGGTCGGCGACCGACGTGTCCGGCGTGGCGAGCTTCTCGGCATACCGCCCGTCGCGGTGGCGCCAGGTCACGGGCAGGTCGTCACCGAGCTCGGTCGCACGTCGGAGCGACTCGGGGGTGATGGGGGAGTAGGGGTGCTCGCCGAGCTCGGACCCGTCGATGACGGGTGTCCACTCGTCGAGCAGCCCGACGAGGCTGCGCAGCAGGCGGGTCTTGCCCTGGCCGCGCTCACCGAGCAGGACGATGTCGTGACCGGCGAGCAGGGCGCGTTCGAGCTGCGGGATGACGGTGTCCTCGAAGCCGTGCAGGCCGGGCCACGGGTTCTCGCCGGCGGCGAGCCTGGCGACGAGGTTGTCGCGCACCTCCTGGCGCAGCGACTTCTGCTCGTGGCCGGACTCGCGCAGCTGACCCAGGGTTCGGGGCTCAGGGGGAGTGGACGGTGCGGCGGTGGAGGGGGACGTGGTCTGGTGTGCGGGGTGCGTCACCAAATCACGCTAACTCCGCTGCGCAGATTTGGGTATGCCGGGTTGTCCAGCCCGTGGGCAGCTCACCCCATCGTCTTCTGGCCGTCGATCGCCTCGCGGATGATGTCGGCGTGGCCGGCGTGCTGGCTGGTCTCGGCGACGATGTGCATCGCTGCCCGGCGCACCGACCACTGCGAACCGGGCTCGAACCACGGCGCGGTCGGCAGGTCGTGGCGGGTGTCGAGGTCGAGGGTCCCCACGAGCCGGTCGGTCTCCTCGCCGACCCGGGCGTACTCGGCCAGGAGTGCCTCGAGCGTCTCGTCCTCGCGCATCCGGTGGGAGTCCTGGAAGGCCGCGACCTCCGCCGGCGGGTTGGACCAGTCGATCGACTCCCAGTCGATGTCGGGTGCGCTGCCGGCGCCTTCGCGCATGAAGGTCGCCCACTGCCGCTCGGTCTGGGCGACGTGCTTGACGAGGCCGCCGATGGTCAGCTCGCTCACGGTGCTGCGGGTGCGGGCCTGGTCGTCGGTGAGGCCGGCGGCGGTGGTGCGCAGGAAGTCACGGTGGCGGCGCAGCGTCTCGACGAAGTCGGCGCGCTCACCGGTGAGGGGCCGGTCGCTGGGGGACTGGGTGCTGTTCGTCGTGGTCATGCCAGCCACGCTAGGACGCCATCAGGTCAGGTCCTGACCGCATTACAAGCCCGGTCACCATGACCTAGAATCGAACGCATGTTCGAGACTCGACCAGGCCCCGCGGCTCGGTCGAGCGCGCCGGCGGCCGGGCGCCCGAGCCAGCCACGCGGCATACCCGACCGGCCGCGCGCCCCGGCCGTCCCGCCCGGCTGGCCGCCACTCGTGCCGCCCCCCGAGCAGGAAGGCTGGCAGGTGCCCGCGGTGTCGTGGCTTCTCGACTTCTGCCCGGCCGACTACCGGCGGTATGCCGCGTGGCGGCGGCACCCGATCGCGTTGGCCTGGTTGACGACTCGCCACATCGACGCGCAGCTGGTCGCGATGCGGCAGGCCTACCGCGAGGTGCGCGTCGAGCTCGGCGACCACCTCGGGTCGGAGGCCCTGGCGGAGGTGCTGCGCGACCTCGAGGCCGAGGGGGTGCGGCTGCTGGCAGCCCGGCGCAGCGCCGGTCTGCTGCACGAGGCGCTCCAGGGCAAGCGCTACGTCCCCAGGCTCTGACGCATGCCGACCGCAGCCGCGACGAGGGCCGCGTTGTCGTCGGCGCGCCGCCCGTCGGGGAGCAGGACGCTGTCCTCGAAACCGACCCGGGTGTCGTGCCCGCGGCGGAAGGCATCCGCCACGAGCGGCCAGGTCCACGCCCCGTCGCCGTGGGTGAGGCGCGGGCAGGTCGACCCGGCCTCGTCGAGGGCGTCGTTCACGGCCTGGGCGACCGCGGCCGGCTCGCCCTGGAGAAGGTACGGCTCTCCGGTGCTGAGCTCGATGCTGATGCGGGCACGATCCAGGCGCCGGTGGTCAGGCCGATCTCGACCTGCCTGCCGTCGCTGGCGGCGACCTCACGGACGCGGCTGACCAGCCCGTTGACGACCGACGGCTCGAGGGTCTCGCGGCCGGAGTCGTCGCGCGGGTGGAGGTGGACACCGTCGGCGCCGGCGGCGAGGCAGGCGTGCAGGTCGGCGAGCAGCTCCTTGGTGTTCACGGGCATGGCCGGGTGGACGTCCTTGCCCCACGGGCCGGTGGGGGTCACCTGAAGCATGCCCCCATGGTCGACGACGGGTCTGACAGTGCCCTCAGCCCTTGACGCCGCCCTCGTTGGCGCCGCGGATGAAGTAGCGCTGGAGGGCGAAGAAGATCACCGCGACCGGGATCGTCGTGAGCAGGGCGGCACCGAGCTTGAGCGGGTACTGCGTGCCGGTGCCGAGCTGCCCGCTGACCAGGCTCGCGAGACCGGTGACGAGGGTCTTGTGCTCCAACGACTGGGTGGTCACGAGGAAGTGGGTGAACTCGTTCCACGAGCCCTGGAACGACAGGATCGTCAACGTGATCAGCGCCGGACGCGCCATGGGCAGGACCACGGACCAGAAGGTGCGGAAGATGCTCGCGCCGTCCATCCGCGCCGCCTCCTCGATCGACACCGGCACCGAGTCGAAGAACTGCTTCATGATGAACACGCCCGCCCCGTCGACGATCAGGGGCAGGATCATCGCGGTGTAGGTGTCGTAGATGCCGAGGTAGTTCACCATGAGGAACTTGGGGATCAGCAACGCGACGCTGGGCACGCTCATCACCGCGAGCAGCGCGGCGAAGACGAACCCACGACCGCGAAAACGCAAGCGGGACAACGCATATCCGGCGAGACTGTCGAGGAAGACGCGGGCCACGGTCACCACGACGGCGATGAACACCGAGTTCTTCATCCAGGTGAGGAACGGCACGGAGGCCGAGCCCTGGCCGAAGATCTGCTTCCACGCGTGCAGGTCGAAGGGGTTGGGGATGAGGGACAACGGGTGCGCCGCAGCGTCAGGGTCGGTCTTGAACGACGTCGCGACCTGGATGAAGAACGGGTAGATGAACAGGACCGCGAAGAGCACGAGGGCGACGTAGAGGAGCACCTGCTTCACGGGGGAGACGCGACGGTTCATCGGGTGACCGCCTTCCGCCGGCGCAGGAGGGGTCGGCGCTCGTCCTTGTCGGTGAGGACCCAGCGCTGGATGCGGGTGAGGACGACGATGATCGCGAACACCACGAACGCCATGGCCGCACCCGAGCCGTACTTGAAGTTGCCGAAGCTCTGCTGGTAGCTGAGGTAGGCCGGTGTCAGGGTCGTGCCGTCGGGGTTGCCCTTGCCCATGACGTAGATCTGGTCGAAGACCTGCCAGGTGCCGATGAGCCCGAGGGTGATGACCAGGAAGAGCGTGGGCCGGATCATCGGGATCGTCACGTGGCGCAGCTTCTGCCAGCCGCTGGTGCCGTCGAGCGCAGCCGCCTCGTCGACCTCGACCGGCAGGTCCTGCAGCGCGGCGATGAACATCAGCATGAACGTGCCCGAGGTCGTCCAGACGACGAGGAAGATGATGACCGTCAGGGCCACCGACGGACCGGACAGCCAGTCCCACAGCGTGCGGCCGAGGACCTCACCCTGCGCCCACGACGGGTTGTCGACGCCGACGGCACCGAACAACAGGTGGACCAGGCCACGGGAGTCGCTGAACCAGTTGGGCTGGCCGAGACCGAGCGCCCCGAGCAGGGCGTTGACCGCGCCGGTGGAGGAGAAGAGGAAGAGGAAGACCGTCGAGATCGCGATCGAGCTGGTGACCGACGGGAAGTAGAAGGCGGTGCGGAAGAAGCCCTTGGCCTTGAGCATCTTGTTGTTGACCAGCAACGCCAGCCCCAGCGCGAGGGCGGTCTGCAGCGGCACCACGAAGAGCACGTACCAGAACGTGTTGCCGATCGACTGCATGAAGTTCGAGCGGGTCAGGCCGTCCTTGGCGAACAGGTCGGTGTAGTTGCGCACCCCCACGAACTCCGCGCCCGGGCCGCCCTGGAACGGGTTCACCGAACCGTTCCAGTTGGTGAGGCTCACCCACAGCGCCATCACGACCGGGATGACGAGGAACAGGCCGAGGATGATGATCATCGGGCTGACGAACAGCCATCCGGCGATGCCCTCGCGGCCGCGAATTCCCTTGCCACCGGGGGTGGTTCTCATCATTTCTCCTGGGTGTGCCGCGTGGGTGTGCCGAGTGGTGTGCAGCGTTGGTATGCCGCGTGGGAGCGGACGGCGTGCGAGATGAGGGGTCGTTCGCACGCCGCCCGCGATCGGGGGTGCCGGCCCGGGCGGGTCAGCCGGCGAGGGCGGCGGTGCCGTTCTTCTGCAGGTCGGACAGCCACGCCTTCGGGTCGCCGGAGGTGCCGGTCATGGTCCCGAGCTGGCTGTTGAACTTGCCGATCACCTCGTCGAGGCCGGCGAGGTTGACCGGGCCCTGCCCGTAGGCCGCTCCGTCCACGAACGCCTTGCTGTCCGGGTACTTCTCACCGAACTGCTTGAGTCCCTCGGTCGTCGACGGCATGACGCCGAACGCGTCGGCGAACTTCATCTGCTGCTCCGGCGTGATGAGCGACTTCACGAGCTCGACGGCCTGCGCCTGGTTGGGCGACTTCGCGGCGATGCCCCAGCAGTTGGTGAACGTCAGCGTGCCCTTGCCCGCGGGGCCGGCCGGCAGCTCGACGGTCTTGTACTTGATGTTGGGGAAGTCCTTCATGCCACCGGCGATCCAGTTGCCCTCGATCGTCATCGCGGCCAGGCCCTTGCCGAACGCCTCACCACCCCAGCCCGCGGCGGGCTTGGTCTGGGTGTTGAACTTCAGCGACCCCTCCTTCATCATCTTCTGCACCTCCAGCAGGCCCTGGAGGTTGCCGGGGGCGTCGGCGCTCATCTTGCCGTCGCTGACGACCCACCCGCCGGCCTGCTTCATGAACGCGCCGGACCGGTTGATGTCGTTGCCGATGACGAGGCCGGTGACGTTGCCGGAGGTGAGCTTCTTGGCGACGGTCTCGAGGCCGGCCCAGTCCTTGGGGATGTCGGCGTCGGTGAGCCCGGCCTTGCTCCACAGGTCGGTGTTGATCTGCAGCCCGAGGGTCGAGGAGTCCTTGGGCGCGCAGTAGAACTTGCCGTCATAGGTGAACGACTGCACGAGGGAGTCGACGAACCCGGCGTCCTTGACCTGGTCGCCGTAGGCGAACAGGTTGCCCGCCTTGGCGTAGGTGCCGATCTTCGAGGCGTCGGTGTAGAAGACGTCGGGTGGGCTCGAGCTGGCGAACGCCTGCCCGAGCTGCTGGCCGAGGTCGGATGCGGCGATGACCTCGACCGTGTTGCCGGTCTTGCTCGCCCAGGCCGTGGTGGCCTCCTTCACGGCGGCCGTCTCGGCGTCACCGGAGCTGCCGATCATCATGGTCAGCTTGACCGGGCCGCTCTTGGAGTTCTGGGTGGCCGAGTTGCTGCTGAAGCCGCCGCCTCCGCCACAGGCACTCAGGGCGAGTGCGGAGGTGGCCGCCAGCGCGACGGCGAGGATGGGGGTGCGCCTCATGGTGTGCTGCTCCTTCGGGTGGTGCGTCCGGTGGGGGTGCCGGACGGCTCTGGTGTGCTGCTCGCACGGATGGTCAGGGTGGGTGGCAGGAGTGCGGTGCGGGCGTCGTCGTCGTCGTCGGCGTCGGCGTCGGTGGCCGCGGTGGCCGGTATGCCGCGTGGGCGGCTCGCGGTGCCGCGCGCGAGGATGCGCCACGCGGCCTCGGCCGCGGGACGCAGCGGTTGGCGCAGGCTCGACAGCGAGAGCGCCTCGGCCACGTCGGAGTCGTCGAAACCGACGACTCCGACATCGGTGCCGAGTCGCAGCTCGTGGTTGCGGATGGCGCGAATCGCGCCCAGTGCCAACATGTCCGACGCGCACAGGATGGCCCCGCGCCCGTTCATGCGGCGCAGCAGCCGCTCGGCGGCGGTCGTGGCCTCCGAGAGGTCCTGGACCGACTCGACGGCCATGGCTGCGTCGTCGTCGTGGCCGAAGGAGGTGAGCCCGTCCAGCCACCCGGCGCGGCGGTCGTCACCGACGGGGGAGCCGGCGGGCCAGCCCAACCAGGCCACCCGCTCGTAGCCCTGGGCCAGCAGGTGCTCGACGCCGAGCCGCATGCCGGCGCGACCGTCGACGTCGACCCAGCCGTCGAGGTCCGGCCGGTCCCAGATGCGTCCGAATGTCACGAACGGCACGTCCTGCTCGAGCAGCCAGTCGGGGCGTGGGTCGCCGTGGCGGGTGTCGCCGAGGACGAAGCCGTCGACCAGCCCGGTGCCCAGCAGTCGGTCGTAGCCCTCGATGAGCGCGTCGCGTTCGGGCGCGAACGTGACGAGGTGCGCGGAGTGGTCGGGGGCGGCCGCGGTCATCTCCACCAGGAAGCCGTCGAGGATGTGCCCCATCCGGCCTGCGCCGGAGGGGTTGACCTCGAAGCCGTAGGCGCTGGCGCGGCGACGGCGCAGCTGCTGGGCCGCGATGTTGGGTGCGAAGCCGAGCTCGCTGATGGCCGTGTGGACCTTCTCGAGGGTGTCGGCGGCGAGCAGGTGCGGCTTGTTGAGCGCGTTGCTCACGGTCTGGCGGGAGACGCCGGCCGCCGCGGCGACGTCGACGATCGTCACGCGATCGCCCTGCCGTGTCGGTCTCGTGCCCACGTCGCTCCCTTGCGAAATGTCGGCCGGTGGTGGGACTGTTGCTCCGGGCCACCGATTTGAACGTTCAAACCGTGTTCACCGGAAGAATGGCCCAGCCGGGGTCACCCGTCAAGCACTCAGTCGCCGATCCTGCGAGGAGCCGCCCGCATGCCCAGTCCGGACCGCCAGCCGTGGCTGCACGACCTGGCCACCACGGTGCGGGGCAACGTGACCCTGCTGTCCGCCCAGGACGGCCAGGTCCGCACGGGCACGGCACACGGTCTCTACGTCGACGACGAACGGGTCCTGAGCCGTCTGCTGGTCACGCTGGGTGGCGACGAGCCGAGCTCGGTCGGCGGGCAGGCGAGGGCCGGTCGGGCGCAGTTCCTCTCCTCGGCCAGGGATCTCGGCGACCCGGGCGCCGACCCCACCGTCGAGGTGCAACGCACCCGTGAGCTGGTCGACTCCGGTGTGGTCGAGGCGGTGCGGGTCGTGTCCCGTGCCTCCACCCCGGTGACCGGGGTGCTGCGGTTCGAGCTCGGGGCTGACGGCGCCGACATCGCCACGGTCAAGGCCGGCCGGCTCGACGGGCCACTGCTCCCCGTCGGCACCGACCACGGCGGGCTGGTCATCGACACGCCGCGGCACACGGTCACGATCCGGGTCGACCCGCAGACGGCCGCCGGGCTCACCTCCCACACCCGTGACGGCGTGGCCGTCGTGGAGCAGGCGTTCGAGCTCGCCCCCGGCACCGACCTGCGGCTCGCGCTCACGATCGCGACCACACGACGCCAGGCCAGTGCGCTCGACGCGGACCCCGGGCTCGACGTCGTGGCGTGGGACGACGTCCGGGTCGAGGCCGACGACCCGCGCCTGGGGCCGCTCGTGACCGAGTCACTCGCGGACCTGCGCCACCTCCTGCTCCGCGACCCCATGGGGCCCGACGACGCGTTCGCAGCAGCCGGAACCCCTTGGTACCTCACGCTTTTCGGGCGCGACTCGATCTGGGCGGCTCGGCTCACCCTGCCGTTCGGGACCGAGCTGGCGGCGGGCACGCTGCGGGCGCTGGCGCGCAGGCAGGGGACCCGGGACGACCCGGAGACGGCCGAGCAGCCGGGCAAGATTCCCCATGAGGTGCGGCGGACGGCATACGGCGCACCGGGGCAGAGCATGCAGCTCCCGCCGCTCTACTACGGCACGGTCGACGCGACCGCCCTGTGGGTCTGCCTGCTCGTCGACGCCTGGCGCTGGGGCATGCCGAAGGACCAGGTGCGCGCGCTGCTCCCCAGCCTGGAGGCGGCGCTCGGCTGGCTCACGGGTCCGGGCCGGCCCGACGCCGACGGACTGCTCAAGTACATCGACACCAGCGGCCACGGGCTCGCCAACCAGGGCTGGAAGGACTCCGGCGACTCCATGCGCAGGCGCGACGGGCGGGTCGCCGACGCGCCGATCGCCCTGGTCGAGGCGCAGGCGTATGCCGTGGAGGCACTCACCGGAGCGACGCACCTGCTCGACGCACTCGGCGTGGCTGGCTCCACCCGCTGGAGCGACGAGGCGCAGGACGTGGCCGGGCGGATCCGCGACCGTTTCTGGATCGAGGACGCCGACGGCCGCTACCTCGCGATGGCGCTCGACGGCGACGGAGCGCCGGTGGACGGTGTCGGCTCGAACATGGGCCACGTCCTCGGCACCGGGGCCCTGAGCGCAGAGGAGGCCGCCGCAGTCAGCGCCCGCCTCACCTCCCCGGCCCTGCTGGACCGGTTCGGCATCCGCACCATGTCGACCGACACCGGTGGCTTCAACCCGATCGGCTACCACACCGGGTCGATCTGGACCCATGACACCGCCATCGCGGCGATCGGGCTGTCGCGTGAGGGCTTCGGCGACCTGGCCGGCGTTGTCGCTCGCTCGCTCGTGGCCTCAGGCACCGCCTTCGACCGCAGGTGGCCCGAGCTCTACTCCGGTCTGCCCCTCATCGACAGCCCGGCTCCCTACCCGGCCTCCTGCCGTCCCCAGGCGTGGTCGGCCGCGTCGGTGGGTGCGCTCGTGACGACGGCGCTCGGGCTGCGGGCCGACGTCCCGGCCGGCCGGCTCGAGGTGCGGCCACCGGCACAGGCACCCTTCGGCCAGCTGCACGTGAGTGGTCTGCGCTGGGGCGCAGCACCGTTCGAGGTGACCCTCCACCGGACCGGTGAGGTGCAGGTCACGGGCTTGCCCGAGTCGGTGTCGGTGGTCCACTCCGCTTAGACTCAGGCAGTTGCCTCACCCGGCGAAAGGACGCACCCCGGTGGCACTGCTCGAGACCATCACGAGCCCGGCCGACCTCAAGGCGCTCAGCCCTGCCCAGCTCACCGAGCTGGCCGAGGAGATCCGCGCCTTCCTCGTCGCGGAGGTGTCCAAGACCGGCGGCCACCTCGGCCCCAACCTCGGGGTCGTCGAGCTCACCATCGCGCTGCACCGCGTGTTCGACAGCCCCACTGACACGATCGTCTTCGACACCGGCCACCAGTCCTACGTCCACAAGCTGCTCACCGGGCGCCACGACTTCAGCCGGCTCAAGAAGTCCGGCGGCCTGTCCGGCTACCCGAGCCGATCGGAGTCCGACCACGACGTCGTCGAGAACTCGCACGCCTCCACCGCTCTGTCCTGGGCCGACGGCATCGCCAAGGCGAGGCGCCTACGGGGCGAGCGCGGGCGGCATACCGTCGCGGTCATCGGCGACGGGGCACTCACCGGCGGCATGGCGTGGGAGGCGATCAACAACATCGCCGCCGACAAGGACCTCCCGCTGACCATCGTCGTCAACGACAACGAGCGGTCCTACGCACCCACCATCGGTGGTCTCGCCGAACACCTCGCGACGCTGCGCACGACCCGCGGCTACGAGCGGTTCCTCGACTGGGGCAAGCACACCCTCTCGCGCACCCCTGTCGTCGGTGGCGCGATGTACGAGACGTTGCACGGCATGAAGAAGGGCATCAAGGACATCGTTGCCCCGCAAGGGATGTTCGAGGACCTGGGCCTGAAGTACCTGGGGCCGGTCGACGGGCACGACGAGCAGGCGGTCGAGCAGGCGCTGCGCCGCGCGCGGGCGTTTGGCGGGCCGGTGCTGGTGCACGTCATCACCCAGAAGGGGCGCGGCTACCAGCACGCCATCGACGACCTCGCCGACCACATGCACGGCATCGGCAAGATCAACCCCGAGACGGGGCTGCCGTTCGAGGTGTCCGGGCGCATCTGGACCGACGAGTTCAACGACGAGATGGTGCAGGTGGGCAAGGACCGCGACGACGTCGTGGCGCTCACCGCTGCCATGCTCATCCCCGTCGGGCTCGACGGGTTCGCCGCGGCTTATCCCGACCGCGTCTTCGACGTCGGCATCGCCGAACAGCACGCCGTGACGATGGCGAGCGGGCTGGCGTATGCCGGGTTGCACCCGGTCGTGGCCGTCTACGCGACGTTCCTCAACCGGGCCTTCGACCAGCTGCTCATGGACTGCGCGCTGCACAAGGCGGGCGTGACGTTCGTCCTCGACCGTGCCGGCGTGACCGGGTCGGACGGCCCGTCGCACAACGGAATGTGGGACATGACGATCTCCTCGATCGTGCCCGGGCTGCGGCTCGCGGCCCCGCGTGACGGGCAGCAGGTGCGGACGTTGCTGCGTGAGGCGCTGGACGTCTCCGACGGGCCGACGGTGCTGCGTTTCCCCAAGGGCGACGTGGGCCCCGCTGTGCCGGCGCTGCGCCAGTCCGGGACCGTGGACGTGCTGCACGAGACGTCGCCGGAGTCCTGCGACCTGCTCGTCGTCGGGGTCGGCTCGTTCGCGTCACTGGCCGTCGACGTCGCCGCCAAGCTCGAGGCCCAGGGCCACGCCGTCACCGCGGTCGACCCCCGATGGGTGCTGCCGGTCAGTGACGACCTGGTGGCCCTGGCCCGGTCGGCAGGTGCCGTGGCCGTCGTCGAGGACAACCTCGAGAGCGGCGGCATCGGTGCGGCCGTCACGCTCGCGCTGCGACAGGCCGGTGTCGACGTGCCGGTGCACGTCCACGGCATACCCAAGAGGTTCCTCGACCACGCGTCGCGCGGTGAGCTGCTCGAGGAGATCGGCCTGACGGCCGACGCCGTCGCTACGTCGCTGGAGTCGCGCCTTCGCTGAGGCGCAGCAACCGCAGGGCCAGCTGGAGCTCGAGGGAGGCGTCGGGCCGTTGCCAGTCGCTGCCGAGCAGCGAGGAGATGCGCTCGAGGCGCTGGCTGACGGTGTTGACGTGGACGTGCAGCGTCGTCGCGGCATGGCGCGGGCTGCCACCGGCGTCGAAGTAGGCGCGCAGCGTCTTGACCAGCTCGGACCCGCGCCGCTGGTCGTAGTCGATCAGGGGACCCAGCTGGGCGGTGATGTAGTCCCCGATGTTGGGCTCCGCACCCACCACCAGGCCGGCGAAGCCGAGGTGGGCAGCGCTCGCGCCCTGGCCGGCGAGCCCCAGGGCGGTCAGGGCTTCGGTGGTGCGGACGGCCTCACGCCACACGGCGGGCAGGTCCTCGACCAAGGTGACCGGCCCTGCCGCACCCACGGTCACGGTGCCCAGGCCGGTGAGCCGGCGGGCGAGGTCGGCTGCCGCCGCGTGCGGGTCGCTCGAGGGGAGCAGCGCCACCACGTGGCCGTCGTGCTCGCCGACCACCGACCCCGGACCGGCGGCCGCGTGGGCGGCCAGCAGGAGGGTGCGGCGGGGAGTGTCGGCGTCGGCGCGGGCGACGAGCACGGCGTGCGGAGCCGACGGGTCGATGCCCTGCGACCGGGCCCGGGTGGCGAGGTTCTGCGGGTCTCCGCGCCCACCGACGAGGTCGGACACGAGGTCGGTGCGCACGCGTTGCTCGGCCTCGGCCGCGGTGCGTTCGAAGAGCAGCACGAGCGCGCTGACGACGGCGGCCCGCTCGACGGTGCGCTGGTCGGCGTCGTCGAGCTGCCCGACGCCGCCGAGAGCGAGCACGCCGAGCGGCGTCTGGGGTGCCTTCACGTCGACGGCCCAGATGTCGGTCGAGGTGTCGTGAGCCAGCCGGCCGGTGCCCCGGCTCTCGCGCGCGACGGCTGAGTCCGCCAGTCCCGCCGTGTCGTCGTCGGAGAGCGGCACCGACCCGTGGCTGCTGAGCAGCTCGCCCTCAGAGCCCACGAGCAGCACCCAGCCGCCGAGCAGGTCGCCCAGGGCCTTGGTGATGTCGTCGACACCGCCACCGGCGAGCACCAGCTCGGCGAACCGGTCGTGCGCCGCCGCCGCGCGTTCCACCCCGTGGGTGTGGCGACGCACCTCCTCGGCCGTGCGGGTCTGGACGATCGACACGGCCGCCAGGGCCGCCAGCGACCCGAGCAGGGCGACCTGGTCGGCCGAGAACGGGCGCGGCGACCGGTTGGCGGCGAACAGCACCCCGACGAACTGGTCCTCGACCAGCAGGGGAGTGCCGCAGATCGAGATCAGCCCCTCGTCGCCGACGGCGTGGTCGATGGCGCCCGTGTGCAGGAAGCGTTCGTCGCGCGGGTAGTCGGGGCTCCAGTAGGGCTTGTGGGTCTTGGCGACCAGGCCACCGAGGCCGTCGCCCGCGGTGAGCCGCAACGCCTGGAAGTCGGCGCTCACGGAGCCGTCGGTGGCTCGCATGTAGGTGTCGCCGGCCACCGGGTCGTAGAGCGTGAGGTAGCTGACGTCGGTGCCCAGCAGGGCCCGGGCGCGTCGCACGATCGCGTCGAGCACCCCGCTCGGGTCGCGCAGCGCGGCCAGGTCGCGGGCGGTCTCGACGAGAGCGGTGAGCTCGGCCTCGCGGCGCCCGCGCGAGTCGAAGGCGGCACGCACCCGCAGGGCCAGGCTGCGGGCCTCGGAGTCGGGCACCGCACCGAGCTCGGAGGCGGGTGCGTTCTCGGCCAGCATCTGCAGCAGGCGCAGGGCGAGGTCGTCGTCGTCCATCGGTGGCGATCCTAGGCGGCGCGCGTCAGCCGTGGGGGCCTGTGCAGGCACCCCGTCCTCGGATCTCGCGTCGTCGTGCAGGTCCACGTCAGTGTGCTGTCCACCCGCCGTCCATGGAGAAGGACGAGCCGCTCACGGACTCGGCGGCCGGGCTGCACAGGAAGGCCACGAGCTCAGCCACCTCGGCCGGTTCCACGAGCCGTTTGAGTGCGACGGGGGCGAGCATCACCTGCTCGAGGACCTCGTCCTCACCGATCTTGTGGGTGCGTGCCTGGTCGGCAATCTGCTTCTCCACCAACGGAGTTCGCACGTATGCCGGGTTGACGCAGTTGCTCGTCACGCCGTGCTCGCCAGCCTCGAGGGCGGTCACCTTGGACAGTCCCTCGAGCCCGTGCTTGGCAGCGACGTAGGCCGACTTGTAGGGGCTGGCGCGCAAGCCGTGGACGCTGGAGACGTTGACGATGCGGCCCCACTCCTGCGCGTAGAGGTGGGGCAGCGTGCGGCGGATGAGCCGGAACGGTGAGGTCAGCATCAGCCGGATGATGAGGTCCCACGCGTCGGTCGGGAACTCCTCGATCGGGCTGACGTGCTGGATGCCCGCGTTGTTGACCAGGACGTCGGCGTCGGCCGGCAGGGCGTCGACCGCGTCGAGGTCCGCGAGGTCGGTGACGATCGGGACCACTCCGGACACCTCACCCAGCTCGGCACCCAGCTGGTCGAGGGCCGCGGCGTCGCGGTCCACGGCATACACCTTGGCGCCCGCCAGGCTGAGCCGTTGCACGCAGGCCGCCCCGATGCCGCTGGCGGCCCCCGTGACGAGCGCGGTGCGTCCGGACAGGTCGAGCAGCGCGGGCGTCATCGGCATGACGGCGAGACTAGGTTCGCCGCCCCGCGTGGGTCATGTGGCGCCGAACCACAGTTCCGCCCGAACGTGTGGTGTGCGGACCGACCGTTCACTCGTTGCCGGCTGGTCGGCATCCGGCCGCCAGAACGCAGCCGGATGCCGACCCAGCGGCAACGAGTCGGGTCAGGCGGGGACGCTGGCCACGCCCGGCGGCAGGAACCGCTGGCCGGTGACCTTCTCGGACACGCCCTCGCGGTCGAGCAGCGGGGTGAGCCCGCCGTTCCAGAACTGGAACCCGGCCCCGGTGATCATCGCCAGGTCGAGGTCCATCGGGGCCTGCGCGACGCCCTCGTCGAGCATCCGGCGCGCCTCGTCGGCGAGGACGCCGAGCACCCGCTCACGGACCTCCTCGGTGGTGAGCACCACGGGGTCGGCGGGCTTGTCGAACAGCGCCTCGACCTCGGGGTCGACGACCGGCTTGCCCTCGGGCCAGATGTAGATCGCCGGCTTCTTGGCGGCCACGAGCTTGCGCAGGTTCTCCGACACGTAGAAGCGGTCGGGGAACGCCTTGGCGAGCGTCTCGTTGTTGTGCAGGGCGATCGCAGGGCCGACGAGACCGAGCAGGACGTACGGCGGCATCGGTGCGAGCCCGGCGAACGCCTTGTCCGCGACCTCGATCGGCGTGCCCTCGTCGACGACCTTCGCGACCTCGCCCATGAACCGGCCGAGCAGCCGGTTGACGATGAAGCTGGGGGAGTCCTTGACGAGGATCGTCGTCTTCTTGAGTCCCTTGCCGGTGGCGAATGCCGTTGCGAGAGTAGCGTCGTCGGTCTGCTCACCCTTGATGATCTCGAGCAGCGGCATGACCGCGACCGGGTTGAAGAAGTGGAAGCCCACGACCCGCTCGGGGTTCTTCAGCCCACTGGCCATCTCGGTGATCGACAGCGAGCTCGTGTTGGTGGCCAGCACGCACTCTGGCGTGACGATGGCTTCGACCTCGGCCCAGACCTGCTTCTTGACCGACATCTCCTCGAACACCGCCTCGAGCACGAAGTCGGCGTCGGCGAACCCGTCCTTGGACGTCGCGCCGGTCACCAGGCCCTTGAGCCGGTTCGCCTTGTCGGCGCCCAGGCGGCCCTTGGCGAGCAGCTTGTCGACCTCGCCGTGGACGTAGGCCACGCCCTTGGCGACCCGCTCCTCGTCGAGGTCGGTCATCACGACCGGCACCTCGAGGTTCTTGGCGAACAGCAGCGCCAGCTGGCTCGCCATGAGCCCGGCGCCGACGATGCCGACCTTGGTCACCTTGCGCGCCAGCGACTTGTCGGGCGCACCGGCAGGGCGCTTCGCCCGCCGCTGCACGAGGTCGAACGAGTACAGGCCAGCCCGCAGCTCGTCACCCATGACCAGGTCGGCCAGCACCTCGTCCTCCGCCGCGAAACCCTCGTCACGCGAAGCCGTGCGCGCGGCCGAGACCAGCTTCAGCGCGGCATACGGGCCTGGAGCCTGCCCGCCGGTCTTGAGGTCAACGACCCCCTTGGCCGTCTTCACGGCGGCCTCCCACGACGCCTCGTCACGGTCGACCTCGGGCCGCTCGACCGTGGTCTCACCACTGACCACACCTGCCGCCCAGAGGAGCGACTCCTCGAGGAAGTCGGCCGGCTCGAACATCACGTCGGCGATGCCGAGCTCGAACGCCTGCGGCCCCTTGAGCATGCGGTTCATGTTCATCGGGTTCTCGATGATCACCTTGAGCGCGTTCTGCACGCCGACGAGGTTCGGCAGCAGCCAGCAGCCGCCCCACCCGGGCACGAGGCCGAGGAACGTCTCGGGCAGCGCCAGCGCCGGCACGCCCGCGGAGATGGTGCGGTAGTCGGCCGCCAACGCGATCTCGACGCCGCCACCCATGGCAGCCCCGTTGACGAACGCGAACGTCGGAACCGGCAGGTCCATGATGGCGGCGAATGCCGCGTGGCCGGCTCGGGCGACCTCGAGCGCCTGCTCGCGGGTGCGCGCTTGCGACACGGCCTTGAGATCGGCCCCGACCGCGAAGATGAACGGCTTGCCGGTGATGCCCACGGCCTGGATCTCACCGGCCTCGGCGCGCGTGCGCAGGTCGGCGACGACCTTGGTCAGGCCCTCGATGGTGGCCGGGCCGAACGTGTTCGGCTTGGTGTGGTCGAGCCCGTTGTCGAGGGTGATGAGGGCAAGGGTGCCCGCACCGCCCGGCAGCGCGAGGTCGCGCACCGGGGTGTGGGTCACGACCTCCTCGAACTCGGTCGTGGTCTTCTGCTCGCTCACGCCGCCGTCTCCTCGTCCTTGCCGTAGTCGGCGTGGTGGGGGTTCTCCCAGATCACCGCGCCACCCATGCCGATGCCGATGCACATGGCGGTCATGCCGTAGCGCACCTCCGGGTGTTCCTCGAACTGGCGCGCCAGCTGGGTCATGAGCCGCACACCGGACGACGCCAGCGGGTGGCCGGTCGCGATCGCGCCGCCGTACTTGTTGACCCGCTCGTCGTCGTCGGCGATGCCGAAGTGGTCGAGGAACGCCAGCACCTGCACGGCGAACGCCTCGTTGAGCTCGAACAGCCCGATGTCGTCGATCGACAGGCCGGCCTTGCCGAGCGCCTTCTCGGCAGCCGGGATCGGGCCGACACCCATGACCTCCGGCTCGACCCCGACGAAGGCGAAGTCCACGAGCCGCATCCGCACCGGCAGTCCCAGCTCCTGCGCGGTCTCGGCCGACGCGAGGATGCACGCGGTGGCACCGTCGTTGAGCCCGGCCGCGTTGCCCGCGGTCACGTTGCCGTGCGGGCGGAACGGCGTCTTCAGCGCGGCCAGGTCGTCCATCGTCGTGCCGGGGCGCGGCGGCTCGTCCTGCGTCGCGAGGCCCCAGCCCCGCTCCTGGTGCCGCGTCGCCACGGGCACGAGGTCGGGCTGCACCTGGTTGTTCGCGTACGCCTTGGCGAGCTTGTCCTGGCTCGACACGGCATACGCGTCACTGCGCTCCTTGGTGATCTCGGGGAACCGGTCGTGCAGGTTCTCCGCGGTGGAGCCCATGACGAGCGCGGACGGGTCGACGAGCTTCTCGGCGACGATCCGCGGGTTGGGGTCGACGCCCTCACCCATGGGGTGGCGGCCCATGTGCTCGACCCCGCCGGCGATCGCGATGTCGATGGCACCAAAGGCGATCGAGCTCGCCGTGGTCGTCACGGCCGTCATCGCGCCAGCGCACATGCGGTCGATCGAGTAGCCGGGCGTGGTCTTCGGCAGACCCGACAGCAGGGCCGCGATCCGACCGAGCGTCAGGCCCTGGTCGCCGATCTGGGTCGTGGCCGCGATCGCGACCTCCTCGACCCGCTCCGGCGGCAGCTCGGGGTGGCGGCGCATGAGCTCACGGATGCATTTGATGACGAGGTCGTCGGCGCGGGTCTGGGCGTAGATGCCCTTGTCCCCGGCCTTGCCGAACGGCGTCCTGACACCGTCGACGAACACGACCTCACGCAGAGTGCGGGGCACGGATGGCCTCCCTTGAGGGGTGTGGGTGAGACACCGGTATGCCGGTGCGTACGCCTGCGATGCTACCCGCGGGTAACCACGTGGTCACCGGTGCCCCGGCGTGAGAGCGGTCACCGTGACCGCGGGCCCTCAGCCGTCGGTGTCGGGGTGGTCGGCGAATGCCTTCGCGAGCAGCGGCGCCACGATTCGCGTCTGCCAGCCGCGGGCCCCCAGCGCGCTCAGGGCGGCGGCGAAGCCAGCCTCGGACCGGTCCGTCGGTGGCGTCCACACGACCCGGCGCAGCGGGTCGGGAGACATGACGTTCTCCACCGGGATGTCGTGGCCGGTGGCGAACTCGGTGAGCGCCGCACGCGTGTCCGACAGCCGTGCCGCGGCCACGGGGTCGCGCTCGGCCCAGGCCCGCGCGGGTGGTGGGCCGTCGGAACGCAGGGTCATGGGGGGCAGCTCGTCCTCGGGCAGGGCGTTCGCGCGGGCCACGGCCGACAGCCACTGGCGCTGGTAGCGGCGGATCGAACGGTGGCCGCCGGGGAGCTGCTCGGGGCTGCGGGGCGCTGCCATCGCGATCTCGACGAGCACCGCGTCGGGGAGCACTCGCCCGGGTGAGACGTCACGGTCACGGGCGATCGCCTCGCGGGCCTCCCAGAGCTGGCGGACGACCGCGACCGTGCGGCGGTGGCGCACCTTGTGCATCCCCGAGGTGCGCCGCCACGGGTCGACCCGCAGCGGTGGCCCGGTGAAGCTCAGCAGCGCCTCGAACTCCTCACGGGCCCAGCCGTCCTTGCCCGACTTGGCGAGGTCGACGCCCATGAGGTTGCGCAGCTCGACGAGCACCTCGACGTCGAGCGCGGCATACCGCAGCCACGGCTCGGGCAGGGGGCGCGTCGACCAGTCCACGGCCGAATGCTCCTTGGCCAGCGACAGCCCCAGGTAGTGCTCCACCACGGCCGCGAGGCCCACCCTGGGCAGGCCGAGCAGCCGCCCGGCCAGCTCGGTGTCGAACAGCTGCCGCGGCCGAAGCCCCACCTCGGCCAGACAGGGAAGGTCCTGGGTGGCGGCGTGCAGGATCCACTCGGCGTTGCCGATGGCGTCGTCGAGCGGCCCCAGGTCGGGCACGGCGATGGGGTCGATGAGCCATGTCCCGGACCCGTCGCGACGGACCTGGACGAGGTAGGCGCGCTGCCCGTAGCGGTAGCCGCTGGCGCGTTCGGCGTCGAGCGCGACCGGTCCCTCGCCGGCCCGGATCGCGGCGGCGGCCTCGTCGAGCCCGCGTTCGCTGTCGATGACGGGTGGAACACCGTCGGCGGGCATGTCGAGCGGGATGAGCTCCACCGCGGGCGGCGCGTCGGTCTCATCGTCTGCTGTGCGAGTGTCGGCGAGCGGCCCGGCGTCGAGCTCGTCGTCGATGTCGGTCACCGTGTCAACCTATCTCGTCGCGACCTCAGGCCACCGGTAACCTGCACAGGCCCGGCGGCCGGACGTCCTCAGCGCCGCGGCCCCGGCAGCGCGATCACACCCTCGGGCAACGGCGGCAGCCCGGCGATGGTGCACAGCAGCTCGGACCACGCGAGCAGGTGGTCACCGACGTTGCCGGACACCGGGGTCCACGACGCACGCACCTCCATCTCCACGCTGGCCGGGCGGTCGGCGAGGCCCGCGAAGCTCTCGGAGACCACGCGCGTGACGGTGCCCGCCTCGGCGGTGTAGCCGACGTGGTGGTGGTCGAGTGCGTCGGTGAGCCAGGACCAGCCGACCGCACCCAGCATCGGGTCGCTCGCCAGCTCGGCCTCGAGCTCGGCGCGGGCGAACGTCACCGCGCGCCAGGCCCCGTCCCATGGGTCCGGGATCGACGGGTCGTGCAACAGCACGAAACGCCCTGACGCCAGCTCGTCCTCGTCCGCGGCGGCGCCGACGACCTCGGCGGTGAGCGCCACGGCATACGGGGCGATGCGTTGCGGTGCGGGCACCTCGGTGAGCCGGATCTCGGGGCGCAACCGGGCGCCACGCAGATCGCTCAACGCCTGCGTGAACTCGGGGGAGTGGTCTCCAGGGACCGTTCGGCTGCCCACGTCCAAGAGGGTATGCCGGGGGGTCCGTTATCACGGTGAACGGCGCGCCGCGCGGGGTGTCGCGCCCGGCTAGCGTTGCGTCTCGTGGTCGCACTGCTCGCCCTGGCGTCCAGCGCTTGCTGGGGCACGTCGGACTTCTTCGCGGGCCTGTTCTCGCGACGCCGGCCGCCGCTCGCGGTGGTGGGCTGGACCCAGTCGCTGGCGTTCGTCGTCGTGTCCGCGATCGTGCTGTTCCGGCTCGGTGACGTGCCGTGGACGGGGTGGGCCCTGTGGTCTGTGGCGGCCGGGCTGTCCGGGCTGACCGGGCTCGTGTGCTTCTACACCGCGCTCGCCACCGGCACCATGGGTGTGGTCGCGCCGATCGCCGCGCTCGGGGTGGCGGTGCCGGTGCTGCTCGGCGTCGCCACCGGCGACGAGCCGGCCGCGTGGACCTGGGTCGGGATGGTGGTCGCCATCGTGGGCATCACGCTCGCGTCCGGGCCCGAGCTGACAGGTGCGGTCTCCGCCCGGCCGGTGGTGCTGGCCGGTGTCGCCGCGGTCGGGTTCGGCCTCGCCCTCTTCTGCATCGACCGGGGCGCCCAGACCTCCACGCTCATGACCCTGTGGGGCATGCGCGGCACGTCGTTCGTCCTCTTCGCGACCTTGGCCATGGTGCTGCGTCGCACGGGTGGGGTGGTCGCCCGCGAGGTCCCGGCGCTGACCCTCATCGGCTGTGCCGACATGGCGGCCAACTTCCTCTTCGGGCTCGCCAGCAGCCGCGGACAGGTCAGCGTGGCCAGCGTGCTCGCCTCGCTCTACCCGGTCGTGACGATCGTGCTCGCGCGGTTCGTCCTGGGTGAGCGGCTGCGGCGGGTGCAGCAGGTGGGGGCCGCGCTGTCGCTCGTGGGTGCTGCGGTCATCGCGCTCTGACGGACGCGCGGGCAGCGCACCCGAGTCTGCGTGCGAGACTTCCGCCGTGACCTCCCCGCACGACTCGACCCTCGTCCGCGCTGCCCGCCGTGAGCCGGTGACGCACACCCCGGTGTGGTTCATGCGCCAGGCCGGACGTTCGCTCCCGGAGTACCGCGAGGCCCGCGGCACGACGGAGATGCTCGAGGCCTGCCGCACCCCGGACCTCGTCACCGAGATCACGCTCCAGCCGGTGCGCCGCCACGGCGTCGATGCGGCGATCTTCTTCTCCGACATCGTGGTTCCCCTCGCCGCGGTCGGTGTCGACCTCGAGATCAAGGCCGGCGTCGGCCCGGTCATTGCCCAGCCCGTCCGCTCGCGCGCCGACCTCGACCGGCTGCCCGAGCTCACCCCCGACCTCGTGCCCTACATCACCGAGGCCGTGCAGCAGCTCGTCGGCGAGCTCGGCGCCACCCCGCTCATCGGGTTCGCGGGCGCCCCGTTCACCCTCGCCAGCTATCTCGTCGAGGGCGGACCCAGCAAGAACCACGAGCACACCAAGGCGTTGATGTACGGCGACCCCGAGCTCTGGCACGACCTGTGCGCCCGGCTCGCCCAGATCTCCGGCGCCTTCCTCGACGTCCAGGCCGCCGCCGGTGCGTCAGCCGTGCAGCTGTTCGACTCGTGGGTCGGCGCCCTCCCGCGCGCCGACTACGAACGCTTCGTCCAGCCCCACTCGGCCGCCGCGCTCGCGGCCGTGGAGGCACGCGGCATACCCACCATCCACTTCGGGGTCGGCACCGGCGAGCTGCTCCCGGCCATGGGCGCCGCCGGCGCCGACGTCGTGGGCGTCGACTACCGGGTGTCCCTCACCGATGCGATCGCCCGCCTCGGCGACGGGTATGCCGTGCAGGGCAACCTCGACCCGGCGCTCCTGTTCGCGCCGTGGGAACCGTTGGAGGACAAGGTGCGCGGCATCGTGACCGAGGGGAAGACGGCGCCCGGGCACATCTTCAACCTCGGCCACGGCGTGCTGCCGACCACCGACCCCGGGGTGCTCACCCGCGTGGTCGAGCTGGTGCACGAGGTCAGCCAGCGCTAGGTGTCGCGCTCGCAGCCGGGGTGGTCCGCGCCGGGCGGTGGCGCCGCCACCAGAGCCACGCCGGGACAGCCACGAGGGCGAACAGCACGGCGAACGGCAGGAGGGCGCCGAGGATGGTCAGGACGACCTGGACCGAGGCGGTGAAGGCGGCCCAGCCGCCCTTGAGGCCGGCGAGGAACCCCGCGTCGTCGCTCTCGGTCTGGGCGATGACGTCCGGCCGCGTGGTGAGGCTCACCTGGACCGGTGACATGGCGACGCTGTCCTTGAGCGCGGCGAGCTGCGCCTCCATCGACTCGAGGTCGGCCTGGCGGCGGGTCAGCTCGGCCTCGAGGCTGACGGTCTGGTTCAGGTCCTTGGCGTTGGCGAGGTAGCCCCGGACTCGCTCGATGCTGACGCGCATGGTCTCCACGCGGGACTGCGTGTCGACGACCTGGCTGCCGACGTCCTCGCTCGAGCTGGTCGAGCGGATGACCTTCCCGACGGAGCCGAGGTCGGCGACGACCGCGTCGAGCTTGCTCGAGGGCACCGAGACGGTGATCTCGCCGTAGGTCGTCGCCGTGACTCGGCTGCTGTCGATGAGCGGCGCGTCCTTGTCCGCGGTGCCGATGTTCTCGGCGAGGACGATGCCGTCGGCGGCGATGGTGGCCGACCTGACCTTGGCGACCGCCTCGTTGATGTTCTTCACCTCGAGTGCGACCGAGGCGCGTCGGGCCAGCTGCTGCTGGGCGGCGCGCAGGCTTGCTGGGTCGACCGAGCTCGCCCCGGGCTTGGCGGGCGACGCAGGTGATCCCGCGGCCGACCCGCCCCCCGACTCCGGGTTGGCGGGTGTGCCCTGCTCGGTGTCGGCCAAACCGTTGCGGCTGTTGGCATCTGGGGCGCTGGCGGCCGAGTCGGACGCCGCCTTGCCGGCCGAGCTGTCGTTGCCCGAACCCGCACAGGCGGTGAGGGCGAGGAGGGCGGCGGCCGCGGTGGAGACGAGGACGATGGTGCGACGATGCGGACGGGTCATGGCTGGCTCCCTGGCTGGCTGCGAGATGTGCTGGACACCACTGCGACTCGGTGAGTGGAGCCGACGTTCCCACCCGGTGGTGTCGAAACAGTCACGGTCTTGAAACAGTGGACTCATGAATGGGTCACGGGTCGTGGTCGTCGGTGGGGGGATAGCCGGGCTTGCGTGCGCCTGGGAGCTTTCCCGTGCGGATGCCGACATCTCGGTGACCGTCCTGGACGCCGCCGACCGGCCCGGGGGCAAGCTGCGCCGGGAGCCGGTGGCCGGCATTCCCATCGACGTCGGCGCCGAGTCGGTCCTGGCGCGCCGGCCGGAGGCGGTGTCGCTGATCGACGAGGCCGGGCTCGGCGAGGCGATGGTGCACCCCGAGCTGGTCGGGGCCTCGATCTGGAGCAGGGGAGCGCTGCACGCGATGCCCCGGGGCACGCTGATGGGGATCCCGGCGGACCCGGCGTCAGCCCTGGGCATCCTCGACCCGGCCGAGGTGGACCGTGCCGCCCGCGAAACTCCTTGGGAAGCAAGCGAATTCGTCGATGTGTCCGTCGGTGACTATGTGGGGTCGAGACTCGGGGAAGCCGTCGTCGACCGTCTCGTCGAGCCGCTCCTCGGTGGTGTCTACGCGGGACAGGCGAGGTCGCTGTCGCTGGAGGCGTGCATACCGCAGGTGTATGCCGCGGCGAGAGACGGCGGCTCGCTCACCGACGCAGCGCGGGCCGCGGCCGCCGCGGCCGCCGCGGCCGCCGCGTCGTCGGCTGCCAGCGACGGCGCACCGGCACCGGTGTTCGCCGGCGTCGCAGGTGGCATCGGGTTGCTCGCGGAGACCATGACCGAGCAGCTGCGGGCGTCGGGGGTGACGATCCGCAGCGGTGTCATCGCGCGTGAGCTCCATCGCGTGCCGGCCGCAGAGGCATCGGTAGCGGACGGCTGGTCCGTCGTCGTGGGACCACGTCCCAGCCCGGAGCGTATCGACGCGGACGCGGTGGTCCTGGCGGTCCCCGCGACATTGACGAGCAAGCTGCTGGCACCACTGCTGCCCGGGGTGGCGCGCGAGCTGGCCGACATCCCGTACGCGTCGATGGCCATCATCTCGCTGGCTGTGGCTCGCGGCGCGGACTCGGATCCCGGTGCGACACTTCCCGGTTCGGGCTTCCTCGTGCCCGCGGTCGACGGCCGCACCATCAAGGCGAGCACCTTCAGCTCGTCCAAGTGGGGGTGGGTGGCTGCCGTCAGCGACGACCTGTTGTTCCTGCGCGCATCGGTGGGTCGATACGAGGAGACGTCGGACCTGCACCGGCCGGACGACGAGCTCATCGCCATCGCCGTGGCCGAGGTCAGTGAGGCACTGGGCAGCCAACTGCCACGTCTCGTCGACGCCCACGTGCAGCGGTGGGGTGGTGCGCTGCCGCAGTACACCGTGGGACACGTCGACCGGGTGGACCGCATCCTGCGTGGAGTGCACGGTGAGCCGGGGCTGGAAGTCGCCGGCGCGGCATACCGAGGGGTTGGCGTCCCTGCGTGCATCGCGAGCGGGCGCGCGGCGGCGAGCAACGTCCTGACCCACCTGCGCGACCGGCGCGCGGGCGGGTGACAATGAGGACATGAGCGCTCCACATCCCGGCAACCCCAACGCAGCCCGCATCCGCGAGATCAACGAGACGATCCGCTACGCCCTGTGGTCGGTGTTCGAGGTGACGGCGCCGCTCGGCGACGACCGCGAGGTCATGGCCAAGGAGGTCGACGAGCTGTTCGCCTCGCTGGAGGAGCAGGGTGTCGTCACGCGCGGCGTCTACGACCTCGGCGGCATGCGCGCCGGCGCGGACTTCATGGTCTGGTGGCACGCCGAGAAGATGGAGGACCTGCAGGCGGCCTACCGCGCGCTGCTGCGGACGGGCCTCGGCTCGCTGCTCGAGTGCACCTGGTCGGCGGCGGCGCTGCACCGCCCGGCCGAGTTCAACAAGAGCCACATCCCGGCGTTCCTCGCCGACGAGCAGCCGGGCGACTGGCTGTGCGTCTACCCGTTCGTCCGGTCCTACGAGTGGTACCTGCTGCCCGACGCCGAGCGCCGCGACATGCTGCGCGAGCACGGTCAGCAGGCACGTGACTTCCCCGACGTCCGGGCCAACACCATCTCCAGCTTCGCGCTGAACGACTACGAGTGGGTGCTGGCGTTCGAGGCGCCCGAGCTGCACCGCATCGTCGACCTCATGCGCGAGCTGCGCGCGTCGGGCGCACGGCGCCACGTGCGCGAGGAGATCCCGTTCCACACCGGTCGGCGGGTCGCCGTCGCCGACCTCGTCCAGGCGCTGCGCTGACCGTGGCCGGCCCCGCGGACCTCTCGCACTTCGTCACCGCGCAGGACGCGGGCGACACGTATGCCGCGGCGCTGGCCGAGCTGCGTGCCGGACGCAAGCACAGCCACTGGATGTGGTTCGTCTTCCCGCAGGTCGCCGGGTTGGGTCGCTCCGACATGGCGCAGCGCTACGCGCTGAGCGGTGTGCAGGAGGCGCGCGACTACCTCGCGCACCCAGTGCTGGGCCCGCGGCTCCTGGAGTGCACCCAGGCACTGGTCGACCTGGGCGGGGCCGACCCGGAGGCCGTCATGGGCGGCATCGACGCAGTCAAGCTGCGCTCGTCGATGACGTTGTTCGCCCACGCGGCCGAGCACGACGAGGACCGGGCAGTGTTCCGCGCGGTCCTCGACCAGTACTTCGGCGGTCAGGAGGACCCGGGGACGATCGTTCGGCTCTGAGAACCGACGACCGTCGCCGTCGACATCGGCGGCTCAGTCCTTGGGCCGCAGGGTCAGGCTGATCGAGTTGATGCAGAAGCGCTGGTCGGTCGGGGTGTCGTAGCCCTCGCCCTCGAAGACGTGGCCGAGGTGGCTGCCGCAGTTGGCGCACCGCACCTCGACCCGCTTCATGCCGAGGCTGTTGTCCTCGATGTACTCGACGGTGTCGCCGGCCAGCGGGGTGTAGAAGGACGGCCAGCCGCAGTGGCTGTCGAACTTGGTGTCCGAGGTGAACAGCTCGGCGCCACAGGCGCGACAGGCGTAGACACCCTCGGTCTTGGTGTCGGTGTACTCACCGACGAACGGCCGCTCGGTGCCGGCCTGGCGCAGCACCTGGTACTCCGCCGGCGACAGCTCCTCGCGCCACTGGTCGTCGGTCTTGGTGACGGCGTACTCGCGGTCGGTGCTCTTCATGCTCACGGTTCGTTGCCTTCCTGGGCCTGGGATGACCCGGTTCGGTTGGGTGGGCACTGGTTGTAACGCTACGCGCCCGGGAAATGGTCCCGTGGCCGGCGAACCCGTCCCACTAGGCTCGCGACCATGGCAGCGAAGGCGACGGAGATCGAGGTTCCCGGCGGCCCCGACGGCTCCCGGCAGGTGCGGATCTCGAGCCCGGACCGGCTCATCTGGCCGGACGACGAGGCCACACCAGGGGGCATCAGCAAGCTCCAGCTCGCGCAGTATGCCGTGGACGTCACCGACGGACTGATGCGCGCCCTCGTGCACCGCCCGGTCACGCTCCAGCGGTTCCCCGAAGGCATCACCGGCGAGGAGTTCTGGACCAAGAACCCGCCCAAGGGCATGCCCGAGTGGGTCGAGCCGGTCATGTGCACCTACCCCAGCGGCCGCAAGCACCTCCAGGTCGTCGTCGACGAGCCGGCCACCGCTGTCTGGGCCGTGCAGATGAACACCGTCACCTTCCACCCGTGGCCGGTCCGCACCGCCAACGTCGACAACCCGGACGAGCTGCGGATCGACCTCGACCCCCAGCCCGGGCGCGACTTCAAGGACGCCGTCGAGGCGGCATACGCCCTGCGCGAGGTGCTCGCCGAGATCGGCCTCACGGGGTGGGCCAAAACGTCCGGCAACCGCGGCGTGCACGTCTTCGTGCGGGTGGCGCCGACGCACGAGTTCCTCGACGTGCGGCACGGCGTCATCGGCATCGCGCGCGAGCTCGAGCGCCGGCTGCCCGACCTCGTGACCACAAGCTGGTGGAAGGAGGAGCGCGGCGAGCGGGTCTTCGTCGACTTCAACCAGGCGTGCCGTGACCGCACCATCGCGTCCGCCTACAGTCCGCGCCCCCTGCCGGGCGCGCCGGTGAGTATGCCGGTGAGCTGGGAGGCGCTGCGCGACGTCACCACCGCGGACTTCACCGTACGGACGGTGCCGGGGATCTTGGCCGCCGACGGTGACGCGTGGGCCGGGATCGACGATGCGATCGGCGATGTGTCGGGCGCAATTGCGTTGTGGGACAAGGACGTCCACGAGAGGGGCCTGGGCGAGCTGAACTTCCCGCCGGACTACCCGAAGATGCCGGGGGAGCCGCCGCGGGTGCAGCCGAGCAAGCGTCGCAAGGACAAAGCCGACGACGAGTACATGACGCCCAAGGCAGACCGCGACGCCGACCTGCGCAAGCTCTGGGGGCCGGTCGTGCCGCCGGTGCCGCCGATGCTGGCCAAGCCGGTCAAGGCGATCCCGCGCGACGGCGAACACCTCTTCGAGCCGAAGTGGGACGGGTTCCGCTCGATCATCTTCCGGTCCGGTGACCAGGTCGAGATCGGCAGCCGCAACGAGAAGCCGATGACACGCTACTTCCCCGAGGTGGTCGAGGCGGTCAAGGCCAACTTCCCCGACCAGGCCGTCATCGACGGCGAGATCGTCCTCATCAACCCCGAAACGGGGGACCGGCTCGACTTCGACGCGCTGCAACAGCGCATCCACCCCGCGGCCAGCCGCGTGAAGAAGCTGGCGGCCGAGACGCCGGCGAGCTTCGTCGCGTTCGACCTGCTCTCCCTCGGCGGCGAGGACCTCATGGAGCTGCCCTTCGAGCAGCGCCGCGAAGCGCTCGAGACCGCCCTGGCGGATGCGCAGGCGCCGGTGTTCCTCACCCGGGCCACCCGCGACCCCGACGTCGCCCAGGAGTGGTTCGAGCAGTTCGAGGGGGCCGGTCTCGACGGCGTCATCGCCAAGCCGCTGGACATCGCCTACACCCCTGACAAGCGCCTCATGCTCAAGATCAAGCACGAGCGGACAGCCGACTGCGTCGTGGCGGGCTACCGCACCCACAAGAGCGGACCCGACGCGATCGGGTCGCTGCTGCTCGGGCTCTACACCGACGACGGCACGCTGCAGAGCGTCGGGGTCATCGGGGCCTTCCCGATGGCCCGCCGCAAGGAGCTCTTCGAGGAGCTGCAGCCGCTGGTCACCGACTTCAGCGACCACCCGTGGGCGTGGGCCGAGCCGGAGATGGGCAGCCGCACCCCGACCAGCGGTGCCGGCAGCCGGTGGAACGCTGGTAAGGACCTGTCCTTCACGCCGCTGCGGCCCGAGCGCGTGGTCGAGGTGCGCTACGACCACATGGAGGGCATCCGGTTCCGGCACACCGCCCAGTTGTCGCGGTGGCGCCCCGACCGCGAGCCGCGGTCGTGCACCTACGAACAGCTCGAGGAGCCCGTGAGCTTCGACCTCGCCGAGGTGCTCGGCGACGGGGAGCAGTGATGGCGACGCCCCAGCGGGTCGCGGCCCGCAAGGCGGCTGCGGCCGGCGCGATCGCCGGTGGCGCCCTCGCCGCGACGGCGGCGGCCAGCACGCTCGGCGCCGCGGCATACTTTGCCCGACGCGTCCTCACCCCTGACCGGCGGCGCCCGGACGACACCTCGATCCTCACCGTCGACCAGGGCACCGTCACCCTCGACGTCACCCCCGAGACCGTCGTGCCGGGCCGCTACGGGCTGTGGCTCGACCACGAGCACGGGCACGTGCGCCTCGGTGACATCGTCGACCTCGATGAGTCGAGGGGGCGCGTGCGGCGGGAGGTGCTGGGGCTCGACTTCGGCCACCTGGCACCGGGATTCGGCCGCTGGAACCCCTACTACTACGCCTCGCCGCCCGACCGGTCGCTGGGGCTGCCGACGCAGTACGTCGACATCGACACCGAGCTGGGAACCATGCCCGCCTGGGTGGTGCCGGCGCCGGTGCCGAGCGAACGTTGGGCGGTCCTGGTGCACGGACGCGGCGCGCGCCGCCACGAGACGCTGCGGGCGATCCGGCCGCTGCACGAGCTCGGCATCACCGTGCTGGTTCCCAGCTACCGCAACGACCTCGGCGCGCGCAGCGGACCTGACGGTCGCTACAACCTCGGGTTGTCGGAGTGGCGTGACGTCGAGGACGCGATGCGGTATGCCGTGTCGGCCGGCGCGCGCGACCTCGTCCTCGCCGGCTGGTCGATGGGCGGGGCGATCGTCCTGCAGACGCTGGCCCGCTCGCACCTGGCCGACCGGGTGAGCGACGTGGTGCTCGATGCGCCGGTCATCGACTGGGCCGACGTCCTGACGCACCACGCAGCACTCAACGGTGTGCCCGCGCCCATCGGCGGGCTGAGCCGCGCCCTGATGGGGCGCCGCGCGGCCCGCAGGCTGGTCGGCGTGCACGAGGCGGTCGACGTGGCACAGACCGACTGGGTGGCGCGGGCGGGGGAGCTGCGGCACCGGACGCTGCTCATCCACTCGGTCGACGACGAGTTCGTGCCCGTCGGGCCGTCTTTGGCCCTGGCGGCAGCGCGTCCCGACCTCGTCACGATGCCGCGGTGGGGCACGGCCCGGCACTGCAAGGAGTGGAACGTCGACGCCGCACGGTGGGACCGCGAGGTCAGCGAGTTCCTGGCTGGTCGGCAGACCTAGCGCCGCACGAGCCAGCGGCCCATCACCGTGCCCTCCTCCTCGACCAGGACCGTCGGCTCGAGGCCGACCGTGAGGTCACCACCCCGGACGATGCGCGGGTGCGAACCCCCGACGACCCGAGGGGCCAGCGAGAGGTCGACCTCGTCGACGATGCCGGCGTCGAGCATGCTGCCGAACAGGCTGGGCCCTCCCTCGGACAAAATGCGGCGAAAACCCTTGCGCTCCAGTTCTTTTCGCATCAGGAGAAGGTCGACCTCGTCGTCCCCGGCGAGGATGACGTTGTCGCTGCCGAGGATGTCGCGGGCCCGTTCGAGGGCGGCGGGGTCGGCGCCGTGCCGGGTCACGAGAAGGGCCGAACCCGCCGGGGACGACATGTCCGCCACCCGGGCCGGCAGCTCGGCAGTGCGGCTCACCACGACGAGCGGCGGCGACGTGGGGTCCTCGTCGCGCAGCACCGTGTACTGCTCCGCCCGCACCGTCCCGGCGCCGACGACCACGACGTCGGCCAGCTCGCGCAGCACCCGGAAGACGCGCCCGTCGGCCTCGGTGTTGATGCTGCCCGAGAGTCCGTCGGCGCCGGTCGCCGCGCCGTCCACCGTCGACACGAAGTTGACGCGCAGCCACGAGCTGTCCGGCGGCACGGCATACACCTGGCGCAGCTGTGCGTCGTCGATGTCGCTGCCGGGTGCGGGGGAGCCGGGCGGCCCCAGGAGGATGCGCATGGCCGCAGTGTGCCCCACTCGTACGCTCATTACGCTGCACACCGTGCCCGGCTCCATCACCGAACGTTCCCCCCAGCTCGACCGTGACCGTCTCGTCCGCGAGCTGGTGCCGCCGCCGCGCTTCGACGCCGAGCGGTTCGGCACCTACCGGCCGGGCCCCGAGCACCCGAGCCAGGCCGCCGCAGTGGCACGGCTCGAGGAGTATGCCGCCGGGCTGGGGCCGCGCCCGGGGCGCCGGTGGGGGTTCGGGCGCGGCAAGGCGGTGGAGGCAAAGGGGATCTACCTCGACGGCGGGTTCGGAGTGGGCAAGACGCACCTGTTGGCGTCGCTGTGGCATGCGGCAGAGGGGGCGAAGGCGTTCGGGACGTTCGTGGAGTACACGAATCTCGTTGGTGCCCTTGGTTTCCAGCCCACCGTGGATGCGCTGAGCACGCATCAACTGGTGTGCATCGACGAGTTCGAGCTGGACGACCCCGGGGACACCGTGCTGATGGCCACCCTGCTGGGGCGGCTGGCGGAGGCGGGTGTGTCGCTGGCCGCGACGTCGAACACCTTGCCGGATGCGTTGGGGGAGGGCCGGTTCGCAGCCGAGGACTTCCTGCGCGAGATCCAGGCGCTGTCATCGCGTTTCGAGGTGCTGACGATCGACGGTCCCGACTATCGGCACACCGACGCGCTGGGCAGTCCGACGCCGTTGTCGCAGGACGAGGTCGTGGCCGCGACGGCCGCGGACACGGCACTGCTCGACCACTTCGTCGACGTGACGCGACACCTGTCGACGGTGCACCCCAGCCGCTACCGGGCGATGCTCGACGGCGTCGCTGCGGTGGGGTGGACCCACGTGCGGCCGGTGACCGACCAGGCTGTGGCGCTGCGGCTCGTGGTGCTCGTCGACCGGCTCTACGACGCCAAGATCCCGGTCTACGCCAGCGGCACACCGCTGCACGAGATCTTCTCCCCGGAGATGCTGGCCGGGGGTTACCGCAAGAAGTACTACCGCGCGATCTCGCGGCTCACGTCGCTCGCGGCTCACAGCGCCGGATGATTGGATGCCCTCATGGCCAAGAAGGGCAAGGGCAAGGACAAGGACAAGGGCAAGCGCACGTCGAAGAAGTCGAAGGACCTCAGGTCCTCGAAGGCCTCGACCAAGACCTCCGCGAAGGGCGCCAAGAAGTCGAAGACGAAGGTGGCCGCACCCACGTCGTTCACCGAGGCGTTGCGCGTCGGGCCGGACTTCGAGCTGGCCGACCTCGACCCGCGCGCCACACCGGGGTTCGACGGCGACAAGTCCGCCGGCGAGGCTGCACTCGCGTCGGGCGCCGGTGAGATCGGCGAGCTGCAGGAGCGGCTCTACGCCGAGTCCAGAGGCGGCGGCAACCGTTCGCTGCTGCTCGTGGTGCAGGGCATGGACACCTCCGGCAAGGGCGGCATCATGCGGCACGTCGTCGGCCAGATGGACCCCCAGGGCGTGAAGTACACCGCGTTCAAAGCGCCGTCGGCCGAGGAGAAGCGGCACCCGTTCCTGTGGCGCATCCGCAACGCGCTGCCGGGCGCCGGTCAGATCGGCGTGTTCGACCGGTCGCAGTACGAGGACGTCCTCATCGCGCGTGTGCGCGACCTCGTTCCCCGCGCGACGTGGTCTCGGCGTTACGGGCAGATCAACAACTTCGAGGCCAAGGCCGTCGAGGACGGCACCACGATCATCAAGGTCATGCTGCACATCTCCCCCGAGGAGCAGAAGGCGCGGCTCGGTGAGCGCCTCGACCGGCCGGACAAGTACTGGAAGTTCAACCCCGGCGACATCGACGAGCGGGAGCTGTGGCCGGAGTACCAGGAGGCCTACCAGGCCGTCCTCGACAAGACGTCGACGGACGACGCGCCTTGGTTCGTCGTGCCGGCGGACCGCAAGTGGTACGCCCGCCTGGCAGTGCAGAACCTCGTCCTGGAGCACCTCGAGCGGATGGACCCGCAGTGGCCGCCGGCGGACTTCGACGTGGCCGAGCAGCAACAGCGCCTCGCCGAGACCTGAGCCGAGCTCGTCCGCCCCCGCGTCAGGGGCCCTGTGGACAACTCAGCGGTCGGTCCCGGCGTTCTCGCCAGACTCGAGGCATGAGGACGTGGGGAGACAAGGGCCGGTCGGCGTGGCTGCGGGGCACGCCGGTGCTGCTGACGGTTGCAGTCGTGGCGACGATGCTCGGGGGCTGCAAGGACGATGACGGCGGGGGTCGAACGGGATCGGCGGCATCGACGTCGCCGCCCCGGCCACAGTTCCAGCCGGCGCCTGCCGGGGCGGGGTCGGCTGGGCAGGGCGGAGCATGGTCCTCCCTGACGGGCGTTGCCGACGACGGGGAAACAGTCGTAGCGGTGGGGACGGCGCAGACGGCTGGGGTGACCCAGCCGTGGTTCGTCCGCTCGACCGACTCGGGTGACACGTGGCAGCTCGCGTCGGTCACCCGGGACAGTGCCCCGGCGAACACGCTGTCCGACCAGGCGGATCTGGTGGTGCACGGTCGGCTGGGCTGGCTCGCCATGGGGTCCGCAGACCGAGGCGCTGCCGTGTGGACGAGCAGTGACGGATCGTCCTGGGTCCGTCAACGGACGTCGGTTCCGGCGTTCCGTGCCGGGGACGACGTCACCGGCGTCGCCGCTCACCCAGCGCTCGGCTGGGTCGCCGTGGGGACCGCGGCCGGTGTGAACGGCCAGAGTGCGACCGTGCCGGTGGTCTGGTCGAGTTCGGACGGGCGTACCTGGAAACGAGCCGAGTCACCAGCCGGCCTCGCGGTGAAGGGCGCGACCGTCAGCCCCACCGGGGTTGTCGTCATCGGCAGGCGAATCCTGGTTTCCGGCACGACGGACTTCGAGGGGTGGGAGGCGCTGGACGGTGAGGGGCCCGACTACCAGGCATCGGTGTTCACCAGTGACGACGGTGCCCGCTTCACGCGCCGCGCGATGTCCGCGCAGGTGCAGGAGCGGACGCGCAGCAGCGCGAACGGAATTCGTGTTGTTGACGGACATCCGGTGGTGCTGCTGCGCATCAGTCACGACGGCACCGACAGCTGGGACGGAGGCGTCGACGTCGGCACGGCGGACGGCAAGTCGTGGCGGCACCAGGCGGTCAACGCGTTGGCCACGACGGCGGAGGAGAACCTCAGTGCCCTGGACGGCGCCAAGGGTCGATGGGTCTTCGGTGGGTCGACGATCTCGGCTGCGCCCGACGCGGTCCTCGCGGCTGGGGCGGACGCGGAGCGGGCCAAGGCGGTCAGCGACGTGAGCCTGCGTGGTCCGGGAGAGCAGGACACCTCGGACGTGGCGCTCGTCGGCGCGCGAGGGATCGCCGTGGGTACGACGGTGCGGGAGGGCTCGACGAGCGGGCAGATGTGGAGGGTGGAGGGATCAACCGCCCGAGCGGTGTCAGTGCCGCGTCCACGTCAGCAGGTCACCGTGTCCTTGAGCGGGCTGACGATCTCGGGCAGCCAGGTCGTGGCATCCGGGACGGCGGGGCGGCCGACCGTGTGGACCTTCGACGGCAGTGCGACGACGCGGAACACGGGTTTTGCCCTGCCCGGGGCCTCCGCGAGTGACGACACCTATGTGGTGCGACCGGTGGACCTCGGGGCAGGACGAGTGCTGCAGATGGCCACCACGACAACGGGCGACGTCTCGAGGGTCAGCGGGTGGCTGCGCGACGACGCCAACACGTGGTCGCCGCTGGACGTCTCGGCGCTGGGTCCGCGGGGCACGTTCCACCAGACGGCGGTCATCGGGGCCGCCGTCAAGGGCACCACGTGGGTCGTGGCGGGTTGGGGTTGGGACTCCGAACGCAGCGACGGCAGGATCTGGGTCACGCGGAACGGCGGCAAGAGCTGGTCGGAGGCTCGCTCGGGCAGCAAGTCCACCGATCCTGGGTCGAGACCGACGTACACCGGCCTGTGGGCACCCGCAGACGGTGGCGTCGCGGTCAGCGACGTGACCGCGACGGACGCTGGTTTCGTGGCCGTCGTCAACCAGTGGGACGAGCAGGACCGGACCGTCCCGCGATGGGTCTCCAGCCGCGACGGCCGGACGTGGACGGTCCCTGCCGACCTTCCCCCGATCCAGGGCATGGTGTCGACCTCGGCTGAGGGTGTGGTGTCGCACGGTGCCAGCGTCGTCGTCACCGGTTCGGCGTTGACCCGGGGAGGAAGCGACCCCGTGGCGGTGCTCTGGGTCAGCACCAATGGCGGGAAGAACTGGAAGGTCGCGCGGTCCCCGGAGGGGGAGTCGGCCGACGTCAACCGGGTGCTGGCCGTGCCTGGCGGGTGGCTCGCGCTCGGCGCCGTGGGCGAGGGCCGCGACACCGACGCGGCCGCGTGGACCAGCCGAGACGGACTGAGCTGGAAGACGGCCGCGCTCGATGTGCCCACCGATGGGACGCGGGCGACGAAGGGGCCCGGTGAGCAGAGCTTTGCCGACGCCGTGGTGCGTTCCGACAAGCTCGTGCTGCAGGGCACCAACATCCGGCCAGGAGGCGGCGGGCCCTACCTCGCCGAGGTGGCTGTGCCAAGGCCGTGAGCCAGTCAGCCTGCCCAGGCGCGGTCGATGATCGAGCGGGCGCTCGCTGCGGTGAGCCCGGCGTCCAGGGTGCCGAACGTCGCGCCGCGGTCACCGCCCAGACGTGAGGCGATGAACGCCTCGGCGACGACGTCGGGCGAGTGCCGCACGAGCAGGGAGGCCTGGAGGGTGGTCGCGAGGTGTTCGACGATGCGCCGGGCGCCCACGGCCGCGTCGGGCCGCGTGGCCAGGGAGACGACCTCGTCGGCGCGGTCGAGGACGGCACTGTGTCCGGCGCCGAGCTGGACCTCCTTGCGGTAGGCCTCGACGGCGAGGGGCTCACGCCCGATGCCGCGCAGCACGTCAAGAGCGTTGACGTTGCCCGAGCCCTCCCAGATCGAGTTCAGCGGCGCTTCCCGGTAGAGCCGGGCGAGACCGTTCTCCTCCACGTATCCATTGCCGCCCAGGCACTCCAGCGCCTCGGCGACCACCGGTGACGTGCGCTTGCACACCCAGTACTTGCCCACGGCCACCCCCAGCCGCGACAGGGCGGTGTCGCCTTCGTCGACGGCGTGCGCCAGGCGCAGCCCGAGGGTGGTTGCGGCTTCGACCTCGAGGGCAAGGTCGGCGAGGACGTTCTGCATGAGCGGCTGGTCGACCAGCAGGGCACCGAAGGCTGCCCGGTGCCGCGCGTGGTGGACCGCCCGCACCAGGGCGGCGCGCATCGTGGCCGCCGACCCGAGGACACAGTCGAGCCGCGTGGAGGCCACCATGTCGAGGATGGTGCGTATGCCGCGGCCCTCATCCCCGACGAGCGCGCCCCACGTGCCGTCGAGCTCGATCTCGGAGCTGGCGTTCGACCGGTTGCCCAGCTTGTCCTTCAACCGCTGCAGCGCAAAGGAGTTGCGCGTTCCGTCGTCGAGAACGCGCGGCACGAGGAAGCAGCTGACCCCTGCGTCGGTCTGGGCCAGGACGAGGAAGGCATCGCTCATCGGCGCCGAGCAGAACCACTTGTGCCCGGTCAGCCGGTAGGTCTCGCCGCCCTCGACGGGGCCGTCCGGAGCCCGGTCCGCGCGGGTCGTGTTGGCGCGCACGTCCGAGCCGCCCTGCTTCTCGGTCATGCCCATGCCGGCGATGAGCCCACCCTTCTCACCCCGTGGCCGCAGGCCGAAGTCGTAGGTGCGAGAGGCGAGTCCGGGGACCCAGCGGTCCGCCAGGGCGGGCGTCGACGCCAGCGCAGGCGCAGCGGCATACGACATCGAGATGGGGCACCCGTGCCCCTGCTCGTTCTCCGACCACGCCATGAACCCGGCCGCGCGGCGCACGTGGTCACCGGTGCCCTGGGGCGCGAGCCACGGTGTGGCCGTGAGCCCGGCACCCACGCCCACGGCCATCAGCTCGTGCCACGCGGGGTGGAACTCGACCTCGTCGATGCGTTCCCCGCGGGGGGAGTGGGTGCGCAGCCGCGGCTCGAACTCGTTGGCCTGCACCGCCCATGCGCGCGCCTCGTCACTCCCCGCGCGCTCACCGAGGGCGACGACCTCGGCGTATGCCGCGTCGCCCGCCCAGCGCCGAAGCCCTTCCGCGAGTGGGGCGTTGGCCGTGAGGGTGTTGGTCTCGGGGAGCGGCGGGACCTGGTTGGTGACGGCGTGGGTGGGCACGATCGCACTGTAGGCCGCGTTACCGTGAACGCGTGAAATTCCGGGCCCGGGTGCGACGCGAGCTGCTGCGCGTCCCCGGCGCACTGCCCTTGGCACGTCTGGTGATCGAGACCATCCGGGTGTGCATGAAGTATCGCGTGACGGGCCTCGCGTCGGAGGCGGGGTTCTTCATGCTGTTGTCGTTGCCGCCGCTGGTGCTCGGGTTGTTCGGTGGGGTCGGTTACGTCGGGCAGTGGCTGGGCCAGGACATCGTGGACGACCTGCTCATGGGCATCCAGCGGTTCGCCGAGCAGTTCCTCGTGGGCGACATCGTCAACACGACCGTCCTGCCGACTGCTCGCGACGTGTTGCAGCAGGGCCGGTTCGACCTCATCTCGATCGGTTTCGTGCTCTCGATCTGGTCGGGCTCGCGCGCCCTCAACGTCTTCGTCGACACGATCTCGATCATGTACGGCCAGTCCGGGGTGCGCGGCATCGTGCAGACGCGGGCGCTGTCACTGAGCCTGTACTTCCTGTCGCTGGTCGTCGGTGTCCTCATCGTGCCCCTCGTGGTGATCGGCCCGACCTGGCTGCGCGAGCTGCTGCCGGAGAACCTCGAGATCCTGGCTTTGCTCTACTGGCCCGTGGTGGTGCTCCTGACCGTGGCGAGCGTGACCACGCTGTTCCACATCTCCACGCCGCGGCAGACGCCGTGGCGTCGGGACGTCCCGGGTGCGGCGCTGACGCTGGCGATGTGGGTGCTCGCGTCGTTCGTGCTGCGCGGCACCATCTCGGCGTCGTTGGGTGACCAGTCGACGTCGATCTACGGGCCGCTGTCGACTCCGATCGTGCTGCTCATCTGGCTCTACGCGCTGGCGATCGCCATCCTCATCGGTGCTGCCCTCAACGCCGCGATCCGCAAGCTCTACCCCGTCGAGGAGCGACCGACGTTGCGGGTGCAGACGATGGAGTGGGTGAAGGGCAAGGTCGCCGAGGCGCGTGACAACGGGGCCGCCGACGACGCCCGCCGGCCCGAGGACGACGCGGCCGTGGCCGCGCGGCTGGACGATGCGGAGCAGCTGCTGAGCACCTCGATGGAGGGCCTGCGCGCCGATGCGCACCGGCCGCTCACCCCACTGCGCGAGGACGGCGAGGAGCCGTCGGGGGAGCGTCGAATGACACGCGTGAGAGCCGATTTGGAGACGAGTCGCCGGATCGGATAATGTCTGTCCGCACGCGCAGGCGGGTGAAAGCCCACCTCAGACACCAATAGCGCGGGTAATGCGGATGTAGCTCAGTTGGTAGAGCGCAACCTTGCCAAGGTTGAGGTCGCCGGTTCGAGCCCGGTCATCCGCTCGGAGGGTTTGACCGCCTTCACGGTGGAGTGGCCGAGAGGCGAGGCAGCGGCCTGCAAAGCCGCGTACACGGGTTCAAATCCCGTCTCCACCTCGGACGGCTCTGGCAGCATGTGGAGTCGAGACCCAGCTAGGGCGATTGGCGCAGTGGTAGCGCGCTTCCTTGACACGGAAGAGGTCACTGGTTCAAACCCAGTATCGCCCACCAGCACGAAACGGCCCCTGACCAGCGGACACGCAGGTCAGGGGCCGTTCGCGTGGGCGCGGGGGCCGACGCACCGTCCGTCGCGCTGTTTGGGGAGCCGCTCCCCGGGTACGTCACCGGTGTGAGCGACAACGGTCACCCGTCCCGGCCTGCCCGGATGACGACGCACGCCCTGTGGGTGGACCGTCCCCTGCATGCGCAGATCAGAGCCACCGACCTGCCCCGGCCGGGACCCGGCGAGGTGCTCGTGCGCAGCGTGCACTCCGGCGTCAGCCGGGGGACCGAGACCCTCGTCTACCGCGGCGAGGTGCCGCCGAGCCAGTATGCCGCGATGCGGGCACCCTTCCAGGAGGGCGACTTCCCGGGGCCGGTCAAGTACGGCTACCTCACGGTGGGCGTGGTCGAGGAGGGGCCCGATGACCTCAAGGGTCGTACCGTCTTCACCCTCTACCCGCACCAGACCCGGTTCGTGGTGCCCGCCGACCAGGTCACTGTCGTCCCGGACGGTGTGCCGCCGCGTCGAGCGGTCCTCGCGGGCACCGTCGAGACCGCGCTCAACGCCGTCTGGGACGCGCCCGTCCTCGTCGGCGACCGCGTCGCCGTCGTGGGAGCGGGGATGGTCGGCTGCTCGGTTGCCCGGCTCGCGGCCGCCATCCCGGGCACCCGGGTGACGCTCGTCGACGTCGATGAGTCCCGTGGTGACGTCGCAGACGCCCTCGGGGTCGGGTTCGTCCCGGCCTCGGCAGCCCGGGCCGTCCTCGCCGACCTCGACACCGTCGTGCACACCAGCGCGACGTCCGACGGCCTGCAGCTCGCCCTGGACCTCCTTCGGCCGGAGGGGACCGTCCTGGAGCTGAGCTGGTACGGCATACGCGACGTCACCGTCTCCCTCGGAGGCGCCTTCCACTCCGGCCGGCTCGCGATCCGAGCCAGCCAGGTCGGCGCTGTCGCGCCGGCCCGCCGCGACAGCCGCACCACCGCCGACCGGCTCGCGCTGGCGCTGGAACTGTTGCAGGACAACGCATTCGACGCACTGCTCACCGGCAGCTCCGTGTTTGCCGAGCTCCCGGACGTCCTGGCCCGGCTCAGCGACGGCACCCTCCCGGCCCTTTGCCACGTGATCGACCACCCCGAAGGAGACGACGATGTTCAGCGTGACCGTGCGTGACCACATGATGGTGGCGCACAGCTTCCAGGGAGAAGCCTTCGGCCCGGCCCAGAAGCTCCACGGGGCGACGTTCGTCGTCGACGCGACCTTCCAACGCCAGGAGCTCGACGCAGACGGGGTCGTCGTCGACATCGGCCTGGCCAGCGAGGCGCTGCACGAGGTCGTGGGTGCCCTGACCTACCGCAACCTCGACGACGAGCCGGAGTTCGCGGGTGTCAACACGACCACCGAGGTGCTCGCGCGCCACGTCGCCGACCGGCTCGCCAGCCTCATCGAGGAGGGCCGGCTCGGTGCCTCGGCGCTTGCGGTCGAGAGCCTGGGTGTCCGCCTGGCCGAGTCCCACATCGCGTGGGCGAGCTACGAGCGACGTCTGTGAGCGAGCTGCACCTCGTCGTGCCCGGTTGGGTCGACGACCCCGCGCGGCCCAGCGGTGGGAGCCGCTACGACCGCCGCCTGGCCACGGCCCTGTCCTTTCTCGGTTGGCAGGTCCACGAGCACGCTGTGCCCGGCCCCTGGCCGACCCGCACCGGTCCGGGTCTCGCCGCTCTCACGAACCTCCTGCACGACCTGCCCGACGGCGCCCGAGTGCTCGTCGACGGCGCCGTCGCCTCGGGTGCCGACGACGTGCTCCTGCCGCTGGCCGGTCGCCTGTCCATCACCGTGCTCGTGCACCTGCCGTTCGGACTGGTGCCCGACGCCGACCCCGCCCTCGCCCTGCGCGAAGGCCGGGTGCTGCGTGCCGCGGACGGCGTCGTCACCACCAGCCAGTGGGCTGCGGACCAGGTGGTGTCCGGCCACGGCGTCGACCCCGCGCGGATGCGGGTCGCAACACCCGGGGCGGACCCGGCGGCGCTCACGGCCGGCACCAGTGCGGGCACCAACCTGCTGTGCGTGGCGGCGCTGACGCCGCTCAAGGGCCACGACGTCCTCGTCGCCGCCCTGCGACACCTCACGGAGCTGGAGTGGTGGTGCGCCTGTGTCGGGCCGCTCGACGTCGCGCCGGCCTGGTGGGCCACCGTGCGCCAGGGCGTCGCCGACACCCACCTCACGCGACGGCTCACCTTCACCGGCCCGCTCACCTCCGAGCAGCTCGATGTCAGGTATGCCGCGGCGGACCTCCTCGTCGTGCCGTCGCGGCACGAGACCTACGGGATGGTCGTGAGCGAGGCGCTCGCCCGCGGCATACCCGTCATTGCGCCCGCCGTGGGAGGCGTGCCCGAGGCGCTCGGTGACCAGGCCGGGACCTCCGGGGTGCTGGTGCCACCGGGCGACCCGACGGCCCTCGCCGCGGCCCTGCGGCGCTGGCTGACCGAGCCCGGGCACCGATCCCGGCTGCGGGCCGGCGCCCGCCGCCGGCGGGGTGAGCTCACCGGGTGGGACGTCACGGCGGCAGCGGTGCTCGCGGCGGTGACGGATGCACCCGTGGGCGAGCGGGTAGGGGAGCAGGCGCTGACCGAAGGAGCGAGGCCATGACGTCCACCACCACGACGACCGCCGCCCGGGAGCGGACGAGGTCCGCGCCGCCGGCCCGGCCCTACACGGTCCTCAGCTGCTGCATGAGCATCGACGGCTACCTCGACGACGCAGGCCCCGAGCGGCTGCTGCTCTCGAACGCGGCCGACTTCGACCGGGTCGATGCCGAGCGCGCCGCCAGCGACGCCGTCCTCGTGGGCGCCGAGACGGTCCGGCGTGACAACCCCCGCCTCGTGGTGCGATCGGCGGACCGGCGCGCGCTGCGTGCAGCGCGGGGCCGGACCGCCTCACCGGTCAAGGTCGTCGTCACGCGCAGCGGACAGCTCGACCCGGGGGCCGCGTTCTTCACCGAGGGCGCAAGCGAACGACTCGTCTACTGCCCCACCGGGGCGGTGGCCAGCGCCCGTGACCGGCTCGCCGGCGTGGCCACCGTCGTCGACGCCGGCCCGGATGGCGGGCTCGACGCCGTCCTCGCCGACCTCGCCGTGCGCGGCGTCGCCCGGCTCGTCGTCGAAGGGGGCGCGAGCATCGTCACCCAGGTGCTGCTGTCGGGGCTGGCGGACGAGCTCCAGCTGGCCGTGGCGCCGCTGTTCGTGGGGGACTCGCGCGCCCCGCGGCTGGTGGGTGACGGCGCCTTCCCGTGGAGTGCGGACCGCAGGGCGACGTTGGCTTCGGTCGAGCAGGTCGGCGACGTCGCGCTCCTGCGGTACGCCCTCTCGAACCGGTTCGCGCCGGTCGTGGACGGTGACGAGGCATGAGCACACGACCCCCAGCCGCCAGCCTGCGCAGCCACGTCCAGGTGCCGGTGTCACCACGCGGCCGCGACGACGTGACCGCACGCTTCTTCACCTTCGACGGCCTCGTCGACGGACGCGACCACGTCGCGCTCGGCTTCGGTGGGTATGCCGCGCAGCCGGGTGCGCGCATGCGTCAGCCACGTGCCGGAATCCCTTTGGTACGTGTGCATTCCGAATGCCTCACCGGTGATGTGTTCGGCAGCCAGCGCTGCGACTGCGGCCCACAGCTCGACGAGGCGGTGTGCGAGCTGGAACGGCACGGCGGATACCTGCTCTACCTGCGTCAGGAGGGCCGGGGGATCGGGCTGACCGCCAAGCTCGACGCCTACGCCCTGCAGGACCGTGGGCTCGACACCTACGAGGCGAACGTCGCGCTGGGCTACGCCGAGGACCAGCGTGACTACACCGTGGCGGCACAGATGCTGGAGGCGTTGGGCGTCAGCCGGATCGACCTGCTCACCAACAACCCGGACAAGGCCCGCCAGCTGCGCAGCCTCGGGGTGTCGGTCCGTCGCGTGATCCCCACGGGAGTCCACCTGTCCGTGGCCAACGCGGCATACCTCGCGGCCAAGGTGAACCGCACGGCACACACCATCTCCCTGCCCGCCAGCGTCACGATGGAGCTCGGTGAGGGGGACGCGAGCTGAGCCGCGCCGACGAGCTGCCCGGTCACCCGCCGAGTCGCCCGCCGTCGGACACCGACGCCGCGGCACCCTTGCTCGCCGTCGTGGGCACCGCACCCGTCTCCTGCACCTCGGCGGCGATGTCGCGCAGCTTGCGGTTGAGGTCCTGGCTGGCCTGCCGCAGGATGTCGAACGCCTCGTCGGACGTGACCAGCTTGCGGGCCATGATGATGCCGATGGCGGTGCCGATCTGGCGGCTGCTGGACAACGCGTCGTGGAAGTTGGCGGCGTCCTGCTCGCGCAGCGCCTGTTCGACGGCGAGGGCAGCGTAGGGGGCGAAGATCGAGGCGATGCCGATGTCGAGCTCGGTGAAGGCGTCGCGACCCTGGGAGTAGAAGTTGATCGCTGCCTGGTCGTCGGCTGCCAGGACCAGACGCACCGACAGCATGCTCTGGACCCCCGTCTCCTGCGCGCACCGGGGGCCGAACACCGGCCACCGCTCGTCCTTGTCCAGGTCGCCGGTGATGGCGACCATGTCGGTCTCCGAGGCGTCGAGGCACGGCCCCTCGTGCACGGCATACTGCAGCTCGTCGACCCGCTGGGGGAGCTCGCCGGTGGTGGTCATGGTCCTGGGGGCGTGACCGGGACGCAGGAGGGTCAGGCCACAGTGCTCGGTGTTCGGGATCGACCGCGTCGCGAACCGCACCACGCGGTGCGGGTCGAGCCCGGAGTCGTCCTTGCTCGTGAGCGCGGCACTGAGGTCGGCGAACTGGGCTCCGAGCATGGCCATGTGGGCGTCATCGGGACTGCTGGGCATGATCCGTGCTCCGTCCCTCGTGCCGGCTGACGGCTGCGCCGTAGCTTGACGCACCGCCCCCTGCACCCCCGAGCCTAGACCCCTTCGGCCTGACCGCACCCACGGTCGAGGCCGCATTCTTCGTCCGCATGCGGGTAGGGCTCGGGCATGTCAGCGCGAGGCGCCGGTGACGGACTGCGGGTGGGCACGTCCGGCTGGGCCTACGCATCGTGGCGCGGTGACTTCTTCCCGCGCGGGCTGCGGCAGCGCGACGAGCTCGCCCATCTCGGTGACCGCGTGACGTCGTTGGAGGTCAACGCCACGTTCTACTCGCTCCAGCGGGCGTCGTCGTTCCGGCGCTGGATGCAACAGGTGCGTCCGGAGGTGGACTTTGCCCTCAAGGGCAGTCGTTACATCACCCACCTGCTGCGGCTCGGCAAGGTCGAGCAGGCGCTGGCGAACTTCTGGGCGTCCGGTCCGCTGCTGCTCGGGCCTCGGCTCGGGCCGGTCCTGTGGCAGCTGCCCGCCTCCCTGGAGTTCGACAGCAAACAGGTCGGCGCCTTCTTGGATCTGTTGCCGCACACCACGATTCAGGCGCAAGGCCTCGCAGCCCGGCACGACGAACGGGTCAAGGAACCGGAGGCGCGGGCCACGGGCGACCACCGCATCCGCCATGCCATCGAGCCCCGGCACCGCAGCTTCGACACCCCGGCCGCTCGCCGCCTGCTGCGCGAACACGGTGTCGCCACCGTGCTCAGCGACGGGGCGGGCCTGCTGCGGGTCGACGCGGACACGGCCGACTTCCGATACGTGCGCCTGCACGGGCGCCCCCACCTCTACCGCAGTGGGTATGCCGGGTCGCTGGACCAGTGGGCACGTCGAGTCCGCGGGTGGCTGACCGACCACGAGGCGGTCCACGTGTACTTCGACAACGACGCCGAGGGGCACGCGCCACACGACGCGGTGGCGCTGCTCGAGCGGCTCAGCCCTGACGGCCGTGACGTTCCGTGAGGTCCTTGGCGACCACGACGAGCCGGTCGCCCGTGGTGCGCGCGACCTCCTCGAGCAGGGCCATGGCCCGCTCTTCGGGGATCCGGTGGCTGGCCATGAGCAGCCCCACGGCCTTGCCGACCTCTCGGTCGTCGTCGAGACCGCGGCGCAGGTCGTCGGCCGTGTCGCGGCGACCGGCGGCGGTGAGCGCGACCGACACGAAGGAGGCGATGAGCGCGCCCTGGTCGGCCACGTCGGTCGTGAGCACGCCGGGACGGTCGCAGAAGATGTCGAGCGCGGACTGCTCCCCGGTGTCCGTGAGCAACCGGTAGCCCAGCATGCCCCGCACCGGGGTGCGTCCCAGGACGAGGCGCTGCAGCCGCGGCCAGGGCGTGTCACGGGCGATGTCGGGGTCCCGCTGGACGGCATCCGCCTCGATGGCGTCCAGGCACGGCCCCTCCTGCGCCTCGGTCTCGAGCGCGTCCATGTGCAGGGCGATCTCGTCGGTCGCGGCCCGGGTGAGCAGGGTGCGGTTGGGCGTGAGCGTGGAGATGCACACGTGGTCGGCGCCAGGCAGGAGGCGGGCCGTGAGGTGCACGGCGTCATCCAGCACGTCCTGGGTGGAGTCGCCGCCGTAGATCCGCTCCGCCAGCTCACTGAAGACGGTGCGGATCAAGGGGGTGGGGGATGACGTCATGCGTCAATGGTGCGTCACGGCCACGACGTTCGCGTGCATGGCCCCCTCCGTGGACGGGTACGGAGCGCACCAGACCCGACCGCGCCCACTCGAGGAGCTGACTGTGAGAGCCGTGACCTGGCAGGGCCGCCGTGACGTCCGAGTCGAGGACGTGCCCGATCCCGTCATCGAGCAGCCGACCGACGCCATCGTGCGCGTGACGAGCACCAACATCTGCGGGTCCGACCTGCATCTCTACGAGGTCCTCGGCGCCTTCATGACACCCGGTGACGTGCTCGGTCACGAGGCCATGGGGGTCGTGGAGGAGGTGGGCGGCGACACGGGCGAGCTGCGCCGCGGTGACCGGGTCGTCGTTCCCTTCCAGGTCTGCTGCGGTCACTGCTGGATGTGCGGTCACGGCCTGGGCAGCCAGTGCGAGACCACACAGGTGCGCGAATACGGCACTGGCGCAGCGCTTTTCGGCTACTCCAAGCTCTACGGCGAGGTTCCCGGCGGGCAGGCCGAGTACCTGCGGGTGCCGCAGGCGCAGTACACGCACGTGGTCGTGCCGGAGGGCCCGCCGGACGACCGTTTCGTCTTCCTCTCCGACGTCCTCCCGACCGCGTGGCAGGGCGTGGAGTATGCCGCGTGCCCCAGGGAGGGGACCCTGCTCGTCCTCGGGCTCGGCCCGATCGGCGACATGGCCTGCCGCGTCGCCCGCCACCAGGGCGTCGAGCACGTCATCGGCGTCGACCGGGTGCCGGCGCGCCTCGCCCGGGCGCGCGCCCGCGGCGTGGACGTGATCGACCTGAACTCCGTGGAGTCGGTGGGCGACGTGGTGCGAGACCTCACCCATGGTCGCGGGGCCGACGCCGTCATCGACGCCGTGGGCATGGAGGCGCACGGCAGTCCCGGTGCCAAGCTGGCGCAACGTGCGGCCGGCCTGCTGCCCGACGCGGTGGGAGAGAAGCTCATGCAGCACGCCGGCGTCGACCGGCTGGCCGCCCTGAGCACCGCCATCGACGCCGTCCGGCGCGGCGGCACCATCTCGATCTCCGGCGTCTACGGCGGGCAGACCGACCCCATGCCGATGCTCACGCTCTTCGACAAGCAGGTGCAGCTGCGCATGGGCCAGGCGAACGTCAAGCGCTGGGTGCCGGAGATCCTGCCGCTGCTCACCGATGCCGACCCGCTCGGTGTCGACGACTTCGCCTCGCACCACCTGCCGCTGGAGGAGGCGCCCATGGCCTACGAGAAGTTCCAGGCCAAGAGCGACGGGTTCGTCAAGGTCGTCCTGCGACCCGGTGCGGCGCCGGAGCCGGCATGAGTGCCGGTCAGGGAGCCCGGCGCCCGCCGGACTCGCTCGCTCGCTACCTGCGTAACCACTACAGCGCGTCGCGTGGCGGACTCGACCTCTTCCGCAGGTCCGCCCAGGGCCAGAGCGACGCCCAGGTGCGGCGCGTCCTGGCCGAGCTCGCCGACCAGGTGGCCGAGGACCGGGCGGCCCTGCTCGCCATCATGGTCGGCCTCGGGATCGAGCGGTCGGCGTGGCAGGAGCGACTTGTCGCGCTGGGCGAACGAGCGGGGCGGCTGAAGCCCAACGGCTCCCTGCTCCAGCGGTCTCGCCTCTCCGACTACCTCGAGCTCGAGGCGCTCAGCGCGGCCGTGCAGGCCAAGGCGCTGGCGTGGGGGTCGTTGCGGGCCCTCGCCGACCTGGACGCCCGCCTGCCGGCGGCCCACCTCGACCGCCTGCTCGAGCGGGCGCACGACCAGCGGCAACGGCTGGAGGAGATGCGGCTCGCGATGGCCCCCGACGTGCTGCTGCCGGGCCGCACGGTCGAGGACCGGCCATGATCGTCGCCGTCACCGGCGCGACCGGCAACATCGGATCCGTCCTCACCCGCCAGCTGCAGGACCGCGGCCATGACGTGCGCGGCATCGCGCGGCGCGTGCCGCGAGGGGGCGCCGATGACGACCTGCGGTGGTATGCCGTCGACCTGAGCAAGCCGGACGCGTGGCGGGAGCTGCTGCCCGCCTTCGAAGGCGCCGATGACGACCTGCGGTGGTATGCCGTCGACCTGAGCAAGCCGGACGCGTGGCGGGAACTGCTGCCCGCCTTCGAAGGCGCCGATGCCGTCGTGCACACGGCGTGGGGTTTCCAGCCGACGCGCGACACGGCATACCTCGAAGCGCTCGACGTGGGAGGGACGCACGCCGTCCTGCGCGCGGCGCGGACCGCGGGTGTGCGCCACCTCGTGCACGTGTCCTCGGTGGGCGTCTACTCCCCGGGCCGGGACGCCGGCGCCGTCGACGAGAGCTGGCCCAGGGGTGGGACGGCGGACCTGACCTACAGCCGCGACAAGGCCGCCGCGGAACAGCTGCTCGACGCCCACGAGGCCGCGGGCGGCAGCCGCCCGGTCGTGACGAGGATCCGCCCGTCGCTCGTCGCGCGCGGCGACATCGGCGGGGCGCTCGACCGCTACACCCTGCCGAGCCTGCTGCCCGCACAGCTGGTCGCCCACCTGCCCGTGCTGCCACTGGACCGGGACTTCCGGTTGCAGCTGACGCACACCGAGGACATCGCCGCCGCGATCGTGTCTGCCGTCGAGGGCGTCGTCCCCGGCGCGTTCAACCTTGCGGCCGAACCGGTGCTGACCAGGGCCGACGTCGCCCGGGCACTGGCGGCCCGCCCGCTGCACCTGCCGTGGCGCGTCCTGCGGTTGCTGGCCGGGGTGGCGTGGACGCTGCGCCTGCAGCCGGTCGACCCGGGCTGGCTCGACATGGCGTGGGACGTCCCCCTCATGTCCAGCGAACGGGCCCGCCGCGAGCTCGACTGGTCGCCGAGCCACGACCCCCGGGACGTGCTGGAGGAAGCCGTCGCTGGCATGGCCGGCCAGACGGGTGCGGGGTCGGCCGCCCTGCGCCCGCGTCGCTGGGCTGAGCAGCTGGCCAACCTGCTGCGGCACGGACCCGTCTCACGTCGCCCGATGGCCTGAGCGTCGCAGCCGTTTGAAACGCCACAGTCCGGGTACGTCATCGGTATGACTCCGACCTCCCAGGACGCCGCCGAGGCGATGGGCAAGACCGACGACCAGCACCACTTGGCACGGCGAATCAGGGGGAGCTCCGACCCGGCGACCGCCTGACATGGGCGGCGTGAGCGCGTCATGGCGCGCGGCACTGGCTCTCGCCGTCCTGGCGGTGACCGGCCCCGTGCTGACGGCCTGCGGCAGCCCCGGTGACCTCGCGGCATACCGGGAAGAGGCGTCGACCTCGGTGGCGGGCGCGAGCAGCAGCCTGGCCACCATCCAGGTGGCGCTCCAGCAATGGGCGGCGGGACGGTCGCCCAGCCCGGCGACCTCGGTCCTCGTGGGGGACGCCGACACCGCGATGTCGGGGGTGGTCGACGGCTTCGCCGCACTCGACCCACCGGAACCGCGCGCTGACGAGGTGCGCAGTCGTGTCCTGCCCGTCCTCGACCGTGCCGAACAGGTGGCCGCGGAGGGTCGAACTGCCCTGTCCCGCAACGACATCGAATCTGCCCGGCAAGCCAGCGAACAGATGCAGTCCGTGCTCGACGACCTCGACGCGACGGCGGTGACGCTGCGGTGAAGCGTCTCTTCGCCGTCGCCCTGGGCATCCTCACCGCCATCGGCGGCTTCGTCGACATCGGTGACCTCGTCACCAACGCCCTCGTGGGCGCACGGTTCGGGCTGAGCCTCGCGTGGGTCGTGGTGGTGGGTGTGGTGGGCATCTGCGTGTTCGCCGAGATGAGCGGTCGAGTCGCGGCGGTGAGCGGACGCGCGACCTTCGACCTCGTGCGTGAACGCCTCGGGCCGCGAGCGGGCCTGCTGAATCTCGTCGGCTCGATGGCCGTCACCTTCCTCACCCTCACCGCCGAGATCGGTGGTGTCGCCCTCGCGCTGGAGCTGGCGACGAGCGTGAGCCACTTCCTGTGGGTGCCGGTCGTCGGTGTCGCCGTGTGGCTGGTGCTGTGGCGCGTGAAGTTCGCGGTGCTGGAGAACGCCTTCGGCCTGGCCGGCCTCGCGCTCGTGGTCTTCGCCGTGGCGCTGTGGCAGCTCGGGCCGGACTGGGGTGGGCTGGTGTCCGCGGCCGTGCACCCGTCGGTCCCCGTGACCGAGGACTGGGCCGTCTACGCCTACTACGCCGTCGCCCTGTTCGGTGCCGCCATGACGCCGTACGAGGTCTTCTTCTTCTCCTCCGGTGGGATCGAGGAGCACTGGACCCCGCGCCAGCTCGGCACGATGCGCGCCAACGTGTTCATCGGGTTCCCGCTGGGCGGCCTGTTGTCGCTGTCGATCGCGGCGGTCGCGGCGGTCGTGCTGCTGCCACGGGGCATCGAGGTCGAGACCCTGGGCCAGGTGGCCCTGCCGGTCGTGGTGGCCGGTGGCAAGATCGCGCTCGCCTTTGCGCTGCTCGGCTTCTTCGCCGCGACCTTCGGTGCGGCCTGTGAGACGGGGCTGTCCGTCGGCTACAGCATCGCGCAGTACTTCGGTTGGCAGTGGGGCAAGTTCGTCGAACCGCTGCGCGCCGCGCGGTTCCACGTGGTCGTGCTGCTCTCGTGCATCGTCGCGGTGGGGATCCTGCTCACCACCGTCGACCCCGTTCTCGTGACGGAGTACAGCGTCGTGTTCAGCGCGGTCGCGCTGCCACTGACCTACCTGCCGATCCTCGTCGTGGCGAACGACCGCACCTACATGGGTCGACACGTCAACGGGTGGCTCGCCAACAGCCTGGGCACCGTCTACCTCGTGCTGGTGGTCGTCGCCTCGGTGGCGGCGATCCCGCTCATGGTCATCACGGGAGCCGGGCAGTGACGCCGGCACGGGGCGGCTGGGAGGTCGACGCCGACCGGTTCGGGGTGGTGCTGCGCCTGCTCGACCACCAGATCGTGGGGGAGCAGGGTCAGCTGTTGGGCAACGTCGACGACCTGGCGCTGGAGGAGACACCTGAGGGGTTGTTCGTGGTGGGGCTCCTCAGCGGACCGGCGGCCCTGGGCACGCGGCTCGGCGGTTGGGGTGGGCGGCTCCTGGGTGACGCCTGGCGGCGGCTGCGCACCGAACCCCGGCCACACCAGCTGGTGATCCCGCTCGAGCGCGTCGTGCGCCTCGACTCGGCTGTGCACGTCGACGCCCGGGCCGGCCGCACCCTGGCGCAGGAGCAGCGGCTCGAGCTGTGGCTGCGCGAGCACGTGGTGGCGCGCATCCCCGGCGCCATGGGTGGAGAGGCCGACCCCGATCGCCCGGACCTGCGCCCGGCCGACGGTGTCGAGGTGCCCCTGCGCGACGGTCAGCACACCGTGAGCGAGCTCCTCGCCCTGCGGGCCTTGGGTCCTGAAGGGGCGCCGCTGGGTGAGGTCATCGAGGTGACCGCCGAACGCGTCGGTGGCCGTGAGCACGGGCACGGTGACGGGCTCGGGCCGTTGCGGCTCGTCGACATCGTCTGCTCGCCGCGGCACCTCGGCCAGGAGCTCGGGTACACCCTGACCCCGCAGGGGCCGCGCGTGGTGCGGTGGGTGCTACGGGCGTGTCACCGCAGCGACCGGCACCTGCCGCTGGGCGACGTCGCTGAGATCGACTGGGGTCGTGGGGAGCTCAGAGCAGGGGAGTATGCCGTGCTGCGGCACCCGCACGCTGTCGACTGACGGTGCCGACTGACGTGGTCCACTGACGATGTCGACTGACGAGGTGGCCGCCGCGGGTTCGGGTCAGCTGGTGAGGCGGGCCAGTGGGGTGCGCGCGAACTCCGCGAGCAGGGCCAAGGGGTCGGCCCCGACATGGGTGGCCCCCGCGTCCTCCAGCTCGGCGCGGCTGTAGCCACCGGACTCCACGCCGACGAACTCGACACCGAGCGAGGCGGCGGCCTTCGCGTCCCACACCGAGTCGCCCACCGCCACCGTGCGTTCCGGGTCCAGGCCGGCTTGGTCGATCGCCGCGGAGAGGATGTCCGGGCTGGGCTTGGACTGCTCCGCATCCTGCGAGGACGTCGCCGCGGTGACGTAGGCGTCGGCGCCGAGGGCTCGGCGCATGGCGTCGAGGTCCTTGGAGTTGGACGACGACGCGAGCACGACCGCCATGCCGCGGTCGGCGCAGTGCGCGAGGAGGGAGCGGGCCCCGGGCAGCGGCACCACGTCGTCGTACCACTGCTCGAAGCGGCGGTCATGCCCGTCGGTGACTGACTCCACGACCTCCGGGTCGACGTCGGCGCCGAGGACGTGGCCCACCAGCAGGTCGGCGCCCATGCCGACCGCGCGGTGCACGCGCGCCATGGGTGGGTGGAAGCCTGCCTCGGCGAGAGCCTGCGCCCAACAGATCGTGTGGATGTATGCCGTGTCGACGAGCGTGCCGTCGACGTCGAACAGGACTCCGGACCGGGCGTTCATGGATCCCCTCGTGGGCGACGAATGCGGTTGGACGCCAGTTACCCCCTTCGCGGCAGCGCAACCGGCGAAACTCGGGGGAATGAGCGCAGGAGTGACCGGGTAGGTGCGGGCTGGTCGGCCCCCAGACGAGACAACCGGGAGCAGACCGGAGGGTCGGGGCGGTTGAGCCACCAGCCGCCCCGATCCGCCGGGGGTGGAGGCGCGGGTGGGCGGGGCGGGGTGGGCGGCGCGGCCAGAGGGGCCTGCCAGTTCAGAGGGTGCCGGTGTAGACGACCTCGTCGGCGATGTCCGCGAGCTTGCGGTTGGTCTGCTGGCTGCGCTGTCGGAGCAGGTCGAACGCGCCCTGTTCGTCGACCCGGCGCTCGTGCATGAGGATGCCGATCGCCGTGCCGATGCGCCTGCTGTTGCGCAGGGCGATCTCGAGGTTGTCGGCGCGCTCCTGCTCCTCGGCGGCCTGGAGCGCGACGGCGGCGTGGGCGGCGAACACCCCGGCGACGACCACGTCACGTTCGTCGAAGGCCTGCGGCCGCGCGGCATACACGTTGAGCAGCCCGATCGAGCCGTCGCGCACGAAGAGCCGGTTGGACAGCATGCTGCGCACGTGGGCCTCGTCGGCGGCCCGCCGGCCGAAGCCGGGCCAGCGGGGTTCGGTGGCGAGGTCCTCGCTCACCAGCGACTCGTGGGCCACGCGGTCGACGGAAGGACCTTCGCCCGTCTCGAGCTGGAGCCGGTCGACGAGCTCGGGCACGTCGCTGGTGGCGGCCACCGTCCGGAAGGCCGCACCCCGCCGGATCGCCACCGAGGCGTGGTCGGCGTCGATGACCTTCACGGCGAGCTCGCACACCGTCTGCAGGGTGCCGAGCCGACCGCTCTCGGCCTGCAGCACCCGAGCAAGCTCGGCGAACTCACGCGCCAAGCCCGGTCCGGCGACTTCACCCGAGGGTCCAGTGGGGTTCATCGAAGGTTGCTCCGAAGGAACGACGGCTCGCCCAGCCCGGCACGTGGTTTGGCCGCTGACGCTCCCGCGGGGAGGACTCTACTGTCCGATGGAGCCCTGCCCACAACCGGTCTCAGCGTGTCTTGGGCGCCGCTTCGTGGGCAGCGCTCGAATCGGTGTGCGAGACGAGGGTTTGGATGCGCCGCGCGCGGGGAAGGTCAGCGTTGAGGCTGAACCCATGCCCTCGGCACGGACCCCGGAGGGGGACGACATGCGCAAGCCCCAACGACTGCCCAAGCCGCTCATGGACGAGTACGAGTGGCAGGACCACGCCCTGTGCCGCGCACTGCCGGTGGAGGAGTTCTTCGACATGGAGAACTCCCGCGGCGGACGGCGCGAACGCCAGGAGCAGGCCGCCAAGGAGGTCTGCCACCGCTGCCCGGTGATCCACGAGTGCCTGCAGCACGCGTTGGCTGCCGAGGACTACGGGGTCTGGGGCGGCACCACGGCCAGTGAGCGCAACGACATCCGCTCCGGCCTCGTGCCGTTGCCCGCTCCGGCCCGGGTGCCGGTGCCCGCACTGGCGCCTGCCTCGCGTGCGTTCGAGAGGGCGTCGTGACCCGGTTCGGCTTCTTCCTGTCCTGCGAGGAGTACACGCCCGGCGAGCTGGTCGAGCAGGCCGTGCTGGCGCAGGAGGCCGGCTTCGAGGCCCTGTGCATCAGCGACCACTACCACCCGTGGAACGACGAGCAGGGCCAGAGTCCCTTCGTCTGGTCGGTGATCGGCACCCTGTCACAGGCGTGCTCACTGCCGGTGCTCACCGCGGTGACGTGCCCGACCGTGCGTATCCACCCCGCCGTGGTGGCGCAGGCGGCCGCCACCTCCTCGGTGATGCTCGACGGGCGGTTCGTGCTCGGTGTGGGGTCGGGTGAGGCGCTCAACGAGCACATCCTCGCAGGCCCATGGCCCCATGCGCAGGAGCGCCTCGAGATGCTCGAGGAGGCGGTCGAGGTGATGCGCGAGCTGTTCACCGGCGAGGTCGTGTCGCACCGGGGCAGGCACTACACGGTGGACACCGCCCGGCTCTACACCCTCGACCAGGCGCCGCCCATCTACATGTCGGCCTTCGGGCCGAAGGCGCTCGAGGTGGCGATCCGCATCGCAGACGGGTTCGTCACCACCCAGCCCGACGCCGAGTCCGTCCGGGCCTTCCGCGCGGCCAAGGGGGCCGATGCCCCGGCGGTCGCCATGACCAAGGTGGCCTGGGCGCCGACGAAGGACGAGGGCGTCGAGACCGCCCACCGCCTGTGGGCCAACCAGGGGTTGCCCGGCGAGCTCGCCCAGGTGCTGCCCTCCCCGCAGCACTTCGAGCAGGCGTCCACCCTGGTGACCAAGGAGTCGACGGCGTCCTCGGTCGCGGCCGGGAACGACGTCAAGGACCACGTCGAGGCCATCGTCCCCTTCGTGGAGGCTGGCTTCGACACCGTCTACGTCGCAAACATGGGCCCGGCCTACGCCGACATGATCGAGTTCTACGGGCGTGAGGTGCTGCCTGAGCTGCGCAGCCGGACCGACCCCTGAGCGCACTGCCGACCCGAGAAGCGTTTCTCCTCGTCTGCGGCGGGTAAGCGCTCCTCGGCGCCGCCACCGGGGCAGGGCGCCGAGGAGGTGGAGCTCATGTCTGGACGCTGGACGGCCGCGACGGCCCTGACCCTGGCGGGCGCCCTCACCCTGACCGCGTGCGCAGGAGTGGGGTCCAAGGACGACGGCGGCGACGGTGGTGGTTCTGGAGACGCCTCCGGCGGTGCCATGAGCGGTATGCCGTCGGGGCGCCTGTCGATCATGGGCTTCGGGGGCGAGGACGAGGTCGGCCAGTCGCGGGTCGCCGCCTTCAAGGCGGCATACCCGGATGTCGAGGTGGCCCAGAACAAGGGTGAGTTCGACGCCCAGCAGTTCCTCACGGCACTCTCGAGCGGCAACCCACCCGACCTGGTCTACATGGACCGTCAGCTCATCGGCACCTACGCGGCCAAGGGTGTGGTGCAGCCTCTGACCGACTGCGTCAAGGGACAGTCGATCGACATGGGTCAGTACCGGCCGGCCGCGGTGCGCTCGGTGACCTTCAAGGACGCCGTCTACGGCATCCCCGAGTTCTACATCGTCACCGTCAACCTCATCGACGCCAAGTCGCTCAAGGCCGCCGGCGTGGACCCCACGCAGATCCAGACCAAGGACTGGGATGCGTTGGAGCAGAACGCAAAGAAGCTCTACGAGCAGTCCGGTAGCAAGATCAAGCGTGTCGGATACGACCCCAAGCTGCCGGACTCGTTCCCGCTGTGGGCACAGATCAACGGGGCGACCCTGGTCAACGACGACGGCTCCCCGAACCTGGACGACCCCAAGGCGGTCGAGGCACTCGACTACGCGGTGAAGCTCGTCAAGGACCAGGGTGGCTGGACCAACTTCAAGGCGTTCCGGGACTCGTTCGACATCTTCGGCGACACCAACCCCCTCACCAAGGGCACGATCACGGCGTTCCCCATGGAGAACTGGTACGTCAACGTGCTGCGCGACTCCATCCCGGCGGGTCTTCAGCTCGCGGCCACGCCGGTCACCAACCGTCAGGGCGAGCAGGTCAGCACCCTCGGCGGCTCGACCTGGGCGATCCCGAAGGGGGCCAAGAACCCCAAGGCGGCGTGCGCGTGGATGAAGACGATGACGTCGACGGACACGTGGATGAAGGCGGCCGAGGCGCGGATGGCCAAGGTCAAGCAGGACAAGAGCTTCTTCACCGGGCTGTTCACGGCCAACAAGACCGCCGACGAGCAGATCCGCGACAAGTACCTCACGACCGTCCCGAACGCCGGCTTCGACCAGGCGGTCAAGGCGTTCTACGGCACGCTCGACAAGGCCACCGCCCTCAACCCGTCGCCGGCCGGCGCCGAGATCGACTCGGCCTGGAAGAGCGCGGTCGCACGGGCCCTCGGCGGCCAGTCCGCCCAGCAGGCCCTCGGCCGTGCGCAGGAGGAGGCGCAGGCGGCTTTCGACAAGGCCAACCGTGGGTGAGCTGCTGACCCCGCGTGAGTCGCTCGGGGGGTCCACGGGTGGCCCCGCGACCCCGGCGCCGGTGCCACCGGTGCCGCCGGTGCGCAAGCCGCCGGCGGCGCCGGGAGCCCGCGCCGCACCGGGTCCGCGCCGCTGGGCGTCCGCCCAGTCGCGGGAGACGCGTGCGGCGTGGATGTTCATCGCGCCGTGGGTGATCGGGTTCCTCGTCTTCACGGCCGGCCCGATGCTGGCGAGCCTCGCCCTGTCGTTCACCGACTACTCGTTGGTGGGGCAGACCCGTGGTGTCGGCGCCGACAACTACCGCCAGCTCATGCAGGACCCCCGGGTCGCCCAGTCGCTGCTCAACACCTTCGTGTATGCCGCGTTGTTCGTCCCGATCGGGACGTGCGTGGCGCTCGGGCTGGCGATGCTCCTGGCGCGGGTGGGGCGGGCGAGTGGCTTCTTCCGCACGGCGTTCTACCTGCCCGAGATGACGCCCGCCGTCGCGGCTGCGGCGCTGTTCCTGTTGCTGCTCAACGGGCAGACGGGTCTGGTCAACGAGGTGCTCGGGTGGGTCGGCATCGACGGACCCAACTGGACGACCGACCCCAACTGGCTCAAACCGTCGTTGGCGATCGTGAGCCTGTGGTCGATGGGCGGCACGATCGTCATCTACCTGGCCGCACTCAAGAACGTGCCGCGCCAGCTCTACGAGGCCGCCCAGCTCGACGGGGCCGGCCCGGTGCGCCGGTTCTTCCACGTCACGCTGCCGATGATCTCGGGTGCGGTGTTCTTCACCGTCATCACGAACACCATTGCGGCGCTTCAGATGTTCGACCAGGCGTACACGATGTTCTACGGGCCCCAGCAGAAGGCGACGGCGTCCGACGAGTCACTGGTTTTCATGGTCTACCTGTTCCAGAACGCGTTCCAGTACTTCAAGATGGGCTACGCGTCGGCGATGGCGTGGCTGCTGTTCGTCATCATCCTGCTCATCACGCTCGTGCAGCTGCGGGTCGGCAACCGGTTCGTGCACTACGAAGGGGACCAGCGGTGAGCCGCCCGGGCCTGGCACCGAGCCCGGGGTTCGCGCCCCGGCTGGCTCACGCGGCATACCTCGTCGTGCTCCTCGCGGCGACGGCCGCGTTCGTCTATCCGTTGCTGTGGCTGGTGAGCGCGTCGTTGAAGCCGAAGTCGGAGGTCTTCGACAACCGGCTGATCCCCAAGCACGTGCAGTGGTCGAACTTCGTCGAGGTCTGGCAGGCCGGGCCGGTGCTGCGCTGGCTCGTCAACTCGGTCACGGTGGGGATCATGGCCGCTGCTGCCGTGACCATCTCCAGTGCGCTGGTGGCGTTCGGGTTCGCCTACTTCCGGTTCCGGTTCCGCGGACTGCTGTTCGGCCTGGTGCTCTCGACGATGATGCTGCCGGGTGCGGTGACGATGATCCCGGTCTACCTGATCTGGAACCGCATCGGTCTCGTGGACACCCAGGTGCCGCTGTGGGGCCAGAACCTGTTCGGGACGGCGTTCTACATCTTCCTGCTGCGCCAGTTCTTCCTCGGGGTGCCGCGTGAGCTGTTCGAGGCGGCGCGGGTCGACGGCTGCGGCTACTTCGGGTTGTTCCGGCGGATCGCGCTGCCGCTGTGCCGGCCCGCGCTGGTCATCGTCTTCGTCTTCGAGCTCAAGGCGAGCTGGTCGGACCTCATGAAGCCGTTGATCTACCTGCAGACGCCGGAGTACTTCACGATGCCCCGAGGTCTGAAGCAGATCATCGACTCCTATGCCCTGAGCGGGGAGTACCACTGGGAGATCGCGATGGCGGCGACGTTGATCGCGACCCTGCCGATGATCATCGCGTTCGCCTTCGCCCAACGGCACATCCTCGACGGGATCGCCACGTCGGCGAGGCAGGGCTGAGTCCCGTTGCGCCGCAACGTCTTTCCCGTGGCGGCACTGGCCGCCGTCGTCGTGACAACGGGTTGCTCGGGCACCGTCTCCTCGCAGCAAGACGCGGCTGCGGGGGCCGCGGTGCGGTTCGAGGCCGATGCCGGCGCCGCACCGGGCGCAGCCTGCGCTGCGCTGACGCCCGCAGCCCGCGAGGACCTGGCCCGGGGCGGCTCGTGCGTGCAGGGTCTCGTGGCGGCACGACTGCCGTCGTCGCCGGATGAGAGGCAGGGGGCCGGCCGGGTGGAGGTCTACGGCGACCACGCCATGGTCGGCCTGGGGGCCGACACCGTCTTCCTCGTGCGCGCCGGCAACCGGTGGCTGGTGACAGCGGCGGGTTGTACCTCCCGGGGCGCCGACCGTCCCTACGACTGCCGGGTGGACGGTTCGTGATGCGTGGGGTCTTCGTGGCGTATGCCGTGTTCGTGGTCGCCGGCCTGGTCGCCTGCGTCCTCGCAGGGGTGGCACACCGATGAGGCGGTTCCTGCGCGAGCAGGGCCTGACGCTGGCCTTCACCGCGCTCCTGCTGGGGGCGTTGTCGGGCCAGGCGCTCAGCGGGCTCGCCCTGGTGAACGAACGGGCCGTGGCGGCCGGGCTGCCGCGGACGTCGCTCGGGGCCTACGTCACGTCCTCGTCCTTCGCCGCCGACGTCGCCGAGAACTGGCAGTCGGAGTACCTCCAGTTCCTCCTGTACATCCTTCTCACCGTGTGGCTCCTGCAACGTGGCTCGCCCGAGTCCAAGCCCCTCGACAAGGCCGGGCGCGAGAGCGATGCGCAGCAGCGGGTCGGCTCGCACGCCTCGCCGTCGGCGCCGCGCTGGGCGGTTGTCGGCGGGTGGCGGCGCGGCGTGTACTCACGCTCGCTCGGCCTGGTGATGGGGGTCCTGTTCGCTGGGTCGTGGGCGGCGCAGCTCGTCGCCGGCCGCAGCGCCTACAACGCCGACCAGCTGCAGGAGCTGCAGGCACCGCTGGGGTGGGGTGAGTACCTTGCGGCGCCCGAGTTCTGGAACCGGACGTTCCAGAACTGGCAGTCCGAGTTCCTCGCCGTGGCCAGCATGGTGGTCTTCAGCATCTACCTGCGCGAGCGCGGGTCCCCGGAGTCCAAGCCCGTCGGGGAGCCCCATTCCACGACCGGCTCGACCGGGTGACGACAAGTTTGCTGCACGGGTTGCGAGGTCCAGTTCGTCGTGTTTGTCTGAGCAAGCCACAGGAGACAGGTCCAACAGCGGGGCCCAGATCCTCATCCGACAAGGACGACGACATGGAGCCCCGCACTGCAATTGCCGACCCCTCCGCCTGCGAGTCGACCGACCGCATCGAGCAGCTGCTCGACGAGCTCGCCCACTGCGAGCGCACTGCCTCGCGCCGCGTGCTCGAGCAGGAGCTCGTGACCCTCACCCTCGACATGGCTGACAGCGCAGCCCGCCGTTACCGCGGTCGGGGCATCGACCAGGACGACCTCACCCAGGTGGCCCGGTTGGCCCTGGTGAAGGCAATCCGCGGCTACAACAGCACCAAGGGACACGCGTTCGCGGCATACGCCGTGCCCACCGTCCTGGGTGAGCTGAAGCGGCACTTCCGGGACCACGGTTGGGCAGTCCGCCCGCCGCGACGTCTCCAGGAGGCGCGTGCGGCGATTGCCTCGACGCACGAGCGCCTGCGGCACGAGCTGATGCGCGAGCCCACCGAGGCCGAGATCGCGGCCGCGGTCGGCGCGACGCCGGAGCTGCTCGACTCGGCCCGGAGCGCGACGCGGGTGTACCGCACCACCTCGCTGGAGTCAGGTGGCGCCGACGGGCTGCCCCTCCAGGTGCCGGACGAGCGCGACGAGATGGAGTCGCTCGTGACCCGGCACGCCCTGCACTCGGCCCTGCTGGAGCTGAGCGATCGCGAACAACGGATCCTGCACCTGCGCTTCGTGGAGGAGCGCACCCAGACCGAGATCGGTGCGGAGATCGGGGTGAGCCAGATGCAGGTCTCGCGTCTCCTGACCGGCATCCTCCAGCGCCTGCGTCGCACCCTTGCCGACATCGAGGAGGCGGCGTGAGCACCCTGGCGGACAAGGCTGCACAGCGGCGTGGGCTTGAATGGGCCCATGGCAGGCGACGACACCGCTGAGCGCGACGACTACCCCTACTGGTCGGACGTGCCAACTCGCTGGAACGACAACGACATCTACGGGCACGTCAACAACACCGTCCACTACGCGGCGATGGACACCGTCATCAACCGGTGGATGATCGAGCAGGGCATCCTCGACCTCGGCGGCGACGACACCATCGGGCTGTGTGTCGAGTCGGGGTGCCGCTACCTGGCCTCGATGGAGTACCCCGACGTCATGGCCGTGGGTCTGCGCATCGCCAAGCTGGGGACGAGCAGCGTCGTGTGGGAAGCAGCCATCGCGCGCGCGAGTGACGGCACGACGGTGGCGCAGGGGCGGTTCGTGCACGTCTTCGTCGACCGGGAGTCGCGACGCCCGGCAGCGCTGACCGACACGGCGCGGGCGGCCTTCACCACCCTGGTCCGTGGCGTCACCGAGGAGGCGTCGTGAGCACCGTCGCCAGGGCCGCCGTCCTCACCACGATCGGGGCGTCGTCGCCGTATGCCGCGTCGTCACCCCTGTCGGTCGAGGAGCTCGAGCTGCGTGAGCCGGGGCCGGGTGAGGTACTCGTTCGCGTTGGTGCGGCAGGGATCTGCCACTCGGACCTGTCGGTCGTCGATGGCGTGCGGCCGCGGCCGGTCCCGATGGTGCTGGGGCATGAAGCGGCTGGCGTGGTCGAGGCTGTTGGTGCCGGCGTGACCCATGTGCGGCCGGGCGAGCACGTCGTGTTCTCCTTCGTGCCCGCCTGTGGTGACTGCGTGCCGTGCCTGTCGGGACGGCCGGCCTTGTGCGAACGGGGAGCCGCGGCGAACACCGCCGGGACGCTGTTGTCCGGCGACCGGCCGTTCACCCGGTCGGACGGCACCGCGGTCAACCACCACCTCGGGGTCTCGGCGTTCGCCGAGCGGACCGTCGCCGCCGCCGCATCCGTGGTGCCGGTTGACGACGCCCTGCCGTGGGAGCATGCGGCGCTCTTCGGGTGCGCCCTGCTGACCGGGGTGGGCGCGGTGCTCAACACGGCTCGCGTCGAACCCGGCAGCACCGCGGTTGTCGTCGGTCTCGGCGGCGTCGGCCTGGCCGCGGTCATGGGTGCGCGTCTGGCCGGGTGTCGCCGGGTCGTCGCGGTCGACCTCGACCCGGGCAAGTTCGACCTTGCCCGCGGTGTCGGTGCGACCGATGTCGTGCGGTCCGGTGACGACGCCGTGGCGCAGGTGCGCGAGCTGACGACGGGGGGAGCCGACTACGCGTTCGAGGCGGCTGGTCATCCGGATGCCCTCGCGCTGGCCTATGCGGTGACGGGTCGGGGCGGGACCACCGTCGGGATCGGCCTGCCGCACCCGGACCAGTCGTTCGCGCTCCCGGCGCTCAGCCTCGTCGCGGAGGAGCGTCGCCTCGTCGGGTCGTACATGGGGTCGGCCGTCCCACGTCGCGACATCCCGCGCTACGTCGCGCTCTTTCGTGAGGGGCGTATGCCGGTCGACCGGCTCGCCGGCGCGTCGTTCCCGCTGGAGCGCGTGAACGACGCGATGGACGCCCTGGCAGGTGGCGCAGTCGCGCGGCAGCTGTTGTCGATGTCCTGAGCGGGGCGGTCCGCGACGCCGGCGCCACCTCGTTTCACCGGGGACGGGTCGGGTAGTAGGCAGGTCCGACACTGTCGACCACGAGGGATGGCGATGACGCCGCAGAAGAAGCTGCTCGCGGAGGAGCTGGGGGCCCAGCACCGGCAGATCGAGACGATGGTGCAGATGGTGCGTGGGGCCAGGGGTGAGGAGCGGGCGCAGGCGTTCGTCGCCCTGCGGCGCTACCTCGCGGCCCACGAGGCGATCGAGCAGTCGGTCATGCACTCCATCTTCCGTGCGCTGGGGCGCGACGACGGTTCCGCCGACGCGCGTGTCCAGGAGGAGGACGCGGCCGCTGACGCGATTGCCGCACTCGAGGAGCTCGACGTCGACAGCGACGAGTTCACGCGTGGCTTCGACGACTTCGCGCGCGACGTGCACGAGCACGCCGAGCGGGAGGAGCACGACGAGCTGCCGAGCTTCGTGGGTCGCATGTCCGACGAGGACGCCGACGAGATCGTCGCCGCGCTGCGCCAGGTGAAGTCGGTCGCGGGCGCGGAGGCCCTGTCGGCCGGCGCCGGGGCGGCACGCTTCGTCGACATGCTCGGGGCGGCGCGCGCCGAGTTCGACCAGCGCTGGGACGCCGTCAGCCACTAGGCGCGTCCAAGCCCCCTGAGCCGGGCACTGGCGCGGGCGACAACAGCGGTGACTGGGTCGTTGTCGAACTTCACGGTAGAGATTATGCAGAATGTATTGAGTTGTTCACCGGCCGTGCCTACGCTTCACCGACATGACCTCCACGTGGCATGAAGAGTCGGCGGCGATCCTGTCGCAAGGGTTGCGCCGGCGGGGTTTCCTCGGCGGGGCGGCGGGGCTGACGTTCGCGGCGGCGTTCCTGGCCGACCAGCCCGATCGGGCGGAGGCCGCCGTTGCCTCCGGCGGGCCCCCGGCATACCCGTTCACCCTCGGCATCGCCTCGGGGGACCCACTGCCCGGCGGCGTGGTGCTGTGGACCCGGTTGGCGACCAGTCCGCTCGAGGCCGACGGTGGCATGCGGGCGGTGAGCCACCCCGTCCAGTGGGTGGTCGCCGAGGACGCCGCCATGACGAGGGTGGTTCGCCGGGGGACCGCCATGGCGCACCCGTCGTATGCCCACAGCATCCACGTCGAGGTGGAGGGTCTGCGCCCCGATCGCGAGTACTGGTACCGGTTCCGCTCAGGGCGTCACCTCAGCCCGATCGGCCGCACGCGGACTTCTCCGGCTCCCGGGGCGCGGGTGAACCGGCTCGACCTGGTGGTGGCCTCGTGCCAGTCGCTGGGTGCCGGCTGGTACCACGCCTGGGCGGATGCCGCGGCCGAGCCGGCGGACCTCGTCTACTTCGCCGGCGACTACATCTACGAGTACGCCACGGACGCGACCTCCGTGCGATGGCCGTACACGCCAGCCCTGCCCGACGACTTCGCTCGCGAGACCGACACGCTCGCGCGGTTCCGGCAGCAGTACGGCCTCTACAAGTTGGATGCGGATCTCCAGGAGGCACACCGGGTTTCGCCGTGGCTCCTCACCTGGGACGACCACGAGGTCTACAACGACTACGACGCCGACGACCCAGCCCTCTACCAGCTCCGGGCCAACGGCTACCGCGCCTTTTGGGAGCACATGCCCTTGCGTTGGCCGCAACGCCCGGTCGGGCACTCGGCCACGATGTACCGGCAGCGCATCTACGGCGACCTCGCCCGTTTCCACGTCCTGGACACCCGCCAGTACCGCGCGGACCAGTTCCCCGGAGGTTCGATCGGCGACGTCCCGGAGCGGCGCGACCCGAGTCGTCAGATCCTCGGCGAGGAACAGGAGGCGTGGCTCCTGGGCGCGCTCGGCGGCGACGACGTGACGTGGGATGTCATGGCCAACACGGTGCTGTTCAGCCGACTCGACAGCGACGACACGGCGGGGGAGCGGTTCTCGACCGGTCAGTGGGATGCCTACCAGGCGTCACAGCAGCGCGTCATCGACACCGTGATCGCCAAGGACGTCGCCGGCTTCGTCATCCTCACGGGCGACATCCACCGCAACTACCACCTGAACGTTCTCGCCGACTTCGAGGACCCCGAGTCGCGAGTGGTCGGTGTGGAGTTCGCGGGAACCTCCATCTCGAGCGGACGCGACGGCGCGGCAACCGACGCCGGCCTGGAGGTGCGGCGAAGGGCCAACCCCCACCTCATAGCGTCGGACCTGCGCCGCGGCTACCTGCGCTGCAGCATCACCCATGACCGCTGGACCACGAAGGTGCGAGCCATCGACAAGATCAGCACCCGCGACTACCAGGCCTGGACCTCACAGGAGCTGGTGACCATCCCCGGCCGACCCGGCATACAGGTCAGCTGAACCGGATCAGCCGCAGGCCGTCAGGCTCGACCACCTCGGTGTAGGCGCCGTCGCGCCAACCGCCGGTGACAGGTGTGCCGTCCATGCCCTCGACCGCCGGTTCGCCGCGCAGCGGGCGCCCACCCCACACCGTCGGGTCGACCCGCACCTCGACCTGAGCGGGTTCGTCCGTGGGGTTGACCACGATGACGAGGAGGTCGTCGCCGTGGGAGTAGGCGCGGGCGTGGGCCCCGGTGACGGACAGTCCTTCGGTGTGCCGGTACTGCCCCTCGGTGAAGAAGGGCAGGTGCCGTCGACGCAGCGCCGCCAGCTGTCGTACAACAGCCACCAGCTCGGGGTGGTCGGCCAGCCGGTGGCTGTGCATCTGTCCGGGCATGAGGTTGAGCAGCCCTCCGTCGGCGAACCCGAGCAACGCTCCGCGGGGGTGCTCGTTGACGTTGGCGTTGAGCCGAACCTGGGGGAAGACGTAGCGGAACGGCGCGTCCTCGTCGAGGTCGGCGGCGTTGCGCCAGTCCCAGGTGTAGTCGAGGATCGGCACCTTCTGTTCGGTGATCATCTCGCCGGAGAAGGTGCCGCGCGGGTTGCGCTCGTGCACCAGCTCGTGGATGGCCCGGCCGACGTCCAGCAGCCGGTCGCCCTCCTCGTCGGGTGCGCCATCCGCCGACGGGTTGTAGTTGGGCTCGTACCACGACCAGTACTGGTCCCAGCAGGTCGAGGTGGCACCGAGGTCGAGTAGTCGGGCGTGCTCGGCGATGATCTCCCGGCGAAGTTCCGGCGACAGCAACGACCCCCTGACCATGGCGTGCGTCCCCATGAACGGGACCCGGAAGCGAGGCAGGAAGTCACGCCCGTAGGTCCAGTCGTCACCGACCACCTGACCGGCCGCGTTGTGGTGCTTCCACGACTCGGGGGTTTCGTCGGTGTCACGCAGCAGGTGATGGCTGACGAACAGCGACACGGGCACTCCGGTGTCGGCGCACCGGGCGAGGGCGTCGCGCAGGTCGTCCTCGGTGCCGAGGCGGTCGTCGAGGATGATCGGCAACCCGTTCTTGCGCCACCAGTGCCAGACGCACAGCTCGGCCAGACCGAGGCCGGGGTCGGCGAGCTCCGCGGCATACTCCGGGAGCTCCTCGAGCGTGAAGTTGGGTGGCGCATGCCGGATGGCCGCCCAGACCGAGCGAATGCCGAGCGCCTCCCGGATGTGGGCTGGGGCGTCATAGGGGTATGCCGCGGCGGCGAACTCCTGGAAGGCGCGAGCACCCGCGTGCCAGTCGCCGTCGTGCAGGACGACGACGAAGTCGCCGCTGTCCCACTCCTCGCCGGGGGCGATCGTCGGGAAGTGGAGCCAGCGCAGGGCGAAGTCGTCGCGTGTGCGATCGAGACGTTCGACGAACAGGCCCTGCGCGGCATACCTGCGATCACGGGAGTAGAGCGTGAGGCCTCCCTCGGCGCGGCCCCAGTCGAGCCATTTCATGCTGAACTCGAAGGCGCCGTATCCGAAGTAGCGCTGCAACGGGGTCTCGAGGAAGGACGCGTCGTCAGGTCTCATCGCGAGCTGCCGCAGGGGCCACACCGTGCCACGGCTCATGCGCAGCCGTGTTTCGTCACCGCCGAGGACGGCCACCCGCGGCGGGTGCCCGGCGGCCGAAGCCCGAAGGGCGACCCGGGCGTCCGGGTCGTACCCGGTGGCGGTGAGTCCGATGAGCTGGGGGAAGGCGACCTGCGGCACGGGTCGCTCCCCCTCGTTTCGGACTCGGGCCCGGATGACCAGGCCTTCGGGGCGCGCGGCGAGTTCGATGACGACGCTGACACCTGTCTCGGGGAGGTCGGTGGTGGCGAGGTCTGGGTAGTGCAGCGTGATGCCGTCAGCGGTGCGCTCGAGCCGTGGTGGCCCGTGCTCACCGGTCCGCACGGCGTGCGAACCGAAGTCGCCCAGGGGCAGCGCAAAGCGGAGCAGCCCTTCGGTGCCCGGGCCGCAGAGCAGGTGGCTGCCGTCATCGCGGACGACGCTCACGAGGGCGCCGGTGTGGGGGTCGATACCGACCCGTCCTCCGCGCACGTCGAGCCACTCGACCGGGGTGTCGCTCATGCTGCTCCTGGTGGGGGAGGGTGGGCCTGCGCTCCCACATTATGCATAGTCAGCGTGGGGAGCCGTCTTGCCGGGGCGGGTTCCGCTCTGGATACTGTGCGCCATGACCGACCTCGCGGCGTTGGAGTCCCTGTCCGATCGCGGCAGCCTCGTCGACCAGGTGCGCGACTCCATCCACGCCGCGATCACGACCGGGCGTCTCGACCCCGGCGAGCGGCTGCGTGAGATTCCCCTGTCCAAGCACTTCGGCGTCTCGACCACACCCGTCCGCGAAGCGCTGCGGCGTCTCGAGAGCGAAGGATTGGTGGAGGTCCAGCCGCGTCGCGGGGCAGTGGTACGGGCTCTGGACGACGTCGTCCTCGGCGAGCTCTACGACGTCCGTCTGGTGTTGGAGCTCGAGGCGGTGCGGCTCGCCACCGCGCGCAAGGACCTCGACCTGAGCGAGCTCTACGGACTGCTCGGTGAGCTCGAGCGGCTGGTGGCGTCGGGGGAGGTGCCGTTCGCCGACGCGGACGTGCGGTTCCACCGTGCGGTTGGCGACCTCAGCGGCAACCATGAGCTGGCGGCCGAGATCGAGCGGGTGCACCGCCGCATCTCCGCCGCGCGGGTGCGAGCCTCCGTGCCCGGCCGGCTGCGCATCGCCCAGGATCAGCACGCCGAGATCGTGGAGGCGCTGCGCAAGCGCGACACGACGCTGGCGCAGGAAGCGGTCCGGGAGCATCTCACGTCGGCGAAGGACAACGTGCTGGGTTTTCTGCGTTCGCGCGCAGCTGCCGCCCCGTCGGGCCTCGCGGCGTCGGGCTCGTAGACATTCCAGTCAGGCCAGCGCCCCTTCGACAGGCATTATGCAGAAACGGCGCCAACTGCCTGTTCTGACGGCCGATACACGGTTATGGTGCTCTGCACCGGACCACCCGAGCCAGGAGCCCGTCGGCCATGAGGATCGCCCGCATCACCGGCTATGCCGTGAAGTCACCGCAGGCCTACGCCATGTCGGGGGCGGTCCGTCCCGGCGAGCCACTGCCGGGCACCGACTACCGGCGGTTCGCGCCGCACCGGCAGCTCTACTCCGACCGCTCGGAGGCGGCCCTCGTGCGAGTGGAGACCGACGACGGCGTGGTCGGTTGGGGCGAAGCGCAGGCTCCCATCGGTCCGGAGGTCGTCCTCACGATCGTCGAGCGCGTGCTGGGCCCCACCGTCCTGGGACTCGATCCGCGCGTCACCACCGCACGGGCCACTGACATGACCGAGACGCTTCGGGTCCGCGGACAGGTGGGCGGATTTCAGCAGGACGCCATTGCCGCCCTCGACACGGCCCTCTGGGACATCAAAGGTCGGGCTAGCGGACTCTCGCTCGCAGACCTTGCCGGGGGTCGCCTCCGCGACACCCTGCCGGCATACGTCACCGGACTGCGGGAGAGGACCGAGGAGGGGCGTCGCGAAGAGGCCGCCGAATGGGCTCGTCAAGGGTTCGGGGTCAAGCCGTGCCTGGGCTTCGACGCGCGGCAGGACGGCCGCACCGCGCTCGGTCTGCGTGAAGCCATGGGCGACACGGCGTGGCTCGCCATCGACGGCATGTGGGGCTACTCCCTACCCGAGGCCAAGGCGCTGATCGCGGTGCTCGCCGAGGCGGACGTCGCCTTCCTCGAGTCGGCGCTGGCGCCCGAGGACATCGACGGGCACCACGACCTCGTCCGTAGCTCGACCGTTCCCATCGCGGTGGGCGAACCCTTGCGCACCAGGTTCAGCTTCGTGCCATGGCTCGACCGACGAGCCATGGACGTTGCCCAGCCCGACCTCATGCGCAACGGGGTAACCGAGACCCTGGCCATCGCGACCATGGCCGGCGCTCGCCACCTGCCGGTGGCGCTGCACACCGGCGTGGTCACGGCGGTCGGCATGGCGGCGTCATGGCAGCTGGCGTCGGCCCTGCCGAACTTCGCGGTGCAGGAGTTCCAGCCGGTGATGCTCGAGACGTTCGGCTGTCTGGTGCGCGAACCGCTCGTGGCCGTTGAGGGCGTGGTCCACGTGCCCGACGGGCCGGGCCTGGGCGTGAGTGTGGACGAGGAGGCGGTCCGTGCGATGTCCACCTCGGTGGTCGAGGTCCGTCTGTGAACGCGAGCCTGCCGTGAACCGAGCGCGAGCCTGCAGTGGGAGAGGGAGGCCCTGTGGATGCCGTTGACCGACTCGTCGCCGAACGCGAGTGCGTCGCGCTGAGCCACCGCTATGGTCGGTTCGCAGACCTGGGGGAGGCCGGTCGACTCGCGGAGGTGTTCGCTTCCGAGGGCGAGTTCGTGACGCCGGACCTGCACCTTCGCGGGCGGTCGGAGATCGCGGCCTGGTTCCGTCGGCGGCAAGCGCTGACGGACCTGCAGACGGTGCACCTGTGCACGAACATCGACATCGAGCTCGAGGGGCCGGACAGGGCTCGCGGCTGGGTCTACCTGTGCCTGTTTCGGAGGTTCCGGGAGGGGGCAGGTCCCGTGCCCCGGACACAGCCCGCACTGGTCGGCGTCTACGAGGACAGGTATGTCCGCGAGGAGGGTGCATGGCTCATCGCCGAGCGCCGTCAGCAGGTGATGTTTGCCGATCCGGAGGACACGGGCTGGGTGCGCCCCGATCGTTGACTCCGCATTATGCAGAATGCTAGAACGGAGACACGTTCGGCAATGGTGCCGAGCGTCCGGAGGAGGAATCTCATGGCTGGTCGCACACCGCTTGACCGCAGGACGTTCTTCAAGGGTGCCGGGCTGCTCGGCGCCTCGCTGGCCGCGCCGTCACTGCTGGCGGCCTGCGGCGGAGGAGACAGCGCCGGGGGAGGTGCCGCCAGCGGCAAGCTCGAGTTCTGGTGGAACCCCAGCGTGGAGTCCGCCAAGGAGATGACAGCGTGGATGGACTCGGTCATCAAGGAGTTCACCGCGGCCAACTCCGGCACCTCGGTGGCGTCGACCACCCAGCCCTCCGAGCAGCTGGTCAGCAACTTCCGCACCGCCTGCCAGTCGAAGTCGGGCCCGGACCTGGACCACCAGTACTCCGGCCCGTACACGATGCAGTTCGTGTGGGAGAAGTGCGTCGCACCGCTCGACGACACCGTGGACTCGGCCGAGTTCGACCACGTGCTCCCGCCACAGGCTCTCGACATCTACAAGTTCCAGGGCAAGACCTGGGCGCTGCCCTGGTACAACGCGCCGATCCCGCTGATGTACAACAAGGCGCTGTTCACCAAGGCCGGGCTCGACCCCGAGAAGCCCCCGACGACCATGGACGAGATGGTCGACGCAGCTGACGCGCTGCGCAAGGCCGGCGTCACGCCGTGGGGTTACGGCGTCAAGAACCTCACGGGTATCGGCAACTTCGCCGGCATGTTCAACACCCAGAACCTCGACAACCCCCGCGAGCTGCTGCCTGTCGTGCTCGGTGAGCAGAAGTACACCGACCCCAAGTTCTCCGAGTGGCTCACCTGGGTCAAGGAGATGATCGACGCGAAGGTGTTCAACCCCGACGTGACCTCCCTCGAGTACTCCGACGCGATGAACATGTTCCTGGCCGGCAAGTGCGCCTTCGCGATCACGAGCAGCCTGACCAAGTTCTACGCAGCACTGAAGGACGACCTGGGGGTCATGGCGCCGCCCAAGCGCGGCTCCGGCTCACTGGCGGGCAAGGTGCACTTCAACTCGCATCCTTTGTTCATCACCAGCTTCTCGGAGAAGAAGGAGCTCGCGGCGAAGTTCATGGCGTTCCTGCACCGGCCCGAGGCCCTCAACGGCATGTACAAGGCGACCGGCTTCTTCCCTGCCGACGACAGATTCGACAGCAAGACCATGAACTCGCCGCAGGACCAGGCGCTGTGGGAGCTGCAGAGCAACCAGTCGACGATCGGGTACCAGAACTTCTGGCCCTCGAAGATGGATCGGGAGAACCTCTTCCTCGCCGTCCAGGGCGTCTTCTCCGGTACCGACCCGGCCAAGGCCGCTGCCGACATCGAGAAGCGGCTCGAAGGATGGCGGTCGTCGGCACCGAACGAGGTCAAGAACTTCAAGGACTGGTCCGCGACCTGACCCGTGGCCCGCTCGACCCTGTGGTTCCGGCCGCCGCGAACCCCGCCCGACGCACAAGGAGACCGCCAGTGCCCACCGCGCTGCAGACCCGCGCGCCCAGACCTGCGAGACGTCGAGACCTGCGCACCGCCGTGGTGTTCCTGCTGCCAGCCGTCGCGTTCCTCGGGTTCGTGTTCCTCTACCCCATCTACTCGGTTGTCAGGACCAGCTTCGAGGACCCGTTCACCGAGGAGTTCGCAGGGCTCGCCAACTACCGCGCGCTGCTGAGCGACCCCATCTTCCACGCGGCGGTCGTCAACAACCTCAAGCTCTTCGTGGTCCTGCCGATTCTCATCGTCACTTCGCTCGTCATCGCCCAGGTGCTGCACGACCAGATCCGTGGGTGGCGGGTCTACCGGGCCATCATCTTCATGCCCTACGTCGTGCCCGTGGTCGTCGCGGCTCTCGTCTTTGGTCAGATCCTCCAGTCGAGTGGGCTGGTGAACACGTTGCTCGACCGGGTCGGGTTGGGAGCGCTGGCTCAGAACTGGCTGGGCGACCCCAAGACGGCGATCTGGTCGGTGGCCGGGGTGATCCAGTGGCGCGAGCTCGCCTTCGGCGTCATCCTCTTCCTTGCCAGGATGACCCAACTGCCAGAGGACCTCTACGACGCGGCCCGGGTGGACGGAGCCAACTGGTGGCAGCGGCTGCGCCATGTAACCGTCCCGCAGATGGCCACGATCATCGCCTTCTATGCCGGCATCATCGTCGTCGCGCTCTTCAACTGGGTGTTCAACTACGTCTTCGTCCTCACCAAGGGTGGACCCGGCACGAGCACGTACGTCATGGAGTACTACATCTACAGCCGCGCCTTCATCTACGGGGACTTCGGTAACGCGGCGGCGCTGTCGACACTGATGCTCGCGGCGATCCTCACCTTCATGGTCGGCTTCCTCACCTGGCTCAGCAGGAGGGGGACCCTGTGAGCGCACAGACAGCCCAGACGGCGCAGCGTCGCTCGACCACCGATGTGGTCGGGTCCCTCACCAAGCACGGCGCGGTCATCCTCGTGAGCCTGGCTGCGCTGGTGCCGATCTACTTCATGACGGCCACGTCGTTCAAGACCGAGGTGCAGTATGCGGACAGCCAGCTGGCCTTGCCCACGTCTCCGACGCTGCTCAACTACGAGCAGATCATCGGGAACCCGATGTTTCTCACCTGGATCCGCAACAGCCTCATTCTCACGGTCTGCTCGGTGGCCATCGGTATCGCCATCTCGGCGTTGGCCGCGTATGCCTTGGCGTGCATGGACTTCCCCGGACGGCAGCTGACCTTCATCGCGTTCGTGGCGATGCTCGGCGCCCCAGCTGTGACCGTGGCCATCCCACTCTTCCGGGTGATGGTCGAGACCAAGCTCATCAACACCCTGCAAGGAGCCGTCATCGCCTACGTGGGGTTGATGATCCCGTACACCACGTACTTCCTCACCGGCTTCTTCCGCAGGCTCCCGCCCGCGCTCTTTGAGGCGGCCCAGCTGGACGGAGCCAGCCATCTGACGATCTTCCGCAAGATCGCCCTCCCGTTGTCGCGCCCGGGCGTCATCACGCTGGCCATCGTCAACACGTTGTGGGTCTGGAACGAGCTCCTGATCGCAATCATCTTCTTGCAGCGCAACGACAAACGCACTCTGATGGCGGGACTGACCCTCTTCCAGGGCGAGTTCTCCAGCAACGTCCCCGCGATCATGGCGGGACTCACGATTGCAGCGTTGCCGATGTTCGTGCTGTACGTCACCGGGGTGCGCTACTTCCTCTCCGGCTTCATGGCTGGGTCGGAGAAGTGAGGTGACGGTCGTGCTCTCGGTGGGGGTCGTCATCGTGGCCGGCATCCTCACCGGCGTCACTGGTTTCGGCTTCAGTGTCCTGTCGGTGCCGTTGCTGCTGCTGTTCTTCCGGCCGCACGAGGTCGTGGTCATCGCGCTGTGCCTGGTGCCGCTCACGAGTGGGGTCCTGCTGGCCACGCGCGGGCTGCGCGGGCAGGTGGACACCAGACAGCTCGTGGCTCTCACCGGCTTCTCGGTGGTCGGGCTGCCGGTCGGGCTGGTCCTGTTCGAGCACGTCGATCCCATGTGGGTCACCGGGCTCATGGGTGTCGTGCTGATCGGGTATGCCGTGTACGGCCTCGTCGGTGCGGGGCACCTTCGGCTTGGTCGGCGGTGGATCGCGCCAAGCGGATTCCTCGGTGGTGTCCTTGCCACGAGCACGGGCCTGAGTGGCCCGGCGGTGGCGATGTACGTGCAAGGTCGCCGGGCCTCCGCGGTGCAGCGGACGGCGACCATGGCGGCATACGTGGGCGCGATCAGCCTGCTCGGGCTGGGCCTGCTGGCGGCACGAGGCGCCGTCTCCTCCGCGGACCTGGGGCATGTCGGCACCCTCGCGGCTGGCGCGGTCGTCGGCACGCTGCTGGGTCGGTGGTGGGCGTCGCGGCGGCACGACGCCCTCGATCGGCTGACGCTCGTGGCGCTCGGGGTGATGGGCCTGTGGACCGCTGGTCGGTCGTTGGTGTGGTTGATGAGAGGAGCATGGGGATGACCGAGGAGATGCAGGGGAGTGGCACGCTGAAGGGGGTCGTGCCGATCCCGGTGACGACGTTCCGGCCTGATGGGTCACTTGACCTCGATGGGTTGCGCAGCCAGGTGGACTTCTGCCTCGAGCACGGCGCCGACGGGATGCTCTACCCGGGGGTGGTGAGCGAGTTCTACACCCTCACCGACGCCGAGCGGTGCGCGGCGGTGGAGCAGGTGGTGGACGCAGTGTCCGGAAGGGTGCCCGTGGCCGTCGGTGTGACCGGTGCCAGCACGCAGAGCGCGCTGGAGTTCACGCGGCACGCGCAGGGACTCGGCGTGGCAGCCGTGATGACCATGGTTCCGTACGTGCAGCACTTCTTCGGACCGTCGGCGGCGTTCGTGGTGGAGCACACGAGGCGCGTCGCCGAGGTTGGGGTGCCGGTGATCGTCCAGAACGCCAGGGTCGGCTACCCGCTCGGCGCGCAGGCACTGGCCGAGGTCGTGTCGGCGGTGCCCGGCGTCCGCTACGTGAAGGAGGAGAGCAACCCACCGACGCATGGCATCTCCGCCGTCGTCAAGGCGTTGGGCGACTCGATCGAGGGAGTCTTCGGTGGGATCGGAGGCGTCTACCTCGTCAACGAGCTGGACCGCGGCGCCATCGGGACCATGCCTTCACCGGCGTTCGCCGACCGGGTCGTGGGGGCCTACCGGGCCTATGTCGATGAAGGGGCGGAGTCCGCGCAGGACAAGCTCGACGTCATGGGTTCACTCTTCACCCGTGAGGTGCTCTACAACGTGGCCTTCCACAAGGAGGTGCTGCGTCGGCGAGGCGTGATCGCCCACACCACGGTGCGCATTGCCAGCCCGGCCCTCGACGACGTGGACCTCGCCGACCTCGACCGCATGTGTGCGCGGGCGGGCTTGTGAACACGCAGGCTGTCCACGGACGAACAGTCGTCGTGGTCGGTGCCACGTCACCCATCGGTGAGGCGATCATCGCCCGCTTCGAGCAGCGAGGCGACACCGTCGTCGGGATCAGCCTCGAGGCCTCGCTCCACAGGCCCGCGGACATCGTGGCCGACTGCGCGAATCCGGACGAGGTCCGGCGTGCGTTCGCTGCCGTCCGCCAGCGGTTGGGTGACGACCTCGACGTGCTCGTGGCGGCTGCGGCCCTCAACCCTCGCGCTCGAGCCGTCGACCAGAGCGACGTGATGTGGCGGACGGCGCTGGGGGCGACCCTCGACAGCTTCTTCTACTGCGCACGAGAAGCACTGCCACACATGGGACCTGGCGGATCTGTAGTGGCGGTTTCGTCGGTGATGGCCCGCCACGTCTCACCCGGTGTGGCAGGGTACGCCGCGGCCAAAGGCGGTCTCGAGTCGCTCGTCCGGGTGCTCGCGCTCGAGCACGGCTCGAGCGGCATACGAGTCAATGCCGTGGCGCCCGGCCTCATCGGCAGCGCCGAGCTGGAGCGGGCCGCAGACGGGTATCCCTTGGGGAGGACTGGCCAACCTGAAGAGGTCGCCTCCGTGGTCGACTTCCTGGCCAGCCGCGACGCGTCGTTCGTGACCGGCGCCGTCATCCCTGTGGACGGGGGACTTTCCGTCGCCCAGACCGGAGCGTGGGTGCGACCGGATCTGCGTCCCCTCATCGACCCACCCACGCCCGAGACCCGAGGAGGAGAACAGTGAGACGAGCGATCGTCACCGGTGGGATGAGCGGGCTCGGCGCAGCGTGTGCGGAGCGACTGGCGGACGACGGGCACGAGGTGATCCGCTTCGACGTCTCTCCCGATGCCGATGAGACCGTCGACGTGAGTGATCCGGAGTCGGTTCGCTCAGCCGTCGACCGCGTCGGTCCGGTCGATGTGCTCGTCAACAGCGCCGGCATCGTCGGTCCCAACGTTCCGCTGTGGGAGGTGAGCGCCGAGGAGTGGAACCGCACCTTCGCCGTCAACGTCCTCGGCGTCTTCAACCTGTGCCACGCCGTGGTGCCGGCCATGACAGAGCGTGGTTGGGGGCGCATCGTCAACATCTCCTCGATGGCAGGCAAGGACGGCAACCCGCGACTCAGTGCCTACTCGGCCTCGAAGGCCGCCGTCATCGGCCTGACCAAGTCGCTGGGCAAGGAGCTGGCCACCACAGGCGTCCTCGTCAACGTCGTGGCTCCGGCAGTGTTCGAGACTCCCTTCAACGCCACGACCGCTCCCGAGGTGCTGGAGCGGCTGGCTGGCCTCATACCCATGCAGCGCCTCGGGCAGGCGCAGGAGCTGGCAGCGCTGGTCGCCTGGCTGGTCTCTGACGAGTGCAGCTTCTCCACGGGCGCGGTGTACGACATCAGCGGCGGTCGGGCGACCTACTGACCCGGTTCAGCCGCTGAGGATGACCAGGCGTTGCGTGGCGCGGGTCATCGCGACGTAGCGGTCGACAGCGCCCTCGACCCCGTCGCCCCATGACTCGGGTTCCACCAGCACGACGAGGTCGAACTCGAGGCCCTTGGCCAGCGTCGGGCTGAGGGACTGCACGCGGTCCCGTGGCGCGAAGGTAGGGTCGCCGATGACACACGCGATGCCCTCGCCCTCGGCGTGCTCCTCGAGCCAGGCGTCGACCACGCGGTGCAGCTCCTCAACGGGGGCGTGGATGACGGGTATGCCGTTCTCCCGGATCGACGTGGGCACGTTGGCGTCGGGCAGGACGGCACGGATGACGGGCTCCGCCTCAGCCATGACCTCGGCCGGTGTGCGGTAGTTGACCGTGAGGGAGGAGATCCGCACGCGGTCGAGGCCGACTCGCTGGAGCCGTTCCTGCCATGACTCGGTGAACCCGTGCCGGGCCTGAGCTCGGTCGCCGACGATGGTGAAGCTGCGCGATGGGTTGCGCAGCAACAACATCTGCCACTGGGCATCAGTCAGCTCCTGCGCCTCGTCCACGACGATGTGGGCAAAGGGACCGGCCAGCAGGTCGATGTCCGGCTCGTCCGCAGCCGCGGATGTCTCGTCGTCGAGGGCGTTCTGGAGGTCGGCGCCGCGCAGCATCTTCATGAGCTGCATTTCGCTGTCGTCGGAGTCGATCGCGTCGGAGACGACCGCCGAGCGGTACTCGCGTTCGGCGGCCAGACGCGCTTCCCGCTGTCGAGCTCGACGGGTGGCTTCGGGATCACCCAGGCGGTGGCGAGCAGCGTCCAGGAACGGCAGGTCCTCCTCGGTCCACGCCTGGGCGTTGATGCGTTGCAGGGCTCGGACGTCCACGACCTCCAGCCAGGGGGCGCACAGGCGCAGGTAGGCCGGCACGGACCACAGGTCGGCGACCAGGTCGGTGGGCTCGAGCAGCGGCCACGCCTCGTTGAGCACAGCCTGCAGCTCGACGTTGCGCTGCAACGACTTTCGCACCAGGTCACCCGACACGTCGTCCTCGTCGGCGCTTTCCGAGAGCCGGTCAGTGACGATGGTGACCACCTCGTCGAGGATCTCCGCCCGAGCCTCGTTGTGCGGCATGCCTGGCGATGGCGCGTCGAAGGCCACCTGCCAGTCGGCACGGGACAGCTCCACCTCGCCGTAGGGCGTGGCGACCTCGAACCGCGTCGTGGGCGCCTGCTCGTAGAAGCGCGCCGCGGCATCCACGATGTCGAGGACTCGGGCCGTCGACTTGAGCGAGGCAACCCTGGGATCGCGCTCGGGCACGGCCGAGACGCCCTCCGGCACGAGCTCGCGCAGGGTGCAGGTCTGCACGCCCTCCTCGCCCAGGCTGGGAAGGACGTCGGCGACGTAGTTGAGGTACGGCTGGTGCGGCCCGACGAAGAGCACCCCGCCGCGCCGGTGACCGAGGCGCGGGTCGGAGTAGAGCAGATAGGCCGTCCGGTGCAGCGCCACCACGGTCTTGCCGGTGCCCGGGCCGCCGTCGACCACAAGGGGTCCGCGTGACCCCGCGCGGATGATCGCGTCCTGGTCGGCCTGGATGGTGCCGAGCACGTCCCGCATGCGGGGCGAGCGAGAGGTCCCCAGGCTGGCGATGAACGCGGACTGGTCGTCGAGGGCGACACCCTCGTCCAGACCCTCGGCCGTGAAGGCCTCGTCCCAGTAGTCGACGATCCGCCCGCGGCTCCAGCGGTAGCGTCGGCGGCTTGCCAGACCCATGGGGTTGGCGTGGGTCGCCCCGAAGAACGGTTCGGCCGCGGGGGAGCGCCAGTCCACGAGCAGTGGGGTGCCATCGGTGTCGCTCAGGCCCAGACGACCCACGTAGACGGGATCGGCCCCATCGCTCGGCACCATGCGACCGAGGCACAGGTCGAGGCCGAACCGGCGCAGCGCGCGCAGCCGTGCGGTGATCCGGTGCACGTCGAGGTCACGGTCGAGGGCCTCCTGACCGGCGCGCACCGGGGCCCGGCGCTGGGCGTCGAGGTGCTGGGTGAGGGTGGTGACGCTGGCGTCGAGCGCGCGGGTCATGGCAACGAACTGCTGCTCGTCGCGGTCGACCAGGTGTCGGGCGGTCTTGGCGGAAAGGGTGTCGGGAAGGGCGAACACGGTGGTCGTCGGTTCGGGTCCACGCAAGGGACGGCGTCCATTCGGTTGCAGGAAACACAGGCGCACCAAGTCAGTGCAGAGGCGCCGGTGCAGGGCCTTCGGAGAGCTTCGGCCCGCGATTCTGCGGCATCACCGGGGCCTTGCCGCAAGCCCCCACCTGCGCTATACCTTGGTAGTGGCGGGCAGAGGTGCCCGCCCTTTCCATGAGCTGCGGTGGGTCCGACGGAAGCTGCGCGGGTTGACGCCGTAGCGCGTCACGAAGGCCTGGCGCAGCGTCTCGGCCGAGCTGAAGCCGCACCGCACCGCCACCTGCGACAGCGCGAGATCCGTTGTGGTCACAAGACTTGCGGCCACCTCCAGTCGCACGCGTCGGACCGCGGCCGCCGGCGACTCGCCGAGGTGGTCGTGGAAGAGCCGCGTCAGCTGTCGCACGCTGACCCCGACCTCGGCAGCAAGCGTCGTCGTGCGCAGGTCACCCCCGGGTTCGGCCACCGCGTGGTCCATCACCTGCCGCAGCACCACGTGGTCGGGCCGTCGCGCGCGCGTGAACATGCTCATCTGCGCCTGGTTGCCGGGCCGCTGTAGGTAGGTGACGAGCCCCATCGACACCCGGCGCGCCAGCTCGGCGCCGTGGTCCTCCTCGACGAACGCCAGGGTGAGGTCGAGCGAGGACGTGACGCCGCCGGCCGTTGCCAGCTGCCCGTCGCGGACAAAGATCGGTGCCGCGTCGACGTCGACCGCGGGAAACCGCGCAGCCAGCTCCGCGGCATACCACCAGTGCGTCGTCGCCCGCCGCCCGTCGAGCAGTCCCGTGGCGGCCAGCACGGTGGCGCCGGTGCACACCGAGCCCACCCGCATCGCGTCACCGGCCAAGCGCCGAAGGTGACGCAGCAGCGCCTGGTCCTCCGCGGCCTTCGCATGGCCGAGTCCGCCGCTGACCACCACCGTGTCGGCACGGGGGACCGCGGACAGCCGCGCGTGCGCACGAAGGCGGACACCGGAGTCACAGCGGACGTCGCCGCCCGCGACACTCGCGACGGCGACCCGGTATGCCGGGTGGGCACCGAGGCGGTTCGCGAGGTCGAACGTGGACGTCACCGACGCGATGTCGAGCAGCTCCGACCCGTCGTAGGCGACGACGACGACGTCATGGGAGTCCATGCGACCGACCATAGGGCGATGACGCATCGGTCGAAAGGACAGGTATCCCAGCATTCCGGCCATCGCTGCGCGAACCGTGGTGCTGTGGACGTGGTGGCGCTCTGGAATCCTTGTCCCATGCGCACCCAGACGCCGCTGGAGCTCTTCGCCACCGATGACCTCATCGAGGAGGACGACCGCGCCATCCGCGACACGGTGCGTCGTTGGGTCGACGACCGGGTGCGGCCGGAGATTGCGGGCTGGTTCGACGCGGGGCAGGTCCCGGCGCGTGAGCTGGCCAAGGAGCTCGGCTCGCTCGGTGTGCTCGGGATGCACCTGCAGGGCTATGGCGCGGCCGGCACCAGCGCCACGGCATACGGGCTGGCCTGCATGGAGCTGGAGGCGGGTGACTCCGGGATCCGTTCCCTCGTGTCGGTGCAGGGGTCGCTGGCGATGTACGCGATCTACGCCCACGGCTCGCCGGAACAGAAGGAGCAGTGGCTGCCCGCGATGTCAGCCGGCGAGGCCATCGGGTGCTTCGGCCTGACCGAACCGGACTTCGGGTCCAACCCGGCCGGGATGCGGACGCGGGCGCGTAGGGACGGTGACGACTGGGTGCTCAACGGCACCAAGATGTGGATCACCAACGGGTCGGTGGCCGATGTGGCCGTCGTGTGGGCACAGACCGACGACGGCATCCGCGGGTTCGTGGTTCCCACTGACAGCAAAGGCTTTTCGGCGCCCGAGATCACCCGCAAGCTGTCGCTGCGCGCCTCCGTCACGGCCGAGCTGGTCCTCGACGACGTGCGCCTGCCGGCCGATGCGGTGCTGCCGGGTGCGCTCGGGTTGTCCGGGCCCCTGTCGTGCCTCACCGAGGCGCGGTTCGGCATCATCTTCGGCTCGGTCGGAGCCGCGCGCGACTGCCTGGAGACGGCCATTGCGTATGCCGGGTCGCGCGAGATCTTCGACCGCCCCCTGGGCGGCTTCCAGGCCACGCAGCTCAAGCTGGCCGACATGACGGTCGAGCTCGGCAAGGCGATGCTGCTCGCGGTGCACCTGGGGCGGCGCAAGGATGCCGGCACCCTCACGGCGCAGCAGGTGAGCCTCGGCAAGCTCAACAATGTGCGCGAGGCGATCGCGATCGCCCGCGAGTGCCGCACCATCCTCGGCGCGGCTGGCATCACGGGGGAGTACCCGATCCTGCGGCACGCCAACAACCTCGAGTCGGTCCTCACCTACGAGGGCACGACCGAGGTGCACCAGCTCGTCATCGGCAAGGCGCTGACGGGGCTCGACGCCTTCCGCTGAGGCGCCGAAACCCGGTGCGGCACAAGCGCATCAGGGACGGTCGATCTCTGCGAAGACGGGTCGTCCCAGGGTCGGCTGCGACAGCAACCGGGCGAAGTCGGTCGTGTTGCGCGAGATCGAGATCAGCAGCTTGCCGCTCTCGAGCTCGATCGACGGGTGGGCCAGCGGTGCGTACTGGAGGGCGCCGCCTCGCTCCCGGAAGGCTGCCCGGACACCCCGCGTCGCCGTCCACGGCCCCGTGGGTGACGTCGAGGTCCAGGCGTAGACGGTGTCGCCGAGGTCGCCGTCGCGCTTGCTGACGATGACGAACCGGCCACCGACCACGTCGACGGACAGGGTCTGCGAGACGCCGCCCCGGGCGGGCAGGATCTGGCGAGCCTGCACATAGTCGGGGACCCAGGCGCGACCGTCCCAGAACCGCCAGGTGCTCCGGTCGCGGGCTTGCGCCTCCGGGGCTCGCGCCACGTAGAGGGCCCGTCCGTACGACGTCCGGGTCGGCAGACGGGTGCCGTAGAGGTAGATCCAGCCGTCCTGCACGGTCATGGCGGAGCCCCAGTTGACCTGGGCGCCGTCCGTGGAGTCGGGCGTGAGGTCGAGCTGGTAGGCCAGCTCCGGAGCGCCATCGCTGGCCTCAGCGGGAAGTGCGAAAACCGTTGCGGTGCTTCCGAGATACGTGAAGTCGAAGGGTCCGCCCGTGCCGCGACGAATCCGTCCCGAGACCACCAGCAGCCCCGTCTGGCGACCGTCCCGCACGACGCCCACCGACATCGGCCAGTGGACGACGCCGTCGGCGCGATCGGGGATGACCGGGCCACGGTCACGGGTCTCGACCTGGGAGGCGCACAGGCCTGAGCTCACCAGCATCGAGTTGGCCACCACCCGCGGAAACACCCGTGAGGACCGCACGGTGTCGCCGAACACCCAGACGATCCGCTGGTCGGGCAGCCGCGCGCTGGCGCCGATGTCGCCGGCCTGCCACAGCGGCAGGTCGAGCCCGGCCACGACCCGGTTCAGCTCGGCCACGGTTACTGGTGGCGACGCGGTGCCCGTGGGTGCCGGGCAGGTCGGCGTCAGCCGCGGGTATGCCGTCGTCGGACTCGCCGTGGGGACGGTGGCGCCACCCGAGCACGCGGCCAGCGCCCCGGCGAGCGCCAGCGATGCCGCGACACCGACGAGGCGTGGCCCGGCGCGCAGCATGCGCCCATCGTAGGGACCGCGCGGTCAGCGCCTGGCGTCAGCCGTCGAATGACACTTCGAGCGTCGTCGGCACGGACTTCAATGCCTGGCTGACGGGGCAGTTCTCCTTGGCCGTGTTGGCGGCCTCCTCGAACTGCTCCGCCGTGATGCCGGGCACGGATCCCTTGGTGGACAACGCGATTCCCGTGATGCCGGTGCCGGGCTGGAAGGTCACCTCGGCCGTGGTGTCGATCGAGGTCGGGGGAGTGCCGGCCTGCGCGAGGCCGTGCGACAGGGCCATCGAGAAGCACGTCGAGTGCGCAGCGGCAATAAGCTCCTCCGGACTGGTCTTCCCGTTCGGCTCCTCGGCCCGCGACGGCCACGACACGGCATACGTGCCGATGCCGGAAGAGTCGAGGGTGACCTCTCCGCTGCCCTCCATGAGGGAGCCTTCCCAGTGGGCGTTGGCGGTGCGGGTGGTGGCCATGCGGGGCTCCTCGGGGTGGTGCGGCTGGGTCGCAAACCACTTTCACGGGTATGCCGCCGCGTGGCAACCGGGCAGCAGACAGGCCCGCCGGGGTCGCCCGGCGGGCCCGCCTTCCCCACCACAGGGACTCTCGCGCGGCTCAGGCGCCGCGCAGCAGCTCCTCGAACCCGGCCGGGACGGTGAAGTCGTCGGTGCGGGTGCGGGAGCCGGTTCGGCCGGCCACGAGGTCGGCCAGCTCGGAGGCGGCGACGGTGATGCGCCGGTCCAGCCCGGAGCTCGCCCCCGCGTCACCGGTGCCACCGATGGCGCCCCAGTCCTCCGAGGCCGCGAACACGGCCGTCGGCACGGTGATCGCCTTGAGGTAGGCGAACAGGGGCCGCATGGCGTGCTCGAGGACGAGGGAGTGCCGGGCGGTGCCGGCCGTGGCGCCCATGAGCACCGGGGTGCCCCGCACGGCGCCCTCGTCGAGCACGTCGATGAACGACTTGAACAGTCCGCTGTAGGACGCCTGGTAGATGGGCGTCACCGCGATGACCGCGTCGGCCTGTTCGACAAACTCGAGTGCCTCGCGCAGCGCACCCGTCGCGAACCCGGTCAGCACCGCGCCGGCCAGGGCCTGGGCGTGGTCGCGCAGGTCGATGACCTCGACCGTGCTGTCGACGCCGCGCTCGAGAGCTGCGTCCCGGGTGGCCCCGGCCAGCCGGTCGGCCAGGAGTCTGGTCGACGACGGCTGGCCGGTGCCGGCCTGGATGACGACGATGCGACGAACGTCGTTGGTGCTGCTGGTCATCGCACTGCCTCCTCGGTGTCCTTCTCTGCGGTGAGTCCGGTGACGTCGTCGACGCCGTGGACGGTGAGGTCACGGGCGCCGCCGGCCGCGGCCACACGCGAGGCGTGGGTCGGGGCGTCGGGCACGTGCTCGGGCTTGCGCGCCGCGGCGATCTTGCGCAGCTCCGGCACGACCTGGGTGCCGAGGATCTCGAGCTGCTCGAGGACCGTCTTCTGCGGCAGGCCCGCGTGGTCGATGAGGAAGAGCTGGCGCTGGTAGTCGCCCACGTCGTCCGCCATCGCGGCATACCGCTCGATCACCTGCTGGGGCGAGCCCACGGTGAGCGGGGTCTCCCGGCTGAAGTCCTCCAGCGACGGGCCGTGCCCGTAGACGGGCGCGTTGTCGAAGTAGGGCCGGAACTCACGCACCGCGTCCTGGCTGTTCTCCCGCATGAACACCTGGCCGCCGAGGCCGACGATGGCCTGGTCGGCCTGGCCGTGGCCGTAGTGCTCGAAGCGGCGGCGGTAGAGCTGCACCATCTGCTTGGTGTGGCTCATCGGCCAGAAGATGTTGTTGTGGAAGAAGCCGTCGCCGTAGTAGGCCGCCTGCTCGGCGATCTCGGGGCTGCGGATCGACCCGTGCCACACGAACGGCGCGACACCGTCGAGCGGCCGCGGGGTCGAGGTGAACGACTGCAGCGGGCTGCGGAACTTGCCGGACCAGGTGACGTTGTCCTCGGTCCACAGGCGGCGCAGCAGGGCGTAGTTCTCGATCGCCAGCGGGATGCCCTCGCGGATGTCCTTGCCGAACCACGGGTAGACCGGGCCGGTGTTGCCGCGGCCGAGCATGAGGTCGACACGGCCGTCAGCGAGGTGCTGCACGTAGGCATAGTCCTCGGCGAGGCGCACCGGGTCGTTGGTGGTGATGAGGGTCGTCGCGGTCGACAGGATGATGTTCTTGGTCTGCGCGGCGATGTTGCCGAGCAGCACCGGCGGGTTGGCCGGCGCGGCGAACGGCGGGTTGTGGTGCTCACCGACGGCGACCACGTCGAGGCCGAGCTGGTCGGCCTGGACGGCGAGCTCGACCATGTTCTTGATCCGCTCGTTCTCGCTGAGGGTCTTGCCGGTGGTGGGGTCCTGGGTGACGTCCCCGACGGTGAAGATTCCGAACTGCATGGTGCTCGCGCTCCTCGCGTTCCCTGGTGGTGGTCCGCCCCGACCTGGGTAGGTCGTTGCGATTTCAACTACCTTAACCGGGAGGGGCGGCGGACTATTCCGTGGGCTCGGCAGTGAGGCCGGTGCAGGGGCGGGAGTCGTTCCACAGCGCGAGGAGACGCGCGCTGTCGGCCGGGCCGGGCTGACGAGGTATGCCGTCGGCGCCGATGAGCATGGGCGTCCACCGCGCGCTCGTGACGACACTGCCGGCCGAGCGCTTGGCTTGCTTCGCGGCGGCCACGTCGACCGACAGGGTCAGCACGCCGGAACGGGAGTCTGGCTCCTTGCTGCGCCACCAGACGAAGTTGCCGAGGCCGTAGTCGACGTAGGCGCGGCCGAGCCACCCGGCGCCGTTGACCCGGTGCGAGTGCCCGCCGACGATGATGTCCGCGCCGGCCCGCTCGAGCACCTGCGCGGTCTGGGTCGAGAGGGTGTCGGGGCACTTCTGGTAGTCGGTCCCCCAGTGCAGGAACACGACGACGAGGTCGTACTTCTTCGCCGCCGCGCGGACGGCAGACTCGATCCGGGTGGGTGGCGTGCTCGACGCAACGCCGCCCTTCCCCGGCCCGGCCGCATAGCGCGCCAGCGTCATCTCCCAGACCTGGTCGACGCCGAACACCGCGACCCTGAGCCCCTTGGCGCGAAGCACCGCGGGCGCGAACGCCTCGTCCTCGTCGGCGCCGATGCCCACGATCGGGATGGGGCTGGTGCGCTTGGCGGCCAGGGTGTCCTGCAGCCCCACCGGCCCGTAGTCGACGCCGTGGTTGTTGGCCATGCTCACCGCATCGATCCCCGCACCCTTGACCGTCTCGAGGGCCGACGCCGGCGCGCGGAAGTGGAACTCCTTGCCGATCTTCGTGCCGCGCTCGGTGATCGCGGTCTCGAGGTTGGCCATCGCCAGGTCGGCGGCGCCCAGGGTCGACTGGAGCTCGGCCAGTCCTTGTGGGTCACGGGCCAGCGGCGCGAGGTAGTCCTCGAAGTGGATGTCGCCCGCGAACGCCATGGTCAACGTGCCCGGGTCGGACGGCGACGTGCTCGTGGCGGCCGAGCCGGACGGGGAGGTGGTCGGGGAGACGGTCGGGGACGGTGCCGCGGCCGCGGTGGTCGTCGGGTTGGAGGGCGCGGCCGCGTCGGCGGCAGGCGTGGGCGTCTCGTCCGTGGCCGCAGAGCAGGCGGCGAGCAGCACGGTCCCGGCGACCAGTGCAGGGGCCATCCGACGCATGGGCGGAGTCTAGGTGCGGCCTAGGATCACGGCCGTGGAGGCAGCGCTCGTGGGTCACGCCCGGTTCGGGTCGCTCCTCGCGAGCGACCCCGTCGAGGTGCGCCACCACCTGGCCGACCTCCCCGACGGGTTCTGGGCCGTCGTCGTCACCTTCGAGGGCGCCGTCACGGCCGTGCGCTTCCAGACGGTCGACCGGTATGCCGCCCACCCGGCGCCCGCTGCCGGCTCACCTGAGTGGTCGCCGCTGGAAGGGGGGTGGGCCACGAGCCTGGACCACGCGGCATACCTCGACGGGGTGGACGAGATCCGGCGGCGCATTGCGGCCGGCACGGTCTACCAGGTGAACCTCTGCCGGGTGCTGAGTCACGCGTTGCCCGACGACGCCGACCTCGACGGTCTCGCGGCGCTCCTCGCGCGGGGCAACCCCGCCCCGCATGCGGCGCGGATCCACGTGCCCGGGGCGGGGCTCGACGTCGTGTGCGCCAGCCCGGAGGCATTCCTGCTGCGCGACGGCGCGCGGCTCGAGTCGCGCCCCATCAAGGGCACGGCCGCGACGCCGGAGGCGATGCTGCCCAAGGACTACGCCGAGAACGTCATGATCGTCGACCTGGTGCGCAACGACCTGTCGCACGTGTGCCGTGAGGGGACGGTGCGGGTCGACCGGCTGTGCGGGTTCGAGCGGCATCCCGGTTTGCTGCACCTCGTGTCAGACGTGGTCGGGGAGTTGCGTCCCGGCGTCGACTGGCCGGAGATCATGGCGGCGGCGTTTCCTCCCGGTTCGGTCTCTGGCGCGCCGAAACACACTGCGCTGCAAGCGATCTCGGACCTCGAGCCGGTGCCGCGCGGGCCCTACTGTGGCGCGATCGGCTGGGTCGATGTCGACGCGGGGCGCGCGGAACTCGCCGTGGGGATCCGCACGTTCTGGGCAGAGAAGGACGACGAGGGGCAGCGCTGGCTGCGGTTCGGCACCGGTGCCGGCATCACGTGGGGGTCGGACCCCGAGCAGGAATGGGGGGAGACTCAGGTGAAATCCCGACGTCTTGTAGGACTGGCATCTGGAAGGGTGGAGACATGAGCGACAACGAGCCGAGAGTCTGGGTCAACGGACGACTGACCGCTGTCGACGAACCGTCGATCACGGCGCTCGACCACGGCGTCACTGTCGGTGACGGCGCGTTCGAGACCGCCAAGATCGACCGGGGACAGGTGTTCGCGGCCACGCGGCACGCGCGCCGGCTCGACCGCACGCTGGCCGGGCTCGGGCTGCCGCCGGCCGACCACGACTACATCGCCGAGGGGGCCAAGGCGGTCCTGGGAGCCGGTCCGGAGATCGAGTTCGGACGTCTGCGCTACTCCGTGACCGGTGGGGCCGGGCCACTCGGCTCGGACCGCGACGACAGCCCGCTGACCTACATCGTCACCGCCGCCGCCCAGCCGCGACCGCCGCAGAGCGCATCGGTGGCCGTGGTGCCGTGGGTGCGCAACGAACGCTCCGCGGTGGCCGGCCTCAAGACCACCTCGTATGCCGAGAACGTCGTCGCGCTGGCCTACGCCAAGGAGCGCGGGGCGATCGAGGCGGTCTTCGCCAACACCCGCGGCGAGCTGTGCGAGTGCACCGGGTCCAACATCTTCGTGGTGTCCGGCGGAGTGCTGCTGACGCCGCCACTGGAGTCGGGGTGCCTCGCCGGCATCACCCGCGAGGTCGTCGTCGAGTGGTGCCGCGAGGACGGCATGGACGTGCGCGAGCAGACGCTGCCGGTCGAGGTGCTGCGGGAGGCGGACGAGGTCTTCATCACCAGCTCGACCAAGGACGTGCTCGGCATCCACGCCGTGGACGACCGGGCGCTCGAGGTGGGGCCGGTGACGCGGCGGGCTGCGGAAGTGTTCGCGCGGTTCTCGGCAGAGCGGATGGACCCGTGACCCAGGCAGACAAGACCAACACCGAGACCAAGGACCAGTCGCAGGACGACGACGACTGGGAGTGGCGGCGCAAGATCCGCCAACACCCCACGATGTACCCGGTCTACCGGGTGGCCATCATCGTGCTCGGGTTCGTCGTCACGATCGGTGGCCTGGCGCTGGTGCCGCTGCCGGGGCCCGGCTGGCTCATCGTCTTTGCGGGCATCGCGATCCTCGCCTCGGAGTTCGAACCGGCCGAGCGGCTGCTGCACTGGGGCAAGGCCCGGCTCAAGGACTGGACCGACTGGCTCGAGCCCAAGCCACTGTGGGTCAAGGGCCTCGTCGGCCTGGCCACGCTCGTCCTGGTGCTGGCCGTGTTCTGGGCGCTCTTCGCCGTGAGCGGTGTGCCCACCTGGTTCCCCGACTTCGCCGAGGACCGTCTCGTGCAGCTGCCGGGCCTCGGCCGCTGAGACAGCTGCACTTGTTGCCGGTTGGGCGGCATGTCGACGTGATTTCGGGCCAGGGTGCCGAGTCGCCGGCAACGAGTCGGGTGGCACTGCACTGGTTGCCGGTTGGGCGGCATGTCGACGTGATTTCGGTCCAGGGTGCCGAGTCGCCGGCAACGAGTCGGGTGGTTCTTGACTGGTTGCCGGTTGAGCGGCATGTCGACGTGATTTCGGTCCAGGGTGCCGAGTCGCCGGCAACCAGTGGGTGGCGCTCGGCTCGCCCCCGGATTTCGTGTCGGGGCGCGGGTGCGGCTATTCTTCCCCAGCGCCCGCATAGGCGCCTGGACGTGTAGCTCAGTTGGTTAGAGCGTTCGCTTCACACGCGAGAGGCCAGGGGTTCGAGTCCCTTCACGTCCACCACCTTCTGTTCAGCTCGACGCCCCGGTGAGGATGTCCCGGAGCACGGCAGCCTCGCTGATGTCAGCGGCCTTGGACGCCGTGATGAGGGTGAGCGGACCCTTGGCGGCCATCGCCCGCAACTGGTCCAGCGCCTGAGCACGCTCGGGGTCCTGCAGCTCGGCCCGGTACCGCTTCTGGAACTCGGGCCATTTCGCCGGGTCGTGCTCATACCACTTGCGCAGCTCGGTCGACGGTGACACATCCTTCAGCCACTCGGTGAGGTCCGCCTTCTCCTTGCTCACCCCGCGCGGCCAGAGCCGGTCGACCAGGACCCGCTGGCCGTCTGACTTCTCAGGCGGGTCGTACGCCCGCCGCACCTGCACGGCATACCTCGTCGTCATGCGACTCATCATGCGCGCCCAGAACCTGCCAGGCACCTCGGGGAAGCCTCGTCAGCCCAGGTCGAGCATGCGCGCTGCCCGCAACGCCACGTCGAGTTCCGTCAGCTGGCTCGGACGGGCGACATCGCGGCCGGTCAGGTCCTGGAGCCGGCCCAACCGGTAGCGCACCGTGTTGCGGTGCACATGCAGCTGCTCGGCGGCAGTGGCGGTCGAGCCGTCGGCGTCGATCCACGCGCGGGCAGTCGCCAGCAGCACCTCGCGGTCGTCGGACGGCAGCCCCAAGACCCCGTCGAGCACGGCGCGGGCGAACACGGCCGACTGCTCAGGGGTGCTGGCGAGCACCAGGTCCAGCGCCCCCGGGTCGTAGCGGGTGACACCGGAAGGCGCTGCGCCACAAGCGATTCCAGCCTGCCGCCGCGCAGCAGGGGCCTGGTCGAGCCCGTCGAACGGCGCGCTGACACCGACGCGCCCCACGGCCAGGGGAGCCAGCAGCTCGACCAGCAGGGACTCGTCGGCGTCCCGGCGCAGCGCCACCACCCCGTCCTGGTGGTCGTGCTCCATCCGCCACGCCGAGTCCAGACCGCGCCCAGCCAGCACCCGTTCCGCCCGGGGCAGCGCCTCGGTGCCCGGCGGCCGGCACAGGGCCGTGACCACGACGAACCGGCCGTCCCGGTCGAACGGCAGCGCCGCCGCGGTGGCCCACAGATCGGCGTCGGCAGTCATCTCGCCGTCGAGGACGGTGCCGACGATCGCGGCGCGCAGCTGGGCATCGCGCCGCGCCCGCTCGGCCGAGGCGGCCCGGTAGGCGTCGGTCACGTGCGTCGCGAGGTCGTCGCTCACCGACCAGATGTCGGCCGCGGCCCGCAGCAGCGCGTCATGAGCCTCCGGAGACGCCTGCTCCACCAACAGCTCCCACACGAAACGGCCACCGATGCGAAAGGCCGAGAGCACGGCGGCATATGGCACGCCGGCCTCGGCCCGCGCGGCCCCCGTGGCGCGGGGTGCCTCAAGGGTGACCGACGGTTCGCCGGCCAGCTCGCCGAGCACGTACCGCATGTTGTCGGCGCACGAGGCGTAGAGGTCCTCCAGGCTGACGGCGTCGCCGGCGGCGTAAAGGGGGATCTCGGCGAGGATCCGCTCGGCCATGCGGTGGCCGAGCCGGGTCGCGTCGGGCAGCAGCCGACGGCTCAGGTCCCTGACCTCCGGCGCAACCTCGGGCACCCGAACACGCTATCGCGGGCCGTTGTGCGGTGGCACAACCACGCGCCTCCCAAGTCGGTGCCCGCAAACGATGACCCGGTATGCCGCGTGGGCGGACTCTGGAGGGAACCTCACCCGAGCCGCCCAGGAGCCATCCATGAACCTCGCCAGCCTCTTCACCAGCACCGCCGCCGCCCAGCCCGAGCGGGTCGCCCTGCACCTGCACGGCGCGGGCGACACGACCTACGGCCAGCTCGACGACGCCAGCGCCCGCTTCGCCGGCCTCCTCGCCGGGCTGGGCGTCGCACCCGGGGACCGCGTCGGACTCATGCTCCCCAACACCCCAGACTTCCCGGTCGCCTACTACGGCATCCTGCGCCTCGGTGCCGTCGTCGTGCCCATGAACCCGCTGCTCAAGGCGCGCGAGGTCGCCTACTACCTCGGCGACTCGGGCGCGCGGGTCATCGTGACCGGGCCGATGAGCCGCTCCGAGGTCGAGGAGGGCGCCGCCCAGGTCGACGGAGTCGAGGTCGTCGTCGCGGAACCGGAGACGCTGGCGACCCTGCTGTCCGAGCAGACGCCCGCGAGCGAGGTCGTCGAGCGCGCCGAGGACGACACCGCGGTCCTGCTCTACACCTCCGGCACGACCGGTCGGCCCAAGGGCGCAGAGCTCACGCACGACAACCTGGTCAACAACGTGCGCATCACCCAGTCCGACCTCATCCAGCTCACAGCGGACGACGCCGTCTTCGGCGGGCTGCCGCTCTTCCACGCGTTCGGCCAGTCCTGCACCCTCAACACCGCCATGGCGGCGGGCGCCCGGTTGCTCCTGCTGCCGCGGTTCGACGCCCGCGCCGCCGCGAGCCTGCTCGCCGAGCAGGGCGCCACCGTCTTCGCCGGTGTGCCGACGATGTATGCCGCGTTGCTCGGTCTGGGTGACGACGCACCGTCGCTGCCCGCGCTGCGGGTGTGCGTCTCCGGTGGCGCGGCGATGCCGGTCGAGGTGCTGCACCGGTTCGAGGAGCGGTTCGACACCATCGTGCTCGAGGGCTACGGCCTGTCCGAGACCTCGCCGGTGGCGTCGTTCAACCTGCCGGACCGCGAGCGGCGGGCCGGGTCGATCGGCCTGCCGGTGACGGGGGTCGAGATGCGGGTCGTCGACGCCGACGGAGAGCCGGTCGAGACCGGCGCGGTGGGGGAGGTCGCGATCCGTGGCCACAACGTCATGAAGGGCTACTGGAACAAGCCCACCGAGACTGCTGCGGTGCTGTCCGACGACGGCTGGTTCCGCACCGGCGACATGGGCCGCGTCGACGACGACGGCTACTTCTACATCGTCGACCGGCTCAAGGACCTCGTCATCCGTGGTGGCTTCAACGTCTACCCCCGCGAGATCGAGGAGGTCCTCTACGAGCACCCGCAGGTCGCCGAGGCCGCCGTCATCGGCGTTCCCCACCCGACACTGGGGGAGGAGGTCGCCGCCGCGGTGGCACTGCGTCCCGGGTCGACGGTGACCGAGGACGAGCTGCGCGACTACGTCAAGGGCCAGGTCGCGGCATACAAGTATCCGCGGCTGGTGTGGTTCGTCGACGAGCTGCCCAAGGGCGCCACCGGCAAGATCCTCAAGCGCGAGATCGTGCCGCCCACGACCGGAGCGGAGGCGTGACGATGACCACCACGACGCACGCCTGCGACGAGACCGCCAACGTCTCCGTCGCCCTCGACCACCTGCTCGTGCAGGCGGCCATCGGGCCGGCCCGCCGGTTCGCGCCGGACGGCTCGACCGCCCGCTGGGCCCTGTCGCTGCTGCGGCACCCGCGGCAGACGGCCACCCGGCTGGTCGAGCTCGGTGTGGAGTCCGGCCGGATCGTCGCCGGGGCCTCCCCGCTGGCGCCGGACAAGCGCGACCGGCGCTTCGCCGACGCGGCCTGGTCGGACAACCCGGTGCTCCACCGCCTGCTCCAGCTCTACCTCGCCAGCGGACGCACCGTCGACCAGCTCGTCGCGAACGCCGACCTGTCCGACCGTGACCGTCAGCGGGTCAAGTTCCTCCTCGAGAACGTCGTCGAGGCCGCATCGCCGAGCAACGTGCCGCTGGTCAACCCCGAGTCGGCCAAGACGGTCGTCGACACCGCCGGACTCAGCCTCCTGCGCGGCGGCAGCCAGCTCGTCAAGGACCTGGCCTCGGCGCCCCGCATCCCCGAGATGGTCGACACCACGTCCTTCGAGGTGGGGGAGAACATCGCCGCGAGCGAGGGCGCCGTGGTGCTGCGCACCGAGGTCTTCGAGCTGATCCAGTACGCGCCGACGACCAAGGAGGTCAACGAGATCCCGCTGTTGATCGTGCCGCCGACGATCAACAAGTTCTACGCGATCGACCTCGCCCCCGGCCGCAGCCTCGTGGAGTATGCCGTGGGGCAGGGACGGTCGACGTTCGTCATGTCGTGGCGCAACCCCGACGCCCGGCACGCCGAGTGGGAGTTCGACACCTACGTGCGGGCCATCCTCGACGCCCTCGACGCGGTCGAGGAGGTGAGCGGCAGCTCCTCGACGATGCTCGGGGGGATCTGTTCGGGAGGGATCCTCGCAACCATCACCGCGGCATACCTCGCGGGCATCGGCCGCCAGGACCGGCTCGCCGGCCTGCTCCTCGCCGTCACCGTCATCGACAACGCGGACGCCGGGACACTGTCGGCGCTCATGGACGCCGACCTGGCGCAGAAGGCCAAGGCGAAGTCGGCGCGCGCGGGCTACCTCGACGGCAAGGCACTCGCGGAGGTGTTCGCGTGGCTGCGGCCGAGTGACCTGGTGTGGAACTACTGGGTCAACAACTACCTGCTGGGCAAGCGGCCGCCGGCCTTCGACATCCTGTTCTGGAACGCCGACACCACGCGGATGGCGGCCGGGCTGCACGCCGACTTCGTCGACATGGCGATGGAGAACAAGCTCACCAAGCCCGGTGCGCTCACGGTGCTGGGGCAGCCGATCGACCTCGGCGCGATCACCGTCGACGCCTACATCGTCGCCGGGATCGCCGACCACATCACGCCGTGGCAGAACTGCTACCGCACGACCCAGCTGCTCGGTGGGAAGAGCCGGTTCGTGCTCTCGACGAGCGGTCACATCGCCGCGCTGGTCAACCCGCCCGGCAACCCGCGGTCGAGCTTCCACACGAACGACGACCAGGGGACTGACGCCAAGGCCTGGCTCCGCGACGCGACCCTGCACGAGGGCACCTGGTGGACGGACGTGTCGGCCTGGCTGGACGAGCGCAGCGGCGGGCGCAAGCGCGCGCCGAAGAAGCTCGGCTCCACCCGGTTGCAGCCCCTCGCGGAGGCACCCGGCACCTATGTCTTCGACCACTGAGCTGTCCCCGACCCACGAAAGCGAGAACGTCATGAACACCGACCGCACTGCATCCTTCCCGCACCTGGGCCGCTCGCGTGGCACCGACTTCTTCCGGATCGCCGACCAGCTGACCGAGGAGGAGCGGGGCTACTGGGACACCGCCCGCCGGTTCGTCGACGACGAGGTCCTGCCCGTCATCGCCGACCACTGGGAGCGCGCCGAGTTCCCGCGCGACCTGGTGCGGCGGCTCGGTGAGCTCGGACTCGTCGGGGACGGGATCGAGGGCTACGGCTGCCCGTCGATGAGCCCCCTCGCCAGTGGGCTCGTGCACATGGAGCTCAACCGGGGCGATGGCAGCCTGGGCACCTTCCTCGGCGTGCAGGCCGGGCTGGCGATGCAGTCGATCGCGATGCTCGGTTCGCAGGAGCAGAAGCAGCGGTGGCTGCCGGCGCTTGCCAAGGTCGAGGCGTTCGGGGCGTTCGCGCTCACCGAGCCCACGCACGGGTCGGACTCGGTCTCGCTCGAGACCACGGCCCGGCGCGAGGGCGACGAGTGGGTGATCGACGGCGTCAAGAAGTGGATCGGCAATGGCAGCATCGCCGACGTCGTCGTGCTGTGGGCGCGTGACGTCGAGGACAAGAAGGTCAAGGGCTTCCTCGTCGACCCGGCCTCGGAGGGGTTCACGGCCGAGCGGATCGACGGCAAGGGCTCGTTGCGGTGTGTGTGGCAGGCGCAGCTGACGCTCTCCGGCGTACGCGTCGCGGAGGCCGACCGGCTGCCCGGCGCGAGCTCGTTCGCCGACACGGCCCGTGTCCTCGCCGGCACGCGCAACGCGGTCGCCTGGGGAGCGCTGGGACACGCCACCGCGGCCTACGACATCGCCATGGACTACTGCTCCACGCGGGAGCAGTTCGGCAAGCCGCTGGTGTCGTTCCAGATCGTGCAGGAGCGGCTCGTCAAGATGCTGGCCGAGGTGTGCTCCATGCAGCTCTACTGCCTGCGGCTGGCGAGGCTCATCGAGGAGGGGGAACTGACCGACACGATCGCTGCCCTCGCCAAGATGAACAACACGCGTCGCGCACGCGAGGTCATTGCCGAGGGGCGAGACCTGTTGGGCGGCAACGGGATCCTGCTCGACTTCCACGTGATGCGGCACCTGGCCGACATGGAGGCGCTGCACACCTACGAGGGCACCGAGACGATCCAGACACTGATCGTGGGCCGCGACATCACGGGCGTGGGTGCGTTCGTGTGAGCCGGGTCCCTCTCGTCCGCACCGTCACGGTCCACGGCCAGCGTCTACGCGTGTCGGTGCGTCCCGGCACCGGCTCGGGCCCACCGCTGTTGCTGTGCAACGGGATCGGCGCAAGCCTGGAGCTCCTCGACCCGTTTGTCGACGCCCTGGACCCGCAGATCGAGGTGGTGCGCTTCGACGTGCCGGGGGTGGGTGGCTCACCCGACCCGGCGACCCCTTACCGGTTCGTCACGCTGGCGCGGCTCGTCACCCGGCTGATGAGCCAGCTCGGCCACGAGACGTTCGACGTGCTCGGCATCTCGTGGGGTGGGGGACTGGCCCAGCAGCTCGCCCTGCAGTACCCACGCCGGGTGCGACGTCTCGTCCTCGTGGCGACCGGCACGGGGTCGCTCATGGTGCCCGCCGGCCCGCGTGTGCTGTGGACGATGGCGACCCCTCGGCGCTACCGAGACCCGGAGTTCGCCGAGCAGGTCGGCGGCCTGCTCTACGGCGGCACGCTGCGTGACGACCCGACCGTGGTGCGGCACCTCCTGCACGACCGGTCACGGGTGGGCAGCCGCCGGGGCTACCTCCTGCAGCTGCTCGCGGGCGCGGGCTGGACGAGCCTGCCCTTCCTGCCCCTGCTGCGACAGCCCACGCTCGTCCTCGCCGGCCGCGACGACCCCCTCATCCCGGTCGCCAACGCGCGCATCCTGGGGCGCCTCATCCCGCGTGCCCGGGTCGAGCTCTACGACGACGGCCACCTCGCCCTCGTCACCCGCGCCGACCTGCTGGCGCCCAAGGTGGCCGCCTTCCTGGGTGCCAGAATGAGCCGGTGAGCACTGCGAGCGTCCAGTCGATCCACGTCTACCCCACCCACGGCGAGCCCGGGCAGGACCTCACGGCTGTCGAGGTCAGCGAAGCGGGCCTTTCCGGTGACCGGCCGAAGAAGGCGCCGGTCATGGTGCTGTCCGCCGAGGACACCAGCGGTGCTCGCGCGAACTTCGTCGTCGACCTCGGCGCGGACGAGCTCGCGGCCGCGATTGACCAGGTCATCGAGGTGGGCGAGGTGGAGCTCGCCGTCACCGGGACTGCCGGCAACTGCCCCGGCGTGTATGCCGCGGTGGGCCGCGGCGGGACGGTGCGCGTGGGTGACGTGGTCACCGTCCGAGAACCCGGGTGACGGGCGTCTGGGCGGAGGAATAGTGTCGGGGTCGTGCCTTCGTTCATCGAAGTGGAACCGGGGAAGATCGTCCGTCTGAGCGACGACCCGTGGGTCGCGCACGAGCAGGGCGTGGCCCAGCTGGTGCGCAGCTACCGGGCCATCCCGGCGGGGCAGCCGGTGCGCCTGGCGAAGAAGACGTCGAACCTGTTCCGTGCGCGGGCCGCGACCGACGTTCCGGGCCTCGATGTGAGCGGTCTCGGTGGCGTGATCGAGGTCGACGCCGACGCGCAGACTGCCGACGTCCAGGGCGTCTGCACCTACGAGGACCTCGTGGACGCGACCTTGCCGTACGGCCTTGCGCCGCAGGTGGTTCCGCAGCTCAAGACCATCACGCTGGGCGGTGCCGTCACCGGCCTGGGCATCGAGTCGAGCTCGTTCCGTGCGGGGCTGCCGCACGAGTCGGTGCTGGAGATGGATGTCCTGACCGGCGCCGGCGAGGTCATCACAGCGCGGCCCGAGGGCGAACATGCCGACCTGTTCCACGCTTTCCCCAACTCCTACGGCACGCTCGGCTACGCCACCCGGCTCAAGATCGCGCTTGAGCCGGTGGACCCCTATGTCTCCCTTCGCCACGTGCGGTTCCACGACCTCGAGACCCTCGTCGCCACCATCGGTGACATCACCGCGGCCGGCGAGCACGACGGCATGCCGGTCGACTATCTGGACGGCGTCGTCTTCTCGGCCACCGAGTCCTATCTGACGCTCGGCACCAAGACCGCCGCGCCCGGACCGGTGTCGGACTACACCGGCCAGCACATCTACTACCGCTCGATCCAGCACGACTCGCCACTGCCGAAGGTCGACCGGCTCACGACCCACGACTACCTGTGGCGCTGGGACACCGACTGGTTCTGGTGCAGCAGGGCGTTCGGGACACAGAACCCCACGATTCGCCGGCTGTGGCCACGCCGCTACAAGAGGTCCTCCTTCTACTGGAAGCTCGTCGCCCTCGACCGTCGGTACGACATCGCCGACAGGCTCGAGGCACGCAAGGGTCAGCCCCCACGCGAGCGGGTCGTGCAGGACATCGAGGTGCCGCTGGGACGCACCGCCGAGTTCGTCCACTGGTTCCTGCGCGAGATCCCGATCGAGCCGATCTGGTTGTGCCCCGTGCAAACTCGCGCCAGCTGGCCGCTCTACCCGCTCGAGCCCGGCGAGCTCTACGTCAATGTCGGGTTCTGGTCGACGGTGCCCCGCGACCCCGTGGACCCGGCGGCGGCGAACAAGCTCATCGAGGACGAGGTGAGCGCCCTCGACGGCCACAAGTCCCTCTACTCCGACGCGTTCTACGACGAGGACACCTTCTGGCGGCTCTACGGCGGCGACGGGTATGCCGCGGTCAAGCGCCGGTACGACCCCGACTCCAGACTGCTCGATCTCTACTCCAAGGCGGTGCGACGCAAGTGACCATCCTCAAGACCAACCGGAACGACTCCCAGCACGTGGAGCGACTCTCGATGGCGCAGATCCTCGAGGCGGTCACCCCCGACAACGTGCCGTTCCGGTTCAGCGCCTACGACGGGTCGACGACCGGCCCGGCTGACGCGACCTTCGGCATCAACCTCCGCACGCCCCGGGGGGCCAGCTACATCGCCACCGCACCTGGGGACCTCGGCATGGCCAGGGCATACATCGCCGGCGACCTCGACCTCGAGGGCGTCCACCCGGGCGACCCCTACCCGTTGCTCACCGCCATGGGCGACATGCACTTCGCCATGCCCCCGGCCCGCACCGTGGCCGCCATCGCCCGGTCGCTCGGTGTCGACCTGCTCAAGCCTCCGCCACCTCCGCCGCAGGAGGCGCTGCCGCGGTGGCGCCGGGTCGCAGAAGGCTTGCGGCACAGTCGAACTCGCGATGCCGACGCGATCCACCACCACTACGACGTGTCGAACCGGTTCTACGAGATGGTCCTCGGCCCGTCGATGACCTACACGTGCGCGTGCTACCCGACCGAGACCGCGACGCTCGAGGAGGCGCAGGAGAACAAGTACCGCCTCGTCTTCGACAAGCTGCGCCTCAAGGAGGGTGACCGGCTGCTCGACATCGGCTCGGGCTGGGGCGGGATGGTGCGGTATGCCGCACGGCGGGGCGTGCGGGTCATCGGCGCCACCCTCTCGCGGGAGCAGGCGCAGTGGGCGCAGGACGCGATCCGCAGGGAGGGCCTGCAGGACCTCGCGGAGGTGCGGTTCAGCGACTACCGCGACGTGGCCGAGTCCGGCTTCGACGCCGTCTCGTCGATCGGGCTCACCGAGCACATCGGGGTCCGCAACTACCCGGCCTACTTCAGGTTCATCAAGGACCGGCTGCGCCCCGGCGGTCTCGTCCTCAACCACTGCATCACCCGCCCCGACAACCGGGGTCGCGCCAGTGCCGGCGCCTTCATCGACCGCTACGTCTTCCCCGACGGTGAGCTCACCGGCTCCGGCACCATCATCAGCTCGATGCAGGACGTCGGCCTCGAGGTACGCCACGAGGAGGACCTGCGCGAGCACTACGCCCTGACCCTGGCTGGTTGGTGCCAGTACCTCGTCGACAACTGGGACGAGTGCGTGGCCGAGGTCGGCGAGGCCACGGCACGGGTGTGGGGTCTCTACATGGCCGGCTCCCGGGTCGGCTTCGAGCGCAACATCGTCCAGCTGCACCAGGTGCTCGCGGTCAAGCTCGACGGGCAAGGCAGGGCGGCCCTGCCCCTGCGCCCGTGGTGGCAGGCCTGAGGCCGTGGAGCAGCGCGTCTCACTGGTCACCCTGGGTGTTCGTGACCTCGGCCGGTCCGAGCGGTTCTACACCGATCTCGGCTGGCAGCACACGAGCGATGACGATGGTGTCGTGTTCTTCCAGTGCGGTGGTCTCGTGGTCGCTCTGTGGGACCGTGAGGCACTCGCGGTGGACTCGGAGGTCGAGGACTCCGGCGGCTGGGGCGGTGTGACCCTCGCGCTCAACGTGCGCTCACCCGACGAGGTCGACGAGGTGCTGGCCCAGGCCGCCGCGGCCGGTGCGGTGATCGGGCGCCCCGGCGCCGACACGTTCTGGGGCGGCTACTCCGGCATCTTCGTCGACCCCGACGGTCACCCCTGGGAGGTCGCGCACAACCCGTTCTGGACCGTCACCGACGACGGGCGCACACTTCTGCGCGGCGAGTAGCCGACCTGGTGGAACGGGTCGGCTACTCGATGGGTTCGAGCAGCTCGGTGCCGAGCCAGGCCCGCGGGATGCCGAACGCGTCCACGAGGGTCTGGGCGTGCGGTGCGAGGGCGGCGCACAGGTCGTTGACCGCGGCGGTCACCTGCTTGCTGCGGGCGGGCGTGACCCGGCCGTGCTCGAGGAACCACCCCTTGTGCGCCTCGATGGTCGACAGCGCGTAGAGGTCGCACACCCGGCCGAGCATCTCGCGCGCCGGCGCGTCGTCACAGTTGTCGATGGCGGCGACGAACGACTCGAGGATGACCCGGTCGACGTGCGCCCGGGCGGCCTCGACGACGTGGTCCTGGCTCTCGTTGAAGACGGCGAACAGGTCGGCGCCCGGCTTGCCGGCCTTGCGCAGCCGCAGCGCCACCGTCTCGAGCAGGTGGCGTTCGCGGTCCTCGAAGAGGTCGAGCTGCCAGCCCCGGTCGGTCGGTCCCTTGTCGCTGTCGCGGCCGGGTGCCGCGTCGATGAGCCGCTGGACGAGGCCGCGAGCAGCGGTGCGCTCGACGAGCTGCCCGGCGAACTGGCGTGCGCCGAACTTGACCATGCCGAGGGTGTCGAGGTCACCGAAGCTGTCGCGGTAGTTGGTCAGGAGTCCCTTGGCGACCAGCTGGAGCAGCACGGTGTTGTCGCCCTCGAACGTGGTGAAGACATCGGTGTCGGCCTTGAGCGCAGGCAGCCGGTTCACGGCGAGGTAGCCCGCGCCTCCACACGCCTCACGGCACATCTGGATCGTCGCCGTGGCGTGCGCGGTCGACGCCACCTTGATGCCCGCCGCCCGCGACTCCAGCTCCCGCTGCTTGTCCTCGTCGACCTGCTCCGCGCCCTGCACGTCGTGCATGAACGCCACGAGGTCGTTCTGGGCGAGCTGGAGCGCATAGGACTTGGCGAGGGCGGGCAGCAGCTTGCGCTGGTGGACGCGGTAGTCGATCAGCCGCACCTCGGCGTCGTCGCCGGGTGCCGCGAACTGACGCCGGTGGCCGGCATACGTGACGGCGAGGGTGAGCGCGGTGCGCGTGGCTGCGCCGGCGCCGCCAGCAACGCTGATGCGCCCCCGCACCAAGGTGCCGAGCATGGTGAAGAACCGGCGGGTCTGGTTCTCGATGGGGGAGGTGTAGGTGCCGTTCTCGTCGATGTCGCCGTAGCGGTTCAGCAGGTTGGTGCGCGGCACCCGCACCTGGTCGAAGCTGAGCCGTCCGTTGTCGACCCCGAGCAGGCCGGCCTTGGCGCCGCAGTCGCCGATGGTGACCCCCGGCATCGGTGCACCGCTCTCGTCGCGGATCGGCACCAGCACACAGTGCACACCATGGTTCTCGCCGTCGACGAGCAGCTGCGCGAAGACGGCAGCCATGCGTCCGTCGCGGGCTGCTCCACCGATGTAGTCCTTGCGCGCGGCCGGCGTGGGAGTGTGCACGACGATCTCGTCGGCGTCCTTGTCGTAGGTCGCCGTGGTGCCGAGCGACTGCACGTCCGACCCGTGACCCGTCTCGGTCATGGCGAAGCACCCGGGGAGGGTCGCGTCGATGATCGAGGGCAGGTATGCCGCGTGGTGCCGCTGGGTGCCCAGGTTGCTCACCGCGCCGCCGAAGAGACCCCAGTGCACCCCGGCCTTGACCATGAGCGACAGGTCGGCATGGCCGACGACCTCGAAGGCAGTGACCGATCCGCCCAGGTCGCCGGACCCACCCTGGGCGACGGGGAACCCGCGTCGCGGGTGGCCGGTCGCCGCGATCTCGCGCACCTGCTCGGCGACGCGGGCGCGGTACTCGTCCATGGTGAGTTCCTTGGTCGGCGGCATGAACATCGCCGGGTCGAACTCGGTGCGGGTCTCGTTGCGGATGTCCGCCCAGCGGCCGTCGAGGGTCGTGCGCAGTGCCGTGGTGAGGTCTGTCATTGGTTACTCCGAGTGGGTCCAGGCGGACGAGAGCCCGCTCCAGGCAAGGTCGGTCAGGTGGGTCGTGAGGGTGGCGCGGGTCATCGCGGTGGGAGCGGTGAGCCACTGGTCAGCGGCGGCCCGCACCATGCCGACCAGCCCGGCGGCCCAGACCGCGGCGGGTGCGTCGTCCTGCCCGCCGGCCTCGAGCGCTGCCGCGATGACGAGAGTCAGCTGGGCCGCGATGTGGTCGGTCACCGGGCTGGCGGGGTCACCGTCCGCCGGGGTCTCCAGCAGGGGTGCGTTGACGACGAACCGGTAGACCTCGGGGTCCTTCTCCACCAGGCCGAGGTAGGCGTTGATCGCCGCGGCGATGAGCGCACGCGGCTCTCCGACGGCGCTGCCCAGGTTGCCCTCGGTGGCGCCCATGGCCGTGCCGAGGTCACGCAGGATCCGGGCGTCGACGCTCTCGCACACCGCGGCATACAGGCCCTGGCGGTCGGTGAAGTGGCGGTAGACCACGGTCTTGGAGGTGCCGGCCTCGGCGGCGATGTCGTCCATGCCCACCGCGGCGCCGTGCACCCGGATGGCCCGCAGGGTCGCCTCGACGAGCTCGCGGCGCCGGCTGGCGCGGTGCTGCTCCCAACGCGTGCTGCGGCCGTCCTGCGACGGGGTGGTGGTCGTGCTCACAGCCGCGACAGTAGCAGGTACTAGCCGTACCTGCTACTGTCAGTATCGAATAGGTGGGCGGGTCGCGGTGACCCGCCCGGACACACCCGAGGAGCAACCCGTGGCAACCAGATCCACAGCCCCATCCAGCAAGTCGTCGAGCCCTCAGCCACGTCGTGCCGCTGTCATCGGTGGTAACCGAATTCCCTTTGCCCGGGCCAACTCCACGTACTCCCACGCCTCCAACCAGGACATGCTGACGGCGACGCTCGACGGGCTCGTGGCCCGGTTCGGGCTGGCGGGGGAGCAGGTCGGTGAGGTGGTCGCCGGCGCCGTGCTCAAGCACAGTCGTGACTTCAACCTGACCCGCGAGTCGGTCCTCGGGTCCAGCCTCGCGCCCACCACCCCGGCCTACGACGTCCAGCAGGCCTGTGGCACCGGGCTGGAGGCGGCGATCCTGGTCGCCAACAAGATCGCGCTCGGCCAGATCGAGTCTGGCATCGCCGGGGGCACGGACACCGCGTCTGACGCGCCGATCGCCCTCAACGAAGGGCTGCGCCAGACCCTGCTCGCCGCCAACCGGGCCAAGACCCCCGTGCAGCGCGCCAAGGCCCTCACCGGTCTGCGGCCGAACCAGCTCGTGCCCTCGATCCCGCAGAACGTCGAGCCGCGCACCGGCCTGTCGATGGGCGAGCACATGGCCCAGACGGCCAAGCAGTGGGGCATCAGCCGCGAGGCCCAGGACGAGCTCGCGGCCTCGTCGCACCAGCACCTCGCTGCCGCGTACGAGAGGGGCTTCTTCGACGACCTGCTGACGCCGTTCAAGGGGCTCACGAGGGACCAGAACCTGCGGCCCGACTCCTCGGTCGACAAGCTCGCCAAGCTGAACCCCGTTTTCGGCAAGGGCGCCGACGCGACCATGACCGCCGGAAACTCGACGCCGCTCACCGACGGGGCGGCCGCGGTGCTGCTCGGGTCGGACACGTGGGCGGCCGAGCGTGGGCTGCCGGTGCTGGCCCACGTGGTCGACGCCCAGACGGCAGCAGTCGACTACGTGACGGGGCACGAGGGGCTGTTGATGGCCCCGGTCTACGCGCTGCCGAAGCTGCTCGAACGGCAGGGTATGAAGCTGCAGGACTTCGACCTGGTCGAGATCCACGAGGCGTTCGCCTCGACGGTGCTGTGCACGTTGGCCGCGTGGGAGAGCGAGGAGTTCTGCCGCGACCGGCTGGGCCTCGACGCCCCCATCGGCGAGCTGGACCGCAGCAAGCTCAACGTCAACGGGTCGTCGCTGGCGGCCGGACACCCGTTCGCCGCCACCGGTGGGCGCATCGTTGCGTCGCTCGCAAAGGCCTTGCACGAGAAGGGATCTGGCGCTCGTGGCCTGATCTCGGTGTGCGCTGCTGGTGGGCAGGGCGTCATGGCGATCCTCGAGGCGGCCTGAGGTGCCCGGGGTGTACGCCGGGTTCGTGTCGAGCCCCATCGGCAAGAAGCTCGCTGCCCAGCTGGGGCTCCCGAGGCCGGTGCGGCTGCGTCGGTATGCCGCGGACGCACCGCTCGTGGACGGCCCCGTCCTCGTGGGTGGGTTGGGTTCGGCCCCCGTGGCCGCACGGGCCCGCGACCTGCTGAAGTCCGAGGGCGTCGACGTGGTCGACGAGGTGGCACAGGGCAGCAAGCTGGGAGCCGTGGTGGTCGACCTGACCGAGGCGGCGACACCGGCCGACCTGGAGGTGCTGCGCTCGGTCGTCGCCCCGACGCTCCGGGCGCTGCGGCCGAGCGCCCGGATGGTGGTCGTCGGCCGGGACCCGCGCGACGCGGACGGGTTCGCCCAGTCGGCGGTGCGGCGAGCGCTCGAGGGCATCACGCGCTCGATCGGCAAGGAGCTGCGGGCGGGGGCGACGGCCAACCTCGTCCTCGTGCGTGACGGCGCCGAGACCGGCGTCGACTCGACCCTTCGCTTCCTCCTGTCCGGCCGCTCGGCATACGTCGACGGCCAGGTTGTGCGCGTGGGTGCGGGATCGCCCACTGAGCCTGAGGACTGGACGAAGCCGTTGGCTGGAAAGGTCGCCGTGGTCACGGGTGCCGCGCGGGGGATCGGCGCGTCGATCGCGGACGTGCTGGCCCGTGACGGCGCGACGGTGGTGTGCGTCGACGTCCCGGCAGCGGGGGAGTCACTGGCCCGCACCGCCAACGCAGTCGGGGGCACCGCGCTCCAGCTCGACGTGACTGCTCACGATGCTGGCGCGCGCATCCTGCAGCACGCGCAGTCGCGACACGGTGGGCTGGACATCGTCGTGCACAACGCCGGCATCACCCGCGACAAGCTCCTCGCGAACATGGACGACTCCCGGTGGGGGTCCGTCCTCTCGGTCAACCTCGAGTCGATCCTGCGGATGAACGAGACACTGTTGGGCGACAACGGGGTTCGCGACGGCGGGCACGTCGTCCTGGTCTCCTCCATCGCGGGTATCGCGGGCAACCGCGGTCAGACCAACTACGCCGCGTCGAAGGCCGGCGTCATCGGCCTGGTCGACGCGATGGCGGCCGACGACGGTCTTCGCTCGCGTGGCATCACCGTCAACGCGGTTGCCCCCGGGTTCATCGAGACCGAGATGACCGCCAAGGTGCCGTTCGCGACGCGAGAGGTCGGGCGGCTGCTCAACTCGCTCAGCCAGGGCGGCCTGCCGGTCGACGTGGCCGAGACGATCGCGTTCTTCGGCCAGGACGCCAGCGCCGCCGTCAACGGCAACGTGGTCCGTGTGTGCGGTCAGAGCCTGCTGGGGGCCTGACGTGACGGACTCCTCGGCTCGGGTTCTCGCCGAATCGCCTTCGCTGGCGCCGCTTTTCGTCAAGGCGGCGCTGACGGCGCGAGGGCGCGGCGGCTCCCTTCCCGGCACCGTCCTGCGTCGCGAGGGCGTTGTGGTCGACCGCGACCACCTCCTGGCCTACCAGCGCATCTGCCGCTTTCCGGGCACCGACGTCCTGCCTCCGACCTACCCGCACGTCCTGGGCTTCCCGCTGCAGGTGTCGCTCATGAGCGGTCGTGACTTCCCACTGCCGCTGCCCGGACTGGTGCACCTCGAGAACCGCATCGTGGTGCACCGCCAGCTCACGGCCGACGACCGGCTCGACATCTCGGTCCGCGCCGAAGGGCTCGCACCCCAACCGAAGGGTCAGGTCGTCGACCTCGTCACCGAGGTCGACGTCGACGGGGAGCGGGTCTGGGACGGACGCAGCACCTACCTGCGGCGTGGGCACCGTGGCGACGCCGCGGCATACCGGGAAAAGGCACCGACCCTGCCGCACCGCCCGCCGGCTGCGGTCCTTCGCCTGCCCGAGGACCTGGGACGGCGGTATGCCGCCGTGTCCGGTGACGTGAACCCCATCCACCTGCACCCGCTCACCGCGAAGGCGATGGGCTTCCCGCGCGCGATCGCCCACGGGATGTGGACCTACGCGCGGACGCTGGCCACGTTGGGGCACAAGGCAATCGAGCCAGGGAAGTCGACCGTGTGGTTCGGCAAGCCTGTGCTCCTCCCGGGCACGGTGGAGCTCGTCGTCGACCCGGACTCCACGCCCCTGGTGGCGGGGCTCCGGTCCACGAAGGACCCGTCGAAGACCTACCTGACGCTCACCCTGGCGTGAAAGTCAGCCGAGGGCGGCGACCGCCTCGGCGACCGGCACCTTGCCACTGACCAGGCTGACCTGGCGACCCACGCCCGCGCCGGTGGTGAGGAGCGCTGCCAGCACGGCGGCGACATCCGCCCGTGGGACGGAGCCTCGTTCGGCCTCCTCGGTGAGCTCCACGTGGCCCGTGCCGTCGTCGTCGGTGAGCGCGCCCGGGCGCATGATGGTCCAGTCGAGACCGACCCGTCCGCGGACATCACGGTCGGCGTCCGCCTTGGCCCGCAGGTAGACCTGGAACACGTCGTCGGACTCGGGGTCGGCATCGTCGGCGTTCATGGCTGAGACCATCACGTAACGCCGGATGCCGCACTGCTCGGCGGCATCGGCGAGCTTGACCGCACCATCGCGGTCCATGCTGCCCTTGCGGTCTGCGCCGCTGCCCGGTCCCGCGCCTGCCGCGAAGACGACGGCATTCGCACCCTGGATGGCCGCCGCGACCTCCTCGACGCTGGCCTGCTCCAGGTCGACCAGGGCGGCGCGTGCACCGTGCCCTTCGAGGGCAGCGACGTGATCGGGGTTGCGGACCAGCCCGATCGGCTCGTGGCCCTGCTCGACGAGATCTCGCTCGAGCAGCTGGGCGATCTGTCCGTGTCCTCCGGCGATGGCGACGATCATGGGTCCTGTCTACCAACCGCCGGGTCCTCTGGCGCGGTGGGCAGGGGAGAGCTGGTCAGGGAGCGGCCGTAGTAGCGCGACGAGTCGTGGATGGCGTAGTGCCCGAACCTCAACGTCGAGGCATAGCCGGCACGCTTGTAGAGCGCGATCGCGTCCGGCTGCTCAGACCCCGTCTCGAGTACGAGGAACTCTGCGCCCGCGTCCCGCGCGGTGCGCTCGAGCTCGCTGAGCAAGCGCGCGGCATACCCTCGTCTGCGCACCCGGGGACTCACGAACATCCGCTTCACCTCCGCGACCTCGGCGTGGAAGGTGTCGGTCAGGTCGGGCCGGCGCCGCCAGCCACCCATGGCCACGGGTTCGCCGTCGACCGTCCCGAGGACGAAGAGACCCGCCGGTGGCGCGAACTGGGCTGCGTCAAAAGGCGATTCGTCGGGCCCGCCGTAGATCTGGACGTAGTAGGCCTGGACCTCCTCGACGAGGGTGGCCACGCGCGCGTCGGTGAACGGCACACGCTCGAGCACGAGGTCAGGGGCGGTACTGCGCATGGAGACAGTGTGGCCCGTCGGTCCTGTCAGGCTGGCGAGGGGAGGCCGGACGTGGTGTGGTCGAGGGATGGGTTCGCGCCGGGAGACTGTCGTCATGCTGCTCAAGGCAGCTCTGGCAACGGTGATCGCATGGCAGTTCACGGTGCTCGTGCTGAAGAGCCCGCAACCGTTCTACGGCCCCATGGCTGCGCTGCTCGTGGTGGACCGGACGATCGTCCGGTCACTGGGGGCGAGCGCGCAGCGGCTGGCAGCAGTGGTCGTGGGCATGCTCGTCGCGTGGGGCGTCGGAACGGTCGTCGGAGTGCACTGGTGGAGCATGCTGCTGGTGCTCGTGATCGCCCTGCTGATCGGGCGGTGGCCGCGCTTTGGGGAGCATGGCATCCAGGTGCCGATCATGGTCCTGCTGTCCCTGCTCACCGTGGGCGGCACCAACACCCACTTCACCTACCTGACGATCGTCGAGACGTTGGTGGGTGGCGTGATCGGCGTCGTCACCAACGCCCTCGTGGTGCCACCGCTGCACGTGCGCGAGCCGCGGGCGCAGCTGCAGGCGTTGACGCGCAGGCTCGGAGAACTGTTGGAGCAGATGGCGATCGGACTGCGCGAGGGATGGGACGCCGACGACGCCCACCGGTGGTACGACGAGAGCGCCGAGGGCATCCGGTGGGTGCCGCAGGTGCTCGGGGAGATCGAGACGGGCCGGGAGAGCATGCGCTTCAACCCGCGCGAGACCCTCTCACGGCTCGACGTCGACTGGGGCGGCTACGCCGACACGGCCGAGGCCGTGCGACGCACCCAGTGGCAGGTCTCGGGCATCGCGCGCACCTTGGTCGACGCCGCCGATGACGAACGGTGGCTGCCGCCGCCCTCGCAGAGGTTCCTCGACGCGTATGCCGCGGCGCTCGACCACATCGGCGGTGCGGTCGGTCACTTCGGCATCGTCGACGACGACGAGCGGACCGCAGTGCGGGACGAGCTGGTCGCGGCCTCGCGGCTCCTCGACGAGCTCGGCGAGCGCGTCCGCAAGGCGCAGCTCGACAACCCGCGTGCCTGGCCGGCATACGGCGCCCTCATCGTCGATGCCAAACGGCTGGCGCGGACCTTGGACCAGCACCACAACCGTGCGGTGGTGCCGACCGAGAATGGTCCGGGCCGTCAGGCCAGGCGATGGCGCACCCACACGCCGGGCTCGACGTAGACAGCATGGTCGTGCTCGACGCTCACGTGGACGGGGTTCAGGGCGAACGGCACCACCACCTCGCCCGTGGTGTCGAAGGGAAGGCCGGTCCAGTCGCGCCACTCGGCGAGTGTGCCTGAGATGGTCATGGCGCGCGGGCACACGTTCTCGATGGTCCCGCCTGCGCGGACGTGCAGGCGCAGCCACGGGTCGTGGGGGAGCCCGTCGTCACGGAGGCGCAAGGCGTACTCGCTCATGGGGGTGTGCGGTTCGTGCGACTTGCGGCTGGGGCGAACGGGTGCGAACAGTTCGGTGAAACCGAGGCGAATCGCGTTGCGGCGCTTGGCTTCCAGCATGATCGCTGCCAATCCGGTGCCGCGACGATCAGGCCTGATGGCGACCTCGAGCGCGCAGACATGCGTTGGCTCACGGTTGGCGAGGTCGTCGTGCCAGGCCCATCGGATCACGCCGTCCCAGCCGTCGTCGGGCAGGTTGGTGCGACCCAGCTCCTCGCCCATCGCGAACGGCACCGAGCACGAGCGCGCCACGGGGTGGTCAAGGTCGTGGGGGTCGAAGGCCAGGATGCAGAACTCGGGGTAGCGCGACGTGGCGCGCGAGTAGAACAGGTCGCTGATCGGATCCTCGGTCATGAACCGGGGCCACAGTCCCTCGATGCCCCACATGCGGTCCGCGAGGTCCGGGCGTTCGGCGATGGTCGTGATGAACAGGTCCTGCATGGGCTCAGGCTAGGGGCGAAACCGGTTGTGACGCCTGCCATTTCATCGGTGATGCGGCTGGCGGGGGTCAGTCGGTATGCCGCAGTCGTGGGTGAGTGGGCGGAGGGGCTTCGCCTTGGCATTGCGTCGGGTTTCGGGCGCTGCGGACGGGCTCGTGGTGTGCCGGGTCTGGCGGCCGAGCTCTGCAAAGGCGTGAGCGATGTCGGTGGTGCTTGTGAACGAATTCTCTTGGCACCAATCACGATTCGGTTGTGGGTAACCCTTCTCGTTGTCGGCGGCAGCGGCTATGATCGAACACATGATCGATACGGTGGGGTGGTTGCGAGACGCGAGCCAGGAGCTCGCCCGTCTTGCCGCCGCGCCGCGACGGGAGTCGATCCAGGACAACGTGCAGCTGGTCGCGGACTGCCAAGCCCTGCTCAACCGCCTGCAGGCCGTGCAGGCGGTTGCGATGGCGACCGTGTCAGGGATCGAGGACGTCATCGACGACGCCACGGGTGAGGTGGTCGAACAGTTCCGCGGGTTCGACCACGCCCGCATGGACGCCCCGGCCCTGGTGTGTGACGCGCTCGGGGTGAGCGATCAGGGCGCGAACACCCGCATGCACCATGCCACCGCCCTGGCGGGGACGTACCCGTCTGTGTTGGCTGCGATGGCGACCGGGCGGGTCGACTCTTATCGGGCGGGGATCATTGTCACCGAGCTCGACCAGGCCCCCGACCAGGTGCGTGAGGCCGTGATCGCCGAGGTGCTGCCATGGTTGGGTGAGGAGCCGGGGCACCGGCTGCGGCAACGGGTGCGGCGTGTCCTGGGCAGGGTCGGTGAGCAGTTCCTGCGCCAGAAGGCCGCCCGGGCCAGGGCGGACCGGTCGCTGCGACGGTGGGCTGGTGAGGAACCCGGTGTCGACACCTGGACGGCCTCCCTGCCGGTGGAGGAGGCGGGCAGGGCGTGGGCGGCGATCAACACCCTGGCCCGCGAGTACGTCACCACCGGAGAATGCAGCACCGTCGAGCAAGCACGAGCCGACGCGATGCTCGCCCTGATCCAGGGCAACGCCCGCGCCGAGTACGTGATCCAGGTCGCCGTGCCCGAGTCCCGACTCACACCCACCCCCCACCCCCACGACGAGCCCAACCCCCACAGCACCACCTCGACCGTGGGCGGAACCTGCACCGCAGGCACGCCAGCCCGTGCCCGTGCAGGTGCAGGCGCGGGCGTCGACCAGGAGAAGGTCGAGGCGGGCAAGGCGGCGTTGGACCGGTGGGTCCGGCGATTGCTGACCGACACCGGCTACGTTCCCGCCGGAGCGCTGCCGGATGAGCGCGAAGCTCCCGCCGACAACAAGGCAGCCAGGGCCAAGAAGCGGCGCGAGCAGGAGCGACACGAACAGGACCAACAGAACCAACGCGACCGACCCGACCAACAGGAATGCCAGGGGGACAAGGCTGCCCCCGCGGCCACGGGTAGCTCCTCGACAGCGAAGACCGCGGGGGTGGTGGCGTTGCCGGTGCTCGTGCCGCGACGCGTCCGCATCGACGTCGTGCCCTGCGACGACACCACCGGGGCGTTCACCCGCACCCCGATCGGGTCCTGGACCATCACCGCGAACATGAGCT
>Ga0233425_10000089_pt1 | contig 231877 bp, 228 predicted proteins | sample Watercolumn_Towu_2_FD_181712 | JGI IMG/M metagenome (GOLD analysis project Ga0233425, IMG submission 181712) | Freshwater microbial communities from Lake Towuti, South Sulawesi, Indonesia - Watercolumn_Towuti2014_140_MG | ecosystem: Environmental > Aquatic > Freshwater > Lake | place...
GGGCTACGCCCGCCCTCCGCCGCACGCAGCGCAAGGCCATCTTCAACAAACCAGCATCATATTATCTGAAAAGGGGGTCCCTCTTCGACGCCGATCGGGGGTCCCTTTTGAACGCCGTTTGACACGCTAAGCGGACTGGTTGCTGCAATTGCCGTTACGGGGTCCGGCTACGCTGTCAAACCAGCGCCCAACTCGGCCCGCGCGACGCTTGTTGCCCGGGGCGAGGCGCTGTTCGTGGAGAAATCCTGCTGGTCGTGCCACGGGGCCGGCATAGGCAATCCCGGCCTGGCCCTGAAGCCCGGCACGGATGCCTTGCGGGTCAAATATGATGGCGCCGTGCCGGCCGTCCTGAGTGAGCGAACCGATCTGACGCCGGAATTCGTGACCTACGCGGTCCGCAACGGAATCTCGCTCATGCCATTTTTTCGGAAGACGGATGTAAGCGACGAGGAACTTGCCGCCATCAACGCCTACCTCACGCACAACAATGCTGATCAGGGCAGGGGCGGAAAGCGGAAATGACGGACGCAGTCCGCCGACGCGCGTTGGCGATCCCGTTGGTGCGGGAGAGTGTCGGGCGGCACAACGCGCTCGACAAGTTGACCGGAGCGATTCATGCGGCGGGTGCGGAATGGGACGGCGGCTTCGCCCGGCTGTCGTCCCGCTGTTTATCCGAGGCAGGCGGACGGAGCAAAACCGTTCCGTCATCAATGGCATAATCTGGCGGCTACGGTGCAAAGCGCCATGGCGGGATGTGCCGCCTAAATATGTGAGTTGGAACACCATCTGCCGGCGCTTCCGGCGATGGAGCGAAGCGAGAATTCGGCAATCCTTGGCTGTGACGCTCGCCGAAGTTATGGCTGATAGCGGCCCCTAGAGCATTGATCGCACCGGCTATCGATCTAAATCCGGCGGTAACGGAAGTACCAGACTTCGTGGCCCAGCCGGCGGGCTTTTGCTTCGTAGCGGGTTTCGGGCCAGCCGCCGGGGCGGGTCTGGAAATCCTTGGGGTCGCTGGCCAGCCAGTCGAAATCGGGGCGGCCGTTCATCACCATCAGCGCCCAGCGCAGATAGACCGGATGATCGGTGCCGAAGCGGAATTCGCCGCCGGGTTTCAGCTTGCGCGCGATCATCGCGACCGGGCCGGGGTTCATCATGCGGCGCTTGGCGTGGCGCGCCTTGGGCCAGGGGTCGGGGTGGAGGAGATAGACGAAGCTCAGGGCGCCATCGGGAATGCGGGACAGGACTTGCAGCGCATCGCCCATGTGGAGGCGGACGTTGCCGAGATGCTGGTCGCGGACATGGCCCAGCGCCTGGACGACGCCGTTGAGGAACGGCTCCGCGCCGATGAAGCCGTGATCGGGGAGCAGGTCGGCCCGCCAGGCGAGATGTTCGCCGCCGCCGAAGCCGATCTCGAAATGGAGCGGGCGGTCATACCCGAAAAGGCCGGCGGCCGTGACCTCGCCTTCCTCCGGCACGGAAATGGCGGGGAGGAGGGTGTCGACCAGCTCCTGCTGCCCCTTGCGCAGTTTCGGCCCGGACTGGCGGCCGTAGAGGCGGTTCAAGGTGGTGGGGTCGCCGGATTTGTGCGCTGTCATGGGCCGGGCGGATAGCGGCGGGCGGCGGAGGGGGCAAGACCATCCTGCCCCCTTCCGCGCCATCCTCTTGAGGAGAACAGGGTGGCGGGAGGGGGCAGGGCGGTCGGCGGCCTGTCCGGCGGCGGCAAGGGAGACGCGCCGGGGAGTGTCGCGATCAGGCGGGGATCAGCGGGACGCGGGGCGCGTCACTTGCACTTGATGAACTTGCCCTTCGCGTCCTTGCAGGGGGCCTTTTTTACCGGAGCGGCGGGCTTGGGCGGGCATTTGACGAACTTGCCCTTGGCGTCCTTGCACGGCGCGGCGGAGGCGGGGACGGCGCTGCCGGCGACGAGGGCGAGGCCGAGCAGGGCGGGGACGATCAGGCGGGTCATCAACAGTCTCCCAGAAAGCGGGGCGGGTGCCCGGCTCGACAGGGGAGCGAGCCGGACAGCGGCTTTATGCGCCGGTCGGAGGAGATTGGCCAATGAACTTTTCGTAAGGTTGGGAGAACTATCGACAAGACGCGACACCCCACCCCAAACCTTCAAACGAGTCACGTGCCTCGTTTGAACCTGAAGGGGAGGGGCTTCTATCGGGTCAGAGGGCGGCCTTGAGCTTTTCGACCAGGTCGGTCTTTTCCCAGGGGAAATAGTCGCCGTCGGGCTTGCGGCCGAAATGGCCGTAGGCGGCGGTGGGCTGGTAGATCGGCTTGTTGAGGCCAAGGTGCGTGCGGATGCCGCGCGGGGTGAGGCCGCCGAGGTCGGCGATGGACTTGATCGCCTGCTCGATCCGGTCGTCGCCCACCGTTCCGGTGCCGTGGGTGTCGACGTAGAGGGAGAGCGGCTCGCTGACGCCGATCGCATAGGCGATCTGGATGGTGCAGCGGGTGGCGAGGCCGGCGGCGACGACATTCTTCGCGAGGTAGCGGGTGATGTAGGCAGCCGAGCGATCGACCTTGGTGGGGTCCTTGCCCGAGAACGCGCCGCCGCCATGGGGCGACGCGCCGCCATAGGTGTCGACGATGATCTTGCGGCCGGTGAGGCCGGCGTCGCCGTCCGGCCCGCCGATCTCGAAGCTGCCGGTCGGGTTGATGTGATAGACGGTGACGTCGGAAAGCAGGTCGGCGGGAAGCACCTGCGCGATGACGCCTTTCACGTAATTCTTGAGTTCCGCTTCCTTGTCGCCCGTGTCGTAGCCCGGCGCGTGCTGGGTCGAGACGACGATGGCGGTGGCGGCGACGGGCTTGCCGTTTTCAAAGCGGAGCGTCACCTGGCTCTTGGCGTCGGGTTCGAGGAAGGGGGCCGCGCCGCTGTGACGGTCGGCGGCCATCTTCGCCAGGATCTTGTGGCTGTAGTCGAGGGTGGCGGGCATGAGGTCGGGCGTTTCGTCGCAGGCGAAGCCGAACATGATGCCCTGATCGCCCGCGCCCTCATCCTTGTTGCCGGCGGCGTCGACGCCCTGCGCGATGTGGGCGCTCTGGGCGTGGAGGTTGTTTTCGAAGCGGAAGGTCTGCCAGTGGAAGCCCTCCTGCTCATAGCCGATGCGCTTGACGGTATCGCGGACGGTCTGTTCGATTTCCTCCTGCGCGCCGGGCGCCCATTGCCCATTTTCATAGACGCCCTTGCAGCGGATTTCGCCGGCGAGGACGACGAGCTGGGTCGTCGTCAGCGTTTCGCAGGCGATGCGGGCCTCGGGATCCTTCGACAGGAACAGGTCGACGATGGCGTCGCTGATCTGGTCGGCGACCTTGTCGGGGTGACCTTCCGACACGGATTCCGAGGTGAAGAGGTAGTTCGAACGCATGGTTGCTCCAGTCTGATGCTGTGTCTGCGTATAAAGAAGTCTTTATGTGCAGCGGGTGCCTTAGCGGGCGGCGCGGCGGGTTGCAATGGCGGCGCCGAGCAGCAGCAGCAGCAGCGCGCCCGCCGCCCAGTTGCCGAGATGCGCGACGGGCGTGGGCGGCAGCGGCGGCGGCAGGGCGGCGTCGATATAGCCGGCGCGGTGGAGGCCGAGCGCGTGGAGGACGCGGCCGCGCGCGTCGATCACGGCGGAGACGCCGGTGGGGGTGGAGCGCAGGATGGGGATGCCTTCCTCGATCGCGCGGAGGCGGGCCTGCGCCAGATGCTGGACCGGACCCCAGCTGCCGAACCAGGCGTCGTTGGAGGGGTTGAAGAGGAAGGCGGGGCGGTGGGCGGCGTCGATGACATGCCCTGAGAAGATGATCTCGTAGCAGATCTGCACGCCCATGCTGAGCGGCGGGCGGCCGGTGGCGGCGGGCAGCGTCAGGCTTTGCGGGCCGGGGCCGGGCCAGAAGTCAGCGTCGCCGGGGACGAGGCGGGAGAGGCCGAGGGGCTGGAGGATCGAGCGCATCGGCAGATATTCGCCATAGGGGACGAGATGCGCCTTGTCATAGCGGCCAGCCAGGCGCGCGTCGGGGGTGACGACGAACAGGCTGTTGTTCGCGCCGGCCAAATCACCGGAGGGGCCGGGCTTGAAATAGACCTTGGTCGCGCCGGTCATCAGCAGGTCGCCGGGGCCGAGCAGGGCGGCGAGGCGCGCGCGCCAGAGCGGCTCCATGTCGAGATAGGCGGGGATCGCCGCTTCGGGCCAGAAGATCAGGCGCGGCGCGGGGCGGGGGCGGCCGGAGAGGGCGGCGAGGGTGCGGAAATGCGCTTCTTCGAGGGCGGGCGAATATTTCTCGTCCTGGCCGATATTGGGCTGGACGATGCGCACGCGGGGGCTGCCGGGCGGGGTGGGGGGCGCGGGGGCGAGCTGGCCCCAGAGGGCGAGGGCGGCAAGCGGCGCGGCGAGGAGGGCGGCGGGGCGGAACTGACGGCGCAGGGCGAGGAGGAGGGCGGCGGCGGCGAGGATGGCGAGCGCGCCGAGGCCGTAGGTGCCTGCGAGGGTCGCGGCGATGGCGACGCCGGTGGGGAGCAGCGTGACGCCGAGCGGGTTCCAGGCGAAGCCGGTGAAGAGGGTGGCGCGCAGATATTCCGCGCCGAGCCAGGTGGCGGCGAGGAGGAGGGGGAGGGTGAGGGGCAACTCGCCCCTCCCCTTCAGGTTCAAACGAGGCGCGTGACTCGCTTGAAGGGTTGGGGTGGCGTATCGCCCCAAGCGCCGCGTCAAGAGGACGGACCCCACCCCCAACCCCTCCCCTAAAGGGGAGGGGCTTTTCGAGAGCCACCATGCGCCCAGCGTCGCGATCCCCGGATAGACCGCCAGATAGAGCGAGAGCAGGACCACCGCGCCATAGCCGAACCAGTGGGGCATCATGTCCTGAAAGGTGAAGGCGTGGGCGATCCAGTTGAGGCCGAGGGTGAAATGGCCGAGGCCGAACAGCCAGCCGCGGGTGAAGGCGGCGCGGCGGTTGGGCGCGCTTTCGATCAGGACCAGCAGCAGCGCGAGGCAGGCGAGGGTGACGGGCCAGAGCTTCAGCGGCTCGAACCCGGTGGCCGAGAGGAAGCCGGCCACGAGCGCGGTCAGCCGGGGGCGGGACAGGAGCGCGTGCATAAGAGCGGTCAGCGGCCGATGGTCGCCATCGTGGCGCTGGAGCAGGCGTCGGTCTTGCTCCCGCCGCCGCCCAGCATCGAGGCGGCGACGAAGCCGCCGACGATGAGCACGAGGAACAGGGCGGAGAGCCAGCCCAGATATTTCTCGATAAAGGGCTTTATCGTCGCGCCGAATTTCCAGAACAGGAGGCCCACGAGCATGAACTGGAAGGCGCGCGAGAGGATGCTGGCCCACAGGAAGGTGAAGAGCGAGAGGCCGATGAAGCCCGCCGTGATGGTGATGAGCTTGAAGGGGATGGGCGTCGCGCCCTTGATGAGGATGATCTCCGCACCGTAACTGCGCAGGTAGCAGGCGGCGACCGGGAATTTGGCGGTGAGGTGCAGCGCGGCGAGGATCTGCTGCCCGACCGCCTCATAGAGGAAATAGCCGATCGCGTAGCCGAGCATCCCGCCCAGCACCGAGGCGAGGGTGCAGAGGAAGCCGAAGCGCAGCGCCCGTTCCGGCCGGGCGAGGCACATGAGGCCGAGCAGCGGATGGGGCGGGATGGGGAAAAAGCTCGATTCCAGGAAGCTGATGGCGAAGAGCCACCGTTCGGCATGGCGGTGCGCGGCCTTCGCCAGCGTCCATTGGTAGAGCCTGTTCAGCATGGCCCTGCGACCTAGCCGAGATCGTTTCGGGTCGCCAGCGCTTTCGCGTGCGCAGCATGGGGCGGGGCGGGGGCGACGGGGTTGATTGTTGGGCGGCGTCTGGGCATGACCTGCCCATTCTCCTGACCGGTCGGCGCGCTTGATCTTCTCTTCTGTTCCCTGGGCCAAGGTGCGGCAGCGCGCGGGCGGCGTGGCGTTCGCGCTGGTGCTGAACGTTCTGCTGCTGCTGGCGCTGTTCACCCTGTCGCCCCGGTTCGATCCGCCGAAACAGGACGAGCGGCTGCCCGTCACCTTCGACGTGGAGGCGGGCGAGAAGACCGAGCAGCAACAGGCGAAGGCGGAAAAGGCGGAGACGCGCGAGCGGCAGGAGGCCGCGCCGCAAAAGGCGGCCGAGCCGGTGGTGCGGCCGCCCGTTCCTGTCGAGAAGCCCGCGGAGCAGCCGCCATCACCCTTCCCCTTCCTGACGCTGGACCGCGAGCAGATGGCGGCGGCCGACATCGGGTCGATGCCCAAGGCGGCGCAGGGGGCGGGCGCGGGCAAGGGCGACAGCGCGGCGGTGGCCGGGCCGGGCGAGGGGCCGGGCGGGGTGCAGCTGTTCGAGGCGGAATGGTATCGGCGGCCGACCCATGCGGAGCTGAGCGCCTACATCCCCGCCGACGCGCCGCCGCAGGGATACGGCCTGGTGGCGTGCAAGACGGTGGACCATTATCATGTCGAAAACTGCCAGATACTGGGCGAGCAGCCGCTGGGGTCGGGCTTTGCCAAGGCGGTGCGGCTGGCGGCGTGGCAGTTCCTGGTGCTGCCGCCGCGCGTCAACGGCAAGATGATGGTGGGCAGCTGGGTGCGCATCCGCATCGATTATACCCGGACCACCATATCGGCGAGCGGCCGGTAGCCAATCGGGCGCGGGTGGCCGGCGCGGCGCGGGGCCTCTTGTGGCAGGGTCGCCGCGAAGGAGATGCGCGATGCGGGCCGCGATATTGACGTTCGACGGGTTCAACGAGCTGGACAGTTTCGTGGCGCTGGCGCTGCTCAATCGCGTGCCGGGGTGGCGGGCGGAGATCGTCGCGCCGGGGCGGCGGGTCGTGTCGATGAACGGGGTGTGCGTCGATGGCGCACAACCGCTTGAATTTGCGGGACAAGCCGACATCGTTCTGGTGGGGAGCGGGGTGCGGACGCGCGAGGTCGTTTCGGATGCGAAACTGATGGGGCGGATCGGACTCGACCCCGCGCGGCAGATCATTGGAGCGCAATGTTCGGGCGCGCTGGTGCTGGCGGCGCTGGGGTTGCCGGGGGACATGCCGCTGTGCACGGACCTCACCAGCCGGCCGTGGGTGGAGGCGGCAGGCGCGCGGGTGATCGATGCACCCTTCCATGCGCGGGGCCGGATGGCGAGCGCGGGCGGGTGCATGGCCGCGCACTATCTGGCGGCCTGGGCAATTATGATGGGGGCAGGCGAGGCGGCGGCGCGCGCGGTGATCGACTATGTGGCGCCGGTGGGCGAAAAGGCGGCGACCGTCGCGCGCGTGATGGCTGTGGTGCAGCCGTTCCTTTCGGTCGAGAAACGGGTTGCATTGCAGGACTGACCTGCCATGCTCAGCGCCCGATCATGGGACCGACCACGCAAAAGGAGGAGCGGATATGGGCATCATCATTCACGGGGCGCGGCCGTCGCCCTTCGTGCGCAAGGTCGTGGTGTTCGCGGCGGAGAAGGGGATCGACGTCGAGGTGAAGATGGCGGGATTCGGCCGGGGCGGCGACGGCTATCTCAACGGGTCGCCGTTCGGCAAGATTCCGGCGATGGAGCATGACGATTTCCTGCTGTGCGATTCGACCGCGATCATAACCTATCTGGACGCATTGCAGCCGGGCGAGGAGATGATCCCCGCCGCGCCGCGCGCGCGGGCGCGGACCATCTGGTATGAGGAGTTCGGCGACACGATCGTGCAGGCGGCGGGGGCGAAAATCTTCTTCAACCGGGCGGTGGCGAGGATGCTGAAGCGCGAGCCGGACCTAATGGCCGCGGACAAGGCGGAGGCGGAGGAGATGCCGCCAATCTACGATTATCTGGAGGGCGTTCTGCCCGAGGGTGGCGGCTGGCTGGTCGAGGATCGCTTCACCCTCGCTGATCTGGCGGCGGCGTGCCCGCTGATCAACGTCGGCTATGTGTCGGATGCGCTGGAGAGCGGGCGCTGGCCGAAGGTGGCGGCGTGGCTGGCGGCGGTGAAGGCGCGGCCGAGCGTCGCCGCGGCGATGGCGGAGGAGCGGCCGGCGATCCAGGCAATGACGGGAAAGTAACCTATCTGGAACATTTTGCTTGACATCGTCACGCTCTTCTGGCAGGAAGGGGCATAGTCGAAAAATGTGAGTCGCCCGGGAACGCGGCGGAAGAAGGGGCTGGTCCGGTGGGCCGGCCCTTTTCGCGTTGCGGGGCAGGCGGAAGGGGGCGCTATGGCGGAGCGGGAGGCGCGGCTGGTGCCGCAGCGGCAGCGGGCGGGGCGCGGCGATCAGAGCGGCGGCAAGGCGCAGCTGCGCCGGGCGCGGGCCGACGGGTGGACGAAGGCGCAGGAGCGCGCGTTCCTGGAGACGTTGGCCGAGACCTGCAACGCCAGCGAGGCGGCGCGGGTGGCGGGCAAATGCCGGGCGGGCGCGTATCGGCGGCGCGGGGCCGATGCGGCCTTTGCGAAGGCTTGGGACGAGGCGCTCGACATGGGCTATGCCGAGATCGAGCTGATGCTGATGCGCGCGGCGCTGTTCGGCACGGAGGCGGAGGAGGTGACGACCGACGCGGACGGCGCGGTCAAGGCGCGCAAGGTCAAGCGCGCGCCAAGCCTGACCGTCGCGCTGCGCCTGTTCCTGTGCCACCGCGAGAAGGTGGCGAAGATCCGCGCCGGGCGCGAGGCGGCGCGCGCCCAGGCCGAGCGGCCCGACAGCGCGGAGGCGATCGCGCTGGTCGACGCGGTGGTGGGGGCGGTGTCGCGAAGGCGGGCGGCGGCGGGCGCCGACGCTTAGCGGGCTGATTTTCCTGCCGCTTTGCGGTTGCGCGCGGGGTGCGCTTGCGCCAGTCTGCCGTGGGGGCCGCAGGAGCGTGACATGCTGGGTTTCTTGTTACTCCTTCAGGCAGGCGTCGCCGTGGGCGACGAGATCATCGTGACCGGGCAAAAACTGGTCGAGGCGCAGGCGCGGTGCGTGGCGGGCGGATGCACCCCGCTGCGCGATGCGCAGGCGTCGATCGCGCTCGCGGAAATGCGGTTTCGCGACGGCAATTATCAGGACGCCAAGCGCGTGCTGGCAGGCGCGGTGGCGCGCAACCGGGCGCGGGAGGCGGAGGAGCCGCGCGCGGTGGCGGCGATCTACGAAGCCTATGCGACCGTGTCGCTGCACGAGGGCGACCGGCAGGATTATCGCCGCGCGGTGGCCGACCAGGTGCGGGTGCTTAACGCGCATCTGCCCGCCGACGACCCGTCGGTGCTGAGCGCGGCGACGGCGCTGGGCGACATGTGGATCGAGCTGGGCAATTTCCAGCAGGCCGAGGCGACCTATCGCGGGATCGAGGAGCAGGCGTTGGCCGCCGGGCGGGATCGGGCGGCGATGCTGGCCGGGATGAAGCGGGTGTGGATAGAGGCGGCGCGCGAGCGGAGCGGCAAGCCCTACAAGATGATCGACGCGCTGGAGGCGCGGCCGGTGGCGAAAGAGCCGGGCTTTGCCACCGCGCTCAAGGTGCTGCGGCTGCGTGTCGCGGCGCGCGACGCGGTGGACAAGCGCAAGGATGGCGGCGCGATCGACAGCCTGATCGCGGAGCTGGGCCGCGTGTCCGGGCCGGAGCCGGTGCTGCTGGTGTCGCCGCCCTATGGACTCGACGCGCAGGGGGCGGCGAACCGGGACAGCCGCCGCTTTGGTGAACGCAGCGCGGCGCAGGCGGATGCGGCGACGCTGACGCCGGTGCGCTGGGCCGATGTGGGCTTCTGGGTAAGGCCGGACGGGCGCACGGCGGAAATCGAGATATTGCGCGGATCGCCGGGGCAGGGATGGATGGCCCCGGCCTTGCGCCAGATCGCCGCGCGGCGCTATTCGGCGTCGTCGGAGAAGGGCGCGGCGGAGCAGGGCGGCGTCTATCGCGTTGAACGCTTCACCGCGTCGGCGGAGCGGGCGGTGCCGATCGGCAGCCTGATCCGGCGGCGGGTGGCGACCGGCGGCTATGAGGTGCTGGACCTGACGGCCGCGCCGGCCGCGCCACCGAGTTGAAGGAGAAGATGATGCGGACGATGATGGCGGCGGGCGTGGCGCTGATGCTGGCGGGATGCGGCGAGGCGCCCGAGCAGCCTGTTACGGCCAATGTCGCCGCGCCCGAGACGGGGGCGGCGGCGCAGGTGGCGAAGCTGGACGCCGAGACGCGCAACATCGTGCTGCAAAAGGCGATCCGGGCGAGCGGGCTGCCCTGCCCCGCGGTGACCGGGGCCGAACGGGCCGAGGTGCGGCCCGGCGTGCGCGGGTGGAAGGCGCAGTGCAATGACGACACCGCGCATCTGATAGAGATTTCGGCGGACGGGACGGCGAAGGTCACTAGCAGGCGGTGAGGGGTGCAGGGGGGTGAGGCTGCATTTTTCCAAGGGCGCGGGGAAATATGATACCCTGCGGATCGAGCGCGAGGGGCTGCCGGGCGAGACGGTCCAGTGCCCGAAGCAGGGCATCATCCCGCATGATATGATCCACTATGCGGTCGAGAGCGTGGTGCCGCACCGGGGATTCCTGTCGCTGCTGAAGGAGGGGCAGCCGGTCGGCTTTGCGATGGAAGCGGACGGCTCGGCGCGGGCGGTCGAGCGGCTGGTCGAGGCGTTCCAGGCGGAGATGTGGGGCGGGCGGGTGCCGGCGGCGGATTTGCTGGCGGTCTATGTCCATGCGTGCGGGGATGAGGACGCGCCGGCGGTGTCGGTGGCGGAGGTCGAGGCCATTCGTGAGCGGATCGACGCGCTGAGCGAGGAATGGGCGCGGGTGCCGGTGGCCGGCGGGATGACGGTGGTGTTTTGAGGGGAGCGATGTGGCGGGGATGGGTGGTTAGCGGACGGTCCGGTGTTCGTGGTAATCAAACGATAGCCGACATTGCCAAAGCATATCTTACTCGCCATCATCGGTTCATGTGGACGCGAACCATTATAGCCGCATGTCTTGGAGCAACTGTAACGATCGCCTCAACTGCACAGGCATGCTCAGTGGTTCGCGGCTATCGCGTCCCAACTACTTTGCAACTTGTTGAAGGCTCAGACGCAATTGTTTTGGCAAAAGTCAAAGCGGGAGCGGTCAATTCTGAATTTGGCTTTCGCCGCGCGTCGCTAGTGCCAATTGCACTTCTCAAGGGCGATCGCCTGCCTCAACAAATACATTATGAATATGGCGCTATATCAAGCCGACGATGGAAGGCTGTCGCAAGTGATCGTCGCAATTTGCAAGAGCCAAATCCGGATGTCTTTTCAGGCGGATGTAATCGTCAGGTTTTTGAGAGTGGCATGCTCGTTGTAACCTTCCTGAAGAAGGAAGGCAGTGCATATGTCGTTAACGCGCCTCCTTTTTCGAGGGCATTGGAGGATGTGCCATCGCCCGATGCGCTTTGGGTAAAGGCAGTTAAAATATACGTCAAAATCGCGGCGTTACCGGGCATGAAGCGCCGAAAAGCCATGGAAGCGGAACGGGCGCGGTTAACAGCGACAAAAAATGATCCGGATGCTGCACTGCTTGCCCGTGAGCTAGGCAGGGCACTTCATGAAAAACCGTAGGTTCTCCTAGATAAAGAATGCCTGCCCTGTGCATATATAGCAATCGTTTCTGCCGACCTAAAATGGTCCTTAGCGGTCCTTCCTCGTCATGCCGGGCTTGACCCGGCATCCCGCTGCCTTTCGTCGCCTCGAAGAAGCTGGACCCCGGATCAGGTCCGGGGTGACGATGAGTGGGGCGGGGGCTTTCTGCACCCCAAGTGGTTTACAAGCGGGCGGCGGGGTTTCAGGGTGGGGCTATGATGAAAGCCCTGCTCCTGTTGTCCGCCGCGCTTGTCGCGCATCCTGCTCTTGCCCAGACGAAGGCACCCGATCCGGCGCGGCTGCGGGCCAGTGTCGAGAAGCTGGTGGGTTTCGGGACGCGGCATACGGCGTCGTCCGCCAATGACCCGAAGCGCGGGATCGGGGCGGCGCGGCGGTGGGGGGCGCAGGAGTTCGAGAAGATTGCTAGGGGCTGTAGCGGGTGCCTTTCCGTCGAGACGGTGGCGGAGCGGTTCACCGGGCCGCGTGCGCCGCAGGGCGTCGAGGTGGTGGATGTGCTCGCCATCCAGAAGGGGACGGGTGATCCCAGCCAGGTGGTGATCGTCGCCGGGCATATCGACAGCCGGGTGAGCGACGTCATGAACGCGACCAGCGACGCGCCCGGCGCGAACGACAATGCGTCGGGCACGGCGCTGGTGATCGAGGCGGCGCGGGTGCTGGCGGGCGAAAAGTTCGACGGCACGATCGTCTATGCGCTGCTGTCGGGCGAGGAACAGGGGCTGTGGGGCGGCAAGCTGCTGGCTGAAACCGCGAAAAAGCGCGGGTGGCAGGTGCGCGCGATGCTGAACAACGACATCGTCGGCAACACGGTGGGCCAGAACGGGCGGATCGTGGCGGACCGGGTGCGGGTGTTTTCCGAAGGGGCGCGCTTTGCCGAGGACCGGGCGGCGGCGCTGGTGCGGCGCGCGGCGGGCGGTGAGGATGACGGGCCGTCGCGGGCGCTGGCGAAGAAGATCGACGGGATCGCGGAGGCCAATCCGCAGATCGGGCTGGACGTGTTCGCGGTGCGGCGGTTCGACCGGTTCGGGCGGGGCGGGGACCATTCGCCCTTCCTGGAGCTGGGCTTTCCGGCCGTGCGCTTTTCGGTGGGGATCGAGAATTACGACCGGCAGCATCAGGATTTGCGGACCGAGAATGGCCGCGTCTATGGCGACACGGTCGAGGGGATGGATTTTCCCTATCTGGCGAAGGTGACGGCGCTCAACGTCGCGGCGCTGCGGCAGCTGGCGGATGCGCCCGCCGCGCCGGCGAGCGTATCGCTGGACGGGGCGCTTTCGATGGACACGCGGGTGTTCTGGGACGCGGTGCCGGGGGCGGCTGGATATAAGGTCTATTGGCGGCGGGCGGATGCGCAGGACTGGACCGACAGCCGCGCCGTCACCGGCGCGACCGAGACGGTGCTGAAGGATGTGGTCGTCGACGATCATTTCATCGGCGTGGCGGCGGTGGCCAGGGACGGGGCGGAGAGCATCGTCACGTTCGGCGGCATGGCGCCGCGGAGGTAAATCCCGCGCCTCCGGTCATGCTACCGGAGGACTTGGGGGGTGGCGGCATGGCGCCGCGAAAATAGGCGACCGCCGTCGTAGGCCCGTCAGCGCGGGTCGGGCTTGTCGCCGGCCAGCGCCATCGCCTGCGCCGTGCCGGTGGCGGGCTTCACCACAGCGGCCTTGTGCGTGACCACGCTGGCGGCGAGCGCGCCGCCGCCGATCACGACGGCCGCGCCGATCATGGTGAGCAGGGTCTGGCGGGTGGACATGCGGTTATGGGGCGCGTTGGGCATGGCGTTCCTTTCATGAAATCCTTGTGCGTATGCGAGAATGGGGCGCGGGCATCGGCCGTTCCCGCGCGTTTGCGTTATTTTTTGTTGCCGCGGTGCGGGAGGGCGGCGGGCCGGGCGAGAGGGGCGACGGGCTGCGTTTGCTGACGCGGATCGGGGGTGTGCCCCGTTGCAGGACAGGTGGATGGCCGCAGGGCAGACGGAGGGGTGTCCGGCTATCGAGACGGTGACACCCCTCCGTCAACCCTGCGGGTTGCCACCTCCCCTTGCAGGGGAGGATGTTAGATAAGGGGGCGTGGTTTGGACGAGGCGGCTTGGAGCGAGCTGCGCGCGCGGATGACGCCGGCGGCGGCGGAGCGGCTGGCGCAGGAGTGGCGGTTGCGGGCGCGGCCTTCGCAGCTGCCGCCGCCGGGCGACTGGCGCGTGTGGCTGATGATGGCGGGGCGCGGCTTCGGCAAGACGCGGGCCGGGGCGGAATGGGTGCGCGGCATTGCGGAGGGCGATCCGGGCGCGCGCATCGCTTTGGTGGGCGGCACGCTGCACGAGGCGCGCAGCATCATGGTGGAGGGGGCAAGCGGGCTGCTCAGCATCGCGCCATGGTGGGCGCGGCCCCATTATGCGCCGGCGCTGCGGCGGCTGACCTGGCCCAATGGCGCGGTGGCGAGCCTGTTCGGCGCGGCCGAGCCGGAGAGTTTGCGCGGGCCGCAGTTCAGCCATGGCTGGGCCGACGAGATCGCGAAATGGCCGGGCGGCGAGGCGGCGTGGGACAACCTCATGATGGGGATGCGGCTGGGGCTTGCCCCGCGCGTGCTGGCGACGACGACGCCCCGGCCGGTGCCGCTGGTGCGGCGGCTGGTCGGGCAGGACGGCGTGGTGGTGACGCGGGGGCGGACGGTCGAGAATGAGGCGAACCTGGCGCCCGGCTTCGTCGCGGCGATGCAGGCGGGCTATGGCGGCACGCGGCTGGGGCGGCAGGAGCTGGACGGCGAGCTGATCGAGGAGGTGGAGGGCGCGCTGTGGACGCGCGCGCTTGTCGAGCGGTGCCGGGTGGCGCATGTGCCGGGCGTGCTGACGCGCGTGGTGGTGGCGGTCGATCCACCGGCGAGCGCGGGCGGCGACGCCTGCGGCATCGTGGTGGCGGGCCTGGGCGGCGACGGGCGCGGCTATGTGATCGCGGACGCGAGTGTCACCGGCCAGCGGCCCGAAGGCTGGGCGCGGGCGGTGGCGGCCGCCGCGATGGTCCATGGCGCGGACCGGGTGGTGGCGGAGGCGAACAATGGCGGCCAGATGGTCGAAAGCGTGCTGCGCGCGGCGGAAGCGGCTTTGCCCGTGCGGCTGGTCCATGCGAGCCGGGGGAAAGCGGCGCGGGCGGAGCCGGTGGCGGCGTTGTATGAGGCCGGGCGGGTCGCGCATCGCGGGGCTTTTCCGGCGCTGGAGGATCAGATGTGCGGGTTGCTGGCTGGCGGCGACTATGTCGGGCCGGGGCGGTCGCCGGACCGGGCCGACGCGCTGGTGTGGGGGTTGAGCGAGTTGATGCTGGGGAGGATGGGGGAGGCGAGGGTGAGGGGGATGTGAGGGGGTGGAGCGTCAGGTTCAGGTTGCATTGCGAAAATAGCTGGCGCTGCAACCTAACGATGGTGGTCGAACTTCATCGCCTCGTTTCACTCGTACATTATCGAGCCGGCGTGATTTGCTCCGCCACCAACTCTGTTCGCTTTCCATCATCGAATAGGCGCCCACGCACTCTCACTCTGTAACGTGGCCAGCCATCAGCGTTGGTTGATCGATGGAAATGCGTGCGCAACGCGTCATCTGTGGCGTTAGGACCTAGACGGAAAGTATCGCCTACCACGCGCCTGTCGTCGGAAACAAAGGCTGTGACCTCCAACCCCAATGTCAGTGTGCCGACGGCATCAACACGGACCATAGTCTTCGCACATTCTGACGGAGCCAGCCTGGTTAAAACGAGGTCTCCAAAAATCCGGTCCCAAAGGACAATTCCACACGGTTGGAAACGGAGAGACGCATACCAGATCGAGAATGCGAAAAACCAAAGGAGACAAACGCAAAGAGCAAGGCGAAAAAAGCCCTTTGCCAATGCCTTAGAAGGTAATTCAAATCGCGCTCGCATCAAAGTTCCCCGCTGCAGTCCATGATGGCACAGGCTGCAAATGACCGCAAACGGGTAGTACGATGTAGGACAACTACGACTACCGATGGCCGCTTCTCGCATCTCCTTCGTCATGCCGGGCTTGACCCGGCATCCCGCTGATCTCCCTTTGCCGGAAGAAGGAAGCGGGACCCCGGCTCCGGGGCCGGGGTGACGGCGGTTGGGCGTTGCTTTGTGGCGCGCTAGACCCCAGCCTTCGCTGGGGTGACGGTGGGGGGGTGACGGTGAATGGGTGGGGTGATGGTGAGGCGGCGTTGCGCTGGCTCCCCCCTCTTCCAACTTCGCCTGGCCGCTTAGCGGCAAGGCTTCATATCCTTCTCCCCCGGGCGGAGAAGGGGAACCGGTGTCGCCTGCTCTCGTTCTTGATCCAGATGTATTTCAACGGAGTAGGTGCGATGAAGCGGGTTCAGATGCTGGCGGCGGTGGCCGGGCTTTGTGTGGTGGCGAGCCCGGTGATGGCGGCGTCCCTCAATGCCAAGGATCGCGCGCGGGTGGCGCGGGCCGCGCCGCGCGATCGGGACGATGTGCGCTACTGCCTGCTTCAGGGCAAGAAGGGGCGCGACAAGGGCACGGTGATCGGCGCGGCCGGTGGCGCGGGCGTGGGCGTGCTGGCGGGCGGGAGCCTGGGCGAGACGCTGCTGGGCGCGGGCGCGGGGGCGCTGGCGGGCCGGGTGATCGGCAAGAGCGAGGGAACGAATTCGGAATGTGATCGGGTGCTGGCGCGGAATCCGTAAAGTCATGAGAGGGTGCGCCAACCCCCTCTCCCAGTTTCGGTAAGCGGCCGGGCCGCTAACCTTCACTAGCCCTCTCCCCCAGCGGGGAGAGGGTTTTGCTTTTTTGGGGAGCAAGCCATGAAATGGTTCGGGACGAAGGCGGCCGCGGGGGATACGCGGCCGGTGCTGGCGCGTGCCTGGGGCACGGGCGCGGTGGCGCTGGGGGAGTGGCCGGCGTCCTATGAGGCGCAGCTGCGCGCCGGGGTGATGGGCAATGCGGTGGCGCAGCGGGCGATGCGGCTGGTGTCGGAGGGCGCCGGCGCGTGTGCGATCAAGGTGCGCGGTACGGAAGATGAGGCGCGGGTGCGGGGGCTGGTGAGCCGGGCGTCGGCGGGGCAGGGGCTGATCGAGACGCTCGCTTGCCACCTGCTGCTGCACGGCAACGGCTATGTCCAGGTGATCGCGGGCGCCGACGGGACGCCCGCCGAGCTGTTCGCGCTGCGGCCCGAGCGGGTCAGCGTGGAGGCGGACGCAAGGGGGTGGCCGGCGGCCTATCTCTATCGCGTGGGGGACAGCGTGACGCGGCTGCACCCGGAGGACGGGGCGGGGCGGACGAGCGTGCTGCATCTGAAGTCGCTGCATCCGCTCGACGATCATTATGGCCTCGGCTGCGCAGGCGCGGCGGCGGGCGCGGTGGCGATCCACAATGCGGCGAGCGTCTGGAACAAGGCGCTGCTCGACAATGCGGCGCGGCCGAGCGGCGCGATGGTCTATGAGCCGGGCGACGGGTCGGTGCTGTCCCCCGAGCAATATGAGCGGGTGAAGCGGGAGATGGAGGCGGCGTTCCAGGGCGCGGCCAATGCGGGTCGGCCGATGCTGCTGGAAGGGGGGCTGAGCTGGAAGGCGATGAGCCTGACGCCCGCCGAGATGGATTTCGTGGGGCTGAAAAGCGCGGCGGCGCGGGAGATCTCCTTGGCGTTCGGCGTGCCGCCGATGCTGATGGGGCTGCCGGGCGACAACAGCTACGCCAATTATCGCGAGGCGAACAAGGCGCTGTGGCGGCAGGCGATATTGCCGCTGGTGGCGAAGATTTGCGGTGGCCTGGCCCAGGGGCTGGACGGATGGTGGCCGGGCGTCGCCATCGAGCCGGATCTGGACGCGGTGCCGGCGCTGTCGGACGAGCGGGCGGCGCTGTGGGAGCGGGTCGCGGGCGCGGATTTCCTCACCGCCGAGGAGAAGAAGGCGATGCTGGGGCTTTAGTCCGGCGCGCGCTGAGGGAGGGTGTCGAGGCGGCAGAAGCCGCCGTCCCAGACCCAGCGGCCGTTCCGGTTCCAGCAGTCGATGGCGCGGTCGAGGTGGAAATGCCAGGCCGCGCCGCCGAGCGCGGCGAGGACGAGGGCGATCAGGATTTTGCGGGCGGGGCGCTTCATGCGCGGGCAGATAGGGGCGCGGCGGCGCGAAGGGAAGGAGGCGGGGGCGATGAAGGAGGAGATGCTGGCGCGGCTGGTCGCGCAGGCGGACGGGCAGGTGGCGGACATGGTGACGATCCGCGCGCTGATCGAGGAGGCGAGCGCGCTGGGCGCGGAGCGGGCGCTGGAGCGGCTGGGGCTGAGCGACCGACGGGCGGCGGAGGATGTGCGCGAGTTGCGCGCGCTGCTGTCCGCCTGGCGGGACGCCAAGAAGGCGGCGCGCGGGGCGGTGATCGGCTGGGTCGTGCGGATCGGCATGGCGCTGCTGCTGCTGGGGATCGCGGTCAAGACCGGCCTGGTGGGACTTGTGAAGGCATGAGCGGCGGCGGCGACCTGCGCTTTGCCGGCTATGCGGCGGTGTTCGACAAGGTGGACCGGGGCGGCGACGTGGTGCGGGCGGGCGCGTTCGGTAACGTCGCGGCGGCGGGGGTGCCTTTGCTGTGGCAGCATGGGCCGGGCAGCGTCATCGGCGTGGTGGACAGCGCGCGGGAGGATGCGCGCGGCTTGCGCGTGATCGGGCGCGTGTCGCGGCGGACGGCGGCGGGTCGGGCTGCGGCGGCGGCGCTGGAAGCGGGCGCGGTGGACGGGTTGAGCTTCGGATACCGGGTGCGCGAGGCACGGGGGGCTAGGCCGCGGGAATTGCTGGCGCTGGAGCTGGTGGAGGTGAGTTTGGTCACGCACCCGATGCAGCCGCTGGCGCGGGTGGTGGGGGTGGAGGGGGCTAGTTCAAAATAGGTTCAGCTATCAACAGCTATGGAACCGGCTATCAAAAAGGGAATAACTTTTTGTTGTATATATGAGCGTAAATCGCCATGTGAACGTTTATGAGTCACTCGATCGCTTGATCGATCCCTCAAACTAGGAGCAAACATGCGACAGCCAAAGAGGCGTGGTAACACCACCGCTGCCCACGGGTCGCCTAAAATTCGGATGCAGCCGAATTATCATACAGAAATAAGCGAAAGCTATATCGAGGCGATGCAAAAAGCAGTGGATGCGCAGAAGCCGGATAATTTCCGCCTGACGCCCATTAGCGAACCAGGTTGGTAGATTGAAAAATCTTCAATTCTATCCTCTGTCTACGGTACCGGCACCATACGATGTTGTGTGGTGCCGGTTTCCGTATGAGGAACAGCCTAAGCTGCCGGCACCGGATCATCATCCGGGCCTTATCAGGCAAAATTTTGCCGATCAGGACGGGAATCCTTGGGTAAGGGTAGTTTACGGAACATCAGTTGATCCCTTTCGCCAAGGAAACGAATACTTTACAGTGTCAAACTTGGGCGAAATGGAAATCTGCGGCCTGAAATGTGCTACGCGTTTCTGTTTAAGCAGACACGCGGAACTCCCTTGGGGACCGGATTTTTTCGATATTCATGAAGGTCGAACTTCTCCGATTATCGGCCATCTGAGCGATTATGGCCAACGCGTACTGCAGGTGCAAGTATCGTACTGGCAACAAGATCAAAAACGCTGATCTAACATATCAGTAATCTTAAGCGGCCCCAGGCCGCTTTTTTATTTCAACCAAGGCGGTCCATCGCGGGCCGCCTTTTTTTGTGGAGACGGGCATGACGGATCAGGTGACGGACAGGCTGGAGGCGAGCCTTGATGCGGTGGCGCAGGGGGAGCGGATCGAGGGACTGGCGCAGGAGGTGGCGGCGCTGAAAGGCGCGCTGGTGGCGCAGCGGCGGCCGGCGCTGGACGGGGTGAAGGGGGGCGAGGTCGATCCGGCGCGGGTCGCTTTCGTCGATCGCTATCTGCGCCAGGGGCATGAGGCGGGCGTAGAGCTGAAGAGCTTTTCGGGCGCGAGCGGGGCTGCGGGCGGCTATGCGGTGCCGCGCGAGATCGACCAGATCATCGACAGCACCTTGAAGGCGATTTCGCCGATCCGCAGCATCGCCAATGTGGTGCGCACGGGCAGCGCGGGATACCGCAAGCTGGTGAGCGCGGGCGGGATCGTGTCGGGATGGGCCAGCGAGACCGGCGCGCGTGGCGAGACGGCGACGCCGACCTTCAACGAGATCGCGCCGCCTTCGGGCGAGCTGTACGCCAATCCGGCCGCCAGCCAGGCGATGCTGGACGATGCGCAATTCGATGTCGAAGCGTGGCTGGCGGGTGAGATCGCGCGCGAGTTCGCGGCGGCGGAGGGCGCGGCGTTCGTGAGCGGCAACGGCACGAACAAGCCCAGGGGCTTCCTGACCTACACCGCCACCAACGAGGCGGACGGGGTGCGGGCGTTCGGGTCGCTGCAATATGTGGCCACCGGCACGGCCGGCGGCTTCGGGTCGGGCGGGGCGGACAAGCTCATCGACCTGATCCAGAGCCTGCGCGCGCCCTATCGCCAGGGGGCGAGCTTCGTGATGAACAGCGCGACGCTGAGCACCATCCGCAAGATGAAGACGGCGGACGGGGCGTTCCTGTGGCAGCCGGCGCTGGCGGCGGGGCAGCCGGCGACCCTGCTCGGCTATCCGGTGGTCGAGGCGGAGGACATGCCGGATATTGCGGCGGGCAGCCTGTCGGTCGCCTTCGGCAATTTCCAAGCCGGCTATGTGATCGCGGAGCGGAGCGAGACGAGCATCCTGCGCGATCCGTTCAGCAACAAGCCGTTCGTGCATTTCTACGCCGTCAAGCGTATCGGCGGCGGGGTGGCCAATTCGGAAGCGATCAAGCTGCTGAAGTTCGCCGCGTCGTAAGGCGGGGCGACGGTTCGGGGAGGTGGGGCGCGGCCGGGCGAGGTCGCGCCCCTTTTTTTGGCGATCATGACTTTTTGCGAGTCCGCAATCCTCCCCTGCAAGGGGAGGTGGATGGCCGCAGGCCAGACGGAGGGGTGTCACCCTCTCGATAGGGTGACACCCCTCCACCGGCTTTGCCGGTCCCCCTACCCCCAAGGGGGAGGATGGGGTTTGCGAAGGCATGATCGCCCTTTTTTGTGCGAGGCGGCGGGGAGATGGGGCCATGCTGACGGAGGAAGACGGCGGGGCGGCGCCCGCGTCGCTGGCGGAATTGAAAGCCTATCTGCGGATCGACGGGACGGGCGAGGACGCGGTGCTGGAAGGGTTGCTGCGCGGCGCGGGGGCGCTGTGCGAGCGGTTCATCGGCCAGTGGTTGATCGCGCGGACGGCGCGGGAGACGGTGGCGGCGGGCGCGGGCTGGCAGCGGCTGTCGGCGCGGCCGGTGGTCGCGGTGGAGGCGGTCGCGGCGGTGGATGCCGCCGGCGTGGAGACGGCGCTGGCGGTGGACGCCTATGCGGTGGACATCGACGCGAGCGGCGACGGCTGGGTCCGGGCGACGCGAGGGGCGGGCGAGCGGCTGCTGGCCGTCACCTATCGCGCGGGGCTGGCCGAGGGGCTGGACGGCGTGCCGGAGACGTTGCGGCAGGGCATCGTGCGGCTGGCGGCGGACCATTATCTGGCGCGCGGCGGCGACGCGGCGACCCCGCCCGCGGTGGTGAGCGCGCTGTGGCGGCCGTGGCGGCGGATGCGCCTTTCATGACGGAGACGGGCATGAAGGCGGCGCTGGAGCGCGCTCTGGAGGCGCGGGCGGCGCGGCGGCGCGAGGGGATCGCGGCGGCGCTGCGCGACGAGGGCGTGGCGGCGCGGGTCGAGGGCGAGGCGGTGGTCCTGTCCGGGCGGGGGCTGCGGGCGCGCTGGGCGCGCGACCTGACGCTTCGGGAAGCGGGGAGAGAGGCATGAGCGCGGAAGTGGCGGTGCGCGGGGCGCTGGTGGCGGCGCTGCGGGCGGACGGGGCTTTGGCCGCGCTGGTCAACGGCGTGCATGACGGCGAGCCGGGGCGGGCTGGCGCGCCCTATGCGTTTGTGGGCGAATGCCTGGGCGCGGACTGGGGCGGCAAGGATGTGGACGGGCGCGAGCTGCGGCTGACGGTCGGGCTGGTGGTGGCGGACGCGGCCCCGGCGCGGCTGGCGGCGATGATGGCGCGGGTCGGGCCGGCGATGGAGGCTGCGGAGGCGGCGGACGGCTGGCGGATCGTGAGCGCGCGGCTGGCGCGGTCGCGGGTGGCGCCGGCCGGGCGTGGCGAGGGCGCGGGGTGGCGCGCGACGATCGACTGGCGGGTGCGGGCGGTGCGGGAGGCCGGATGAAAGGAAGCGGGATCCCGGATCACGTCCGGGATGACGAAATTGGGGACGGCGCGCCGCTTCGTCAGGCGTGAGGGGCGTGCGCGGCCCCCCCCGTCCAGGTCGGGGCCGCCGCGTCAGCTCGGGCGGCTGTTTTCCTCATATTCCGCCGTGATCTTGTCGACATATTCGGCGATCTGGTCGTCGGCGTCGGCCTGGGCATCCTTGTCCGACATCTTGTCGGCCTTGTCCTGCGCGACGATGGCGGCGCGGAAGGCGGCTTCCTTGTCGGCGCAGGCCTTCCTGATCGCGGACTGGAAATCCCCCGCGGTCAGCTTCTTTTCGAGCGAGGGCTGCATCTGCGCGGCCAGGCATTTGGAAAAATCCTTGCGCCCCACGCCCACGGCGTCGGCGGACGGGGCGCCGGCGAGCATCATCGCGAGCGCTGCGGAAACGATCATCGAAACCTCTCCATATCCTGCATTTTGCACGGTTCAACGGAAGAAAGGATGCGCCATGGGCGTCGAAAAGGGAAGTGCATTTTTGCTGAAAGTGGGCGACGGCAACACGCCCGCAACATATGCGACGGTGGCGGGAATGCGCACCACGCAACTGTCGGTCAACGGCGAGGCGGTGAACATCACCAGCAAGGATTCGGGCGGCTGGCGCGAATTGCTGTCGGGCGCGGGCGTGCGGTCGGTCAGCGTGTCGGCGGCCGGCCTGTTCACGGGATCGGCGGCGGAGGTGCGCATCCGCAACCATGCGCTGTCGGGCACGATCGAAAGCTATGAGCTGAGTTTCGAGAGCGGGGAGCGGATGCGGGGCCGGTTCCTCGTGACCCGGCTCGATTATGCCGGCGATTATAATGGCGAGCGCAATTATGCGCTGAGCCTGGAAAGCTCCGGCGCGGTGGTGAGCCTGTGAGCGGCGGGGACGCGAACCCCGCGCGGGGGGAGGCGGCGCTGCCGGTGGGCGGCGACATGCTGACGCTGCGGCCGAGTTTCGCCGCGCTGGTGGCGGCGGAGGCGGAACTGGGGCCGCTGTTCGCGCTGGTGGAGCGGGCGGCGGAGGGCAGGCTGTCGCTGGGCGAGCTGGTGGGGCTGTTCTGGCATTGCCTGGTCGACCGGCGGGCGCTGACGCGCGAGGCGCTGGGCGAGGCGGTGATCGCGCTGGGGCTGGCGCGGGTGACGCCGGTGCTCAAAGCCGTGTTGCAGCAGATATTGGCGGGAAAATGACGCGCTTTGCCGATCGGGCGGCAGCGCTGGCCGGGGTGGCGGGATGGCTGCTCGGCTGGCGGCCGGACGAATTCTGGCGCGCGACCCCAGCGGACCTGGCGAGCGTGCTGCGCGCGGCGCGGGGCGAGGAGAGCGGGGGCGCGGGCGGCGGCGTGGACGGGGCGGACCTGGCGCGGTTGCTGGCGGCGATGCCGGATTGAGCGGGGGCAATGTGGTGCGTGGGGCTAGACCCCACCCCAACCCCTCCCCTGAAGGGGAGGGGCTTTTTCTGGTGGGGGGAAGGGCATGGACGAGGACGTCGAGACGCTGGTGGTGCGGGTGCGGGCCGATACGGCGGGCCTGTCGCGCGACGTGGAGGCGATGCGGGCCGGCATGGAGGGGCCGCTGGCCGCCGGGGCGGAGCGGGCGGGGCTGCGGATCGAACAGGGGCTGCTGCGCGCGGTGCGGACCGGCAAGTTCGGCTTCGAGGATCTGCGGCGGATGGCATTGAGCGTGCTGGACGCGATTGCGGGCAGCGCGTTGCAGGGGGCGGTCGGCGGCGGCGGTGCGGGGGGTGGCGGATTGCTCACCCTGGGCACGTCGCTGCTGACGGCCGCGCTGGGGCTGCCGGGGCGGGCGACGGGCGGGCCGGTGGCGCCGGGACGCGCGTATCTGGTCGGCGAGCGCGGGCCGGAGATGTTCGTGCCGACGACGAGCGGGCAGGTGGTGGCGCATGGCGGCGGCGGGAGCGGGCGCGACGTGCGGGTCCGGATCGCGGTGAATGGCGGCGGCGAGGCCAATGAGGCGCGGTTGCTGGCGCGCAGCGCGCGGCAGGTGGCGCGGGCGGTCAAGGGGGCGCTGGAGCGATGAGCGGGCTGAATTACTGGCTGGCGGACGCGCGGCGGGGGCAGGAGACGCGCTTCATGAAGCGCTTCGCCGCGACGCACTGGACCGTCAATTTTCCCCGGCCGATGATGGCGGGGGTGGTGACGACCGCGCCCGACGCGGTGCGGGTCGATGCGGTGTTTTACGGGTCGGGCGATCTGGCGGGGCTGATCTGGGAGGCGGAGGACCGATGGAGCCATACGCTGCTCGCCTATGAGACGGCGCGGGATTTTCGGGAGTGTGTGCTGTCGTTCCGGTGGCGGAGCGGGGGCGTGCGCAGGCTGGACGAGACGCACGGGCCGACGCTGACGATCGAGGGGCGGGACGAGAGCGGGGCGGCGAAAAGCTGGTATGTGCGCTTGTGGAACCATGCGAACGGCGGGCCGGAAGATGCTGTCATCACGCTGGATTTTGCCGACCTGGTGGGCGGATATGACCTGCCCGAGGATGCCGATCCGGTGTGGGCGGGGGACATCGACCGGATGTTCATCTCGCTGGTGCCGCCGGACTATGACGAGGGCACGACGCCCTTTGCCGCCGCTGTCGAGGGCTGGGCGGAGCTGAGCGACATCCGTTGCGACGGGGCGGGATCGGTGATCGCGGTGGGTGACGTGATGCTGCCCGAACATGGGCTGTCGATGGCGACCGGCTATGACGATTGCTTCAACCAGACGCCGCAGCGGGTCGTCGAGGCGATCCATGCGCTGGGCTATCGCGGGGCGATCAACCATTATGTGGGCATGAGCCATTATTTCCGGCTCGAACGGCTTGGCGAAGGACTTTACGTCAGCCTGGCGGGCGGGGTGCTCAATGCGCCGTGCGCGGCTTGGCACCGGGATTTCGCGGCGCGCGCGAAGGCGATGGGGATGGGGGTCATCTGGTCGCTGTCCTACGAATTGTTCGACGAGCATTGCTGGGGCGACTGGAAGCAGCGGGCGGAGGATGGCGCGCCGGCGCTGACCGGATGGGTGCCGCCCTCGACTTTGCTGTCGCCCGCGCATGAGGGCGCGATGGGCTACCTGCGGCAGGTGGCGGGCGCATTTGTTGCCATAGGGTTGGAAGCGGGTCTGCCGATCCTGTTTCAGGTGGGGGAGCCGTGGTGGTGGGTGATGCCGGGGGACGGGCGCATCTGCCTCTATGACGATGCGGCGCGGGCGGCGCTGGGCGGCGCGCCGGTGTCGATCGCGAGTGTGTGGGGTGACCTGGACGACGCGCAGCGCGACTTGCTGGACGCGGCGGGGGCTTTGCTGGCGGCGTCCACGGCGGCGTTGTGCGCGCATGTGAAGGGGATCGCGCCGGACGCGGTGACGCATCTGCTCGCCTATCTGCCGACGATCCTCGATCCCCGCGCGCCCGAGGCGAAGCGGGCGAACATGCCGGTGGGATGGGCGCACCCGGCCTTCGATGTGTTGCAGCTGGAGGATTATGACTGGGTGACGGAGGGGCGGCCCAATCTGACGGCGCGCGGGGTCGAGATGGCGACGGCGCGGCTGGGCTACCGACAAGAGGAGCAGCATTATCTGGCGGGCTTCGTGCTGCTGCCCGAGCAGGCGGGGCAGTGGCGCAGGATCGCGGACGCGGCGCAGGCGGCGGTCGCGCGCGGGACGGCGGCAACGTTCATCTGGGCGCTGCCGCAGGTGTGCCGCGACGGCTTTACCTGCTTTACGTTACATGGGGAGGATGATGTGCAAGCCTTTGACGATGTGCTGTTTCCCCTGAGCATCGGGCGGGAGGCGAGCATCAGCCCGGCCTTTTCGACGCAGATCGTGGAAAGCCCGTCCGGCCATGAGCGCCGCAGCAGCGACTGGGCCGATGCGCGCCTGTCCTTCGACGCCGGGCCGGGCGTGCGGTCCGAGGCGGACATGGGGGTGCTGATCGAATTTTTCCGGGCGCGGCGGGGGGCGGCGCGCGGGTTCCGCTTCACCGATCCCTATGACGATCGCAGCGGGGCGGCGGGGACGGTTCCCTCGCCGATCGACCAGCCGCTGGGCATCGGCGACGGGGTGACGAGCGAGTTCCCGCTGATGCGCTATTATGGCGAGGGCGCGGACGCGCAGGGGCGGCGGATCACGCGGCCGGTGGCGGGCAGCATCCGCGTGGCGGCCGATGGCGTCGAGATGACGGGCGGCTGGGTTCATGCAGGGCTGGGCGTCATCGCCTTCGATACTGCGCCAGCGACAGGCGTGGCGCTGACCGCCGGATACCGGTTCGACGTGCCGGTGCGCTTTGCCGAGGACCGGCTGGAAATCAATCGCGCGACCTTCGCCGCCGGGGAAGCGCCGTCGGTGCCGCTGGTGGAGATACGCGAATGAGCGCGGTCGAGACATTGGCGCAGCCGCTCTCGACGCTCGCCTTTTGCTGGCGGATCGAGCGGCGGGACGGGGTGGCGATCGGCCTTACCAGCCATGATCGCGACCTGGAGATTGGCGGCCTTCTCTATCGCGCCGCGCCGGGGATGACGCCATCGGCGGTGCGCAGCGGCATCGGCCTGGACGGCGAGGACAGCGATGTCGCGGGCGCTTTGTCGAGCGATGCGCTGACCGAGCGCGATTTGATGGCGGGGCGCTGGGACGGCGGGAGCCTTGAACTGCGGCTGACGCAGTGGGAGGAGCCGGGCGAATTGTGGCTGTTGCTGGCGCGGGGGGAGATCGGCGCGGTGGCGCGGACGGGCGCGGCGTTTACGGCGGAGCTGATCGGCGCGGCGGCGGTGCTGGGTGGGCCGGTGGCCCCGAGCACGTCGCCCGATTGTCGCGCACGGCTGGGCGATGGCCAGTGCCGGGTGGACATGGCGCCACGGCGGCGGGTGGTGGCGGTGACGGGTGTGGCGGATGCCGTCGTTGCGGCCGCAGGGCTGGAGCCGGGGGCCTATGCCTTCGGCACGCTGCGCTGGATGACGGGGGAGAATACGGGGCTGACGCAGGGGGTGGCGGACAATGATGCGGACGGCGTGACGCTGACCGATCCGCCGGCCTTCGCGGTGGCGGCGGGGACGCTGGCGCTGCTGACGGAGGGGTGCGACCGGCAGATGGCGACCTGCGCGGCAAGGTTCGGCAATGCCGCCAATTTTCGCGGCGAACCCTATCTGCCGGGCATGGACCTGCTGACCCGATACCCCGGCGCATGAGCGGGGATGAAGTGGTGGCGCGGGCGCGGGCCTGCGTCGGCGTGCCGTTCCGGTTGCACGGGTGGGGCACGGACGGGCTGGATTGCGTGGGGCTGGTGGCGGTGGCGACCGGGCTGGATGCGCCGATCGGCTATGGCTTGCGGAGCGGCGATGTGGCGCAGGCGGAGGCGGGGCTGCGCGCGGCGGGGCTGCGGATGGTGGCGCAGGGATGCGCGGGGGACGTGGCGCTGGTGCGGCCGGGACCGGTGCAGCTGCATCTGATGATCGCGTGCCACGGCGGGTTCGTCCACGCCCATGCGGGGTTGCGGCGAGTGGTGGAGATGCCGGGGGGTTCGCCGTGGCCCGTGCTGTCGTGGTGGCGGGTGTAGGGCGCTGGCTTCTCGACTTCGCTCGAAACAGGCTTCTCGACTTCGCTCGAAGCGAACGGTCTGAGTGTATTATTGGGGGGAGACGGAAACGATGGCGACGATCGTGCTGAGCGCGGTGGGCAATGTGCTGGGCGGGCCGATCGGGGGCGCGATCGGCGGGCTGATCGGCAATGTCTTCGACCGGGAGGTGCTGTTCCGGCCCAAGGGGCGGGAAGGCGCAAGGCTGCGCGAATTGCAGGTGCAGACGTCGAGCTATGGCGCGCAGCTGCCGCGGATTTTCGGGACCATGCGGGTGGCGGGCACGGTGATCTGGGCCACCGACCTCACAGAAACGCGCGAGCGGCAGGGCGGGGGCAAGGGGCGGCCGAGCGTCACGACCTATAGTTATAGCGCGAGTTTCGCGGTCGCGCTGTCGGCGCGGGCGATCCGGGGGATCGGGCGCATCTGGGCGGACGGCAATCTGCTGCGCGGGGCGGCGGGCGACTTCAAGACGGAGCTGGGCGGGTTTCGCATCCATCCCGGCGGCGAGGGCCAGGCGGTCGATCCGCTGATCGCGGCGGCCGAGGGGGTCGGCCAGACGCCGGCGCACCGGGGCATCGCCTATGTCGTGTTCGAGGATCTGGCGCTGGCCGACTATGGCAACCGCATCCCTTCCCTCACCTTCGAGGTCGAGGCGGACGCCGGGCCGGTGGCGATCGGCGCGATGGCGGCGTCCTTGAGCGACGGGCGGATCGCGGGCGCGGGATTGGGCACGGTGGACGGCTATGCCGCCGACGGGGCGGACGTGGGCGCGGCGCTTTCCCCGCTGATCGAGGCGCGGGGGCTGGCGCTGCGGGCCGAGGAAGCGGGGTTGCGGCTCGTCGCGGCGGGCGGCGCGGTGGCGGAGACGGGCGGCGCGGCGCTGGCGCGGCGGGTGAACGGGCGCGCGGTCGATCCGCTGGCGCAGGCGGGCGGCGCGGCGGACGGGGTGCCGGTGGCGCTGAGCCTGCGTCATTATGACGCCGCGCGCGATTATCAGGCGGGCGTGCAGCGGGCGGTGCGGCCGGGGCCGGGGCGGCAGGAGCAGGGGATCGACCTGCCCGCCGTGCTGGCCGCCGACGCCGCGCGGGATATGGCGGCGGCACGGCTGGGCGCGCGCTGGGCGGGGCGGGCGACGATGACGCTGCGCTGCGACTGGAGCGCGCTGGCGCGCTTGCCGGGCGATGTCGTGACGGTGGCGGGCGTGCCGGGGCTGTGGCGGATCGAGGAGCGCGAGTGGGAGGCGATGGCGGTGCGTCTGTCGCTGCGGCGGGTGCCGGGCGCGGGCGGGGCGGTGCCGGCGGGAGCGTCATCCGGCACGATCGTGCGGGAGAGCGATGCGCCCCATGGGCCGACGCGCCTGATGCTGATCGACCTGCCGCCGCTGCGCGAGGGCGTGGCGAGCGCGCCCTTGCTTGTCGCTGCGGCGAGCGGCGGGGCGGGCTGGCGCAGCGCGGCGCTGTTCCTGATGGGGGCGAGCGGCGAGGCGGCGCCGGCCGGGCGCAGCGGACTGCGCGCGGTGATGGGGACGGCGGACGCGGTGCTGCCGCCGGGAGACGCGACGCTGGTGGATCGGACCGGGACGCTGGCGGTGACGTTGCTGGCCGACGACATGCTGCTGACCCATGCGGACGAGGTGGCGATGGGGCAGGGGCGCAACCTGTGCCTGGTCGGACGCGAACTGATCCAGTTCGAGCGGGCGGACCGCATCGGACCTGTGGCCTGGCGGCTGAGCGGATTGCGGCGCGGTCTGCGCGGGACCGAATGGGCGATGGCGGGCCACGAGGCGGGCGAAGCGGTGCTGATGATCGAGGAAGCGCGGCTGGCCGAGCCGCTGGCCGCCCTGGGGATGAGCGGCGAACCGGGCGCGGACTTGCGGATCGCGGCGCTGGGCCTCGGCGACATCGCGCCGGTGGAGGCGGCGCTGACGATCCGGGGCGAGGCGCTGATGCCGCCGGCGCCGGTGCATCTGCGCGCGCGGGCGGAGAGCGGCGGCGTGGCGCTGCGCTGGGTGCGGCGCAGCCGGGCGGGGTGGCGCTGGACCAGCGGCGGCGACGTGCCGCTCGCCGAGGAGAGCGAACGCTATGCCGTGCGGCTGCTGGACGGGGAGACGCTGGTGCGCGCGGTCGAGGTGGGCGCGCCGGCATGGACCTACGACGCGGCGGCGATCGCGGCGGACGGTACTGCGGGCGCGGCCCTGACGGTCGAGGTGGCGCAGGTCGGCACGCGCCTGACGGGACGGCCGGCGCGGCTGGCGATCATGCTATAAGGCTTTGAGGAGACAGGACGATGGATACGACCCCGCGCTGGGCGCTGCCGCTGTTGTTCGCCGGGCAGGCGCAGAAGGAGATTTTCCACAACGAGGCGCTGGTGCTGATCGACGCGCTGCTGCACGGGCGGGCGGAGAGCGCCGATCTGGGCGCGCCGCCGGCCGACCCCGCGCCGGGGCAATGCTGGATCGTGGCGGCGGGCGCTGCTGGGGCATGGGCGGGACAGGCGGGGGCGATCGCCTGCTGGACCGGGGGCGGGTGGCGATTTGTTCCGCCGCGCGCGGGTCTTTCGATCGAAATTGCCGACCGGGGCCACGCCTTGCGCCACGATGGCGCGGCCTGGCGGGACGGCGCAATCCGCGACGACGGCGTATATCTGGACGACGAGCGGGTGATTGCGCAGCGTCAGCCGGGGATTTCGGCCCCGACCGGGGGTGCGACGATTGACGCCGAGGCGCGATCGACCATCGCCGACATTCTGGCGATGTTGCGCATTCACGGGCTGATCGCCACATAATATTTGCAGGCGATTTGTTTTTTCTTCGTTTATGGCATTTTTATTTGAGGCAGGACCATTTATAGCTGGTTCGCCAGCAGCATAGACCCCTAGTGCGTTATTTTTGCAACGGTTTCACTAATTGTGGACTTGCCATGAAACTTTCTTCCCGATACATGGTTTCAGCAGTCCTTCGTGACACTTTTGAAAGGGGAATTCAGATGCGGAAGCTTGCCCTCGCGGCTGCGCTTGCGACCAGCGCCCTGGCCAGTCCGGCCCTGGCGCGTGACGACAGCTGGTATGTCGGCGTCGACGCCGGCGTCCTGCTGGTCGAAGACCAGAACATCACCTTCACGCCGGCTCGCGCCGCGTCGCCCACGGTGGACTACCACAAGGGCTACGACGTCGACGCCAACATCGGCTATGACTTCGGCGGTTTCCGCCTGGAGGCCGAAGCGGCCTACAAGCGCGCCAAGATCGACCTCGGCCAGACCGGCTATGGCGGTTCGGCCTCGGCCCTGTCGTTCATGCTGAACGGCCTGCTCGACTTCGGTCCCGATGACGGCCTGCAGGGCTTCGTCGGCGGCGGCGTCGGCGTGTCGCGCGGCAAGCTCGCCAACGATCGCGTCAACGACAGCGACACCGGCTTCGCCTGGCAGGCGATCGCGGGCGTCCGCTACCCGCTGACCAGCAATGTCGACGTCTCGCTGAAGTATCGCTTCTTCAACCAGGACGACATCAAGCTGATCACCGCCTATCCGAACGCCCTGGCTCCGGCCGGCGCGACGGCGGACACCAAGCTGCGCACGCACAGCATCCTGCTGGGCCTGACGTACAACTTCGGCGAACCGGCTGCTCCGCCGCCGCCCCCGCCGCCCCCGCCGCCTCCGCCGCCCCCGCCGCCCCCGCCGCCGCCGCCGCCGGTCGCCGAGTGCAACCCGGGACCGTACATCGTGTTCTTCGAATGGGACAAGTCGGACATCACGCCTGACGCCGCCACCATTCTGGACAACGCGGTTTCGGCCTACAGCAGCTGCGGCAGCGCCCAGGTCATGCTGGCCGGCCACGCTGACCGTTCGGGTTCGGCTTCGTACAACGTCGGCCTGTCGCAGCGTCGCGCTGACTCGGTCAAGGCCTACCTGGCCTCGAAGGGCATCCCCGACGGCGTCATCACGACCCAGGCCTTCGGTGAATCGAAGCCCCGCGTCGAGACCGCCGACGGCGTTCGCGAGGTCCAGAACCGTCGCGTGGAAATCAGCTACGGCCCCGGCGCGGGCATGTAAGCCAGACATCCGTCCTTCGGGATGGATCGAAGAAGGGGCCGGTCGCAGGACCGGCCCCTTTTTTCATGGCGATCGGTCGTCATCCGCAAGCCGGACGTCGGCGGGCTGAACGCCGAACGTCTTGCCTTCCTTTGCAGGCGGACGGGTATGAAGGGGTCGGAGGGCGGCCACTCTTTCGCTTGACCTCATTCGCGTAGCGGTCGCCATCCCTGCCAAGGAGAGGATCGTGACGGGGGATGCTTTTGGCGCGCCGCGTCTCGTGCGGCAGAATGCCCCGACTGAGTCGTCGCGGGCGGGCAGAACCGCGGCCTATCGCGCGCTGTGCGCCTGTCGCACGACCAGCTTGCGCCTTTAGTCACGCCCACACCGGTAGCATGAGCGACCCGACGGCCTGTGCGCCGCCAGCACGGACGGGCGAGCGACGGCATCGGGCCGCTCGCGGATGGGTGACAAATCGATGCGGATGGGCAACAAAATCGCCGTCGCCGCGTTGGCGCCATGATCCCGATAACCCGGAGCGCTCCCCATGAACATCCTGCCCCTCGCCGCCGCCCTCCCGATCGTGCTGGCGGCGTCCGCCTGCGCCACGACGGGCGAAACGCCCGCCGCGCCGATGGCTTCGGCCAAGCTGGCGGCCGGCGACGGCGCGGCGCGCGGGACGGCGACGGTGACGCAGGCGGCGGACGGGCTGCACGTGGTGGTGAAGGCGATGGGCCTGACCCCCGGTATCCATGCGGTGCATATCCATACGACCGGCCAGTGCGTCGGCCCCGATTTCACCAGCGCGGGCGGCCACTGGAACCCGGCGGCGCGGCAGCATGGCAAGGACAATCCCGCCGGTATGCATATGGGCGACATGCCCAACATGACCGTCGGCCCCGACGGCACCGGCGCGATCGAATATCATGTCCCTGGCGGCATGATCAGCGGCGGCGCGACGCCTTTGCTGGACGCGGACGGCGCGGCGGTGGTGATCCATGCGCAGGCGGACGATTACCGGACCGACCCGACCGGCAATGCGGGCGGTCGGCTGGCCTGCGGGGTGCTGGCCGCGAGCTGACGCTCGGCTCGGTGTGCCCTCGACCGCGTCCTGACGGGCATCGGCGCGATCCCGCCGATACCGCTGCGGCGCTGCGCTGAACTCAAGGTTCGGCCGGGCGGGAGACCGTGGGATAGTGGGCGACCGCCTCGTAGGTTGCGCCGGCATGGCCGGTGCGGCTTTCGTAGAGGGTGAAGCCGTCCACCCGGAAAGGCGGGGCGGAAAAGCCGGCGTGGCGGGCGAGGAACGGGGCGACATCGCCACCGAACCGGCCGAAGCGGGCGACGGTGACGTGCGGCAGATAGGCGCGGCCTTCGGGGGGCAGGCCGGCGGCGACGCAGGCGCGGTCGATCTTGCGATGGAGCGCCGCCAGAGGCTCGCGCGGGGTCGCGCCGATCCAGAGCGTATCGATGATGCCGCGCCTATCGAACATGCCCGCGCCCGAGAGGGCGATGTCGAACGGCGCGACGCGGATCGAGGCGAGCGCGTCGGCGATGTCGTTGGCGCGGTGGCGGTCGACTTCGCCGATGAAGCGCAGGGTGAGGTGCAGTTGGTCGTCATCCTGCCAGCGGGCGCCCTCCACCCCTTCCATCAGGGCGAGCAGCCGGGCGCGCGTGTCGGCGGGCGGGCGGAGGGCGACGAACAGGCGGTGCATGGCCATGCTATAGCGCGGCCCGCGCGCCGCGCCATGCCGGTTAGGCTTGAAGTCGCGGCCGGTTGGACCGATAATAGGGCAACCGGCGTTTGAGCCGGTGAAGGAGAAGAGTTTCATGGCCAATTGGTCCGATCCCCGTTCCGGCACGCAGACCCGCATTCCGGGGTTCGGCGGCCCGGCCGCCGCGCGCGGCGAGGCCTATGACGCCGGGCTGCGCCGCTACATGCTGTCGGTCTATAATTATATGGCGAGCGGCGTGCTGCTGACCGGCATCGTCGCGCTGCTGTTCGCGTCGAGCGGGCTTGCCTATCAGGTGCTCGCCGGCCCCGGCATCCTCAAATATGTCATCATGTTCGCGCCGCTGCTGTTCGTGATGGTGCTGAGCTTTGGCATCAACCGGCTGTCGACGGCGGCGGCGCAGGGGCTGTTCTGGGCCTATGCGGCGGTGATGGGGCTTTCGTTGTCGTCGATCTTCCTCGTCTACACCGGCACGTCGATCGCGCAGACCTTCTTTGCGACGGCGGCGGCGTTCGCGGGCTTGAGCCTGTGGGGCTATACGACGAAGAAGGATCTGTCGGGCTTCGGCACCTTCCTCATCATGGGGGTCGTCGGCCTGCTGATCGCTAGCCTGATCAACATCTTCCTCAAGTCCAGCGCGATGGACCTGGTGATCAGCGCGGTAGGCGTGCTGCTGTTCGCGGGGCTGACCGCCTATGACACGCAGAAGATCAAGAGCATCTACGCCTATGTCGCGGGCACGGACATGATGGGCAAGTCGGTGGTGATGGGGGCGCTGAACCTCTATCTCGACTTCATCAACATGTTCCTGTTCCTGCTGCGCTTCATGGGCGGCAACCGCGACTGATCGCGGCGACGGGTTTGCAACGGGAAGGCCCGGCGGTGTGGAGCCGCCGGGCCTTTCTGGTTTGCGACCGGTTCAGGTACAAGCGGGTGAGCGCCGCCGTTTCTATCCTCCCCTGCAAGGGGAGGATGGCTGAGGGTCAGCCTGCCTTCTGCATTTCGGCGATGAGGGCGTTGTCCTTTTCCTTCTGCGCCTTGTAGGCGGGGCGGTCGCGCAGGCGGGCGGCGTAGGCTTCGAATGCGGGGCTTGAGGGGATGGACTTGAAGCCGAGGCCCCAGTCGATCTGTGCGCCGACATAGACGTCGGCGGCGGTGAACTGCGCGCCGCAGATCCAGGCGTCGCCCGAGATGGCGGTTTCCAGCGCGGCGATCGCCTCTTCGTACGTGCCATAGCCCGCCATGCGCTCGCGCCCTTCGGGCACGACGAAGCCGAGCGCGCGGTTGGTGACGGCCTGTTCGACCGGGCCGGCGGCGAAGAAGAGCCAGCGATAATAAGCGTGGCGCTCGGCAAGCGGCGGGGCGAGGTTTGCGGCGGGGAAGGCGTCCGCCAGATAGGCGCAGATGGCGGCGCATTCGGTGACGATCCAGCCGTCATGGACGATGGCGGGCACCTTGCCCATCGGGTTGATGGCGCGATAGTCGGCCGACTTCATGCCAGCGTCGTCATAGCCGAGGATCACAGTCTCATAGGGCTGGCCGACCTCCTCCAGCATCCAGCGGACGATCTGCCCGCGCGACATGGGGTTGGTGTAGAGGGTGAGGGTCATGCGGGTGCTCTCCTGTGGACGGTGGGGTGCATAGTGGCGCAGAAACAGGGGCGGGACCATCCCCCCGAAGCGGCCATGTCAGCAGCCCGCGCCCATCGCGCCGGCGAGCATCCCGCCAAGGCCGCCGCCGCATTTCTTTTTCTTCGGCGCGGGGCGCTGTACGGGTTCGTCGCTGTCCTCTTCGCCAGCGCCGCCCATCATCGCCCCCATGTCCGGCCCGTTCAGCATCCACATGGTGTTGGCGCGGAAGCGGACGCGGGCGATCCATTCGGGTTTCCACGCGATCTTGGGATCGGCCGGGCGCGGCGGGTAGGCGAAATCGGACTGCGGCCCGTAGGCGTAGAGGCTGCCCATCAGCATTTCGCCACCGGCCTGACCCACGGCGGCGGGCACGGTGCAGCTGGTCTGGCTGGGCGGCATCACGATTTTCTGCGCGATCAGTTTCTGGACCGAGGCGGGCGAGATCCAGTCCCAGACCGGGCCGCCGAACGCCTGCGCGGCGGAGGAGGCCCACCAGACCATGTCGCCATTGCCCTTCGCGCCGAAGGCCCAGGCATAATAGCCGGTCGCCTGCGGCAGCGCGTTCCAGGTGAGTTCGGTCGACCCGTCGGCCAGCGCGCGGGAGCGGCCGGCGATGGGCGGCATGAAATCCTGCTTCAGGGTGAAGGCGATGTCGGGGCTGTAATTGCCGGCGACGCGATGATCGCCGAGCAGCGAGGCGGTGCCGGGCACGGTCTTGCGCGATTGTTCGTTGGGCCAGTCGCCATAGGTTTTGCTGTTGGAGACGCGGACCTGCCAGTCCTGCGGCACGGACGCGCCGGTCATGTAGAGGCCGGGCGGCATCTGGCCTTTCGCGACCTTGGCGAAATCGATCACGACCGGCTGGCCCGCGCCCGGCGTCGCGCCGCAGCCCCAGTAGAGGAGGAGGCGGCCTTTGGGCCGTTCCCCGGGCATCGGCTGATCCTCGCCCGGCGCGATGCGGGGGGTGACGAGGGGCACGGACAGCCCGAGGCCCGCGCCGGCGGGCAGGAAATGATCGGCCTTGGGCGCGCCGGTCGCAGGCGCGCGGGTGGAGCCGAGGCGCAGGACGAGTTCGTGCATCGGCTGCGCGCGGCCGCCGCCCATCATCATTCCCATCGCCGCGCCCATGCCGCCGCCGCCGCGCCCCATCGCGGCCATGCCCGACATGGTGCCGGCGTCGATCGTGTAGCGGGCGACAGGGGCCGCGCTCTGCTGGCTGGCGCCGGGGGCGGCGAGGAGAGCGAGGCAGGCGAGCAGCGCGGTGCCGCGCAGGACGCGGGAGGGCAGCGAGATATGCACGACATCTGTTCCTTGTGCGCGAGGGACGAGATGCGACCTGTTATTCTGCTGCGCCTCCATATCCGATTCGCGACGATTGCGGGAGGGGCCTCGACGCGGCCGCGCGGGGCGGGCAAGAGGGTGGGCGATGAAACCCGATACGCGCCCCGATCCGCCGCACCATGCCGTCCATTATGTCAATCGCGTGGGCTGGCTGCGCGCGGCGGTGCTGGGAGCCAATGACGGGATCGTGTCCACCGCCAGCCTGATGATGGGCGTGGCCGCATCCGGTGCGGGCGGGTCTTCGGTGCTGCTGTCGGGCGTCGCCGCGCTGGTCGCGGGCGCGATGTCGATGGCGGCGGGCGAATATGTCTCGGTGAGCGCGCAGGCGGACACCGAGCGCGCGGACCTGGCCAAGGAGCAGAAGGCGCTCGTCACCCAGCCGCACGCCGAATGGGCGGAATTGCGCGACATCTATGTCGAGCGCGGGCTGACGCAGGCGCTGGCCGGGCAGGTGGCCGAGCAGCTGATGGCGGCGGACGCGCTGGGCGCCCATGCGCGCGACGAACTGGGCATATCGGACATTGCGACGGCACGGCCGGTGCAGGCGGCGCTGGCGTCGGCGGCGAGTTTCGCGACCGGGGCCGCGCCGCCGGTGGTCGCGGCGGCGCTGGCTCCGGCAGGGGGTGCGAGCGCGGCGATCGTTGCGACCTGCCTGATCTGCCTGGCGCTGCTGGGCCATGTCGGCGCGCGGCTGGGCGGGGCGAGGCCGGCGCGCTCGATCCTGCGGACGCTGCTGTGGGGGAGCCTGGCGATGGGGGTGACGGCGGGCGCGGGGCATCTGTTCGGCGCGGCGATTTGATGCCAAGGTCGGGGCAAGCCGATTCCAAGGAGACATGCATCATGGCCGACATCCAGACCATCCCGCTCAAGACCATCAAGGGCGCGGACGCGACCCTGGGCGACTATGCCGGCAAGGTGGTGCTGGTGGTCAATGTCGCGTCCAAATGCGGGCTGACGCCGCAATATGAGGGGCTGGAGAAGCTCTATGCGGGGTACAAGGACAAGGGGCTGGTGGTCGCGGGCTTCCCCGCCAATGATTTCGGGGCGCAGGAGCCGGGCAGCAACGCGGAGATCGCGACCTTCTGCACCACCAATTTCGGCGTCGATTTTCCGATGTTCGAGAAGATCGTGGTGACGGGGCCGGACAAGCATCCGCTCTATGCCGCACTGACCAGCGCCGCGCCGGATGCGCAGGGCGAGGGCGCGGCGTTTCGCGAGAAGCTGGTCGGATATGGCATCACGCCGGGCGACGCGCCCGAGGTGCTGTGGAATTTCGAGAAGTTCCTGATCGGCAAGGACGGGACGGTGAAGGCGCGTTTCGCGCCGACCACCGCGCCCGATGACCCGGCGCTGGTTTCGGCGATCGAGGCGGAACTGGCGGCATGATGCGGGGACTGATTGCGGGCGCGCTGCTGCTGGGCGGCGCGCCGCTGGCCCATGCGGCGCTCAGCCCCGCCGAGCGGAAGATCGCGGCGCGGGTGGAGGCGGGCTATGAGCCGTCGGTCGCCTTGCTCGAAAAGCTGGTGAACCAGAATAGCGGGTCGATGAACCTGGCGGGAGTCAAGGCGGTCGCCGACATGCTGCGCCCGCAGTTCGAGGCGCTGGGCTTTGCCGTCACATGGAAGCCGATGGAGGCGGCGAAGCGCGCCGGCCACCTGATCGCCACGCACAAGGGGCGGGCGGGGACGACCAAGATGCTGCTGATCGGGCATCTCGACACGGTGTTCGAGCCGGATTCGCCGTATCAGACATTCGTGCGCGAGGGGGACTTTGCGCGCGGCCCCGGCGTTGCCGACGACAAGGGCGGGGTGGTGACGATGCTGCTGGCGTTGCAGGCGATGCAGGCGGCCGGCACGCTGAAGGACGCCAATATCGAGGTGGTGCTGACCGGCGACGAGGAGGATAGCGGCGATCCCATTGCGATCGCGCGCGCCGACCTGATCGCGGCGGGCAAGCGGGCGGACGTGGCGCTGGATTTCGAGGGGCTGGCGCAGGAGGACGGCAAGGATATGGGGTCGATCGCGCGGCGATCCTCCAACAGCTGGACGCTGACCGCGACAGGCAAGTCGGGGCACAGCAGCGGCATTTTCTCGGCAAGTGCGGGCGATGGCGCGATCTACGAACTGGCGCGGATCATCAGCGCGTTCCGCAAGGAGCTGCCCGAGCCGAACCTGACCTTCAATGTCGGGCTGATCGGCGGGGGGCAGAGCGCGGACGTGGACAAGGACGGGGTGCGCATCGCCGTCACCGGCAAGACCAACATCATCCCGCCCGTCGCCATCGCCAAGGGCGATTTCCGCACGCTGAGCGAGGAGCAGACGCAGCGGGTGCGGGCGAAGATGCAGGGAATCGTGGACGCGGGGCATCTGCCGGGGACCGGGGCGAGCATCGCGTTCGACATGGGATACCCCTCCATGGCGCCGACGCCGGGGAACCGGGCGCTGCTGACGAAGCTGAACGCGATCAACCGCGATCTGGGGCTGGGCGAGATGCCGGCGCTCGATCCTTTGAAGCGGGGGGCGGGGGACATCGCCTTCGTCGCGGCGGATACGGATGGGCTGGTGGGCCTTGGCCTCGCGTCCAGTGGCGATCATAGCCCGGCGGAGAAGGCGGACCTGTCGACGATGAAGCGGCAGGCCAAGCGCGCGGCGATATTGATGAGCCGGCTGGCAGGGGAGAAGGGGCGGAAATAGGAAGTCCTGGGTCAGGGCGCAGGATGCCCGCCAGGCTCCGTTCGTTTCGAGCGAAGTCGAGAAACGATCAGTGCAGCACTTCCCTCTTCTCGACGTCGCGCGAAACAGGCTTCTCGACTTCGCTCGAAGCGAACGGAGGGGGAAGGGGAGAGGGGCTTCGACAGGCGCAGCCCGAACGGCGTTTTCGGCATCCGTTCGTTTCGAGCGTGTCGAGAAACAAGGGCGCAGCGCGTGCCGTTTCTCGACTATGCTCGAAACAGGCTTCTCGGCGTCGCTCGAAACAGGCTTCTCGACTTCGCTCCAAGTGAACGGCTAGGGTTGGGCTATGCTGCCGCACGCGCCTTTGCTTGCTACCTCCATCGGCCCGGTGCTCGAAACGCTGAGCATCGTGGGCACCTTCGTGTTTGCAGCGTCCGGCGCGCTGGCGGCGGCGCGGCTGGGGCAGACGCTGGTGACGTTCGCCTTCTTCGCGCTGGTGACGGGGGTGGGCGGGGGCACGGTGCGCGACCTGCTGATCGGCGCGCCGGTGTTTTGGGTCGTCGATCCGGTGCCGGCGATCGCCTGCATGGGCGCGGCGGTGGTGGTGTGGTTCAGCCCAAGCCGCTGGTGGAGCGCGCGGGCGCTCGACTGGCTGGACGCCATAGGGCTGGCGGCGTTCGCGGTGTTCGGCGCGGCCAAGGCGCTGAGCTTCGGCGTGCCGCCCTTCGTCGCGGGGATGATGGGCGTGGTGACGGGCTGCGTCGGCGGCATCCTGCGCGATCTGCTGGCGGGCGAACCGTCGATCCTGTTGCGGCCGGAGCTGTATGTGACGGCGGCGGCGTTTGCTTCGGGGCTGTTCGTTGCGCTGCGCTGGGCAGGGCTGGAGGTGCCGGTGGCAGGGGTGATCGCGGCGGTGCTGGGGTTCGGGTTGCGGGCGGTGGCGATTTGGCGCGGGCTGGGATTGCCGGGGTATCGGGGGGAGGGGTGATTAGCTTCTTGGTGCTCAGCAGGGTGGGAAGGACATGATCCGCTGATGAGCGAGGCATTGTGGTAAGCAGGCGAAATTCGCTGTAGGCCAGACCCATGACGAAGCCATGGATTATCGCGCTTTGGGTTTTTACACTCGCGCTGGCAGGTTGGTTGCTGCTTGATGGCCAACGCCTTGCGGCAGCGGGTGTAATGGGCACGGCGTTATTCTGGGAAGCGATCCACTACGTATTCGGGAACAAGGACACCGAATAAACGCGCTCAAGGGTGTTGGGGCTGGTTAGGGAATTGTCGGGTTTAGAGAAAACATCTCGCATAGCGGGCATTGACGCCAATCAAGTTGGCCCGATGATAGCGGAATGCAGACCGTGTTTTGCTATCCCCTCCAAGCTCCTTTTGGTCATGCCGGGCTTGATCCGGCATCCCGCTTCGCTTGCTTTGATAGAGCGGGGGCCGGGATCACGGGGGCGGCGAGGGGTGTGTTGGGAATTGCATTTGGTCGGTTTAGGTGACGTACGGCCTGCCCACCCCGCTGCGACTAACGCGCTGTGCGCGTAAGTCTCGCTGCCCCTCCCGCGAGCGGGAGGGCGTTAGCGGATCAGATTCGCCAAGGTGGTGAGGAGGCCGGCGTCTTCCGCTCCGCTGCGCTGCCTCGGCGCGCCGTAGCCGCGGCATTCGAGGCAGTCGGCGCGGATGCCGGCGCCGGTGACGAGCGCCTTTACGTCGAAGAGCGCTTGCGTCGCCCAATGCCGCTGCACCCAGGCCTGGCGGGCGAGCATGTCGCGCGGGGCGGTGGCGTCGTCCTGTTCGCGCTCGGCGATCGACTGGAGGAAGGCGACGAGCTTGTCGGGTTCCTTTTCGATATAATAGGGGCGGGCCTTGGCGGGATCGAGTTTCGCGCGGCGGGCGGCTTCGGCGATGGCGTCCTCGAGGCCGCCGAAGCGGTCGACGAGGCCGATCTGGCGCGCGGTGCCGCCGTCCCAGACGCGGCCCTGCGCGATGGCGTCGATGGCCTGCGGCGACTTCTTGCGCGATTGCGCGACGAGGCCGACGAAGCGGCGGTAGATGTCCTCCACCCCCATCTGCATGATCTGGTCGAATTGCGGCGTGGTGCCGCCGGTCACGTCGGGCTGGCCCGACAGCGGCGTGGTGCGCACGCCGTCGGTCGTGATGCCCATCTTCGCCAGCGTGCCCTCGAAACTGGGGATGATGCCGAACACGCCGATGGAGCCGGTGATCGTGTCCGGCTCGGCGAAGATGACGTCGCCGGGCGTCGAGACCCAGTAGCCGCCGCTCGCCGCGACATTCGCCATGGAGACGACGACGGGCAGGCCCGCCGCCTTCGCCTGCATGATCGCGCCGCGGATTTTCTCTGACGCCATGACCGAGCCGCCGGGGGAATCGACGCGGACCACCAGCGCCTTGAGATTCTTCTCGTCCAGCGCGGTCAGCAGCAGGTCGGAGAGGGTGTCGCCCGCCGCCGTGCCGGGGCCGGCCTCCCCGTCCACGATGTCGCCCGCGACCGTCAGCACGCCGATCTGCCCGTCATTGGCGGGCTTGCGCGCCTTCACATAGGCGGCGAGGTCGATGGTGGCGAAGCTGCCGGCCTTGTCCTTCGCGGCGTCCCCGGCGATGGTCGCGACATGCTCGCCGAAGGCCGAGGCGTCGCCGAGCTTGTCGACGAGGCCGGCGGAAAGCGCGGCCTTGGCGATGTCGCCATTGGCGGCGCGGGCGGCGGCGAGGGGGTCGGCGGCGTAGGCGGCGATCCTAGCCTTGGGTCGCGCCTTGCCCACATCGTCCAGCCAGTCCTGCCACAGCGCGTCGGCGAGCGCCTGGTTCGCCTGCTTCGCTTCGGGCGACTGGTCGGCGCGGATGAAGGGTTCGACGAAGCTCTTGTAGGTGCCGACGCGATAGACGTGGGTGTTGACGCCCAGCTTGTCGATCAACCCCTTATAGTAAAGCTGCGACCCGCCCCGGCCCAGGATCGCGACGCCGCCGAACGGATCGCTCCATATCTCGCTGGCATGGGCGGCGAGCTGGTAGCTGTCGTCGCTGTAGAGGGTGGCGTAGGCGAGCACCGGCTTTTTCGCGGCGCGCACCGCGTCCAGCGCCTTGCCCACGCGCGCCATCGCGACCTGACCCCCGCCCATGAACCCGTCGAGGTTGAGGACGACCGCCTTCACCTTCGCGTCGGTGCGGGCGGCGTCGAGCGCGGTCACGATGTCGGACAGGCGATATTCGGTCGCGGCAGGGCCGGAGCCGGTGAGCAGCGCGGTCGCGTCCGCCTCCGCCGGTTGCTCCACGATGGTGCCGTCGAGGTCGAGCAGCAGCGCGCCGGTGCTGACCGACTGCGCGGGCCTGGGCGTAAAGGAGAGGGCGGCGTAGAGCGCGCCGAAGAAGAGCAGCAGGAAGAGCAGGACCAGCCCGTCCTTTATCGCCACCAATATGCGCCATGCGCCCTTCACAAATGCCAAGTCGGCGGTTCCTTCTACATTGCAGCGCTTCTGGCTATCGCAAGCCGGCCGTCACGGCAATGTGGGGCGCGGGCGGGCCGCGACAAGCTTGCGCCGCGCATTTTGCCCGTTAAGGGAGGCACATCATTCGACGCTATCGTGCAGGAGACGCGCCCCATGCCCACTCTCGTCCTCATCCGCCACGGCCAGTCGGCCTGGAACCTGGAAAACCGCTTCACCGGCTGGTGGGACGTGAACCTGACCGAGCAGGGGATCGGGGAGGCGAAGGCGGCCGGGCGGCTGATGGCGGAAAAGGGGCTGGATTTCGACCAGTGCTACACCAGCGTGCAGACCCGCGCGATCAAGACGCTCAATCTGGCGCTCGAGGAAATGGGGCGGTTGTGGCTGCCAGTCGAGAAGGACTGGCACCTTAACGAGCGGCATTATGGCGGCCTGACCGGCCTCAACAAGGCGGAGACGGCGGCGAAGCATGGCGACGATCAGGTGAAGGTGTGGCGGCGCAGCTTCGACATTCCGCCGCCGGTGCTGGAGGCGGGGGGCGAGTTCGACCTCGCCGCCGACCGCCGCTATGCCGGCATCCCGATCCCTTCGACCGAGAGCCTGAAGGACACGATCGCGCGCGTGCTGCCATACTGGGAGGCGAAGATCGCGCCGGACCTGGAGGCGGGCAAGCGGGTCGTCATTTCCGCGCATGGCAATTCGCTGCGTGCGCTGGTCAAGCATTTGTCGAATATCCCGGACGACGAGATCACCGAGCTGGAAATCCCCACCGGGCAGCCGATCGTCTATGAGCTGGCCGACGATCTGAGCGCGATCGACCGCTACTATCTGTCGGAGCGGTAAGGGCGCGGCCGGTTCGCGCCGGCTTCTCGACAGGCTCGAAGCGAACGGCGGGCGGGCGAGACCGCATCGCCCGCGCGCGGCCGGTTCGCGCCGGCTTCTCGACAGGCTCGAAGCGAACGGGGGGGTGTGGCGAAACCGCATTGCCCGCGGGCTGCCCCGCCGCTAAGGGGCTGGCTTTCATGGGCCGCCATATGGGGACAGTGGCATGAGCGAGGCAGTGACGGTCGGCATCATCATGGGGTCGCGGTCCGATTGGGACACGATGCGCCATGCCGCCGAGACGCTGGACGCGCTGGGCGTGGCCCATGAATGCAAGGTGGTGTCGGCGCATCGCACGCCGCAGCGGCTCTATGACTATGCGACCGGCGCGGTCGGGCGCGGCCTGAAAGTCATCATCGCCGGCGCGGGCGGGGCGGCGCATCTGCCGGGCATGGCGGCGTCCATGACGCGGCTGCCGGTGCTGGGCGTGCCGGTGGAATCGAAGGCGTTGAAGGGCATGGATTCGCTGCTGTCCATCGTCCAGATGCCCGGCGGCATCCCCGTCGGCACGCTGGCGATCGGCAAGGCCGGGGCGATCAACGCCGGGCTGCTGGCGGCATCCATCCTGGCGACGGGCGACGCGGCGCTGGCCGAGCGGCTGGATGCGTGGCGCGCGCGCCAGACCGATGGCGTCGCCGAGACGGTCGAGGACTGAGACGCGCCATGACCACCATCGCGCCCGGCGGCACCATCGGCATCATCGGCGGCGGCCAGCTGGGCCGGATGATCGCCATGGCGGCGGCGCAGCTGGGATACCGCACCTGCATCTTCGCGCCCGAGGAGAGCGGGCCGGCGGCGGACGTGTCGCCCTGCTGGACGCGGGGCGCCTATGAGGATGCGGACGCGCTGGCGGCCTTTGCCGACCGGGTCGATGTCGTCACCTACGAATTCGAGAATATCGATCCTTCAGCGGTCGAGGTGCTGGCCCGCCACGGGCTGGTGCGGCCGGGCGCGCAGGCGCTCAAGGTGGCGCAGGACAGGCTGGCGGAAAAGCGCTTCGTCTGCGATCTGGGCGGGCTGACCGCGCCGTTCGCGCCGGTCGAGAGCCTCGATGATCTGGAGGCGGCGATCGACGCGATCGGGAGCCGTGCGATCCTGAAAACCAACCGCATGGGCTATGACGGCAAGGGGCAGGCGCGCCTGTCCGATCCGGGCGATGCGGTCGGCGCGTGGAACGCGATCGGGCGGCAGAGCGCGATCCTGGAGGGTTTCGTCACCTTCGCGCAGGAATTTTCCGTGATCCTGGTGCGTGGGGCGGATGGCGAGGTGCGTTTCTGGGACTCGTCGGCCAATGTCCATGTGGACGGTATCCTGTCGACCTCCTCGCTGCCGGCCGGCGCGCTGATCGAGGGACAGGTGGACCAGGCGCGGGCGATGACGCGGCAGATCGCCGATGCGCTGGACTATGTGGGCGTCCTGACCTGCGAATTCTTCGCCAGCGCGGAGGGGCCGGTGTTCAACGAGATGGCCCCGCGCGTCCACAATAGTGGCCACTGGACCATCGAGGGCGCGGTGACGAGCCAGTTCGAGAATCATGTGCGCGCGATCTGCGGGCTGCCGCTGGGCGACACCGGCCTTGCCGCGCGCGGCGTGGAAATGCGCAACCTGATCGGCGAGGCGGCGCATGCGTGGGCAGCGATCCTGTCCGATCCGGCGAACCATCTGCACCTCTACGGCAAGCATGAGGCACGGCCGGGCCGCAAGATGGGGCATGTGACGCGGCTGATGCTGTGAGCCGGCCGGAGATCGTCCTCGTCCTCGCCCGCGCCGACAATGGGGTGATCGGCAGGGATGGCGACCTGCCCTGGCGGTTGCCCGCCGACCTCAGGCATTTCAAGGCGCTGACGGCGGGCCACCCGATGGTGATGGGGCGGCGGACGTTCGAGAGCCTGCCCGGCCTGCTGCCCGGCCGCCGCCATATCGTGCTGACGCGCGACCCGGAGTGGGGTGCGCAAGGGGCGGAGGCGGCGCGGGATGTGGCGGAGGCGATCGCGCTGGCCGGCGCGCCGTGCGTCATGGTGATCGGCGGGGCGGAGATATACCGCCTGTTCCTGCCCCATGCCGACCGCATCGAACTGACCGAAGTGCATGTCGCGGCCCAAGGGGACGTGGCGATCCCCTATCCCGACGCGGGGGAGTGGCGCGAGGTCACGCGGGCGGACCATCCGGCGGAGAGCGGGCGGCCCGCCTATAGTTTCGTGACGTTCCGCCGTGCGGATTGTCACGCCCCGCCTGCCCCCCTATAGGCCGCGCCATGGAGCGGCTTTCCAGCAGCGCCCCGGTGCCCGCGCCTCTGCGTGGGAGCGTGATGGCGCTCGGCAATTTCGACGGCTTTCATGCCGGGCATCAGGCGGTGGTCGGCGCGGCCGTGGCGCGCGCGCGGGCGGAACGGCGGCCGGCGATCGTCGCGACCTTCGATCCGCATCCGATGCGCCTGTTCCGCCCCGACACGCCTCCGTTTCGCCTGACCAGCCTCGATCAGCGGGCGGCCTTGTTCGCGGCGGCGGGCGCGGACGCGATGCTCGTGTTCGAATTCACTGCCGATCTGGCCGCGCTGGAGCCGGCCGATTATGTGGCGATGCTGACGCAGCGGCTGGGCGTGGCGGCGGTGGTGACGGGGGAGGATTTTACCTTCGGCCGGGGGCGCAGCGGCACGGTGGAGAGCTTCGCCGCCCTGGGCCTACCCGCGCAGGCGGTCGCGCCGGTAAGCGACCGCGAGGGCGTCATTTCCTCCAGCCGCATCCGCGATGCGCTCAAGGCCGGCGATTGCGAGATGGCGACGCGGCTTTTGACCCGGCCTTTCGCCATTGCCGGCACTGTGCAGCATGGCGACAAGCTCGGCCGCACGATCGGCTTTCCCACCGCCAATATCGACATGGGCGCCTATCTGCGGCCGGCCTATGGCATTTACGCCGTGCGCGGGCGGCTGGCCGACGGCCGGCTGCTGGATGGGGCGGCGAACCTGGGCGTACGCCCCAGCTTCGATCCGCCCAAGGAATTGCTGGAGCCGCATTTCTTCGATTTCGCCGAAAGCCTCTACGACCAGCCGATCGAGGTGCAATTGATCCGATACCTGCATGGCGAGCGCAAATATGACGGGCTGGACGCGCTGACCGCCGGCATCGCGCAGGACTGCGCCGACGCGCGGCAAATCCTTGCGGGAACGCCCCGCCTCGCGTAGGGCCGGGCGCAAATTCGCTCCAACCACCTCCGTTCGGTTCGAGCCGCTTCGAGCCAGTCGAGAAGCGTCGTCGAGAACAGTTCTCGACAGGCTCGAACCGAACGGGGTTTGATGTAAGTCCGCCGATATGACCGACGCACCCGACTATAAATCCACCGTATTTCTGCCGCAGACCGACTTTCCGATGAAGGCGGGGCTTGCCGCGAAAGAACCGGCCATTGCCGCGAAGTGGGAGGCGATGGATCTCTACGGCAAGCTGCGCGAGAAGCGCGCCGGCCGGGAGCGCTTCATCCTGCACGATGGCCCGCCCTACGCCAATGGCGACATCCATATGGGCCATGCGATGAACAAGGTGCTGAAGGACATCATCGTCCGTAGCCAGTCGCTGCTCGGCAAGGACGCGCCCTATGTGCCCGGCTGGGACTGCCATGGCCTGCCGATCGAATGGAAGATCGAGGAGGAGTACCGGAAGAAGAAGCTGAACAAGGACGAGGTGCCCGCCGCCGAATTCCGCGCCCAGTGCCGCGCCTATGCCGATAAATGGGTGGGCGTGCAGCGCGAGCAGTTCAGGCGGCTGGGCATCATGGGCGATTGGGAAGACCCCTATCTGACCATGAAGTTCGATAGCGAAGCTACGATCGTCGGCGAGTTGCTGAAGTTCGCGGAGAGCGGGCAACTCTATCGTGGCGCGAAGCCGGTGATGTGGTCGCCGGTGGAGAAAACGGCGCTGGCCGAAGCCGAGGTCGAGTATGAGGATGTGGTATCGACCCAGATCGACGTGGCGTTCGAGATCGTGGAAGCGCCGAATGCGCCGGAACTGGTCGGCGCCCATGCGGTGATCTGGACCACGACGCCCTGGACGATCCCGGTGAACCAGGCGCTCGCTTATGGGCCGGAGGTTGAGTATTCCTTGTTTGAAACCGATTTTGACAGGGAAAGTGGCCTGAACCTCTTTCTCATGAAAAAATATGTGGTTGCCAAGGATCTCGAAGAAAGCTTTTTGAAGCGCGCTGTTCCAGCCGGCCCTGTGATCAAAGTGAAGGATATCAAAGGCTCCGACCTCGCCGGAGCAGTTGCCCGTCATCCCATGCACCACCTCGGCGCCTTCTTCGCCAAGCCTCGCCCCTTCCTCCCCGGTGATTTCGTCACGACCGATGCGGGCACCGGCCTCGTCCACATGGCTCCCGACCATGGCGAGGACGACTTTCCGCTGTGCAAGGCGTACGGCATCAACCCGGTCTTCGCGGTCGAGGGCGACGGGAAATATCGCGCCGACTGGGCGTGGCTCGGCGGGCAGGGGAGCGTCATCAACCCCAAATTCGTGAGCAAGGACGGGCCGATCTGCACCGATCTGCGCGAAGCGGGCGCGCTGCTCGCCGCGTCGGACGATTTCCGGCACAGCTATCCACATAGCTGGCGGTCCAAGGCGAAGATCATCTATCGCTGCACGCCGCAGTGGTTCATTCCGATGGATGCACCCCAATCCGTCATGCCAGCGCAGGCTGGCATCTCGGGCGGGGGCGCGCAAATGCCTGAGACCCCAGCCTTCGCTGGGGTGACGGGAAATGGTGCGACATTGCGCGAAATCGCGCTGGACGCCATCGCGCACACCCGCTGGGTGCCGGAGCGCTCGACCAACCGCATTCGCTCCATGGTCGAGGGGCGCCCGGACTGGGTGATCTCCCGTCAGCGGGCGTGGGGCGTGCCGATCGCGCTCTATGTCCATCGCAAGAGTGGCGACTATCTGGTTGATCCGGCGGTCAATGCCCGCATCGTGGAGGCGTTCAAACAGGGCGGCGCGGACGCCTGGTTCGGGGCGGATCATCAGGCGCTGCTCGGGCCGGATTACGACCTTGCCGATTATGAAGTCGTCAACGACATTCTCGACGTGTGGTTCGACAGCGGCTCGACCCACAGCTTCGTGGTCGAGGGCCGCTATGGCGAGGGCGCGCGCGCCGACCTCTACATCGAAGGATCGGACCAGCATCGCGGCTGGTTCCAGTCCTCGCTGCTGGAAAGCTGCGGCACGCGCGGGCAGGCGCCCTACAAGGCGGTGCTGACCCACGGCTTTGCGCTCGACGGGTCGGGCAAGAAGATGTCCAAGAGCCTGGGCAATGTGGTCGATCCGCTCAAGATCATGAGCGAGAGCGGGGCGGACATTTTGCGCGTCTGGGTCGCGAGCACCGACTATTTCGACGATGTGCGAATCGGCAAGGAAGTGCTGGCCGGCGCGTCCGACGCTTATCGGAAATTGCGTAATACTTTCCGATATATGCTCGGCGCTCTTTCCGGCTATGATGAAGAGACGGAGGCGGTCAGTTACGCGGAGATGCCGGAACTGGAGCGCTATATGCTCCACCGGCTGGCGCAGCTCGACGCCGAACTGCGCGCCGTGGTGGACCAGAGCGCCGGCAGCGAAAGCTGGCTGGAGTTCAGCCGCTATACCCGCGCCATCTTCGATTTCGCCAACAGCGACCTGTCCGCCTTCTTCTTCGACATCCGCAAGGATTGCCTCTATTGCGATGCGAAGAACGATCCCAAGCGTCGCGCCTATCGAACGCTGCTCGATACGCTGTTCCACGCGCTGGTCCGCTATGTCGCGCCGATCATCCCCTTTACCGCCGAGGAAGTGTGGCAAAGCCGCTTCCCAAGCGACGAGGATAGCGTCCATTTCCTGGAATGGCCGGAAGTCGATGCGCGCTGGGTCGACGGCGGCCTGGACGACAAGTGGACCGAATTGCGCAGCCAGCGCGATCAGGTGAACGAGGCTATCGAGCCGCTGCGCCGGGAGAAGATCGTGCGCTCCAGCCTGGAGGCGGACGTGACCATGGGCGAATATCTGCCGGTCGGCGACGTCGATTTCGCAGAGGTCGCGATCGTCGCGCGGGTGACGATGGGCGAGGGCGACGGCATCGTGGTCAAGCCCAGCGAATGGCATAAATGCGGCCGTTGCTGGCGACTGCTGCCCGAAGTGACCGAAGACGGCGCGCTGTGCGACCGCTGCGACGATGTGCTGAAGGCGCCGGCATGAGCAGCGCCGTCAACCACCGGCCGCTGGGCCTCACCGTCGCGATCGTGACACTCGCGCTCGACCAACTTGTCAAATATACCGTGACCTATCCGCTGGCGCTGCAAAGCCGGGCGGACGAGGGGATCGAGATATTGCCGATCTTCCGCCTGCGCTGGCTGGAGAACCGGGGCGTGTCGATGGGCTTCTTCCATGCGGATACCGATGCGATGCGATGGGCGCTGGTGGGCATGACCTTCCTGATCGCCGGCTTTGTGGGCGTGTGGATGTGGCGGGAGCGGGCGCGGCAGGATGTCGCGGCGCTCGGCCTCGTCCTGGGCGGGGCGATCGGCAACATCGTCGATCGGGTGCGGCTCGGCTATGTCGTTGATTATGCGGATTTGCATTTCGGCGAATGGCGGCCCTTCCTGATTTTCAACCTGGCGGACGCCGCCATCACCATCGGCGTGCTGATCCTGCTTGCGCGGGCGCTGCTGCTGCGCGACAAGGGCGCAAAGACGGAGACTTTGAAGTGAAGCGTAACCTGATCCTGGCCGCCGGCCTTGTTGCATCCCTGTCGGCCTGCGGTGGCGGGGGCGGCCTGTTCAACCGCGACCGGCCTGACGAGTTCGCCGTGTCGCGCGCCGCGCCGCTGGTGATCCCGCCCGACTTCGCGCTGGTGCCGCCGGCGCCGGGCACGCCGGCCGCCGCCGCGGTCGATTCGCGCAGCGAGGCGATGCAGGCGATGTTCGGCGGCCCGGCGCAGCGCAGCGCGACCGAGGCGGCGACGCTGAACGCGGCCGGGCGCGTCAATGCGGCGGCCGGCATCCGCTCGCAGGCGGGTGACCCGGACACGCAGGTGGTGGACAAGGGCGCGACCACGCGCGACATCGTCGCCGCGCCCGAAGGCGACGGGCAGGACGCCCGCGCCGCGACGCCGCAGCAGTAATCAGCGCGGTTTATAAAGAATCTGCGCCTGGCCCGTCGCGCGGACGGGCAGGTGCAGTCCCTGTCCGTAGGCGTGAATCCGGCCGATCTCGAACCGGTCGGCCCGGGCATGGATGACGAAGTCGCCGGTGCGTTTGTCGGCGATGGCGCGGGCGATCTTGCCTTTCAGTTCCGCGATGTCCTTCGCGAAATTCTGGCCCAGCGCGCCGGCGATCAGGCTGGAGAAGCCGGGCGTCTGGCCGATGGCCAGCGCCGTGTCGCCGCCCACGCCGTCCGTGTCCCCGGTGATGACCGGATCGGTGAAGCTGACGCGGGGGCTGTTTTCGGCGTTGACCGGGCGGGCGGCGAGCCAGATGCGGCCATGCGTTTCCTGTGATGATCCGTCGGGCCGCGCGGCGATGTCCACGCCCACGGCGACGCGGCCGCCCGTGGCACCGTAGCAGGTCACATTGGCGAAGCGGGCGCGGACGGGGCCGATTCCCGGCAGGTCGAAGGGACGGGCCGAGCGCTTGTCGAGGGCGCGCTGGATCACCGGTTCAAGCTGACGATAGTCGGCGGTGACCGGAAGGTAGAAGCGCAGGCCGTCGCGAATCGGCGAGCGGTCGAGCGGCGGCAGGGCGGTGGGCGCGGGATCGGCCGGGCGGTCGCCCACGATGGTTTGCGTGACCGCCTCCAGCCCCAGATCGAGCCCGATGGTTCGCCCCCTCATCCTGTAGCCGCCATAGGAAATCTTTGCAGGCGCGACGCGCATCCAGACCGGCGGATTGCGGCGGTTGAGTTCCAGCGTGGTGAAGGCTTCGCGCCAGAGGCGTTCGGCCCGGGCGCGCAGGTTCAGGGCGGCGAGTTCGCGCGGCAGGTCGCGTTCCAGCCTGGCGACGATGGGGCGCAGCTTCGCATCGGCTTCGTCGGTGAAGCGGATGCGCTGGCCGAGGAAGTCGATGCCGGGCGGCGTCGTCCAGTCATAATGGAGTTTCACGCGGCCGGTGGGCGTCCAGTCGCGCGCGAGGTCCAGCGTGATGCGCGCCTGCACGCGCGCGGCGCCGGTGGCGGTCTCGCCCTTCAGCACGCCGCCCACGTCGCGCGCGCTGATGACGGCGTTGACCGGCAGGTCGGCGATGATCTCCTGGCCTTGCCCATGCAGGCTGACCGGACCGCGCGTGACCGTGCCGACGATGGTGCAGCCGATGGGCGGTGTGACCTTGAGGTCGCCGCCGAAGACGCGGACCTTCTGCGGCGGCACGCAGCGCGGCTCGCGGCGGTTGATGGTCCAGAGCGTGCGGGGAATGGCGCGTTCCACTGCCTGCCGCAGCGCGTCCGCGTCCGCCTCGATCGGCACGGCTATGTAGGAGGTTTCTCGCGGCGCCGGCACCGGGTCGGACGCGCGCGGCGGGGCGGTGTCGGTGGGCTTCTGCTGGCAGCCGGAGGCAAGGAGGAGCAGCGCGAAAGCGGCGGCGTTCCGGCCGAACGGCGGTCGAACCGCCCGCGCTATATCCGCCAATCCCCCCTCCGACGATAAACTGGTCCGCACCGGTCGTCTGGCGTCCGGCACGGTCCATGGAGGACGTTCGAAGAGGCTATTTGGTTCCTGCCGCCAGCCTCACGCCCGCGCTTCGGTGCCGACGCTGTTGTGGCGGAGCGCGGTCAGCACAGTATCGACGATGGCGTCAGAGTCGAGGCGGGCGTCGGCATATTGCTTCTCCGGCTTGTCCTGATCCTGGAACAGGTCCGGCAGGCGCAGGGTGCGCAGTTTCAGGCCGTTGTCGATCAGGCCAAGGTCGCTCGCCAGTGTGAGGACATGCGCGCCAAGGCCACCGATCGCGCCTTCCTCGATCGTCACGGCGACCTCGTGCGTGGTCAACAGCCGGCGGATCAGCGCTTCGTCCAGCGGCTTGGCGAAGCGCAGGTCGGCGACGGTGGTGGAGAGGCCCTTGGCTTCCAGGGCTTCGGCGGCTTTCAGCGCTTCCTCCAACCGGGTGCCGAGCGAGAGGATGGCGACCTGCCGCCCCTCGCGCACGATGCGGCCCTTGCCGATTTCGAGGCGTTCGGGAACCGCCGGGATGGCGACGCCGGTGCCGTTGCCGCGTGGGTAGCGCACGGCGATCGGGCCGCTGTCATGCAGGGCGCAGGTGTGGACCATGTGCGTGAGTTCGGCTTCGTCGGCGGCGGCCATCACCACGAAATTGGGCAGGCTGGCGAGATAGGTGACGTCGAAGCTGCCGGCATGGGTCGAGCCGTCCGCGCCGACGAGGCCGGCGCGGTCGATGGCGAAGCGCACGGGCAGGTTCTGGATCGCCACGTCGTGCACGACCTGATCGTAAGCGCGTTGCAGGAAGGTCGAGTAGATGGCGCAGAAGGGGCGCATCCCCTGCGCCGCGAGACCGGCGGCGAAGGTGACGGCGTGCTGTTCCGCTATGCCCACATCGAACGTGCGTTCGGGGAAGGCCTGCGCGAACTTGTCGAGGCCGGTGCCGGACGGCATGGCGGCAGTGATGGCGCAGACGGCGGGGTCGCGCTGCGCCTCGGCGATCAACGCCTGGGCAAAGACGTTGGTGTAGCTGGGCGGACCGGGGGGCGCCTTCGCCTGCGCGCCGGTGATGACGTCGAACTTCTGGACGCCATGATATTTGTCGGCGGCGGCTTCGGCGGGGGCATAGCCCTTGCCCTTCTGCGTCACGACATGGACGAGGCACGGCCCTTCCGCCGCGTCGCGCACATTTTCCAGCACCGGGATCAGATGGTCGAGATTATGGCCGTCGATCGGGCCGACATAGTAGAAGCCCAGTTCCTCGAACAATGTCCCGCCGGTCGCCATGCCGCGCGCGAATTCGTCGGTTTTCTTGGCGGCCTTGTGCAGCGGGCGGGGCAGTTTGCGCGCGAGGCGCTTGGCAAGGTCGCGCAGGCCGAGAAATTCGCGGCTGGACACGAGGCGGGCGAGATAGGCGGACAGGCCACCGACCGGCGGCGCGATCGACATGTCATTATCGTTGAGGATGACGATCAGGCGGTTGCCGGCCTCCCGCGCATTGTTCATCGCCTCATAGGCCATGCCCGCCGACATCGCGCCGTCGCCGATCACAGCGATCGCCTTGCCCGGCTTGTCCTGCATCTTGTTGGCGACGGCAAAGCCCAAGGCGGCGCTGATCGAGGTCGAGCTGTGCGCCGCGCCGAAGGGATCATAGGCGCTTTCGGCGCGCTTGGTGAAGCCGGACAGGCCGCCGCCCTGACGCAGGGTGCGGATGCGGTCGCGCCGGCCGGTCAGGATCTTGTGCGGATAGCATTGATGGCCGACATCCCAGATCAGCTTGTCCGCGGGCGTATCGAACACATAATGGATGGCGGTCGTCAGTTCCACGACTCCAAGGCCCGAGCCGAGATGGCCGCCGGTCGTCCCCACGGCCGAGATCGTTTCCGCGCGCAGTTCGTCGGCGAGCTGGCGCAGCTGATCGGGCGCGAGGCGGCGCAGGTCGTCGGGCGTGTGGACGGTGTCGAGCAGCGGCGTGGAAGGACTGGACATGGGCATGTGCCTACTCGCTTTCTGATCCCGAGTCGAACCCTTGCGATGCTCCGAGCGCATCGACGAGGGCGACCGCCCTGGCGAAGCGCGCGTCCCAGTCGCCGCCGACCGCCTCCCAGCGCACGCCCGCCTGTTCGAGCATGGCCCGGCTGACCTGCGCGAACCGCGTGCGGACTGCTTCGTCACCATAGACCCGCACCGCGTCGGGCACCCACGGCACGTCGGCTTCCATCAGCAGATAGAGGTCGGCCTTTGGATATGTCATCAGGGTCTTTGGGACATGGCCGATCATCATCTGCGCCCAAGCGGCGGTCATCAGCGCATCGGTGTCGACGATGAGGAAGCGGGTGGCCTGCGCCCTTGCGGCGTCGATCATGGCGCTTTGGGTTTCGCCGATCAGGAGGAGGTCGGCCTCGTCCATATCGACACCGTGAACTTCGGCATGGGTGCGGCCATATTCGGGCACATGGACGGTGTCGAAATGGGCGGCGAGCCGCTCGGCCAGCACGGATTTGCCGGTGCTTTCGACACCGTGCAGGACGATGGTTCGGATCATGCCGCCACCAGGGCCTTGCGCCAGTGCAGGAAACCCCAGATCGCGATCAGGAAGAACAGCGCATAGAGCGCGCTGGTGGCGATCAGCCCCCGGCTCCAGAACAGGCCGGTGGCGAGCGCATCGACCGCGATCCACAGCAGCCAGCTTTCCACCCGCCGCTGCGACTGGAGGATTTGCGCCGCGACGCTCATGCCCGCGACGGTCGCGTCGGCGAAGGGCGCGGCAGCGTCCGTCAGGCGGTGCATCATCATGCCCCAGGCGAGGATCGCGGCGGACGTGCCGGCGATCCACAGCAGGCGGGCAGGATTGGACAGCACGCCGGTCGCGACCCCGCCGTCGGCCATCCGATCGGCGCGGGTCCATGCCCACCAGCCATAGAGATTGATGAGCAGGAAGAAAATCTGGAGCAGCGCGTCGCTGTAGAGCTTCGCGTCGACGAAGACGAAGACGTAGAGCGCCACCATGGCGATGCCGAACGGATAGTTCCAGAGCGACCGGCGCGCGACCAGCAGGATGTTGACGAGGCCGATCGCGGCCGCGACCCATTCGATCGTGGACATGGGGTGCGGCGTGCCGGTGTCAGTGACAGGCGGCGCAGGTGCCGCGCACCTCTATGACCGGCCGGACGGGCGTGAAATCCGCCTTTTCGGCCAGCTGGCGCAGCGATCCGGTGATCGGATCATTGTCGACATGCGTCACCTGCCCGCATTTGTCGCAGACGAGAAAGATGCAGTCGTGCAGGCAGCCGGGATGGGCGTTGGCGATATAGGCGTTGGCGCTTTCCACCCGCATGGCGATGTTGTTGGCGACGAACAGGTCGAGGATGCGATAGACGCTGTTGGGCGCGACCCGTTTGCCGCGCGCCTTCGACACGGTGTCGGCGATGTCATAGGCGGACGCCGGCTTATCCTCGGCGGCGAGCGCATCGAAAATGGCGGCGCGCATCGGCGTCCATTGCTCGGCCTTCGCCTCCAGCGTGGCGCGGGCGGCGTCGGCCAGCCTGGGGCCGGTCGGTTCCTGATGATGATGGTGCGCGTGGGTAGCCATGGCGATCATGTAAGCGGCGTAACGGTCGCGGGCAAGATGGCCGTTAGGCGCGGCGCAGCCGCCAGCCTGCCCACAGCCAGCCGGCGATCATCGCCGTGCCGCCGACCGGGGTAACCGCGCCCAGCCAGTGCGGGCCGCCCAGCGCCATGGCGTAGAGGGTGAAGGCGAAGATCGCCGCGCCCGCGAGCATCGTCATCGCCGCGCCGCGCGCCATGCCGGCGAGGGCAAGGGCCGCGACCGCATGGACCATCTGATACAGGCCGCCGGTGCGCAGCCACTCGGCGGCCCTGGGGTCGGCGACGCCATGGGCGCCGAATGCGCCCGCCCCGATCGCCAGCGCGGCGGACAGGCAGGCGAGCAGGCGGATCAAGCCTCCTCTCCGTCGCCCCGGCTGACGAGACGCATCGCGCGGCCGGGCCGGAACATCAGATCCTTGGCGGCGAGCAGGGTGCCGTGCTCGATCTGCACCGCCATGCGCTGCTCGTCATTCTGGCGATATTGCCGCTCGACTTCCTCCACCTCCTCCGGCGGGACGCCCAGTGCTTGCATCGCCTGCACGCCCATGCAGATGGCCGACTCATACACCTCGCGCACCACCCCGGCGAGGTCCATGCCCTCCAGCGCCAGCACCTGCCGCCGGTCGAAGGCGCGCACGATGAGCGCCGCCTGCGGGAAGGCTTGCGCGATCGGCTCCAGCACCTTCTTGTCCAGCGCGCGATCGTCGATGCAGAAGGCGATCAGCCGCGCGTCCTCCGCGCCCGCGCGGCGCAGCAGGTCCATGCGCGTGCCGTCGCCATAATAGACCTTCATGTCGAAGCGGCCGGAAATTTCGATCTGCGCCGGCTTCTTGTCGATCAGCGTGACGCCGAAGCCATGGCCCATCAGCATCTGCGCCACCGTCTGGCCGAAGCGGCCATAGCCCACGATGATGGCGGAGCCGCGGGGCGCGTCCTCCGGCCCCGGCAGATGATCGTCCTTGGGCTTTGCAAATTCGAAGCGGCGGGCGAACAGCATCAGGAAGGGCGTGGTCGCCATGGAGAAGGTGACGATGGCGCTGAACAGGCTGGCGGCTTCCGGCGCGATCAGGAAGGCGTTCTGCGCCTGCGCGAACAGGACGAAGCCGAATTCGCCGCCCTGGCTCAGCAGCAGACCCGCGCCCAGCGCCTGGCTGCCGGGCATCCCGAACAGGCGAGCGAGGCCGGTGATGATCGCTGCCTTGGTCGCGACCAGCACCAGCGCCATGCCGACGACGAACAGCGGGTTGGCGGCGACCGCTCGAAGGTCCAGCACCATGCCCACGGCGAGGAAGAAGAGGCCGAGCAGGATCGAGCGGAACGGCTCCACATCCGCCTCGATCTCATGCCGGTAGGGGGAGTCGGCCAGCATGACGCCGGCGATGAACGCGCCGAGCGCTGTCGACAGATGCAGCGCGTGCATCAGCGCGGCGGCGGCCAGCACGGTGAACAGGCTGACCGCGACGAACAGCTCGCGCTCGCCCAGCCGCCCGACCAGCGCCAGCAAGGGGCGCAGGATGAAGCGGCCGGCGAGAACGAGGCCCGCGATGGCCGCGACCGTGTAGGCGGCCATCATCCAGCCGGGCGGGCCGCCCGCGTCGGCCGGGTTGCGCGACAGGGCTGCGACGATGGTGATGAGCGGAACAATCGAGAGATCCTGGAACAGCAGGATCGAAAAGACCTTTTCGCCGAAGGGCGAGTTGATGCGGCCGCTGGACTTGAGGCTTGGCAGCACCTGCGCGGTGGAGGAGAGGGCGAGCGGCAGGCCGAGCGCGATCGCCGCGCCCCAGGTGAAGCCGGTCGAATAGAAGATGATCGCCGTCAGCACGCAGCCGCACGTCACCACCTGCGCCAGGCCGAGCGCGAAAATGTCGCGTTTCAGCCGCCAGAGGCGCGCGGGATGGAGTTCGAGGCCGACGAGGAAAAGCAGCAGGACGATGCCGATCTCCGCGATGGCGAGCTTCGATTCGGCCCCGCCGACGAGGCCAAGCCCCTGCGGCCCGACCAGCGCGCCCGCAACCAGATAGCCCAGCACCGCGCCGAGGCCGAAGCGGCGGAACAGCAGGACGAAGGCGACGCCGACGCCGAGCAGGATAACGCCTTCCGACAGCAATATGTCGGTCGCGTTGGCCGGAGCGGCGGCCTGGGCTGCGGCGGGCATCAGGCGTCGGCCATGCGGGCGGCTTCGGCGATCGCCTCGAACCCCAGGCGGATCGAGGCGTGGCGGGCGGGATAGCCGCGCGCCGGCGCAAGCACGGCGAGGCCGGGCCAGAAATCCAGATCGTCGCTGTCGCCGTTGAGGTAAGCGGCCAGCCGGTCGCGCGCGGCGGCCAGTTCGTCCGCCGTCAGGCCGATGGCATGGCCCGCCATCAGCGCCGCCGACGCCTGCCCCAGCGCGCAGGCCTTCACGTCCAGCCCCATGTCGGCGAGGCGGCCGCCCGTCATCTTCACATCGGCGGTGACCCGCGAGCCGCAAGTGGGCGACCGTTTCTCGACGCTCGCCTGCGCGTCGGGCAGGCGGGCGTGATGGGGGATGGTGGCGGCGAGCCGCAATATGTCTTTGTTATAGAGGGGGGCGCTCATGCCGCCCCATGTAGGACAGGAGCGCGGCGGGGTGAAGGCGCTGAACGGTCTCTCCTCAAATTAGCTGGCCCGATCGCGTCCGTCCGCCTATCGGCAAAGCCCATGAAGATATTGGTCGATGCCGACGCCTGCCCGGTGAAGGAGGAAATCTACAAGGTCGCGTGGCGGCACGGCGTGCCCGTCACCATCGTGAGCAACAGCCCGATCCGGGTGCCCGCCCATCCGCTGGTCGATCGGGTGGTGGTGAGCCACGGGTTCGATGCGGCGGACGACTGGATCGCCGAGCGCGCCGACGCGCGCAGCGTCTGCGTCACCGCCGACATATTGCTGGCGGACCGCTGCCTGAAGGCGGGCGCGGTGGTGATCGCGCCCAACGGCAAGCCCTTTACATCGAGTTCGATCGGCACGGCGGTTGCGACCCGCGCGATCATGGCCGATCTGCGCGCCGGAGCGGTGGGCGACGCGATTGGCGGGCCGCCGCCCTTTTCCAAAGCGGACCGGTCGCGTTTCCTGTCCGCGCTGGACGAGGCGCTGGTGCGGCTGAAGCGGGCGCGATGATGGCGGATTGGGACGCCGTCGTGCTGGGCGCTGGTGCGGCGGGGATGATGTGCGCCGCCGTCGCGGGGCAGCGGGGGCGGCGCGTGCTGCTCGCCGACCATGCCGATGCGCCGGGCAAGAAAATCCTGATTTCAGGCGGTGGGCGGTGCAATTTCACCAACATCCACACCGCGCCGGACCGATATTTGTCGGCCAATCCGCACTTCGCCAAGTCGGCGCTCGGTCGCTACAGCGCGCAGGATTTCCTGGCGCTGGTGGAGGCGCACGGCATCGCCTGGCACGAAAAGACGCTGGGGCAACTGTTCTGCGACGGGTCGGCCAGGCAGATCGTCGCGATGCTGGAGGCGGAGTGCGCGAAGGGCGGCGTGACGATGGCGCTGGGCCAGCCGGTCGTGGGCATCGACCATGGCGATGGCCTGTATCGCGTGACGCTGGGCGAGCGGGAGCATCGCGCGCCGGCGCTGGTGATCGCGACCGGCGGGCCGTCCATCCCGAAACTCGGCGCGACCGGCTTCGCCTATGATGTGGCGCGGCGCTTCGGCTTGTCGGTGGTGCAGCCGCGCCCCGCTCTGGTGCCCTTCACGCTGGGGCCGGAGGATGCGCTGTTCCAGTCGCTGTCGGGCGTGTCGGCCGATGTGGCGGTGCGATGGGGCAAGGCGCGGTTTCGCGAGGCGGCACTCTTCACCCATCGTGGTCTGTCCGGCCCGGCGATGCTCCAGATCAGCAGTTACTGGCAGCATCGCACGCCCATTCAGGTCGATTTCCTGCCGGATCGTCCGGCCGACTGGCTGCTGGCGGAGAAGCGCGAGCGACCGCGCACGACGTTGCGCAAGCTTCTGGCGCAGGCGCTGCCCGAACGGCTGGCCGACGCGCTGCTGGAGCGCTTGGGGGTGCAGGGGGAGCTGGGCGCGATCAGCGACAAGGCGTTGCGGCAGGTGGCGGCGCGGCTGGCAGACTGGCCTTTCACCCCGTCCGGCACCGAAGGCTATGCCAAGGCGGAGGTGACGGTGGGCGGCATCGCCACCGCCGCCTTGTCGTCCCGCACTATGGAGGCGACGAAGGCACCGGGCCTCCATGCGATCGGGGAGGCGGTGGACGTCACCGGCTGGCTCGGCGGCTATAATTTCCAATGGGCCTGGGCGAGCGGCTGGGCGGCGGGCCAAGCGCTCTAGCTGACCTGCGCCAGCGCGGCGGCGATGCTGGCCTGCAAATGCGCGCGGCGGAACGGCTTGGACAGGCGCACCACGTCCGGCGCGATGAGGTCGATCCCCTGATAGCCCGAGATGATAAGCAGGGCGATTCCGGGATGGTCGGTCCTCAGCCGCAGCGCGAGTTCCGCGCCGGTCATGCCGGGCATCACATGGTCGGTGATGACGATGTCGGGCTGGTATCCGGCCTCGATCATGCCGATCGCCAGTTCGGCATGGTCGATGTCGACGACGTCGTAGCCCATGTCGACCAGCAGTTCGCGCGTGCTGTTGCGCACGAGGCTGTTGTCGTCGACCAGCAATATCTTGCCCTGCGCCGCGCCTTCCGGCGTATCGACCGGCTCCTGCCTGTCCGCGTCGCTGCGCCGCTGCTCGACCGGGAGCCAGAGCTGCACCTGCGTGCCCATGCCGGGCGCGCTGTCGATTTCCAGCGTGCCGCCCAGCTGGCCCACCAGCCCGTGCGCCATCGAGAGGCCGAGGCCAGTGCCATGGCCGACCGGCTTGGTGGTGAAGAACGGCTCGACCGCTGCCGCCTTCACCTTGCTGTCCATGCCGATGCCGGTGTCGCCGACCGTCAGGCAGACGTAGCGGCGCTGGGGCAGCGGGGCGGGCAGGCCGGTCTTGCGCACATCCGCCGCGATGGTGAGTTCGCCGCCGTCCGGCATGGCGTCGCGCGCGTTGACCGCAAGGTTGATGATCGCCAGTTCCAGCTGATGCGCGTCGGCGCGGACCGGCGGCAGGTCGGCTGGCATATCGACACTCAGGGTAATGCGCGGTCCCAGGGTGCTGTGGAGCAGCGCCTCCATGCCAGCGATCATCTCCGGCAATGCGACGGCGGTGGGTTGCAGCGGCTGGCGGCGGGCGAAGGTCAGCAGCCGCTGCACCAGCGTCTGCGCGGTTTCGGCGGCCTGCATCGCCATGCCGGCGGTCTTTTCGACACGATCGGGCGCGCGGCCGGACAGGATCATGTCGAGGCCGCCGATGATGGGGGTGAGCAGATTGTTGAAATCATGCGCGACGTGGCCCGTCAGCTGGCCCAGTATCTCCATCTTCTGAATCTGGCGCAGCATGTCCTGCGAGCGCTGCAACTCGCCGGTGCGTTCGCGCACCCGCTCGTCCAGTTGGGCGTTGAGCGTTTCGAGCGCGCTGAACAGGCGCCCGTTTTCAAGCGCGGTGGAGGCAGCGCGGGCCAGCGCTTCCAGCAGGGCGATCTGATTGTCGGTGGGATCGCCCTTTTCGGACCAGTAGGCGCCGACCGCCGCGATCGGCTCCGGCCGGCCGATCGGCACCATGATCATGCTGTGGACGAAGGTGCGGCGGTAAGCGTCCACGGGCACGCGCGGGTCCATGAACACGTCGGGGATCACCACCGTTTCCTGCTTCTGCATCGCCCAGCCGGACACGCAGCGCTGCATCGGGAAGCGCTGGCCCGCCCAGAGCGGCTCCATCGCATCCTCGGCGATATAGTGGCATTTATCCCCTTCGCGCAGCACGATGGCGATGCCGTCCGCGCCCACCGCGCGCCGGGCATAGGCGCGCAGGACGGAAATGATCGCGTCGATGGATCGCGCGCCCGCCAGCGCCTCCATGGCTTCGGCCGCCAGCCCCCAGCGGGCGGCGAGCGCCTTCTGCCCCGAACCGTAATCGCTTTCGACCTTGTCGCCCATAGGCGGACCTTCCTGCCATGCGGATGCTTCTCCCATATCATCGATCGGGGGGGCAGGTAAAACCCGAACGGCTGGAAATTCCTTCACTTTGCGCGGTTTAAGCCTTAATCCCGATTAACCAGACCGGCGGTCTACAGAGGCGGATCGGCGTCTTCGGGCGGGCGGGGGCCGGCGTCGCGGACCGGGGGCACTCCTCTGTCCGGTCCGGGCGGCACGTCGATCGGCAGGCGGATCTGGTTCGGGCCGATGTTGACGGTCATGCCGCCTTCGTCCAGCCCGACGCCGACATTGCCCGCGCCTGCTTCCACCGCGACATTGGCGATGGCGTTGACGAGATCGGGGTCCTGCTCCGCATCGGACGTATCCTCGACCGGCTCGTCGATCGCGCCGCTCATGAAATTGCGCCAGATGCGCGCGGGCACGCCGCCCCCGGCCGCGCCGCCGGGAAGCGGGGCGTTATCGTCATTGCCGATCCACACCGCCGTGACGAGACCGCCGGCATAGCCGACGAAGATCGCATCGCGGCTGTCCTGCGTCGTGCCGGTCTTGCCGAAGGTGCTGGTGCGCAGCGCCGCCGCGCTGCCGGTGCCGCGATTGGCGGCGGAGGAGAGGAGGTCGCGGATCATCTCCAGCTGATCCTCGCTGAAGCGGCGCTGCCGCTGCATCAGCTTCTCGAACCAGCCCTGTTCTTCCGGCGGCAGGCCGTGGGCGACGACCGGGTAGGCGCCCGCCGCTACCGCCGCATAGGCTTCGGCCAGTTCGACGAGCGGGATTTCCGACGTACCGAGCGCGAGGCTCAGATCCTCGGTCAGCGGCGCGGTGACTCCGAGATCGCGGGCGACCTTGATCACATTGTCGACGCCGACCTTCTGGGTCAGGCGGACCGCGGCGACGTTGCTCGATGCGGCGAAGGCCTGGCGCAGGGTGATGCTGCCGCGATATTTGCCGCCATGATTGGCCGGGCGGTAGCTGCCGTTGGTGATCGGCGTGTCGTCGATCCGGTCGTCGGGCGTCATGCCGGCGCGGAAGGCGGCCAGGTAGACGAACAGCTTGAAGGTCGATCCGGGCTGCCGCTTCGCCTGCACCGCGCGGTTGAAGGCGCTTTTCCCGTAGTTTTTGCCGCCGACCATGGCGACGACGCTGCCGTCCGGCTTCATCGCCGCCAGCGCCGCCTGTGCGTTTCCGAGCGGTGCGCGGCGGATGGCGGCTTCGGCAAGGCGCTGGATGCGCCAGTCGAGCGTGGTTTCGATAGTCTGTTCGCCATAGACCGCCCCAGCCCGGTCGCGGGCGTCAGGCAGCACCCAGTCGGCGAAATAGGTGCCGCTGGTCGGATCGGCTTCCTCATGCACGTCGAGGCGCGCGGGGGGCAGGGCGTTGCGCTCCGCCTGGCTGATATAGCCCGCATCGACCATCGCCTGCGTCACCAGCGCGGCGCGGGCGCGCGCGCCTTTCAGGTTGGTGGTGGGGGCGAGGCGCGAGGGCGCTTTCAGCAGGCCCGCCAGCATCGCGGCCTGCGGGATGGTCAGCCGCTCGGGCGAACGGTTGAAATAATGGCGGGCGGCCGCGCGCAGGCCATAGACATTGTCGCCGAAATAAACGTTCGACAGATAGCGCTCCATGATCTGGTCCTTGGTCAGCCAGACCTCCAGCCAGACCGCGATCAGCGCCTCGCGCGCCTTGCGGCCGAAGGTGCGGTCGCTGGAGAGGAACACGCCCTTCGCCAGCTGCTGGGTGATGGTGCTGCCGCCCTGCGACGCGCCGTCGGACCAGAGATTGTGCCACATGGCGCGCGCGATCCCGCGCGGGTCGACGCCCCAGTGGGTCTGGAAGCGCCGGTCCTCGATCGCCATGAACGCCTGGGGCACATGGGCAGGCAGTTCGGCCATGGTGACGGGCTTGCCGATGACCGCGCCGCGCCGGGCGATCAGGTGGCCGTCCGCCGACATGAGGCTGATGCTGGGCGGCGCGATGGGTTTGAGCGAGCGGGACAGCGGCGCGGTGATCGCCAGCCAGGCGACCAGCACCATCAGCAGCGCGAGGCCCGCCGCGACGATCCAGCCGAAAATCTGCAACCGCCGCCGCCATGGCGTGGGCGGCGCGAACGCGCTGGGCGGTCCTTCACCAAAGGCGCGCGGCGGCAGGGCGGCAGAATCGGCGGAGGCGGGATCGGGCATCGGTGCGGTCATACTGTATTGCTCATATCATACAGTCAAGGTCCGGCCTGAACCGGGGACGTCGCGGGGCTGTGTCCCGCGCCGGGACAGGCGAAAATTAACCAGGATTCGCGATGGGCTGAATGGTAAATAATGCGTTAACAGGCTCGCCATGCGTAACCGACCCCTCGTCCTCACCACCGAATCGGCCCGCCACCCCTTTCGCCAGCGGCTGCCCGCCCATGTGCTGCGGGTGCGCGACGACGAACGGACGCGGCGCGCGGCCGTGGACGACGACAAGGACTGGAAATTGTTCGGGCTGAGCTTCGCCGCCTTCTTCACGGCCTTTTACAGCTTCATCTTCTAGGCGTGCGGCTCGGCGCATAGCGGGCCGTCGCACGCCTTGTGCAGCTTCCACGCCATCGCCGCGCAGGGGAGCGACAGGAAGGCGACCAGCAGCAGCTGCATCACCACGGACACGCCGGCGATCGAAAGGCCGATCGCGCACAGCGATCCCATGACCATCGCGCCCGAATTGACGATATTGTTCGCAGCGACCGTGCGCGCCGCTTCGCATTTTTCGACCGTGGTGGTGAGGAAGGCGTAGAGCGGCACCACGAACATGCCGCCGAAGGTGGCGACGCCGAGCAGGCAGAGCGACAGCGGCCAGGCGAGCGGATGCGCCAGAAAATCCGCCAGCGAGAGCATCCGGCCATCCGGGGCGGGCGTCCACAGGTCGCACACCACATGGAAGGCGACGATGCAGAGGCCCATGCCGATGACCGATGCCGGCGCATATCTGGCCGACACATGCCCCTGGAGCAGCCGGTTGATCGCGATGGAACCGATGGCGATGCCGATCGAGAAGATGGCGAGGAACAGGCTGGCCACCGGCTTGTCGGCGGTCAGCACATTCTTCACCAGCGGCGGGAACTGGATGAACAGGATCGATCCCACCGCCCAGAACAGGCTGATCGACATGATGGCGAGGAACAGGCGGCGGATATGCATCGTGCCGCGAACCAGCGCGACCGAGGAACGGATGATGTGGAAATCGATCGGCTGGCTGTCCAGCAGCGAGGGCGCCGGCGGCACCTTTCGCCCGGCGGCATAGCCGATCAGCGCGGTGATGACGATGCCGATCGCGGCGGCCTCGACCGGAATGATGCCGGCGAGGATCGTGCCCGCGAGGATCGCGATATAGGTGCCCGCCTCAACCAGGCCGGTGCCGCCCAGCACTTCCTCGTCATGCAGATGCTGGGGCAGGATCGCATATTTGATCGGGCCGAAAAAGGTCGAATGGACGCCCATGGCGAACAGCGCGGCCAGCAGCAGCGGGATCGCCAGCGTGTGGACCGCGATGCCGCTCCAGATCAGCGCCAGCCCCGCCGCGCCCACGCCCATGATCGCGATTTCCGCCGCCTTCACCCAGCGGATGATGACCGCCTTGTCGCGCTGGTCCGCCAACTGGCCCGACAGGGCGGACAGCAGGAAGAAGGGCAGGATGAACAGGCCGGTCGCCAGCGCGCTGAACCAGGTTTCCGACCGTTCGTCGTTATAGACCTGATACACCACGAACAGGACCATCGCGTTCTTGAACAGATTGTCGTTGAACGCGCCCAGCAGCTGGGTGATGAACAGCGGCAGGAAACGGCGCTTGTTCAGGAGCCTGAGCGAGGCTTGCATAAGAGGCGGGGTCTTCTTTCCCGTTGGCGACCGGGCGGGGGTCTAGCCGGTGGCATCCGTCCTGTCCAATGTGAAGCGCAACGCACGACAGGCTCGCTTGTGCCGCGGGCGGGACTGTGGCACTTGCCGGCCATGCTGACGCTGCCCAATCTGCTGACGCTTTCGCGTATCCTGACGGTGCCTCTGCTGGTCGCCTTGCTGTGGCCGGACGAGGTGGCCGGCGTGGGGCAGGGCGCGCGCTGGATCACCGGCTATGCGCTGGCGTTCGGCCTTTATTGCCTGATGGGCATCACCGATTATTTCGACGGCTATCTCGCCCGGGCGCAGGGCACGGTGTCGAAGCTGGGCGTGTTCCTCGATCCCATCGCCGACAAGATCATGGTCGGCGCGGTCATCCTGATGCTGGCGGCGACCCGCGACATTGCGGGGCCGCACCTGATCGCCGCGATGATCATCTTGCTGCGCGAGATCGCGGTGTCGGGGCTGCGCGAGTTCCTCGCCGGATTACAGGTGTCGGTGCCGGTGTCGGCCCTCGCCAAATGGAAGACGACGTTCCAGCTGATCGCGCTGGGCGCGCTGATCCTGGCAGGCGCGGTGCCGCAATTTCCGTTCGTGCAGATGGTCGGCCTGTTCACCCTGTGGGGCGCGGCGATCCTGACGCTGATCACCGGATGGGATTATCTGCGCGTCGGCATCCGGCACATGGACTGACATGCTGACCGTCGTTTATTTCGCCTGGGTGCGCGAAGCGGTAGGGTGTGACGAAGAGCAGGTCGATCGTCCCGCAGCAGGCGCGAGCGTCGCCGATCTCGTGACGATGCTCGCCACGCGCGGCGGCGGCTACGCGGACGCCTTTGCCGACGCGTCGCGTTTGCGCGCCGCGATCGACCAGCGTTTCGTGCCGCTCGACACCGCGATCGGCGACGCGCGCGAAGTGGCCCTGTTCCCGCCGGTGACGGGGGGATGAGGCGGATCGCGGTTCAGGCCGGAGACTTCGATGTCGCGGCCGAACTGGCGGCGCTGGAGGCGCTGGGCGGCGGCGGCGTGGCGAGCTTTACCGGGATTGTCCGGGGGGACGGCGGCCTGATCGCGCTGGAGCTGGAACATTATCCCGCCATGACGCAGGCGCAGATCGGCCGCATCGTCGATGCCGCCATGACGCGCTGGCCGCTGCTCGGCGTCCATGTGATCCACCGGGTCGGGCGGCTGGAGCCGGGGGCGCGCATCGTGTTCGTCGGCACCGCGTCGCGCCACCGGACGGCCGCGCTGGAAAGCTGCGCCTTCCTGATCGACTGGCTGAAGGCGGATGCGCCCTTCTGGAAGAAGGAGCATTTCGCCGACGGCGCGAGCCATTGGGTCGCCGCCCGCGCGGAGGATGATAGCAAGGCGCGGGGCTGGGGCGGCTAGGCGGCGTCGGGCAGGCGGCAGCTGGTTTGCGCGGCGTCGCGCAGGATGCCGGCCAGCAGGCGAAATTCCTTTTCGCGCGGGCTGTTCTTCCGCCACACCAGCGCGATGTCGCGGGACGGACGGTCGGACTGGAGCGGGCGCGCGGCGATGCTGGTATGTTCGAGGATGCCGCCCGCAATCGCCATTTCCGGGATCATCGTGACGCCAAGGCCGTTGTCCACCATCTGGATGAGCGTGTGGAGCGACGTGCCCATCATCGTCGCGCTCGCCCGCAGGTCCGGCCGGTTGCAGGCGGCGAGCGCATGATCCTTGAGGCAATGGCCATCCTCCAGCAGCAGCAGCCTGCTTTCGTCGATCATGCCGGGTTTCACCCAGTCGGGCGGGTCGTTCGGCTCGCCCTTCGGGAAGGCGACGTAGAGCCGGTCCTGGAACAGGATCTCGCTGTCCAGCTCCCCCATCGGAAAGGGCAGCGCCAGCAACACGCAATCGACATTGCCGTGGCGCAGCGACTCGATTGCCGCCTGGCTCGTTTCCTCGCGCAGGAACAGCTTGAGTTCCGGGCGATCGGCGCGCAGGCGGGGCAGCAGGCGCGGCAGCAGGAAGGGCGCGATCGTGGGGATCACGCTCATGCGCAGCTCGCCGGTCAGCGGCTTGCCCGAGGCTTCGGCGATGGCGGCCAGTTCCTCCGCCTCCCGCAGCACCCGGTGCGCCTTCTCCACGATCCGGTCGCCCAGCGCGGTGAAGCGGACGACGCGGCGGGTGCGTTCGACCAGGGTGACGCCGATCAGGGATTCCAGTTCGCGGATGCCGGCCGACAGGGTCGACTGGGTGACGAAGCAGCTTTCGGCGGCCTTGCCGAAATGCCCCTGTTCCTTGAGCGCCACCAAATATTGTAGCTGCTTGAGCGTCGGCAGGTAACTGGACATTTATCGGCTTCCTCGATCAGAAAGCCGAATATAAGCGGATCAGCCGATGAATCCAAGCCACTTGGCGACGCCGAACAGCGACGTCAGCGTCAGGATGACGCCCACTGCCGAGAAAAGCACGCGCGGGGCGACGTGGCGGGCAAGCATCGCGCCCAGCGGCGCGGCCACCACGCCGCCGATCACCAGGCCGATCGTGTAGCTGGTGAAATTCTGCCAGCCGAGATTGATGAGGAAAGTGAGGCTGACCGCCGTGGTCAGAACGAATTCGACCGTGTTGACGGTGCCGATCGTATGGCGCGGGCTGGACCCCTGAAGCAGCAGGTTGGATGTGACGATCGGTCCCCACCCGCCGCCACCGGTCGCATCCATGAAGCCGCCGACCAGCCCCAGCGGGGCGACCCAGCGCGGGTCGCGTTGCTTGGGCGGCAGATGAAAGCCCCGCCAGATGAGGTAGAGGCCGATCGCCGCCAGATAGGTGAGGATGGCCGGTTTGAGCGCGCTGCTGTCGACATTGGACAGCAGATAGGCTCCGGTCACGCCGCCGATCACGCCCGGCACGATCAGCTTTGCGAAAAGCCGCCAGTCGACGTTGCGATGGAGGATATGGCTGATCGCCGACACGCCCGTGGTGCAGGTTTCGGCGAGATGGACGCTGGCCGACGCGCGGCTGGGCGGGACGCCGACCGCGAGCAGCAGCGTGCTGGAAATGACGCCATAGGCCATGCCGAGCGCGCCGTCGATGATCTGCGCGCCGAATCCGATGAGGATGAAGGGCCAAATGTCGCCGAAATTGGCGATTATCGTGTCGATCATCCGCTGCCCTTCAAGAATTTGTCTATCGCACTGATTGGAATATCGCGGCGCGCCAAGCAAGTTTCTGTTTGTCGCGGACAAGCGCGTCCTTGTGGCCGATCTGGAAAAGGCCGTCCGCTTCGCTTATATGCGCTGCTCATAATAGTCTAGGAACGGTCAGGGACGTCCACCGATGCTGCGCAGCCTCATCGCCTATCTGGATTCGGTGAAGAGCCGCGATCCCGCGCCGCGCTCCCGCGCCGAAATCCTGCTCTATCCCGGCGTCTGGTCGCTGGCGTTCCATCGCGTGGCCCATCGCCTCTACCGTGCGCGGCTGTTCTTTCTCGCGCGGGCGATCAATCACCTGTCCCGCTTCCTGACCGGCAACGACATTCATCCGGGCGCGAAGATCGGGCGGCGCTTCTTCATCGACCATGGTTTTACCGTCATCGGCGAGACGGCCGAGATCGGCGACGACGTCACCCTCTACCAGAATGTGACGCTGGGCGGCACGGACCCCGCCAACGGCATAGCGGGCAAGCGCCATCCCACGCTGCACGACGGGGTGATCGTGGGATCGGGGGCGCAGGTGCTGGGGCCGATCCAGGTCGGCGCGCGGGCGCGGGTCGGCGCGAACGCGGTGGTGACCAAGGACGTGGCCGAGGGCGCGACCATGGTCGGCATCCCGGCGCGGCCGATGCTGGTCGATGTCACCGCCTATCAGCGCGACTTCATGCCCTATGGCACGCCCTGCACCGATTGTTTCGACCCTGAAAAGCAGAAGCTGGAGATGCTCCAGTGCGAGGTCGAGCAGTTGCAGAAGCGGCTGGCCGCATTGCTGGCCGAGCGGGCACAGGCGCCGCTGGCCGACGACGCGCCGCTGCTGCGGGAGCTTGGCCGCGCCTGATGACCAATGTGACGCCGTTTCCGGCAGCAGGGGCGGGGCAGATCGGGTTCGACCGGATTGAGTTGCAGCGCATCATGGACCTGTACGGACGCATGGTGGCCGCAGGCCACTGGCGCGACTATGCAATGGACATGGGCCGGGAGGCCGCGATCTTCAGCGCCTTTCGCCGGAGCGCCGAGCGCCCCGAATTTCGGATCGAAAAGCGCCCGGCGCTGCGCAACCGGCAGGGCATGTGGGCGCTGATCGGCGAAGCGGGCCAGATATTGAAGCGAGGCCAGGAGTTGCAGAACATCCTGGCCCCGGTCGAACGCAAGCTGCTGCGCATCGTCGAGGAATAGACGGGCGAACCCGTCAGGCGACGGCGCGGTCCAGATAGGGCAACCGCTCCGTCACCACCGGCGGCAGACCGCGCACCACCAGCGCGCGGGCATGGTGCCACAGGGCGGAGAGCAGCAGCAGCGCCGATCCGATCACCAGCGCCGTCAGCGCCCAGGACAGTTCCACCGCGCCCGCCTGCCGGAACAGGGCGTAGAGGGCGAAAAGGACGTAGGCGAGGCTGGACACCAGCAGCGCCCGCCGGTCGATCGCCAGTGCGACGAGGCCGAATGCGACATAGAGGGCGATCACCAGCAGCGCCCGGCCGACGCCGATCTCGTCCCCGCGCAGCACGCCCAGCAGGTTGAACAGCGAATGGGCGATCATCGGCGCGGCGGCGAGGTGCAGCCAGAAAGCGACGTCCGAACGCCGCGTCGTGCGCGCCCGGTCGCTCATGTCCCACCACATGGCGAGCGCGAAGATGGCGATGCCCGCCGCCAGCAGCAGCAGGAAGAACAGCCGCTCCTGAGCGGGGAAGGCCGCCATGACGAGGCCGCCGACGACGGACGCTGCCGCCGCCGATCCCGCCGCGACGGTGATTGGCACCATGAAGCGCCGCCAGTGAAGATAGGCCGCAAGGGCGGCGCAGGCTGCGACGCCCGACAGGATCAGCGAAACCACGCGATCGTCGGTATCGGCGAACATCTGGACGGCGAGCGCGAACAGGGCGAAGGCGACCCCGCCGACGAACCCGCCGAGCAGCAGGATGGACGGCAGCGCCATGCGCCGCTGGCGCGTGAAATATTCCGCCAGACCCCAACTGACCGCCGCGATCAGCGCGCCCGACATGAAGGAAGGCGCGTGGTCGTCGGCCCCGAATCGCAGGCTGTTGCCCAGCCATCCGACCGCCACCAGCAGGATGATCCCGGCGATCGACACGAAGATGTCGTTGAAGCCGGTCAGCAGGCGGAAATGTTCTTCGTCCACAACCGGGCTGGCGCGCAGGCGGGCGACATGGTCGCGCAACGCCTGCGCCGCCTCCGCCGGCAGGACCCCGGCCGTTACGGCATCCTGTAGATCGCCTTCGCTATACATCGAACCTGCTCCCGCAACGGATAGAACAGGGCTGTTCTACCACGACTGTATTATCCGATCAATACAGTCAGATTGCGCTTTTTCATGGGCGTTGCCGGTGTTAGCTCCGGTTTCAAAGAGAGAGGAGACTGACGCGACCATGACCCTGCCGGCCCTGTTGAAAGAGCGCCTGACGCTGCCGCTGATCGGTTCGCCGATGTTCATCATCTCGCAGCCGGCGCTGGTCATGGCGCAGTGCCGCGCGGGGATCGTCGGGTCTTTCCCGTCGCTCAATGCCCGGCCGTCGGGCATGTTCGAGGCGTGGTTGCAGCAATTGCAGAGCGAACTGACCGAGGCGGACGCGCCGTTCGCCGTCAACCTGATCGTCCATCGCTCCAACAGCCGGCTGGAGGAGGATCTGGCGCTGTGCGTGCGCTATCGCGTGCCCATCATCATCACTTCGCTCGGCGCGCGGGAGGATGTGAACGAGGCGATCCACAGCTATGGCGGCATCGTCCTGCACGACGTCATCAACGACCGCTTCGCCCGCAAGGCGATCGAGAAGGGGGCGGACGGGCTGATCGCGGTGGCGGCGGGCGCGGGCGGACATGCCGGCACGCTGTCGCCCTTCGCGCTGGTGCAGGAAATCCGCCAGTGGTTCGATGGCCCGCTGGCGCTGTCCGGCTCCATCGCCACCGGTCGCGCGATCGCGGCGGCCCGGATGATGGGCGCGGACCTTGCCTATATGGGGTCGCCCTTCATCGCCACGACTGAAGCCAATGCCCAGCCGGCCTACAAGCAGATGATCGTCGACGCCCGTGCCGACGACATCCTCTATTCCGACGTGTTCACCGGCGTTCACGGCAATTATCTGCGTCCCAGCATCGTGGCCGCGGGGCTGGACCCCAATGCGCTGCCGCAGGCGAAGGACATGGACTTCGCCAGCATGACCGGCGGCGAGGCGAAGGCGTGGCGGGACGTGTGGGGATGCGGCCAGGGGATCGGCGCGATCGACAAGGTTCAACCCGCCGCCGATTTCATCGCTGCCCTACGATCCGACTACCGATCGGCTGTCGAGGGCTTCGCCGCCTAGGAAGGCGCGCAGTTCGGCGATGAACAGGTCGAACTGGTCATGATGCAGCCAGTGGCCCGCCTTCGCGAACTCGACCAGGCGGGCATCGCGGAAATGCGTGATGCGCCCGTCCCTGGCCGGGTTGGACGCCCAGCTGTCGCTGCCCAGGCACAGCAGCGTCGGGCAGGTGATCCGTTCCCAGAAGTCCGACATGTCCAGCTCCGCTGCGGCCTGCGGGGCCATGACGTTGAGATAGGGATCGAATTTCCAGCTGTAGCTGCCATCCTCGTTGCGATTGACGCCGTGGCTGGTGAGGTGCATCGCCTGTTCGAGCGACAGATGCTCGTTGCGTTCGCGCATCCGGCCGATCGCGGCCTCTATGGTCGGATAGCGGCGCGGCGTGCGCCGGGCGCTGGCGCGGCGATTCTCGATCCAGCCCCGCCAGATGTCGGGAATGGACCTTGCCGCATATTCCTGAAGCCGGGCGGGGGACAGGCCCAGCCCCTCCAGAGCAACGATTTTCTGCACCGTTTCCGGGTAAAGGCCGGCGTAGCGCAGGCTGATCGCGCCGCCCAGCGAATGGCCGACGATCGTCACCGGCGACCGGCCCAGCATGTCCACCAGTTGCGCCAGGTCATAGACGAAATTGGCCATCATGTAGGAGCCGTCCGCCGACCAGCCGCTGTCGCCATGGCCGCGCAGGTCGGGGGCGATCACATGATAATCCCGCGCCAGCGCGCGCGCCGTCCAGTCCCAGCTGCGCGCATGATCGAACCCGCCATGCACCAGGATCAGCGGGGGCGCGGAGGGATTGCCCCAATCGATATAATGAAGCCGGGTCCGCAAGGAGGTGAAGAAATGCGAAGTCGGAGCGATCGGAATGTCCATGCGGTCCTGTGGGCTGGCGGGCTGACGGTCCCCCCTTGCGCTGATCCGGTCGTGGGTTGCAAGCCGGGAAGAGGGTAAATCGGGTTCTTTTCCTGTATTTCGCTCCGCGCGCCGCCTTCTCCCTGGTCTCAGCAGGGCGGAGGAGACGCTTCCCGCGCCAGCCGGTCGAGCCGCTGCAACGCCGCCTCGCGCCCGGCGGCCGCGACCACCTGCGCCAGTTCCGCCTGGCGGAACGGCTTGTCGAGCCGGGGCCGGCGGCTGGCGTGCGCGGGCAGTTCGGCAAAGCCGGTGATGATGACGACCGGAAGGCCGGGGTGCCGCACCTCGATGGCGTCGGCCAACTGGGCGCCGGTCATGCCGGGCATCGCATGATCGGTCACCACCAGATCGATTTCGCCACGTTCCAGCATCCGCAACGCATCCTGCGCCGACCCCGCCTGGAACACGGTGTGCCCGAGATCCTCCAGCATCCCCGCCGTATTGGTCAGCACCAGATCGTCGTCATCCACCGCGAGGATGACCAGGGGTACGGTCTCTCCGGGTTGCAGGTCGACATGGGCGACCAGCGGCGCATCCTGATCCACCTGCGCGATGGGCAGCCACAGCGTCACGCTGGTCCCCTGACCCGGCGCGCTGCTGATGGTCAGCGACCCGCCGCACTGCTGCGCGAAGCCATGGACCATCGACAGGCCAAGTCCGGTGCCCTTGCCGACACCCTTGGTCGTGAAGAAAGGCTCGCGTGCCCGTTCCAGCGTGGCAGCGTCCATGCCTTCGCCCTCGTCGATCACGGACAGGCGGATATAGGCGCCCGCTTCGAGGTCCGGGCGCTTGCCGGCGGCGACCTCGACCTCGGCGGCGTCGACGATGATGCGGCCGCCATCGGGCATCGCGTCGCGGGCGTTGACCGCGAGGTTCAGCAGCGCCAGTTCCAGCTGCGCCGGGTCGGCATGGGCGTTGCGCATGGCGATGGGAAAGCGGGTCTCGATCGACACCGCGCCGCTCAGGGTCGTGCGCAGCAGCTCCGCCATGCCGCCGACCAGCGCGATGCAATCGACGCCCTGCAGTTTCAGCTCCTGCTTGCGCGCGAAGGCGAGCATCCGCTGCGTCAGGGTCGCGCCGCGCTCCGCCGCCGTCATCGCATTGTCGAGGTAGCGGGTGATGTCGCCGCCATTGGCCAGCCGCTGCCGCGCCAGGTCCAGGCTGCCGACGATCACCGCCAGCAGATTGTTGAAATCGTGCGCGACCCCGCCGGTCAGCTTGCCGATCGCATCCATCTTCTGGGTCTGGACGATGGCGTCGCGGGCCTCGTCCAGCGCGCGCTGCGTTTCGCGGCGTTCGGTCAGGTCGCGGGTGATCTTGGCGAAGCCGATCAGCCGGCCGGTCGCGTCGCGGATCGGGTCGATAATGGCGTTGGCCCAGAAGCGCGAGCCGTCCTTGCGGATTCGCCAGCCTTCCGATTCGAAGCGTCCCTCGGTCTCGGCGGCGTGCAGCGCGCGCGAGGGCAGGCCGGCGATCCGGTCCTCCTCGCTGTAGAAACGCGCGAAATTCTGGCCCAGTATCTCGTCGGCGGTGTAGCCCTTGGATCGCTCCGCGCCCATGTTCCAGCTGGTGATCGTGCCGACCGGGTCCAGCATGTAGATCGCATAGTCGGTGACGCTCTGCACCAGCAGGCGAAAGCGTTCCTCGCTGGCGCGCAGCGCGTCCTGCGCCTTGCGCCGCTCCGTCAGGTCGCGCGTGACCTTGGCGAAACCCAGCAGATGGCCGGCCTGGTCGCGGATCGGGTCGATGACCACGGTGGCCCAGAAGCAGGTGCCGTCCTTGCGCACGCGCCAGCCTTCCGCCTCGAACCGGCCGTCATGCTCGGCAGTGTGCAGCGCGATGGCCGGGATGCCGGCCGCCTGATCCTCGGCCGTGTAGAAGCGGGAAAAATGCTGCCCCAATATCTCGTCCGCCTCATAGCCCTTGAACCGGCGTGCGCCGGCGTTCCAGCTGATGATGACGCCGGTGGGATCGAGCATGTAGATCGCGTAGTCGGTCACGCTCTGGACCAGCAGTTCGAAACGGTTGCCGGCCTGGTCGAGTGAAGTCGTTATCATTCTTTCCCCGCTGAGCACGCTCGTCAGGCGTTTCTCACCGCCGCATCAAACGCGGCATGGCGGCGAATGTTCCGTAACGGATGAAACGCCTTGCTCTTGACTTGCGCCGCCCCTCTGCCCACCAAGCCGCAGCACGAGACAGCAGGGGCAGGCATGGGCGACATACCGACAATCACGGTCATCGGCGAAGCGATGCTGGAGCTGAGCCGGGGCGAGGGCGACGGCTGGAACCTGCGTTATGGCGGCGACGTCATCAACACGGCCGTCCATCTGGCGCGCGCGGGCGACAGGGTGCGGCTGGCGAGCGCGCTCGGGTCCGACCCGATGAGCGCCCTGCTGCGCGCCCAGTGGGAGGCGGAGGGCGTGGACACGGCGCTGGTCATCGCCGCGAAGGATCGGCTGCCCGGCCTCTACGCGATCGAGACGGATGCGCAGGGTGAGCGCAGTTTCCATTACTGGCGCAGCGAGGCCGCCGCGCGGCGCATGTTCGCCCTGCCGGAAAGCGACGCGGTGATGGCGGAGGCCGCGACGTCCGACCTGCTCTATTTCTCGCTCATCACGCTGGCGATCCTGCCCGATGAGGGGCGCGAGGCGCTGCTGGCGCTGTGCGCCAAGACGAAGGAGCGGGGCGGGCGCATCGCCTTCGACGGCAATTACCGCCCGCGCCTGTGGGAGGATGCCGCCACCGCGCGCCGCTGGCGCGACCGGGCGATCGCGCTGTGCGACATCGGTCTGCCGACGCTGGCGGACGAGGTCGAGATGGGCGAGGCGGACGACGCGCAGGATGCCGCGACCCGCTGGGGCGCGGGCGAGGGGCGGGAGATCGTCGTGAAGCTGGGTGGCGATGGCTGCTATGTCGATGGCGCGGTCGTGCCGATCCCGCAGAGCCTGACCGTCGTCGATTCAAGCGGCGCTGGCGATGCGTTCAACGGCGGCTATCTCCATGCCCGGCTCGCCGGCGCGACCCCGCGCGACGCGGCGCTGGCGGGGCATCGCCTTGCCGGCTGGAACATCGGCCGGCGCGGCGCGATCCCGGCGAGGGACGCTCACGCCCCCTATTGAGGCCCGTTGACAGCGCCCCACCCTATGGGCCATTGGACGCAGGCGATTGCGGGTGTAGCTCAATGGTAGAGCAGCAGCTTCCCAAGCTGACGACGGGGGTTCGATTCCCCTCACCCGCTCCACATTGTTTCCGACAAATTGCTTGCCGTCGCGCCCGGCGAATGTCAGCCTCTCTCGCGGGAGGATGGCATGAGCGATGGCGTGATGCGAGTGGACGAGGTGGCGGCGCATAATCTGCTGCTGGCGCTGGGCATGGATGTCACGGATGGCGGCTTGCAGGTCGTGGCCGGACATCTGGCGGCGCACCGGGTTGAAGCGGAACGCTTCCTGCTGAGCAAGGCGCAGGAGGAGCTGTTTTCCCATCTGGAAAATGCGTTCATGCGGATGCGCGCGGGCGACGGTGGTTGGCAGGAGGGATATGCCGCGGCCGAGCGGGAGGCGCTGGCGTGGATCGACAGGCGCGGTCACGCGCGCACGCCGCCCCCGCCATCATCGACCGGGCAGATATTGCGCAGCATGATCCGCGCTCGCAGGCGCGATGGCCACGACGGCCGCAACTACCCCTGAAAGAATTTCTACCGCGGCGCGCTCTGGCGTCGCATGGCGGCTCCCCATATTGGGCAGGGACGCGATCCCGGCGGACCGGGCGCGATCCATGACCTCTAGGAGCAATTGCCGGTGGCGATCGACGCGAAGACCCTGACCCATCTCGAACGGCTGGAGGCGGAGAGCATCCACATCCTGCGCGAGGTGGTGGCCGAGGCGGAAAAGCCGGTGATGCTTTATTCGGTTGGCAAGGACAGCGCCGTCATGCTGCATCTGGCGCGCAAGGCCTTCTATCCTTCGCCGCCGCCCTTTCCGCTGCTGCATGTCGATACCACCTGGAAGTTCAGGGCGATGTACGACCTGCGCGACCGCATGGCGCGGGAAAGCGGCATGGAGCTGCTGGTTTACCAGAATCCCGAAGCGGCGGAGCGGGGCATCAATCCGTTCGACCATGGCGCGCTGCACACCGACATGTGGAAGACGGAAGGGTTGAAGCAGGCGCTTAACCTCCATGGCTTCGACGCGGCGTTCGGCGGGGCGCGGCGGGACGAGGAAAAGAGCCGGGCCAAGGAGCGCATCTTCTCCTTTCGCACGGCGTCGCACGGATGGGACCCGAAGAACCAGCGGCCCGAACTGTGGAACCTCTACAATGCCCGCAAGAACAAGGGCGAGAGCATCCGCGTCTTCCCGATCAGCAACTGGACCGAACTCGACATCTGGCAATATATCCACCTGAACGACGTGCCGATCGTGCCGCTCTATTTCGCGGAGGAGCGCCCGACCTATGAGTGGGACGGCCAGCTGTTCATGGCCGACGACATCGAGCGGCTGGAGCGGGTGCTGGGCCGCCGGCCGGAGATCGTGAACCGATCGATCCGCTTCCGCACGCTCGGCTGCTTCCCGCTGACGGGGGCTGTCGAGAGCACGGCCCGCACGCTGCCCGAAGTCATCCAGGAGACGTTGCTCACCACGACCAGCGAGCGGCAGGGGCGGGTGATCGACAAGGATGCGGGCGGCGCGGGTATGGAGAAGAAGAAGCAGGAAGGGTATTTCTAATCCAAACGCCTTCCTCCGTTCGCCCTGAGCCTGTCGAAGGGCCGGGCCGACCGAAGGGAGGCACTTCGCTTCGCTCAGCAGAGGGCTTCGACTTCGCTCAGCCCGAACGGAATTGTGACATGACCGACAGCCTCGCCGAACCCATCTACCAGACCGACGCGCTGATCGCGCAGGACATCGACGCCTACCTCAAGGTGCATGAGCACAAGACGATGCTGCGGTTCATCACCTGCGGGTCGGTGGACGACGGCAAATCGACGCTGATCGGGCGGCTGCTCTATGACAGCAAGATGATCTTCGAGGACCAGCTCGCCGCGCTGGAGGCGGACAGCCGGAAGGTCGGCACGCAAGGGGGCGAGATCGACTTCGCGCTGCTGGTCGACGGGCTTGCCGCCGAGCGCGAGCAGGGCATCACGATCGACGTCGCCTACCGCTTCTTCGCGACCGAAAAGCGCAAGTTCATCGTCGCCGACACGCCGGGGCACGAGCAATATACGCGCAACATGGTGACGGGCGCGTCCACCGCCGACCTCGCCGTCATCCTGATCGACGCGCGCAAGGGGGTGCTGACCCAGACGCGCCGGCACAGCTATCTCGCCCACCTGATCGGCATCCGCAACATCGTGCTGGCGGTCAACAAGATGGACCTGGTCGATTATGATCAGGGCGTGTTCGACGCGATCGTGAAGGAGTATGGCGAATTCGCCCGCTCGATCGGCATAGAGGCGTTCGTGCCGATGCCGATTTCGGGGTTCAAGGGCGACAACATCACCGGTCCCAGCGCCAACACGCCCTGGTATTCCGGGCCGAGCCTGATCGAGCATCTGGAAATGGTGGAGGTCAACAGCGCGGCCGATGCGGCCAAGCCCTTCCGTATGCCGGTGCAGTGGGTCAACCGGCCGAACCTCAATTTTCGGGGCTTTTCCGGCCTGATCGCCAGCGGGTCGGTGAAACCGGGCGACGCGGTGCGGGTGCTGCCGTCGGGCAAGACCAGCACGGTCACGCGGATCGTGACCCTCGACGGCGACCTCGATCAGGCGGTGGCGGGCCAGTCGGTCACGCTCTGCTTCGCCGACGAGATCGACTGTTCGCGCGGCGACGTGATCGCGCTTGCCGACCATCCGCCCGAAACCGCCGACCAGTTCGAGGCGACGATCGTGTGGATGGCGGACGAGCCGATGCTGCCGGGCCGGCCCTATTGGCTCAAGATCGGCACGCAGACCGTGACCGCGACGATCCAGCAGCCCAAATATCAGGTCAACGTCAATACGATGGAGCAGCTCGCGGCGCGCACGCTGGAGCTGAACGCCATCGGCGTCGCCAACCTCTCGACCGACCGGCGCATCACTTTCGAAGCCTATGCCGACAACCGGACGCTGGGCGGATTCATCCTGATCGACAAGATCAGCAATGCGACGGTCGCCGCCGGGATGCTGCATTTCTCGCTGCGGCGGGCGCAGAATGTCCACTGGCAGGCGGCCGAGATCAGCCGCGAGGCCCATGCCCGGCAAAAGGGGCAGGAGCCGCGCCTGCTGTGGTTCACCGGCCTGTCGGGGTCGGGCAAATCGACCATCGCCAACCTGGTGGAAAAGAAGCTGCACGTGCTGGGCAAGCATAGTTTCCTGCTGGACGGCGACAATGTGCGCCATGGCCTGAACAAGGATCTGGGCTTCACCGACGCCGACCGGGTGGAGAATATCCGTCGCGTGGGCGAGGTGGCGAAGCTGATGACGGACGCGGGCCTCATCGTGCTGACGGCCTTCATCTCGCCGTTCCGGGCGGAGCGTGACATGGTGCGGTCGATGATGCCGGATGGCGAGTTCGTGGAAATCTTCGTCGATACCCCGCTGGAAGAGGCGGAGCGGCGCGACGTGAAGGGGCTGTATCGCAAGGCGCGCGCGGGCGAGCTGAAGAATTTCACCGGGATCGATTCCCCCTATGAGCCGCCCGAGCGCCCCGAACTGCGCGTCGATACCAGCCGCGAGACGCCCGAGGCGGCGGCGGAGCGGATCGTCGAGCATATCCTCGGCATCTGGGCGCCCGACCTGTGAGCGAGCCGGCCGCCCTCTCCGACGCGGAACTCGCGGCGCATCTGGCGCAGATCGCCGGGCAGATCCTGAAGCAGGTGCGCGGGTCGGGCGTGTTCGGTCCGGCTGCCCTGGGCAAGGCGGGCGACCAGACCGCCAACCAGTTCCTGGTCGCCGCCCTGCGCGAGGCGCGGCCCGACGACGGGCTGCTGTCCGAAGAGATGCGATGCGACGGCGCGCGACTGGCGAAGTCGCGCGTGTGGATCGTCGACCCGGTGGACGGCACCCGCGAATATGGCGAGGCGCGCAGCGACTGGGCCGTGCATGTCGGCCTTGCCATCGACGGCGTGCCCGTGGTGGGCGCGGTGGCGCTGCCCGATCATGACGGCGGCGTCGTGCTGCGATCCGACCAGCCGCGCGACGTGCCGGCCGCGCCGGACCCGCTGCGCATGGTCATCTCCCGCACCCGCCCGGCGAAGGAAGCGGTGGCCGTCGCCGACATTCTCGGCGCGGAACTGGTGCCGATGGGGAGCGCGGGCGCGAAGGCGATGGCGCTGATATTGGGGCAGGCGGACATCTATCTGCACAGCGGCGGGCAATATGAATGGGACAGCATGGCCCCGGTCGCCGTCGCCGCCGCGCATGGCCTGCATTGCTCGCGCATCGACGGATCGCCGCTGTTCTACAATCGCAGCGACGTCTACCTGCCCGACCTGCTCATCTGCCGCAAGGAGCATGCCGGCCGCATTCTGGAACTGGTGGCGGATGGGGCGGGGCAGGGCGCCTAACCCATTTGTTGTTTGTTCCCCGGCGAAGGCCGGGGTCCAGCTCCAAGGTCTGAACTGGACCCCGGCCTTCGCCGGGGAACAGAGAGGTGGGCCGGGGAACAGAGAAACGGGGCCTCAGCCAACCTGCCGTTTCGCGAGCTTGCGCGCCAGCGTGCGGCGGTGCATCCCCAGCCTTCGCGCCGCTTCCGATATGTTGAAGTCGCTGTCTTTCAGCACTTCATGGATATGCTCCCACTCCAGCGTCTTGATGGAGGTGGGGCGGGGTGCAAGAGGGGTGTCTGGGTCGCCCGCGCCCCGCGCGAAGGCGGCCTCTATGTCGTCGGTGTTGGACGGCTTGGCGAGGTAGTTGGTCGCGCCCAGCTTGATCGCCTCCACCGCCGTCGCGATGCTGGCGAAGCCGGTCAGCACGACGATCAGCGTGTCGGGGTCGTGGGCGTGGAGCGCCTGCACGCAGGCAAGGCCCGATTGCGGCCCGAGCTTCAGGTCCACCACCGCATAGCCGAAGCGCTGCCGGCCGAGCAGCGCCTGCACGCCCTCCAGGCTGTCGGCCAGCGCGACGACATAATCGCGCCGCTCGAACGAACGTTTCAATGTGCGGGCGAAATCCGCGTCATCCTCGACGATCAGCAAATGCCTGTCAGTCATCGTCCTCCTCCTCCAGCGCGATGGTCGCGAAGGGCAGGCGGAGCTGCACCATCGCGCCGCCGTCCGCGCCGTTGCTGGCGTCCACCCGCCCGCCGAGCTTTCGCGCGACATTGACGACCAAAAACAGGCCGAGGCCGCCGCCCTGCCGGCCCTTGCTCGACCGGTATGGCTTGCCGACATCGGCCAGCATCTGCGGGCTGAAACCCGGCCCGTTGTCGCGCACGGTCAGGTGCAGCCACTGGCTGTCGCGGCTGACCAGCAGGTTGATATAGGATGCGCCGGCTTCGCGCGCATTGTCGAGCAGGTTGGTGATGGCCTGGCGGATCACGGGATCGGCAATGATCCGGGGGTAGTCGTGCGGGCCGAAGTCGCAGCGCAGCGCGGTGCCGGGGTTGGCGGCGCGCCATTGCTGGGCGATTGCCTCGACGAAGGTGCGCACATCGGTCACTTCCGGCGCCTCGCCGCGCGCCTCCCCCGCCGACATGAGCACACCGGTCAGGATCGCCTTGCAGCGCTTCACCGCCGCTTCCATCTCCTCGACCTCGGCGATCAGCGCCGCGTCCTTCGCGATGCGCGGCATCCGCCGCCAGTCGCCCAGCACGACCGCGAGCTGCGCCAGCGGCGTGCCCAGTTCATGCGCCGCCCCCGACGCGAGCAGCCCCATGCGCACGATATGCTCCTCCTCCGCCGCCTGCTGGCGCAACTGGGCGAGATAGGATTCGCGCTGTTGCAGGTTGCGATTGACCCGCGTCATGAACAGCACGAGCAGCACCGCGATCATGACGAGGCAGATCCAGGTGCCCACGATATGCAGGTCGAACAAATGCCCTTCCAGCGGTCCGCGCAGATCGAGCGGCCGGTGAACCAGCGCCAGCATCGCCGCGCAGAGGCTGGACACCGCAACGATGCCCCATACGCTCCAGCGATGGAGCAGCACCGCGCCCAGCGCCACCTGCACCAGATAGAGCGCGAGGAAGGGGTTGGTCGCCCCGCCGCTCAGGTAAAGCTGAGTCGTCAGCGCCAGCACGTCGAACAGGAGGGCGAGGAACAGTTCCGCATGGGTGATGTCGGCGCGGCGGCGCAGGATCATCACGCTGCCCGCGTTCATCAATATGGCGATGCACGGCACCACCAGCATCGAGGCGATCGGCAGGCGGATTCCCATGACGAAATGGACGAAGGCAATCGTGGCGACCTGCCCGGCGATGGCGATCCAGCGCAACTGCACCAGCAGCGCCATATTCCGCCGCCCGGCGGCGTCGGCCGGCCACTGGCTGGGCAGCCAGCGGCGGCGTCTGGCGGCCGGCGCGGTCATGCGCGGCGATCTTTGCCCGTGTGACGCATGACGAGGATGTAGCCCGCCACGGTCATCGCCGCCAGCGCGAACCATGTGATCGCATATTGCAGATGGTTGTTGGGAAAGCGGACGACGGTGAGGCCGCCGACGGGCAGGGCGCGCGGATCGGGGTTGGCGTCGGCATCGACGAAATAGGGCGTGACGCGGGACAGGCCGCGCGCGGCGGCAATCGCGGCGACATCGCGCGAGTGCCAGCGATCGGCGGCGGGATCGTTGCTGCGCAGGAACCCGCCACCCGGCTCCGTGAGGCGCAGCAGGCCTGTCACGCGCACCGCGCCGGCCGGGCGGGCATAAACGGCCTTTCGGCTGGGCACGAAGCCGCGATTGACGAGCGTGACCGCGCCATCGCCGCGGCGCAGCGGGGTGAGCACCCAAAAGCCCGCGCCCAGGACCGTGGCCGCCTGCGTCAGCGCCGCCTTGTCATGCAGGAAGGTGCCGGTCAGCGTGACGCGGCGATATTCGTCGGTTCCGCTGGCGCGCAGCGGAGCGGGGACGGGGGGGGCGCGCAGGCCGCTTTCGACCCGGGCGATCAGCGCGCGCTTCCAGCCAAGACGCTGGACCTGCCAAAGCCCCAGCGCGCCGAAGCCGGCGAAGAGAAGCAGGGCGATCGACGTCAGGCCGATCAGGAAGGCCGGGGAGCGCCGGCGGCGCTCCCCGGACCCGGCAGATGTCACGGCATCTCGCTCATATTGCTCATGGTGCGCATTTCCTGCGTCGATCCCATGTCCATGTTCATGTCGCCCATATCCGACTGCGCGTGGGGCATCATATTGGCGTTGAGGTGATACATGACCCACATGGAGCCGGACAGGGTGATGACCACCAGCACCAGCGTCAGCATCATCGCCATGAACGACCAGCCGCCCTCGACCCGCGTGTTCATGTGCAGGAAGTAGATCATGTGCACCACCACTTGCACGGCGGCGAAGGCCATGATGACGAAGCCGGTGAGGCGCGGATTGTCTAGCACGCCGGACATCACCAGCCAAAAGGGGATGGCCGTCAGGATCACCGACAGGCCGAAGCCGATCATGTAGCTGCCCATGGTCCCATGCGCGCCTTCCTCATGATGATCGTCATGGTGGCCGTGGCCGTGACTGTGGACCGCATCGCTCACCGCAGGACTCCCATCAGATAGACAAAGGTGAAGACGCCGATCCAGATGACGTCGAGGAAGTGCCAGAACATGGACAGGCACATCAGGCGGCGCTTGTTGGCGGGGATGAGCCCCTTGCGCGCGACCTGGACCATCAGCGTGACGAGCCAGATCGAGCCGAAGGTGACGTGCAGGCCGTGGGTGCCCACCAGCGTGAAGAAGGCGGACAGGAAGGCGCTGCGCTGCGGCCCGGCGCCCTCATGGATGAGGTGCGCGAACTCGTACAGTTCGATCGCAAGGAACGCGCCGCCGAACAGCAGCGTGACAAGCAGCCAGCCCTGCGTGGCGCTGACCCGGTTCTTCTCCATCGCCAGCATGGCAAAGCCATAGGTGATGGAGGAGAAGAGCAGCATCGCGGTATTCACCGCGACCAGCGGAAGGTCGAACAGATCCTTCGGCCCCGGCCCGCCGGCGAAGTTTCCGCCCAGCACCGCGTAGGTGGCGAACAGGATGGCGAAGATGAGGCAGTCGCTCATCAGATACATCCAGAAGCCCAGCATGGTGCTGTGGCCTTCGTGGAGGTGCGGTTCCTCGGGCAGGTGATAGGCCCTGGGTTCCGCAGGTGCAGTCATGCTGCTCATGGATCAGACTCCCGCCGCGAGGGCGCGCGTGCGCGCTTCCTCGGTGCGCGTCACGACATCCGCGGGGATGTAGAAGTCGCGCTTGTAGTTGAAGGTATGGCCTATGGCGACCGCGATCAGCCCCAGGAAGCTCAGCCCCGCGAGCCACCAGATATACCAGATCAGGCTGAAGCCGCAGAGCGTCGCCAGCGCGGCGAGGATGACGCCCGCGCCGGTGCTGCTCGGCATGTGGATCGGCTGATAACCGGTCAGGGGACGCTGGTAGCCGTTCTTCTTCATGTCCGCCCAGCTGTCGCCGTCATGGACGACGGGGGTGAAGGCGAAATTATATTCCGGCGGGGGCGAGCTGGTCGCCCACTCCAGCGTGCGGCCGTTCCACGGATCGCCCGTCACGTCCTTCAGCTCGTTGCGCTTCCAGATGGAGACGGCGAACTGCACCAGCATCGCGCCGATGCCCGCCGCGATCGTCACCGCGCCGATGGCCGCGATCACGAAGTAGATTTGCAGGGACGGGTCGTCGAACACCCGCATCCGGCGCGTCACGCCCATCAGGCCCATGATGTAGAGCGGAGCGAAGGCGAGCCAGAAGCCGATGTTCCAGCACCAGAAGCTGACATGCCCCCAGAACTGGTTCAGCTTGTAGCCGAACGCCTTGGGCCACCAATAGTTGATCGCCGCGAACAGGCCGAACAGCACGCCGCCGATGATCACATTATGGAAATGCGCGATCAGGAACAGCGAGTTGTGCAGCACGAAGTCGGCCGGCGGCACCGCGAGCAGCACGCCGGTCATGCCGCCGACCGTGAAGGTGAGCATGAAGGCGATCGTCCACATCATCGGCAGCTCGAACCGGACCCGGCCGCGATACATGGTGAACAGCCAGTTGAACAGCTTCGCGCCCGTCGGGATCGAGATGATCATCGTCGTGATGCCGAAGAAGCTGTTGACGCTGGCGCCGGACCCCATGGTGAAGAAGTGGTGCAGCCAGACGAGGTAGGAGAGCACCATGATGCAGCAGGTCGCGTAGACCATGGACGTGTAGCCGAACAGGCGCTTGTTCGAGAAGGTCGAGGTGACTTCGGAGAACACGCCGAACAGCGGCAGGATGAGGATATAGACTTCCGGGTGGCCCCAGATCCAGATGAGGTTCACGTACATCATCGGGTTGCCGCCGAAGTCGTTCGTGAAGAAGTTGGTGCCGGCGTAGCGGTCGAGCGAGAGCAGGACCAGCGTCGCGGTCAGGATCGGGAAGGAGGCGACGATCAGGATGTTCGCGCACAGCGAGGTCCAGGTGAAGACCGGCATCTTCATGAGGGACATGCCCGGCGCGCGCATCTTGACGATGGTGGCAATGAGGTTGATGCCCGACAATGTGGTGCCGACACCGGCCACCTGTAGCGCCCAGATATAATAGTCGACGCCCGTCGCCGGGCTGTAGTCGATGCCCGACAGCGGCGGATAGGCGAGCCAGCCGGTCTGCGCGAACTCGCCCAGGAACAGCGAGGCCATGACCAGCACCGCGCCGCCCGTCGTCATCCAGAAGGAGAAATTGTTGAGGAACGGGAAGCTGACGTCGCGCGCGCCGATCTGGAGCGGGACGATATAGTTCATGAGGCCGGTGATGAACGGCATCGCCACGAAGAAGATCATGATGACGCCGTGGGCGGTGAACACCTGATCATAGTGGTGGGCATTGAGATAGCCCTCCGACCCGTTGAAGGCGATCGCCTGTTGCAGGCGCATCATGATCGCGTCGGCGAAGCCGCGCAGGAACATGATGAGGCCCAGCACCATGTACATGATGCCGATCTTCTTGTGATCGACGCTGGTGAACCACTCCTTCCAGAGATAGCCCCAGAGCTTGAAATAGGTGAGCGCCGCCACGACGGCCGCGCCGCCCAGCACCACCGCGCCGAAAGTCGCGACGACGATGGGCTCATGCCATGGGAACGCATCCCATGTCAGACGACCGAAGATCATCTGTGCTGTTGTCATATCGGGGCCTTACTGGTGCTGGGCGTGCGCATCCGCGCCGCCGTGAGAGGAGGGATCGGCCGAGGGCGCCTTGCGCGCGCCGGCTGCGTCCGGCGCGGTCTGCTGGCCTTGATTGCGGTCGGCCTGGTCGATCACATGGCTGTCGGGATAGTCATATTGCAGCCCGCGCGTGTCGCGCGCCGATTCCTTGCCCGCGCCGCCCATCATGTCGATGTGTATGAGTTCGCTCATGCAGCGCTGGCCGGGCCTGGGGCAGAGGTTGACGACGGCATCGAACAGCTTCGGGTCGGCGGCGGTGAAATAGGCGACGGGCGCCTTCTCGCTCGGCTTCGCGAGCGCGAGGTAGACATTGCGGTCGAGACCGACCCGGCTGCGCTTCACCTGGGCCACCCAGCCGTCGAAGGCGGCGCGGTCCATCGCCCGGTAATTGAAGCGCATATGGGTGAAGCCCGCGCCCGAATAGTTGGCGGACAGCCCCTTGCCGGTCACGGCCTTGTTGGCGACGGCGTGCAGCTGCGTCTTCATGCCGGGCATCGCGTAAATCTGCCCGGCAAGTTCGGGGACGTAGAAACTGTTCATCACGGTCGAGGCGGTGATGTCGAACCGGACCGGCACATTGGTCGGCAGCGCCAATTCGTTGACCGTGGCGATGCCGAGGTCCGGGTAGATGAAAAGCCACTTCCAGTCGAGCGCCACCACCTGAACCGTCAACGGCTTGACGCGCGGGTCGATCGCGGTCTTCGCGTCGATGCGGTCCAGCGGGCGGTAAGGGTCGAGCTTGTGCGTACTCACCCAGGTCAGCGCGCCCAGACAGATGATGATGAGCAGCGGCGCGGACCAGATCAGCAGTTCCAGCTTGGTGCTGTGATCCCAGTCGGGATCATACTGTTTTTCGGTCGCTTCGTTGGTCGCGCGATAGCGCACCGCGAAATAGACGACCAGCGCCATGACCGGCAGGACGATCAGCAGCATCAGCGCGGTGGAGATCAGGATCAGGTCGCGCTGTTGCAGCGCAATATCGCCCGAGGGATTCATCACGACCCAGTCGCAGCCCGCCAGCGGCGCCGCGAGGATGGGGGCAGACCAGCGCAACAGCCTGATCCAGCGGGGTGAGTGTGGCTTTGACATGGCGCGCGCCTACGCCTTCCCGGCGCGAGCGGCCAGTGGGCATTTTGTCCCACATTGCGCGCCCGCAAAAAATCTCTTGCGCGTGGGATACTGCTTAGACTCTGGCGGTTTTCTGTTATGTTGCCTTTTCCTGGCCGCCGGCAGACGACACAACCGCACCGGCGGCCCAGCCAGGGAGCGGATGTTCATGAATTCTGGGGCCATTGCCTTCACCTCCACGCCACTTGAGGACGACGCGCGCCGCATCAACGCGCGCGACCATGGTATAGCGCCGGGGGATATTTCGATCGGGGTCATCATCGGTCGCACCTCCGAATTTTTCGATTTCTTCGTCTACGCCATCGCTTCGGTGATCGTGTTCCCCAGTCTCGTCTTTCCCTATGTCGACGCGCTGACCGGCACGCTCTATTCCTTCGCGATCTTCGCCGTCGCCTTCATCGCCCGGCCGTTCGGTTCGCTGATCTTCATGGCGATAGACCGTCGTTACGGACGCGGAACGAAACTGACCGGCGCGCTGTTCCTGCTCGGCAGTTCGACCGTCGCGATCGCCTTTCTACCGGGCTATGAGACGATTGGCCATTATGCTGCATTAGTGCTGGTGATCCTGCGCGCGGCGCAGGGGATCGCGCTGGGCGGCACCTGGGACGGTCTTGCCTCGCTCCTGTCGCTCAACGCGCCGCAGCATCAGCGCGGCTGGTACGCCATGGTGCCGCAGCTCGGCGCGCCGCTGGCGTTGCTGGTGGCGAGCGGGCTGTTCGCCTTCTTCCTGCTCAACCTGTCGAGCGCGGATTTCCTCAGCTGGGGCTGGCGCTATCCCTTCTTCGTGGCCTTCGCGATCAACGTGGTGGCGCTGTTCGCGCGGCTGCGTATCGTGGTCACGCATGAGTTCGAACGGCTGTTCGAGCAACGCGATCTCGTGCCCTCGCCGGTGCTGCCGACGGTGAAGGCGGAAGGGCGCAACATCGTGATCGGCGCGTTCGCTGCACTGGCCAGCTTCGCGCTGTTCCACATGGTGACGGTGTTCCCCTTGAGCTGGGTCGCGCTCTACACCAACCAGCCGATCGAGCGCTTCCTGATCATCGAGATGATCGGCGCGTCGGTCGGCCTGCTCGCCATCGTCGTGTCGGGCTTCATCGCCGACCAGATCGGCCGACGGTCGCTGCTCGGCTGGTCGGCGGGCGGCATCGCGGTGTTCAGCGTCATGGCGCCGCTGCTGCTGAACGGCGGCGACCTTGGCGAAGTGGCGTTCATGATCCTGGGCTTCATGCTGCTCGGCCTCGCCTTCGGCCAGTCGTCGGGCGTGGTCGCCTCCAACTTCGCGACCGAGGCGCGCTATACCAGTTCGGCGCTGACGTCCGACCTCGCCTGGCTGGTCGGGGCGGGCTTCGCGCCGCTGGTGGCGCTGTTGCTGTCGGTCAAGTTCGGGCTGGCGGCGTCGGGCGTCTACCTGCTGTCGGGCGCGGTGGCGACGATGGTGGCGCTGTATGTCAACAAGGAGCTGGCCGGCCGGGATCGTTAGGCGGACACCGCCCGCATCCGCGCCAGCGCCTTCCGGTCGAACCATCCGGTGAGGCCGGGGCGCGGCCGCCAGCGGGGGAGCCATTGCCCATAAAGGCTCGCGAGGCGCGCGGGGAGGCCATCCGGCCCCTCGCGCGCCATGATGTCGGACACGATCCGGTTCTGGAAGAAGCGCACCGAATAGCTGGTCAGCCGCTTATATTGCATGACCCAGCTGGCCGGCCGCCACAGGCTCACCTGCTCGCACAGGAAACCCGCGCCGTCGCAGGCGAGCACGGCATCGTGCCGCCAGTGGCTGTCATCCTTAAGGTCCGTATGCGCCCAGGCCGCGACCAGCCCGTCGTCGCCGATCAGGTCGTCGGGCAGGCGCAGGCCCCGCGCCCGGATCGCCGCGACGAAGCGGCCGGAGAGGGCGTAAAGATCGCCGAACATGCCGCCTTCGTCGCGCAGGCCCTGCTGGTAGGCGGCGGCCATGCGGCCGTTCATCGGCATCCCCGCGGCCGCATTCGCCTGAGGATGGGCGGCAAGGTCCGCCACCAGCGCATCGAACGATCCGGCGACGATCTCCGCATCACCGTCCATGAAGATGACGGTCTGTTCCGCGCCGGTCAGCAGGGTGTGGACGAAATGATTCCAGGTGCGCGACTTGCCGCCCTGCGCGATGTCGTGGACGATGACGTTGGCGCGCCCGCCGGCCGCCGCACTGGCCCGCGCCGCAGTGGCGTCCGTGGTGCCGTTCACCAGCACATGGAAGGTCGTGTCCGGCCGGCCGAGCGGCAGCGAGGCGAGGCAGCGGCCGATCCGCTTCTCCTCCTGATGCGCGAAGATGGCGACCGCGACGGGACCGGGCTGGATCGTCATCGCCTCAGCGGAAGTCCCACGCCTGCTCGCCATGCTGCGCCGCGTCCAGTCCTTCCGCTTCGGCGGCAGCCGGCACCCGCATCGGGATGACCAGCGACACCATCAGCGCTGCGATGGCGCTCCCCACCAGCGCCCACAGCGCGACCACTACCAGCCCGATCGCCTGCGACAGCAGCGCGCCGCTCAGGCTCACATTCTCCTCGAACCCGACGCCGCCGAGCAGCGGGAGGGCGAACACCGGCAACAGCAGCGCGCCGACCGCGCCGCCCAGTCCGTGAAGGACGAAAATCTGCGCGCCATCGTCGATCCAGCGGGATGCAAGACCAGCGCCAAGCCGGCACAGCAGCGCCGCGATCAGCCCGATCAGCATCGCGCCGCCGGTTCCGACCAGCGCAGCGCACGCGGAGATGGAGGCGATGCCGGCCAGCGCGCCGGACAGCAGGCCGGTCGCCCGGGTCCGCGCGGCCGTAAGCCGGTCGATCAGCGCCCAGCCGAGCGCCCCGGCGCAGGCGGCGAAATGATGGTTGAGCAGCGCGGTCGCCGCGTCGTCCGTCGCGCCCAGCGCCCAGCCGCCGACCGCCCCGCCAAGGCCGATCCACAGCAGCGCGCCGCCGGCCATGCCGAGCAGCGGCGCATGGCCCGGTTCGGACCCGGCCGCGCGCGGCCCCACGATCAGCGCCAGCGCCAGCGCCGAAAAGCCCGCGGCACAATGGACGACCAGCCCGCCGGCGAAATCCATGACGCCGAGGCCCGCGAGCCAGCCGCCCCCCCACACCGCATGGATGATCGGGGCATAGACGAGCAGCAGCCAGAGCGGCGTGAAGGCCACCCACCAGCCGATCGCCGTCCGTTCCGCCACCGCGCCGACCAGGAGGGCGGCCGCGACCAGTGCCAGCGCCAGCTGAAACAGGACGAAGGCCGACTCGGGCACGGTCAGCCCGTCGCGCAACTGGCCGAGATTGGCCAGCATCAGGTTCGCCGCCCCGCCAAGCCATGTGCCGCCCGGCGCATAGGCCAGGCTGTAGCCGGCGACGCCCCACGCCAGCGAGGCAACGGCGGCCACCGCGCCGACCTGCGCCGCCGCCGACAGGGCGCTGCGCACATTCACGGCGCCGGCGAAGCGGAGCACCAGCCCCGGCAGTGCCGCCAGCATCAGCAGCAGCGCGCACAGGATTATCCAGCCGGTGTCGCCGCTGTCCGCCACCGCGACCTGCGCATGAGCGGGTTGCGGCAGGGCCAGCGCGGCGAGCAGGGGGAGGGCGGGGGAAAGGCGCATCAGGACCGTCCGATCATCAGATTTGGCAGGGGGTCTAGCGGAAGGCCGGTAAAGTTTTCGATAAGCCTGTTCGTGCCGCGCGCCCCGGCGCAACTTTCCCCCGATTGCCCATTTGCCTGCCCCGTCACCCTGTGAGATAAGCGGGCATAGTGAAGGAGAACCTCATGACCGCCGCTCTGCCCAGCTTTGCCACCGTCCGTCCGATCATGTGGGGCAGCTTCGCGCTTCTGCTCGCGCTACCGCTGGTCGCGATGCGCTTCACCGGCGAAGTGCGATGGGGTGCGGAGGACTTCCTTGCAGCGGCGATGCTGCTGGCCGGACTTGGCGCCGTGGTCGAGGTCACCATGCGCAGGGTGACCGCGCGCAAGGGGCAGGCGATGCTGATCGGCGTGGCCGTCCTGTCCGCCCTGCTGCTGTGGGCCGAGGCGGCGGTCGGCATCTTCCGCTAGGGTCGGACGGCGGCGAACGCGGCTTTCACAAAGTCGCGCAAACTGTCCATGTCGCTGTCCAGCTTGACCGCCGATCCAAGGTCGGGCTGACCCGGCCACCCCGCGTCCGCTATGGTCAGGCCGGCGGCGCTGCGGCTCCCTTCGTAACGGGGGATGACGTGGAAATGGACGTGGGGATCGACCATCATCAGCATCAGATAGTTGATCTTGTCATAGGCGATCGCCTGCGTCAGCGCCGCCTCGATCGTTGCGGTGACGGTCTTGAGTTCGGCATGGGCGGCAGCCGGCAGATCGCCGAACGCGGTGGCGTCGCCCTTCGCCGCCAGCACCAGCGATCCGAGCGTCGGTTGCGCCGGGCGAAGCAGCACGACCCAGTGGTCGAAATCCGCGATCAGCGTCGCGGGATAGCCGAATTTCTCGATGATCGCGTTCATGCGCCTGCTCCTTCCGCTTCGTCCATCCAGCTGACGATCGGCCGGCCGGAACGCCGCACCGCATAGGCCTGCGCCAGCCGCACCGCATGGACCAGCAGCGAGAGGATCGTCCACCAGGCCAGCGCGACGAGGCCCAGGTCGGGCCGGCCGAACAGCAACGAGACGAACAGGATCACCATGTTCGGGTTCCGCCGCGCGGTGATCAGGCGGAACCGGCTGTCGAACGGCCGCCAGACATGGATGTCCATCCCGAAATCCTTGAGGAACATCCCCTCGATCAGCCGTTGCAGCACATAACCCGCGATCACCGCGGTCATGATGAAGGCGAAGGTGCCGGGCGAGAGCGACAGGCCCCAAAAGGCAAGCCCCGTTCCCCAGAAATACCACCAGAAGGGCGGGTGGACCAGATCGACGCCATGGTCGATCACATTGCCCCATTTGGACGAGGTGATGGTGCAGCGGGCGAGTTTCCCGTCCACGGTATCCAGCACCATGAAGATGAAGCCGGAGACGAACCCGCTCCAGTACATGCCCTGCGCGAACAGATAGGTCGCGAGCAGGCACAGGGTGACGCCGATCGCCGACACCATGTTGGGCGTCATCTTCAGCTGCGCGGCGATGCGCGTCAGGATCAGCGCCAGTTCGGGCCAGAGATATTTGGTGAGCAGGTCGGTCACGCCCTTGTAGGCGCCGAAATAGCTGTGTCGCTCGATCGCGCGGCGGGTGGCGGGGGTGAGTTCCCGCACCATCGGCTGTTCCAGCTTGCGCAGTTGCCGGTTGTAGAGTTTGCGGCCGTCCGACAGATCGACGACATGGGCCGCCGACAGCGGCTCCGCACCTTCCGGCACCTGCCCCACGATCGGCGTCGGTCCCCAGGCGAACAGCGTCCCCGGCGTTTCCAGCGCCAGGCGCAGCAGCAGCGGGTCGAAGGCGTAGGCGAGGTTGAAGAGCAACTCATGCCCCGGCGCGAGGGCGCTGCCGTTCTTCGCCGCGCTTTCCGCCATGCGGCGGTTGCGCTCGGCATTGGCCATGCCCCAGATCGGCGTCGCATTGTCGCCGATCATGCGGACCGGGCCGAGGATGGTGGCGATCGTCCGGCTCATGGGGCGGCCTTCGCGAAGGTCAGGATAAGGTCCGCCTGCCGCCGCGAGGCGGGGACGGGGGAAAGTTCGATGGAATCGCGCATTGCCGCTTCCTGCGCAGCTTCGTAGCCCGGTTGCAAGTCGTTCGCGCGGGCCAGCGCGGTGGGGAGATGCCTCATGTCCTCGATCACCTGCCCCAGCCGCCAGTGGGCGAAGGCATCGCCTGTTCCCGCGCGATGGTCGAGGTTGAGGAACAGGCAGGGGCGGGGCTGGACGAGAAATTCATAGACCTGGCTCGACACGTCGCCCAGATAGGCGTCGGCGCTTATCGTGTAGCTCATGTCGATCGAGCGGCGGCTGGCCATGTCGACCAGAATATGCGGCGCGCTGGTCACGATCGGCGGCACGCGCTGCGCCAGCTTGGTATGGGGCGCGATGATGACGTTCCAGTCGGTCAGCGACTCCAGCGCCGCCAGCACCTCGCGGCCATGGCGCACCCAGGATGACAGCCGCGCGTCGAAGTGCGGATTGTAGAGCAACACCGGCTTGTCGTCGGGAAAGAAGCGCTGCCGCTGCGCCTTGAGTTCGAACTTGGCGTAGCCGCCCACCGCCACGCCATCGGGCGCGCACAAGCGGCGCTCGATCATCCGGCGGCGGTCCTTCTCGCCCGCGACGAGCGTCAGATCGAAATCGCGATGGCGTGTCTTGTAACCGCCCTCCCGATCCCCCGCCCCATGCTTGATAAGGACGAGGCGGGACCGGAAACCGGGGAGGTGACGGAGCCAGGCGCTGCTGATCTCGGTCGTCACCAGTGTCGGGAAGCGGCCGATGAGGCGCGCGTTGAGCAGCAGGGTCGCGAGGCGCGAGGGCTGTCGGAACAGCGAGTCGGGCGGCGAGAGCGGCGGGCGGCGGAGGCGGACGGGCACAAGGCGGCCGTCGCGATCATGATCGGCGACCAGCGCCAGCGTGGCGTCCGACGGGGACAGGATGGTCACGCGCACGTCCGGTCGCCGGGCCAGTTCCAGCGCGGCGGGCAGCCAATGGAACAGCTGTTGCGCTTCGGCGATGGCAAGGAAGGCGATGTCGGTCGTCACGGAAGCGGTCCTGGCTTTGCGCCGCCCTAGCGCGCGCCCGGCGGCGGACGCAAGCGTCGCCGATCCTAGCTGCAACCGATTTGCAACAAAGGGTTGGCGCTGGACCTTTGCGGAATTTTTGATATGCGGACCCCGACTGACGGATTCCCCGCGAAGAGGCTTGGATTAGCGATGGCCGAATTTTCTCTGCCCAAGAACAGCAAGATCAGCGGCAAGGGCACGACCCATAAAGCGCCCGAGGGCGCGACCAACGTGCGCAGCTTCAAAGTCTATCGCTACGATCCCGACTCCGGCGAAAATCCGCGCTACGACACCTTCGAGATCGACCTCGACACATGCGGCCCGATGGTCTTGGACGCGCTGCTCAAGATCAAGAATGAATATGATCCGACGCTGACCTTCCGCCGCTCCTGCCGCGAGGGCATCTGCGGATCGTGCTCGATGAACATGAACGGCAAGAACGGCCTTGCCTGCACCACCGCGATCGACGAATGCGCGGGCAAGCAGGTGCAGATCACCCCGCTGCCGCATATGGACGTCATCAAGGATCTGGTGCCGGACTTCACCCACTTCTACGCCCAGTACAACAGCATCAAGCCCTGGCTGCAAACCGTCAGCCCGCCGCCCAGCGGCAAGGAGCGGCTCCAGTCGCCGGCCGATCGCGAGAAGCTCGACGGCCTGTACGAGTGCATCCTGTGCGCCTGCTGCTCGACCAGCTGCCCGAGCTACTGGTGGAACAGCGACAAGTTCCTTGGTCCGGCGATCCTGCTCCAGGCCTATCGCTGGCTGGCGGACAGCCGCGACGAATATACGGGCGAGCGGCTGGACGAGCTGGAAGATCCTTTCCGCCTCTATCGCTGCCACACCATCATGAACTGCGCGAACGTCTGCCCGAAGGGGCTCAGCCCCGCCAAGGCGATCGCCGAGACCAAGAAGATGATGGTCGAACGGCAGCTGTAAGTTGGCGAGCGACGGCGTTGCCGGCGGCGATCCGCTGAACGAAGGCAAATGGGCGGGGTGGTCCGCATGGTCTGACCCCCATCCCGACACATTCCTGCAGGCGATCGGCCGTGGCTACATGCGCGCGTCCGGCCCGGGCAAGGCGCTGGTGGCGCTGGAGACCCGCACGAGCCATCGCAACCGGCTGGACACCCTGCATGGCGGGTTTCTGGCCGCTTTTGCCGATCATGCCTATTTCGGCGGCCTGTGGATCATGGGCCATCACGCGCAGGTGAACGGCGTGACGCTCGACCTTACCATGCAATATCTTGGCGCGGGCAAAGTAGGGCCGGACCTGATGGCCGAGGTCGAGTTGTTGCGCGAAACGGGCCGCCTCATGTTCCTGCGGATGCTGATCACGCAGGAGGGCGCACCGGTCGCCGCGTCCACCGCGACCGTCCGCAAGGCACCGATGCCGAGATGACGTCCGTCATCGCCCGCTACGATGCGCTGGTGGCTGGCGGCGAATTGCGACCTGATGCTGACCAGCGCGCCGCGGCGCAGCGGCTGGACCTGCTCCAGCAGGAACTGGAGGCGGTGCCGGCGCGCGGTTCCACGCTCTGGAAACTGCTGCGCAAGGCGCCCGAACCACCGCGCGGCCTCTACATGTGGGGCGGGGTCGGGCGCGGCAAGTCGATGCTGATGGACCTGTTCTTCGACACGGTGCAGGTCAAGCGCAAGAAACGCGCGCATTTCCACGAGTTCATGCTGGACGTCCACGCCCGCCTGGCCGAAGCGCGCAAGAGCGAGAGCGGCGACCCGATCCCGCCGGTCGTGGAGTCACTGGCGGATGAGGCACGGCTGCTCTGCTTCGACGAGATGGTGGTGAACAACATGGCGGACGCGGCGATCATGTCGCGGCTGTTCACCGGGCTGCTGGACAAGCGGGTGACGATCGTCACCACGTCCAACCGCGTGCCCGACGATCTCTACAAGGACGGCCTGAACCGTCAGCTGTTCCTGCCCTTCATCGACCTTATCAAGGCCGGGCTCGACGTGCTGTCGCTCAATGGTCCGACGGACTATCGGCGCGACCGGCTGGGCGACGCGACCCTCTGGCACTGTCCCAACGGGCCGGACGCGACGCGGGCGCTGTCCGAGGCGTTTTTCCGGCTGACCGACTTTTCGGTCGATGATCGCGCCAAGGTGCCGTCGGAGGACATCGCCGTGCAGGGCGGCCGCACCCTGCATGTGCCCAAGAGCCTGAAGGGCGTCGCCGTCTTCTCCTTCAAGCGGCTTTGCGTCGAGGCGCGGGGCGCGCCGGACTATCTGGCGATCGCGCGCAAATATCATACCGTCATCATCGTCGGCATCCCGGTGCTGGGGCCTGAAAAGCGCAACGAGGCGGCGCGGTTCGTGACCCTGATCGACTCGCTCTACGAATATAAGGTCAAGCTGCTCGCCTCCGCCGACGCGGAGCCGGCCCGGCTCTATCCAGAAGGGGACGGCGCGTTCGAGTTCGAGCGCACCGTGTCGCGCCTGATGGAGATGCAGTCCGACGACTATCTCGCGCTGGGCCACGGCCCGAAATAGCGGTCGGCCCGGACCGTCCCGCCGTTCATTCTGCCGTCATGTCGCTCGTCTAGAAAAATGCCGGGCGCGCCCGAGGAGATGCGCGCCCGGCAGGATAGCGCTGCAGGGAGGGCTCGCGGCCAGGGTAGGAGCCGGCGAGCCGCAGGCTGTGATTGCTCTTAATGCATTTGCGAATGAGTTGCAAAGATAATTAAATTCTCCAATTGAAACACCGGTCCGAAGGGCGTAGGCGAGCCAGCAATTCCAAATGCCACGACTTGGAGGATGACACGCATATGGCCCGTAAGAAGATTGCGCTGATCGGCGCCGGCAATATCGGCGGCACGCTCGCCCATCTGGCTGCCCTGAAAGGCCTGGGCGACATCGTCCTGTTCGACGTGGTGGAAGGCGTGCCGCAGGGCAAGGCGCTGGACCTGTCGCAGTGCGGCCCGGTCGAAGGGTTCGACGCGAAGATCACCGGCTCCAACGACTATGCCGACATTGCCGGCGCAGACGTCATCATCGTCACCGCCGGCGTCGCGCGGAAGCCCGGCATGAGCCGCGACGACCTGCTGGGCATCAACCTCAAGGTCATGAAGGCCGTGGGCGAGGGCATCAAGGCGAACGCCCCCGACGCCTTCGTCATCTGCATCACCAACCCGCTCGACGCGATGGTGTGGGCGCTGCGCGAATTTTCGGGCCTGCCGCACAACAAGGTCGTCGGTATGGCCGGCGTGCTGGACTCGGCGCGCTTCAGCCACTTCATCGCCGAAGAATTCGACGTGTCGGTGAAGGACGTGAACACGTTCGTGCTTGGCGGCCATGGCGACACGATGGTCCCCGTCGTCCAATATTCGACCGTCTCCGGTATCCCCGTCCCCGACCTCATCGAACAGGGCCGCTCGACCAAGGAACGGATCGACGCGATCGTGGCGCGCACCCGCTCGGGCGGCGGCGAGATCGTCGGCCTGCTCAAGACCGGATCGGCCTATTACGCGCCCGCCACCAGCGGCATCGCCATGGCCGAAGCCTATCTCTATGACCAGAAGCGCCTGCTGCCCTGCGCCGCCTATGTCGAAGGCAAGTACGGCCTGGACGAAGGCCTCTACGTTGGCGTGCCGGTCATCATCGGCAAGGACGGCGTCGAGCAGATCGTCGAGATCAAGCTGGACGATGAAGCCAAGTCCAACCTTCAGGTGTCGGTCGACGCGGTCAAGGAACTGCTGGTTGCGTGCAAGGGCATCGACGGGACGCTCGCCTGAGGTTCAACCGCCTGCACCGTCCCGTTTCCAGGTAAGTGCGCAGCCTGGGACGGGGCGCTTTCGACCCCAAGTGCCACTTCCACAGGAATAAAGGGACACCCATGTCCATTCTGGTGAACAAGAACACCAAGGTCATCACGCAAGGGATGACCGGCGCCACCGGCACCTTCCATACCGAACAGGCGCTGGCCTATGGCACGCAGATGGTCGGCGGCGTGACGCCGGGCAAGGGCGGCACGAGCCATATCGGCCTGCCGATCTTCGACACGGTGGCCGAGGCCAAGAGCAAGACCGGCGCGGACGCTTCGGTCATCTACGTGCCGCCGCCGTTCGCGGCCGATTCGATTCTGGAAGCGATCGACGCGGAAATCCCGCTGATCGTCTGCATCACCGAAGGCATTCCGGTGCTGGACATGGTGCGCGTGAAGCGCGCGCTGTCGGGCAGCAAGTCGCGCCTGATCGGCCCTAACTGCCCCGGCGTGCTGACCCCCAATGAATGCAAGATCGGCATCATGCCGGGGTCCATCTTCTCGAAGGGCAGCGTCGGCGTCGTGTCGCGTTCGGGCACGCTGACTTATGAGGCGGTGTTCCAGACTACCAATGCGGGCCTGGGCCAGACCACGGCCGTCGGCATCGGCGGCGATCCGGTCAACGGCACCAACTTCATCGACGTGCTGGAGCTGTTCCTGGCCGACGACGCGACCGAATCGATCATCATGATCGGCGAGATCGGCGGCGACGCGGAAGAACAGGCCGCGCAGTTCCTGATCGACGAAGCGAAGAAGGGCCGCAAGAAGCCGATGGCCGGCTTCATCGCGGGCCGCACCGCGCCTCCGGGTCGCCGCATGGGCCATGCCGGAGCGATCGTATCGGGCGGCAAGGGCGACGCGGAAAGCAAGATCGCGGCGATGGAAGCGGCCGGCATCAAGGTCGCGGCCAGCCCGTCCGAACTGGGTTCGACGCTGGTGGAAGTGCTCAAGGGCTAAATCGCCGCACGACACGCGAACGGCCGGGCTGCACCCCGGCCGCGCATTCTCCCGTTTCCGCGACTGCACGCGGCTGAGATGGGACAGGGCAATGGGTTACGAGAACCAGGATTTTGAAGTCGAGCGCGGCCCGAGCTGGGCGCGCGACAATTGGCCGCTGACGGAAACCGACGACCTCACCGGCGCGATGGACCCGACGCAGATGCAGGTGGCGGTGAAGGCCGCCGCCAAGGCTGCGGGCAAGGCGCCTTCGGACGCGGATGTGACCAGCGCCGCGGAAGACGCCATCCGGGCGCAGATGCTGATCCGCACCTATCGCGTGCGCGGGCATCTGGCCGCCAATCTCGACCCGCTCGGCCTGTCCCAGCGTGACTTGCCCGCGGACCTGACGCCGGAATATCACGGCCTCAACGACCTCAACAAGAAGGTGTTTCTGGGCGGCACGCTCGGCCTTCAGTTCGCGACGGTGGCGGAGATCGTGGCGATCCTGCGCGCCAATTATTGCGGCAATGTCGGCCTTGAATATATGCACATCGCCGACGTTGAGGAGCGCCGCTTCCTCCAGGAGCGGATGGAAGGCAAGGACAAGGAAATCCAGTTCACGCCCGAGGGCAAGAAGGCGATCCTGTCGAAGGTCATCCAGGCCGAGCAATATGAGAAGTTCCTGGGCCGCAAATATGTTGGCACCAAGCGCTTCGGCCTCGATGGCGGCGAATCCATGATCCCGGCGCTCGAAGCCGTCATCAAATATGGCGGCCAGTCGGGCGTGCGCGAGATCGTGTTCGGCATGGCGCACCGTGGCCGCCTGAACGTGCTGGCCAACGTCATGGCCAAGGGCTTCCGCGTCATCTTCCACGAATTTTCGGGCGGCACCGCGAACCCCGAGGATGTCGGCGGTTCGGGCGACGTGAAATATCACCTCGGCACCTCCACCGACCGCGAGTTCGACGGCATCAAGGTCCATATGAGCCTCGTGCCCAACCCGTCGCATCTGGAAACCGTCGATCCGGTGGTGCTGGGCAAGGTCCGCGCGCAGCAGACCTTCCGCGACGATCTGGGCCGGCATGACCAGGTGCTCCCCGTGCTGATCCACGGCGATGCGGCGTTCGCGGGTCAGGGCATCGTCTGGGAATGCCTCGGCTTTTCGGGCGTGCCGGGCTACAATACCGGCGGCTGTGTCCATTTCATCATCAACAATCAGATCGGCTTCACCACCAGCCCGCAATTCTCGCGCGGATCGCCCTATCCGTCGGACGTCGCGAAGGGCGTTCAGGCGCCGATCCTGCACGTCAACGGCGACGATCCCGAAGCCGTGACCTTTGCGGCCAAGCTGGCGATGGAATATCGTCAGACCTTCCACCGCGATGTCGTGGTCGACATGTGGTGCTATCGCCGCTTCGGCCATAACGAAGGCGACGAGCCGGGCTTCACCCAGCCGCAGATGTACGCGAAAATCCGGCAGCATCCGCCGGTCAGCGACGTCTATGCCGGTCGCCTGAAAACCGAGGGCGTGGTGGATGACGCCTTCATCACCGGCGCGGCCGAGGAATTCGTGTCCCATCTGGAGGACGAGTTCGAGGCGGCGAAGAGCTACAAGGCGAACAAGGCCGACTGGTTCGCCGGCCGCTGGTCGGGCCTGCACAAGCCCGCCGACGCCGAAACCGCGCGGCAGAGCGTGGAATCGGCGATCAGCAGCAAGCTGTTCGACAGCCTCGGCCGCACGCTGACGACCATTCCCGAAGGGCACAACGTCCACAAGACGCTGAAGCGCGTCATCGACGCCAAGGCGGAGATGTTCCGCAGCGGCGCGAATTTCGACTGGGCGACGGGCGAGGCGCTGGCCTTCGGCTCGCTGCTGTCGGAAGGCTATGGCGTGCGGCTGTCGGGCCAGGATTCTGGCCGCGGCACCTTCAGCCAGCGGCACGCCGTCTGGGTCGATCAGGACAGCGAGAACAAATATATCCCGCTCTCCACCGTGCCGCATGGCCGGTTCGAGGTGCTGGACAGTCCGCTGTCCGAATATGGCGTGCTGGGTTTCGAATATGGCTACGCGCTTGCCGACCCCAAGAGCCTGGTCATCTGGGAAGCGCAGTTCGGCGACTTCGCCAATGGCGCGCAGATCATCTTCGACCAGTATATCAGCTCGTCGGAAAGCAAGTGGCTGCGCTCCAACGGTATCGTCTGCCTGTTGCCGCACGGCTATGAGGGGCAGGGACCGGAACATAGCTCGGCGCGCCTCGAGCGCTATCTCCAGCTTTGCGCGGAAGGCAATATCCAGGTCGCGAACATCACGACCCCGGCGAACTACTTCCACGTCCTGCGCCGGCAGATGCTGCGCCCGTTCCGCAAGCCGCTCATCATCATGGCGCCCAAGTCGCTGCTGCGGCACAAGGCGGCGGTGAGCAAGGCCGAGGATTTCCTAGGCGACACGCAGTTCAAGCGGATCCTGTCGGACCCCAACGGAGCGGCGGACGCCGACACCCGGCGTCTTGTCCTGTGTTCGGGCAAGGTCTTTTACGACCTTGCCGAGGCGCGCGACGGGCATGGCGACACGGACGTCCAGATCGTGCGCATGGAGCAGATCTACCCCTTCGCCACCGAGGCGCTGGCAACGCGGATCGCGCGCATGACGAACCTGGAGGAGGTCGTGTGGTGCCAGGAGGAGCCGCGCAACAATGGCGCGTGGTTCTTCGTCGAACCCTATATCGAGGAAGCGCTGGCCAAGGCCGGCAAGGCGCCGATGCGCGCCCGCTATGCCGGCCGCAAGGCGTCGGCCTCGCCCGCCACGGGCCTGGCCAAGCGCCACGTCGCCGAACAGGGCGCCCTCGTCGCCGATGCGCTGGGTCACAGCGTGCGTGAAGAAATCCGTCGCCAGAAGAAAGGCTGAGACAGCTCATGGCCACCGAAATCAAAGTCCCTACCCTGGGCGAATCCGTTACCGAAGCAACCGTGGGCCAGTGGCTCAAGAAGCCGGGCGAAGCCGTCAAGGCCGACGAGCCGGTCGTCAGCCTGGAAACCGACAAGGTCGCGGTCGACGTGCCCGCGCCGGTCGCCGGCGTGCTGGGCGACATCATCGCCAAGGAAGGCGACACGGTGGAGGTCGGCGCGCTGCTCGCCTATCTGAACGAAGGCGGGGCGGCTGCCGCGCCATCGGCCCCTGCCGCCTCGGCCCCGGCAGCTGCTCCCGCCAAGGCGGAAGCCGCCGCGCCCGCGCCGACCGCCTCCGCTCCCGCCGCCGAGGACGAGGGCGAGGGCGGCAGCCTGACCCTGTCGCCGGCGGTTCGCCGTCTAGTGCTCGAACATGGCCTTGACCCGAGCAAGATCAAGGGCACCGGCAAGGACGGCCGCCTGACCAAGGACGACGTCATGGCCGCCGCCGCCGCCGGCACGGCCAAGGCGGCCGCCGGCGCGCCTGCCGCCGCTGCCCCGGCGGCCGATGCGCCCGCCGCTGGCCCCAGCCGCCGCCAGGAACGGGTGAAGATGACCCGCCTGCGCCAGACGGTCGCCAAGCGCCTGAAGGAAGCGCAGAACACCGCCGCGCTGCTGACCACGTACAACGACGTGGACATGACCAACGTCATCGAGGCGCGGGCCAAGTACAAGGACCTGTTCGAGAAGAAGCATGGCGTCCGCCTGGGCTTCATGGGCTTTTTCACCAAGGCCGTGTGCATGGCGCTCAAGGACATTCCGGGCGTCAATGCGCAGATCGAGGGCGACGAGATCGTCTATAACGACTTCGCCGACATCTCGGTCGCGGTGTCGGCCCCGACCGGCCTCGTCGTGCCGGTCATCCGCAATGCCGAGACGCTGAGTGTCGCCGATATCGAAAAGACCATCGGCGGCTTCGGCAAGAAGGCCAAGGAAGGCAAGTTGACGATGGAGGACATGAAGGGCGGCACCTTTACCATCTCCAACGGCGGCGTGTTCGGCTCGCTGCTGTCCAGCCCGATCATCAACCCGCCCCAGTCGGCGGTGCTCGGCCTCCACCGCATCGAGGACCGTCCGGTCGTGCGCAACGGGCAGATCGTGATCCGGCCGATGATGTATCTGGCGCTGTCCTATGACCACCGTCTGATCGACGGTCGGGAGGCGGTCACCTTCCTCGTCGCGGTCAAGAATGCGATCGAGGATCCGACCCGCCTGCTGATCGACCTGTAAAGGGCATCACAAGTACCTACATCCGTTCGGGCTGAGCCTGTCGAAGCCCCGTTTTCCTGCGACGGAAACAAAGTAAGAGTACGGCCCTTCGACAGGCTCAGGGCGAACGGAGATTGGTATGGCAGACTTCGACTATGACGTCCTTGTGATCGGCGCTGGCCCGGGCGGCTATGTCGCCGCGATCCGGGCGGCGCAGCTTGGCCTCAGGACCGCCTGCGCCGAGAGCCGCGAGACGCTGGGCGGCACCTGCCTCAATGTGGGCTGCATCCCGTCCAAGGCGCTGCTGCACGCATCGGAACTCTATGACGAGGCGGCCAATGGCGCGCTCGCCAAGCTGGGCGTCAAGATCGACCAGATGAGCCTCGACCTGACGACCATGCAGGGCCAGCGCATCGACGCGGTGAAAGGGCTGACCGGCGGCATCGAGTTCCTGTTCAAGAAGAACAAGGTGACCTGGCTCAAGGGCCTCGCCAGCTTCACCGGTGCGAACACGGTCGACGTCGGCGGTCAGAGCGTGACGGCGAAGAATATCGTCATCGCGACGGGATCGTCGGTGACGCCGCTGCCCGGCGTGGCGGTCGACAATGCGGGCGGTAAAATCGTCGATTCGACCGGCGCGCTGGAGCTGGACAAGGTGCCGGACCATCTGGTGGTCGTCGGCGGCGGCGTCATCGGGCTGGAATTGGGCAGCGTGTGGAAGCGCCTGGGCGCGAAGGTCACGGTGGTCGAATATCTCGACCAGATTCTGCCCGGCATGGACGGCGAGGTCCGCAAGGAAGCCAACAAGATCTTCAAGAAGCAGGGCTTCGAGTATAAGCTCGGCACCAAGGTGACGAGCGCCGAGGTGGCGGGTGAGGGCGTCAAGCTGACGGTGGAACCGGCCGCCGGCGGCGAGGCGGAAACGATCGAGGCCGATGTGGTGCTTGTGTCGATCGGCCGCCGTCCCAACACCGAAGGCCTTGGCCTCGACAAGATCGGGCTGGCGGTGAACCAGCGCGGCCAGATCGAGATCGATCATGACTTCGCGACCAAGGTTCCGGGCGTCTGGGCGATCGGCGACGTGGTGCCCGGCCCGATGCTGGCGCACAAGGCCGAGGATGAGGGCATCGCCGTCGCCGAGAATATCGCGGGGCTGACCGGCATCGTGAACCATGATGTGATCCCGTCGGTGGTCTATACCAAGCCGGAGATCGCCGGCGTCGGCTTGACCGAGGAAGCGGCCAAGGAAAAGGGCGCGATCAAGGTCGGCAAATTCCCGATGCTGGCGAACAGCCGCGCCAAGACCAATCACGAACCCGACGGCTTCGTGAAGATCATCGCCGACGCGGAGACCGACAAGGTGCTGGGCGTGTGGATCATCGCGACCGTTGCGGGCACGATGATCGCGCAGGCGGCGCAGGCGATGGAGTTCGGCGCGTCGAGCGAGGACATCGCCTACACCTGCCACGCGCACCCGACCCACAGCGAAGCGATCAAGGAAGCGGCGATGGCCGTGACGGGCAAGCCGATCCACATGTGATCGGCGCTGCGCTACCAGGCAAAGAAGGCTCCTGCGATGCGGGAGCCTTTTTCTTTGGCGTTTATGTCTGCAACCCCGAGTTTGCGTGTGGAGAACAAATCCCGTCCTCCCCTTGTAGGGGAGGTGGCGCGCCGAAGGCGTGACGGAGGGGTGTTGCCCTATCGAGATGGTGACACCCCTCCGTCATCGCTACGCGCTGACACCTCCCCTGCAAGGGGAGGATGGGGGACCATAGGCCATGCTCTGCGCGCCGGCCGCGCGCTCAATAGTCCTCGCCACCGCAGCGCACCTGCCCGGTGCCGCGATTATCGACGGAGCAAGCCGGTTTGCCCGCCACGGTGACGCCGCCCGAGCCGGAGGCGGTCACTTTCGCCGTTACGTCGGCGGTGATGGCGATGCTGCCCGGCCCGTCATTGCCGAGCGTCGCCTGCCGCGCGCGCAGCGGTTCGGCGGCGAGCGCGCCGGGGCCGGTCACGCGGACATTGGCGACACCCGCGCGACCCGCCAGGCTGACGCGGCCGCCGCCCGCCAGCGCCACGTCGATCCGGTCGAGCTGCACGTCGGCCACACTGACATCGCCATTGCCGCCCAGCACGATGTCGCCGCGCAGCCCCTTCATCCGGTTGATCGCGACCGATCCGCCGCCGGTCAGCACCACCCGCTCGATCGTGCCTGTCGACAGGCGCAGCGTCACCGCGCCGCCGCTCTTCTCGCCGGGGCGGGGCCGGGCCATGGTGACGTTGAGCAGCCGCCCGGACAGTTCCACCCGCAGCCGGTCGAGCGCGCCCGGATCGCCCTCCGCCCGCGCCGACACGCCGCCGCCGGTCGCCAGCACGACGGTCACCGGCGCATCGACCCGGATGGCGTCGAAGCTGCTGATAGTAAAGCCGCGAACGGCGGCTCCCGCCGGAGCGGAAGCCGTCAGCGCGGCGATCAGGGCTGGCAGCGCGCCTCGCCGGGTCCAACTCCGCTCGTCGTGCATTGCGCCTTGCCCTTCACCGTCACGTCGCCCGGACCCATGATGCTGATAGCGACCTTCCCGTCGGAGGCAAAGTCGATGTCGCCCGCGCCCAGGATCGAGACATCCGCGCCGCCGACCTTCAGGGCGTCGCCTTCGATGTCGCCCGCGCCGGTGATCGACAGTTTCGCGCTGTCTGCCGTCCCCGCGATCTTCACCGATCCCGCGCCCGTGATGTCGACGCTCAGCGCCTTGAGCGCCACCGTGCCGATGCGGAAATCGCCCGCGCCGGTCAGCGACAGGTCGAGCCCATCGCCCGAAGCCTTGTCCAGATCGAAATCGCCCGCGCCGGTGAGCGCGGCCGCCCGGATCGCGGGCATGGTGACGCGCACGGTCGCGCCCTTGCCGCCATCCTTGCGGCTCCAGTTCCACCGGTCCTTCGACTTGCGACCGATGACCAGCGTGCCGTCCTTTGCGCGGATGTCGAGGTCGGCGACCGCCTTTGCGTCCCCTTCCGCCCTGACGGAAAAGTCGCTGCCGATGGTGACGACGACATTGTCCGGGCCGGTCGCGTCGATCGCGTCGAAGCCCTTGAGCGCCGCCCAGTCCTGCGTGCCCTGTGTGCCGCCGCTGGCGCTCGCCGACTCGCTCGTTCGCGAGCAGGCGGCGGTGGACAGGACCAGCCCGGCGGCGGTGAGCGCGTATAGGGGCAGGGGCAGGGCGGAACGCAAGCGGGGCATCGCACATCTCCAGTTGTGTATTGGTCATATAATACACGTCCGCATGGCGGTTCCAAGCCCCCTTGTTCGTCGGGCGGCTTGGGGCGACAACAATGCCCTGAAAATCACGGAGTCTCCCCCATGCGCCTCACTCTCCTCGCCCTGCCGCTCCTTGCCCTCGCCGCGCCGGCCGTGGCGCAGCAGGATGCGGGCGCGCGCTGGTGGAGCCATGTCCAGGCGATCGCCAATGACGGGATGGAGGGGCGCGGCACCGGCACGCCCGGCTATGACCGCGCGGCCGACTATGTGATCGGGCAGCTGAAGGCGCTGGGGCTGAAACCCGCCGGGGTGGACGGGTTCAAGCAGCCGGTCGCCTTCGTCGAGCAGGTGGTGCTGTCGGATCAGAGCAGCGCCGCGCTGACCGGCCCCAAGGGCGAGGTGAAGCTGGCGGTGCCGGGCGACCTCATCTTTTCGGGCGGTGGCGGGCCGGTGCCGGAAGCGGTCGCCGCGCCGATGGTGTTCGCGGGCTATGGCCTGCGCCTGCCCGAAGTCGGGCATGACGATTTTGCGGGTCTCGACCTCAAGGGCAAGATCGTGGTCGTGGTGTCCGGCGGGCCGGCGACCATTTCCGGTGCACTCAAGTCCCACGCCCGGTCGGAACGCGCCAAGTGGCTGGCGGAGCAGGGGGCGGTGGGCCTTGTCAGCCTGGTCACGCCGGGGCAGGTGGAAATCCCGTGGAACCGCCGCGTCGCGCTCGCGAGCGCGCCGGCGCTCTACTATGCCGACAACAGCCTGCGCGAAACCCAGACGCCGTTCCTGAGCGCGCAGCTGGACCCGGCCAAGTCCGCGCTGCTGTTCGAAGGGACGGGGAAGGACTTCGCCGCCATCGCCGCCGCCGCCGACAAGTCCGCGCCGGTCGAGAGCTTTCCGCTGGCGCTGGGCATGAAGGCGCAGGTGGCGGCCAGGCGGCGCGACATATCCTCGCCCAACCTGATCGCCGTGATGCCGGGCAGCGACCCGAAACTGGCGAAGGAATATGTCGTGCTGTCCGCGCATCTGGACGGCTATGGCATCGGCACGGCGATCAAGGGCGACACCATCTACAACGGCGCGTTCGACAATGCGTCGGGCGTCGCCAGCCTGCTGGAAATCGCGCGCGCGCTGAAGGCGAGCAAGGTGAAGCCGAAGCGTTCGATCCTGTTCGCTTTCGTGACGGCGGAGGAGAAGGGCCTGCTGGGCGCCCGCTACTTCGCGCGCCGGCCGACCGTGCCGCAGAAGAGCATCGTCGCGGACCTCAATTTCGACATGGCGCTGCCCATCTTCCCGCTGACCAGCGTGACGCCGGTGGGCTATGACCAGAGCAGCCTGGGCAAGGACGCGGCGGCGGTCAGCGCGGCGATGAACCTGCCCATCGTCCCCGATCCCTTCCCCGACCGCAACGTCTTCATCCGTTCCGACCAATATGCCTTCATCCGCGAAGGCATCCCCGCGCTGTTCTTCAAATATGGGTTCAAGGCCGGCACGCCCGAGGCAGAGACGGAAAAGGCATGGCGCGCGAACCTGTATCACTCGCCGTTCGATGACCTGAACCAGCCGGTGATGCCGGCGGAGAGCGCGAAGCTGAACGACTATGTGACGGCGGTGACGTTGCGGGTCGCCAATGCTCCGGCGCGGCCGAGGTGGAACGACGACAGCTTCTTCAAGCGGTTCGCGAGGTAGGCGAAAGGGCTTTGTCACCATGCGATGATTGCCCTAATCAGCTCATCAGGACGGAGCGGGGGAGATCAAGATGCGCGGTATACTGATCGCAACGTTGCTTGGCGTTGCAAGTTGCAGTGCGCCTGCCCCGGATCAAAATGGCAACACGCAGGAAGCGTCAGGGCCTGACATTGGCCTTACCCGTGCGCCGGGCGTCGCCATGTCCTATGCCTACGGCTTTCGCTTGCCGGCCGAGAGGATCGCCGCGGTTCAGGAACAACATGCCGCGCGCTGCGAAGCGCTGACAGCAGAAAAATGCCGTATCACCGGGATGACTTATGACGTGCTGGGTAATCGTAGCGTCCAGGCGTCACTTGAATTCAGGCTCGCACCGGGCATCGCCCGGATCTTTGCCCGGGAGGGTATCGACATCACTGTCCAAAGCGGTGGAATGCTGGAAGCTGCGCGTCTCGATAGCGAGGAGAGCGGGCAGAAGGCGGAGGCTACGGATCACGACGTTCGCGCTGCGGATAACGAACGCGCGCAACTGACGCAGCAACTTGGCCGACCGGGCCTTTCTGCGGCCGAACGCACCGCCCTGCGGGACCGAATTGCCGCGCTATCCGATCGAAAGCAGGAGGCTCAAACAGCGGGTGACGAAGCCCGCCGTAAGCTCGCCAATACTCCCATGCACTTCACCTACACATCGGGCGAGGTATTCACCGGATTACGCGACGGACCCATCACCGCCGCTATGAAGGACGGATGGAGCAACGTCATCAGCGGATTAGCTGTCATCATTTCGCTCATCATCAGCATCGCGCCTTGGGCGGTTACCGCCTTTCTGCTGTTCTTGGCATGGCGCTGGGGCGCGGCATTCGTGCGAAGGAGGTTTCTACCGCCTGTGGAGTGACACGCCCCCTCAGAGGAGATGGTGGCGCGATCCGATGAGCCGCCCCGCTTGATCCGCCGCGCCCCCCCGCCTACACCCTGCCTCATGACTTATGCCCCTTATCCGGCGCTGCGGCTGCGCCGTACCCGTGCTTCGGCCTGGAGCCGGGCGATGCATGCGGAAAATCGCCTGTCGCCCAGCAACTTCATCTGGCCGTTGTTCGTGACCCAGGGGCGAGACGTCGAGGAGCCGATCGGCGCGCTGCCGGGGGTGTCGCGCTGGTCTGTCGATCTGATCGTCGCTCGCGCGAAGGAAGCGCGGGACGCGGGCATCCCCTGTCTTGCCCTGTTCCCCAATACGCAGCCCGACCGGCGCAGCGACGATGGTGTGGAGGCGCTCAATCCCGATAACCTGATGTGCCGGGCGATCCGGGCGATCAAGGATGCGGTGCCCGACATCGGCGTGCTGACCGACGTGGCGCTCGATCCCTATACGGTACACGGGCAGGACGGGCTGCTGGACGAGAGCGGCTATGTGGTGAACGACGCCACCGTCGACCAGCTGATCGGCCAGTCGCTCAACCAGGCGGCGGCGGGGGCGGACATCATCGCGCCTAGCGACATGATGGACGGGCGGGTCGGCGCGATCCGCGAGGCGCTGGAGCAGGAAGGCCATGCCAACGTCCAGATCATGGCCTATGCCGCCAAATATGCGAGCGCCTTCTACGGCCCGTTCCGCGACGCGGTGGGATCGCGCGGACTGCTCAAGGGCGACAAGAAGAATTACCAGATGGACCCCGCCAATGGCGAGGAGGCGCTGCGCGAGGTGGCGCTCGACCTGGCCGAGGGTGCGGACAGCGTGATGGTGAAGCCGGGCCTGCCCTATCTCGACATCCTGGCGCGGGTGCGGGATCGCTTTGCCGTGCCGGTGTTCGCCTATCAGGTGTCGGGCGAATATGCGATGATCGAACATGCCGCCGCCGCCGGGGCGGGGGACCGCGACGCGCTGATCCTCGAAACGCTGATGGCGTTCCGGCGGGCGGGGTGCAGCGGCGTGCTGACCTATCACGCGCTGCACGCCGCGCGGCTGCTGAATGGGTGAAATGGCTTTCCGACGCCGTGACCCCGGCACCGAGCCGTGGTCCCGCTTTCTGCGGCATGGCAAGGCAGCGGCATCCCGGCGCAGGGCCGGGGTGACGGGGGTTGTATGAAGGCGCTGGGCACCCGCTCCCGCTTCATCGTCACGATCTGCGCGGGGTCGTTCCTGCTGTTTCTGGTCCAGCCGATGATCGCGCGGATGGCGTTGCCGCGTCTGGGCGGATCGCCGTCGGTGTGGAATTCGGCGATGCTGGTGTATCAGGCGCTGCTGCTGGGCGGCTATGCCTATGCGCACTGGCTGGGGCGCTTCGCCGCGCGGCGACAGGCGCTCATTCATCTGGCGCTGTTCCTGATCGCGGCGGTGTTCCTGCCGATCGGCCTCGCCGGCTGGCAGCCGCCCGCCGACATGGAGCCGGCGCTGTGGGTGTTGTGGCTGCTGGGCGCGTCGATCGGGCCGCTGTTCTTCGTGGTCGCGGCGCAGGCGCCGCTGCTCCAGCGCTGGTATGCCATCGCCGACGGGGGTGATCCCTATCCGCTTTATGCCGCGTCCAATCTCGGCAGCTTTGCGGGCCTCATCGCCTATCCGCTGCTGGCCGAGCCGTTGCTGACGCTGCACGCGCAGAGCATCCTCTGGTCGCTCGGCTATGCGGCGCTGTTTTTCCTCGTCTATGCCAGTGCGCGGCGATTGCCGCCCACCGCGCAGGCGGAGGCGCAGGCGGCCGCACCCACGCCCGTGCCGGACTGGCGGACGACGGCGCTGTGGACGGCGCTGGCTGCGGTGCCGTCGGGGTTGATGCTGGCGACCAGCCTGTATCTCACCACCGACATCGTGGCGATGCCGCTGCTCTGGGTGCTGCCGCTTGGCCTCTATCTGCTGAGTTTCTCGGTCGCCTTTGCGGAGCGGCGAGGCGCGGCGGAGCTGTTCGTGTTGATCGCGCCGCTGGTTCTGCTGATCGGGGCGTGCATCGCCTTTACCGGCGGCGTGCATTTCCCGGTGTTCATCGCGCTCGGCATCCTCGCCGTATTGTTCACGGTGGCCGTGGCCCTGCACGCGCGGCTTTATGCGCTGCGGCCGTCGCCCGAGCATCTGACGCGCTTCTACCTCGTCATGTCGGTGGGCGGGATGATCGGCGGGCTGTTCTGCGCGCTGATCGCGCCGCTGATTTTCGACTGGACCTATGAATATCCGCTGCTGATCTTCGCCGCCGCCCTGTTGCTGCCGGAACGCGAGCCGTTGCTGCGCCTGCCGCGCCTGCTGTGGGAAAGCCGGCAGCGGCGTGTCTGGCTCGCGGCGGCGATGCTGGTGGCGGGCTTGCTGCTGTCGGTGGTGGGCGGCGGGCTGCTGGGGCCGGGCTGGACATCGCCGCTGGTCAAGACGATTTGCTATGTAACGATCATCGCCATGGGGGTGATGGCGCTTGGCCATCGCATATTGTCGGCGGGGCTGCTGCTCTATCTGATGCTGTGCCTGTCGGGCTGGGAAAAGATTTCGCAGTCGGCGTCGGGGATGCTGACGCGCAGCTATTTCGGCGTCTATGGCGTCGCGAACCGCAGCCCGACTGAGCGTATCCTATTTCACGGCACGACGCTGCACGGGGTGCAAAGCCTCCTGCCGGGTCGGGAGCGCGATCCTACCAGCTATTATGCGCCGCGTTCGGGGGTCGGGCTGGCGCTGGGGCGGGCGAATGCGGTGTTCGGGCGTCCGGCGCGCATCGACATAGTGGGGCTTGGGGCGGGCACGCTGGCTTGCTACGCCCGGCCTGGCCAGCAATGGCGTTTCTACGAGATCGATCCGGCGATGGTGGCGATCGCCCGCGATCCCGCGCGCTTCACCTTCCTGTCCCGGTGCCAGCCCCGCGCCCACGTCGTGCTGGGCGACGCGCGCATGACGCTGGCGCGGCAGCCGGCCGGCGGCGCGGACATTTTGGTGATCGACGCCTTTTCCTCCGATTCCATTCCAACCCATCTGCTGACGCGGGAGGCGATGGCGGTCTATGGCCGGCGGCTGGGGCCGGACGGGCTGCTGCTCATCCATATCTCGAACCGCTACCTAGACCTGAGGCCGGTGCTGGCGGCGGCGGCGCGGGCAGACGGATGGCACGCGGCGCTGCGCCATTACCGGCCGAGCGTGCAGGACGCCGCGCGTTTCTACACCGCGTCGATCTGGGTCGCGATGTCGCGCGATCCCGCCCGTCTGCGGCAATTGACCCATGACCGAGGCAACCCCTGGCAGGCATTGCCCGGCCGCCCCGGCTTCGCGACGTGGACCGACGACCATGCCAGCATCCTGCCGATCCTGAAGATCAGACCATGAGAGGAGCCTGACCGATGGGCGACGCCAGCCATCCCGAAACCAGCATCATCCCCTTCGGCGGGAAGACACCGGTCATTCACCCCAGCGCCTTCATCGCGCCGGGGTGCCGCATCATCGGCGATGTGGAGATCGGTGAGGATGCCAGCATCTGGTATAATTGCGTGATCCGTGGCGACGTGAACCGGGTGCGGATCGGCGCGCGGAGCAATATTCAGGACGGCACCGTCATCCATTGCGACGGGGCGGGCGAGCGCGTCGATGGGCGGCCGCTCGACGGCTGGCCGACGATCATAGGCGAGGACGTGCTGATCGGCCACCTGGCCATGATCCATGGCTGCGTGCTGCATGACCGCGCCTTCGTGGGGCTCGGCGCGATCGTGATGAGCGGCTGCACCGTGGAGAGCGACGCGATGCTGGCGGCGGGCGCGATGCTGACATCGGGCAAGACGGTCGCGCATCGCCAGCTATGGGCCGGGCGTCCCGCCAAATATATGCGTGACCTGTCCGACGCCGCGCTGATCGATATGCGCGAGGGCGTGGAGCATTATATCCATAACGCGAAGGCGCATAAGGGCGCAGTCAAGGCGGCGGGGGAATAGGCGATCAGGCGCGCCGCCAGCGCTCCAGCGCCTTGTCGTAGGTTGCGCGCGCCTTGTCGACCGCCGCTTCGAGCCGTGCTGCCTCCTGCTCGGACTTCTTGCGCAAGGCGGCGATTTCCCGAGCGATGCGGTCGCGTTCCTGCTCCAGTCGTGCGGCCTCTTCCTCCGTGTGGCGACGATGTGCTTCCAGCGCAGCTTCGGCTTCATTCAGCGGCGCACGGCTGGGGCGGGGTGGGGACTTGGCCTTGGTATCGGTGCGTGGCGGGGATGCTGGCACGTCGTGCCTGGTGGCGCGCGGCGCAGGCGGCCTGGCCGCAGCAAGATGATCGGCGGCGGTGCCTCGTGCGCGCCGGATGACGGTGCCGGGCCTGGCCAGCGGTTCGGCCATCAGCCCCGGGTCCGTCACCTCCTCGGCCGCGCCGCGGGCGAACAGGTCCGCGTCCGCGCCCCATGCTGCGAGTGCCGCCTTCCGGCTCGGGGCCGCGACATAGGCGTCGTGGAAGCCGATCGGCGTTCTGAAGACCTTGAGCCTGGGCATTGTGCGATTCCGGTCTGGCTTGGGGAACGGCAACGCGCGAAAGTGGCGCACGGCTCCTCAATCCGGGCCATGACCCCTGCGCAAGCAGGGAACCGGACGGCGGGTCCGGTGCTTCCTCTCATCACCTGTGGACGAGGAGGAAGACATGACGACAAGCGACTATACCGACGCGATCGCGCTGCTCAAGGCGGACCATCGCGAAGTCGAGCAGCTGTTCGAGACATATGAGAAGGCGACAGGCGCGGCGCGCAAGCGGGACATCGCGCAGAAAATCTGCCTGGAGCTGAAAGTCCACACGATGATCGAGGAGGAGATTTTCTATCCGGCCTTCCTCGGCAAGATCGAGGACGACACGCTCGACGAAGCCTATGTCGAGCATGATGGCGCGAAGGTTCTGGTGAACGACATCGAGGCGGGGTCGCCGCAGGACGACTTTTACGACGCGAAGGTCAAGGTGCTGTCGGAAGAGATCAAGCACCATGTCCATGAGGAAGAGGCGCAGAAGAAGGGCATGTTCGCCCAGTGCCGCAAGACCGACGTTGACCTGGTGGCGTTGCGCGACCAGATGCTGGCGCGCAAGGACGAACTGATGGCGCAAGCGAAGGCGGGCGGTTTGCCCGCTGCCAAGCCGGCGGTCGTCAATCTGATCGCGGCCTGACGGGAAGAACGCGGCGGCGGCTTGAAAAAGTCGCCGGCTGCGGCCATATGGGTGCTGCCGGGTTCGCCCGGCTATGGTGATAAATTGTGTCGCATAATAGGCGCAGCGGACCCGGGGGCAGTACCCGGCGGCTCCACCACAAAGCCTCTTTCAGGGGTTTTCTGACGGGGCCGAACTAGGATCGACGTGTGTTGAAAGGCGATGTTTTCACCCGGCCCGTGTAAGCCGTTAAACTGTGCAAAACTCACAAGTGCCAACGATAACGAAGCACTCGCCATTGCAGCGTAATTGAGGGCCTCACGGCCTGACATTACTCTAAAATAGCGCGGTTGAACCCACCGGGCAACAGAAGGGAATTCAGCGGCCCCCGGAGGCGCCGGGCAACAGAAGCCTCCGGACTTTCCTGCATCCCTGTCATCATCCCTGGCGCGATCCCGATCGGCCGGGTCGGTGAACGAATCGGCTTTGCGTCCGAATGCATTTTCGATTACGCTTTTATGACATTGGGATGTAAAATTCCTATCCCCTTGATTTTACGCTAAACTAAATCCTTTTTGGGGCGGTTGCAGGCTATTGCGGTGATGTCATCTAAATGAAATAATCATCGCTATAGTGGAAAGTTTTTTGGAGGATTTGGGAGATGAAGAAGGCCGCTGTTCTGATCGGGTTGGCGCTGGCCGCTGTCGCGCCGGGCATGGCCCAGGCAGCGTCCGAGGCGCAGGAACTGGTCGTCGTCGGCGTGCCCGACGGCCGTCTCGCCGCCAAGGCGATCTCCGCCGGGAATTTCGAGGCCGCCCGCCGCAAGCTGGAGCCGATGCGGGTCTATGGCGAGAATGATCCTGCCCGCCTCATCAACCTCGGCAACGCCTATGCCGGCCTTGGCCGCATGGAGCAGGCGCGCGAAGCGTACCGCGCGGCTCGCTCGGCGCCCGAGCTGACTCTGGTGCTGGCGAACGGGGCGGAGGAAAGCTCGCGCGACGTGGCCAAGCGCGCGCTGGGCCGCCTGAACCCCGCTTACGCAATGCGCTGACAATCCGCTTGCCCCGAGGGGAAGGGAGAGGGCGCCGTCCGGCTGGGGCGGCGCCCTTTGCGTTTTGGCGGGGCAGGACGAGCAACGCAAAACGGCCGGGATGATCCCGGCCGTTCGCTCGTCCAACCCTGCGCGGGCGGATCAGAAGGCGACGCTCATCGACGCGGAGATGGTCGTGCCGATCTTGTAGCGGTTGTAATAGACGCGGTTGTCGCCCGCCTGCTGATATTCCTGGAACTTGCGGCCGGTGATGTTGCGGGCCTCGAACTTGAATTCGCTGTTGATGCCGCCCGGCAGCTTGACCGCCTGACGCGCCACGAAGTCGAGGGTCAGGCCCGGCTTTTCCTTGATGTCGGGTTGCAGGTTGGGGCCGCGGCTGGTGACGCGCGGGCTGGCATAGGTCAGCAGCAGCGTCTGTTGCGACAGCCGGTCCGTGTCCTCCAGGCCCAGTTGCAGGTTGACCAGATGGTCGGACTGTCCCGTAAGCGGCACGCCGTTCAGGAAATAGTCCGACGCGGCCGGCAGCGCGCCCGTCGTGTAGGTGTAGGGAATGGTCGTGTCGCCGGCCCGGACCTTCAGCTTGGACTGGGTATAGGTATAGTTGCCGATCAGCGCGATGCGGCGGCTCTGGAAGAAGGGCGAGTTCCAGCCGTCGAGCGGCACATATTTCTGCAACTCGAACTCTGCGCCGTAGAGCGTCGCTTCCGGCGCGTTGGCGAAGCTGGTGGTGACATTGTAGGTGTCGGTGATCGTCGTGTAGGTTTCGATCGGATTGTCGATCTTCTTGTAGAAGGCCGCCGCGGTGATCCGTTCTTCCCGGCCCAGATACCATTCGGCGCGGATGTCCGCATTCCACAGCTGGCTGTCCTGAAGGAACGGGTTGCCGCGATAGAAGCGGTTGGATTCGGTGTCGAGGAAGGGCTGGGCGATCAGTTCGCGGAACTGCGGCCGGGCGATGGTCTTCGATCCGCTGGCGCGGAACTGGAGACCCCTGGCCGCTTCGATCGTCAGGGTCACGGCCGGCAGCCAGTAATCCTTGTTGATGCCGTTGGTGGGGGTGAGGCCGGTATTGTAGACGTCCACGCCGGTCACAGACTGACGTCCCTTTTCATAACGGACGCCGGCGTTGAGCGAGATGCCGTCGAACGGCTCTACCTGCACCTGCGCATAGCCGGCATGGACGCGCAGGGCGGCGTCATAGACCGGATAGTTGCTGGAGAAGTCCAGCAGCGTCAGGTTGAAATACTGGATCGTCGAGTCCGAAACCAGATAGTCGGGACGCAATTGCTGCACAGGGATCGGCAGGTTGGTCGCGTCATAATGCAGCTCGTAGCGGGACGAGGTGCGCTTGGTGTCGGTGAAGGCGTAGCCGGCCGTCAGCGTCAGCGCCGGCGAGACCTTGTAGCTGAGGTCCGCGCCTGCCGACCACAGGTCTTCGTTGAGGTCGCTGAACGTGACGGATGCGTCGCCACGCTGGCGGTTGAGCAGGTTGATGAAGCGGTCGCCGACCGGATCGACCGTCAGCGCGCGGTTCGACCGGACATAGACGAACTCGCGCTCATAGGGCGCTTCGCGCTGCGAATTGGCGTAGCCGCCGCGCAGGTCGAGGCTGAGGTCGCCCAGCTTGAATTCGCCGACCAGTTGCGTGTCGATCAGTTGCCGTTCGTACCAGGCGGTGCTCTGGTTCATATAGTCGGCGCCCTGGATCTGGCCGTCATTCTGACCGACCGCCAGCGCCCCGCGCTTCAGCGTGTCGCGGATGTAGAGATTGGTCCAGCGCAGTTTCTGGTCGCCCAGTTCCAGGCCGAAGCCCAGAAGGCCGTTCACCGTCACCTGATTGTCGGTGCTGACCTGCACGAAATTCTTCCCTGCGCCCTTCGCCACGTCGAGCGACGCCTGCTGGAGCGAGGAACGGGTGCGCCACTTGTTGCTGTAGGAACCGGTGGCGATGATGCCGAGTCGCCCGTCGCTCCCCACGTCCATCGCGGTGCCGGCGTTGAACGAGCCGGAGAAGTTGAACGGCAGGCTGTTGGTGCGCTGGAGCACCGTCGTGTTGCTGTTCTGAAGCTGCATCGCGGCGGCCTGGAGCGTCGCGCGCGGCTGGTTGGAGAAGGGCACGCCGCTGTTCAGGATGGCGCCGAGGCGCGAGGGCAGGTCGCGCGTGCCGTCATCAAAGCCGGTCCAGTCGGATTTCGACCCGTAATAGGTATAGCCCAGCTGGCCCGAGGTTTCGGTGTTGGCGGAGCTGCCGAAGCCCAGTTCCAGATAGGATTCGGTCGGGATCGCCTTCGTCGTCAGGTTGATGACGCCGCCGCCGAATTCGCCGGGGAAGTTGGCGGAATAGCTTTTCTGGACCAGGGTCGACGCGATGACGCTGGTGGGGAAGATGTCCAGCGGCACGACGCGCTTGAGCGGTTCGGGGCTGGGCAGGGGAGAGCCGTTGAGCAGCGCCAGCGAGTAGCGGTCGCCAAGGCCGCGGACATAGACATAGCCGCCCGAGACGACCGACAGGCCGGTGACGCGCTGGAGCGAGCCGGCGATGTCGCCTTCGCCCGTGCGCTTGATGTCGGCGGCGGACAGGACGTTCACGACCTGCGGCGCGGCCTGCGACACGTTGGTGGTGCGACGGCCGGTGACGACGATGTCCGCGCCGGGGATCGACACGTCCACATTGCCGCTCTGGGCGGCGGCTTCGTCGGCGGCGCTGGGCGTCGTCGACATGCCGGCGTCGCCCGCCGACGCGCCTGTGGCGGTGCCGCCGGCCGCGCCTGCGGCGCTGTTGTCCTGCGCCATGGCGACCGGCGCGCAAAGGGCAGTGGAAATCAGGAGCAGGCGCGCCAGGCTGAGCGGCTTCGACATGCTAATAGTCCCCCTTGGGAAATTCAGTGCAAAGAAGGCGGGGAAGCGATTGCCCGCTCCCCCGCCCCTGTTGAGGTCGTGGGTCCGATCAGGTCGTCGGGATCGCCGTGCAGTTCTTGCTGGTGCTGCCGAAGCTGGCAGTCACCGAATTGCAGGTCCAGCCGGCATACCAGGTGTCGTTGCTGTCCTTGACCGCACCGATATAGTTGGTGGTGTCGAAGGCCGCGTCGATCGACTTGGGATCGACCGCGACGCGGGCGGTTTCGGTCGGGCCGTTGATGAACAGGCTGGTCAGCGACGGCGTATAGGTGAAGCTGGTGTTCGCGCCGGCGGTGAAAATCGACTGGACGAGCGCGGCGTCCACGCCGGTGCCGGTGCCGCGGAACGGGGTCGCGTTGCACTGCATCACCACGGAGATGTAGCGCGGCTTGCCGGCGTCCTGCAGCGTGGTGTCGGCGTCGCGAACCGCGGCGGCGCCGTTGATGCGCAGGCAGCTCTGGTCGGGGCTGACGATGATGCCGTTGACGAGCGCCAGGTCGGCGCCGCCGCGCAGCAGCATCGAGGCGAGGTCGTCGCCGGTGTTCGACCGCTGGATATGCGTGAAGTTCGCGACCTTCAGATACTGGCGCGGCAGCGCGTCCTCGCTGGCGTTGCTGTTGGTGGTCGAACCGTTCGAGTCGGTTTCGAGGAAGGTGTCGCCGATATTGTTGTTCGCGCGCTGCACCGAGATCAGATACTGGGCGGTGCCGCGGAAGCCGACGTCGGTGTCGAGATTGTCGTCTTCGTTGCCGGTCAGCACCAGATATTTGAGGTTGGCCGATCCGCCGAAGATTTCGATGCCGTCGTCCGAGCTGTTGTGGATCTGGATATGGTCCAGCTGCGTGCCGGTGCCGATGCCCGACGGGGTCAGGCCCTGAAGTTCGCGGCCGTCGGCGAGGACGAAGCCCGAGTAGCGGATCTGGACGTAGGACATGCGGCCCGAATTGTCGGCGTCGTTGGCGCCGCCGTAGAGGGCGTTGCTGGTGCCTTCGGTGTCGCGTTCGCACGCCGTCGTGCCCGGCGCGGCGGCCGGCGCCTGGCAGTCGGTGATGCGCGCGCGACCGAGCAGCACGACGCCGCCCCACTGACCCGACGACTGGTCGTTCGCCGCGCCCGTCACGTTTTCACGGCTGGTGAAGATGATCGGCTGGGTCGCGGTGCCGACGGCGTTGATCTTGTTGCCGCGGTTGACCGCCAGATAGGCGTTGCCGGTCGAGGCGAAGATGACGACGCCCGGATCGATGTTGAGGGTGACGACGCTGTTGGTGCTCGCCGCGCCCTGGTCGGTGCCGACATCGACGCGGCCGGGCAGCGAGTAGATCACGCCCGCAGTCTTGGCGATGGCGGTCGACGCGGTGAAGCGCGTCGGGAAGCCGCAGTTGCGCCAGGTGTTGGTGCCGTCCGAGATGGTGCCGAGATTGGTCAGCTGGTCGGGACCGCTGATGGTCGGGCAGGCCGCGGCCGGGGTCACCGCCGTCGGGGTCGGCGTGGGGGTCGGCGTCGGAGTGGGCGTGGGGGTGGGCGTCGGAGCCGGAATGACGATCGTGCCTTCGCCCGGCGAGGCGATGTCGTCGGCGCCGCACGCGCTGAGGCCCACGCAGGCGCAGCTCGCCATCAGGATCGTGTGGATACGGTTAATCTTGGCCATGTCGTCTCCGCTCCGGCCAGGAAGGCCGGTTTTGTTGAACCGCGGAGCGCAGGGGAAAATCGATTCGGACAACGCCCCCTGTCGCCCTCGGGAGCGGCCACTAGGCCTGGCAAATGACAGCATCATTTTGCTTCTGTGACAGTGGCGGGACACAAAGATGACAGTTCAAAGACTGTGCCGGAATGGCCACGGCGTCGGCGGGGCGCTCCCCGCTTTGTATATGCTGATCCGGTCCGTCAGCCCCAGGGACGTTCGCGATACCATTTGGTGATGACATGCTTGACGCCGCTGCGCACCTTCATGCCGTGGTGAAGGCTGGCGGGGTTGGGCCGGCCGTCGGGCAGGCGATTGTTCCAGGCGAGCAGCTTGCCGGTTTCGGGCTGCACCGTCTTGCCGATCTTCGTGAAGCGGGTCGCTCCGCCGGCCGCCGGTTCGTCGAGATAGATCATCAGCGTCCAGGTGCGGTTGCCCGCGACCGAGCAGAAGCGGGCGAAGTCCATGCCTTTGGGATCGAAATAGTCGGTGTGCGCCTTGAACTCCTGCCCGACGGCGTAGCGTTGGCCCTGGATCGGTTCGCCATGGCTGGTCAGGATGCCGGCAAAGGCGTCGAGCCGCGCATTGATCGCCGCGACGAATGGATCGGCGTGGTCGAGGTCGCAGGTTTCGCTGGTGCGGAAATAAGTGTCACCGTTGGCGTCGGCGATGGTGGAGGGGCGGCGCTGGCGGTCGATCCGATCAACGAGCTGGACACATTCGTCCGCATTCAGGAAACCGCGCTGGATGAACAGGGTCAGGTCGCGGCTGGGCACGCGCTGGATGCGGGGATGCGCGCCGATCCAGACTGGATCGCCGTCGGGCGCGGCGGGCGCAAGAACTGTGACAGGGCTAAGGTCGGTCATCGAACGTCCCGGCGGATGGATGCGGGGTGACGCCGCGACAGCTATCGTCCCGTGCGGCAAATGCAAGAGGGCGGCCGGGCTGTCATATTACCGACATATAAGTGTCATTCCCCGGTAAAGACATCTGCCTAGCAGGCGGCAGTCTCTTAAGGCGGGGGTTGTCACAGCGTCATGCGGGTGCCGTTCGGCGATAAGGTGCGCGGCCTTGGCCGCAGGTCGAGCCGGCTGGCGGGGCTTGACTGGCTGCGGCTGGCCGAGCGCGTGTTGTTGCTGCTGCTCGCGCTGCTGATCGTCCGGCTGGCTTGGGCGATCGTCACGCCGGTCGGCAGCTTTGGCCCGTGGGAAGGGCGGCAGGCGCAATTGCTGTCCCGGGCGGAGCGGCAGGCGCTGTTCGCCAGCTTCGACCCCTTTTTCCGCACCGGCGCGCCGCAGCAGTCGGGCGGCGTCGTCACCTCGCTGGCGCTGACCGTCTACGGCATCCGCCTCAATGAAGGGACGGGCCAGGGGTCTGCCATCATCGCCGGGCCGGACGGGGTACAGAACAGCTTTGCCGTGGGCGACGAGATATTGCCCGGCGTGGTCCTGAAAGCCGTGGCGTTCGATCATGTGACGATCGACCGGGGCGGCGCGGAGGAGCAGGTCTTCCTGGACCAGTCGACGCCCGCGCCCGAAGCCGCGCCCGCCACGCCCCCGGCGGGCGGCAGCGGCTGGCAGAGCGCCGCGCCTCCCCCTGCGCCCGCGACCGGTGCCGGGCCGACGGTCGACAGCCTGAAGCGCGAAATCGGCTTTGCCCCGCGCCTCCAAAACGGGCGCGTCACCGGCCTTGTCGTGCAATCACGTGGTCCCGCCTTCGCCAGCGCCGGCTTCCGCCCGGGCGACATCATCACCCAGGTCAACGGCCAGCCGGTCAGCGATCTTCAATCATTGCAGAACCAGATCGCGCCCGGCGCGCGCCTGTCCCTGACCGTGGAGCGCGGCGCGGCTGTCGCCTCGGTCAACCTCATAGTGCAAGGCCCATGACCCGCAAATTCCTCCTTTCCGCCGCCATGGCCCTTGCGCTGGCGGCTCCGATCGCAGCCGTCGCGCAGCAGACGCTCAATGTCCGTGACGCCGACATCCGCGCCTTCATCCAGGACGCAGCGCGTGTCACCGGGCGCACCTTCATCATCGACAACAAGGTGCAGGGGAAGGTGTCGGTCGTCACCGACCGGCCGCTGTCCCGTTCCGAATATTTCGAGATTTTCCTGTCCACCTTGCGCGCCAATGGCCTTGTCGCGGTGCCTGCGCCGGGAGGCGCCTACCGTATCCAGCCGGTGGACGGCGCGGCCGGCCAGCCGAGCGGCGTCGGTGCCGCGGCCAACCGCAACAGCTTCGTCACCGAAGTCTTCCGCCTGCGCGCCATCGACGCCGCGAGCGCGCTGGAGACGCTGCGCCCGCTGGTCAGCAAGGAAGGCTCCGTCACGGCCAACCGGGCGGGCAACAGCGTGGTCGTGGCCGACTATGCCGACAATGTCGCGCGCATCCGGCAGGTGATCGCGCGGGTGGACCGGGACACTGCTTCGACGCAGATGGTGACGCTGCGCAACGCGGGCGCGCGCGAGATCGCGACGTCGCTCCAGGCGCTGGTGGCGGGCGGTGGCGCGGGCGAAAATGCCGCGCCCTCCGCCGCGACGGTGGTGCCGATCGACAGCAGCAATTCGGTAGCGATCCGGGGCGACGCGAATACCGTGGCACGGCTGGCGGCGATGGCGCGGCAGCTGGACCAGCAGGCGGCCAGCGGCACGGAAATCCGCGTCTATTGGCTCGAACATGCCGATGCGGAGAAACTGCTGCCGGTGCTCCAGCAACTGGTCGGGCAATCGACCAGCCAGCCGGTGACGTCCGACGCGGCGGCACCGGCCAAAGGCGCGGCTCCGGCCGCGCAGGCGGCCGCACCGGTGGCGGCATCCTCCTCCGCGTCCTCCGGCGGCGGCATCAACATGCGCGGACCGGCGATCGTCACCCGCTACGAAGGGGCGAACGCGATCATCGTCGCGGCGAACAGCGACGTGCAGCGGATGCTCGGCGAGACGATCCGCCAGATCGACACGCGGCGCGAGCAGGTGCTGGTGGAAGCGATCATCGTCGAGATCAGCGACGCCGCCGCCAAGAAACTGGGCGTGCAGTTCCTGATCGGCAGCACCTCGACCGGCTTTGCCGCCACCAACTATTCCAACGCCTCGCCCAATCTGCTGACGCTGGCCGGCGCCTATGGCGCGAACCAGCTGGGCACGACCACGACGACGGTCGTCGCCCCGGACGGCACCCGCACCACCACCGAAGTCCGCGAGAACAGCGACCTTGCCAGCACGCTCCAGTCCGCCGCGATCAACAGCCTGCAAAGCGCGACCGGCGCGATCGCGGGGCTGGGCGGCAGCATCGGGAGCAACGGCATTTTCGGCGCGATCATCAACGCGGTAAAGTCCGACACGGAAAGCAACCTTCTCTCCACCCCGTCGGTCATGACGATGGACAACCAGAAGGCGTCGATCCTGGTCGGGCAGCAGGTGCCCGTCACCACCGGGGAGGCCCTGAGCCAGAATTTCGACAACCAGTTCCGCACCGTCCAGCGGCAGGATGTGGGCATCAAGCTGGAGGTGAAGCCGCAGATCAACACCGGCGGCGCGATCAAGCTGTTCCTGAAGCAGGAAGTGTCGAGCGTGGCCGGGCCGGTATCCAACAGCAACAGCGACCTCATCATCAACAAGCGCGAGATCGAGACGACCGTGACGGTCGACGATGGCGAGATACTGGCGCTGGGCGGCCTGCTCGACGACAATGAGCGCAAGACGATCGAGCGCATTCCGCTGCTGTCCGACATCCCCGGCATCGGCGAGCTGTTCAAGTCGCGCAGCAAGAGCCGGACCAAGACCAACCTCATGGTCTTCATCCGCCCGACCATCCTGCGGTCGAAAGAGGATGCGCAGAAGCTGACGCAGCAACGCTATGGCTATGTCCGTGGGATGCAGTTGCAGCGCAATCCCGACATCGAGCCCAGCATCGATGAACTGGTGCGCGACTATATGGGCGCGACGCCGCCGGTCGCTGCGCCGCAGCCGGGTGACGCTGTGGTGCAGCCGGCGGCTGCTGCGCCCGCGCAAGTCATCGAGCCGACCGTGCGTCAGTCGAGCGGGGTGGTGCGGCCGGTGGACATCCCGGCGAGTGGGGGGAAGAAGTGACAATATCAGTTCCAGACCCGTTCGTCCCGAGCCTGTCGAAGGACTTTTCTTTTCTCCTCGAAGAGCGGGGCTTGGACAAGCTCAGCCCGAACGGAGGCTGGCGTGCGTGATATTGTTTCGGAGGTAGCGCCCGGACCAACGCAAAGTCGGCCCATCGACATCCCCTATGTCTTTGCGCGCAAGCATGGCGTCGTGCTGCTGCCGCCCGAGGGAGATCGCCTGACCATCGCCGTGCGGGAAGGCAGCGATCCGCGCGTGCTCTTGGAGGTGCGGCGGCATCTGGCGCGCAGCTTTGACGTGCGGTTCGTGGAGCCGGCGCAGTTCGACCGCCACCTGTCGGATCATTATGCGATGGAGGGCAGCGCCGCGGCCATGGCGGGATCGCTGGAGGTCGGCGCGGACGAGCTGGACATATTGGCCGCCGACATCCCCACCGCCGACGACCTGCTCGACAGCGCCGATGATGCGCCCGCCATCCGCCTGATCAACGGCATCATCGCCGAAGCCGCGCGGCAGGGCGTCAGCGACATCCATATCGAACCCTATGAAACCGGCCTCATCGTACGGATGCGCGTGGACGGCGTGCTGCGCGAGACGCTGCGGATGCCGCCGCATGTCGCGCCGGTGGTGGTCAGCCGGATCAAGGTGATGGCCAGGCTCGACATCGCGGAGCGGCGCGTGCCGCAGGACGGGCGGATCGGCCTGACGCTGGGCGGCAAGCTGCTGGACGTGCGCGTCTCCACCCTGCCGAGCCGGGCGGGGGAGCGGGTGGTGCTGCGCATTCTCGACAAGGAGAATGCGGGCATGAACCTCGACCTGCTGGGCATGACCGGCGCGCCGGATCGCATCTTCCGAGAAGGATTGGGCGAACCCAACGGCATCATCCTGGTCACCGGGCCGACCGGATCGGGCAAGACGACGACGCTTTACGCCGGGCTGCGCACGCTCAATGACGGGAGCCGCAACATCCTGACCGTCGAAGACCCGGTCGAATATGCGATCGAGGGCGTCGGCCAGACGCAGGTGAACGCGAAGGTCGGCCTGACCTTCGCGGCGGGCCTGCGCGCCATCCTGCGCCAGGACCCCGACGTCGTGATGGTCGGCGAAATCCGCGACCGGGAAACCGCCGAGATCGCGGTGCAGGCGTCGCTGACCGGGCACCTCGTCCTGTCGACCGTCCACACCAACGACGCGGTCGGCGCGATCACGCGGATGCGCGACATGCGGGTGGAGCCGTTCCTGCTCGCCTCCACCCTGCGCGCCGTCATCGCCCAGCGGCTCGTCCGCCGCCTGTGCCAGTCGTGCCGCGAGCCGGTTCAGGCGGACAAGTCGGCGAGCGCGCTGCTGGGTTTCGATCCCGGAACGATCATCTACCGCGCGCGCGGGTGCGAGGAATGCAGCGGCACCGGCTACAAGGGCCGGATCGGCGTGTTCGAGGCGATCCGGGTGGACGACACCATCCGCCGCCTGATCAATGACGGCGGGGACGAGTCGCTGATCGCGCGCCACGCTTTCCTCAACGCGCCCAATCTGGGGTCGGCGGCGCGGGCGCTGGTGCGGGACGGGCAAACGACGGCGGAAGAAGCGATCCGCGTGTCGCGCCGCGACGCGACCGAGGTGGAAACCATCGCCGATGGCTGAGTTCGACTATGTCGCGATCGACCCGGCCGGGCGCGAGCGCGGGGGATCGGTCAAGGCGGACAGCATTGAGGACGCCCGCGCCCGACTGGACGCGCGCAAGCTGTTCATCGTGCGGCTGGAACCGGGAGCGGCGGACACGGCGCGCAAGCGGGCGGGGATTGCGCTGCGCGCGCCCCGCCTTTCCGCCAAGGAGCTGACCCTCTTCACCCGCCAGCTTTCGACGCTGATCCAGGTCAGCCCGCTGGAAGAATCGCTCCGCACCATCGGCCGCCAGAGCGAGAAGGATCATGTGCGCGCCGTCGTGGGCAAGGTGCATGGCGGCGTGCTGGAGGGCCGGCGGCTGGCCGATGCGCTGGGCGCGGAGCCGAAGAGCTTCCCGCCGCTCTATCGCGCGATGATCTCCGCCGGCGAAAGCTCGGGCAGCCTGCCGACCATCATGGAGCGGCTGTCCGACCTGATGGAGCGACAGGCGCTGATGCGGTCCAAGGTGCTGACGGCAATCGCTTATCCGTCCGTGCTGGCGACGTTCGCGGTGCTGGTGGTCGCGGCGTTGATGATCTTCGTCGTGCCCAAGGTCGTGGAGCAGTTTGACACGGTGGGGCAGCAATTGCCGCTGCTGACCCGCATGGTGATGGGCGTGTCGGCGTTTCTTGCCGGCTATTGGTGGCTGCTGCTGATCTTTTTCGCTTTGGCGGGCCTGGGTTTCTGGCGGGCGATGAAGAATGAGGGCTTTCACTATCGCTTCGACGCGATGCTGCTGTCGCTGCCGCTGCTCGGCCGCCTGATCCGTGACCTGCACGCGGCGCGGATGGCGCGCACACTCTCCACCATGGTGGCGAGCCGCCTGCCGCTGATGGAGGGCCTGTCGCTCACCGCCAACACCGTCCACAACCGGGTGCTGCGCAAGGCGTCGGACGAGATCGTCGAGGCGATCCGCGGCGGCGGCAGCCTGTCGGCGGCGTTGCGCCGCGCGGGCGTGTTCCCGCCGCTGCTGGTCTATCTGGCTGCCAGTGGCGAGAGCGCCGGGCGGCTCGACACCATGCTGGAGCGCGCCGCCGACTATCTGGAGCGCGAATTCGACAGCTTCACCTCCGCCGCGCTCGCCATGCTGGAGCCGGTGATCATCATCCTGATGGGCGGCATCGTCGCCGTCATCATCCTGTCCATCCTGCTGCCGATTTTGCAGCTGCAAAGCCTCACCGGGGCTTGAAGGAGTGAATATGCTGAAGTGGAATCCAACCTCCGTTCGCCCTGAGCCTGTCGAAGGGCATTCTTCTAACGAAGAGCAAGGCTTCGACATGCTCAGCCCGAACGGAACGACAGGCGATGAAGCCGGCTTCACGCTCGTCGAGCTGATGGTCGTGATCGTCATCATCGGCCTGCTGGCGACGATCGTGGCGATCAACGTCATTCCCGCGACCGACACCGCGCGTGTCGAGAAGGCGAAGGCGGACATTTCCACGATCGAGCAGGCGCTGGAGCAATATCGGCTCGACAATCTGACCTATCCGTCGGGCAGCGACGGCTTGCAGGCGCTGCTCAGCCCGCCGCCCGGCCTGGCGCAGCCGCAGCGCTATCGCAGGGGCGGCTATATCAAGAAGCTGCCGCAGGATCCGTGGGGCCGCGCCTATCTCTACACCGTGCCGGGGCGCAAGGGCGCGTTCGACATCAGCTCGCTGGGCGCGGACGGCCAGCCGGGCGGGGACAATGAGAATGCCGACATCCACTCCAGCGAGCTTTAAGAGGGCCGTCCGTGAACAATTTTCCGTTCGGCCTGAGCTTGTCGAAGGCCTTTGCTGAACGAAGTGAAGCACCTCGCTCTGCTCGGTTGCTCCCTTCGATGTTGCTCAGGGCGAACGGTGGAAGCGATGCCGGCTTCATGGTGTCGCGGCGTTCCGGCGAACATGGCTTCACGCTCGTTGAACTGATGGTCGTGCTGACGATCATCGGCTTCATCTCGGCCGCTGTCGTGCTCGCCATTCCCGATCCGCGCGGGCGGGTGATCGAGGATGCCGACCGCTTCGCCGCGCGCGTTGCCGCCGCGCGCGACGAAGCGGTCGTCACCGCGCGTCCGATGGGCCTGTGGGTGTCGGCGTCGGGCTATGGCTTCCAGCGTCGCGAGGGCGGGCGCTGGACGGCGATGGAGGACAAGCCGTTCGCCACCGCGATCTGGAAAAGCGGCACCCGCGCGCTGGTGGGGAAGGACGGGCGGCAGCAGATCGCGTTCGACGGCACCGGCCTGCCGACCGACCCGCTCTCCGTGACGCTGGCGCGGGAGGGAGAGCGCGTGTCCGTTTCCGTCGACATGGCGGGAAAGGTCATGGTCGGTGGCTAGGCGCGAGGCGGGCTTCACACTTCTAGAAATGCTCGTCGCGCTGGCGGTGTTCAGCCTGGCGGCGCTGGCGCTGGTGCGGTTGCAGGGCGTGACGCTGCGCACCGCCGCCGACCTCGACAGCAAGGCGCTGGGCCAGATCGTCGCGCGCAACCTGATGGTGGAGGTGCAGACCGATGTGGCGCCGCCATCCGTCGGTGCGGAGGAGGGCGATGTCGACAATGGCGGCCGCCGCTGGCACTGGCGGCGGGTGGTCCGGCCGACCGACGATCCGCGCCTGTTGCAGGTCGATCTGACCGTCGACGGCCAGCCCGGCGCATCGCCCGCTGCGCTCAGCTTCGTGCGGGTGATGGAATGACATCGATGCCCAAGCAAGAGCCGTTCGTTTCGAGCGTAGTCGAGAAACGCGGGCACGACCTCTCCCGCTGCTCGGCTGCGCGCGAAGCGGACGGAGTTTGGGGACGGGCGGGCGGTTTCACCCTGATCGAGCTGCTCGTCGCGCTGATGATCTTCGCGATGCTGGCCAGCGCCGGCGTGCTGCTGCTCGGCAACAGCGTGTCGGCGCAGGCGCAGGTCAAGGCGCGACTGGACGACATGGCGGCGGTGCAGCGGGCGGGCGGGGCGCTGGCGGGCGATCTGGGGCAGGCGGTGCCGCGCATCACCCGCACCGAAGCCGGCACGCTCGCACCCGCCTTCTGGTCCCATTCGGACGGCGAGGGCCAGCCGGTGATGCAGTTCGTGCGCGGCGGCTGGGACAATCTGGGCGACCTGCCGCGCCCGTCGTTGCAGAAGGTCGAATATTGGGTGCGGCAGGGGCGGCTGGAGCGGCGCACCTACGCGCAGCTGGACGGCGCGGCGGGCGATGATCCGGCCGCGCTGCTCGACCATGTTGAGACCGTGGACCTGCGGTTTCGCGACGGCGAGGGGAAATGGCGCAAGGACTGGACGCCGACGCAGCCCGACCTGCTGCCCCGCGCCGTCGAGGTGACGATCAGCCGCACGGGCGAGCCGCCGGTGACGATGCGCTTCCTCGTCGCGCCGGGACCGCCAGCGACGCTGGAGGGCGCGGCTGGTGGCTGATCGCGGAGACCGGCGCGAGGAGGGCGCGGCGCTGCTGACGGTGCTGCTGCTGGTCGCGGTGATGGCGGTGGTCGCCTCGACCGCGCTGGAGCGGCTGGCGCTTGCCACGCGCATGACCGGCAATGGCGGCGCGGTGGATCAGGGGCGGGCCTATGCCGACGCGGGGCTGGCGATGGCGCGGCTGCGCATCGGGGATATGGTGGCGGGCAACCCGGCGAAGATGACGCTGGCAGGCGGGTGGATGGGCACGCCGCAACCGGTGCCTGTCCCCGGCGGCATCGCCACCGCCCGCGTGACGGACGGCGGCAACTGCTTCAACCTCAACAGCGTGGTGTCGGGCGAGAGCGCGGCGGCGCTCAAGGTCCGGCCGATCGGCGTCACCCAGTTTCAGGCGCTGATAGAGGCGCTGGGCATCGACGCCTCCCAGGCGCAGAGGGCGGCGGCGAGCCTTGCCGACTGGATCGACAGCGACGACGTGCTCCAGCCCGGCGGGGCGGAGGATGACAGCTATGCGCAAATGGAGCGGCCCTATCGCGCCGCCAACCGGATGATGGTGGACGCCAGCGAGCTGCGCGCCGTGGCGGGGATCACGCCCGCCATCTACGATCTGGTGAAGCCGTGGGTCTGCGCCCTGCCTGTCACCGATCTGTCGCCGATCAACATCAATACGCTGCTGCCGGAGCAGGCGCCGCTGTTCGCGATGCTGCTGCCGGGACAGCTCGGCGTCGGCCAGGCGCGGCAATTGCTGGCGCAGCGGCCGGCGGAAGGCTACGGCAGCACGTTGCAATTCTGGGCGATGCCCTCGCTCGCCGGCCTCTCGCCGATGACCGAGGTGCAGGAACAGGTCAAATTGACGACGGGATTTTTCGGAGTGAGCGTGGCGGTGGATGTCGGGGGGACGCAGGTGGTGGAACGGGCGTTGATCGACGCGCGCGAAAGCCCCGCCAGGATCGTGCGGCGCGACTGGGGCGCGGGCGCGTGAGCAGCCGCGATGCCCTAATCGTCTTCCTGCCCGAGGCGGAGGATGCGCCGCCGCGCTGGATACGTGTGGTCGAAGGCGCGCGCGTGCAGGCGGGCGAGGGCGCGGACTGGCTCGCGGCCTGCGGCATTGCCGCCCTGCCCAAGGAGGCACGGGTGCTGCTGGTGCCGCCGGCGGCGCTGGTGACGCTGCACTGGATCGCCCACCCCGACCTGCCGGCGCGGCAGGGGCGGGCCGCGGCACGGCTGGCGGCGCTGGCCGACGGGCTGTTGCCGGCGGACCAGATGTTCGTGGCCACGGACGAGAATGACGATCCCGCGCGGTCGCACCTCGTCGCCGTCGCCGCGCGGACGGACATGCAGCGCTGGCTGCTCCGGGCGCAGCATCACGGGCTGGACCCCGACATCATCGTGCCCGCGCCGCTGCTGCTGCCCGCGCCGCCCGATGGCCTTGCCCACGGATTGATCGGCGACACGGCGGTGCTGCGCGGCGTGGACATCGCGTTGCCGGCCGACATGGCGCTGCCGGAGTTGGTCGGCGACAGGAGCATCGCGGACGTTCCGCCCGACATGATCGAGGCGCAGGCGATCGCCGCGCTGGACGCGCCCCCGCTCGACATGCGGCAGGGCGACTTCGCCAAGCGGGTGCGGCGCGCGCTCGATTGGGGGGTGATGAAGCGCATCGCCTTGTGGAGCGCGCTGATCCTGCTGGTGGCGCTGCTCACCACGGCGGTCGGGATCGTCAAGCAGCATGGGGAGGCGAGCCGGCTGGATCGCGAAAGCCTGGCGCTGGCGCAGCAGGTCTTGCCGGGGGCGAGCGACGCCGCGCAGGCGCAGATCGAGCTGGAGGGCCGGGTCGCGGCGCGCGGAGCTGGCGGGCGCGCCTTCACCGCGCCGGTCGCGGCGCTGCTGACCGCGATGCAGGATGCGCCCGGCGTCGCGCTGACCAGCCTGTCGCGCGACCCCGATGGCATGGTGCGCGCGACGCTGGCGGCGGCGAAGGCGGATGACATCAACATCGTGCTGCTGGCGTTGCAGGCGGCGGGCTTCACGATCACGGCGACGCCGTCCCAAGACCCGGGCGGGCGCACGCTGGCGGACATCACGGTGCGGGCATGATGGAACGGATGGCGACCCTCTGGGCGGAACGGTCCCGCCGGGAACAATGGATGCTGGGCGTCATGTTCGCCCTGCTCGGCGCGGTGCTGCTATGGTTCGGCCTCGCCGTGCCGCTCGACCGGGCGCAGCGCGACGCGCGGTTGGCGCTGAACGAGGCGACGGATCGCAACGCCGCCATCCGCGCGGCGGTGAAGCAGCTCAAGACCCTGCCGCGCGACGCGGGCCGGGCAGGCGGTTCCGGCCCGATCGACCAGCTGGTCGGGCAGGGCGCTGGCGAAGCGGGGCTGACGCTGGAACGGGCGCAGGCGCAGGGGCAGGACCGGATGGAGATCGCCATTGCGACCGTCCGCCCGGTGGCGCTGCTCAGCTGGCTGGCGCAGCTGGAGGCGCAGGGCGTCCGGGTCGAAACGATGAGCGCGCGGCCATCCCCCACCGCAGGCAGCGTGTCGGTGCAGGCGGTGCTGGTGCGGGGGGAAGGGCGATGATGGGCCTGACGCTCGGCCGGCGGATGCGCCTTGCCCTGCTCGCGATGGTGCTGGCCGGCCTCATCCTGTTCCTGCCGATGCGCGTGGCGCTGGGCCTGGCCGGGCTGGAGCGGCTGGGCGTGGCGGCGCGTGAGGTGCGGGGCACGGTGTGGAGCGGGCGGATCGACCAGTTGATGCTTGGCGACATGCCGCTGGGCACGGTGCGCGCCGGCCTGTCGCCGCTGTCGCTGCTGGTTGGACGCGCGCGGTTCGACATCGACCGGACGAAGGGCTTGCCGGACGATGTGCGCGGCGCGCTGACGGTCGGGTTCGGGCGCATCGGCGTCGATGATGTGACCGGCGCGGTGCCGCTCGGCCGCAGCTTCGCCCCCCTGCCGGTCGGCAGCCTGATCTTCGAGGATGTGAGCGGCTATTTTTCCGGCGACCGCTGCGGCCATGCCGAAGGCCGGGTGCGGGCGCGGATGGCCGGGCAATTTCCGGGCCTGAACCTCAGCCAGGGCCTGTCCGGGGTCGTCGCGTGCGATGGAGACGCCCTGCTGCTGCCGCTGGTCAGCCAGTCGGGGCTGGAGAAGGTCAACCTGCGCATCTGGCGGTCGGGCCGCTATGTCGCCGAAATGCGGGTGGAGACGGCCGATCCCGCACTCGCCATCGCCTTGGGGCAGGCCGGCTTCACTGGCGCGGGCAATGCGCAGTTGCTCAAGGTCGAAGGGACGCTGTGATCGATCCGCTGGCGGCGCTCTGTGGCGCGATTGCGGGTGCGATCGCCGGCAGTTTCCTCGCGACGCTGATCCTGCGCTGGCCGCAGGGGCGCAGCGTGCGGCGCGGCCGGTCGGCCTGCGACGGGTGCGGGCGGACGCTGGGCGCGCGCGATCTGGTGCCGATACTGAGCGCGCTGGCGAGCGGGGGCCGCTGCCGGACCTGCGGCGCGGCGATCGACCCGCTGCATGGCCGGGTGGAGGCGGGCTGCGCGGTCATCGCGGCGCTGGCGCTTGGCTTTGCGCCGGATGTAGCGGGAGCCGGCTGGGCGCTGCTCGGCTGGCTGCTGCTGACGCTGGCGGTGCTCGACTGGCGGCATTTCTGGTTGCCCGACGCGCTGACGCTGCCGCTCGCCTTTCTCGGGATGACGCTGGGCCAATGGGTGACGGACGTGGCGCTGGCCGATCGGGCCATCGGCGCGGCGGCCGGCTATGGCACGCTGCTGGCCGTTGCGCTGGCCTATCGGGCGTCACGCGGGCGGGACGGGCTGGGCCTGGGTGACGCCAAGCTGCTGGGCGGGCTGGGCGCGTGGCTCGGCTGGCAGGTGCTGCCCTTCCTGCTGCTGATCGCGTCGGCGACGGGCCTTGCGGTCATGCTGATGACCGGGCGGGCAAGGACCGCGACGGCGCGCGCGCCGCTCGGCACCTTCCTCGCGGCCGCGGTGCTGCCCGCCTGGCTGATCGCGCGACATCTGATGGGGTGAATGGTCGGGGAGACAGGATTCGAACCTGCGACATCCTGCTCCCAAAGCAGGCGCGCTACCAGACTGCGCTACTCCCCGGCCGCCGCAGCCCTTAGCTTTCAGGGCCTTGCCAGGGCAAGCGAAAAGCGACCCGCACGGCCAGAACAATGCGTCGGCCCATCGCGCCGTGCCGCCACGCGGATCGCGCATACGAAAAGGGCGGGCTGCATGGAACAGCCCGCCCTTCGGAAAATCTCGCTCTCGCGAAGATTACATCGCGTTCGCGGCGGCGTTGTTCGCGACGGCGGCAGCGTTTTCAGCAGCGTTGGCTGCGTTCACCGCGTTGTCCGAAGCGTTGACGGCGTTATCGACGACGTTTTCGACGACGGCGTTCGAAGCGTTCGCGGTCTCGTTGGCCGGCTTCTCACCGCAAGCGGCGAGCGCCATCAGGCTGGCCGAAGCGAAAACAACTGCGATCTTCTTCATTGTGTACGGCTCCCATAGCATTATGCCGCGTCAGGCACGTTACAGATGTGACCCTACGCGAGCGACCCGCATTAACGTGTGCGATGCACAAATCAATGCTTTTCTGCGCCGGTGAAACGATGGAATCACGCGACGGACTGTTGTCTACTATAAAAGTTCACTTGACGCCCAGCGTTTCCGGCGCGTTCGCCACCAGGTTCAGGGTCACGGCCCAGGCGGCGACATTCTGGCGCAGCTGCTCTGGATCGACCTTGTCCAGCGTGTCGTCGGGCGTGTGGTGCAGGTCGAAATAGCGGGTGCCGTCCTGTTGCAGGTCGATGACCGGCACGCCGGCCTTGACCAGCGGCGCGATGTCCGCGCCGCCGCCGGCCGCTTGCGTGCTGGCGCCCACGCCGAGCGGGGCGAGCGCCTGCGCGACGCGGCCGGACAAGGCTTCATGTCCTTGCGGCAGCTTGAAATCGACGCGCCATACCCGGTCCGCGCCGAAATCCGATTCCATGGCCAGCGCATGTTTTTCCGTCCCGTGCGCCTTGTAATAGGCGCGCGCGCCGTCGCCGCCCACTTCCTCCGCACCGGCCATCAGCACGCGGATGGTGCGGCGGGGCTGGCCGGCCCTGGCGACCTGGAGCGCGGAGGCGGCGGCGATGGCGCAGCCGGTCGCGTCGTCGATCGCGCCGGTGCCCTGATCCCAGCTGTCAAGGTGACAGGCGGCAACGACCACGCCCGCTGCCGGATCGCTGCCCGGGATTTCCGCGATCACATTGCCCGATGGCTGGTCCTTCAGCATCGTTGACGTCAGCGTAAGATGGACGCGCACCGGCTGCCCGCGTCCGACGATGCGCGCCAGTTGCTCCGCATCCGGCACCGAAAGCGCGGCGGCCGGGATGGGCGCGGCGCCCTCCGCCCACATCTGTACGCCGGTATGGGGCAGGCGGTGGTGGTCGGTGCCGATCGACCGGATCAGAATGGCGATCGCCCCCTTCTTCGACGCGATGCTCGGCCCCTGCCGCCGCGCCGCGCCGAAATAGCCGTAGGAGGAGCCGTCCTGCGTCGCCTTCATGCCATGATCGACGAACGCGATCTTGCCTTTCAGCGCGGCGGCGGGCGCGGCTTCCATGTCCGCGAGGCTGGGGAAATAGACGATCTCTCCCTCTATCCCCTTGTCCGGTGTCGATCCGCTGTTGCCGAGCGCCGCGAGCGTAAGGTTCTGCGGGAAGGGGGCGATGATGCGCGCTTCGTCCTTGCCGCGCAGCCAGACCGGCATGGTGTAGGGTTCGGCGCGCACGTTGGCGAAGCCCAGCGCCTTCAATTTCGCCACAGCCCAGTCGCGGGCGCGCGCTTCCTGCGGCGTGCCGGCGGGGCGGGGGCCGACTTCGGTCGTCAGTCCTTCGGTAAAGTCCCAGGCGACATCGTCGCGCAGCGCGGCGGCGCGAATCGCGGCGCTATCGGCGGGCGCGGCCTGCGCGAGGGCGGGGACCAAGGCGCTGCCGAGCAGCAGGGCGGCGAGGGAGTGCGATCGGATTTTCTGCATGGCTCATGGCTTATCCATCCATCCCCCATTTGCCAATGGCTTCCGCCTCCGCTAACTCCGCCCCGATTTCTCACCATCAGACCTTTCGGAGCCGCGCGCACCCATGTCCGCTTCCTCGCAATATGCCTATGTCATGAAGAGCATGACCAAGAGCTTCCCCGGTGCGGCGAAGCCGGTGCTCAACCAGATCAACCTGCAATTCTATCGCGGCGCCAAGATCGGCATCGTTGGCCCCAATGGCGCGGGCAAGTCCACGCTGATGAAGATCATGGCCGGCATCGACACCGATTTTTCGGGCGAGGCCTGGCCGGGCGAGAATATCACGGTCGGCTACCTGCCGCAGGAGCCGCAGCTCGACCCGAACAAGACGGTGCTGGAGAATGTCAAGGACGGCGCCCGCGAGATGGCGGACAAGCTGGATCGGTTCAACGAGATCAGCATGATCATGGCCGATCCGCCGGAGGACGCGGATTTCGACGCCCTGATGGAGGAGATGGGCACGCTTCAGGAGGCGATCGACGCCGCTGATGGCTGGACGCTCGACAATCAGCTGGAAATCGCGATGGAGGCGCTGCGCTGTCCGCCGTCCGACTGGAGCGTGGAAAGCCTGTCGGGCGGTGAAAAGCGCCGCATCGCGCTCACCCGCCTGTTGATCCAGAAGCCCGACATCCTGCTGCTCGACGAACCGACCAACCATCTGGACGCGGAAAGCGTCACCTGGCTGGAAAATCATCTCAAGGAATATGCCGGCGCGGTGCTGATGATCACCCACGACCGCTATTTCCTCGACAATGTGGTCGGCTGGATCCTCGAACTCGATCGCGGCAAATATTTTCCCTACGAAGGCAACTACTCCACCTATCTGGAGAAGAAGGCGCAGCGGCTGGAGCAGGAAAGCCGCGAAGAGTCGGGCCGGCAGAAGGCGATCAAGGACGAGCTGGAATGGATCCGGCAGGGACCGAAGGGCCGCCAGACCAAGTCCAAGGCGCGTATCGCCAAGTTCGAGCAGCTGGTCGCGTCCCAGGAGAATCGCTCGCCCGGCAAGGCGCAGATCGTCATCCAGGTGCCCGAGCGGCTGGGCGGCAAGGTGATTGAGGCCAAGAACATCAGCAAGGCGTTCGGCGACAAGCTGCTGTTCGAGAATCTCTCCTTCATGCTGCCGCCCGGCGGTATCGTCGGCGTGATCGGGCCGAACGGCGCGGGCAAATCGACCCTGTTCAAGCTCATCACCGGGCAGGAAAAGCCGGATTCGGGCGAGATCGACATCGGATCGACCGTGCGCCTGGGCTATGTCGACCAGAGCCGCGACCATCTCGACCCCAGCAAGAATGTCTGGGAAGAAGTCTCGGACGGCCTCGATTACGTCAAGGTCAACGGCCACGACATGTCGACGCGCGCTTATGTCGGCGCGTTCAACTTCAAGGGGCAGGACCAGCAGAAGAATGTCGGCAAGCTATCGGGCGGTGAGCGCAATCGCGTACACATCGCCAAGATGCTTAAAAAAGGTGGCAACGTCCTGCTGCTCGACGAACCGACCAACGACCTTGACGTTGAAACGCTGGCGGCGCTGGAGGAAGCGATCGAGAATTTCGCGGGATGCGCCGTGGTCATCAGCCACGACCGCTTCTTCCTCGACCGTCTCGCCACCCACATCCTAGCGTTCGAGGGCGACAGCCATGTCGAATGGTTCGAGGGCAATTTCGAAATGTATGAGGAGGACAAGCGCCGCCGTCTGGGCGATGCGGCCGATCGTCCGACGCGTCTTGCGTACAAGAAGCTGACCCGCTGACGCCGTAGAAGCGCTTCCGGTTGCAATATCTGCAACCGGAAGGCTTTCCTTCGCACTTGCGATGGTGGCGCTAACACCACATATCGGACGGGCCTTTCAGGCATCCTCTCCTAAAACTTTCAGGCCGGTCCCGTCGGGATCGGCCTTTTTTTGCGCGCGCCGGGCTTCAGCGCTTCTCATATTTCCAGTTGCGGCCCTTGCCCTGCCCGATCCATTCGACCGCTTGCGCGATGCGCCGGTCGCGGGTGGGGTCCGTCTTCGCCTCGCCGATCCATTCCGCATAGTCGCGCTGCTTGCCCGCCGTAAAGGCGGCCCAGTAAGCGGCGGCGTCGGCATTCGCCGCGATCGCATCGAGCAGGGCGGGCGGCGCCGGCAGCGGTGCGCGAGGCTGGCGTCGGTCCATCCACTGCGGCTTCACGCCCGCGTCGATCAGTGCCGCCGCCCGCGCCAGCATGGCCGTCAGGTCCACGTCGGACGGCAGGTCGGCAAGGCTGGCAATCTTGCCGAGATGGCCCATGCCGTCCCTTTCCGCTGCGGGCCGCGCATCATCGCTATACCAGAAGGCGATGGCGGCGTGGGCCTGAAACGCCGCCATGGAAGCGAGATTCTTGCCGCGATAGACGAAATGCGGGAAGCTCCACTTGATTGCCTCGCTGACGTCGGGCTGCGCGCCATGCACCAGGTCGCGGAAATGGGTCAGGATCGGCCGGGCGAAGTCGGCTCGCGTAGCGATATAGGCATCGACCCGATTCGACCGGACGCCCATCCCCGTTACAGCCGATGTCGCGCGGTCAGCAGATAGTTGATCGCCTCATTGGCGCTCAGCACAAAGCCGCGTGCGGGATCGAAGCCAAGGCCGCTGCGGTCGATCACCTCCAGCCCCGCCTGCTCCAGCAGCGCGGTCAGTTCGTCGGGCGTGAGAAATTTGGCCCAGTCATGCGTGCCTTTAGGGATGCCGCCGATGCTCTCGCCGATGGTGATCATCGCCAGGCGCGAGAGGGGCGTGCGGTTGGGGGTGGAGAGGATCATCAGCCCGCCAGGCGCCAGCCTGGCCGCCAGGGCGCGCACGAATGCGGCGGGATCGGCGACATGCTCGATCACCTCCATCGAGGTGACGAGATCGAACTCGTCCTCATCAAGCGCCTCGACCGGCGTGGCGCGATAGTCGATGGCAAGGTGCTGCCCATCGGAGTGTGCCTGCGCGGCCGCGATATTCTCCGGCGCGGCGTCGAGGCCCGTCGCCCGCGCGCCGAGCCGGGCCAGCGGTTCGGTCAGCAGACCCGCGCCGCATCCGACATCCAGAGCGCGCTTGCCCTCCAGCGGGCGGAACTGCTGCTCCCGGCCCGGCCAGTGCCGGTCGATCGCGGCGCGGATGTAGCGCAGCCGCACCGGGTTCAGCTTGTGCAGCATCGCGCTGGACCCGTCGGGATTCCACCAGTCGGCCGCCATCCCGCCGAAATGCGCCGCTTCCCTTGGGTCGATCGTGCTGTGCGTCATGCCGACCCTTATAGCCGGTTCCCGTTCGCTGCCTAGCTGCCGCCGGCCTTATCCTCGGCGTCCAGTTGCCGGTGCAACTCGCGGGTCGCCTGTTCGGTGCGGGCGATGTCGCCAGGGCGGCTCTTGCGCCGGTTGCTGACGATCACAAAGATCAGCACCAGTCCCAGCAGCACCGGTCCGCCGATCGTGACGATGCCCCATATGCTTCCGTCCATCCGTTCCTCCTAAGTTCTTGCGGAGGAAAGATCGGAGCGCGCGCAGGTTCCCTTCGCTTGCCATATCCACCGCGACTGGTAATAGGAGCGCCGTTTTGCCCCTTTGGGACATATTCTTTCATAGCAACGGCAAGGTTCGGCACACAAATGGCGCGCATCGTGATGAAATTCGGCGGCACCTCGATGGCGGGGATGGAGCGAATTCGCAATGTGGCGTCGCGCGTCAAATATGTCGTGAGCCAGGGCCACGAGGTCGCCGTCGTCGTGTCTGCCATGGCCGGCGAGACCGACCGGCTGGTGGGTTTCTGCAAGGAAGCCTCGCCGCTCTACGACCCGGCCGAATATGACGTCGTGGTCGCCAGCGGCGAACAGGTGACGAGCGGCCTGCTGGCCATGACCCTCAAAGCCATGAGCGTGGACGCGCGCAGCTGGCTTGGCTGGCAGCTACCGATCCGCACGGTCGAGGCGCACGCGAAGGCGCGTATTTCCGCGATCGACACCGACGCGCTGGTCGCCGCGATGCAATTGGGGCAGGTCGCCGTCATCCCCGGCTTTCAGGGCATGATGGACGACGGCCGCGTGTCGACGCTGGGGCGCGGCGGGTCGGACACGTCGGCGGTCGCCGTTGCGGCGGCGGTGAAGGCGGACCGCTGCGACATCTACACCGACGTCGATGGCGTCTACACCACCGACCCGCGCATCGTGGCCCGCGCGCGCAAGCTGGACGTCGTCACCTATGAGGAGATGCTGGAACTGGCGTCGGTCGGCGCGAAGGTGCTCCAGACCCGCTCGGTCGGCCTCGCCATGAAGGAGGGCGTCGTCGTCCAGGTGCTTTCTTCCTTCGATGATCCCACCCAGGACGACCTGCCCGGCACGCTGATCGTGAGCGACGAGGAACTGGAAGCCAAGCTCAAGGAAACCAAGATGGAACGGCAACTCATCACCGGCATCGCCCATGACAAGAATGAGGCGAAGATCATCGTCACCCGCGTGCCGGACAAGCCCGGCGCGGTGGCCAGCATCTTCACCCCGCTCGCCGACGCGGCGATCAACGTCGACATGATCATCCAGAACGACAGCAAGGATAATGAGGAGACGGACGTCACCTTCACCGTCCCGCGCGCCGATCTCGCGCGCAGCGTCGACATCCTGGAAGCGAACAAGGACGCGATCGGCTTTCGCCGCATCATCACCGACACCGAAGTCGCCAAGATCAGCGTCGTGGGCGTGGGGATGCGCAGCCATGCGGGCGTCGCCGCCACCATGTTCAAGACGCTGGCCGAGCGCGGCATCAATATCGAGGCGATCTCCACCAGCGAAATCAAGGTCAGCGTGCTGATCGACGAGGACGAGACCGAACTGGCCGTGCGCGTGCTGCACACCGCCTATGGACTTGACGCGCCGGCGGCTTGACGGTCCCGCTATTTGAAGGCCATGACTGAATCCTCTTGTGGGGAGAGGATTCATCATGCGTCATCTGTCTATTATTTCGGCTTTGTTGCTGTCGTCTTCGCCTGTCCTGGCGCAGGACGTGGCGGTGCCGCCGGTTAGGCTGTCCAAGCCGAACAGCTACGGGATCAAGGACGCGAAGATCGCGATCCTGTCCTACTCGATCAACTTCGTGACCGGACAGAATGCTTCGGCCAATGCCAGCATCGGCACCAAGGCGCGCGCCGGCGCGACGCTGGCCGGGGTGGACGAAGCGACCATGCGCCGCCTCGCCAACGAAGCGTTCGCGGACCTCAAGGCGCAGTTCGCGGCGGCGGGCGTGCCGCTGGTCGATGACGCCACGGTGCAGAATACGGCGCGCACCGCCGGCGTCACCTTCCTGCCCGGCAATCGCGACGAGAATCGCGATGGCGGCATGGTGATCGGGTCGGGCGTCAAGAAAAGCTATGTCAGCGTCGGCGCGGATGCCGCGCCGCTGACCGACCTGTATCAGTCGGCGGGCAAGGTCGGCGGCTTCGGGATGCTCGCGACATTCGGCAAGGGCAACAAGCTCAGCAAGCCGGCGCTGGAGTTAGGGGCGGCCTTCCTGTCGCCGTCGCTGACCATCGACTTCGCCGACGCCGACGCGAAGACGACGCGGACGCTCGCCGGATCGAAGCGGGCGAGCGTGGACATCGACACGCAGTTCGCGATCCGCGCGCCGTCGCCCGCCAATGTGCAGGTGGGGCAGAAGGCAGGGATCGCAGCGCCCACGGCGATGATGCTGTCGAAGGATGTGGTGATCGCCGCGCCCTTCACCGCGTCGAGCGGCGTGTCCTCGACATCGACGGCGGGCGACTATGGCGCGTGGAACCCCAAGGAGAGCGGGGCGATCGCGGTCGATCTGCCGCGCTGGACTTCGCTGGTGCAAAGCGCCTATCGGGCTTACAACGCGGCGATCGTCGCCAATATGGCGGCCGCAAGGGGTAATTAAAGGACCATTCATGACCAAGCTCTCGTCCCTCATGGCCCGTGGCGCCGATTTCCTCGGCTGCGACACGGCGATTCTGTGCGGGGCGATGAGCTGGGTCAGCGAGCGCAATCTGGTGTCGGCCATTTCCAACGCCGGCGGCTTTGGCGTGATCGCGTGCGGCGCGATGACGCCGGAGCTGCTGGACAAGGAGATCGCGGCGACGAAGGCGCTGACCGACAGGCCGTTCGGCGTCAACCTCATCACCATGCACCCGCAGCTGTTCGACCTGATCGAGGTGTGCGCGCGGCATCGGGTCGGCCATGTCGTGCTGGCCGGCGGCCTGCCGCCCAAGGGCAGCATCGAGGCGATCAAGCAGAAGGGCGCGAAGCTGATCTGCTTCGCCCCGGCGCTGGCGCTGGCGAAGAAACTGGCGCGGTCCGGCGTCGATGCGCTGGTGGTGGAAGGGATGGAGGCGGGTGGCCATATCGGCCCGGTATCGACCAGCGTCCTGGCGCAGGAGATATTGCCCGAGATGGCGGCGCAGCTTCCCGTGTTCGTCGCCGGCGGCATCGGTCGGGGCGAGGCGATCGCCGCCTATCTGGAAATGGGCGCGGCGGGGGTTCAGCTCGGCACCCGCTTCGCCTGCGCGAGCGAGAGCATCGCCCATCCCGATTTCAAGAAGGCTTTCTTTCGCGCGTCCGCCCGCGATGCCGTGGCGAGCGTTCAGATCGACCCCCGCCTGCCGGTCATTCCCGTCCGCGCGCTCAAGAATGCGGGAACCGAAAGTTTCACCGCCAAGCAGCGCGAGGTCGCCAACCTGCTCGACAGCGGCGCGATCGAGATGATGGAGGCGCAGCTTCAGATCGAACATTATTGGGCCGGTGCGCTGCGCAAGGCGGTGATCGACGGCGATGTCGATGGCGGATCGCTGATGGCCGGGCAGTCGGTCGGCATGGTGACGAAGGAGGAGCCGGTCGCCGCCATCATCGCCCAGCTGCTGGACGAAGCGGAAAGCGCGCTGGCGCGGCGAGCCGCCTGAAGACTTGCGATGAACGGAAGGCTGGGGTTATTCCCTCGCACAACAATGCCCGGCATGACCGGAGCCGAGACCCTTTCGGAGAATTTGATGCTCGCAACCCGTCGTCTTCTCGGGCGCATGTCCCTCGTGTCGCTGGCAGCGATCGCGGCGTGCACCACGCCGCCTCCGCCGCCGCCGCCCACGCCGCCGCCGCCGGTTGTGCCGACGGTGCGGCCCGTGCCGCCGGACAATGCGGTCGAAGGGATGAGCATCCCGGAAAAGGGCGCGGACGGCAAATATCTGACCGCCAATCGCGGCGTCACGTCCAACACGGCGCTGTGGCATGTCCGCATGGCGCTCAACGTCGCCGCGCTCAACTGCGACAAATATGGGCCGACCGCGCGCAACCAGTATAACCAGCTGCTCAGCGTCCATAAGGCGACGCTGGCCAGCGCCAATGCGGCGGTCGATCGCAACTATACGGTCGCCTATGGCGCGGCGGCGGTGGGATCGCGCGAGCGGTTGAACACCGTCGTCTATAATTTCTTCGCGCTGCCCCCGGTCATCAAGCATTTCTGCCCGGTGGCCGTGACGGTCGGCGCGAAGATGCTGGCGATGCCATCGACCCAGCTGCTGGTGGAAGCGCCCGCGCTGCTGGCCGAACTCGAAAAGCCGTTCCAGGATTTCTACGAGGCCTATGCCGACTATCTGCGCCGGCTGGCGGAATGGCAGTCGCGCTTCGGCGGCACGGTGACGCTGCGCCTGTCGCCCACGCCGCTGCCGCCGCCGCCCGTGCCGCCGGGCGAAGCGCCTGCGGGGTGGAAGCCGGGGATGCCGCTGCCGAGCGGCACGATGTCCAGCACGATGCCAGGCCCGACCACCACCGCCGCGCCGCGTCCGACCGCGCCGTCGGCCAGCGGCGCGATGGTCCAGCCGGTGCCGTCCGTCGGTGTGCCCGGCAACGGCTCAACCGCGCAGCCCGCACCCGGCTCGCCGATCTCCGGCTCGCCCGCGCCGGCGCGGACGCTGCCGGACAACAGCGCGCCCAAGCTGGTGGTGCAGCCGTTGCCGAACAACGACTGAGACAGGTGAATCAATCGCGCGCGTCGAACGCGGCGCGCGCGCTTTCCACCTGCTCCAGATGCCGCTGCGCCCACAGCCAAACCCCGCAAAAGGCGGCGGACAGGCTGTTGCCGAGCGGGGTGAGCGCATAGTCGACGCGCGGCGGCACGACCGGATGAACGGTGCGGGTCACGAGGCCGTCGCGCTCCATCTGGCGCAGCGTCTGGGTGAGCATCTTCTGGCTGATCCCCTCGACCGCCCGGCCGATTTCGGTGAAGCGCATGGTGCCGCGCTGCTCCAGTTCCTCCAGCACCAGGAGGGTCCATTTGTCGGCCACCCGGCCGATAAGATCATCGACCAGTCGCTCTACGCGCGGATCGACGTCGGGGGAGGTGTCAGTGGTGAGATAATGCTCCGCCTCGGCGATCGTGTCGGGGGCGAAGCGGGAAATCGCTGGCTTTGTCATTTCTTACCCTGGGGTAACTACGGCACTTTCCGGTGCCTACTTTCCAAAGGAGAGCGTAAACCTAAATGGAGGGGGAAGCCAACACCGATCAGGAGTTTCCCATGCGCAATTCAGGCAACACCATCCTCATCACTGGCGGCGGGTCGGGCATCGGCGCGGCGCTGGCGCACGAATTTCACGCGGCGGGCAATCAGGTCATCATCGCCGGGAGGCGGCAGGCGGCGCTCGACGCGGTGGTCGCGGACCATCCCGGCATGGTGGCGCGCACGCTCGACATCGCCGACGCCGCCGCGATTTCCGACTTTTCCGCGCGGTTGATTGCCGATTTCCCGGCGCTCGACGCCGTGCTGCTCAACGCGGGCATCATGGTGGCGGAGGAGGGGATCGACCTGCCGACGGCGGAAGCCACGGTCGCCACCAACCTGCTCGGCCCCATCCGGCTGACCCACGCGCTGTTGCCGCACCTGAAGGCCCGGCCGGCCGCGACGATCCTGACCGTCTCGTCGGGCCTCGCCTTCGTGCCGCTGGCCGCGACGCCGACCTACAGCGCGACCAAGGCGGCGATCCACAGCTGGTCGCTTTCCATGCGGGAGCAGTTGAAGGACAGCGCGGTCGAGGTCATCGAGATCGCGCCGCCCGGCGTGCAGACCGACCTGATGCCCGGCCATGCCGAAAACGAGCAGATGATGCCGCTGGCGGAGTTCATTGCCGAAACCATGAGCCTGCTGCGGCAACAACCGACGCCTGCGGAAATCCATGTCGAGCGGGTCAAGTTCCTGAGCGAGGCGACGCAACGCGGCGACTTTGACCAGGTGTTCGCCGCGCTCAACCGGCACTGACCGTCGAGGGCGCTCTGGCGGGGAGGGGGAAGAGGCGGACGAAGCGGTCGGCCAAGGCCCTGTCCCCCTCCACGCTGAGCGCGCCTGCCACATCCTCGAACCGCGCGCCGCCATAGACCACTGCGACAAGGGCGTTCTGGTCGCCGGCGATCACCACGTCCGCGCCCTGTGCCGCCCCCCGATCGACGTGCATGTCGCCATCGCGGAGCGTCGCGCGGAATTCCTCCTCGCCAAAGCGCAGGCCGATCGTCGCGTCCATGGGGCCGATCGCCGCGCGGTCGATCATCGTGCGCATCGACAGGATCACCGAAACCGCGCTCATCGGCTTGCCCGGCGTCATCGTGGGCGAGCGCGCCGCCCAGCGGCCCAGTACCTGGAACAGGATTTCCGACTCCCGGCCCCAGTCGGTCAGGTCGTAGACCTGAACGGCCGCGGGCGGGGGCAGACGGCGGCGCAAGACCACGCTCGCCGCCTCCAGCTCTTCCAGCCGCTGCGTCAGCATATTGGCGCTGATTCCGGGCAATCCGGCGCGCAGGTCGGTGAAGCGCTTGGGGCCGAGCATCAGTTCGCGCATGATCGGCATGGCCCATCGATCCCCGATGATGTCGAGCGCGTGGGCGACGGCGCATCCGTCCTGATAGGCGCGTTTACGGACAAGGTGGGTCATGAAAGTTATCTTTTCTAACTTAACAGTTGCCTAAACTAATCATCGGGCGCACAAAGTTCAAGCGGCGAGTCGGCCCGTGCGGGGTCGTGCGATGAGGAGAGAGACGATGGCCTATATGGACGGGTTCGTGATCCCGGTGCCCAAGGGCAATAAGGAACGCTACCGCGAGATCGCGGCCTATGCCGCGCCGATCTTCATCGAACATGGCGCGCTGCGCGTGGTCGAATGCTGGGCCGACGACATCAAAGCGGGCAAGGTCAACGACTTCCGCACCGCCGTGATCGCGGAGGACGAGGAGGATGTCGTCTTTTCCTGGATCGAATGGCCGGACAAGGCGACGCGCGACGCTGGTGCGGAAAAGGTCATGAAGGATGAACGGATGCAGCCCAAGGAAGGGGAGGACATGCCCTTTTCCGGCGCGCGCCTCATCTATGGCGGGTTCGAGGTGCTGCTGGACGCGAAAGCCTGAACGGGAGAGACATGATGAGTGACCTGGCCGGCACATTCTTCTGGTACGAACTCATGACCAGCGACCCGCAAGCGGCGCTGGCCTTCTATGGCGACCTGCTCGGCTGGACCTTCCAGCCCTTCGGCGGCGAGCGGACGGATGATCCCTATAATGTCGTTTCGGGCAGCGCGGGGCCGTTGGGGGGCATCATGGCGATCCCTGCCGAGGCGGCGACCCAGGGCATGACGCCCTGGTGGGGCGGCTATATCGGATCGGCCGACGTGGACGCGGACGCGCGGCGGCTGGTCGAGGCGGGCGGCAAGGTGATGCGCGCGCCGGAGGACATAGCCGGTGTCGGCCGCTTCGCCGTCATGGCCGATCCGGGTGGCGCGGTGTTCATGCTTCTCAGGGGTTCCAGTCCCGACGGCATGGCGCCACCTCCACCGATGGCGCAGGGGCATGTCGGCTGGCATGAGCTTTATGCCGGGTCGTTCGACGCAGACCTCGCCTTCTACACCGGCCAGTTCGGCTGGTCGCAGGGGGAGGCGATGGATATGGGGGAGATGGGCAGTTACCAGCTCGTCTCCCAGACCGGTGGCAGCGAATTTCAGGACATGACCGGCGGCATCATGCCGGTGCCCAAGGAAATGCCGCGTCCGGCCTGGCTGTTCTATTTCAACGTGGGCGACATCGATGCGGCGGTGGAAAAAATCACCGGCGGCGGCGGCGCGGTGCTCAACGGGCCGATGGAGGTTCCGGGCGGCGGCTGGATCATCCAGGCGACCGATCCGCAGGGCGCGATGTTCGCTCTGGTCGGATCGAGGGCAGCGGCGTGACGGGCAAGATCGCGCCCTGCCTCTGGTTCGACGGCCAGGCGGAGGACGCCGCGCGCTTCTACGTCTCGATATTCGGCGGGTCGGTGGACCATATCAGCTACTATCCGCAGGAAAATCCTTCGCCCTCGCCGCTGCCGGGCGGGAGCGTGCTGCTGGTCGAGTTCACGCTGTTCGGGCAGCCCTATCAGGCGCTGAACGGCGGCCCGCAATATCGGTTCGACGAGGCGATCTCGCTGTCCGTCGCGTGCGAGGATCAGGCGGAACTGGACCGCTATTTCGACGCGCTGACCGCCGATGGCGGCAAGGACGGGCCATGCGGATGGGTCACGGACAAATATGGCCTCTGCTGGCAGCTGGTGACCAAGGGGATCATGGCCAACTACCGCACCGGCGATCGCGACGGCATCGCCCGAATGATCAACGTCATGATGACGATGCGCAAGCTGGACACCGCCGCGATGCAGGCGGCGTTCGAGGGGAAGAGCCAATGAGCGAGCATGAATTGTCGGTCAGCTGCCTGATCGCCGCGCCGCGCGACATCTGCTGGAAGGTATGGACGGACCTCAAGGACCAGTGGTTCTGCCCCAAGCCCTGGCGCGCCGAGGTGATCGAGGAGGATCTGCGCCCCGGCGGCCGCAGCGCGGTGCAGATGTTCGGCCCGGACGGCGAGGAGACGGGTCCGATGGAGGGCGTGTTCCTGGAGGTGGTGCCGGGCGAACGGGTGGTGACGACCGACGCCTATGCCGCCGGCTGGGTGCCGCAGACGCCGTTCCTGACCGCGATCTGGGCCTTTGCCGACGAAGGGGAGGGCACCCGCTTCACCGCCACCGCCCGCCACTGGGACGCGGAGGCGAAGGCGCGGCACGAGGCGATGGGATTCCACCCCGGATGGGACCAGATGGCGGCGCAGTTCCAGGATTTGTGCGAGACATCGGCGGCAACCGCCTGATCCGGCGTTATTTCGCCTTCGTCAGCTCGACGGCGTAGATGGCGGGCTTGCCCTCCACATTGCTGCGATAGACCAGCCATTTGCCGTCCGGCGTGAAATGCTGGTTGGGTTCGAGCGTATAGTCGTGGGCCGAAAGGTCCACGACCCGTTCCGTCTCCAGCGTGCCGGTGGCGATCAGCGCGGCGGCATTCAGCGTGCTGCGGGCGCGGGCGCTGTCGTCGGGGCGGGGGTGGAACAGGCTGATATATTTGCCGTCATTGCCGCCATCACCGGAAAAGGTCCGCCCGTCCGGCGACGAACTGAAATGATAGCTGCCCTGACCGGGCTTGAGCGCATACCAGCGGCGCGCGCCGCTCACCACGTCACGCCCCGCTAGCCAGCGCCCGCCCTGCGGCTCGATCAGGTCGTACCAGATGGTGCGGCCATCGGGCGCCCAATATTCATGGCCGGCGATCTCGCCCTGGAAGCGGCGCTGATGGACCTTGGTCTTCTGGCTGCCATCGGTGCGGATGGTCCAGATGCGATCGACCTGCTGCCACGGCCCTTCGTGGCAATACATCAGCAGCGTGGGGTCGGTGGGCGAGAACTGGACATGGTTCAGCCAGTCCTTCGACCGGGTGACGGTGCGGCGCTCGCCGGTTTCGAGGTCGATGGTGAAAATCTCCATCGGCACCCCCGCGGCGAGGCGCGCGTCCATCCACTGCGCCTTGGCCGCGGCGAAGCTGAGCGGCTTGCCGTCGGGGCCGGTGCCGCTATAGGCGGGGGAGCCGGTCAGGGGATCGCGCTTCCCCTGCGCGGCGATGGCGGGCGGCGGCGGCTCCAGCTCATAATGGCCCGCGACCAGCGTGTCGTCCGCGTTGATCCCCTCGATCCGGCCGCCCGGCACGTCGGCGATTTTGCGGCGCTGGGCCGTATCGAGGTTCACCGACCAGAGGATGAAGCGCGGCTCGCCATCGGTGCTGCCGGTGGGGTTGGTGGTATAATAGGCGACCGGGGCGGTATGGCCGACGAACAGCAGCCGGTCGACCTTCTCCTTGAGGACGAGGCGGGTTGTCCAGCGTGTCGTATCGGCGACGCGGATGCCGTCGGGCGTCAGATAGACCATCCGCCGGCCATCCGGCGTGAACGGGTTATAGTTGAAATAGAGCGCGTAATTGCCCGGCCGATCATCGACGCGCACGATGCGGTGGCCGGTGGTGCGATCCACCCAGGAGGATTGCGGCGCAGCGGGCATGGCCCCAAGCGCAGGCGTTGCCAGTGCCGCAAGCAGCGCCGCCATCCGATATGCTGCCCGCACAATCCTCTCCTATCCCTAAATATGGTCTGATATTCTGCATATCGGGATCGTTGAGCGTGCGCAATGCATCTGTCCTTTCCCCGGTTTGCAGCTATGGTCGCGGGTGCAGCGTCTCATGTCAGGAGCATCATGCCGGTCGATCTTGCCGCCCTTGTCGCCGACATCGCCGCCGCCATGGGGCAGGCGGAGGATCGCGGGCAGGTGGCGAGTTATATCCCCGAACTCGCGAAGGTCGATCCCGCGCGCTTTGGCATAGCCGTGGCGACCGCGGACGGACAGCTGCTGATCGGGGGCGATGCCGACACCGGCTTTTCGATCCAGTCCATATCCAAGGTGTTCGCGCTGACGCTGGCGCTGGGCAAGGTCGGCGACCAGCTATGGGAGAGGGTGGGGCGCGAGCCGTCCGGCACGCCGTTCAACTCGATCGTGCAGCTGGAGCAGGAGCAGGGCGTGCCCCGCAACCCCTTCATCAACGCCGGCGCGATCGTGGTGGCGGACGTCAACCTCGGCGGGCACCAGCCGCGCGTGGCGATTGGCGAGATGCTTCGCTTCGTCCGCTATCTGACCGGAGACGACGCCATCGCCATCAACAGCGACGTGGCGGCGTCGGAAACCGCGACCGGATTCCGCAACATGGCGCTCGCCAATTATATGCGCGCGTTCGGCAACCTGCGCCATCCGGTCGATCTCGTCCTTGGCCTCTATGTCCACCAGTGCGCGATCGAGATGAGCTGCCGCCAGCTGGCGCTCGCCGGGCGCTATCTGATGCTGGGCGGGCGGCACCCGGATGGCGGCCGCGTCGTCTCTCCGGGGCGGGCGCGGCGGATCAATGCGTTGATGCTGACCTGCGGCCATTATGATGCGTCGGGTGATTTCGCCTTTAGGGTCGGCATTCCCGGCAAGTCGGGCGTGGGCGGCGGGATATTGGCGATCGTGCCGGGCCGCGCTTCGATCGCGGTGTGGTCGCCGGGGTTGAACGCCAGCGGCAACAGCTGCCTTGGCACGCAGGCGCTGGAGAGGCTGGCGCAGCGGACGGGCTGGTCGGTGTTCAGCCCGCCGGCGGGGTGAGGCTCATGCCACCTCGTCGGGGCGCAGCCGGCGCAGCTTGGGCGCGGTTTCCATCTGCGCCGCATCCTTGATGCCGACGCGCAGATCCTCGCGCATCTGGTGGATCGAAGCGATCACCGGACCCATCGCGACGCCCAGGTCCACCAGCGCCGTTTCCGCCAGTTGCAGCGAGCTTTCGAGCGTTTCGGGCACCGCGTCGCTGGCCCCGGCCTTGTACAGGGCGGCGGCGTGGTCCGTGTCGCGCGCTCGGGCGATGATCGGCAGGTCGGGCACCCAGCCGCGCACCCGCTTGGTCACGCGCACCGACAGCACCGGATCGTCCATGGTCAGGATGAGCGCGCGGGCATGGCCGAGGCGCAGCTTGTCCAGCATTTCCGCGCGCGCGACGTCGCCGAACAGGATCGGATAGCCCAGCCGCCGCGCCTCCGCGACGACATCGGGGTCGGATTCGACGACGATGAACCGCTGGCCGTGGGTCTTGAGCAGGTCGCAGACCATGCGCCCGACCCGGCCATAGCCGATGACGACAGCCGCGGCTTCCGTCTGTTCCTCGCTGGCCTCCGCCCGATCCTCGCCCAGCGCCATTTCCAGCCTGCGCGCCACGTCATGGCCGATGCGCGCCAGCAGCGGGGTGATGGTAAGGCCGATGGCGGTCACGATCTGCCAGAAGGCGGCGGTCGATGGCAGGATCAGCTGCGCGGCGGCGGCGGCCGACAGCACGATCAGCGTGGTTTCAGACGGGCTGGACATCAGCAGCCCGACCTCCAGCGCCACGCCCTTGCGCACGCCCGAAATATAGAGCAGCGCGGCGGTCACCAGCGTCTTGGCGATCACGACGCCGACCACGGCGAGCAGCAGGCTGGGCCAGTTGGCCAGGATCACGCGGATGTCGAGGCTCATGCCCACGGTAATGAGGAACACGCCCAGCGCCAGCCCCTTGAACGGGGCGGTCATCACCTCGACCTCACTATGATAGTCGGTCTCCGCGATCAGCAGGCCTGCGACCAGCGCCCCCACGATCGGCGACAGGCCGGCGATCGACGTGGCGAGGCTGGAGACGATCACCACCAGCAGGCTGGCGGCCAGGAACACCTCCGGGCTTTTGGTGCGCGCCGCCTGGCTGAAGATGTGCGGCAGGGTGAAGCGGCCGAGCAGCAGCATGACGATGATGGTGACGCCGCCCTTCAGCAGCGTGTTCGCCATTTCGCCCCACGGGCCGTCGGGACTGGCGGCGACGGACGGGGCGAGCGCGCCGAGCATGAAGATGATGGGGACGAGCGCCAGATCCTCGAACAGCAGCATGGAAAAGGCGGAGCGCCCGACCGCGCTCTGCGTGCCGACCATCGGCAGCACCACGGCGGTGGACGACAGCGCGAGGGCGAGGCCAAGGCCGATCGCGCCGGCAGTCGGCTGTCCCAGAAGATAGAGGCCGAGCGCGATCAGCAGCCCGCTGCCGATCAACTCCGCCGCGCCCACGCCGAACACCTGCGCCCGCATCGTCCACAGGCGGCGGAAACTCAGTTCCAGCCCGATCGAGAAGAGCAGCAATATGACGCCCAGTTCCGCGAACGGCTCGATCGCTTCCCTATTGGAGATGGTGATGTGGTAGAGCCAGGGATATTGGCCGACCAGCGAGCCGAGGCCCGCCGGGCCGACTGCGAGGCCGACGAGGATGAAACCGATCACCGGGCTGATGCGGAACCGGGCGAAACCGGGGATGACCAGCCCCGCTGCGCCGAGGATGACGAGGGAGTCGCTGAAACTTTGGGGATTGATTGCGCCGGCCATGGCCCATCATTGCGGCTGGGCGCACGAATTGCCACCCCCTATCGGGCAAAAAGGTCGGATCGCTTCGGGGTGATGGTGCGGACGGCGGGACTTGAACCCGCATTTCCAGGGGAAGGCGGATTTTAAGTCCGCTGCGTCTACCGATTTCGCCACGTCCGCATGACATTGCGCCGCCCGCGCCCACAAGGGCAACGGTCGGCAGGCGCGCGGGCGCCGCGCCGCTTCATCCCCTGACGGGTGGCGGGCGGCAGGTCAAGCGGTGGATGGGATCAGGCTTCGGTGCCGGCCTTCACGTTCAGCCGCTCGCGCATTTCCTTGCCCGGCTTGAAATAGGGCACGCGCTTGGCCGAAACCGGCACCTGCTCCCCGGTCCGGGGATTCCGCCCGGTGCGCGCGTCGCGCGCGCGCGTGGTGAACGCGCCGAAGCCGCGCAGTTCGACCCGCCCCCCCGACGAGAGGCGATCGACGATCTCCTTGAAGAAAAGATCGACGATCTTTTCCACTTCCTGGAGGTTGAGACCGGGATTTTCCTCGGCCAGTTTCTGGATCAGTTCCGATCGGATCATTGGTTCTCCAGCGCCCCTCTGCTGTACCCCGTGGCGACAATAGAGAGTCGGCAAGCTGTTGACAATCGGCCAACAGGAAATCGTTTCGGTACGACAAGGATGTGGCGGGGCAGACATGAAAAACCCGCCGGAGACATGCTCCGGCGGGTCTTTTTTTCTCTGTCGCGAAGGAGAAGCGATCAGGCTTCGTTCTTGGCCTTGAGCGCTTCGCCCAGAATGTCGCCGAGCGACGCGCCGCTGTCGGACGAGCCATACTGCGCGACCGCCTGCTTCTCTTCGGCGATCTGCATCGCCTTGACCGAGAAGGTCGGCTTCTTGGCGCGGTCGAAACCGGTCACCATGGCGTCGAACTTCTGGCCGACCTGGAAGCGTTCCGGGCGCTGCTCGTCGCGATCGCGGCCAAGGTCGCTGCGCTTGATGAAGCCGGCAGCGCCGTCTTCGCCGGCCTGGACTTCCAGCCCGCCGTCGCGCACTTCCAGAACGGTCACGGTGACGATCGCGTTCTTGTTGAGGCCGGCAGCCGCAGCGGCGGTGCCGCCAGCGGCCGGTCCGCCGCGCTCAAGCTGCTTCATGCCAAGGCTGATGCGCTCCTTCTCGACGTCGATGTCGAGAACGACGGCCTGAACCGTCTCGCCCTTGCGGTGCAGCGCCAGCGCGTCCTCGCCCGAAATGCCCCAGGCGATGTCCGACATGTGAACCATGCCGTCCACGTCGCCGTCCAGGCCGATGAACAGGCCGAACTCGGTCGCATTCTTGACTTCGCCCTCGACGGTCGAGCCGATCGGGTGACGCTCGGCGAAGCTGTCCCACGGGTTCGACTGGGCCTGCTTGAGGCCGAGGCTGATGCGGCGCTTCTCGGGATCGACTTCCAGGACGATGACGTCGACTTCCTGGCTGGTCGACACGATCTTGCCGGGGTGGACGTTCTTCTTGGTCCAGGACATTTCGCTGACGTGAACCAGACCTTCGATGCCCGGCTCCAGCTCGACGAACGCACCATATTCGGTGATGTTCGTGACGCGGCCCGACAGCTTCGCGCCGACCGGATATTTGGCGGCGGCGCCTTCCCACGGATCGCTTTCCAGCTGCTTCATGCCAAGGCTGATGCGCTGCGTGTCGCGGTTGATGCGGATGATCTGGACACGGACGGTGTCGCCGATGTTGATCATCTCGTTGGGGTGGTTGATCCGCTTGTAGCTGAGGTCGGTGACGTGCAGCAGGCCGTCGATGCCGCCCAGGTCGACGAACGCACCATAATCGGTGATGTTCTTGACGACGCCCTCGATGATCTGGCCCTCGGCCAGCGTCTGGATGAGGCCGCTGCGCTGTTCGGCGCGGGTTTCTTCCAGGATGGCGCGGCGCGACACGACGATGTTGCCGCGACGGCGATCCATCTTGAGGATCTGGAAGGGCTGCGGGATGTCCATCAGCGGGGTGACGTCGCGGACCGGGCGGATGTCGACCTGGCTGCCCGGGAGGAACGCCACGGCGCCGTCCAGATCGACGGTGAAGCCGCCCTTGACGCGGCCGAAGATGACGCCTTCGACGCGGGCGCTCTCGGTGAACTCGGCTTCCAGCTTGTCCCACGCGGCTTCGCGGCGGGCGCGGTCGCGCGACAGCATGGCTTCGCCATGGGCGTTTTCGACGCGATCGACATAGACTTCGACTTCGTCGCCGACCTTGAGGTCCGCCTTCTGGCCGGGCGCGGCGAATTCGCGCAGCGGCACGCGGCCTTCGGACTTGAGACCCACGTCGATGACGGCGAGGTCGTTTTCGATGGCGGTAACGGTGCCCTTGACGACGCGGCCTTCGAAGCCGCCGTCCTCGCCACCGAGGGAATCATTGAGCAGCGCGGCGAAATCGTCGCGCGAGGGGAATGCCACAGAGGCCATATTTAGTCCTTCACTCGTCATTGCTGGCCAACCGGTTGTGTCCGATGGTCTTTGGCCAAACCACGCACAGAGCCTCATGCCCTGAACGTATCCAATGGGTTAGGGCAGCGAACGCTCAGGCCATGACAAGCGAAAAGGGCGCCCGGAAACGTCCGCGCGCCTTATCGGGTCATCCCTCAGGGGCGACCTTCAAGCTGGGCGTCCACAAGCGCGATGGCCCTCTGGACGGCGGCGTCTATAGTCAAATCGCTGGTATCTAGCAAGTCCGCGCCGTCCGCCTGTTTGAGCGGCGCATGGTCGCGGCTCATATCGCGGGTGTCGCGCGCCTGAATGTCGGCGATCAGGCTGTCAATGTCCGGCTGACCGCCATGGGAAAGGGCATCCTGAAAGCGGCGCCGGGCGCGGACCTCGACGCTGGCGGTCACGAAAATCTTGGCGTCGGCGTCGGGCGCAATCACGGTGCCGATGTCCCGCCCGTCGAGGATCGCGCCGCCCGGCTGGGTCGCGAAATCGCGCTGCCGCTGGACCAGCGCGTCGCGCACGCTCTGATGCACCGACACCCGGCTGGCGAGCGACCCCACCGCCTCGGTCCGCAGCGCCGGGTCGGCCAGCGTCGCGTCATCGAAATTGCAGGCGGCGAGCGCCTCCGCCTCCATGTCCGGGTCATGGCCCGCCTTCAGCACGGCAAGTCCCACCGCGCGATAGAGGAGGCCGGTGTCCAGCACGGGAAGGCCATAATGGCGGCCCAGCGCCTTGGCGATCGTGCCCTTGCCCGACGCGGCGGGGCCATCGACGGCGATGATCATGGCTTCTTCCCCTTGAGCGCGTTGCCAAGGCCGAGGATGGCGATCGCGGCCCACACGATCTCCAGCGCCATCGACGCCAGATTGAAATGCACCGTCAACGACCAGATCAGCAGCAGCGAACCGACGAGGTTCAGCAGGTTGAAGACGACGAAGTTGAGGCTCTTCGCCATGTTGCTGTAGGCGTAGGCGACGACCATCAGCGCGCTGCCGATGAGGCCGATGATGTTGGGCCAGTCGAAGGTCATGCCATGGCTCCCAATTGTTGCAGCAGCGGCAGGAAGGTCGGGAAGCTGGTCGCCACCGGCCGCATGTCGTCGATGGTGACGCCATTGCGCGACACGAGACCGGCGATGGCGAAGCTCATGGCGATGCGATGGTCGAGCCTGGTCGCGATCGGCCCGCCGCCGGGCAGGGGCGCGCCGCCGCTGCCCTCGATCACGATGCCGTCCTCCAGTTCCTCGACCACCACGCCGATCGCCCGCAGCCCCTCGGCCATGGTGGCGATGCGGTCCGATTCCTTGACGCGCAGTTCCTCCAGCCCGCGGAAGGTGCTGCGTCCCTCGGCCAGCGCGGCGGCGACGAAGGCGACGGGATATTCGTCGATCATGCTGGGTGCGCGCGCCGGGTCCGGTTCCACGCCCGTGAGCGCGGAGGCGGTGACGATCAGGTCGCCGACCGGCTCGCCGCCGACTTCGCGCGCGTTCACCACCTCGATCGCCCCGCCCATCTCGCGCAACAGGTCTATGAGGCCCGCCCGCGTCGCGTTGAGACCCACATTCTCGATCGTCACCCGCGATCCCGGCACCAGCAAGGCCGCCACCATCGGGAAGGCGGCGGAGGAGGGGTCGCCCGGCACGACGATCGTCTGCGGCTTCAATTCGGCTTCACCCACCAGCGTGATGATGCGCGTGCCGTCCGCCTCGACCTCGACCATCAGGTCCGCGCCGAAGCCCTTGAGCATCCGCTCGCTATGGTCGCGCGTGGGGATCGGCTCGACCACGCGGGTGATGCCCGGCGCGTTGAGGCCGGCGAGCAGGATCGCCGACTTCACCTGCGCCGACGCGACCGGCAGCGTGTAATCGAGCGGCACGGCGGGGCAGGCGCCCTTCATCGTCAGCGGCAGACGGCCGCCGGGGCTGGTCGTGAAACTCGCGCCCATGCGGCCGAGCGGTTCCGTCACGCGGGCCATCGGCCGCTTGCTCAGGGATGCGTCGCCGACGAAGGTGGCGGTCAGATCATGGCTGGCGAGCAGGCCCATCAGCAGCCGGGTCGATGTGCCGCTATTGCCCATGTCGAGCGCGGCGTCCGGCTGGAGCAGCCCGCCCACGCCCACGCCATGAATATGCCAGATGCCGTCCGCGTCGCGCTCGATCTGCGCGCCCATCGCCCGCATGGCCGCCGCCGTGGCGAGCACATCCTCGCCCTCCAGCAGCCCCTCGACGCGGCTTTCGCCCACGGCCAGCGCGGAGAGCATCAGCGACCGGTGCGAGATGCTCTTGTCGCCCGGCACCGCCACGCTGCCCGACAAGGCGGGCGCGGCGGTGAAGGTGCGGGGGGCGGGCTGGTCATCAATCTGGGTCAAGAGCGCGTCCGTCGTCGTGGAACCGAAAAAATGCGAGCGGCTTTTGACAGCGCGGTTTGCCTATGGCAAGGCGCGCGACGTTTCGCGGGCAAGCATCCTTGCGCCGCGTGATTTCTGTTTGAGCATCGAAAAGGAACAGGCCGGACATGGTGAAGGCTGAATGGGGCACGAAGCGGACCTGCCCGAAATGCGCGACTCGCTTCTACGACCTGGGCAAGGACGATCCGGTTGTCTGCATCAACTGCAACACCGCCTGGGAGCCGGAGCCGGTGCTGAAGTCGAAGCAGCCGCTGCCCTATGAGGAAGCCGCGCCCAAGAAGGTTATCGAAACCGCCGACGGCGAACTGGAGACGGCGGACGACGATCTGGACCTCGACATCGATGTCGATGATGACGGCGATTCGCCCGACAACGACGTCGATCTGGGCGGCGACGACGACCTGGGCGTCGACGCCGGCAACGACGAGGACGAAGATAACTGAGGTGTGATTTTCCGCTTGCCAACGGGATCGCCTGATCCTAGAGGCAGCGACCTCACGGAGCGCCGGACCCAAACGGCGCTTCGGTCTGGTGACGGGGCCTTAGCTCAGCTGGGAGAGCGCCTGCATGGCATGCAGGAGGTCAGCGGTTCGATCCCGCTAGGCTCCACCAGTTTTTCGGAAATGAAAATGTCCGGGGGACATTTTCCCGAAAAACTCCCGAAGCGACAGCGAAGGGTGTCGGGAGGCTCGATTATGACCTTCATGACGCGCTTATTGAAGCAACGGACACCGAACATGCGGCCGGCGGCATTTCCCGCACAGGGCCAGCCTTGATCGCGCATTCGATGCGCACGGATGGGGCCTTAGCTCAGCTGGGAGAGCGCCTGCATGGCATGCAGGAGGTCAGCGGTTCGATCCCGCTAGGCTCCACCAATCGTCCTCGAAGTCGCCCTGCCATATTGCGGCGTCGCCGGTGTCATGCCACTGTTCGGGCCATTCATGCGCGGCCGAAGGTGGGAAAGCCTATGAAATATCTGGCGATGGCGATGCTTCTCACGGTCCTGGCCAACCCGGTCGCCGCCGCGAGCAGGGCGTCTCCGCTTCATCCTGGCGATCGCTATGTCGCGATGGGCAGTTCGTTCGCGGCAGGACCAGGCGTGACGACCAGCGCCGATACGCCAGCCAACAGATGCGCCCGGTCGCGGGACAATTATGCCCGCCAAGTGGCGCGCAAGCGCGGTTTCACCCTGGTGGACGTGAGTTGCAGCGGCGCGACGACCGCCGACATCCTGCGAGGGTCTGCCACCATCCCGGCGCAGATCGAGGCGGTGACGGCGGATACCCGATTGGTTACGGTGACGATCGGCGGCAACGATGTCGGCTATATCGGCGCGCTCGGCGGGGCATCATGTCGTCTGCTGGGCACGGATGCGCAGGCACCCGGCGGCCGATGCCCCGATGCCCATCTGGCCGACGAGGCGCAATGGGCCGCGCTGAAGGGCGCATTGGAACAAGTTGCGCGGGAAGTCCGCCGCCGTGCGCCCTCTGCTCGGTTGCTGTTTGTCGATTATGTATCGGTCCTGCCCGAGACCGGCGGGTGCAAGGCCGCGCCGCTGCCTGCGGCCGATGCGAAGCAGGCGCGCGCCACCGCCGCCCGCCTTGCGCAGCTGACCGCCGCCGTGGCGAAGGACACCGGCAGCACGCTGGTGCGCGTGTCGAGCCTGTCGCGCGGACATGACGCCTGCGCGGCCGACCCGTGGGTGACGGGATTTCCGCAGCCAGGCGGCGCATTCTTCGTGCCCTACCACCCCAATCTGGCGGGCATGACGGCGGTGGCGTCGGCCATCGATCGCACGCTGCACTGAACGCGCGAGCGGCTCCGTTTCACCCCACGCTCACGAAGCTGTCCATCACCCGCTTGCGGCCCGCGGTCTCGAAATCGATCTCCAGCTTGTTGCCCTCGATCTGCGCGACGGTGCCATAGCCGAACTTCTGGTGGAACACGCGCAGGCCGACCGCCATGTCGTCGCGCCCCTTGTTGCCGAGCGACACGGCCGACGCGCGCGCCTCCACGATCCGCACCGGTTCCGTGCTGAACTGCCCCGCCGACTGCGCCCGCTGCCAGCCCGGCCCGCGCCCCGTGCCCCGCGCCACATTAGCGAAGGGGTCTTCGCGCTCCGACCAGTTGGCGCGCCACAGCGACGCGCCGCCGGTCATGCTGCTTTCCGATTCCACATGTTCGGGCGGCAGTTCGCCCACGAAGCGGGAGGGGATGGAGCTGGTCCACTGGCCGTAGATGCGCCGGTTGGCGGCGTGGAGGATGGTGCACCGCCTGCGCGCCCGCGTGATCGCCACATAGGCGAGCCGGCGCTCCTCCTCCAGGCTGTTGAGGCCGCCTTCGTCCAGCGCCCGTTGCGAGGGGAAGATGCCTTCCTCCCACCCCGGGAGGAACACGGTATCGAACTCCAGCCCCTTGGCCGCATGGATGGTCATGATCGTGACCTTGGCGGATTCGGCCTGCGCCTCATTGTCCATGACGAGAGAGACATGCTCCAGAAACGCGCCGAGCGTCTCATATTCCTCCATCGCGCGGGTGAGTTCGGTGAGGTTCTCCAGCCGCCCGGCGCTTTCGGTCGAGCGTTCCGCCTGCAACATCGCGGTATAGCCGCTCTCGTCCAGTATCTGCCGCGCCAGTTCGGCATGGGGCAGTTGCGCCGCGCGATCGCGCCAGCGGGCGAGATCACCGATGAACGCGCCGAGCGAGCGGCGCGCCTGCGGCGTCAGTTCGTCAGTGTCGAGGATGCGCGCCGCCGCCAGCGTCAGCGGCACGCCCTGCGCGCGGGCGAGGCGGTGCAGCTTCTCCACCGCCTTGTCGCCAAGGCCGCGCTTGGGCACGTTGACGATCCGTTCGAACGCCAGATCGTCTGCCGGCTGGTTGACGAGCCGCAGATAGGCGAGCGCATCGCGGATTTCCGCCCGCTCGTAGAAGCGGAAGCCCCCGACGATGCGGTAGGGCAGGCCGATCTGGATGAAGCGATCCTCGAACTCGCGGGTCTGGTGCTGCGCGCGGACGAGGATCGCGACCTCATCCAGCGATCCGCCCCGCCGCTCATGCGCCTCGATCTCCTCGCCGACGCGCCGGGCCTCCTCCGGCCCGTCCCACACGCCCAGCACCTGCACCTTGTCGCCGACGTCGATGTCGGTCCACAGCGTCTTGCCGAGGCGATTGCCATTTTCCGCGATCACGCCGGACGCCGCGCCGAGGATGTGGGGCGTGGAGCGGTAATTCTGCTCCAGCCGGATGATCGTCGCGCCGGGAAAATCCTTTTCGAAGCGCAGGATATTGGCCACTTCCGCGCCGCGCCATGAATAGATGGACTGGTCGTCGTCACCCACGCAGCAGATATTCTTGCGCGTCTGGGCGAGCAGCCGCAGCCACAGATACTGGCTGGAGTTGGTGTCCTGATATTCGTCCACCATGATGTAGCGGAATTTCTGCTGATAGTGCTCCAGCACGTCGCGGTGCGTCTTCAGGATCGTGAGAACATGCAGCAGCAAGTCCCCGAAATCGCACGCATTCACGTCCCGCAGCCGCGCCTGGTAGGCGGCATAGAGTTTCTGCCCCTTGCCATGGGCATAGCCCTCCGCCTCGCCCGCGCCCACTTCCGCCGGGGTCAGCCCCTTGTTCTTCCACTGGTCGATGAGGCCAGCGAGCTGCCGCGCGGGCCAGCGCTTCTCGTCCACGCCCTCCGCCTGGATGAGCTGCTTCAGCAAGCGCAACTGGTCGTCGGTGTCGAGGATCGTGAAATTGGATTGCAGCCCCACCAGTTCCGCGTGCCGGCGCAGCATCTTCGCCGCGATCGCGTGGAAGGTGCCGAGCCAGGGCATCCCTTCCACCGCGTCGCCGATCATCGCGCCCACCCGGACGCGCATCTCGCGCGCTGCCTTGTTGGTGAAGGTGACCGCCAGGATTTCGGACGGCCAGGCACGCCGCGTGGCGATAAGGTGCGCGAGCCGCGCGGTCAGCGCCGCCGTCTTGCCTGTGCCCGCGCCCGCCAGCACCAGCACCGGCCCCTCGGTCGTCAGCACCGCCTCGCGCTGCGGCGGGTTCAACCCCCGGAGATAGGGCGGATCATTGGGGGAGGGGGCTGGCACGGTCATTCTGGGTCAACTAGGAAGAGGAGCGGGCGCGGGCAAGGGCGGCCCCTTGCGAACGCCGTCCTTCTATGAGAACAAAAGGCGAATCAGGCAAGGGAGTTCGGCGATGGTCACGGGAAAATGCCAGTGCGGCGCGATCCGGTATGAAGCGGAAGGCGAGCCGGCCTACAGCGCACTCTGCCATTGCGAGGATTGTCGCCGCAGCGCCGGCGCGCCGATGGTCGGCTGGGCGCTGTTCCCTCAGGACAAGGTGACGATCCATGGGCAGCCCGTGCGGTATCAGTCGTCGGAAAACGCCACGCGCCATTTCTGCGGCACTTGTGGCACCGGGCTGTTCTACACCAATCCCGTGATCTTCCCCGGTGCGATCGACATCCAGACCGGCACGCTGGACGATCCCGACGCCCTGCCGCCGCAGGCGCGCATCCAGATGGCGGATGCCGCGCCGTGGGTCGATCATCTGGGTGATCTGCCCGCCTTCGATCGCTATCCTGGACCTTGATCGATGTTGCGCGGCCGGGCGCGCGCCTGGCACGGCCGGTCGCGAGCGTAAGGAACGTGCCGCGCCGCCTTTCCGTTTTCCCTCCTGCCCGAGCGGGCGAACGGGGCTGAAAAAAGGAAAGGATAATCCCGAATGCGCAAGCTTCTCATGGTGGGTGCCGCTCTGCTGAGCTTCACGACCGCCGCTGGCGTCGCCGTCGCACAGACCGAGCCCACGGCCCAGCCTCCGGCCGATACCGCCGCTCCGCCGCCCGGCGACCCCGCCATGGGCCAGCCGGGGATGCAGCCGCCGCCGCCTCCCGGTGGGCCTGGCGCGCCGCCACCGGCCGATCCCAACGCAGGCCAGCCGACCGGCGCGGTGCCGCCGACCAGCGGGATGGTTCCGGCCCCCGCAGACGCGCCGCGCGATCCGTCGGCACCGATGGGATCGGCCAGCAATCCGGTCACCGTCGGCGGCAACATGACGCCTCCGCCCGCCGAGGCGAAGGACTATCCGCTCTGTTCGCGCACGGTGCAGGACAGCTGCATCAATCCGGGCGAAGCCGGCAAATCCCGCAAGCGGCGCTGATCGATCCGCAACCGATGTACAGAGGAGGGCGGCCGTGAAAGGTCGCCCTTCTTGCTTTCAGGTGTCGCCGTCAGCTTTCCGCGCGCAGCAGCGTCAGCCGCGCCTTGCCGACATCGCGCACCGCGTCGATCGCGAACCCCTTGACCGCCACGTCCTCTCGTCGGTCGGTCTCGATGCTGATCCATGTCGCGGGCGCCGTCCAGCCGAGCCGTGCGAGCTTGTCGAGCGCCACCTGCCCCGCGCCGCTCTGATAGGGCGGGTCCATGAAAATGAGGTCGAGCGCCTTGGGCGCCACGCCCAGCGACAGCACGCTGCCGGGCCGAATGTCCGCCCGGATGCCGAGCTTGTCGCCATTGGCACGGATCGCGTCCAGCGCCGCCTTGTCCTGCTCGACGAAGAGGCAGGACGCCGCGCCGCGCGACAGCGCCTCGAAGCCCAGCGCGCCCGATCCGGCGAAGAAGTCGCCCACCGCCAGACCCTCGAACGATCCGAGGCGGCTGGTCAGCATCGAAAACAGCGTCTCGCGCGTCCGGTCGCCGGTCGGTCGGGTGGCGTCGCCCTTGGGCGCGATCAGCGGACGGCCGCGCCATTGGCCCGAAATGATCCTCATGGCTGCGCCGCTTTCCTGAGGCTGCTGCGGAACTGGACCAGGTCATGCTGCCGCACTTCCTCGACCGCGCCGACCGGCAGTTCGCCCAGCGTGAAGGGGCCATAAGCGGTGCGGATCAGGCGATTGACCTTGAGGCCGAGATGTTCGAGCACGCGCCGCACCTCGCGGTTCTTGCCTTCGGTCAGGGTCATTTCGATCCACTGGTTGCGGCCGGTGCGCCGCTCAAGATTGGCCTCGATCGGGCCGTAACGGATGCCGTCTATCTCCAGCCCGTCGAACAGATCCTCCAGCTGCTGCTGGCTGACCTCGCCAAAGGCGCGGGCGCGGTAGGTGCGCGGCACGCCGGTGGCGGGCAGTTCCATCTCCCGCTTGAACCCGCCGTCGCTGGTCAGCAGCAGCAGTCCTTCGGTGTTCATGTCCAGCCGCCCGATCGGCATGAGGCGCGGCAGGCCCTCGGGCAGGCGATCATAGATGGTGGGCCGCCCCGCCGGATCGCGCTCGGTGGTGAGGCAGCCGGTGGGCTTGTGAAACAGGAACAGCCGGGCGGGAGCGGGCGCGGCGACGGCGACGCCATCGACGGTGACGCCATGAAGCGATGTCAGCAGCGTCGCGGGCGTGTCCACCGGCGCGCCATCCTTCGCGATCCGCCCCTCCTCGATCATCCGCTCGATTTCCCGGCGCGATGCCACGCCGGCGCGGGCGAGCAGCTTGGCGATGCGCTGCGGCTCGCCCTTGGCGTCGGACGCGGCGTGGGCGGGATGCGGATTGGCCGGACGATCGGCGGCGGCTTTTCCGGCGGATCGTGGGCGAGGCGGGCGGGCGGCGCTTCCCTCCGGGCGTCGGCCGAAGGCCGGGCGTGGCGGGCCGTCGCTGCCCTTGCGCCGTGTCGGCGCAGCGGGCCGCTGCCGCTCGCCCTGCGGTTCGCCGGTGGCGGCAGTTCGCCCGGTCGCGGCGCGCGGGCGGGCCGTGGCTCCCCCGGTCCGGTCCTGCCGCGCCGCGCCGGATCGCGCGCCGTCCGCCTTGCGCGCGGAGGCCGCTTCCTGGGGTCGATCGCGCCGCTCGGCCGCAGCGGGACCGTCGCGCCTGTCGTCGGGCGCGCGGTCCACCCGCGGCCTGCCGAGGCGGGCGCCGTCGCCGGAACCCCTTTCCTCGCCGCGTCCTGTGCCGCGACCGCCGGGCTTCTGGGGACCGCCGGAGCCGGGGCGGCGGGGCGGGCCGGATTTTTTCGGCGGTGACACGGGAAGCATTCCTTTTTCTGGCGACCGGCCGTTCCCATATGGCAAGAAGGCCAGCAACAAAGCTGAATTGTGCTGCGCCGGCGCTTGGGCGAGGGGTTGGCCGGCAACCCGGCGCGCCGCACGGCGTTTCATGCCGTGCATGGCGGAGACAGGGCGGACTTGGCAAATGATTTTCGGGCGTTCGAGGCAGGAACAGGCGCAGCCCACACCGCGCAAGAGCGTCCGCACCGTGCTGGTCGTGGAGGATGAGCCGCTCGTCGCGTTCGACAATGAACATGCGCTGGAGCAGGCGGGCTATGCCATCGCCGCGACGGTCAACGATTACGACCATGCCGTGCGCGTCATCGACGGCGGCGGGGTCGATCTGGTGATCGCCGACGTCGGCCTGTCCGGGGATCGCAGCGGCATCGACGTCGCCCGCCACGCTGCGGCACAGGCGCTGCCCGTCCTGTTCGTCACCGGCCGCTGCCCGATCGACGCGCAGGCGCTGGCGGTGGGCTGCCTGGCCAAGCCCTATGGCCCGCGCGACCTGGTCGCCGCGATCGGCGTGGTGGACGCCTTGCTGCGCGGCGCGCGCCGCCCCAAGCTGCCGCCCGGCCTCAGCCTGTTCGATGGGGCCGCATGAGCGCATAGTCCCGCAAAGCATGCTTGCCTGACGGGCAGCAGGCCATATGGTGGCGGATCGAACGACGCCACCGGGGGACGCGCATTTCATGACCGACGCCATGCAGGGCAGCCGCAACTGGCTGGACGCCGTGAAACCCTATGTGGAAAAGGCGCCGCTGGCGGCTTTCTTCCTCGGCGTATCTTCGGGTTTTCCCTATGCCATGATCGGCGCGACGCTGACGACACGGCTGGCGCAGGACGGCATCGACAAGAAGGCGGTGACCGCCTTCACCCTCGCGTTCCTCGTCTACAATCTCAAATGGCTGTGGGCCTGGGTCGTCGATGGCGTGCGGCTGCCGCTGATCGGGCGGCTGGGGCAGCGTGTATCCTGGCTGCTGCTGGCCGGCGTGCTCGTGATGGCCGCCGTGGTCAATCTGGCGCTGGCCGATCCTGCGACCGGCCTGCTTCAGACCGCCTATGCCGCCGTGCTCGTCGGCGCGGCCGGCGCAACCTACGACATCGTGATCGACGCCTACCGCATCGAGACGTTGAAGCCGGAGCAACTCGGCGTCGGGTCGGGCATGTCGCAATATGGCTGGCGCATCGGATCGGTGGCGGCGGCCTCGCTCGCCTTGATACTGGCGGCGCGGATCGGCTGGCAGGGGGCTTATCTCGCCTGCGCCATATTCGCGTTGCCCGCGATGCTGACCGGGTTATTGCTGGGCGAGCCGGAGCGGCATCGCGACCCGACGGCGCGGCGCGGCATGGGAGAGGTATGGCGGTCGATCGCCGGGCCACTGGTCGAATTCTTCCGCCGTCGCGGCGCCTTCCTCGTGCTGCTCTTCATCCTGCTGCACAAGATCGGCGATACGCTCGCCAACCTCACCTTCCGGCTGCTGTTTGACGATCTGGGCTACAGCAATGACGAAATCGTCATCTATGATGTCGGCGTGGGCTTCTGGGCCTATCTCGTCGGCATATTCGTCGGCGGTATCCTCTATGCCCGGCTCGGCATGAAGCGCTCGGTCTTGCTCAGCCTCGTCCTGATGGGCGTGTCCAATTTCAGCTTCGCGGCGCTCGCCGCGATGGGCAAGAGCAACTGGGGCATGGCCGGTGCCATCGGGTTCGAGAATTTCGCCAGCGGCATCGGCGGCGTCACGGTGGTCGCCTATTTCTCCGCCCTGTGCGACCTGCGCTTCACCGCCGCGCAATATGCGCTGATCTCGGCGGCGGCCAGCATCGTCGGCCGCTTCCTGACCGGCACGACGGCAGGCGGCCTGATCGAGCGGTTCGGCTATGTCGATTTCTACCTGCTGACCACCGCGCTGGCCGTGCCGGGCATTCTGCTCTTCTGGCTGATGATGCGCGCGGGCCTGATCGACGCCAGCGTCGGCACGGCCGCGATCGACGCGGGCGATCAGACGCCGTAGAGTTGGAGCGGCCGGCCAAGGTCGCCATGCGCCTGCGCGACCGCCTGAAGACAGGTGAGCGCGCCCAGCGCATGATCGTTGCCCATCAGCGCCCGGACCGCTTCGTAGGCGGCGCTGGGGTCGCGCAGCGCGTCGCCCGCCGCCTGCATCACCAGCGCCTCGTCCGCGGTCATCCGCGCGCAACAGCAGGGCGCGACGAGGATGCGGCGGCTCGACGCGCGCGCCAGCTCCAGCATCATCGCCCGCATCAGCACCAGCGGCCGGCGATAGCTGCGCCCGAACGCGCCCAGCATGGCGTTGGCGGCGTGCGCGTCATTAACGCCTGCGCTCGCCATGCGGCGCAAGACGAACAGGAACAGCCGGTTCCCATAGCCGGTCGGAATCGGCCGGCGCAGATCGAAAGGGGAGGTCTCTTCATGAGCCATGTAGGCGCGCCTTCTGCGGTGATCGGTAACCGCAGAATAAGCTATTGCGATTCATTCGCAAGTAAAAATCAGTCAGGCAGTTGCGCGTTCAGCCTGAGAATCTGCCCCGCCAGATAGAGCGACCCGCCGATCAGCAGCTTGGGCGCGCCGTCGCCGGCCAGCGCCGCCTGCGCGGCAACGTCGCGGACCGCCGCTTCCGGCCCGTCATGCGCGGTGCAGCCGATCCCCCATCGCGCGGCGACAGCGGCAAATCGCTCGGGCGGATGATGCTCATGCCCCGGCACCGGCAGCGCGTGGATATGCGCGACCTTGCCCGCAAACGGCGCGAGGAAGCTGTCCACATCCTTGTTCGCCAGCATCCCGACGATCAGCGCAAGCCTGCTCCCGGCCAGCCTGTCCTCCGTGAAATAGGCGCCGATCGCCGCGCCCGCGCCGGCATTATGCCCGCCGTCGAGCCAGGCGCTCGCGCCCGGCGGCAGGAGGCCGAGCAATGGCCCATGGTCCAGACGTTGGAGCCGCGCCGGCCAATGCGCCCACAGCGGCGCGGCGGCGAGCGCCGCTTCCGACACCGGCACCGCCTGCTGATGGCGCAGCATGGCGAAGGCCAGGCCGGCATTCTGCACCTGATGCGCGCCGGCCAGGCGGGGCAGCGGCGTGTCGAGCCGGCCATGCGCGTCGCGGTAATGGAGCCGGTCGCGATAGGCCGCCGCGTCCCAGCCGTCGCCCTGCGCGATCCACCGCGTGCCCGCCCGCGCCACCGCGTCCCGCATCACGCGCGCGATGGCATCAGGATAACGCTGCGTCACGAGCGGCGCGCCCGCCTTGGCGATGCCCGCCTTTTCCGCCGCGATCTGCTCCAGCGTGTCGCCCAGAAACGCCTGATGGTCGATGCCGAGCTGGGCGATGCCGCACACCACCGGATCGCCGATCACATTGGTCGCGTCCAGCCGCCCGCCAAGCCCGACCTCGATGATGCAGGCGTCGGCGTCATGCTCGGCAAAGGCGAGGAAGGCGGCGGCGGTCGTCACCTCGAAGAAGCTGGCGTTTACGCCCTCGGCAATGTCCAGCACGCGCGCGAGATAGTCGGCCAGCGCGGCGTCGTCGATCAGCTGACCGCCAATGCGGATGCGTTCGTTGAAGCGCACCAGATGCGGCGAGGTAAAGACATGCACCGTCTTTCCGTCCGCCTCCATCGCCGCGCGCAGGAAGGCGCAGGTCGATCCCTTGCCGTTGGTGCCCGCGACATGAAACACCGGCGGCAGCGCGCGGTGCGGATCGCCCAGCCGCTCCAGCAGCCGGCTGATCCGTTCTAGCCCCAGCACGTCCGCGCCGGGCGAGAGCGACCAGAGCCGGTCGAGCTGCGCCTGCACCCGCGCGTCGTCGGACACCGCGTGATCGGGCATCGCGCTGTTCCCCCGGCGCGCGGGTCAGGCGGCGGCGCGCGGGGTGAGGTAGCCGATCACGCGCGCCAGCGTGTCGCGCAGCTCGGCGCGATGCACCACCATGTCGAGCATTCCGTGGTCGAGCAGATATTCGGCCCGCTGGAACCCTTCGGGCAGCTTCTCGCGGATCGTCGTTTCGATCACGCGCTGGCCGGCGAAACCGATGAGCGCGTTCGGCTCGGCGATCTGGACGTCGCCCAGCATGGCATAGCTCGCCGTGACGCCGCCCGTCGTCGGATCGGTCAGGACGACGATATAGGGTAGGCCCGCCGCGTGCAGCTTCTGGATCGCCACGGTCGCGCGCGGCATCTGCATGAGGGACAATATGCCCTCCTGCATCCGCGCGCCGCCAGCGGCGGTGAAGATGACATAGGGGCATTTGTGCGCGATCGCGTCGTTCACGCCCTGGATGAAGGCCGCGCCCACGCCCATGCCCATGGAGCCGCCCATGAAGGCGAAATTCTGCACCCCCATGACCAGCGGCACGTCGTCGATCGCGCCGCGCGCGTTGATCAGCGCGTCCTGATCCCCGGTCGCGGCGCGGGCGGCGCGGATGCGGTCGGGGTAGCGCTTGGTATCGCGGAACTTGAGGGGGTCTTCCTGCACCTGCGGCGTCGGCAGCAGGATGAAGCCCGCGTCGAGGATCTGCTCGAACCGGTCGTTGGGACCGATGCGGCCATGATGGTCGCATTTCGGGCAGACGGACAGATTCTCCTCCCACTCCTTGATGAAGATCATCTCCATGCAGGACGGGCATTTGTGCCACAGCGTCTCGGCCGTGGTTTCCTTCTTGCTGAAGGGCAGGGCGTTGCGAACGCGGTTGATCCAGCTCATGCGGCGGTCTCCTGGGTTCGGGGGGCGAGCGCTTGCGCAAGCGACGCGACGTAGGATTGGACGAAGGGTGCGGCGGCATTCCCATGGCTGCCGACGATGTCAACGATGGCGGAGCCGACCACCACGCCATCGGCGATGCGCCCGATCGCGGCGGCCTGCTCGGGGGTGCGCACGCCGAAGCCCACGGCGATGGGCAGGTCGGTGGCGGCCTTGAGGCGGCCGACCGCCAGTTCGATCGATGCCTGCGCCGCCTGCTGCTTGCCGGTGATGCCGGCGACGGAGACATGATAGAGGAAGCCGCTCGCCCCGTTCAGCACGGCGGGCAGGCGCGCGGCGTCGGTCGTGGGGGTGGCGAGGCGGACGAGGTGAATGCCGGCCGCGCGCAGGGCGGGGCCGATCTCGGCGTCCTCCTCGGGGGGCGCGTCGACGCAGATGACGCCATCGACGCCCGCCGCCTTGCACTGGTCCGCAAACCAGTCCGACCCGCGCACCAGCATCGGATTGGCATAGCCCATCAGGATCAGCGGCGTGTCGGGATGGCGCGCGCGGAAATCGGCGGCGAGGGCGAAGATGTCCTTCGTCCTGGTGCCGGACCCCAGGCTGCGCAGGTTGGCGAGTTCGATCGCCGGGCCGTCGGCCATCGGATCGGTGAAGGGCATTCCCAGTTCGATGATGTCCGCGCCGCCCGCGACCAGCGCGTCGAGGATCGCCGGGGTGGACGCCACATCGGGATCGCCCCCCGTGACGAAGGTGATGAGCGCGGCGCGCCCCTGCGCGCGGCAGGCGGCGAAGCGGGCGGAGAGACGGTCAGTCACGGGCATATCCAACGTTCCGTTCGCCCTGAGCCTGTCGAAGGGCTGTTCTTCCTTTTGCACCTCGGAAAAAGGAAGTGCAGGGCTTCGACAGGCTCAGCCCGAACGCTTTGGGGCACATTCCACCGGTGCTCACATCTCCACTCCCAGCGCGTCCGCCACGGTGAAGATGTCCTTGTCTCCCCGGCCGGAGAGGTTGACGACGATGATCCTGTCCGCGTCCAGCGTAGGCGCGACCTGCTCGGCGGCGGCGATCGCGTGGGCGGATTCGAGGGCGGGGATGATGCCCTCCAGGCGCGAGAGGCTCTGGAAGCTGGCCAGCGCCTCGTCGTCGGTGATCGGCAAATATTTGACCCGGCCGATCTCGTGGAGCCAGCTATGTTCCGGGCCGATGCCGGGATAGTCGAGGCCCGCCGAGATGCTGTGCGCCTCGGTGATCTGGCCATCTTCATCCTGGAGCAGGTAGGTGCGGTTGCCGTGCAATATGCCCGACGCCCCGCCGGCGAGGCTCGCGGCGTGCTTGCCGGTCAGCCCTTCGCCCGCCGCTTCGACCCCGATCATGGCGACTTCGGGATCGTCGAGGAAGGGGTGGAACATGCCGATCGCGTTGGAGCCGCCGCCGACCGGGGCGATCAGCAGGTCGGGCAGGCGGCCCTCCGCCTCCAGCATCTGCGCGCGGGTTTCCTTGCCGATGATCGACTGGAAATCGCGGACGAGTTCGGGATAGGGGTGCGGCCCCGCCGCTGTGCCGATGATGTAGAAGGTGTCGTGCACGTTCGACACCCAGTGGCGCAGCGCGTCGTTCATCGAATCCTTGAGCGTCGCGGACCCCGAATGGACCGGCACCACCTCCGCGCCGAGCAGCTTCATGCGGAACACGTTGGGCTTCTGCCGCTCCACGTCCTTCGCGCCCATGAAAATCTTGCATTCCATCCCGAACAGGGCGGCGACGGTCGCGGTGGCGACGCCATGCTGGCCCGCGCCGGTTTCGGCGATCACCTTCTTCTTGCCCATGCGCCGGGCGAGCAGCGCCTGGCCGATGCAGTTGTTGATCTTGTGCGCGCCGGTGTGGTTGAGTTCCTCGCGCTTGAGGTAGATTTTCGCCCCTTTGCCCTCGGGGGCCTTCGCCCGCAGCGCCTCGGTCAGGCGGCCCGCATAATAAAGCGGGTTGGGGCGGCCGACATAGGTGCGCAGCAGTTCGGCAAACTCTTCGTCGAAGGCGGGGTCGGCCTTGGCGGCCTTGTAGACCTTCTCCAGCTCCAGGATCAGCGGCATCAGCGTTTCGGCGACATAGCGACCGCCGAACGCGCCGAAATGGCCGCTCGCGTCGGGCTGGCTGCGCAGGCTGTTGGGCAGGGCGATGGTGTCAGTCATGAATGGGTCTTTCCGGGGACAGGGATGAGCGTTCGCTTGGAGGAAGGGCAAGCGATCAGCGCCATCGTCCGTCGATGCGCGGGGCGGAAGGAGGGAGCCTCATCATGCGGAAACCGCTTTGCAGAAGGCCATGATCTTGTCCACACTCTTGATGCCCGGCGCGTCCTCGATGCCCGAAGAGACATCAATGAGCGGCGCGCCGGTGATGCGCACGGCTTCAGCCGCATTGTCCGCCGTGAGGCCGCCGGACAATCCCCACGGCGCGGGGATGGCGAGGCCGCGCAGCAGCGTCCAGTCGAAGCGCAACCCCATGCCGCCGGGCAGCGCCGCGCCATCGGGCGTCTTGGCGTCGAACAGCAGCCGGTCGACCGCGCCGGCATAGGCGTTGGCGGCGTCGATGTCGGCGCGCGTCTTGACCGATATGGCCTTCCACACGGGCAGGCCGAAGCGCGCGCGGATGGCGGCCACCCGCTGCGGGCTTTCCCGCCCGTGGAGTTGCAGGGCGCTGAGCGCGCCGGTCGCGGTCAGGCGGGCGAGTTGATCGTCGTCGGGATCGACCAGCACCGCGACCCGATCGACATGGGCGGGGACGAGGGCGGCCAGCGCCTGCGTCCGGTCCGGTTCGACATGGCGGGGGCTTTTGGGGAAATGGACGAAGCCCACATGGCTCGCGCCCGCGCGCACGGCGGCGCCGACCGTTTCGGCCGTCGACAGGCCGCACATCTTGATCGCGAGTCGGGACATGGCAGCGCCTTTAGCGGGTCAGGGCGGCCAAGTCACATGATGGCGGGACGGTCAGGTCCATGTCGTGCAGCGCCAGCCATTCGTCGGCATGGTCGATGCACGCCTGCCCCAGGAAGCGGTCGAGCGCCGCGACGATCTCCGCGTCGCTCATCGTCTTGGGGTCCAGCGGCGGATGCCAGTGCAGGTCGAAATGCGGTCCCCCGGTACGCACCAGATAGAAGGGCAGGAACTTCGCCCCCACCTTGCGCGCCAGCCGCAGCGCGATGGACAGGTTGCCAGACGGTTCGATCGTCCGGCCGAAGGTCGGAAACCAGACCTGCCGGTCGCGCCGCTCGTCGGCGAGGATGTAGAGGGTCGCCCGGTCCTTCTGCGTCAGATGCTTCAGCACCCCGCGCGCCGCGCCCTCGCCGCCGATCGCCTCACCCATGTAACTGGAGCGGGCCTTCTTGAGTTGCGCGGCGATCTTCGGGTCTTCGGGGTCCTCATAGACGCCCAGGCCGGGCCGGTCGGTGGACCATTTGATATGGGCGGCGAGCAAGTCCCAGTTGCCGAGATGGCATGTGAAGGCGATCATCGGGCCGGGACCGTCCAGGACCGCCTGATAGCCGGCCTTGTCGATCACCCGCACGTGCGCGTCGTTGACCAGCCGGTCGATATTGGCAAGTTCGCCCATGGTCCGGCCGATATTGACCCACCGCCGCGTCAGCATCGCCTCGCGCTCCGGTTCGGACAGGTCGGGGCGCAGGATGGCGAGGTTGGCGCGGGCGCGGGCGTCGCGCAGCTTCATCTTGCGCCGCGCGACGTTGGCGGACAGCCAGCCGCCCAGCCAGCTTGCAGCCGGGGCGGGCAGATGGCGCATCAGCGCGAAGAGAAAGGGGTTGGCGAGCATCGCCGCAGCGTCATACAGCAGCGGTCGACAGGGTAAAGGGCGCGGCGCTGACTATGCTATGGCTATGGGTGGTTCTTCAGGCGCTGACCGTGCTGGGCGTCGCCAATTACTGGCGGCACCTGCCCCGCGATCGCAAGGTCGAGAGGCCGGCGGGCGCGGTCGTCATCCTGAGCGTGCGGGACGACTGGGACGGCGGGCCGGAGCTGATCGCGCGGCTCAAGGCGCAGGGCGCGCGGTTCCGGCTGCTGGTCGCGACGTCGGGCGCCTGCCCGGCGGCCGTAGCGCTGGCGACGCGCGAGGGCGACTGGGTGCAGCTGGTCGCGGCGGGCGTGGCCACCGACGAGGGGCAGAAGGTCCACAAGCTGCGCGCGGCGCTCCGGGCGCTGCGGCCGGAGGACCAATGGCTGGTATTCATCGACGCCGACATAGCACCGCCCGCGCGCCTCGTCGGGCGGCTGCTTTTCCCTCTGGTGTGCGGCAAGGCGGACATCGTGACCGGATACCGCCTGCTGCTGCCGGGGCGGGGGGCTATGGCAGGGCTGGTCGGCGCTGTCGAGATGCAGCTGGCGACGCTGCCCCGCTCCGCCAACGCGACCATGCCATGGGGCGGGGCGATGGCGATGCCGCGCGCGGTGGCGGACCGGCTCGACCTCGACGCGGTGCTCGCTGGGCGGCTGTCCGACGACATGAGCATCGGCTTGGCCGGATGGCGCGCGAAGCTGCGGCTGCGCCCGGTGCGAGACCTGCTGGTGGCCAGCCCGATTGACGGGCGCGCGGGCGATCTTCTCGGCTTCGGGGTGCGGCAATATCGGCATGTCGTGACCAACAGCGCGGGCATGTGGGCGGTCGCGATGGCGGCCGTGGGGTGCCAGGCGGCGGCGTGGCTCTGGGCGATCGGCTGGGGCGGCTGGCCCGCGGTCGCAATCGGTTACGGCGCTGGCTGGATACGGGCGTTCATCCGGCTGCGCATCGTCGGCAGCGTGCTGGAGCGTGATCAGGCGGCCCGGGCGCGGCGCTCGCTCGTCTGGGATATGGCTGCGCCCTTCGTCGTGACCTGGGCGCATTTGGCGGTTCAACTGGCGGCCGTCACGTCGAACCGCATCCGGTGGGGCGGGTGGCTGTATGAGGTGAAGCGGGGGCGCGTGGTTCGCATCACCCGCGCTTAACTTCGCATACTTCCCGCAAGTACTGACATAAAAGAACAGAAGTAGGAAATTTGCTTTCCAACGCCGTCGCGCGGCTGGGGGCGTGTAGAGATGTTCCCCGGCGCAGGCCGGGGTCCAGTCGCTCGCGCTGGACTGGACCCCGGCCTGCGCCGGGGAACAGGGTGGCATGTTACCGTCAGACGGGGCTGTTGGACAGCGCATCCTTGAACATGCTCAGGCGATCGAGCCGGGTATGGGCAGTCAGAAGCCCGCCGGGAACAGGTGCCGGCCGTCCTCCCCAATGCGCAGCACCACCTTGCCCGCCACCGCGCTCATCGGCAGGTCGGCATAGAGGTGGGGGAAGAGCGCGCCGCCGCGCGACACTTCCCACTTCACCGCGTCGCCGAAGGGGGCGAGGTCGATCATCAGCAGGACCAGCCGGTCCTGCCCGGCGAAATGCTTCGCCACCGTCTCCCCCGCCTGCTCTCTGGTCGACATGTGGATATAGCCGTCCGCCAGATCGACCGGCGCGCCTTTGAATATGCCCTCAGCCTTGAAGCGGTCGAACTGCTCCGCCGTCAGCACCTTGTAGGCGAAAAGGTCGCTCACGCTTGCGAGTTGTCCCCGGAACCGTCCACGTCGTTGTCCGCTTCGCTCTCCTCGATCTTCGCGGCGCTCACGACATGTTCGTTGTCGGCGACGTTGAACAGGCGCACGCCCGCCGAATTGCGGCCGATGACGCGCAGCGATTCAAGGCCCATGCGAATGAGCTTCGCCTGATCGGTGACGAGCATCAGCTGATCGGCGCGGGTCGCGGGGAAGCTGGCGACGACCGGGCCGTTGCGGGCGATATTGTCGATGTTGGTGATGCCCTGGCCGCCGCGCCCGGTGCGGCGATATTCATAGGCCGACGACAGCTTGCCGTAGCCGTTGGCGCAGACGGTGAGGATGAACTGCTCGGCCTCCTGCATGTGCGCGAACATCTCGCGGTCCTGCATCTCGCCGTCCTTCTCCGGCTTCCATGGGGCGAAACGCAGATACTCCTCGCGCTGCTCGGCGTCCGCGCCGGAGCGGTGCAGGACCGACAGCGAGATCACCTCGTCCCCGTCCGCCAGCTTCATGCCGCGCACGCCGGTCGAGTTGCGGCTCTGGAATTCGCGCACGTCGTCCGCCTGGAAGCGGATCGCCTTGCCTTGCCGGGTGGCGAGCAGCACGTCGTCGCTCTCGTCCAGCAGGGCGACGCCGATCAGCCGGTCGTCCTCATCCTCGCCCTCGAACTTCATCGCGATCTTGCCGTTCGACGGCACGTTGGCGAAGGCGTCCATGCTGTTGCGGCGCACCGATCCCTTGGCCGTCGCGAACATGACGTGGAGCTTGCTCCATTCCGCCTCGTCCTCCGGCAGGGGAAGGACGGTCGAGATGGTTTCGTCCTTCGCCAGCGGCAGCAGGTTGACCATCGGCCGCCCGCGCGTCGCCGGCCCGCCTTCGGGCAGGCGCCATACCTTCATGCGATAGACCTTGCCGGCGGTCGAGAAGAACAGGACCGGCGTATGGGTGGAGGTGACGAACAGTTCGGTGACGGCGTCCTCGTCCTTCGTCGCCATGCCGGAGCGACCCTTGCCGCCGCGCGCCTGCGCCCGGAAGGTGTCGAGCGGGGTGCGCTTGATATAGCCCTGCATGGTCACGGTGACGACCATGTCCTCCCGCTCGATCAGATCCTCGTCCTCGATCCCGTCGGCGGCGGCGGTGATCTGCGACAGGCGCGGCGTCGCGAACTCGCTCTCGATCGCCTCCAGCTCCGCGCGCATCACGGCGTAGAGCTTCACCCGGTCGGCGAGGATGGCGAGATATTCGGCGATCGCTTCGGCCAGTTCGGCCAGTTCCTTGCCGATCTCGTCCCGGCCCAGCGCAGTCAGGCGGTGGAGGCGCAGGTCGAGGATGGCACGGACCTGAATGTCGGACAGGCGATAGGTGTCGCCGGTCACTTCCGTCTCGATCGCTTCCACCAGGCGCAGATAGGGCGCGATCTCGCCGATCGGCCATTCCTTCGCCAGCAGCGTCTCGCGCGCCTCGGCGGGGCTGGAGGAACCCCGGATGATCTTCACCACCTCGTCGAGGTTGGTCACCGCGACGACCAGGCCCAGCAAGATGTGCGCCCGGTCGCGCGCCTTGTTCAGCTCATATTTGGTGCGGCGGGTGATGACCTCTTCGCGGAACTTGACGAACGCCTCGATGATCTCGCGCAGGCCGAGGATTTCCGGCCGTCCGCCCCGGATTGCCAGCATGTTCGCCGGGAAGCTCGACTGCGCGGGCGTGTTGCGCCACAGCTGGTTGAGCACGACGTCGGGCGTCGCGTCGCGCTTCAGGTCCATGACGATGCGCACGCCTTCGCGGCTCGATTCGTCGCGAATGTCGCTGATGCCCTCGATCCGCTTGTCCTTGGCGGCCTCGGCGATCTTTTCAACGAGGCCCGACTTGCCGACCTGATAGGGGATGGAGGTCAGAACGATCGACCGGCGGTCGCCGCGTCCTTCCTCCACCTCGTGCCGGGCGCGCATCATGATGGAGCCGCGCCCGGTGTGATAGGCGCTGCGCGCCCCCGACTGGCCCAAGATCAGCGGGGCGGTGGGGAAATCGGGACCGGGGACGATCTGGATCAGCTCGTCCGTCGTGATCGCCGGATTGTCGATATAGGCGAGGCAGGCGCGCAGCACTTCGCCGAGGTTATGGGGCGGAATATTGGTCGCCATGCCGACCGCGATGCCGCCCGCGCCGTTGACCAGCAGGTTGGGGAAGCGGGCCGGCAGCACCTGCGGCTCGCTTTCGGAGGCGTCGTAATTGGGCTGGAAATCGACCGTGTCCTTGTCGAGATCCTCCAGCAGCGCGTTCGCGACCTTGGCGAGGCGCGCTTCGGTGTAGCGCATCGCCGCCGGCGGATCGGGGTCCATCGAACCGAAATTGCCCTGCCCGTCGATCAGCGGCACGCGCATCGACCAGTCCTGCGTCATGCGCGCCAGGGCGTCATAGATGGAGCTGTCGCCGTGCGGGTGATATTTACCCATCACCTCGCCGACGAGGCGGGCGGACTTGCGATAGGGGCGGTTGTAGACGAAGCCCGATTCCTGCGCGGAGAAGAGGATGCGGCGGTGCACCGGCTTCAACCCGTCGCGTACGTCCGGCAGGGCGCGGGCGACGATGACGGACATGGCATAGTCGAGATAGCTGGTCTTCATCTCCTCGACGATGGAGATGGGGCTGATGTCCGAAGGGTCGGCGAGGACGGTCTCGTCGGTCAATGCGATTCTCTTGTCTGGATGAAAGGGCTGTGGCCTTCGTCACTAGCGGAGCGAAACAAATCTGTCACCCCTCGCGCGCTCACGCGCGCCCGCGCGGGCAGCCAATGCGGTCGGCCGCCGCCACCTTTGCGCAGGCGGAACGAAAGCCCATGCATAACTGTTGCAAATCGGGCCGGAATAGGGTTGTTCAAAACCCGTTCACGCGCCGACCCCTAATCGGCGTGCAAACCCCTTGAAAGGTCGCCTTCCCCAGGCGCGCAGAGGAGATGAGGATCATGCGTTTTGTTACCCCGGTGGCGCTCGCGCTGGTTTTGGCGATGACGGGCGGCGCGGTGTCCGCGCCGGCTCTGGCCGCCAAGAAGGAAGAGAAGAAGGCCGGTCCCAAGCTGAATATCTCGCCCGACGTCATCAAGCCGCTTCAGGCGGCGCAGGCGGCGGCCGGCAAGCAGGACTGGGCCGCGGCCAAGGCGGCGCTCGCCGAAGCGGACAGCAAGGCGAAGTCGAACGACGACAAATATCAGATCGGCGCGATCAAGCTCAACACCTCGATCAGCAGCAAGGATAGCGCGCTTCAGCTGGAAGCCGTGAACCAGATGCTCGACAGCGGCCTGACCCCGCCCGAACAGGCCGGTCAGTTCAACGCGGTGGCGGCGGAAGCGGCGATGCAGGGCAAGAATTACGATGTCGCCATCCAGCGCGGCGAGGCTGCGATCGCCGCCGGCTACAAGCCCGAAGCGGTCTATCCCACGCTCGCCCAGGCCTATTTCGCAAAGGCCGGCACCACCAATCTGTCCGCCGAGCCGGCGCGCGGCTTGACCCAGAAGGGTCTTGCCGCGCTCAAGTCCGCTGCCGACGCCATGAAGGCGGCGGGCCAGCAGCCGCCGGCGCAATGGTATCAGATCGGCGTCGGCCGGGCCGAAGGCGCGAAGCTCCCCGAAGTCACCGAATGGGCCAAGATGGCCTATCAGGCCGAACCGACGGGCCAGAATCTCCGCACGCTGGTCCGCCTGTTCCAGCGCGCCAATCCGGCCATCAGCAACCGGGAGAATCTCGACGTGCTGCGCCTGCTCGGCTATTCGGACGGCCTGGTCGTCGCCGCCGACTACACCGAATATGCCGAGATGGCGTCGAAGACGGGCATCTATGGCGAAGTGAAGTCGGTGATCGACAAGGGCCGGTCGAAGGGCGTGCTGAACGCCAGCGCCGGCGGCGATCTCTACCAGCCGGCCGTCGCCAAGATCGCCGGCGACAAGGCGTCGCTGGGATCGGCCGAAAGCGATGCGGGCAAGGCCGCGAACGGCAAGATCGCCGCCGCGACCGCCGACGCCTATCTCGGCTATGGCGACTATGCCAAGGCGGCCGCCATGTTCGAGCTCGCCAAGCAGAAGGGCGGCGTCGATGCGGACGAAGTGAACACGCGCCTCGGCATCGCCAAGGCGATGGGCGGCGACCTGGCCGGGGCCAAGACCGCCTTCTCGGCGGTGCAGGGCGGCGCGCGCAAGCAGATCGCCGGCCTGTGGCTCGCCTATCTGGGCACCAAGGGCGCCTGATCGAAACGGGCCGCGCCGCCGCGAAATGGCGGCGCGGCCCGACCCATTGAGAACGGTGTGAACTTCGGGGGAGGCCTGTCGGCGGCCATGCATAGTATCAGGAATTTGTCTCGTCTGCCCGTCATGCTGGTGGGTGCGGCGATCGCCATCACCCCCGCCATGGCGAAGAAGAAGGAGCCGGTGGTCGCCGGTCCGCCGATCACCATGTCCGACAGTTTCCGCGCCGCCGCGCAGGCGGCCGAAGCCGCGCTGCGCGCCCGCGACCCGGCCGCCGCCGCGACCCGCGTCGCCGCCCTCATGCCGACCAGTGACTTCGAAGCCTATGTCGCCGCCGGCCTTCGTTTCCAGCTCGCGGTCCAGCGGATCGACCCGCAGGCGCAGCGCCTGGCGCTCACCGACCTGTTCAAGACCACCGCCGTGCCGCGCACCGACGCGCCGCGCCTGCGGTTCCTCGCCGCCTATCTGTCCTACACCGTGGGCAATTATGACGATGCGGTGGCGCAGCTCGATTATGCGCGGACGCTTGGCTACACCGGCGTCGACGCCCTGATGCTGCGCGCCGACATCGCCATGCGCCGGAACAAGCCCAAGGAGGCACGGCCCTTCGTCACCCAGGCGATCGCCGCGCAGAAGGCGGCGGGCAAGGATGTGCCGGTCGCCTGGCTCGACCGGGCGATCTCCATGGCCTATCAGGCGGGCGACTGGAACGAGGTGGGCGCGCTCTATCGCGAGCGGCTCGCCAGGGTGGAGAGCAAGGAGGAATGGCGCACCGCGCTGGTCAATTTCCAGGCGGCGGCCGATCTCGACCCCCAGCTGGAACTCGACCTCTATCGCCTGCAGGCCGCCAATGGCGCGATGGCGAGCGAGCGGGACTATCAGAATTATGCGCAGGCGGCGGAGAAATCGGGCTATTTCTCCGAAGCCAAGGCGATCATCGAGGCGGGTCGCGCGTCCGGCAAGCTGACGCCGACGCAGACCGTCACCAGCCAGTTGTTGAAATCGGTGACTCCCAAGGCGGTCAAGGAACTGGCGGGCCTTCCCGCGCAGGCAAAGAAGGCCGCCGCCGCGAGCAATGGCAAGGAAGCGCTGGCACTGGCCGACAGCTATTTTTCGCTGGGACAGTTTCCGCAGGCCGCCGAACAGTATCGCGCCGCGCTGGCCAAGGGCGGCGTGGACGCGAACCGTGTCAATGCGCGGCTGGGCGTCGCGCTGGCGCGCTCGGGCGATCTGACGAACGCGCAGGCGGCGCTGGCGCAAAGCAGCGGCAACTGGGCGGCGGTCGCTGGCTTCTGGTCGGTATGGGTCGAGCATAAGGACCGGAAGGCGGCCTGAACCGCCGTCCGGCCTGCCGGATCAGACCGGCAGCGGCACGCCCGGCAGGTTCTTCGACGTGCGGATGGTGAGCGAGGTCTTGACGCTCACCACATTGGGCGCTGGCGTCAGTTTCGATGTCAGGAACTGCTGGAAGCTCTGGAGGTCGCGGGCGACCACTTTCAGGATGAAGTCGATCTCGCCGTTCAGCATGTGGCATTCGCGCACTTCGGGCAGCGCGGCGACATGATCCTGGAACGCCTTCAAATCCGCCTCCGCCTGGCTTTTCAGGCTGACCATGGCGAACACGGTGATGGTGTAGCCCAGCATCGCCGGATCGACCACCGCATGATAGGATGTGATCGCGCCGGCCTCCTCCAGGGCGCGCACGCGCCGCAGGCACGGCGGCGCGGTCAGTCCGACCTTGCGCGCCAGCTCCACGTTGGTCATCCTGCCGTCCTGCTGCAACTCACCCAGAATTTGCAGGTCGATGTCGTCGATATTGGGGCCGGCCATTAGGGTCGTTATTTCCTGTCCTGTTCGTGCGGGGCATCATAATAAAATTTCAGGGCAATGCAATTGTCCCACTATGCGACGATCGCTTTCTGTCGCGCGACGCGCCCCTTTCCCTTTCGCGGAGCAGGGCCTATCCAAGGGGTGAGCCGGCGGGGCCATGAGCGTCCTGGCTGGCCCGACAAGAGGGTTTCGGGTGCGTTTCAACGATCTCATGCAGACGGTTCTGGCGGGCGACGCGCGCGCGGGCCAAAGCGCGGTGACGTTGTGGCGCCAGTGCGTGGACCTGCTGGCGCAGGGCGATCGCGCCGACCGTCCGGGCTTGGAACCACAGGAAAGGGAGGCGCTGGTCCAGCGTCTCTCCACCCTTCGCCCCAAGATCAGCGAGACGCAGCGAATCGCGACGGTCGTGGAACTGGGCCGTCGGCTCCGCTCGCCCAGCCTGCTGCGCTTCTTCGCGCAGGATCGCCCGGCGATCGCGGCCGCCGCCATGGCGCGCGCACAGCTGCCCGACACCGCCTGGGTGGCGTTGCTGCCCGACCTCACCCCCACCGCGCGCGGCGTGCTGCGCGGGCGGCGCGACATAGGCGAGGTGACGCGGCAGGCGCTCGCGGCCTTCGGCGCGCATGATCTGGTGCTGACCACCGAGCGGGCGGACCTGATCGGGCATAGCGACATGCTGCTGACGCCCGAGATGGAGGATCAGGGCGCGCAGCCGGCGGACCTGTCCGACGCTGGCTCCGCCGGGGAGCCACCGGCCGCCGCGCCCGCCTTCCAGCCGCCGGCCGGCGACGAAGGGCAGATCCGCAACCTTGTCGATCGCATCGCCCGCTTTACCAGCAGCCGTAAGGCCGCCGATCCGGCCGACCGGCCCGCTGCCGAAAGCGCCGCCGCCGCGCCCAGGGGCTTCGCGTTCGAAACGGACGCCGCCGGCGTCATCCTGTGGATCGACCAGGGGCCGCGTGCTGCGCTGATCGGCCTGTCACTGGCCGAGGCGGCGCTGGAGGGCGGCAGTGGACCCGACGGCCATGTCGCGGGCGCATTCGCCCGACGCAGCGGCTTCCAGAACGGTCGCTTCACCATTGTCGGCGGGGCGGTGGCGGGCGAATGGCGCGTGTCGGCCACTCCCTTCTTCGATCCGCGCTCCGGCCGGTTCCAGGGCTATCGCGGGCAGGCGCGCCGCCCCTATCTGCATGAGGTGGCGAGCGAAACCGCGCCATCGGCGATGGCGATCGCGGGCCTGTCCGCCGACAGTCTGCGCCAACTGGTCCACGAACTGCGCACGCCCCTGAACGCGATCCTGGGCTTTGCCGAGATCATCGAGCAGGAACTGTTCGGCCCGGCCGGCGTCGCCTATCGCGACATGGCGGGCAAGATCGCGATGGACGCCCGCCACCTGCTCGCCGCCTTCGACGATCTGGATCTTGCCGCGCGCGTGTCGCGCGGCGACGGGGTGAGCGCGCCGCAGCTCATCGACCCCGCGCTGCTGGTGACTCAGGTCGCGACCCGCTTTCGCGACCAGGGGGCGACCCCGCTCGACATCGCGATTGCGCCCGGCCTGCCGCAGGTGCGCATCGATCCGGTGCAGGGCGAGCGGATGGTGCAGCATCTGCTGCGCACCGTCATCTCCGTGACGCCGGAGGGCGAGGCGGTCCAGGGCGCCTGCTGGTTGCAGCCCGATGGCGCGACCGGCCGGGTCGTGCTCGGCATCGACCGGCCGTCCAGCCTCGCCGGTCTGGACGAGGCGCAACTGCTCGATCCCGGCCATGGCGGGGGCGACTGGGCGGACGGGCCGCTGCTCGGCCTCGGCTTTTCGCTGCGGCTGATCCGGGGACTGGCGGCGACCAGCGGCGGCGCGCTGGAGGTGGAGCCGGGCCGCTTGCTGCTCACCATGCCGGCGGTCAGCGCCGCGGCCGACATCGCCGGGCACGCCTGAGCCACGCGGCGGGGGAAACCCTATCGCAACCATTGGCGGGGTAAGGGAGCGCCATGACGACCCGCGCGCATCATGATGGCAACCTGCTGCTCCCCCCGCTGGCGGAGGACCGCATCGCCCTCGCGCCGGACTTCGGCACCCGCTTCATGCTGTTCGTCGACACCGAGGAGGAGTTCGACTGGAACGCGCCGTTCCGCCGCACCGGTCATGGCGTGACGGCGCTGGCCGGCATGGCGCGCGGACAGGCATATTTCGCCCAGGCGGGGGTGAAGCCGGTCTATGTCACCGACTATCCGGTGGTGGAGAGCGACGCCGCCGCGGCGATGATGGGGGATTGGATCGATGCGGACGCCGCCGACATCGGCGCGCATCTCCATCCCTGGGTCAACCCGCCCCATGTCGAGGCGGTGAACGCCGCCAACAGCTATGTCGGCTTCCTCCCCGAAGAGGTGGAGCGCGCGAAGCTCGCCGCCCTGTGCGAACGGATCGAGGCGCGCTTTGGCCGGCGGCCGCTCGCCTATCGCGCGGGGCGCTACGGCGTCGGGCCGAACAGCGCCCGGCTGCTGGAGGAAGCGGGCTTCCGTCTCGACAGCTCGGTGCGCAGCCGCTTCGACTATAGCGACCAGCATGGCCCCAACTTCCAGGGCCTGCCGCAGCATCCCTACTGGGCCGGGCCGACGCGGTCGCTGGTCGAACTGCCGCTGTCCACCGCGTTCGTCGGCGCGCTGCGGAGTGGCGGCGAGGCGCTGTATCGCGCGACGCGAACGATGGGCCCGGTGGCCGGCGCGCTGTCGCGGGCGCGGCTGCTGTCGCGGGTGCCGCTGACCCCGGAAGGCGTGCCGGTGCGCGAGGCGATCGCCGCCATCGACGCGCTGGTGGGAGAGGGCGTGCGGCTGCTCAACTTCAGCTTCCATTCGCCCACGCTGGAGCCGGGGCACACCCCCTATGTCCGGGACGAGCGCGACCGAACCGCCTTCTACCGCTGGTGGGACGCCGTGCTGGCGCATATGGCGAGGCGCGGCATCGCGCCGGCGAGCCTGGACCAGCTGCTTGGCGCCGTCCCGCCGCGCGAGGTCGGGCTTGCAAAGCGGCAGGATGCTGCCTAATCGGCATGTCTCGAACGGGTGGGGCCTGTAGCTCAATGGTTAGAGCTGGCCGCTCATAACGGCTAGGTTGCGGGTTCGAGTCCTGCCGGGCCCACCAATGCTCTCGATTGCTTAAGGCTCGGTCAGTCCTCGGCTATGGCGCTTTGCGCGCGCGTGTCCCGCATCTTCAGATAAACGACCAGAGAGATCGCGATCATCGCGGTGACGTACCAGTAGAAACCCCGCTCCCAGCCGGCGTCCTTGAAGCGCAGCGCGACATATTCCGCCGTCCCGCCGAACAGGGTGTTGGCCAGCGCATAGGGCAGGGCGACGCCCAGCGCGCGAATGTTCGCGGGGAACATCTCCGCCTTCACCACCGCGTTGATCGAGGTGTAGCCGGTGACGATGACCAGCCCCGCCAGCACGAGGAGAAAGGCGGTGACCGGATCGCGCGTCGTCTCCAGCGTCGCGAACAACGGATAGGTGCACAGAACGCCGAGCAGTCCGAACCCGACCAGCAGCGGCTTGCGCCCGATCCGGTCGCTCAGCGCCCCGGCGACCGGTTGCAGCAGCATGAAGAGGAACAGGGTGCCGCCGTTGATGCGCGACGCCGTTTCCCGGTCGAACCCGCTGGTGTTGACCAGGAATTTCTGCATGTAGATGGAATAGGCATAGAAGGCGAGCGTACCGCCGGCCGTCATCAGCATGACCGTAACCGCCTCGCGCGGATGATGGCGGAACAGCGCCAGCATCCCCGATTTCGGCGTGGCCCCGCCCTTGGCGTTCTCAAAGCTCTCGGTTTCCGCCAAGCCGCGCCTGATCCAGAACACGACCACCGCCAGCGCCGCGCCGATGGCGAAGGGAATGCGCCAGCCCCAGGCGTCCAGCGTCGCTTCGCTCATGACCGTCTGAAGCGTCAGCAGCACGCCGATCGCCAGCAACTGCCCGCCGATCAGCGTCACATATTGGAATGACGAGAAGAAACCGCGCCTACCCTTGCCGGCCATTTCCGAAAGATAGGTGGCGCTCGCTCCATATTCGCCGCCGACCGACAGCCCCTGCATCAGCCGGGCCAGCATCAGCAGGGCCGGCGCGATCAGCCCCGCCGTTTCATAGGTGGGCGAAATCGCGATCAGCAGCGACCCCGCGCACATCAGCGTGACGGACAGGGCAAGGCCGCTCTTGCGCCCCTTGCGATCGGCATAGATGCCCATCATCCAGGCGCCCAGCGGCCGCATGAAGAAGCCGACGGCGAACACCGCCGCCGCGCCCAGCAACTGCGCCGTCTTGTCGCCTGATGGAAAGAAGTGCGGCGCGAAGTAAAGCGTGAACGCCGCATAGGCGTACCAGTCGTACCATTCCACCAGATTGCCGGTCGATCCGCCGATGATGGCTCTGGTGCGCTCCCGCGCCGTCGGCGCGCGTGTTTCGGGGGTTGGCAGGGTCATGCCGATTGCCTATCCAGACAGGCGTCGATCAACAAGGGCGGCCGCAGGAATGCCAGACCGGTCGCGGCGTCACGCGGCGCGCGCGCGTCCCCGAATGGCGTTGCTGACCGGCGCATCAGCTCGACCCGTCCTTGATCGTTTCCATCGCGATGAAGGTCGACGTGCTCGCGACGTGGGGCAGGGTGGAGATTTTCTCGCCCAGAACCTGGCGATAGCGCGTCACGTCCGATGTCCTGATCTTCAGCAGATAGTCGAACGAGCTGGCGATCATGTGGCATTCCTCCACTTCGGGGATGCGGCTGATCGCGCGATTGAATGCGTTGAGCGCGTCCTCCCGCGTGTTCACCAGCTTCACCTCCGTGAACGCGACATGGTTGAGGCCCAGCGCCGAGGGATCGACCATCGCGCGAAAGCCCCGGATGATCCCGTCCGCCGTCAGGCGGCGCACCCGTATCTGACACGGCGTCTTGGACAGGCCGACCCGCGCGGCGAGGTCGGTCATGCTGATCCGGCCATCTTCCCGCAGCACGGCGATGATCCTGCGGTCGATCTCGTCCAACTTGGCTAATTTGCTCATATCGACCAGCCATTCACGTCAAAACACGGGCGAACAAAGGATCATATATCCTGTTGCCCGCGCGAATATAGTCGGAAAGCCGATCGCCGTTGCGCTATTCTGCGGCGATGACCCAATCGCCCCCCTTCGCCCGGTTCGCCCCCGCCATCGCCCCCCTGACGCCGCTGCGCCGGACCATTGCACAGGCGCGCCGCCGCGACGAGGCCGAATGCCTCGCGCCGCTTCTGGATGAAGCGACCTTGCCGCCCGCGATGAAGGACGCCGTGCGGGCGACCGCGACGGCGCTCGTCACCACCCTGCGGGCCAATCACAAGGGGACGGGCGTCGAGGGACTGGTGCAGGAATATGCCCTGTCCAGCCAGGAGGGCGTGGCACTCATGTGCCTGGCTGAGGCGCTGCTGCGCATCCCCGACAACGCGACCCGCGACGCGCTGATCCGCGACAAGATCGCCGATGGCGACTGGGGCGCGCATCTGGGCGGGGGCAAGTCGCTGTTCGTCAACGCGGCGACATGGGGGCTGGTGGTCACCGGCAGGCTGGTGGGATCGGTCGACGACAGGGGACTTGGCGCGGCCCTGACCCGGCTGGTCGCGCGCGCGGGCGAGCCGGTCATCCGGCGCGGCGTCGATGTCGCCATGCGCATGATGGGGGAACAGTTCGTCACCGGCGAAACCATCGGCGAAGCGGTGAAGCGCGCGCGGGCGCTGGAGGCGAAGGGGTTTCGCTACAGCTACGACATGCTGGGGGAGGCGGCGACGACGGCGGCGGACGCGCGCCGCTATTGTGCCGATTATGAGCAGGCGATCCATGCCATCGGCCGGGCGGCGGCGCGCAGGGGCATCTATGACGGGCCGGGCATATCGATCAAGCTGTCGGCGCTGCATCCCCGCTACGCGCGGGCGCAGGCGGCGCGCGTCACGGCCGAGCTGCTGCCCGACGTCAAGGCGCTCGCGCTGCTGGCGCGCAGCTACGACATCGGCTTCAACATCGACGCGGAGGAGGCCGACCGGCTCGAACTCTCGCTCGACCTGCTGGAAGCGCTGGCGCTCGATCCCGCCCTGGCGGGATGGAACGGGCTTGGCTTCGTGGTGCAGGCCTATGGCAAGCGCTGCCCGTTCGTCATCGACTGGATCATCGATCTGGCGCGGCGCAGCGGGCGGCGGATCATGGTCCGGCTGGTCAAGGGCGCCTATTGGGACGCGGAGATCAAGCGCGCGCAGGTGGACGGCCTTGCCGACTTTCCGGTCTACACGCGCAAGCTGCACACCGACGTCGCCTATATCGCCTGCGCGCGCCGGCTGCTCGCCGCGCCGGAACAGGTCTTTCCCCAATTCGCCACCCATAATGCGCAGACGCTGGCGACCATCTATCATCTTGCCGGTCCCGATTTCTCGGTCGGCCAATATGAATTCCAGTGCCTGCACGGCATGGGCGAGCCGCTCTATGCGCAGGTGGTGGGGAAGGACAGGCTGGACCGTCCCTGCCGCATCTACGCGCCGGTCGGCACGCATGAGACGCTGCTCGCCTATCTGGTGCGCCGCCTGCTGGAAAACGGCGCTAACTCCTCCTTCGTCAACCGCATTTCCGATCCGCAGGTGCCGGTCGAATCCCTGGTTGCCGATCCGGTCGACGCGGTGCGGGCCATGCCGCATCCCGGTGCGCGCCACGATCTGATCGCCCTGCCGGCGCAGCTCTATCCGGGCTGCCGCAATTCGGCCGGCATCGACCTGACGGACGAAATTGCGCTGGCGGACCTGTCGGACGCCTTGCAGGCCTCCGCACGGGAGGAATGGCGCGCGGGTCCGGCCGACCCTGCGCTTGCCGCCAATCCCCTGCGCAATCCCGCCGACCGCGACGACATCGTCGGCCACGTCACCGATACCCCGCTGGACCGGGTCGCATCCGCCTTCGATCGCGCCGCCGCCAGCGGCTGGGGGCAGGTGCCCGTGGACCGGCGCGCGGCGATGCTGGACCGCGCCGCCGACGCCATGCAGGACCGTATCGGCGCGCTCATGGGCCTTGCCATGCGGGAGGCGGGCAAGTCCGCCGCGAACGCGATCGCCGAAGTGCGCGAGACGATCGACTTTCTGCGCTATTATGCGCAGCAGGCGCGCGACAGCTTCGGTCCTTCCCAGACCCCGCTCGGCCCGGTCGTCTGCATCAGCCCGTGGAACTTCCCGCTGGCGATCTTCACCGGGCAGGTGGCGGCGGCGCTCGTCGCGGGCAACCCTGTCCTTGCCAAGCCGGCCGAGGAAACGCCCCTGATCGCGGCGGAGGCCGTGCGCATCCTGCATGAGGCAGGCGTGCCCGCCGACGCGCTGCACCTGATGACCGGGGCGGGGGAGATGGGCGCCGCGCTGGTCGCCGCGCCGCAGACCGCGGCGGTGATGTTCACCGGCTCCACGGAGGTCGCGCGCCTCATCCAGCGCCAGCTGGCGCAGCGCCTCTCGCCCGATGGCCGCCCGATCCCGTTCATCGCCGAAACGGGGGGTCAGAACGCGATGATCGTCGACAGCTCCGCGCTGGCGGAGCAGGTCGTCGCCGACGTCATCGCCTCCGCCTTCGACAGCGCGGGGCAGCGCTGCTCGGCGCTGCGGGTGCTGTGCCTTCAGGAAGAGGTGGCCGATCGAACGCTAGCGATGCTGCGCGGCGCGCTGGCGGAACTTCAAGTCGGCAATCCCGACCGGCTGTCGACCGACATCGGCCCCGTCATCACGGCGGAGGCGCAGGCGACCATCCAGCGTCATGTCGAAGCGATGGCGGCCAAGGGGTGCCGGGTCGAACAGAGCAAGATGGGCGAGAGCGCCGCGAAGGGCAGCTTCGTCGCGCCCACGATCATCGAGATAGACAGTATCGCGCAGCTCGAACGCGAGGTGTTCGGCCCCGTGCTCCATGTCGTGCGCTTCCGCCGCGATTCGCTCGACGCCCTGATCGAGAGCATCAACGGGACCGGATATGGCCTCACCTTCGGCCTGCACACCCGGCTGGACGAAACCGTCGCGCGCGTGACCGGGGCCGTCCGGGCCGGAAATCTCTACGTCAACCGCAACACGATCGGCGCGGTCGTGGGGGTGCAGCCGTTCGGCGGACGCGGCCTGTCCGGCACGGGACCAAAAGCGGGCGGGCCGCTCTACCTTGGCCGGTTGACGACACAGCCGCCCCGTGTGCTTGCGTCCGCCGACACGACGCCGCCCGCTCTGGCCGCCTTCATCCGCTGGCTGGAGGAGCGGGGCGAGCCGGCTGCCCAGGTGGCGCGGGTTCTGGCCGCCGCGAGCGCGCTGGGCGTTGAGCAGCTGCTGCCGGGGCCGGTGGGCGAACGCAATACGTACGCGCTGCATCCGCGCGGACGCATCCTGCTGCGGCCGGCGAGCCGCGACGGGCTGCTGGGCCAGATGGCGGCGGTGCTGGCCACCGGCAATCGCGCGACGGTGGAGGACATGCCCCTTCCCGATGGTCTGCCCGCCGCCGTGGCCGACCGGTTCCGTCCCGACCCGTCCGAATCCTTCGCCGCCTGCCTTGCGGAAGGGGACGAGGCACAGGTGCGCGCCGCGACCATGGCCGTTGCGGCGCTGGATGGCCCCATCGTGCCCGTCCATGTCTGGGACGGCGACAGCGACGGTTTCGGCATCGGTGCATCCTGTGCCGCATTGCTGGAGGAAGTGTCCATCTCGGTGAACACGACCGCCGCCGGCGGCAACGCCAGCCTGATGATGATCGGATAGGCGGCCGGCGGATCATTTCCTGATCCACATCAATATGCGCGGAAATCAGCCATTTGTCGTCATATTGCTTTGTCTCCGCCCTGCCGCCCGACTATAGCCGGGGCTTGAGCGGAGTGTGGCGATGAGTAATGACAAGACGGGCGTGCGCGGCCTGGACGACATCCTGGCCGGCGGCCTGACGTCGGGGCGATTGTTCCTGCTGGAGGGCAGCCCCGGCACCGGCAAGACGACGATCGCCACCCAGTTCCTGCTTGCCGGACATGCGGAGGGCGACACCGGCCTCTACATCACCCTCTCTGAAACAGAGGCCGAGTTCCGGGAAGGCGCGCTCTCGCATGGCTGGACCCTGCCGCCGGGCATCGAGATATTCGAGCTGGTCCCGCCCGAAGCGCTGCTGGACGAACAGCAGCAGCAGAGCCTGCTCTATTCCTCCGACCTGGAGCTGGGCGAAACGACCCGCCGCATCTTCGAGGCGTTCGAGCGGCACCGGCCCAAGCGGGTGGTGCTCGACAGCCTGTCGGAAATCCGCCTGCTCGCGCAAAGCTCGCTGCGCTACCGGCGTCAGATCCTGGCGCTCAAACATTATTTCGCGAAACAGAACTGCACTGTGCTGATGCTGGACGACCTGACGTCCGACGCGCTCGACAAGACGGTGCACAGCGTTGCCCATGGCGTCATCCGGCTGGAGGAGCTTGCGCCCACCTACGGCGCGGAGCGGCGGCGGCTGCGCATCCTCAAATATCGCGGCCGTCCCTATCGCGGCGGTTATCACGACTTCATCATCGAAACCGGCGGCGCCCGGGTGTTCCCGCGCCTCGTGTCCGCCGAGCATCGCGGCGACTTTCTGCGCGAATCGGTGTCGTCCGGCGACCCCAGCTTCGACGCGCTGACCGGCGGCGGCTTCGCGCGCGGATCGAGCACGCTGATCCTCGGTCCCGCCGGCACCGGCAAGTCGCTGCTGGCGCTCAGCTTCGTCAAGGCGGCGACCGATCGGGGCGAACATGCCGCGATGTTCGTGTTCGACGAGGAACAGGGCCTGTTCCGCGAGCGGGCGAAGGGGCTGGGCATCGACGTCGCGCAGATGATCGACGCGGGTCTGCTGACCCTGCTTCAGGTCGATGCGGCCGAACTGACGCCCGGCGAGTTTTCCGAACGGGTGCGGACCTGCGTCGAGGAACGGGACGCCCGGACGGTGGTTATCGACAGCCTGAACGGGTATCAGGCCGCGATGCCCGAGGAGCAGGCGCTGATCCTTCACATGCACGAATTGCTGCAATATCTGAACCGACAGGGGGTGACGACCTTCCTGACGGTGGCGCAGCACGGGCTGGTCGGCGACATGAAGGCGCCGGTCGATGTCACCTACCTCGCCGACACGGTCATCCTGCTGCGCTATTTCGAGGCGCTGGGCCGGGTACGGCGCGCCATATCGGTGGTCAAGAAGCGCACCGGCACGCATGAGGATACGATCCGCGAATTCATGATCGGCGGGCGCGGGATCACGCTGGGCGAACCGCTGGTGCAGTTCCAGGGCATCTTGCGCGGCGTCCCCGCGCTGGTGGGCGAGGGCATTCCGCTGCTTGATTCCAGGGACGCATGAATGACGGCCGCCGGGCCTTTTGCCGAAGCTGCGATCATCCTCGCGCCGGTCGGCCGGGACGCCGCCGTCGCGGCCTCCATCCTCGGCGAAGCGGGGATGGAGGCTGAGGTCGCGGCCAGCGCCAATGACCTTGCGGCCCGGCTGGATCGCGGCGCGGGTCTGGCGATCGTTACCGAAGAAGCGCTGCGCTCGGCCGACCTGCGCGCGCTGGCGTCCTTCGTCACGGGCCAGCCCGAATGGTCCGACATGCCCTTCATCCTGCTGACCGCGCGCGGCGGCGGGATCGAGCGCAATCCGCAGGCATCTCGGCTGCTCGAAACGCTCGGCAACGTCACCTTTCTGGAACGGCCCTTTCACCCGACGACCTTGGTCAGCCTCGCGCGGTCGGTCCTGCGCGGGCGGCGGCGGCAATATGAGGCGCGGGCGCGGCTGGAAGCCATCAAGGACGCCGAGGAACGCCTGCGCCTCGCCTTGTCCGCGGGCCAGCTCGGCGAATGGCAGCTCGACATCGCCACCCGTCAGCTCGACGCCTCGCTCAAGAGCCAGAGCCATTTCGGCCGCAAGCCGGGCGACCGCTTCACCTATGCCGACCTGCTCGCCTCGGTGCATCCCGACGATCGCGCCTATATGCGCGCGGCGGTGGCGCATTGCCTGGAAACCGGCGCGGACTATGATGTCGAATATCGCTGCATCTGGCCCGACGGCACCGAACATTGGGTGCAGGTGCGCGGTCGGCTCGAACATGATCTCAAGGGCAGGCCGGTGCGGCTCGTGGGCGTGTCCCACGAAATCACCGACCGCAAGCGCAGCGAGGAGGCGCTGCGCGATTTCGCCACCGAACTGGAGCTTCGCGTCCAGCAGCGCACCCGGGAGCATGAAGCGATGAGCGCCCAGCTGCACGAGGCGCAGAAGCTGGAGACGCTGGGCCAGCTGACGGGCGGGGTGGCGCACGACTTCAACAATCTGCTGACGCCGGTGCTCGGCAATCTCGACCTGCTGCGCCTGCGCCACACCGACGACCGGTCGCAACGGCTGATCGCCGGCGCGTTGCAGGCATCGGAACGGGCGCGGACCCTGGTGTCGCGCCTGCTCGCCTTCGCGCGGCGCCAGACGCTGGAGGCGCGGCCGGTGGAGGTGGGCGGGCTGATCGACGGCATCATGGATCTGGTGCGCCGCTCGCTCGGACCGCAGATCGCCGTCCGGGTAGAGGCGGACGGTCCCGTGCCGCCCGCCTATGTCGATCCCAACCAGCTGGAACTGGCGCTGCTGAACCTGGCGGTCAACGCCCGCGACGCGATGCCGGAGGGCGGCGACCTCATCTTCCGTTCGAGCGCCGCAATGCTCTCGGCCGGCAATGCCCTGGGGCTGGAGCCGGGCCGATACGTCACCATCGCCATCACCGACACCGGCACCGGCATGGACGCCGCCACGATGCGCCGCGCGATCGAGCCTTTCTACTCCACCAAGGGCGTGGGCAAGGGGACCGGGCTTGGCCTGTCGATGGTGCATGGCCTTGCCGCGCAGTCGGGCGGCGCGCTGGAGCTGGAGAGCGCGGTCGGGCGCGGCACCACCGCGCGGCTGTGGCTGCCCATGGCGGAGGCGGAGGCGCGCGCGCCTGCCGACGTGGTGGATGATGCCGGCCCGCCGCTCGCCAGCAAGACCATTCTGCTGGTCGATGACGAGGAACTGGTGCGCACCGGGACCGCCGACATGCTGACCGACATGGGCCATGTCGTGCGGCAGGCGGCCTCGGGCGCGCAGGCGCTCCAGATGCTGCGCGACGAACGGTTCGACGCGCTGGTCAGCGACTATCTGATGCCCGGTATGACCGGCGTGGAGTTGCTGGAGGAAGTGCGGCGGCAGGGGCGTGACCTGCCGGCGCTGCTCATCACCGGCTTCGCAGCGATTTCCGCCGAGACGGCGGCCGAGCACCGGCGGCTGGCCAAGCCGTTTCGCCGCGCCGACCTCGCCGTCGCGCTGGCCGGCCTGTTCCCGGCCGACGCGGCGTGATCGGCGACGCTCTTGCCGCCGGCCTAGAGCGCATAATCCAGCTGGAACCAGTATTTGCGCGTGTCGGTGGCGAAGGCGTCCGCCTGGTAATCGGCATATTTGGCGAGCGCTGAAAGCCGCTTGCTGATCTTCAGCGTCGCCTGCGCGTTCCATTCGCTGCCATAGTCGATGCCCAGCCGGTCGCTGTCGAACCGGTGGTAGGCGACGAGGAGACCCAGCGGTCCCATCCGGCCGACCCTGGGCAGCGTATAGCCGATGCTGCCATAGGCGTCGCGCAGCCCGTTCGGCGGCGTCGTCAGGAACTTGTCGGCCCAGCCGTTGAATTTGTGCAGCGTGGCGAGCGGCGTCTGTACGCTGGCGACCACCGGCCGCCCCGTCATCCTGTTGCAGGCGCCGGCGTCCGCGCCGAGCACCTCATAGCCGCCCGTCAGCGTCCACCCCTTCGCCGACAGGCCGGCCTCGCCCAGCCAATAGTCGGCGCCATAGTCGATGCGGCTGCGATGATGGTCCGCCTGCCGGGCATAGCTCGCCAGCAGAGTGAGCTTCACCGCCTTCGACAGCGGCAGGGCGAAAGCCGCCCGCGCGCCATAGGTCTGGCTCGACAGGCTGAAGGGCTGCCCCAGATAGGTGATGGCCGCCTCGTCCTGATCCACCACATAGGCAAAGCCGGTGATCGTCCCGGTCTTGAGCCTGTAGGAAAGGTTGGCGAGGATGGTGTCGCCGCGCACCGCCTGCTGCCGCGCGCCGAAACCGTCCACGCCCCAGATGGTCCGCTGGCTCCAGGCATAGGTGACGTCCGCCTTCAGCCCCTTGACCCCGGTCCATTCGACCCGCGCGGCGTCGAACGTCTGCTCGTTCTGCCGCCAGGCGACCGATCCGACGAAGCGCTGGTCGTCGAGGTTGATGCGCTGCCGTCCCACGGTCAAAACCGTCTTGGGCAGCCCCTTATATTGCAGCTGGATGCGATTGAGTTCGATGGTTTCAGGATCGGCGACGATCGGATAGGCCGCCTTGCCGTTCACGCCGCTATTATATCTTTCCGACAGCGCCAGAGTGCCTTCCGCCTCCACCAGGACGGAGAGCGCCGCGCCGCTCGCCTCCACGCCGCTGCGTATGCGCATGGTCACGGCGTCCGCATCCTTCGCCGGACCCGCCTGGTCCACGCCCTCGTAGCGCAGCCGCGCGTCGATGATCGGCCTGAGCGCCAGCGCCTCGGCATGGGCGGGCTGCGTCGCCGCCAGCATGGCGGCCGATGCGGCGAGCATGACCCGCAAGCGGGCGCCGGACCCGGATTGCAGCGCAACATTCCATCGCAACAGATTGGCGGTCATCATTCCCCCCGGATTTGAACATGAAAAAAGCCGCCTCGAACGACGATCCGGGCGGATCGGTTCGGGCGGCGTCCTTGCCTGCGTCATGCCCCATCGTTGGGGACGGACGGCATATGGGACCAGCACCTTGTTGTGCGGCGCGGCAAGTGTTGCAAACATTGCTGCGCGGCACAAGCGGGATAATGACGCGACGCGCGAAAATCTTAGCGCACGCGATGGTCGGCTCGGTCGGGGATTTTTGCAGGTGCACAGGAAGGTGCTTGATCTGGCCTTCCCCTTTTGCCGGTGGACGATCGCATGAAAACAGAACATAAAGAGAACATAGTGAGCGATTCGAGCCATGGATGTGACTGTTCCCCCACAAGGCGGTCGTCCCCCCGGACGGTCGGCCTCCCCCTTTCCAGCGACGCCGCCGCTGCTGGAACAGGGGCAGCTGCATGAAGTCCATTGCCGCGCGCAGGACCGCGCCGCCGCCTTCGCCTTCGCCCTGACACGCGGGCAATGGGCGCGGGACGGCGACCTGTTCCTGCTGCGCGTGCCCGGCAAGTCGCGCCTGCCTTTCTGTTTTTCGGGCGAAGGGCTGGCGCTGCTCGGCCTGGAGCCGCAACGGCTGACGATCGTCGAGCCGGCGAGCGAGATCGGCCTGCTGCGCGCCGCGCTGGACGCGGCCCGCTGCCCCGGCGTGGCGGCGGTGCTGATGGACAGCGAGGGGCGCTTTGCCGATTATGACCTGACCGCCAGCCGCCGGCTGGTGCTGGCGGCCGAAGCGTCGCGCGCCTGCGTGCTGCTGCTGCGCGTGGAGGCGGAGCCGCGAGCGAGCGCGGCCCAGACCCGCTGGTCGATCAGCAGCGCGCCCTCGGTCCCGCTGGCGGCGGACGCGCCCGGCTGGCCGGCGATCGACGCGCAGCTTTTGCGAAGGCGGGGAGGACCGGCGGCTGGGCCATGGCGCCTGATATGGGATGCGGAACATGGACGATTTGAGGACGCGGACCGGCGAGCGGCGATGCCTGGCGCTGTGGTTCCCCTTCCTTCCCTGCGAACGGACACGGCGGACGGACCCGGCCAGCGGCACGTCGCCTGACGATCGCGCGCCGCTGGCGCTGGTGACGCGCGCCGGCAATGCGCTGCGGCTGGCGGCGCTGGACGCGCGCGCGCTGGGGGAGGGGCTTGTTTCCGGCATGACGCTGGCCGACGCGCGGGCGCGCTGCCCCGACCTCCTGACCCGGCCCGCCGACCCGGAAGCCGACGCGCGCGAACTGGAATGGCTCGCCGAAAGGATGCGCCGCTTCACGCCCATGGTCGCGCTCGATCCGCCCGATGGCCTGCTCCTCGACATCAGCGGCTGCGCGCATCTGTTCGGCGGGGAGGCCGCGCTGGTGCGGCAGGTGCGGGGCCATGCGGGCTATGCCAGCCATGTCGGTCTTGGTCCCAACGCCATGGCGGCGCGGGCGCTGGCGCGGCATGGCCGGGGGCAGGACCGGGGGCAGGGGGCGGACGTGACGACATTGCCGGTCGCCGCGCTGGACCTGGAGGATGGCGCGCTCGCCGCGCTGCGCCGCGCCGGCTTGCGCACCATCGGCGATCTCGCGCGCCGGCCGATGGCGATGATCGCCGCCCGTTTCGGCGCGCAGGCCGTCGCCCGGCTGCGCCAGATCTTGGGCGAGGCGTCCAGTCCGCTCGATCCGCGCCGCCCGGCCGAACCGATCCGCGCCGACGCCCGCTTCCCCGAACCCATCGCCCGCACCGACGATGTGATGGACGTGATAGAGGGTCTGCTGGCGCAGGCGGCGGAGCAGATGGAGGCGCGCCATCTGGGTGGCCGGCGCTTCCTCGTCCGCCTGGTCCGCAGCGACGGCGCGCGGCGCGACCTGGCCATCGAAACCGGCCAGCCGGTGCGCGATCCCGCCGCCGTCATGCGCCTGCTGCGGGAGCGGATCGACACGCTCGCCGATCCGATCGACCCCGGCTTCGGTTTCGACGCGGTGCAGCTGGCGGTGCCGCATACAGAGCCGCTGGTGGAGCGGCAAAGGACGCTGGAGGGCGGCGCGCAGGCCCATAGGCAGGAGGGCGTCGTCGCCCTCATCGATCGCCTGGGCATCCGCATCGGCCGCGACCGCGTCCGCCGCATCGCGCCCTGTGACCGGCATCTGCCCGAAGCGGCGCAGCGACTTGTCCCCGCCGCGCAGGTTCAGGCGCAGGCGTCATGGAACACCGACGAGAGCCGCCCGCCGCGCCCGCTGCTGCTGCTTGACCCGCCGCAGAGCGTGGACGTGATCGCCGGCGTCCCCGACGGCCCGCCGCTGCGCTTCCGCTGGCGCGGGCAGTTGCACGAGGTGCGGCTGGCCGAGGGGCCGGAGCGGATCGCGGCGGAATGGTGGCGGCGGCGCGAAGGGCACCAGCCCGGCGGCGCGGGCCGGACGCGCGACTATTACCGGATCGAGGATGGCGAGGGCCGCCGTTATTGGATGTTCCGCCACGGCCTGTTCGGCGAGGAAGCGGACATTCGCTGGTATCTGCATGGCCTGTTCCCGTGACCCCCTTCGCCGAGCCGGTCGCCGCCACCAATTTCAGCTTCCTGCGCGGCGCGTCGCACCCGCGCGAGATGGTGCGGCGTGCGGCGCTGCTGGACATGACCGGCATCGGCATCGCCGATCGCAACACGGTGGCCGGCGTCGTGCGCGCGCATCAGGCGCTCAAGGATCTGAAGGCGGAGGTGGGCGGCGAACATCTCGCCCTGCGCCTGATCGTCGGCGCGCGGCTGGTGTTCGCGGACGGCACGCCCGACATCGTCGCCTACCCGCGAACGCGCTTCGGCTGGGGGCGGCTGACCCGGCTGCTGACGCTGGGCAACCGCAGGGCGAAGAAGGGCGATTGCATCCTGACCTTGCCCGATCTTCTCGACCATGCGCATGACATGGCGCTGATCGCGATGGACGGCGACGCCGATATGCTGGCGCGGCTCAGGCAGGCGACGCCGCATCTCTGGCTCGCCGCCACGATGCACCGGGCGGGGCGCGACGCGCGGATGCTGGCGCAGCGAAGGGCGCTGGCGGAGCGATGCGGCGTGCCGCTGATCGCCACCAATGACGCCCTCTATGCGGAGGCCGACGACCGGCCGATGCAGGACGTGCTCACCTGCATCCGCGAAGGGCTGACCATCCAGACAGCGGGGCGCCGCCTCGCCGCCAATGCCGAACGGCATTTGAAGGCGCCCGCCGAAATGGCCCGCCTCTTCGCCCCCTGCCCGCAGGCGATCGCCGCGACCCGCGACCTGTTCGACAGCATCGCCTTCACGCTCGACCACCTCAAATATGAGTATCCGCACGAGCCGGTTCCCGCAGGCTGGCAGCCGCAGGACTGGCTGGAACATCTGACGCTGGAAAAGTCGAAGGAGCGCTTTCCCGCCGGCCTGCCGCCACGCTACCGCGCGACGCTGGACGAGGAATTCGCCCTCATCCGGTCGAAGAACTACGCCTATTATTTCCTGACCGTCCACGACATCGTCGCCTTCGCCCGCAGCCTGGAGCCACCGATCCTGTGTCAGGGGCGCGGGTCGGCGGCGAACTCGCTGGTCTGCTATTTCCTGGGCATCACCCCGATCGATCCGGTCGAACAGAAGCTGCTCTTCACCCGCTTCCTGTCCGAAAACCGCACCGAGCCGCCCGACATCGACGTCGATTTCGAACATGAGCGGCGCGAGGAGGTGATGCAATATATCTACACGCGCTACACCCGCGACCGTGCCGGCATCGCCGCCACCGTCATCCGCTACCGCCAGCGCAGCGCCCTGCGCGAAGTCGGCAAGGCGCTGGGCCTCACCGAGGATGTGACGGCGCGCCTGTCCGGCACCGTCTGGGGCTGGGGCGGGGAGGGCTTGCCCGAAAGCCGGGTGGCCGAGGCCGGCTTCGACCCCGCCAATCCGCAGCTCGCCCGCCTGCGCGACATGGCCGACCGCCTCTATGAAACGCCGCGCCACCTCTCGCAGCATGTCGGCGGCTTCGTGCTGAGCGAGGGTCGGCTCGACGAACTGGTGCCGATTCACAATGGGGCGATGCCCGACCGCACCTTCATCGAATGGGACAAGGACGATCTCGACACGCTGGAGTTGATGAAGGTCGACATATTGGCGCTGGGGATGCTGACCGCGATCCGCAAGAGCTTCGACCTGATGCGCGAGCACGGCCTTGGCGACATCGACCTTGCCACCGTCCCGCGCGAGGACAAGGCGACCTACGAGATGCTCCAGACCGGCGACAGCATCGGCACCTTCCAGGTCGAAAGCCGCGCCCAGATCGCGATGCTCCCGCGCATGAAGCCGAAGGAACTCTACGACCTCGTCATCCAGGTCGCGATCGTGCGCCCCGGCCCGATCCAGGGCGGCATGGTCCACCCCTATCTGCGCCGGCGGGCAGGAGAGGAAGCCGCCACCTATCCTGGCCCGCCCGACAATCCGCTCGAACTCAAGGATGTGCTGGAAAAGACGAAAGGCGTGCCGCTGTTTCAGGAGCAGGCGATGCGCCTCGCTATCGTCGCGGCCAAATTCACGCCAACACAGGCGGATGGCCTCCGCCGGTCGATGGCGACCTTCCGCAATCGCGGCGATATGCACCTCTGGGAAGAAAAGTTCATCACCGGCATGACCAGCCGGGGCTATCCGCTCGATTTCGCTGAACGCTGCTTCGAGCAGATCAAGGGCTTCGGCGAATATGGCTTCCCCGAAAGCCATGCGCAGGCGTTCGGCTGGCTCGCCTATGTCTCCTCCTGGCTCAAATGCCATCACCCGGCCGTCTTCACCTGCGCCCTGCTCAACAGCCAGCCGATGGGCTTCTACGCGCCGGCCCAACTGGTCCGCGACGCGCAGGAGCATGGCGTGGAGGTGCGACCCATCGACGTGCAGGCGAGCCATTGGGACAGCACGCTGGAGGGGCCGCGCATCTTGCGCCTCGGCCTCCACCGCATCGATGGCTTCCGCGAGGAATGGGCCAGCGCGCTGGTCGCCGCTCGGGCGCAGGCGCCGATCCGCGACATGGAGGACATGGCCCGCCGCGCGGCGATGCCGGCGCGGGCGCTCCAGTTGCTGGCCGACGCCGACGCGCTGCGCTCCATCGGCCAGAACCGGCGGCAGGCGGGGTGGGAAGCGCGCCGCGTGCCGCCTGCGCAACTCCCCCTTTTCGCCGCGCAGGACTTGCCGGAACTGGGGAAGGAAGCCGACGCCGACCTGCCGCCCATGCCCTTGGCGGAGGAAGTCGCGATCGATTACCAGACCCATCGCCTGTCCTTGAAGGGGCACCCGATGCAGTTCCTGCGCGCCCGCTTCGCCCGCCATGGCGTCATCGACTGCGCCGCCGTCAACGCATCGAAGGACGGCGCGAAGGTGCGGGTGGCGGGCGTCGTCCTCATCCGCCAGCGGCCGGGCAAGGGCAACGCCGTCTTCATCACGATCGAGGATGAAAGCGGCATCGTCAACGCCCTGCTCTGGGCGCGCGAGATGGAGAAACAGCGCCGCGCGGTGATGGCGTCCCGCCTGATGCTGATCGACGGCACGGTCCAGCGCAGCAAGGAAAATGTCGTCCATTTGATGGTCGACCGCGTCACCGACGCCAGCCGCGCGCTCGACTGGCTGCACGACCAACCGATGAGCCGCAGCGACGAAGTCACCCACCCCGGCCACCCCCGCGCCGCGCCTTCGCCGCGCCGCCATCCAAGGGACGTGCGGATACTGCCGAGTTCGCGCGATTTTCATTGAAGATATGGCGCAGCCTGGGAAACGGCTGAATAGTGCAAGGGACACCCCCAAAATCGTCATCCCAGCGAATGCTGGGATCTCTCTTTTCTTTCACCGCAGCGCCAAAAGAAGTGAGATGCCAGCCTTCGCTGGCATGACGATAATAGAGAGGACGCTGGTCGTCGCTCCTTCAGCACGGATCATGCCAGAACATACCGGAGCCCAGTTCCGACCAGCATTGGGGGAGCATGCCAAGGTTGCGCCTGTCAGGCGCATAGCCATATCCCCAGCCGCCATCGAAGAAGGGCCTCGTGCCGATATGCACCGAGCCATCGAAAACGATCACAGTATAAGGCTTCAATCCAGCGATGGCCGGCGGCCATTCACCTTCTCGGATAGTAACAGCCTCGCCACGAGGGCCGATAGGATATTTTGCCATCAGCCGCTGAGATTCCGAAGCGATCGCCCTCAATTTCGCTCGGTTATGCGTCGGGTGCGGGAAAGCGCAATAGACACCGATCGCGATTAGGATGATGATGGGCAATCCAATACGCAGGCTCCCGCCGGCTACGGCTTTTCCAAGCATCTTCATGGCGCGAAGCTTACCGCACCATGAAATGTCGGCAAGCCCGACGATCATCACATGGCGCTCAGTATCACCTCCCCGTCATGCCGGGCTCGACCCGGCATCCCGCTTCTTCAGAAGCGCGGACGAAAGTGCCAGCACTCAACCCCTTCCAAAATAGGATTTTCTCTGATCTATCCTCGGCGATGAACCCCTCGCCGACCTCCCGCTCGCAAAATAAGGCCCGTCAAGCCGGTGAGGCGTCGGCGGCGCGTCGGCGGCGCGTCACCGTGACCCAACCGTTACTTTGCTGGAGCCTTGCAGGGGCTTGGCGAGGACTATGGCCCGAAAAAGCCCGACAACGGTGTGAACTTTGCCTGGCAACCCAACCGCGCCCCTCACCGCTTCGTCGCGAACCAGATCACATGGCGCGGCCCCTTGCCATTGTCGCGCGCCTTGACCGCGACCTCGTCGACCAGGAAGCCCGTACTCCGCAATCGCCGGGTGAAGGGCTCGTCCGACCCCGCCGACCACACCGCCAATATGCCGCCGGGCTTCAGCGCCGCCTTGGCCGCTTCCAGCCCGGCCATCGAATAGAGCCGGTCGTTCGCCGCCGCCGTCAGCCCGTCCGGCCCATTGTCGACATCGAGCAGGATCGCGTCATAGTCCGCCCGCGCCCGGCCGATCACCGGCACGACATCCTCGATCAGAAGGGCCACGCGCGGATCGTCCAGGCACCCCGCCATCAGCTCCGCCATCGGCCCGCGCGCCCACGCGATGATCTCCGGCACCAGTTCCGCCACCGTCACCCGCGCCCCGCCGTCCAGCACGCCCAGAGCCGCGCGCAGGGTAAAGCCCATGCCATAGCCGCCGATCAGCAGATGAGGACTTTTCCGCCCCTTCAGCCGCTCGACCGTCATCAGCGCCAGTTGCTTCTCGGAACCGCTCATGCGGCTGCTCATCAATTCGTTGCGGTCGAGCACGATCATATGGTCCGCGCCCCGGCGGTAGAGCCTGAGTTCCTGCCCGCCCGGCACCATCGCCGAAGCCAGATATTCGCGCGGGATCATGATCGCATCCTTCCGTCCGTGCCGCCGCCTTGCCGCCGCCCGCCGCATGGCAGCTTGGCATCGCCCGCGCAAATGCTACAGGCTCCGGCAACCGGCATCATCCTATCATGGCAGGCAGTTTTTTCCTTCATGCGCTATTTTCTCGACACGGAATTCAACGGCTTCGGCGGCGCGCTCATCAGCGTGGCGCTGGTCCCCGAACAGGAAGGGGACGAGGAATTCTACGTCTCGCTGCCTTTGCCGGACGAGGTGGAGCCTTGGGTCGCCAAGCATGTGATCCCCTATCTGCGCCATGTGCCCCCTGCGATCGACCTCGAACTCAACCGGGTGGAGGCGGCCGATCATGTCGCCGCCTATCTGGAGGGGGACAGCGATCCCGTCATCATCGCCGACTGGCCGGAGGATCTGGCGCATTTCTGCGCGCTGCTGGTGACCGGGCCGGGGCGGATGGCGGGCGTGGACTTCGGCCTTCGCCTCGAACTCATCAACGCGGCGGGGTTCAGCGCGGCGGCCAACAGCCGCGTGCCGCACAACGCCCTGCATGATGCGCGCGCGCTGCGCGACTTCTACATGGCCGACTGAGCGCGCCGGCCGAGGCGCGACCGCTCGAACCACCAGAGCAGCGCGCTGACCGCCAGCCAGCCGAGCCACCAGAGGCGCGGATCGACGGGGCGGGCCGCTGTTCCGGCGGCCGCGTCGATGCCGGGGCCGCTGCCCAGCATCGCCGTCGCCTGCCAGTTCCGCGCCGCTCGCATCACCGGCAGATCGGTCGTCGGCCGAACGTAAAGGGCGCGCGCGCCCGTCCGCCCGCCGATGATGTGCCAGCCTGCCTGCGTCGGCCAGTAACCCGCGCATCCGGCCACGGGCAGCAGTTGCGCCGTCGTCCCGTCCGGTGCCGCGATCCGGGTCGCGCCGGGCAGGTCGCAGATCGTCGCCCGCTCGCCGGTCCAGTATGTGCCGGGGATCACCTGCGCGCCGGCGGCGGGGCGGATTACGGTGGAGAGCATCTGCGTCCACCAGTCGCCATAAAGATCGCGCCGCCCGGTCAGCGTCAGCGCATAGCTGTCGATCCCGGTGAACAGCGCCACCCGTCCGCTGCCCAGCATGGCCCAGGCGGCGATCGTCCGGCCCGCCGCATCCCTGAGCATCGGCACGCTGCGCCGGCCGTTCGGCGAGGCTGCGATCCGGCTGACCTCCGGCACATAATCGTCGGGGGTGGCGACATCGACCGGCGCATCGCCTTTGCCGATACCCTGGCGCGTGCCCGCGATCGCGGGCGGGGCGGCGCGTGGCAGGGCGAGCGGCACCAGTTCATTCTTCCCGCCGAGGCCAAAGCCCAGCGCCTGCCACTGGCTGCGTGTCGCTCCAACGATTGGCCCGGCCGCGCGCAGCACCAGCCCCATGCCGGCGCGCGCCGCTGCGATCAGAGGGGCGCGCGCCCCCGCCCAGCTGCGATCATCGACGATCGCGACATCGAACCGCCGCAGGCTGGCGGCATCGAGCGACACCGGCGCATCGCCCAGCGTCACGCCACCGCCCGCGCTCATCCGCGCGGTCACGTCATAGCCGGCGTCGCTCGCCCAGCGGCGCAGATATTTGACCTCCGCGCCGGGCGCGCCGGCAAGGATCAGCAGGCGCGGGCGGGCGCCGTCCGCGACCTGCACCGGCACGTCGGCTTCCTCCACCATGCGCCTGCCGCGCAGCACGCGCAGGCGGAACAGGCTCTGCCCCGCCGCCCGCGCTGTCCCGGCCAGCACGAACCGTCCGTCCCGTCCGAGGTCGGTCCGGTCTGTGACGCGGCCCGCCGGATCGAGCAGTTCGACCGTTGCTGAAGGCAGCCTGTTGAGCGCGCCCGCCACCGTGAAGCGTGCCCCCGGCGCGACGACCGGCGGTGGTGCAAGGTGAAGGATGCCGGGCGCGAGCGCGGGCGGATCGAACCGTACCGAAAGGCCAGCGGCGGCGGCAAGATCGCGTGGCTCCAGCCCGGAGCCGAGAATGGTGAGCGCGCGCACGCTGCGATAGCGCCGCAGCGCCGTCGCAAGATCGGGCATCCGCTCGCCGCCGGTCGCCCCCTCCGCCTCCGGCAGCAGGATTAGCGGCGGTCCGGCAGCGATCGTCGCAGTCCGCCCCGTGCCCGCCGTGGCGATGCGCAGCCGATCCGGCCCCTCTCTCCCGGCTGGCGGGAACAGCGCCAGGAACAGCAGGCCCGCCGCCACGGGCTGGAGCAGCATCAACACCGCGAGCCGCCACGGCGCACTCTGTCCGGCTGCGGCGCGGTGCCACAGCAGCAGCCGCGTGCAGGCCGCCAGGGTGGCAAGGCAAAGCAGGCCGGCGACGATCCTCTCCACGCTCATCGCCCTCCGATCGCATCAAGATAGCGCGCACCGCCGCCATCGGCCGGACGCCGCCGCATCAGCCGGCCGGCCGGCCGCTCCATCGCCGGCCAGAGCAGGTGGCGCAGCCGGTCGCGGCATCGTGTGCAACCCGGCTCCTGCCGCAGGGCGTCGATCGCGCCGGACAGCGCCAGCGCGTCCGGCACCCGGGCTGCATTGGCGCGCACCCAGCGATCGAGCGCATCGAGCGGGACCGGGGCATTGCCGCCCAGAGCCACCCAGGCCGCCGTAGCCGGCGCGTCCGCGCTTTCGACGGGATCGATCGACACAATGCGGCTCGCCAGCCCGTCGCGCTTCCCGGTCATGCGGCGGGCGGCGTCGATGGGCGGCAATTCAGGACCAACCCGCGAGAGGAAGATGCGCGTCGCCTGCTGCACCTGCTTGATGAAGCGCAACGCCCGGTAGGCGGGCGGCAGGGCGAGATCGGGTCGCCCTTGCTTGAGGTCGCGTTCGGACTCCCACATCGCGTCCACCGCCTGCTTCAACAGCGCGCGGGTTTCGGGATCGAGACTGGATGCGGGAGAATCGTCATGCGGATGGCCGAAGCTCGCCAGCACATCCTCGGGCGCGCCGAAGCCGGCGGCGGGCGCGGACGGGGGGCCGCCATGATCGTGGCCGTCGCCCGCGCTGTGGCCGTCCGCCGTCGGCAGGTCCGGCTCGCCTTCTTCCTCGCCGCCCAGAAACTGGCTGTAGCGGCCGCGCAATATCTGCTGGTCGCCGCCGATGCTGGCGGAGCGGGACAGATAGCGATCGGGCGCGAGCGCGCGGCGTTGCCTCAGCAGCGCTTCGATGTCGATGATGATCTGCCGCTGGCTGCGGAAATAGGCGGGCAGGGTGGTGTTGACCATGCCGGTGAGGCCGCTGCTTTCGGGCGCGCGCGCCGACGGCCAGCGCAGGATGATGCTCGGGCCGCGCACCTCCTGCGGGCCGGGCACGCGGGTGTCGCGGACGATGAGCTGGACCACCATGTCGCCACCGGCGGCAAAGCCGAGGCTTGCAAAGTCGAGGCGCGGGGCGAAGCGGCGGTCGCGCGCCGGGCCGCTGCCGCCGACGGCGATCTCCCGCTCGCTGAAGGTCACATTCTCGCCCTCGCCGATCGCCAGGGTGATGCGCAGCCGGGCTGTCGCGGCCACACCATAATCGTCAGTCGCGGCAAAGGCCGGGGACCAGCTGCGCTGCCCTGGCCTGACCAGCGTCAGCGCGGGCGTGAGCGCCCGGACGCTGGGGGGCGAATCCGGGATCGTATCGATCCGGTGCAGCGGCGGCGTGGGGCCGCGTCCCGCCGCCGGAACGACCCGATAGAGAAAGGCGGCGTCAGCGGCGCGGCCCGTGATCCAGTCCGCCCCGTCCCGGCGAAGCATGAGCGGCGCGCCGCCAATCGGGACAACGCGCGGGCCGCTCGCCACCGGGTCGAAGCGCAGCGTCCATTCCAGCCGCGCCCCCTGCGGCACGCGGGCGTCCAGCGAAGCCGAGTCGCGGACGGGCAGGCCGGTATAGGCCGGGGGTATGATGCGGAGATTCTGGGCGATCAGGCGCGGGACGCCGGGGCGTGCGGGCAATCCTTCCCGGCTGGGCGCGAGCGTCGGCGGGCCTTCCCCAGCGTGCGGCCAAAGCAGGGCAGCGGCGATCAGCGCGGCGGCGAGCAGGCCGAAGATCAGGATCGCGCGGCGCGACCAGTCCGGCGTGAGATCCTCCGGGCTGCCCTGATTCAGCCGGCGCGCGATGCGGCTGCGCTGAAGCGCCGCGAGCGGCGGCAGCGGGTCCGTGCGGAACAGGAGGGCGCTGCTGTCCTCCAGTTCGGGCCGGATCGCATCCAGTTGGCGGATCAGCCAGGGCAGGTCGTGCCGCGCCGCGCGCTGACGGGCGAGCAGCAGGGTGAGAAAAAAGGTGACCGCTGCGCCCGGGATCGCGAGCGCCGGACCCGACCACCGCCATAGCGCGACGCCCAGCGCGATCGACAGAGGCAGGCCGAATGCGAGCGTATCGGCAACGCGGCGGCGGCGGGCGGGGGCGGTCCAATGGACGGAAAGCGCTTCGTCCATCATGGCGCCATGCTCCGGCGGCGGCTGGTGGCGAGCCAGCGCTCCGCGCACAGCAGCAGCGCGATAAGAAGGCCGAGCCACGGTCGCAGCGGCACGGGCCGTGGTGTGTAGGCCCGCGCGCCGTCTGCGGGCGCGTAGTCCGCGGCCGAGACCCGCTGCGGCTCCGGCACGGGCGTGAGGATCGCCGCCAACTGACGCGGAAAATCGGCGTCGAGCAGGAGCGGAACCTGCGCGGGGACCAGCGGCCGGGTGAGGCGCAGGAGCCGGCCGCTCCCGATCCTGGCCTCCTCTGCCAGCGTTCCGCCGTCCGCGTCGTGCCAGACGGGATAGGAGTCCATGCCTTCCGGCAAGGAAGCGTCGGACGGGACGACAGCCTGCCCACCGCGCTCGATCCATCGGATCAGCGACTGGGGAAGGCTGCCCGCCACCATCCAGAAGAGGGTCCGGTCGATGGATGGCAGAGGCGCTGTCGCAGGGCCGCTCTCGAAGGCCGGCGGGTGTCCCGGCTTGCGCCAGGCGATCGCGGCCGCGCGGAGATAGCGGATGCTTTCGGCATGGGCGGCATCGCTGCGAACGGCGAGGCCCGGGCTGGCGGCCCGTTGTGGTGCCGTGGGCGGCATCGCGCCGGGCTGGATGCGCCACGTCACTTTCCGCGACAGCCGCAGGCGGCCGGCGTCCGCGCCTTCGATGATCGTAGGCGTGACGATGGTCAGCGGCGTATCGGGGGCGAGGTCGGCGTCGAGCTGACGGATCAGGCTGGCGACAGGCTGGGGGCCGGACGGGGGTGGCCCGTCGATCTCGGGGAAGTCGGGCGCGAGCCAATGCGCCCGCGCGTCGCTCGGAGCCGCGCGGTCCACTCGCGCGCCCGGGATAACGGCGACATAGGGGCGCTGCTCGCCCGCGCCCAGGAGCACCGGCTGCGCCAGCCACAGCGCCGCCAGCGCCAGCAGCGCCAGCCGCAGGGTCAGCAGCGGCCATTCGTCGAGCCGGATGCGCGCCCGTGGCCGTGGCCGTTGCCGCAGCCAGCGCAGCGCTGCGAAATCGGTCGGATGCTGCTCGCTGCGCCGGGCGACATGGATGATGAGCGGCACGAGCAGCGCCGCTAGCGCCGCCAGCGCAGCCGGGAAAAGCAACCCCAGGCTCATGCGGCGGTCGTGCCGAACAGGCGGCGCAGCGGCAGATCGACCGGCTCGTCCAGCATGTGCGCGACATGGCGGATGCCTGCTGCGTCCAGCCTGCCATGCAAGGCAGCGCGCGCCGCGCCGAACCGGGCGAAAAACTCGGCGCGGAGGGCCGCGCCGTCCGCCAGCAGTTCCTCGCCGGTTTCGGGATCGCGAAAGCGATAGCCGCCCTCGAACGGGAAATCGCGCTCCGCCGCCGTCAGCATCTCGACCACCAGCGTCTCCCGTCCGGCGGCGGCGAGCTTCTCGACCAGCGCGACCGCGCCCTCGTCGAAACAGTCGCTGAGCAGCATGACGAGATCCTGCGCGCCGACCCGCTCCCAGAGCGGAGCGAGCTGAGCATCGGCGGCGAAGCCGCGTGCGGGGCGCATCGCCAGCAGGTCCAGCAGCAACCGGTCGCGCTGGCGCAGCCCTGTCGCAGGCGGCAGGAGCGTCAGGCCGGCGTCGCCCAGCGCCATGAAGCCGAAGCGGTCGCCCTGCTGCATCGCGAGGTCCGCTATGGCAGCGGCGATGGCTTTCGCGGCGTCCAGGCGGGCATAGTCGGGACGGGTGGCATCCGCCTGCGCCATGGACGCGCTGATGTCGATGAGTATCCAGACCGCGACCGGGCTTTCGCGCTCGGCTTCCCGCACGAAGAATTTGTCCGACCGGGCGTAGAGCTTCCAGTCGATCTGGCGCAGTTCGTCGCCCGGTTCGTACGCACGATATTGTGCGAACTCCAGTCCCGCGCCCCGGCTGTGGCTGCGATGCAGGCCGATGCCCCGTGATCCGCTCGCGCGGCGCGTGACGAGGCGCAGGCCACGCAGTCGGCTGCGCACGTCCGGGGGCAGGAGATCGACCATCGCTCCGGTCAGGCGAGCGGCACGGCGCGGACCAGCGCGGCGACCACATCGTCGGCGCTGCGTCCCTCCGCCTCGGCGGCGAAGGAAAGGAGCAGGCGATGGCGCATGACGGGCGCTGCCAGCACGGCGATGTCGTCGCGTGTCGCAGCAAGGCGGCCGTGCAGCAGGGCGCGCGCCTTGGCGCACAGGATCAGCGCCTGCCCGGCGCGCGGACCCGCTCCCCATTTGACATAGCTGCGGATCGCGTCGGGCGCGCCGTCACCGGGGCGGCTGGCGCGGACGAGGCCGGTGACCCAGGCGAGCAGATCGTCGCTCAGATGCACGTCGCGGACAAGTCGCTGAAGCGCCAGCACTTCCTCGCCCTGCATCACCGCCGGCACCGCGCCGCCGCCCGAGCCGGTCGTCTGGGCGAGGATGGCGCGCTCCTCCGCCTCGGTCGGATAATCGACCCGGATGTGCAGCAGAAAGCGATCGAGTTGCGCCTCGGGCAAAGGATAGGTGCCGGCCTGCTCCAGCGGATTCTGCGTCGCCAGCACGAAGAAGGGGCGGGGCAACTGATGGGTGACGCCGGCATAGCTGACCGTCTTTTCCTGCATCGCCTCCAGCAGCGCCGCCTGCGTCTTGGGCGGGGTGCGGTTGAGTTCGTCGGCGAGCAGCAGGTTGGTGAAGACCGGCCCTTGCTGGAACCGGAAGGAGCGGTGGCCGGTGCCATGATCTTCCTCCAGCAATTCGGTGCCGAGGATGTCGCTCGGCATCAGGTCGGGGGTGAACTGGACACGGCGGAAATCGAGTTTCAGCGCATCACCCAGCGAGCGGACGAGCAATGTCTTGCCAAGGCCCGGCACCCCTTCCAGCAGGCAGTGGCCGCCGGCGAGCAGCCCGATCAGCAACTGTTCCACCACGTCGGCCTGCCCGACGATCGCCTGCCCGATCGCGGCGCGCAGGTCGGTCAGGCGGGCGAGGCGGCTCTGGATGTCGGCTTCGGTCAGGTCGGTCATGCAGTATCCTTGGGGTCGGGGCGGCGGATCAGGCGGACAGCGCGTACATCACGATGTTGACGGCGAATTTCGTGTTGTCCTCCGACAGAAAGCGCTTGTTGCGCCAGTCATAATCCCATTCGCAGCCATAATCCTTGTTGCTGTAGAGGATGCCGAGCCGGCCATTGATCTCCACGCCCTTGAGATAGTCGTGGACGAGGTCGTCGCCCCAGCCATTGAGTTCCAACGCGGTGTTGGGCGGCCCGTCGAAGGTGAAGAAGCTGCGATAGATCGGATGGCTCTTGGGCAGGGTCTTGAGCGCCCTGGCCCCGAAAATCCTTGCCATCTGCGCCTCGAAGGACCGGGCGAACAAGCCGTCTATGTCATGGTTGCAATCGTCCACCATGACGAAGCCGCCATTGCGGACATAGCGTTCAAAATTGCGCCGCTCGGCGGCTGAAAACTCGACCAGCTTGTGCCCCGCCATGTAGCAGAAGGGCGCAGTCAGCATCCTGGGGTCCGACAGCGGGATCACGCGCTCCTTCGGATCGACCCGCAGCGTCGTATAGTCGATCAGCGAGGTGATGATGTTGGATGGCGTGCGCTGGTCCACGTCCCAGTCGCCGGATTCGTAGCGCAGCCGCGTGAACCAGAAGTCATATCCGCCCGCGGCGGCGAGGGGGCGGGCCAGCAGCGTCGCCGCCAGCCCGCCCCCCATCCATCGCAGAAACTCGCCGCGTGTCATGCGCCGGGAAACATCCTCACACCGCGTCGGATAGCGAGGTGAAGGTGAAGTCGCGCAGCTTCATCGGCGGGATCACCATCACGGTGTCGCTTTCGTCGCTCTTCACCCGCACCGGCTTGCCGAATTCCTCGACATTGTTGAGCATGATGACCGGGCTTTCGTTGAAGCGGAAGTTCTTGATCGGATATTTCAGCTGCCCGTTTTCGATATAGAAGGTGCCGTCGCGGGTCAGGCCGGTCAGCAGCACCGTCTGCGGATCGACCATGCGGATATACCAGGTGCGCGAGACGAGGATGCCGCGCTCGGTCGTGCGGATGAGGTCGGCGGTCGACTTGGTGCCGCCTTCCATGATGATGTTGCCGAACTGCGCCTGCTCGGGCTTGCCCTCCTTTTGCGCCCAGTAGCGGCTGTAGTTCATCGTCATCAGCTTGCCGTTCTGGATGATCGGCATCTTCTTGCGGGGCAGGCCGTCGTCGTCCCAGGGATAGACTGCCGCGCCCGGATAGGCGGGGTCGGTGAACATGCTGACCTGAGGCCCGTAGACCTGCTCGCCCAGCTTGTTGCCGCCGCCCTTCTTCGACAGGAAGCTGCGGCCCTCGTCGGCCGAGCGCGCGTCGAAGAAGAACATCATGAAGGCGACGAGGCCGGCCGCGGCGGCGGGTTCCAGGATAACGGTATATTTGCCCGGCTCCAGCGCCTGCGCCCCGGCGGACGCGCTCGCCTTGCGCATGGCGACGCGAATGTCCTCGCCCGCATTGAATTGCGCGACATCCTGCACATTATGGCCGACCCAGCCGGACCCGCGCCCGTCCTGCGTCCGCACGGTGCATGTATAGTCACTGCTGGACCCGGTCTGGTAACCGTAATTGCCCTTGCTGTTCAGGAAGGCGACGAAGCCGGCCTGATCCTCCAGATAGCCGGCTGCGACCAGCTTCTCCGCGCGGCAGGGCGCGATCGAGTCCGACGCGACCTTGGCGCGATAGGCCGGGGTGATGCCGGCGGTGGACGCGCTGAACGTGTCCGTTTTCATGTAGGTCTGCTTGGGCACGGCCGGCATGAATTCCGGGTTTTCGGGTGCGAGGCGGGCCAGCTCCTCGGCCCGGCGGACGACCCGCTCCAGCGCCGCGTCGTCGAACTGGTTGATGGTGGCGATGCCCACGCGCTTGCCGAACGCCACCTGCACCTGCAACTGGATGTCGTCGGTGACGCCAGCGGTGGACACGTCGTTGCGCGCGAAGCGGATGTTGCCGCGCGTGCTGCCGGTCAACTGGGCGGTGCATTCGTCCGCCTTGGAATAGCCCAATACCTTGGTCAGGATTGCCTTGGCCTGCGCTTCGGGAAGGATGCTCATGTCTCTATTCTCCTAAAGCGGTCGGTCAGCCGAGCGAGCGGGCGGTGTTGATGACGTTGATGCCGTTGAAGCGCGCGGTCGATGACCCGTGCGACACGGCCGACACCTGCGCCGGCTGGCCCTTGCCGTCGAAGAAGCTGCCGCCCAGGCGATAGTCGCTGGCGTCGCACACCCCGGCGCAGGCGTTCCAGAATTCGGGCGTGCGGATCTGGTAGGCGACATCCTCGATCTGCTGGGTGATCTTGCCCTTCTTGATTTCATAGAAGAGCTGGCCGCCGAACTGCGCGTTGTAGCGCTGCTGGTCGATCGAGAAGCTGCCGTCGCCGATGATGTAGATGCCATCCTCGACATTGGCGATCATGTCCGCCACGCTCATCTTCTGCTTGCCCGGTTCCAGGCTGACGTTCGCCATGCGCTGGAACTGCACGTTGGACCAGCTGTCGGCATAGGCGCAGCCGTCCGATGCCGTCTTGCCCTCGATATGCGCCTGATCGCGGATCGCCTGATAGCCGACGAGCTTGCCGTCGCGGATCAGATCCCACTTCTTGGTCTTGATGCCTTCGTCGTCATAAGCGACCGCGCCGAGGCTGCCCGGCTGGGTCTTGTCGGCGACGATGTTCACCTTGTCGCTGCCATATTGGAAATGGCTTTGCAGCTTGTCCATGGTGGCGAAGCTGGTGCCGGCATAGTTCGCTTCGTAGCCCAGCACCCGGTCGAGCTCGAGCGGGTGGCCGACCGATTCGTGGATGGTGAGCCAGGTGTGCGACGGGTCGAGAACCAGGTCATATTTGCCCGGCTTGACCGAGGTGGCCTTGATCTTCGCCTGCGCCTGTTTGGCGGCGGCGATCGCGTCCTCCTTCATGTCGTAGCTGTTGCCGTAGACGGTGACGCCGTTGGGCAGGACGGTCTTGCCGCTGGCCGCGCCGTCTAGATATTCAAAGCCGAGGCCCATCGGCGAGGACAGCCCTTCGCGCACGCGGAACTTGCCGCTCGCCTTGTCGACGGCGGTCACTTCCATCGGCGCCCAGATGCGGTGAACGTCCTGGTCGATATAGCTCCCATCGGTGCTGGCGAAATATTTTTGCTCGTTGACCAGGAACAGGATCGAGCGGATGAAGCTCGCCCCGGCGTCGAGCGCGGCGGCGTTGACGCCCATCAGCAGGTCGACCTTGTCCTTGATCGGCACGGCCATGCTGTTCTTGACGATCGGCGTGCGCCACGACACTTCGCCCGCGCCCTTTGCCGGGGCAAGCTGCACCGGCGCGCTCTGGCCGGGGGCGTTCGCCTTGGCGATCGCGACGGCCTGCGCGGCGGCCCTCGCCACGGCGTCCTTCGTCAGTTCGTTGGTGGCGGCAAAGCCCCACGCGCCGTTGGCGATCACGCGGATGCCGACGCCGGTCGATTCGGTGTTGACGATATTTTCGACGTTGCGTTCGCGGGTGATGACGAACTGGCGCAGGTAGCGGCCGACGCGCACGTCGGCGTAGGTCGCGCCGGCGCTTTTCGCGCTGTTCATCGCGGCGTCGGCGAGGCTCTTCTTGAGCGCGACATCGATGGCGCTGCTGAGTTCCTCGGCGGCGATGACCTTGCCGAACATGGCGGGCAGGACAAGGCCGCCCATGCCTGCGGCCCCGAGGGCCAGAAAATCGCGTCTTTGCAAGGGTCGTCTCCCGCCTGACTATGCCCGCGCATGTGGCGGGTCGGATTGTGCTTGGGATGCGGCGTGTTGCCGTAACCGGGTGTGGATGCGCGCGATCATTGCCGGGCGACGGGGCGGGGTCAAATATCTTTTACGATTGCACAAGAAGTGGTTCCCGGCCTTTCGACAGATGACATCTGTCGAAAAAGGCTGGCCGGCCAACGCGATGCGACAGGCGCAAAGAGCAGGGACGACTATGCTGTCCCGCTGCTCGCGATACCAGTGCTGTAAGAAAATATGGTCGGGGAAAGAGGATTCGAACCTCCGGCCCCTGCCTCCCGAAGACAGTGCTCTACCAGGCTGAGCTATTCCCCGACCGATGCCGGACCCACCGTTTTGCGGCGGCCCCGTAAGGCAGGAGTGCGCCTATAGAGGGGGCGTTCCGGGCTGGCAAGCGGGCAATGCCGCTTTTTTTGCCCGGCTCTAGAGCAGCCCCGCCTCGCGGAAGCTGAAGCGGGCGTCGGCGCTGAAAATCAGATGATCGGCAAGGCGGATGCCAAGTGGACGCAGCCGGCGGTGGACCATGCGCGTCAGGGCGATGTCGGTGGTACGCGGTTCAGGCGAGGCTGCGGGCGGGCGGCGCTGGATGAGCGCGATCGCACTGCTTTCATCCGCGATCAGGCACCGGATCGCGGATCGCCAGTCTCGGGACAAGGGCAGGACATGATGCGCCCGCCCGTTGCGGTCGAGAATGGCCAGCAAGAGAATGTCTTTGCCCGGGTTCATCGCGCCACGGTGACAGAGGGCCGCCGCGGTTCCAGCCAAAGCCGCTCCGAAATGGCGGCGACCCGCGGGTTTTATATCCGAAGCGGGAGATTTGGTGGGCGACATCCCTTCGGCTACACCGGTGTCCTGGATTCGCAGATGCAGGACAAGCTGTTGACGGACACGACGCCCCATTATGAACAGCAATATCTCGATCTGATGCGCCATGTCTGGCTGCATGGAGATGAGCGGGTGGATCGCACCGGGGTCGGCACGCGGTCGATCCTGGGCGCCACGATGCGCTTTTCGCTGGCCGACGACGCGGTGCCGCTGCTGACCACCAAGCGGGTCTACTGGAAGGTCGCGGCGCGCGAGATGCTGTGGTTCCTGACCGGCGACACCAACATCCGGGAACTGGTTCGCCAGAATGTCCATATCTGGACCGACTGGCCGCTCGACGCCTATCGCCGCGCGACGGGCGAGGCGATCGACCGCGACGCATTCGAGGCACGGATCATCGCGGACGAGGCATTCGCCGCGCGCTGGGGCGATCTTGGCCCGGTCTATGGCGCGCAGTGGGTGAACTGGCCGATCTATGAGCCGGTGGGCGATGGCCTGTACCGCAAGGCGGCGCGGGGACGGAACCAGATTGCCGAGCTGGTCGAGGCGATCCGGGCGACGCCGGGGTCGCGGCGCTTGCTCTTCACCGGCTGGAACGTCGCGGAGGTGCCGAACATGGCGCTGCCGCCCTGCCACATGACCTATCAGTTCCAGGTGGCGAATGGGCGGCTCAACGGCCTGCTGTTCCAGCGCAGCTGCGACCTTGGCCTCGGCTTCGCCTTCAACATCTTCGGCCTGTCGATGCTGACCCGGATGCTGGCGCAGCAGACCGGCCTGGAGCCGGGGGAAGTGGTGTGGCAGGGGGGCGACGTGCACCTCTACCTCAACCATGCGGATCTGGTGGAGGAACAGATGTCGCGGACCCCGGCGGGCGCGCCAAGGCTGCGGATCAACCGGTACCCTCCAAGCATTTTTGACTATCGTATCGAGGACTTCGATGTGGTCGATTACGCGCCGCAAAGCCACATCTCGGCGCCGGTCGCGGTGTGAGTTGAACAGCGATCAGGACATATGTTTGACGAATATTGGGTCAGCAAGGCTTGCCTTTTGCCGAATTGAAATATAATATCTGCATAAAGCAATAATATTGCAATGCACCATAGGAGGCAGGATGAGCGATCCGCACGGATCAGCGGACGGGCGAGGGTCGGCAGGGCGCAATCTGCCGCCGCTGCGACTGCATGTGCCGGAACCGCCGGCGCGGCCGGGCGAGGCGGCCGATTTCAGCCATTTCGACATTCCCGCCGCCGGTGCCCAGCCGCGCCCCGATGAATTGAGCGATGCCGGCGTGATGCGCGACATGGCTTACGGGCTGGTGCGGGTGCTGGATGAGGACGGCCGTGCGGTGGGGCCATGGAACCCCAACCTGCCGGCCGATACACTGCTGGAGATGCTGCGCGCGATGGCGCTGACGCGGGCGTTCGACGCGCGCATGTTCCGCGCGCAGCGGCAGGGCAAGACCAGCTTCTACATGAAGTCCACCGGCGAGGAAGCGGTGTCGATCGGCGCGGCGGCGGCGCTGGCGCGCGACGACATGTGCTTCCCCAGCTATCGCCAGCAGGGCATCCTGATCGCGCGCGGGTGGCCGATCGTCGACATGATGAACCAGATCTATTCCAACAAGGGCGACCGGCTGAAGGGGCGGCAACTGCCGATCATGTATTCGGCGCGCGAGGCGGGCTTCTTCTCGATCTCCGGCAACCTCACCACCCAATATCCGCAGGCGGTCGGATGGGCGATGGCGAGCGCGGCGAAGGGCGACACGCGGATCGCCGCAACCTGGTGCGGGGAGGGATCGACGGCGGAGGGCGACTTTCATTCCGCCTGCACCTTCGCCAGCGTCTATCGCGCGCCAGTCATCATGAATATCGTGAACAATCAATGGGCTATCAGCAGCTTTTCAGGTTTTGCTGGAGCAGAGGCGACGACCTTCGCCGCGCGCGCCGTGGGCTATGGCATTGCCGGCCTGCGGGTCGATGGCAATGATCCACTCGCAGTCTATGCGGCCACCCGTTGGGCTGCCGACCGCGCGCGCGCCAATGGCGGGCCGACGCTGATCGAGCATTTCACCTATCGCGTCGAGGGGCATAGCACGTCGGACGATCCGGCCGCCTACCGCTCCGCCGAGGAAAGCAGCCTGTGGCCGCTGGGCGATCCCATCGCCCGGCTGAAGCAGCATTGCATCGGCTTGAGCATCTGGGACGAGGAACGCCACGCGGCGATGGACCGGGAACTGGCCGAACAGGTGCGCGACGCCGCGCGCGAGGCGGAGAAGAACGGCATATTGGGCCACGGCCTCCACCATCCGATGGAAAGCCTGTTCGAGGATGTGTTCGAGGAAATGCCCCGGCATTTGAAGGAACAGCAGAGCCAAATGCTCGACGAATGGAAGGCGGCGGGGCTGTGATGCGAGTGAATATTCTCCCGTTCGGGCTGAGCCTGTCGAAGCCCATGACTGAGCGGAGCGAAGTCGCTTCGCCTTCGGCTCAGCGCTGCCCTTCGACTTCGCTCAGGGCGAACGGCGGGAGGGTGCGGCGGCATGGCTGATGATGTGATCGAAACCTCTGCCCAAACCACCCAGATGAACATGATCCAGGCGATCAACAGCGCCATGGACGTCATGATGGCGCGCGACCCCGATGTCGTCGTCATGGGCGAGGATGTCGGCTATTTCGGCGGCGTGTTCCGCGCCACCGCCGGCCTTCAGCAGAAATATGGCAAGAACCGGGTGTTCGACACGCCGATCACCGAATGCGGCATCATCGGCGTGGCGGTGGGCATGGGGGCCTATGGCCTGCGCCCGGTGCCCGAAATCCAGTTCGCCGACTATATCTACCCCGCGCTCGACCAGCTGGTGAGCGAGGCGGCGCGGTTGCGCTATCGCTCGGCGGGCGAGTTCATCGCGCCGATGACGGTGCGCTCGCCCTTTGGCGGCGGCATCTTCGGCGGGCAGACGCACAGCCAGTCGCCCGAGGGCATCTTCACCCATTGTTCGGGGATCAAGACGGTCATCCCGTCCACCCCCTATGACGCCAAGGGACTGCTGATCGCGGCGATCGAGGATAATGACCCGACGCTCTTCTTCGAGCCGAAACGCATCTATAACGGCCCGTTCGACGGCCATTATGACACGCCTGCCAAAAGCTGGGCGGGGCACCCGGATGCGCAGGTGCCCGAGGGCTATTATCGCATCCCGCTGGGCAAGGCGCGGATCGCGCGGGCAGGGGAGGCGCTCACCATCCTGTGCTATGGCACGATGGTGCATGTGGTCGAAAATGCGGTGCGCGAACATGGCGTGGACGCGGAGATCATCGACCTGCGCAGCCTCGTCCCGCTCGACATCGATGCCATCGAGGCGTCGGTGAAGAAGACCGGCCGCTGCCTGATCGTGCATGAAGCGACGCGGACGAGCGGCTTCGGCGCGGAATTGCTTGCCCAGGTGCAGGAACGCTGCTTCTACCATCTCGAAGCGCCGATCGAGCGGGTGACGGGGTTCGACACGCCCTATCCGCACAGCCTGGAATGGGCCTATTTCCCGGGGCCGGTGCGCATCCGCGAGGCCATCACCAAGATCATGAAGGACTAGAGCGCCATGGCTCTCTTTACATTCAAGCTGCCGGACATCGGCGAAGGCATCGCGGAAGCCGAGATCGTCGGCTGGCACGTCAAGGTGGGCGACCAGGTGGATGAGGACCAGCCGATCGCCGACATGATGACCGACAAGGCGACCGTCGAGATGGAAAGCCCCGTCGCCGGCACGGTGGTGCGGCTGGCGGGGGAACCGGGCGATCAGGTGTCGATCGGGTCGATGCTGGTCGAGATCGAGGTCGAGGGCGACGTCGGCGCCGCGCCGCCGCCGAGCGAGGAGACGATCGCGGCGGAGACGGCGGGTGAGGCGGTAATAGAAAATCCCTCTCCCCCTCAGGGGAGTGGGTTGGGAGAGGGGGCAACCGAGGCAACGATTCTGTCGCCGTCCGATCTGGATAGCCCCCCCACCCCGGCCCTCCCCCCTGAAGGGGAGAGGGAAAAGCACCAGCCCATTCTCGCCTCCCCCGCCGTGCGGGCGCGGGCGAAGGAATTGGGCATCGACCTCGCGCAGGTGAAGGCGAGCGGCGACCGTATCCGCCACGCCGATCTCGACGCCTATCTGCTCTATGGATCGGGGCAGGGCTATGCTCCGGCGGCGCGTTCCGCCAAACGAGCCGATGAGACGGTCAAGGTCATCGGAATGCGTCGCCGGATCGCGGAGAATATGGCCGCGTCCAAGCGGCATATCCCGCATTTCACCTATGTCGACGAGATCGACGTGACCGCGCTGGAGGATATGCGCGAGCAGCTCAATGCCGGTCGGGGCGAGCGCCCCAAGCTCACCATGCTGCCGCTGCTGATCGTCGCGATCTGCAAAACATTGCCCGACTTTCCGATGCTGAATGCGCGCTATGATGACGAGGCAGGCGTGGTGACGCGGCACGGATCGGTCCACCTCGGCCTCGCGACGCAGACCGACGCCGGGCTGATGGTGCCGGTGATCCGCGATGCGCAGGACAGGAACATCTGGCAGCTGGCGAGCGACATCCGCGGCTTGGCCGACGCGGCGCGCAGCGGCAAGGCGAAGTCGGAGGAACTGAGCGGCTCGACGCTGACGCTGACGTCGCTGGGGCCGCTGGGCGGGATCGCGACGACGCCGGTCATCAACCGGCCCGAGGTCGCGATCATCGGTCCCAACCGGGTGATCGAACGCCCTGTTTTCCGGGGCAGGGAGGTCGTCGCGGCGAAGCTGATGAACCTGTCGATCAGTTGCGACCATCGCGTGGTCGACGGCTGGGACGCGGCGAGCTTCGTCCAGGCGGTGAAGAAGCGGCTCGAAGCGCCCGCGTTTCTCTTCGTCGATTAGCGCGCGACCGTCCGCCAGCTGATCCGCCCGCGTGCGCCGGGCGTCGCCGGGCGGGGCAGGCGCCAGCGGATATGGGTCACGTCGTCCGCCACGGCGCGGCGCACACCGCCGAGCGGGGTGGGAAGCCAGAGGCTGTCGAACCGCGCAAAGCGCACGCCGCCGTCGATGGACACCAGAACAGCCGGATCGGTGAGGTCCGGGATCGCGCCGCGAAAGGCGGACCGGTCGAGGGCGAGATCGCGCATTGGCTGCGCCCCTTCGTTGCGCCAGTCGAGCAGCACGACGACCGTGTCGCCGCGCGTCACCCGATCCGTGCCCGCTAGCGTCCGGCGCGGGCGGCCGTTGAGGTCGGTGGTGACCCGCTCGACGAACAGCCGGGTATCGAGCCGTGGCGCAGGCTGCGCCGGGGCCGCCTGATCCGTGACGATCGCCGCCATGATGCCCAGAAAAGCGCCCGTCGCCGCCTTCATGCCGTTCCCCGTTCCTGTCCCCGTCGACGGCCGTAGAACGGCGCAGCGAAGATTTGGTTAAGCCGCTGTTTCCTGGCGCGCGGAGGCGTTCGACGGTTGGTCGATTGACGCCCCATCGCGTCCGTCGCACACCCGGTGCGATGACTCAGGAGAATCAGGCGCCGGTCGGCAGCGACCTTCAGGAAATCAACCGGCGGCGCGACCGGTTGCTGGCGTCGATCGCGTTGACGTCGGGCATCGGGCTGATGCTGGCGCTGCCGTTCGCGCTGCGGGCGGGGGCGGAGTTCTTCCTGCCGCTGACCGCCGCCCTGGTGATCGCGATCGCGCTGGTGCCGCTGCTCGAATGGATGGAGCGGCGCGGGCTGCCGTCGGGCCTGGCGGCGCTGATCGCGGTGGTGAGCTTTCTGGTGGTCGCCAACACGGCGCTGGTGCTCATCGTCGTGCCGGCGACCGACTGGTTCCGCATCCTGCCCCAGCGCCTGCCGCAGATTCAGGCGAACCTCGCGCCGGTGATCGACTTCTACGCCAATCTCCAGCGGTTCGTGGACGAAACGGTGCAGTCGCTCGCCAAGGGGCCGGTGGCGGCGCAGGCGTCGGCGGTGGAAGCGCCCCGCTCGCTGCTGCAATTCGCCGCCACCTCTGCGCCGGCGGCGATCATCCAGATGGTGTTCGCGCTGCTCATCATCTACTTCTTTCTCGCCGGCTGGACGCGGCTGCGGCGACGCACGATCAACAGCCGGGGCAGTTTCGACGGCGCGATGGCGGTCGCGCGGGTGATCCAGAATGTGGTCGACGCGACATCCGCCTATGTCATCACCATCGCCATCATCAACAGCTGCCTCGGCCTTGCCGTCGCGTTCGCGCTGTGGGTGATCGGGATGCCATCGCCCCTGATGTGGGGTGGCATCGTCGCGCTGCTTAACTTTGTGCCCTATTTCGGGCCGATGCTGGCGGCAGTGCTGCTGGCGCTGGGCGGCCTCATGGTATTCGACGACGTCTATATGGCGCTGATGCCCGCCGCGCTCCAGGTCGGCTTCCACCTTGTCGAGGCGAACGTCATCACGCCGCTGCTGCTGGGGCGGCGGCTGACGATGAACCCGCTGCTGATTCTCGTGTCGCTGACCTTCTGGGGATGGGTGTGGGGAACGCCGGGCGCGCTGCTGGGTGTGCCGCTGCTCATCATCATCCAGACGGTGGTGTCGGCGGCCGGCACGCCCGACATTGCCGGTTTCCTGTTCGAGCAGGGGACGCTCACGGTGCCGCGCCGCAAAGAAAATGCGGAGAAAGCGCAAACCGATGGCGCGGACGGTTGACAGCATCGGCGGACGCTCATAGACGGCGCTTCCACACCGAACGCGGGTGTAGCTCAGTTGGTTAGAGTGCCGGCCTGTCACGCCGGAGGTCGCGGGTTCGAGCCCCGTCACTCGCGCCACTTTCCTTGCAGGGAAGTGGGTTTTGGTTGGTCCCGGAGGCGCATCCTCCGATGGCGGTAAAGGCCATGAACAGATGCCGCCCTGCGCGGGTGTAGCTCAGTTGGTTAGAGTGCCGGCCTGTCACGCCGGAGGTCGCGGGTTCGAGCCCCGTCACTCGCGCCACTTCCTGCAAGGGAAGTGATTTTCTGCCCTATCGCCAGCGGCCGGTTTCCATCCAGGCCAGCAGCCGCCGCAGCGGCAGCACCCAGATCCATACGATCCCCAGCACGACATAGACAGGCACCTGTGCCCATACCGGCAGTCCGCCGATATGGGGCGACAGGCTCCCTACCAGCACCGCCCAGCCGGTGATCAGCGCGATGATCGTCAACATGCCGACCGGCTTGCGCCAGCTGGGGGCATGATAATGGCGCGGGTCGATGCTCATCCCGGCTCCCCTTCGATCAGTTCGACTTCTGTCAGGATGACGTCCAGCGGCAAGTCCCACGGATCGGCCGGCACCCTCTCCAGTTCCTGCGCCGACCAGGCGAGGCCCACCCGCAGCGCGTCCGGGAAGCGGGCAAAGGCGCGATCATAATAGCCGCCGCCCTGACCCAGCCGGTTCATCGCCCGGTCGAACCCCACAAGCGGCGCGACGATGACGTCGGGCGTCACCACTCCGCCTGCGGGATCAGGATGGCTGGTGCGGTAGAGGCCGGGAAGGAGCGCCTCGTCCGGCCGCCAGACGAGGAAATCCATGCCGCCCAGGCGATCGAGGACGCGCGGCAGGGCGATGGTTTTGCCCAGCGCGATGAGCGGCGCGGCGAGCCGCTGGGCGGGGGCTTCATCGTCCAGGCCCATATAGAGCGCCACCGTCCGGGCATTGTCCACCCGGCGGGCGAGCGGCGAGGGAAGGGCCTTGAACGCCAGCCTGTGCGCCAGCGGATCGAGTCCCGCGACAAAGGCGCGTCGCCGCTCTCGCGCCAGCGTGCGCAGCGCGCTTTTGTCGGCGTCGGGCATTTCGTGCGTCATCAAGGGTCCGGGTAGCGGGGATGGGCGGGTGACGGGACCGCCTCGGTCGTTTGCTGGAATATCCTCTGACGCCTCAACGTCAGGTGGGGACCATGTAGATCGGGCCGGAACCCGCTCAGGGACAGCCCCCGTGGATGTGATTATCGCCTCAGGGATGTTCGCTAAAGCTCGTGCCGCGCAGTGCCCGTCACCTGCAATCTAGGCGTCGGCGGCCCTTGGGGCAAGCGTCGTGCGCAGCTTTTCTATCCGCGCGGCGATGGCTTCGACCGCCCGGGCGGCCGGTTCATCCTCGTCCAGCGCCAGCTTGGCCTGCTGTCCGGCCATCGCCTTGCGCAACTCGTCCAGTTCGTCGGCGAGGAAAAGGGCGGCGAACAGCAGCGTGCGGACCTCAGTCAGCCCCGGCGTGCCCTGCTGCGCCAGCCGCGCCTTTTCCTCGACCAGGGCGGCGAGGCGGGCGAGATGCGGCTCCTCCCCGTCGCGGCAGCGGATCTGGTAGGGGCGGCTGGCGATCTGGACGCTGGTTTCAGCCATGCACCCGGCCCTGAAGTGTGTCGATCAGGTCGTCGAGCGAGCGCAGCGCCGCTTCGGCACCCGCCCGGTCGACCGAGGAGGCGGAGGCCGGGACCGATGTCGCCTGAACCAGGCGGGTCACGTCCTGTTCAAGCCGGCTCACCGCACGCTCCAGCGTGCCGATCGCCTGCATCATGCGGTCGCTTGCCATGGCAAGGGCATAGCCTAATCCCCGGCCCGGCAAAAGCGCTGTTTGCGGGGGTTCGATGGCCGTTTCGCTGGCCTGAGGGCGACGCGCGGTTGACGCATGGGGATTGACGCGACAAAGGGGGCGCGACTTCGATTCGCCCGCGTTCCCGGGCTGTGCCGCCATCCTTCGTTCAGGAAAGACGTCCGCCGATAATGACCGTCTCCGAAAAGTCGCTCGCCAACGCCATCCGGGCGCTGTCCATGGACGCCGTTCAGGCCGCGAACAGCGGGCATCCGGGTATGCCGATGGGCATGGCGGACGTGGCGACGGTGCTGTTCGGGGATTATCTGAAGTTCGATCCGAGCCAGCCCAAATGGGCCGACCGCGACCGTTTCGTGCTGTCGGCGGGCCATGGATCGATGCTGATCTACAGCCTGCTGCACCTGACCGGCTATGCCCGTCCGACGATCGAGGACATCGCCCGCTTTCGCCAGCTGCATAGCCCGTGCGCCGGCCACCCGGAGAATTTCGAGCTGGCCGGGGTCGAGGCGACCACCGGACCGCTGGGGTCGGGCCTTGCCACCGCGGTCGGCATGGCGATCGCGGAGCGCCACCTGAATGCGCAGTTCGGCGACGATCTGGTCGATCACCGCACCTGGGTGATCGCCGGCGACGGATGCTTGATGGAGGGCATCAACCATGAGGCGATCGGCCTTGCAGGGCATCTGAACCTCGGCCGCCTGATCGTGCTGTGGGACGACAACAAGATCACGATCGACGGCGCGGTCGATCTGTCGAGCAGCGAGGATGTGCGGGCGCGCTATGCCGCGACCGGCTGGCATGTCGTGTCGTGCGACGGCCATGACGTTGCCGACATACGCCGCGCGCTTGCCGAAGCGGTCGCCGATCCGCGCCCCAGCCTTGTCGCCTGCGCGACCAAGATCGGCTATGGCGCGCCCAACAAGGCGGGCACGTCGGGCGTCCACGGCAGCGCGCTGGGCGAGGCGGAAGTCGCCGCCGCGCGCGAATTTCTCGGATGGACCGCCGAGCCGTTCGTCATTCCCGCCGACATCGCGGCGGCGTGGAAAGCGATCGGTGCCAAGGGCGCGAGCGTTCGCGTTGCTTGGGAAGAACGGCTGGCAAGGAGCGACAAGGGAACGGAATTTTCCCGCCGCATGGCCGGTGATCTGCCCGCCGGTTTCTCGCTCGACGCCTATATCGACAGCCTGATCGCCGCGCCGCAGAAGGTCGCGACCCGCAAGGCGAGCGAGCTGGCGCTGGGCGCGATCAACGACCTGCTGCCCGAAACGCTGGGCGGCTCGGCCGACCTGACCGGCTCCAACAACACCAAGACCAAGTCCACCGGGCCGCTGACCCGCGACGATTATGCCGGCCGCTACGTCTATTATGGCATCCGCGAATTCGGCATGGCCTGCGCGATGAACGGCATGGCGCTGCATGGCGGCGTCATTCCCTATGGCGGCACCTTCCTCGTTTTTTCCGATTACATGCGCGCCGGCATCCGCCTCGCGGCGCTCCAGCAGCAGCGCGTTATCCATGTGCTGACGCATGACAGCATCGGCCTTGGCGAGGATGGCCCGACGCACCAGCCGATCGAGCATGTCATGTCGCTGCGCATGATTCCGAACCTCGACGTATATCGTCCCGCTGATGTGGTCGAGACGGCGGAATGCTGGGAACTGGCATTGCAGGACGCGAGCGGCCCGTCGGTGCTGGCGCTGACCCGCCAGAACCTGCCGCAGCTGCGCACGCAGAAGAGCGAGAATCTGTCAGCCAAGGGCGCCTATCGCCTCGTCACCGCGACCGCCGAGCGCAAGGTGGTGCTGATCGCCACCGGATCGGAAGTCGAGATCGCGGTCGCGACCGCCAGGCTGCTGGAAGCGCAGGGGATCGGCGCGGATGTGGTCTCCATGCCGAGCTGGGCGCATTTCGAGGCGCAGCCGCAATCCTATAAGGATGACCTGCTGCCGCACCATGTGCTGCGCGTATCGATCGAGGCGGGCACCACCTTCGGCTGGGAACGCTATACCGGCATCGCGGGACTGCGCTTCGGCATCGACAGCTTCGGCGCGTCCGCCCCGGCCGAAGCACTCTACGACCATTTCGGCCTCACCGCCGAGAAGATCGCGCCCAGGATCATGGCCGCGCTCGACAACTGACCGAACGACAACACCTAGGAGGCTAGTGCAGTGGCAACGAAGGTAGCAATTAACGGTTTCGGACGCATCGGCCGCCTGGTGGCGCGCGCCATCCTGTCGCGCACCGACCATGACCTGGAACTGGTCAGCATCAATGACCTGGGCGACGCGAAGTCCAACGCCCTGCTGTTCAAGCGCGATTCGGTGCATGGCAACTGGGCCGGCGAGGTCAGCGTGGATGGAGACGCGCTGGTCATCGACGGCAAGCGCATCGCCGTGACCGCCGAGCGCGACCCCGCCAAGCTGCCGCACGCCGCGCAGGGCGTTGACATCGCGCTGGAATGCACTGGCATCTTCGCCGACAAGGGCAAAGCCAGCGCCCACCTGACCGCCGGGGCGAAGCGCGTCGTCATCTCCGCGCCCGCGACCGGCGTGGACAAGACCGTCGTGTTCGGCGTCAACCATGACAGCCTGACCGCCGACGACATCGTGATCTCGAACGCGAGCTGCACCACCAACTGCCTCGCCCCGCTCGCCAAAGTCCTTCATGACGCCATCGGCATCGAGAAGGGCTTCATGACCACGATCCACAGCTACACCAACGACCAGAACACGCTGGACCAGCTGCACAAGGATATGCGCCGCGCCCGCGCCGCCGCCCTCTCGATGATCCCCACCACCACGGGCGCCGCACGCGCCGTGGGCGAGGTTCTGCCTGAACTCAAGGGCAAGCTCGACGGATCGTCGGTGCGCGTGCCGACGCCCAACGTGTCGGTCGTGGACCTCAAGTTCATCGCGAAGAAGGCGACGACCAGGGACGAAGTGAACGCGCTGCTGAAGGCCGCGTCGGAAGCCGGCCCGCTCAAGGGCGTGCTCGGCTATTCCGACGAGCCTTTGGTGTCGATCGATTACAACAGCGATCCGCGCAGCTCCACTGTCGACAGTCTGGAAACCGCGGTGATCGACGGCACGCTGGTGCGGGTGCTGAGCTGGTACGACAATGAATGGGGCTTCTCCAACCGCATGATCGACACCAGCGGCGTGGTGGCGAAGTTTCTGTAAAAGGCCCATAAATCCGTTCGCCCTGAGCGAAGTCGAAGGGCGCGGCTGAGCGGAGCGAAGCCACTTCGCTTCGCTCAGTGGGGGCTTCGACTTCGCTCAGCCCGAACGGGTTGAAAGTTAAAGAGGACAGAAATGACCAAGCCGTTCAAGACGCTCGACGATATGGGCGACATCGCCGGCAAGGTGGTGCTGGTGCGCGAGGATCTGAACGTGCCGATGCAGGACGGGTCGGTCAGCGACGACACCCGCCTGCGCGCGGCGATGCCGACCGTGCTGGAACTGGCCGACCGCGGCGCAAAAGTGCTGATCCTCGCCCATTTCGGCCGTCCCAAGGGGCAGAAGAACCCGGAATATTCGCTGTCGAAGATCACCCGGCCGCTTTCCGCGGTGCTGGGCCGCGAGGTGCAGTTCATCCCCGATTGCCAGGGCGAAGCAGCCGCCGACGGGATCAAGGTGATGCGCGACGGCGACATCGCGATCCTGGAGAACACCCGCTTCCACGCCGGCGAGGAGAAGAACGATCCCGCGCTGGTCGAGGCGATGGCGGCGATCGGCGACCTCTACGTCAACGACGCCTTTTCCGCCGCGCACCGCGCCCATGCCTCGACCGAGGGGCTGGCGCACAAGCTGCCCGCCTTTGCCGGGCGGTCGATGGAAAAGGAACTGGACGCGCTCCAGGCGGCGCTGGGCGAGCCGGTGAAGCCGGTCGCGGCGGTCGTGGGCGGCGCGAAGGTGTCGACCAAGCTCGACGTGCTCAACAATCTCGTCGCCAGGGTCGATCACCTGATCATCGGCGGCGGCATGGCCAACACCTTCCTCTACGCGCGCGGCGTCGATGTCGGCAAGTCGCTGTGCGAGAAGGATTTGAGCGACACCGCCGAGGCGATCTTCGACAAGGCGGAAGCGGCCGGCTGCACCATCCATTTGCCCTACGACGTGGTGGTGGCGAAGGAATTCGCGGCTAATCCGCCGTCGGTCCGCACCTGCAACGTGCATGAGGTCGCGCAGGACGAGATGATCCTGGATGTCGGCCCCGCCGCCGTCGAGGCGCTGGGCGACGCGCTCAAGAACTGCCGCACGCTTGTGTGGAACGGCCCGCTCGGCGCGTTCGAGATTGCGCCGTTCGATGCGGCGACGGTGGCGCTGGCCCGCACCGCTGCGGCGCTGACCAAGGAAGGGCAGCTGACCTCGGTCGCGGGCGGCGGCGACACGGTCGCGGCGCTCAACCATGCGGGCGCGGCGGCGGATTTCAGCTTCGTTTCCACCGCCGGTGGCGCATTCCTCGAGTGGATGGAAGGCAAGGAACTGCCCGGCGTCAAGGCGCTGACCGCCTGACCATTTGCCGATCGGGGCGTCAGCGCGGGGCGCTGGCGCCCCGGTCGAACAGCAGGAAGATAAGCGTCGCAAAGCCGCCGATACCCGCGCCGGCGAGCGCGCTCATCGGCCAGCCGCCCGCTTCGAAAGTCGCGGACCCGATCACCGATCCCAGCGCGCCGACCATGAACATGATGGTCAGATAGGCCGCGTTGATCCGCCCGCGCGCATCCGGGTCCAGCGAGAAGATCAGCTTCTGGCCCGTGACCTGGCTCATCTGCACCGCGCCGTCGATCAGCACCGCCATGACGGTGAAGCCGATCAGGCTGCCGGCCGCGACCGTCCAGTCCGCGATCAGGAAGCAGGTGGCGAGACCCGCCAGCCCGATCAGCGTCGCGGGGCGGGTCAGGCGTCTGTCCGCCATCCATCCGGCAAGCGGCGCCACCAGCGCGCCGCCCGCGCCGGCGAGCGCGAACGCGCCGACTCCGGCATGGCCGAGGCCGAAATCACGGATCAGGGCGAGCGGCGCGGCCGTCCAGAACAGGTTGAACGCCGCGAACATCAGCGCCTGATAGATGGCGCGCATTCGCACGACACGCTTGCCCGTCAACTGGCCGAAGGTGGAGGCGAGCGCCGCGCCATAGCTCATGCCCCCGCGCGGGCGGCGCGTCGGACAGAAACGCAGCAGTGCGAGGCCCAGCAGCGTCATCACGCCCGCCGACAGCAGGAATGTGGCGCGCCACCCCACCGATCCGGCCAGGAAGTTTGCGATCGGGCGCGCGAGCATGATGCCGGTCAGCAGCCCGCTCATCACCGTGCCGACCACCCGGCCCTGCCGCTCCGGCGCGGCGAGGTGGGACGCGAGCGGCACCAGCACCTGCGCGCCCGTGGCGCCGACGCCGGTCAGGATCGACGCGATCAGGAAGGTGGTGGGGCTGGACGACAGGGCGATGGCGATGCAGCCGATGGTGGTGGCGACGATCGATCCCAGCACGATCGCCCGGTTTTCGATCAGGTCGGCGACCGGCACCACCAGAAACAGGCCGAGGCCATAGCCCAGCTGCGTCAGCGTGGTGATAAGCCCGGCAAGGCCGGTCGACATGCCGATTTCCGGCCCAATCACGTCGATCAGCGTCTGGGCATAATAAAGGTTGGCGACGATCGCGCCGCACGCGCACGCGATCAGCAGGATCGCGGCGGGAGAGAGATCGGCGGGGCGGGGCGCGTCAGCGGAAGGCAGGCTCATGTCCGGCATCCATGGCCATGCCGCTCGCCGCTTTCAAGCGGCAAGCGCGCCGCGATGTTTCTTGCGGTGCGGCATGGGACTGGCTAACAGCGCGGGGACCGGTCATCATAATCATGCAAGTCGCGCCCGGTCGGCAGATGATGGAGCATCTGTCTTCCCGACTATTTTCGCGCTGTCCGGGGGCGGGTGGCGCGCCCTTAGCAAAAGGTATGTGCAGATGCTGGATCAGGACATGAAGCAGAAGATTGCCGAAGGGAACGGCTTCATCGCCGCGCTGGACCAGAGCGGCGGGTCGACGCCCAAGGCGCTCAAGGGCTATGGCATCGAGGAAGGCGCCTGGTCCAATGACGAGGAAATGTTCGGCCTGATCCATGCCATGCGCAGCCGCATCATCACCTCGCCGGTCTTTACCGGCGACAAGGTGCTGGGCGCGATCCTGTTCGAGCGGACGATGGACGGCACCGTCGATGGCAAGCCGACCCCGCAGGCGCTGATCGAACGCGGCGTCGTGCCCTTCATCAAGATCGACAAGGGGCTAGAGGACGAGGCGAACGGCGTGCAGCTGATGAAGCCTAATCCCGGCCTCGACGCGCTGCTCGCTCGCGCCAAGGGGCTGGGCGTGTTCGGCACCAAGGAGCGCTCGGTCATCAACCTCGCCAACCGCGAGGGCATCGCCGCCGTGGTGGCGCAGCAGTTCGAGATCGGCCGCCAGGTGCTGGCCGGCGGGCTTATGCCGATCATAGAGCCGGAAGTGAACATCAAGTCGCCCGAGCGCGCCGAAGCCGACCAGATCCTGCTGGAGGAAATCCTCAAGAATCTGGACGCGCTGCCCGAAGGCGAGCAGGTGATGCTCAAGCTGTCGCTGCCCGCAAAGGCCGGCCTGTTCGATCCGCTGGTCGATCATCCCAAGGTGCTGCGCGTCGTCGCCCTGTCCGGCGGGTTCAGCCGCACCGAGGCGTGCGCGGAACTTGCGAAGAATCGCGGCATCATCGCCAGCTTCAGCCGTGCGCTGCTCAACGACCTGCGCCACCAGATGAGCGACGCGGAATTCAACGCCTCGCTCGGCGAGGCGATCGACGAGATCCACGGCGCATCCACCGCCAAGCAGCCGGTCGCGGCGTAACGTCATGACGGACGCCGGGCGGGACGACGATCCCCCCGGCGTCCGTCGCTTTTCCTATCATCGGGCCATCGCGCCGATGATGTGGGTTCTGCTCGCGCTCGTCCTGATCGAAGCGGCGGTAACGCATTTCCTGATCGCCCTGTGGAGCGGAAGAGTCGCGCTGGCTGCGTCGATCCTGAGCAGCGCCGCAGTCATCTGGCTGGTTCGCCTGATACGCTCGTTCCGGGCGCATCCGGTGCAATTGTCGCGCGACAGGTTGCTCTGGCGCGTTGGGGTGCTGCGCAGCGTCGAGGTGCCAATCGGGCAGGTCAAAGCGCGGCGTGAGGACTGGACCGTTGCCGGCATTCGCAAGGCCGGCGCGTTCAACGCGGCCTTGATCGCGCCCCCCAACGTCGTTCTCGAACTCGATCCGCCCTGTCGGATGGGACGCCGGCTCATCCGCTTCCTTGCCCACAGGCTCGACGATCCACAGGCTTTCAACGCCGCGCTGGATGATTTACTGGTCCGCGCATGACCGACTTCACCGACGATGAACTGGCGCTCGATCCGCATTTCGCCGACCAGTTCGAGCAGGGCTTCCGCCCCGCCTGTCAGCTCTACCTGATCTCGCCGCCGGCAATCGATGCGGGCTTCGTCGGTGATCTGGCCGCTGCGCTGGACGGCGGACGGGTGGCGGCGTTCCAGCTGCGCCTGAAGGGGCTCGACGAGGATGCGATCGCGGCGCTCGCCGGGCCGCTCCAGGCGCTGTGCGCGGCGCGCGACGTCGCCTTCATCATCAACGACAGCGCGGCGCTGGCCCACCGGCTGGGGGCGGATGGCGTGTATCTGGGGCAGGGGGATGGCGACCCCCGCGCCGCGCGCAAGCTGCTGGGGCCGAAAGTGCAGATCGGCGTCACCTGCCATGACAGCCGCCATCTGGCGATGGAAGCGGGCGAGGCCGGAGCGGATTATGTCGCGTTCGGCGCTTTTTATCCGACGACGACAAAGGATACGCATCACCGCCCCGACCCGTCGATCCTCAGCTGGTGGACGACCCTTTTCGAATTGCCGTGCGTCGCGATCGGCGGCGCGACGGCGGACAATGCCGCGCCGCTGGTGCAGGCGGGCGCGGATTTTCTGGCGGTCAGCAGCGCGGTGTGGAACCACCCGCATGGCCCGGGCGCAGGCGTGGCGGCGTTCGCGCCCATTTTGTCCAACGGAAAATAACGCAAGATACTGTGGCTGCGCCGACTGCGGCGCTCGAGCAAAAACCGCTTGTTAATCACAGGTTTATTTACGACGAGCCGTTTTCTCTTGCGACGGTCCGATGAACTTCGCGCGCGTTCGGGGGCTTCTCCTCCCGCCACCACAGAGTGGCCAGATCATCCCCATGATTTGCCCCGAGGAGAGAGAATATGCGTAATCATCTGATCGTTGCCGCCATCGCTGCGGCCGGCCTTGTCGGCACCAGCGCCATCGCCCAATCGACCGGCGCAGCCGGTGGCTCGGTGTCCACCCCGCAAGGGTCGGCCGCCGGCGGCGTGACCGGCGGCACCAACGACGCGATGCACAGCAAGCACGACAAGCAGCGCTCCGATCGTCAGGAGCGCCGCGATCGTCGCGACACGCCCAGCGCCAACTCGGCGTCCACCTACGGCGCGGGTAGCGTCTACACCGATCGCAACCGGGCGACGGGCGGCGTCAGCGCTGGCGGCACCGCGACCGGCACCGGATCGCAGAGCACGTCGAGCGCGGTGGACGCCTATGGCTCGACCGACCGTAACGGATCGACGGGCGAGGTCTATGGCGATTCCACCGCCAATTCGACCAACACGCCGCCCCAGGACTAAGGCGTAGCACGGCGGAGCGGCAGGTCCGCTCCGCCGACGGCTCCAGTCATGATAGGCGCGCTTTTCCATCTGATGCTGGCGGGTACGACATCCACGCCGACCTGCCAGCAAATCCACATCCTGCCCGGCGGGCGCGTCGAACGGCGTGTCGTCGAAGACCCCTCGGCCGCCTCCGTGACGGCGCGAGGGCCTCGCAGCAACTCCGCCGCGGCGGCGTCTGCGTCCGCATCTGCCTCGAGCAGCGTGTCGGGATCGGGCGGCAGCCGCCGCAGCGTGTCGGTGACGCGCGACGCGCGCGGATGCCGGATCGTCATCGACGAAGGATCAGCAAAGGATTGAACCCATGAAGAAGATCAGCATGGCCATGATTGCAACGGCCTGGCTCCTGCCGGCGACCGCAATGGCACAGACCACCGGGGGGTCGCAGGCGTCCACCCCCACAACCGGCGATGTATCGGCCGGCACCTATGGCTCCGGCACGACCGACACGAACAGTGTGGGCGTGTCAGGCGGCGGGACCGCCACGGCGGGCGAAGGCGGCACGGCGACCAGTGATTCGACCGCCAAATTCAACAACAATGTGGCGCGCCAGCGGTCCGTCGCGACCGCGCGCGATGAAGACGAGCGGGCGCGCTCGATGACCAACACCCACGTCCGCAAGGACGGCGACGTGCGATCGCGCTCCATGTCGATCTACAAGGAAAAGGGCGAGAAGCCCGTCATCACCCGCGACAGCACCAAGCCGAACTGACCACGTAAGGCAATGTGCACGAACGCCCGGATCGGCCAGAGGTCGATCCGGCGTTTTGCGTTCTTGCGTGTTGCTGCCGCTGGTGACCCCTACGGGAGGCGTCGGCGTTGCCTCCGGGCCGCGGTTTCCCGCCATTTTCCTAGCGGCCGATTGGCGTAGGTGTACTCAGCGGGTGTACTCACGGATCGTGAGCACACCTGATCCGTAGGCGTGGGAGTTCACATTTGTAAAGGTGATAGGTGCGGCCTTGACCGCCGCTACCCTAGGGTCAGGACTCATTGGCCATAGCCAGAAGATCACGGTGGCGGCGAGTGCGATGGCGGAGAAGAAGGCAGTTGGGCAGCGGTCGTAGCGTGTGGCGACGCGGCGCCGGTCCTTCAGGCGACCGAACATGATTTCGATGCGGCTCCGACGCCTGTAGCGGCGTTTGTCGTATCTGATCGGCTCGTTGCGGGATTTGCGGCCCGGGATGCAGGGCTTGATGCCCTTTTCCTCAAGGGCCTCCCTGAACCAGTCGGCATCATAGCCTCGGTCGGCGAGCAGCCATTGCGCTTTCGGCAACTCGTCGAGCAGCGCCGCCGCGCCGATGTAATCGCTGATCTGACCAGCGGTCATGAAGAAGCTCAGGGGCCGACCGTTGGCATCGGTGACGGCGTGGAGCTTGGTATTCATGCCGCCTTTGGTGCGACCGATCAGGCGGCCAAGATCCCCCTTTTTACCGCCAGGCTCGAAGCCGTGCGGTGTGCCTTCAGGTAGGGCGCATCGATCATCACCGTCTTGCGGTCAGCGCCAGCGGCAGACAGCCCTTCCATCATTCGGGTGAAGACGCCCATCTCACCCCATCGTTTCCAGCGATTGTAGAGCGTCTTGTGCGGCCCATAGTCCTTCGGTGCGTCCCGCCAGCGAAGCCCGTTGCGGTTGACGAAGATGATCCCGCTCAGCACCCGGCGATCGTCAACCCGCGGCCTGCCGTGGCTCTTCGGGAAATACGGCTCCAGCCGCGCCATCTGCTCGTCCGTCAGCCAGTAAAGATCGCTCAAACCCAGTCTCCTTGCGGAGCCTGAATCAGATCGCACGCCTCACATCAATGGGTCCTGACCCTAGTGATCGCCGGCCGGATCGCGCATCCGGGTTCGTCGGCATGGGCGCAGTTGGTGAATTTACAGGCAAGCGTCCAAGCGACGATGTCATCGAACACCTCGGCGACGCCAGCCCGAACCTCGGACAGCGCAAGCTCGCGCATACCAGGCGTATCGATCAGCCACGCGCTTGCACTCGGGCCATGTCCGAGGCGGTGCATCTGGCGCACCGTGGTCGTGTGAAGTCCCTTGCCGTCGGTCTGGCGTACCGGCTGAGTCGCGATGCGATCCGATCCGGTCAACGTATTGACGAGGGTCGATTTGATCTGCCCCCCGCTGAGTGGCCCAGAGACTATGATAGTCTGGACCACGATAGCCTCACCCCATCTCTGGTCCGGCCTTTGTGAGAAAAGCCGGCTTCTTTTGCATCAGGGCAGGCATGCCTGCCCTGATGCAAAAGCGCGCTCCATCGGGGTTTGGTTGCCGAGGGTGTTGTCAACGGGCACCGAAGATTCCGCAAAAGTGGGCATCTAAAATTCCCTAGTTTGGCGGGAGGGTTTGTGTCGGTGATCAGCCGTGATGGAGATCGGGCTTTTCCTTTGCTGGCGGGCGGCCGCG